>Ga0306910_1000011_pt1 | contig 205185 bp, 194 predicted proteins | sample AntRauMFilla2698_FD_190438 | JGI IMG/M metagenome (GOLD analysis project Ga0306910, IMG submission 190438) | Saline lake microbial communities from Rauer Islands, Antarctica - Metagenome Filla 2 #698 (v2) (version 2) | ecosystem: Environmental > Aquatic > Non-marine Saline and Alkaline >... | reverse complement strand
CGCAGAGCCGTCGCTCAGACCGGATGCCGAAGCAATAGCCGACCAACAGCATACGGATCAGCAGTTCGGGATCGACGGATGGCCGCCCCGTGTGGCTGTAGAACTCCGCGAGGTAGGCCCGGATTTCGGTCAAATCAACAAAACGGTCGATGGAGCGCAGCAGGTGGTCCTGCGGGACGTGATCCTCAATTGAGAACTCGTAGAACAGTCCGCCTTGCGCCTCTTGCTTCGGTCCCAACATCGCAGTTCCCCCCAGAATAAGGGGAATTGAATCAGCGACTGACGCTCAAATCAACAAGAGTTTTTCAACAAAATAAGCCCTTTGTGACCGCACAGGACTTCGACGGCACCAGTTTTCGCAGTTACGGCGAAAGCCGCGATTGTTCCGCGTAGCTGACTCTCAGACCGTCGTACTAGCAACTGGGACGCTTCACAGACTGACGGGGTACTTATGTCTGGTGAAGAGCACTAATGGCGACTGCCGGATCATCCTCAGCGGCGACTTGGCTGCCCGCGATCAACCACTTATATCTTAGCAGCCGATATCGCACCTTTGAATGTGCGCTTGCAGGACTCAAAATTTAGATTTGGGCAGCTTTGCAGCGCAGCTTCGTCGATAGCGCCCACACTGCAGGTATTCACCCTAATCCGGTTATTTCAAAAAAACCGTTCCAATCCACGCTTTTCGGATTGACGATTCTCTTACTTTGATTCATAAAAATTTCGCCCACTTATCATTTATCAGCCCGACAAAGCCAGGTCGGACACGCACACCCCTGATAACCGCCTATAGGCGAAATGATAGAGTATTTCCCATGACAAAAACATCTGTATCGCTAATTGAGCTGATCGAGGAGCTGGCGCGCCTGCTCTCAATTGAGCTTGATCTTCAGTACGAGGATCTTGATCCCTCTTTGCACGCCGAAGACCTGCGAGCCTTAACAGCCGCTGCATGTCTCCTACAAAAAAATGGTATTGAGTTGCCGGAAGCGCTTCACATCGTCCTCGCCCGCGATGCCGGAAAACCCCTCCGAGTCCTATAGACTCAAGAACTGATCCCCTGCCTAGGAGGCCCAGATGCCGCTATTTAAGTAGTCATAGCGAAACCTAGCCGGAGTATCTAAAATGACCACGCCATCCAACCCACCCTATTGGGCGGTGAAGTTGCTGCACGTAAAGTCCATGCAGCACAACGTTCAGACAGCATCTTCAGCTTCTTGAGTTATAGCACTGGGTATGTTGCGTTTTCTCGAAAGATGCTCCCCAAGCACGGTTATATTTCAGTTATCACGTCTCCCCCTTTCAACTTTCCAGCGTACTGCTCCCATTCACCCTGTCACTGGAGACGACAGATGACCTTGAAAAATATGAAATCTATTACGCCTATTTTTGCCGCTGCCCCAACTGCAGCGCACCTTCTCGATATCAGCAAGGCAGAGTTTTTGCGCCTTGTCGAAACTAAGTGTCTACCTGCGCCTGTATTAATCGGTCAAAACCGCCGCTGGGATATGACCGCACTTTACGACATCCTCAATGGCTCCGCTCAAGACGGGCTGAGGAATGTCAGGTGGTGAAGAAGAAATACCTTTGGACCAACAGCAAAGACTATAATTACTTCCGGCGGGATGGGGTTTTGACCCGCATTATTGCACCGAAAGGTACTCCAGAATTTGATGCTGAATACTGGGCCATCATGCGCGGTAAAAACATTGAACCAGCCCGATCCTTTAAAAAATTGATCGAAGATTATCGCAATTCTTCAAAATGGAGCAATCTGGCCCCAAGGACACGAAGTGACTATGAAGGGGTACACCTCTACTTGCTAGAGAAGGTTGGCTCACAAGACTGTACACGCATGCAACGCAGTGACGTCATCAATGCACGGGAGTCACAAAGGGATCGCGTAAGGTTTGCAAACTACATCGTCCAGGTCACTCGTATCTTAATGGAACACGCCATTGATCTGGGTTGGCGTCAGGATAATCCTGCAAGGAATGTTCCTGCGCTCAAGACACCCGAGGCGAAGAAACAGTCCCATATCCCTTGGACCGATGAGGCCGTCTCAAAGTTTCGGCACAAGGCTGGACCTGTAGAATTGTTGATTTTTGAACTTGGGCTGGGAAGTATTCAACGCCCGAATGACTGGACCCGCTTTAAATGGTCTGACTACGACGGGGCAAACCTCAGGATAATTCAGGGTAAGACAGGCGTTATTTTGAAACTGCCTTGTACCGAACGACTGAAAGGGCTGCTCAACCAGCAAAAGCAGACTGGCGAAACCATTCTTGTCAATAGGAAGGGTGACCCACTCCCTTACCGGACGATGGCCCAAATCATGCAAAAGGAGCGCTCACGACTTGGCTTAGAGCTTTATGACTTACACGCGCTGCGATACCGTGGCGTCATGGAGTTAGCGTGGGCAGGCTGCACAGACGACGAGATTGCGAGCTTCAGCGGTCACGCGTCAAAGGCTATGATCCGAATGTACGCTGGTAAGGCGCGGCAAGAGACCGCTGCTGAACGCGCTCTGATCAAACGTGAAAGCAACAGGCGGTGATTGCGGCTAACGATAAGCTCGACCCCAGTGGCGCCCTTCTCCAGCATTGGAACAAAACAGGGTTGAAACAAGAAAGTGAGAACCAAAGTGAGAACTCGCTTTTTATCCTCTTGCGCCTTTCCCGTGAAAACCGTAAGAAACCAGTGGCTTTGGCGAGTTGGCGGAGTGGTTACGCAGCGGATTGCAAATCCGTGTACAGGAGTTCGATTCTCCTACTCGCCTCCACTATTCCCCCAATCATACCTCAGACACGTGCAGTGGCGCAGTTTTTCGCTTGCTTCGGATCGCGCAGTGGCGCTCGAAAAACTGCGCGGGCGGCGGGTGGAGCGCTACGGTTTCCCGCCCGCCTGCCCGGTCTCGACTGCAATGATCACCGCACAGGCACATTGCCGCATCTGCTGCGCCCCAGCACGGGGAATATTGGGCCTGTGCACTTTCAGGACTGACACTGCCGACAAGGTCTCTACAGTAAGGCAAAGCGCTCACGGCCAGGGAAGGTGCCGCCCCGGGATTGAGCGCCTCTTATCCTCGAAAGGGACAGTTCATTGAAATACACGCCCCCCTCGACGCCAAACCAGTTCGCCCCCAGATTTACGGAAATAGCGACCTTCATGCGGGTTCCCATCGCGCAGTCCCTAGCAGAGGCCGATATCGGCATGTTCGGGGTGCCCTACGATGGCGCGCTGACCAACCGTGCCGGCACGCGCCATGGCCCCCGAGAGGTGCGCAACCAGTCGTCGCTGATGCGGGCGATCAATCACGCCACGCGGATCAACCCGTTCGAGTTGGCCCGCATCCGCGATCTGGGCGATGTGCCGTTCACCCGCATGTTCGAGATCGAGGCCACCCATAACGAGATCGAGGCCTTCGCCGAAATGCTGATCGCGGCAAAGGTGCTGCCCTTCGCCATCGGAGGCGATCATTCGATCAGCCTGCCCTTGCTGCGCGCCTTGGCCAAGCAACCCGTAGCCCTCATTCACATCGACGCCCACGCCGATACCACCGACAGCTTTCAGGGCTCCAAGTTCAATCACGGTGCCCCCTTCCGCCGTGCTGTGGAAGAGGGACTGATCGATCCATCCAAGACCATCCAGATCGGCATACGCGGCACCCAGAATACATCCGATGGCTGGGATTTCTCTGAAAGCTCCGGCATGCGTGTCGTGTTTTGCGAAGAGCTGCACGCCAAGGGCCCCGAAGCGATCGCCGCCGAGGCAAAGGCCCTCGTAGGCGATATGCCGGTCTATCTCACCTATGACATCGACAGCCTCGATCCTGTTTACGCTCCCGGCACGGGCACGCCAGAGATCGGCGGCATGACCACCCATCAGGCGCAGGTTCTGCTGCGCGGCCTGCGCGATATCAATTACATCGGCGCGGATCTGGTCGAAGTCTCGCCGCCCTTCGATGTGGGCGATCTGACGTCGCTCGCGGGCGCGGCTCTCGCCTACGAGATCCTGTGCCTGCTAGCCGAAGCACATCACAAGAAAGGGTCCTGAGATGGCGCAATTGCCGGTCGATACCACATGGTACAAAACAGAAAAGCTCGATGATCGCATCTGGTTGATCACTGAGCCGCGGGTGCATCCTATCTTCTCCGCCAACATGCATCTCGTGCTGGGGCGGGACGCCGATTTGCTGATCGACAGCGGTATGGGCGTAGCTCCGCTGCGACCCCTTATAGATACCCTGCGCCCCGCGCCAGACAAGCCGCTGATCTGCCTGTCAACCCACACGCATGTGGATCATATCGGCGCCGTGCATGAATTCGACATCCGGCTAGTCCACGCAATCGAGGCCGCCGAGCTCGCCACTCCCGCACCCTACTCCCTGCGCACCGACGGGATCAGCGAGACCTTCCGCAAGCTTTTTGCGGATGCTGGCTACGCCAAACTCTGGCCTGTACTCATCAATGCCCTGCCGCACGCCGGCTACGATATCGACAGCTATACTCTCAAAGGAGCGCCCCACACCGGACTTGTAGCAGAGGGGGATAAGATTGATCTGGGCGATTGGCAGGCCGAAGTGCTGCATCTGCCCGGCCATTCGGAGGGACAGGTCGGGCTGTTTGATCACGCCACCGGCACACTGTTCGGCGCCGATGCGATCTACGATGGTCCATTGATCTATGACGGCCCCGGCATGAACGTGCAGGACTATACGCAAACGCTGCGGCGGATCGCGGCGCTGCCGGTCAACATCGTCCACGGCGGGCATGACCCCAGCTTTGGCAAGGCGCGCATGGACATGATTATCGCACATTATCTGGCGCTCTGGGAGGGCTGAGGCCCGTAATAGTGGGAGGGCGGCCAGTCTCAGTCCGCCTCAAGTCGGCGCGCGCTTTGGCTCCCGTCCCAGGCCCGCGCGTGCCAGATGTATCCTGCCGCGCGCTCCATCACGACAGCCCCCTCCTGGAAAGGATTGGTCGAGAGCTGCGCGGTGCCCAATGGGCCGTTCCACCGCCCCATCACATATTCGCTCTCGAAGAGATCTTTCAGGGTGTCCGCGTCGGTGCGCCCCTGTGCCAGATCTTCCAACAGTGGCTGAGTGGTCCCCTCCGGTCGCGGACCGATACCGAGCAAAAACACGTCGTCATTCTCGATCAGCACGCCCGTCATATCTCCGCAGCGCAGGCGCGTACCGCGCAGGGCAAGCCCCAGTTCCGCCTGCCAGAGCTCCCGGTATTCTGCATGCACCCCGTCCTCGATCAGGCCCTCGTCGCTCAGCGACATCAGTCCCGTATCCGCCTGCCCCGGCACCCCGTGCCAGTTGATCGCGCGGTGCCACGTGCATTGACTGTTTTCCACGGTGATGTGCCCGGCAAATCCTTCCGAGGCCAGAAGCGACGCAAGTGCGCTCTGCGGCAGATCCGCGAGGCACGACAGACCCGCCACATCAGGCCGCACGAGCGGTATGCGCAGATCAGCGAAAAGCTCGCCCGCCTGCATCCAATGCACCCGCGTTGTGTGATCCTCAAATCCCGGCGCCTTGATCCAGTCGCGCCGCCAGTGCCCCTGAAGCCTGTCTTGCGTGATCAAGCGGCAGCTTTCTTGTAGCTTCTCATCTGCTCGATCAGATCGGCAGAAGGCAAAACCGCACCGGTTTGCAGATATTCCATCGCGTTGAGCGACGCTTCATGAGCAGCAAGCGAGGAGCCGGAGACGCAATCCTTGGCCACCCGGCAGTAATAATCACTCTGGTGCGCATCGGCGAAGGTGTAGTGTACGCATACATCCGTGAGTGCGCCGACCATGATCAAGGTCTGCGCCTTCAGGCCGCGCAGCAGGATCTCCAGCTCGGTCCCGAAAAAGCACGAATAGCGGCGTTTGTGGATAAAATAGTCGCTGTCGCGCATGTCCATCTCTTCGGCGGCGACGGGCGTGCCAGCGTTGCCCTCAAGGCAATGCACCCCCTCGGAGCCATCAAGCTCGCGCCCGTAGTCGATCATGTCCTTGCGGTGGATTTCCTGAAAGAAAATCACGGGAATATCGCTGTCGTGGGCTGCATCGACCACGCTGCGCGCCCGCCGCTGGTTTTCGTGGAAATTGGGCATGGAGGGAATACCATTGTCGAAGTCGGACAAAAACGCTGACTTCTGAATGTCGATCACGATCAACACCGGGTTTCCGACGATCATCGGTTGCTTTGGCATGGGGTTTCCTTTGTTCAGGTTTTTGATTGGTCGGCGCCCATCAGGCGCGGCAGATCACCGAAGCGGGCGACGAGTGAGAACACCACGACCGAGACGACGATGAAGGTGATCGCAGCCACAGCCATGGTGGGCGTAAATCCGTTGCGCAGGGAATTGAAGATTTGCAGGGTCACGGTCGCGTAGCCTGAGGCGGAGACGAAGAACATGACGATGAATTCGTTGAAGCTCAGCACCAGTGCGAAGAAAAACCCCGACAGCGTGTAGGGCACCATCTGCGGCGCGATGATCGTCCGCAGGATCACGCGCTCGGTCGCACCCATCGTGGCTGCCGCGTCAAGATGCGCGCGGTCGATGGATTGCAGACCGATCGAGATCGTGACCACGGGCAGCGCCAGAAACAGCACCGCATGGCTCACGATACCGGCCCAGATATCGCCCAAGCCGCCCGCAAAGCCCCACAAGAACCCCAGGCCCACGCCAAACACGATTGGCGGCAGCGCAAAGGGCATCGCCCCCAGCCCCGCCAGCACTTTGGAGGCCGCAGACCCGCTCTTCCATACGCCGTATGCCATGGGCCAGGCCACCGCGACCGCCAGCGTCGCACTCCCGAACGCGATGATCACCGAATTGAGCATCGCATCGCGCCACACCGGCTCGCTGATGAAGAACTCCGCAAACCGCCCCAACGTCGGATCCTGCGGCGGAAACAGCATCGAGCGACCGCCATTTAGCGCGGAGGCGCAGACCACCAGTATCGGCAGCACGATCACGAAGGCCGCCAGCCCCATGAAAAGCGTGACCAGATGCTTCATGCCCGCGCCTCCTGCTTGTTGACGAGCACTTGCCCCAGCCAAAGGCACAGCCCACCGGTGACCAGCAATATCACCGATTGCGCCGCGCCAAAGGGCGCATTGAGCGTGGAGCCACGGACAGATTCATAGACCGAGATCGCCAGCGTCTGCTTGGCAGGCTCAGCAAAGACGGTGACGGACACATAGGTACCCAGCAAAAACACGAAGAGCAAAAACAGAGTCCCGATCAGCGGCAACCGCACTGTGGGCAGCACAACTGTTTGCACCACGCGCCAAGGCCCTGCCCCCATCGTCCGCGCCGCCTCGACCGTGGATTGATCAAGCCGCGACAGCGCCGGATAGAGAAGGATCACCGCGTAGGGCCACACGAGATAGGACATCGTGAGCACCGTCGCAAATTCGGAGGTCTTGAACTTGATGTCGCGCGGGTTGGCCATGCCCCACTCGCGCAGCAGGTCAAAGCCTCCGTTGCCCTTCAGCCAATCGGTCACGCCGATCTCGCGCAGCACCATCGGCAGTCCGGACCGGTTGGAGAGCAGAATATCCCACCCCATTACGATGAACACTTCCGACAGCGACAGTGTCGCGAGCAGAAACACCAGCCAGCGGCTCTGCGCGGCACGGCTCATCCGGGTCATGAAATAGGTAAACGGAAACGCGGTCAGTACCGCGACGAGCGATGCAATGACCGCATAATACACTGAATAATAGAGCCGGTTGAGATAAAGCGTCGTCGATGTCTCAGGCCAGGAAGCCCCCACGAAAAACCGCAGATAGTTAACCCCGGTAAATCCGAAAACCCAGGCCGCTCCCTCAACCTTCTCGCCAAACGAGATCACGACGACCAGCAAGAACGGGACCACGCAGAGCGCCAGCACCAGCGCCCATAAAACCAACTGCGCGGGGCGGACGCGGCCACGCTTCGGGACCGTCGCGTCCGGCGTGTCGCGCAGGATATCCGCCTCGATGCTGCTCACGCCGATTTGCGCCGCTGCTCGGCTGGAAAGACATAGAGTGCGCCTGCGGGCAGTTGTGCCGTGATCTTGTCGCCAACGCGGAACGTGCGGGCGTGCTCGCCCAGCGCGTATTCCACGATCAGCGGCCCCAGCGCCGTGCTGAGATGAATATCGCGGGTCGCCCCCACGTCGCGCACGAAGGTAACCTCGGCAGGTACCTCGTTTTGTGCAGGTATGCGCTCTGCCAGCATCGGCTGCTCAGGGCGAATGGCCACCGTAACCGCGGATCCGTCTACATACTGAACGCCGCCCGCCTCAAGCGACAGACCGCCCGAAATAATTTTACCGCCCGCAACGACCCCGTCAAAGAAATTTGCGCGTCCGATGAAATCGGCGACAAAAGCATTGCGCGGCTTGTGATAGATGTCCTGTGGCGGCCCCGATTGCTCAACGGCGCCGTTGGACATCACCACGATGTTGTCGGCCATCGTCATGGCCTCGCGCTGGTCATGGGTCACCACGATCGTCGTGATCCCCAGCCTCTGTTGCAGCATCCGAAGCTCCACCTGCATCGCCTCGCGCAGATTGGCATCCAGAGCCGACATCGGCTCATCAAGCAGAAACACCTCCGGCTCCTGTGCCAGCGCCCGCGCGATCGCCACGCGCTGCCGCTGCCCGCCCGAAAGCGCACCGATGCTGCGATCCGCAAAACTGCTCAGCTGCACCAGATCGAGCAGCTTGGCCGCCTTCTCGTGCGCCTGCGCTTTCGCCATGCCCGCAATCGTGAGCGCATAGCATACGTTCTCGCGCACATTGAGATGCGGAAACAGCGCGAAACTCTGGAATACCATACCGAATTTGCGCTTGTGCGCGGGCATGTGCGTCAGATCGCGCGCGCCCAGCGTGATCTTGCCCGCCGACGGATCCTCCAACCCCGCCACCATACGTAGCAGCGTGGTCTTGCCACAACCCGAAGGCCCCAGAAGGGCCGTCAGCTCGCCGTGGGCGAATGTCAGGTCCACGCCTTCGACGGCGCGGACCTTCCCGTAATCCTTGCGGATCTTATGCAGTGTCAGATTGTCCACGAGGATCAGGACACCAGCATCTTGTCCCAGCTCTCCTGAATGAAAGTCTCCTTGTCCAGATAAGCCTCGTAGGCGGGCTGGATCACCGGGGTTCCGGCCACGAGCGCGAATTCCTCATCCGTCAGATCGGTCTTGGACTGCGGGACCAGCGGCGCGGTGCCGATCTTGCGCGACATGAGCGCCTGCGTGGCCGGATCGGAAGAGAAGTTGATGAACTCCGCCGCTTCCGCATTTTTCTCCGAGAGCGCCGAGAGGCACCACGAGCCATAGCCGATCGGATTGCCCTCCTTGGGGAAGACCGATTTGATCGGGAAGCCGTCGGCGGCCATAAGCTGCGCGACATCGTGGAAATACATCCCCCCGATCACGTCGCTGTTTTTCATCGCCTGCTCCATCTGGCTCTCGGCAGTCCACCAAAGTGCGACGTTGGGCTTGAGCTCTCCCGCCTTGGCGATCATCGCGAGGATCCCCTCCTCCGTGTCGAATGTCGAGGCTCCGTCAAAATACGTGGCCGCGATGATATCGAGCAGGTTGCCGGTCACGAGCTTGCTAAGACCGAGGCTCGCTTCGAACTCCGCGCCGTCCCAGAAGCCGGTCCAGCTTTCGGGGGTCTCGACCGCGTCCGGATTGACGACCATCGACACGAACCACGACATCGCCCCCACACCGATAACGCCACTCGCGTCCTCGTAGATGAAGTTTTCGTCCATATTCTGCGCGGCACCGATATTGGTCATATCGAGCGGCTTGATCAAATCCCCGATCCGCGAGGATTTGATGAGTGCCGTGCGATCGAAGAGCGAGAGATCCGTAGGCACGGACCCCGCAGCCGTTGCCTGCTGCATCGTCACCAACCAGTCGGCGGAGTTCGGCTGCGTGACGCTTTCCACTGTGATCCCCGTCGCTTCCGTGAAGGCGGGGTAGACAAACTCCTTGAAGCTATCCTCGAAATATCCGCCATAGGAGCCGATCTTGAGGCTGCGGGTTTGCGCGATGAGTGGCGTGCCAAGAGCCGCGCCCGCAAGGGCCAGGCCGCCTGCGCTGGCACCTGATTTTAGAAGTGTGCGGCGGTTAAAGGTGGTCATGTGCTATTCCCTGTTTTTATGATGTGCGGCACCACGGCGTTCGTTCCGTCGGATGCGCTTGGATTAACCATTCACCTTTGGCGCAGCGCATACACGGGCTTTGCTAAATCTGGCGGAACTGACTACAGGACTGGCGCAAAATTGCGCACATGATCCGAGCAGTGCCGAAAAATTCAGCCCCTCACGAATCCCGCCCGAAAATGTGAGCACAGTGCTTACCCCCCGCTTGTATGAGTCGCCGGTTCTCTCCAGCGTCTGCGAAATCTGCACGCCCGTTTGCACCCCAGGAGGATCCCCCATGACACAGATAGATGATGACCAGCGCGCCAAGAAAATCGAAGAAGCCCAACTGCCCGTAATCGACATCTCGGGGCTTCTGACCGATGACAAGGAAGCGCACCGCGCCGTTGCGAAAGCTCTGGGCGAGGCCGCGCGCACCTCGGGTTTCTTCTACATCACCAACCACGGTGTGTCCGAAAGCCTGATCGCCGATCTCTTCGCAGCCTCCAAGGAATTCCACGAAAAGCCGCGCACCTTCAAAATGAAATACTGGTCGGGCTTCACCACACACCATCGCGGCTATGTCCCGTTGGAGGAAAACGGCGCGTCATTCCCCAAGAGGATCAATTTCAACGAGGCCTGGGACATGTCCTACGAGGCCCCTGCCGATCATCCCGATTATCTGGCAAACTGGCGTATGACAGGCCCCAACATCTGGCCTGATCTTCCCGGCTGGAAAGATACGGTTTCAACCTATTACGATGCCGTATTCTCACTCGGGCTGAAGCTGCTGGGCGCGCTGGCCAGCGAACTGGGCGTCGATCCCGAAGAGCTCAAGAAGCAGATTAACAATCCCACGTCCCAGCTGCGGTTGCTGCGGTACATCGCAAACGATCTGCCCGCCACCAAGGAATTCGTGGGCATCGATGCACATTCCGATTTCGAGTGTTTCACCATCCTTTTGCAGGGCGCGCCCGGCCTTCAGGTCTTGAACACTGAGGGAGACTGGATCGAGGCAACTCCGATCCCCGGCTGCTTCATCGTCAACATCGGCGACATCTTCGAGACATGGTCGGGCGGGCTGTTCAAATCCACCCAGCACCGTGTCAACAACATCGGCACGGAGCGATATTCCGCGCCGCTGTTCTTCGGCCTCGACTACCACGCCGTCGTGGAGCCGCTGGAGAAGTTCCGCACGCCGGAGACCATCGCGAAATATCCACCCATCAAAGCGGGCGACCACCTGATGCGCATGTCGGTCAACGCGTTCCGCTACATGGCCGATGCCCGCGCCAAAGGCGAGCTTGTCCCCGATTTCGACGTGCCCGAGGAAAACCCGTTCAAGCGCGTCGCCCGGACCGCTGCGGAGTGACACCGCATCCTGATTTCGAAGCGCTGGAGGTTCCCCCGTCGTTTACACTGGGGGAATACCATCTCGATATCCTGACCGCTGCGGATCTCGAGGCGGATTTCGAAGCGGTCACCCGATCGGAGGGCGTGTTGCGCGGCCTTTTTGGTCCAAATTGGCCCGCTGGCCTCACCCTTGAGGACAACGCCACGGACCTGCACTGGCACCACCGCGAATTCACGACCAAACGCTCCTTCGCTTGGGTGATCCGGGCGCCTGATACAGAGTATGCAGGCTGCGCGTATCTGTTTCCCGCCATGGGCGCACGCGGCGCGGCGGAGGCAGCCTATTGGATGGCCGAGGGGTGCAGCCGCCTGTCGCATCTGGCCGCCTTCACCCCCCTTTACGAGGATTGGGTGACAGCGCTCCTGCCGCGCGGCTTCGCCATCACCTTCCGCAACAACGCGTCGCTCTAGGCGTCGCAATAGGTGCGCCAGCCGCCCAGATGGGTGATCTCCTCTGCGCCGCCGAGGGCATGAGCCTCGCATAAAAAGCCCGTAACCGAGGAGCCATCTTCAAGCGAGAGCTTGCCCACACCCAAAGGCGCAGGGATCTGCGCCACGAACCGCCCGAACGCCGCCTCCGGGAGCGCCCAGATTTCCACGGCGATCTCGCCGCCGCCCTGCGGATCGAAAACTAGACCGGGTTTTGCCGGGGTCGTGTCGGGCAGCGCGTAGAGCCGGTAGAATCCGGTCGTGCGTGCCGTGCGCAGCATTTGCCCGCCCGCGCCCGTCAGCTGATGATTGAGGGGCATTCCGCTCAGATGTGCGCCTACCACCGCGATGGGCAGCATGCCGTGCGGCAGATAGGTCGTGTCCAGCGCGGGGATATCAGCGCCAGTATCGCGGCCCATCCCGCAGGCGGCAGCCGCGTGCATCGCCGCACAGAAGGGCGCCAGCCCGTCATCGCTGAACGCAGGCCCGACCAGCGTCACACCCGCAGGCAACCCCTCGGGCGTGAAGCCCCCTGGAAAGGCAATCGCGGCATAGCCCAGCAGATTGGCGAAGTTCGTATAGCGCCCGAAATGGCTGTTCTTGGCAATCGGATCGGCGCGCATCTGCTCGACCGTGTAGGTCGTGGGCGACGTGGGCAGCATCAGCATATCCACCTCCTCCCAGACCGGCGCCACGAGCGCGCGGATCTCCTCCAGCCTGTAGCGGCCGTTAAAGGCATCCACGGCACTGTGCCCTGCCGCCCCCTCGATGATCGTGCGCACGGTGGGGTCGAAATCATCCGCGTTCGTAGCGATGAAAGTCTCAACCGCCGCGAGACGCTCGGCCACCCATGGCCCCTCGTAAAGCAGCGCTGCCGCTTCGCGGAACGGCGCGTAATCAAACTCAACCAGTGTCGCCCCAAGGCTTTGCGCCCGCGCGATGGCGGCATCGTAGACCGCCTCGAACCCGGCATTGCCGTAGAATTCCCGCTCGGACGCGCTCAGGATCCCGATGCGCGGTTGCGGCGGGATGCCTACGGGCTGCGCCGTGCGTGTGAAACCGTCGCCCGCGTCCACCCCGTCCATGATCCGGCGCACTTCCACCCCATCGCTGACGCATCCTGCGAAGATCGTAACCACATCCACGCTTTTGCACGCGGGCACCACGCCGGTATTGGGCACCAGACCGGGCGTCGGCTTGATCCCCACCAGATTGTTGAACGCCGCAGGAACGCGCCCCGAGCCGGCCGTGTCCGTGCCCAGCGCAAAGACCGCCAGCCCCGACGCCACCGCCACTGCCGAACCCGACGACGATCCCCCCGAAACATAATCGGCATCGAACACCGACCGTGGCGCTCCGTGCGGCGAACGTGAGCCGTTCAGTCCGGTCGCGAACTGGTCGAGGTTGGCCTTGCCGATGAGTATCGCGCCCGCCGCACGCAGCCGCGCGATCACGGCGGCATCGCCCTCGGGCATATAGGCATAGGCCGGACAGCCCGCCGTCGTCTCAATCCCTTCCGCGTCGATATTGTCTTTGGCGGCAAACGGCACACCCCAGAGCGGCTTTCCCTCCGGCCCCTGCGCCACCAGCGCCCGCGCTTGGGCGCGTAGATCATCATCTGCAACCGCGTGGATGAAAATCGCAGGATCTTTGGACTCCCGGCGCCGTTCGATCACCGCTTCGACCACATCCAGAGGGGTCGTGCCGTCGGCATAGGCCGCACGCAGCGCGCTCAACGTCATGATTTCAGGTAGCATCATCTATCTCCAAAACTGCAATAATTTCGCCCATATCGAGAGCCTGCCCCGGGACTGCGCGGATCTGCGCAATCTTGCCGGAACGGGGCGCCACAACGGCCATTTCCATCTTCATCGATTCCACGATGGCAACCGTATCGCCCGCCTTCACGGTCTCGCCCTCGACCACAGTGACCTTCCACAAACTGCCCGGCACTGAGGTCTCGACCGCGATGCAGCCTTCGGGAACATCCCCCGCCACAGCGTCCCGCACCTCCGCCTGTCCGGGCGAAAAGCTGTCGAGCCCCTCATCCTTCCAGCGCTGCCGCTCTGCCTCGAACGCGCTTTGCTGTATGCTCTTGAAGCGCGCGATATCGTCGCTCTCGAGGGCCTGCGCCGCCTTGTTATCGGCCCAGCGGAACGTGGTCTCCTCGATCTTAAGCGGATACTCCCCATGCGGAAACGCCAGCCGTGCCTCGGTGAGTTCCTCATGCGACACGGGGAAAAACCGGATCTGATCGAAGAAATCCAGCAACCACGGATTGGTGTGAAACGCAGGTGTGCGCCGCCAGGTGTTCCACACCTGAACGGTACGCCCGACCAGCTGGTAGCCCCCAGGCCCCTCCATCCCGTAGACACACATATACGCCCCGCCGATGCCCACCGCATTCTCCGGCGTCCAGGTGCGCGCAGGATTGTATTTGGTCGTCACGAGGCGGTGACGCGGATCAATCGGCGTGGCCACCGGCGCGCCGAGATAGACATCGCCCAAGCCTAGGACCAGATAGCTTGCATCATAGATGATCTTTTTGACCGCAGCCTCATTCTCCAGGCCGTTGATCCGGCGAATAAATTCGATGTTGGACGGGCACCAGGGCGCGTCAGGCCGCACCAGCTCCTGATACTTCCGCATCGCCAGTTCCGCCTGCGGATCACCCCACGACAGCGGCAGGTGCACAATCCGCGACGGCACCGTGATCTCGGTGGCTGGCGGCAGGCTGTCCTCGATCTCTGACAAAAATCCCAGCAGGTGCGCGCGGGTCAGTCTGGTGCTGTCATAGTGGATTTGCAGCGATCTGATACCCGGCGTCAGATTGATCACCGGCAGGTTGGCCTCCTTCACAGCCTGCATGAGAAGATGCACGCGCAGCCGCAACTCGATATCGAGCGTCATATCGCCGTATTCGACCAGCAGATTATCATCGCCCTGACGGCGGTACACCACAGGCACCGGCCCACGATCGCTTCGCCCCAGAACCGCCGATCCCGCACCGGAGTAAGCGGGCGAAACGACAGGATCACCTGCGCGCGCCACAGGCGCGAAGCGGACCGTGTCACCGGGCCGCAACTGCCCCATCATCCAGCGATCCTCTGCGGCGATCACCGCAGGGCTGACAAATCCGCCAAGGCTGGGACCATCTGGACCCAGAATGATCGGCATGTCGCCGGTGAAATCAATCGCGCCCACGGCATAGGCATTGTCGTGCAAGTTGGACGGATGCAACCCTGCCTCGCCCCCGTCGCTGCGCGCCCATTTCGGCGCAGGACCGATAAGGCGCACGCCGGTGCGGTCGGAGTTGAAATGCACCTTGTAATCAGTGGCGAAAAACGTCTCGATATCGCCATCTTGAAAGAAATCCGGCGCGCCGTGCGGACCGTAGAGTACCCGTACCTTCCACGCATTCGTGAGTGGCGCATCCTCCAGTGGAGTAGGATCACAACACGGCACGTCTGCGATGTGCAACACGTCTCCTGTCTTGAGCGTGCCGGTCGCGTGACCACCGAACTGCCCCAACCCGAAGCACGCACGCGACCCCAGAACCGGCGCCGCATCGATGCCTCCCGCCACTGCAAGATAGCAACGCTGTCCCGCGCCCTCGATCGCCCCGATGACAAGCGTCGCTCCGGCAGGCACTTCGATCACCGGCCCTTCGATTGGCTCCCCGTCCAGTGTCAGCGTCATGCGCGCGCCCGCAAAGGCAATCCGCGTCGCGTTCAGAAACCGCAGCGTGGGCCCCGTCATCGTCAGCTCCAGCGCGGCTGTATCTGGATCGTTCCCAAGCAGCCGGTTGGCATTGCGGAACGAGGCCGCGTCCATCGGCCCTGACGGCGGCACGCCCACATGCCACAGCCCGATCCGCCCGGGCAGTTCCTGCACGCTCGATTGCGCGCCGGGTGCTACCACTTCAATACTGTCGGGCGCGTAGACAAACCCGTTCAGCGCCGTCGTCGTGACCTCGCCGGAGGCTAGTATATCTGAGGCTGCGATAGCTTTGAGGTAGTCGAGATTGGTCTCGATCCCCGCCACCGTCGTCGTTTCGAGTGCGGCAGCCAGTGCTTTGATCGCGGCGGGTCTGTCGGCGGCAGTCACGATGATCTTGGCCAGCATCGGGTCATAGAACGAGGTCACCTCGCTCCCGGTTTCGATCCACGTATCCACCCGGGCGTCAGGTGGAAACGACACTTGCGTCAGCCGCCCGGCAGACGGGCGAAACTGCGCGTGTGGCACCTCGGCATAGAGCCGTACTTCCATCGCGGCCCCGTTCGGGACCAGCGGTGTGTCGGGCAAAACGGGCTCACCCGCGGCCTGCCGGATCATCCATTCGACCAGATCGATACCATAGACGGCCTCCGTCACCGGGTGCTCGACCTGCAGGCGCGTGTTGACTTCAAGAAAATAGAACTGCTTGCGCACCGAATCGTAGATAAATTCGACCGTGCCCGCAGAAGCGTAGGAGACGGACGCGCAGAGCGCCGTCGCCGCCTCGTGCAGCCCTGCTCTGACCTCGTCTGACAGCCCCGGCGCGGGCGTTTCTTCCAGTACCTTCTGGTTGCGCCGCTGGAGCGAGCAATCGCGCTCCCCCAGCGCGATGACGCGCCCCGCACCGTCGCCGAAAATCTGCACTTCCACATGCCGCGCGTCCGCGACGAACCGCTCGATAAACACCCGCGCGTCGCCAAAGCTCGCCGTCGCCGTGCGCCCCACGCTCTGGTAGGCCTGCCGCAGCGCCGCCTCGTCCGCGCACAGCTGCATCCCGATGCCGCCACCACCCGCTGTGCTTTTCAGCATCACCGGATAGCCCACGCGCGCCGCAGCCTCAGCCGCCTCATCGACCGAGCCTAGCAGACCCGAACCGGGAAGCAGCGGCACACCCGCCGCCTCTGCCAGTTCGCGCGCGGTGTGCTTAACGCCAAAGGCTACCAGATGCCCCACGTCCGGCCCGATGAAGGTGATCCCCTCCGCCGCCAGCCGCTCGGCAAAGCCCACGTTCTCAGACAAAAACCCGTATCCCGGATGCACCGCCTGCGCGCCCGTCTGCTTGCAGGCCGCGATCACGGCATCCACATCCAGATAGCTCTGCGCCGCCGCCGCAGGGCCCAGCCGCACCGCCTCATCCGCAAGCCGCACCGCAGGTGAAAACCTGTCCGGATCCGACCAGACCGCCACGGAGGCGATCCCCATGCGGCGCAGCGTTTTGATGACCCGAACCGCGATTTCACCGCGGTTGGCCACAAGAACCTTATCAAACATGTTCTAATCCTTGATCAAAACGCGGATCGGCGTCGGATCGAAGCCATTGCAGGGGTTGTTGATCTGCGGGCAGTTGGAAATCACGCACAGCACGTCCATCTCCGCTACCAACTCCACATGATCGCCCGGCGCCGAAATCCCGTCATCCACCGTCATTGCCCCATTCGCGCTGATCGGCACGTTCATGAAGAAATTGATGTTGGCGGCGATGTCACGCTTGGTCATGCCATGGCGTGACAGCTCCATGATGAAATTCTCGCGGCAGGCGTGCTGATAGAGCGTCTCATGCCCGAAGCGCACCGTGTTGCTCTCGCACGAGCAGCAGCCCGCCGAGGTGTCATGCCGCCCCGAGGTGTCCGCCGTCACCGTGAGCATGACACGTCCTTCAGACGACATGAGCTTGCTGCCGGTCGTGATGTAGGCCGTCCCCTGCGCGCGCAGCGTGTCCTGGCTCGAATACCGCTCCCCGAAATCATCGGCGCGGTAGAACAGCGTGTCGATGGCCTGCTGGCCGTAGGTATCCTCGATGCGGATGGTCTGGCCCTTTTTGACGATGCCGGACCACGGCTTTTCTGCGGGAATATCGAATGTCTCAGTCATGGCGCTGGCCCTCCATCTTTGCGTTGTTCTCGAAACCGCGCACGGCCTCCGCTGTGGCAGTCCGGCACAGATCGTCGTCCGGCACGGGGGTCGCCTTGATCCGCATCAGGTCAACCGCATCCGGCACCTCGCCCGCGCGCGGGTCGAGCGGATGCGGGCAATTTGATATGGCGATTAGCAAGTCCATCTCGGCACGCAATTCCACCCAATCCCCTTCTGTAAGCATCCCACCGCGCCATTCGAACTGGCCTTCGGCTTGCACACGCACAGGCGCGAACAGGTTGAACAGTGGCGGGATATCCCCGCGCCCCAGCCCCAGCTTCGCCGCCGCAAGCACCATGTTGTCTCGGGTATTGCGCAGCTTTGGGTCGTCGTACTGTTGCACCGTCGCCGCCGTCGAGCCGCCGGTCAGCGCGTCATGCGCGCCCGAGCTGTCCTCAACGATCGACAGCATCACGCGCCCCATATCGGAAAAGATTACGCGGCCCTTCTTGAGCTCGGTCGTCCACTGCAACTTGACCGTATCGGGCAGGTTCATCCGCTCGGAGGTGTCCGCAGCGGACCACGCCGCCAATGCCACCGCCGATCCTGCCCCCCGCGGAGCTACCCGCAGGATCTCGCCAGGCGAGAGGCGCAGGGTCGTATACCAGCCACCGGGTACCGTCTCGCTGGCCAGGATCTCGCCGGGTTCGACCTCAGGCGCCGGCCGCGGCGTGGGGGTCGGCAGCGTGGCGGGCGAGAATTCCAGCCCGATCCGCTGGTGCTCTTCATAACGCTGCCTGTCGGCGGCAATCTGCTCTGGGGTTCGGTGGACGTGCATGTCAAATCTCCGGTGTTCGGTCGGGTCGTCCCGTCGTACTGGTTTCAAACGCCGGGTCGTCCCGGCCATTCGGTGTCTCGGGGTCGAAAACAGACCCTCCGCCTGCTACGCGCGGCGGCCAGATTTCGATGTCCTTGGTGATAGAGGCGCCATAGCGCAGCGCTTCCTCCGGCAGATCGCGGGTCCGGCCCAGCGCGATCACGCGGGTGCCGAGGGTGAACGCCTCGCGCAGATCATGCGTCACCATGATGACCGTCATCGGCCGCTCATGCCAAAGACGCTTCATCAATTTGTGGATGTCAGCCCTGATGCCGGGATCGAGCGCGCCAAAAGGCTCGTCGAGCAGCAAAACGCGCGGCTTCATCATCAGCGCCTGCGCCAGTGCGAGGCGTTGCTGCATCCCGCCTGAAAGCTGCGCGGGATATTTATCTTCCGCGCCCGACAGTCCCACATCGGCGATCATCGCGCGCGCCTCCTCGGCCAGCGCGCGCCGCGCCGCGCCAAAGCTGCGCCCAGAAAAGCGGCCCGCTTGTAGTTCCGGCCCCAGCATCACATTGCCCAGAACGCTCAGATGCGGAAACACCGAATAGCGCTGGTAGACCACGCCGCGGTCAGGCCCTGGCTCCGCAGGGAGCGGCGCGCCATCGAGCGTTACCATACCCCGGCTCACCCGCTCCTGACCCAGAAGAATCCGCAGAAGCGTGGATTTTCCGCAGCCCGATGGTCCAACCACCGCGACGAAGGAACGCGCTGCCACACTCAGGCTCACATTCTCCATAACGACCTGATCGCCATACTCCTTCCAGAGGTTTTCCACTGCAAGCGCTGTCATTTACCGCCCTCCAGCTCTGACCACGGAAAGAGCCAGCGGCGAAACCGGTCGATGGCGAAATCGGCACTCGCCGCCAGAAAGGTGATCCATGCAACATAAGGAAAGATCACATCCATCGACAAATACCGGCGCACCAGAAATATCCGGTAGCCCAGCCCACTGTCCGCCGAAATCGCCTCCGCCGCGATCAAAAACAAGAAGGCGGGACCAAGTTGCAGCCGCAAGCTGCCCAGCAGCCGGGGTAGCGCCTGCGGCAGCACGATGCGCAGTGCGACAAGCCAGCTCGACGCCGCCAGCGTCTGCGCCTTCACGATCTGCTCGCGAGGCAGGGCGAGTACAGTCTGCGCCAGATCGCGGATCATGATCGGCGCCACGCCGATGACGATGAGCGCAATCTTCGATACCTCGCCCAAACCGAGCGAGATGAACAGGATCGGCAGGAGCGCCAGCGGCGGTACCATCGAGATAAAGCTCACGAAAGGCGCCAGCAGCGCGCGCAGCACCGGCAGGATGCCGATGCCGATCCCGATCACCAACGCCAGCAGCGTCGAGATGCCAAGGCCTGCGCCCAGCCGCTTGAGGCTTGCCCAGGTATCGCTCCACAGCAGATACTCGCCCGTCCTCCTGTCCGGCGTGAACGCCATCAGATCAACGGCGTTCGCAATACTGCTCAGCGCCGGCAGCAGCTTATCGCCCGGGTTGTCGGCAAGCCGCGCCGCCGATCCGATCAGATACACGATGATCAGAAGGACAAACGGCGCGAGCTTGAGCGCCGCCCGCGCGGGCGGCGAAAACTGCTGGTTAATAAGGCGCACGGGCGCGGCCTCCGGTTACAGTGCGCCGTCTGCGGCCATCTGCATGAACGAGGTGTCGAAGCGGAACTTCACGTTACCGGTATCCCCCAGCACGGTGCCGTCCGGCAATTCGATACCGATGGCATCCTGCGAGGTGGCGCCGGGTGTGAGCAGCCCTTTGTCGAACAGGAACGCCCGCACCAGATCCATCGTCGCTCCCAGCTCGGCTGATGCAGTGAAGGCCACTGCCTCGGCAGGATCGGCAAACAGCGTCGTGGCAGCCAACTGGGCCTCAAACCCTGCCTGATCGGTGCCCGATGCCGCGCCCATCGCAGCGCGCGCTTCCGCCCCTTCAGGCGTGTCGGAGGTCATCAGCGCCGCCGTCTCGTACCAGATCCCGGCCAGTGCTTTGCCGAAATTAGGGTTATCCGCCAGCACGTCGGTATTGGCGACCATGAGGTCAATGATCTCGCCCGAAATCTGCGCACTGTCGAACACCTTCACCGCACCGGGCAGCTGTGCAATCTCAGACACCATCGGGTTCCACGTCACCATCGCGGTAACATCCGCCGTCTGGAACGCACCGACCATATCAGGATCGGCGGTGTTGATCACGTTCACATCCCGCTCCGACAAGCCCACGCTGTCGAGCGCGCGCGCTAGCAGGTAGTGCGAGACCGAAAATTCGACGAGGTTCACATCACGCCCGGCAATATCTGCCAGCGTCGTGCCGTCCTTGATGAATACCGCGTCATTGCCATCCGAGAAATCCCCCACGACCACCGCCGTGGTATCGACACCGCCCGCCGCGGGGATCGACAGGCCGTCCATATTGGTAAGCGTCACCGCGTCATAGCCGCCCGCCGTATATTGGTTGATCGACTCGACGTAGTCATTGAACTGCGTCACTTCGATCGAGATACCGAATTTATCCGCCCATTTATCCACGATGCCCGTATCGGCGGCGTAGCCCCAAGGCATCCAGCCTACGTAGATGGACCAGCCCACCTTGAATTCGGATTTTTCCTGCGCAACGGCGCTGGAGGCGAATCCAACGGCACCGAGAGCGGCCAACGCGGCAAGGGTCGTTCTGAAGGTCGGTTTCATAGGCTTTCCTTTTCGGTTTTCAAAAAGGGATGGAGTGCAAGACGGCGCCACCAATCCCTTGGTTTAGCGAGGTCTCCCGGGCTTTTATCCCGCCGTGCATCTGAAGGGTATGTCTCTCCCGCCAGCTCCGGCTCTCGGTCCAGCCGCGCCCTGCGACGCCGGAACCCTAGCCGGTATACTCAAAGTTAACGTGAACCCTGCCTCTCATGTGCGCAAGCCTGCCGACCCGCCGATGCAAAGCCCCCCAAGTTACGCCTAAAAAATGGGCGATACTGCTCGAAGCTGCGCTAAAATCAGACGATACCAAAACGATTGCGAGCAAGATGCAGAGCACCAGCCCCGAGCCAAAGCGAATGGACACTTAAATCCAAAAACTCTCCGACGGAATATTCCCGGAGAGCCGTATTATCACCGAAAGCGCATATTTTCAATGATTGCAGGCCGGACGAAAGCCACCTTGATATGGAGCACTCCCTTTCCAAGAGCGGTGCGGTGATCAGCGGGCGCGGCGATACGCCGAACCGCCACGACGTGCCCACCGGCTCCGACCATCAAGGTAACCTGATGGGCAACGCCTGCGAGGATTCGACAACCTCCGGCGAAGGCACCGCGGTGGTCGGCCACCACGACCGCACCTGCGGGGGTGCGACCCCCGAAGCGTGGAGTTCCGCGCATTCCTCACGCGGCTGCGGCCTTTGCAGGCTTGAAGCCCTGCGCGGCACGGGCGGTAACGGCCGCTTTTACTGCTTTGCGACAAACTGACGTTCGTCCCTGAACACCGTGTAGGCCCACCAGAACGCGCCTAAATCGCTTCCTTCTTCCACTTTGAAACCGCCATCTGCTCGCTGGCCACAGCGCGCACTCAAGTCGTAATCAGGTCCCGGCATTGCCCCGCTTCGGTGTTTGCACCGTCAAGAGGATGTTTACTCCCATGAGCACAGTGTCCACCCAGCTCATCTGATCCACCCTTCTCGGGGTGGCGGCACCACGGTCATGCTCGCACTACTCGCAGAACAGCCCTACACCGCCGTAGGCACCGCAGCAGCGCTGCACAGCGCCGATGTGACCGCCAATAGCGGGGGTGAGATCATCTCGCCCAATCTCGTCGTCAACCGGACCGTTGCCGCAGGCGATGTGCTCGTGCAACTCGACGCCCGCACCCAGAGCCTGTCGCTCGACATCGGACAGGCAGGCCACCCACAGGCGCAAGAAACCCCCTCCCGCTTCGAGTGCCTGCAAGCCATCGGCACCTCAACCGTCACGGATGTCACCCTGTCTGAAGCCCGCGTGGCTGAGCGTCTGGCACAAGCACAGGTCGGTCTCGCGCAGATCGCCCTCGACGAGGGCATCACTACCGCGACAATCCCCGGCAACCTCGGCCTGAGCGAATATGAGACCGTCGACACACTCCCCTCGGGCAGCACCGTGGTCATGATCAAATAGCCCGAGCGCTCTATCGACCTGCTGACCACCTCGACAGAAGCGCTCGCCACCACGCCCAGCTTACCAAGCGCGTCTTTACCGGGCAGATCGTGTCCTACGACAGCCGGATCGACAGCGTCACATGCAGCTTCACTGTCAAGGCGCACCTTGAAAAACGCGATGCCCTGCTCTCACCCTCCATAACGTTCTACATCCACATGATCCAGCAGACCACCAGCGCCCGAACCGGAAGAACCGGATCCAGCGGCAAACACCATAAATGCCACCACATCCCGAGAGAAGACACTCCCATGAGCACCCCGTCCCCCTCACTCCACACCACAATAGCCCAATCCGGGATTGCAGATCTCTCCGGCTACCGCCCGCGTCTGGGCATCGTGCTCAATCTGCTGATCCTGATCGCGGGGCTCACGGCGACAGCTTCCGTGGACGTGCGCGAGATGCCTGATGTGGATAATCTGGTCCTGTCGATCCGAACAGCAGGCGAGGGCGCCGTGGCCAAGACGGCGGACAAGAAAATCACGTAGGTTCTCCAGAATGCGCTGAGCGCGCTCGAAGGGCTGTCGTCTATCGAGGCAAGCTCTCCCGCCGGGCTCAGGCGTCGATAGGGGCGGCGCGTCGAGCGATATTGCGGACCAGTGCATGCCCGAGGGCGTGTCGATCACTTTCACCGAAGAAGCCGCAACGCTCGCCAACAGCCAGCAGGCCCTTTCTCCGGTCCTCGAAGTCGCGATCCTCGTCGTCTTTCTGGTGCTTGCCGTCCAGTTCGAAAGCGTGGCCAGCGCAGTTGTGATCATCCTCAAGGCCCCCTTCGGCCTTTCAGCAGCCCTCCTGGCGATCTCGCTTACCAGTGGATCACTAAATTACTAAAGCCAGATCGGGCTGGTGATGCTGTTGGGGGAATGGCGAAAAATGGCGTCCTCATCGTCGAATACGCAGCCCAGTTGCGCGAAGCCGGAGAGAATATCGACAAGGCCATCCGCTCCGCATGGCGCCCTCGAATCCGGCCGGTGATGATGAGGATGGTCTCGACTGTCATCGGTGGCTCGCCCTTGATCATATCCTCCGGCGCGGGGGCAGAGACGCGGATGACCATGGCTGAGTCATCTTTGGCGGTCCGGGCGTTCCGACCATCTTCACCTTGTTTTTAACGCCAGTGCTCTGTCGCTGGATCACAGTCTTGGGTGATGCGCCTGAAATGGGGTCGAGGCGGCTGGCCTCAGTGAAAGCGGCGGCGTGATCAGCTGCCTCGCCGGGCCCAGGCGCGCCTATCCATAATCGCTTTGAGCGTGACGAGTACGACAAACCCGCACAGCACAAACTTCGAGAAGGTCTCCATTGTGCCAAGGATCAGTCCTGCATGGACGACACTGCCCGTCACGATCACAACGGCAAGCCCCGTATGCAAGCGCCGCCAGCCACGCAGCCCCAGCGGCAGCTTGCGCCGCAGCAGCACGATGAACGCGGAGGCAAACACGGCCCACATCGCAACCACGCCCCAAGGTGCAAAGGGCGTGGGCGATACAAATAAAAGCGCGTCGATCACATCGGGCGGACTGGTGATCCAGAGGCCAGCCACATGCGCGATTACACAGACTGTAAGTGCCGCCCCGCTCACGCGGTGCAAGATCCGTGCTCTCGCAGCGGAAAGCTTTGGCAGATAGCCACCTGCGAGCAGGGGCTGAACTGCCAGCAGCGCCAGCCCCACGACCCCGGCAAGTCCCGCAACAATATAGACCGGACCACGCCATTCAAGCTGCGGGCTGAGCGAAGCCGCAACGATAGGTACGCAGAGCACGCACAGAACCGCGCCCCAGATCAATCCACTTCGCATCACCGGCAGGCCGCCCTCGTCATGCAGGCTGAAGCACGAAATCCGCCGTCAGGCTCGTGTCGCCTGGATCATTCAGCAGCGGGCGCAGGAACACCGTCTCGAAGTCACCGCTATCATAAGCCAGATGCCCGTGCGCCTGGCCGAATGCCGGCACGATCTGCGGCATGTCGAGGACATATACGCCATTTTCGTCCGTCAGCGTAGCACCATGGCTCTGTGGATCGCGTTCGTAGCCTTCCGTGGTGTGCGCCCAGACCTGAATGCGCTGGCCCGCCAGCGGCATGCCATCTCCCGCGCGGCGCACTGTGCCCGACATGGTGAAGCCGCCACCGCCGATCCGCTCCACGATGGGTGCGCCCGGACGGTAGCTGTTGGAGCCGCCGCGCATGGTTTTCGTCGGCGCCCAGGTCTGTGCACGCGCAGGCATCATCAGGCCGGACGCTGCCGTGACTGCGACAGCGCCGGAGGCCGCAAGCAAAGCGCGGCGGTTCATCAAGAAATCGGTCATACTTTTCCCCTGTCTGTTTCAGTTCGTGGACACGCAGGACTGTCTAGGCCGACGCCCCGCAATCTTCAGCGGTATTGGGTGAAAATATACGCCGTCAGCCGCATTTATGAAGGGGCAAGCGTCCCGGGCAATGTGTCGCAGAGCAAAACTCCGCTCGCCCGCCCGGCGCCTTAAACAATCAGATCGGCAATTTCATCACGGCAATAGCGATGGATCTCTCCCGCCCGCGTCAGCCAGATACGTTCACGCTGCACCGCGATATGGGCCAGAGCGCGGCGCAAATGCCGCAAACGGTAGGGCTGTCCCACCAGATAGGGATGAAGCGCGATCCCCATGACGAGCGGCTGATGGACAGACTGCTCCAGCATCTCGTCAAAATTGTCGATGATCATATCCGCGAATTCCGCTGCCCCATCCTTGCGCGCCACGATCGAGGGAATGTCGTTAACCTCCTGCGGATAAGGCACTGACAAAAGCCGCCCCGCGTCGGTCTGCATCCACACCGGCTGGTCGTCCATACACCAGTTGAGCGTGTAGCCATAGCCCGCCTGCGCCAGAAGATCGGGCGTGTCCAAACTCTCCGCGATCCACGGCGAGAGCCAGCCCTGCGGCGCCACGCCCTCTTCTGTCTGCAACATTTGTGTCGCCTCCGCGATCAGCGCCGCCTCCTGCGCACGCTCCAGCACGCTCTGCCGCTCCGAATTGGTGCGCCCGTGCCCCACCACCTCATCGCCACGCGCGCGAAAGGCTGCCATCAGATCGGGTGCATAACCATACATCGCGGAATTCGCGATCACGCTTACTGGCATCTCCAGCGCATCGAACATATCCCGCACCCGCCACGCGCCCACGCGGTTTCCATAATCGCGCCACGCATAGTTGAGAACATCGGGCTGCGGCCCGCCGGGTGCCAGTTCCGCCCCCAGCCCCTCACCAAAGGCAAAATGTTCCAGGTTGAGCCCGATGTAGACGGCCAACCGCGCGCCGCCGGGCCAGTTGTAGTCCGGTCTGTCAGTGATGGCGCGGTAGCCATATCGCCCGTGATCCGTAAGCATTTAAAGCTCCGCCTCGGCTAAACCTGCCTTGTGGAGCAGGATCTCCGCGCTGTCGTTCCACACATCTGTGCCGATGATCTTGCCCCCGCGCACAATGAATTTGTCCATATACCGGTTCGTCTCGAAGGTGGTGCCATCCTTCCACGCGCCATAAAGATAGCCGGTGTTATAGACGTGCACATCACCGGTCTCGTCGTCCAGCGCCGCATCGGTCCGCAGGAATTTCTTCTTCACCCAGGCATAGCGTTTGGCATTGAACGCGGCACTGTCCGCAGGGCCGCTGAACTTGCGCCCGCCGGTGAACACCATTGTGAAATCCTCGCTCACATAGGTCGCGGCCCCTTCCGGGTCGGGTACCATCGAGCGCTCGAGGTAAGCCTCGACAATCGCCTTTGCGGCGGTAACGGGATCGGTGCGCTGGTCCATTCTACTCTCCAATTCAAGGGTTTCCCCGCACCGCGCAGGACGCGCGGCAAAAGCTCTGGACGACCTCACGGGCCGCCTCGTTCATCAGGCGCGTCTGCGCATTGGCACCGTCGAGCCGGGCGACAGCTTCACGCGCCCGCGCGCGCAACGCCGCCTCATCCAGCGTCAGCACCGTATCATCCCTAAACACATACCGCCCCGCAATCATCACTTCACGCAAGCCAGCACCATTTTCGGCAAAAACGATCTGGTCAAGCGGGTTCCGCAGCGGCGTGTAATGGCAATAGCCCGCCTCGAGAAACAGCAGATCCGCCGCCCAGCCCGGTGCGATCATGCCCACCCGCTCCAGCCCAAGAGCCCGCGCGCTGCCTGTGGTTGCCATGGCGAAAGCCTCGCGCGTGCTCACCCAATCCGCCGCATCGGCGGTCTGCGCCCGGCTCAGCGTAGCGGCAAGGCGCATCGCCTCGAACATGTTCTGCCCGTCGCTGGTGTTGCTCGCATCCGTGCCCACGGCGATGCACACCCCCGCATCCGCCAACATCCGCACCGGTGCGATGCCGGAGCCGAGGCGCAGATTGCTCATCGGATTGTGGCAGATGCACGCGCCGCGCCCCGCCAGCAGATCCGCCTCCGCCACCGACAGCCAAACCCCGTGCGCACCACTGAACCGCTCAGATAGCACCCCGAGCGCCGCCAGATGCGCGGTGAGGCTGCGCCCGTATTTTTCGCCCGCCATAACCTGCTGCATCCGCGTCTCCGCCAGATGGGTTTGCAGCGGCAGCCCGTCGCGCGCTGATGCCTCTGCACAGGCCTCCAAGAACGCGTCCGAGCAATGCAGCGGGATCGTCGGGCCCAATCCGGGCCGCACGCGGTCCCCCGCCACGGGCCAGCTTGCAAAGGCCTCCGCACAGCTCGCCATGATCTCGCGCCAGTCGGGCAAGCTCATCGCCGTTACCATATCGCGCAGCGGCGGCTCGAACCGCTCCAGCAGCCCCGGCAATGCCTGGTAGATCGTCTGGTCTGCAATCATCGGCGCGACCACCGCACGCATCCCCGCATCGTGGTAAGCCTGCGCCACGGCATGGGTGCCCGCCACGGTCGGCCCCGGCAATTCTACAAACAGATCAAAACACGCCGTGCAGCCCTTACGGATCAGCTCCGCCGCGGACAGCTCGGCCGCAAGCCTTAAATCATCCACATGCCGAGAGCCGTTGAGCCAGGCACTCCCCGACAGGAAGGCCTCCAGCGTCAGGTCCTGCGCCACCCCGCCCCGTCCCAGCGCCCCGTGTGAATGGGTGTGCCCATTCACGAGGCCCGGCACGATGAGCCGATCGCTTACGTCGATCCGTTCCGCCTCCTCCGGCCCCTCACCCGCCGGTAACATCGCAGTAATGCGGTCTCCGTCGATCAGGAGCGAGACATCCTCGAACGCCTCATTTCCGACCAGCACCTGCCCGCCGCAAAGCAATTTCTGACGTGACATGGAAGAGACCTCTGGAATCAGCCGCGCGCCCCGGATCAGCCCGGAGCGCGCGGCCCTCTCCGATCAGTTGATGGTAACTTCGAAACTACGTTCTTCCACAGGAGGCAGGAAAGAGCGGTCGAAGATCTCGGACGCCTCGGGCAGCCGGTCCAGCCCGTAGCCTTCGGCCACGATGGCGATGGAACGCGTGAGCCGCTCATCCACCAGATCACCCATGCCGATCTCGGTCGTCTCTGGCGCGTTCATCAGATTGGTCAGCGCGAATTCAAGGCGTGCCCGTTCCAGCTCCGGGTCCACCAGATTGTCGAAGGCCATGATCGCCTCGACCGCGATATCCTGATCCTGCGCAATCTCAAGCGTGGCACGGTTCACTGCGCGCACCATGCCCGCCACCGCTTCGGGGTTCTCCGCCAGCAGCTGCTGTGACACCATCAGACCGTTGGAATACAGGTCCATCCCGTATTCCTCGAACTGGAACCAGTTGAAATCTGCCGCCGGATCCTGACGGTTGGCGATGAGGTTGAACCAACTGGTGATCGTGAACACGAAAGCGCCGTCAATATCGCCGCGTATCATCATCGGCTCCTGAAGATTGGGCGCCATGTTCTCTTGCGCCACCTTCTCCAAATCGATCCCGTTCAGCTTGGCGAACACCGGAAACAGCCGCGTCGTGGGTGTACCCTGCGCACCGCCGAGCCGCTTGCCCTCGAAATCGGCAGGTGTCTCAATGCCGGACGTTTTGGGCGTCACGATAGCGAAAGGCGGGCGGTTCCACAGCTGATAGACCATCACCGGAGCCTCGCCCGGCCGAGCGGAAGCGTTCTGAATGATCGCATTGATATCGCCAAAGCCCGCGTCATAGGCCCCACCCATGATCCGCGTCACCGTCGCTGCGGAGCCTTCGCCCTGATCTATAGTGACGTTGAGGCCTTCTTCCGCAAAATACCCCTTGCTCAGCGCCATCAGGAACGGCGCGTCCGAGCCCTGAGTCTTCCAGCCCAACGTGAAGCGAATATCGGTCGTCTGGGCGAAGGCTGGGGTCAGCCCCGCGAGCAGCGCAAGGGTGGCACTGAATAGTGTATGTTTCATTCGCGAAGTCCTTTTGTTGAGCAGATGAAATATCAGGTGAGTGAGATATCGTTGCCGCGCGTGGCCCAGCCGGTCACCCGCCGCTCCAACATCGAGAACACGGCGTAGAGCGCGATGCCCAGCAGGGCGAGGATGATCAGCCCGGCAAACACAAGGGAGACCTGGAAGTTCGATGAAGCCGTCATCATGACGTTCCCGATCCCGCGATTGGAGGCGACCGTCTCCGAAAGGACCGATCCCACGAACGACAGCGTGATCGCCACTTTCAGTGCGGCAAAGAAGTACGGCATGGTGCGCGGCAGACCGACGTTCCACAGGATCTCCGACTTAGACGCGCCCAGGGTCTTGAGTACGTCCTCAAGGTCAGGCTCCGTCGCGGCCAAACCCGTGGCGATATTCACCACGATCGGGAATACGCAGATCACCATGGCGGTCAGGATTGCGGGCGTCGTTCCCGACCCGAACCAGAGGACGAAAATTGGCACAACCGCCACCTTGGGGATCGACGAAAAGCCCACCAGCAGCGGATAGGCGACGGCATAAGCCACCTTCGATGTGCCAACGATCACCCCCAGCGTCACCCCGATCACAACGCCGAGCGCAAAGCCGACCAGCGTCGAATAGAGCGTCTGGAGGATATGCGGCCACAGCACCGGGAATTTGGTCCATAGCGTCACCAGAATCTCGGTCGGGCGCGGCAGCACCAAGTCAGAGACATTGAGCAGAATACACAGCACCTCCCAGACGAGGAAGAAGCCGAAAATCAACGAGAACGACATGATCCGGATGCGGTTCTTCTCGGTCATCGCTTGTGCCATGGCTCAGCTCCTATTTCCGAACCTGTGCGATCATCTCGCGCAAGCTCTGGGTCATTTCAACGAATTCAGTACTGTAGATCATGCCGATGTCGCGCGGTTGCGGGATATTTACGACTTCATCGGAGATGATCCGCCCTGGCCGCGCGCTCATCACGCAGATACGGTTCGCGAGATATCCAGCCTCCCGCAGATCATGCGTAACCAACAAAACGGTCGGTTTACGGTCCAGATACAGTTCCTGCAAAGTCTGCCAAAGCTCCTCGCGCGTAAACTGGTCGAGTGCCCCGAAAGGCTCGTCGAGCAGCAGAAGATCCGGCTCGTGCACCAACGCGCGGCACAGATTGGAGCGCTGCAGCATCCCGCCCGACAGCTGCCAGGGAAAATGGCCCGCAAAATCCTTGAGCCCAACCTGCCCCAGCAAGTCATGAACCCTGTCACGAAACTCGCCGTTTTTCTCCGCCCGGAACCGCGCCTTGAATGGCTGGACGATCTTGAGCGGCATCATGACGTTTTGCTCGATCGTGAGCCACGGCAGCATCGTAGGGTTCTGAAACGCCATACCGATGCGCAGTTGCTTCGCAGAAGCCTCACGCCCGCCAACGAGCACGACGCCGGAGGACGGCTTGATAAGGCTGCTGACCAATCGCAGGATCGTGGACTTACCGCAGCCCGACGGGCCGACTAGCGCCAGAAAATCTCCATCCGGCAATTTCAGATCCGTGGGAGCGAGGGCGGTCACGGCCATCTCGCCACTCCCGAAAACCACCGAGGCTTGCTGCAGCTCGATGGCATTGCGGGACCGAACGACAGATGTCATCGCGGTGAGATTATTGGTCGGGGCGATGTCTGATGCAATATTCATGCAACCACTAATCCGCAACACCGTGATGGAAGAAAGAAGTAAAAGTAAATAAATATAGAATTAGCTAGGGCTGGTAAAATATTAAGCACAATCTGCCACAGTCGCATAATTTTCTTGCAGGCGTGAATGCCCCTAACGGGAGCGAAAACAACCCCGAACACCAAAATTTCAGTAATTCTGACCCGGTTTCCGCTCAAAAATCTGAAATGAGTGGTATTCGTGGCGCATAGCTCCTTGGAGGTCGATTCGGTTGGATACCTCGAGCTGCTCGATCAAAATTCACCTAAGTAAACAGGAAGCTAATTAAAAGGATCAGGCTTCAGTCCGGCTCGGCTATGCCCAAATATCGCCTGACCATCTCAACAGCATGGGCGCGCCGGTCTGCCTGCCATCCACCATCCGTCAGATCCTTGCCTACCACGATCCCCAGCGTTGCACCGTTATTAAGGTGATGCGCCGAGAGCGCCACGATGCTCAGATAAAGCTGCACGGGGTCGGCCCGATGCGCGAAAGCGCCGGATGCTACGCCGCGCTCAATCAGCTTGCCAATCGCCGCGATCAGCGGCTGTGACATGTCGCGGATCATCTGGGAGCGCTGGATATACTTGCCGTCCAGCAGGTTCTCATTGCGTGTCATCTTCAGGAAGCTGGCATTATTGGTAAAGTAATCAAAGGTAAATTCAACAAGCTGAACAGCCGTTTGCGCAGGATCGCCCGCGCTGAAATCAAGCCTCGCCTCCTGATTCCGGATCGCCGCAAACACACTGTCCAGCGCCGCGATGTACAGCTTCTCCTTGCTGCCGAAATAGTGATAAATCATCCGCGAGTTGCATTTCGCGCCCTTCGTGATCCGTTCGATCCGCGCGCCGTGAAACCCATGTTCTGCAAATTCCGCTACCGCCACCGATAGGATCTCCGCTTGCGTCCTGACGGGATCCCGGCTGCGCACGGACCCTGGCTTGCGGATATTCTTGGTTTGCATCGTGTTTGACCTGTTTTGGTGGTGTCGGGACAAGCCTGTGCGCAACGCATGCAGATAGTCAACGATGCCCCGCCCGCCGATGCGCTCTGCCTTCAAAGTCAGGCAGAAGGACTAACCAGTTCCTCAGCCCTCGACACCTCACCTGTGAATAAATATATAAAATTATTTAGTTTCAAGATTTTATGATATATTCTGAATGTGGGAAAGTGCGTCATCGCGGTAGCTATCAATACTGGCTGCGAACATATCCCATCACAGCCTCGCGCACCGACATATCACCCCGCGCCCGCGCCTGCTCGATGATCGCGTGGACTTCGCCCAGATCGCAGCGCCGAAGCAGGCTCTTCACGGGACCGATGGACGCGGGCCGCATCGACAGCGTGCGAAACCCGATCGCCGCGAAACATAGCGCTTCCACAGGCCGCCCCGCATCCTCGCCACAAAAAGACAGAGGCGTCTGCGTTGCGGCACAGCGCTTCACAATGCCCTCTAGAAACGTCAAAAAGCTCAGGTTCAGCGTGTCGTAGCGCTTGCGCACCCGCTCATTCTCGCGGTCAGCGGCAAAAAAGAATTGCTTCAAGTCATTACCCCCAATAGATAAAAACCCGACTTCCTCGAAAAACTTCTCCGGTGCAAACGCAAGGCTGGGCGTCTCCAGCATTGCGCCGATCTCGATCGAGGAGGGTAATTTGTGACCCAACTTCGCCTCGCGCGCCAACGTCTTGTCGACTTCGAGCCGCGCCGCTCGGTATTCCTCGAATTGTGCCACGAAGGGAAACATCACCGTCAAAGGCCCCCCGTCAGCTGCCCGACACAAGGCTTGCAATTGCATCCGCATGATCCCCGGCTTGTCGAGCCCGACCCGGATCGCGCGCCAGCCCAGCGCCGGGTTTGGCTCATCATTGGGCTTCATATAGGGCAGCACCTTGTCCGATCCGATGTCGAGCGTCCGGAAAACGACCCGTTTGCCCTGCGCAGCATCCAGGACACGCTTATACAATCCACTCAATTCAGAGCGTCTTGGCATCTGATTGCGTACTAAAAATTGTAGTTCTGTGCGAAACAGCCCAACCCCCTCCGCGCCGGAGCTCCCCAGTGAAGGCAGATCCGCCATGAGCCCCGCGTTCATGTGCAGCCCCAATACGGTTCCACATTTTGTCTCCGCAGGTTTGTCCCGGATCGAGGCATAGCGCTCCTGCGCCGCCGCCTGCATCGCGATCTTGTCTCGAAACGCGGATGCCACCGACTCGTCGGGGCGCAGATGCACTACGCCCTGCTCGCCGTCGAGCATCACGCGGTCGCCGTTTAGCGCCTCATTGGTAATGCGCCCCACATGCACAATAAGTGGGATCGCAAGCGCCCGCGCCACAATCGCGGCGTGGCTGCCAACCGATCCTTGCTCGAGCACGATCCCACGCAGGCTGCGCCCGTATTCCAGCAACTCCGCAGGCCCGATATTGCGCGCGACGAGGATCGGATTGTTTGGCATTTCGGCGCCCGTATCCTTGCCCTGCCCGGTCAGGATCCGCAGCAGCCGGTTCGACAGATCGTCCAGATCGCTCATCCGCTCGCGCATGTAGCTGTCCGAGGAGATGCCGATGCGCGCCCGCGCAAGCGATTGCTCCTTCTCCACAGCAGCCTCCGCTGACAGGCCCTGCGTAATGTCCGCCAGCATCCGTTGCATCCAGCTTTTGGAATTCGCAAACATCCGGTAGGTTTGGATAACCTCCTGCTGGTCCTTGTCGCCCAGCGACATGCTCATCATCTGGTCCACGCTCAGCCGCAGCCTATCCACCGCCTCCGTGAGCCTCTCCGACTCGCGCTCGGGGTCGTCAGAGATCAGATTGGCCACCACCACGCGCGGCTCGTGCAGCCAGACATTGCCCTCCGCCACACCCTCCTGAGCGATCGTACCGCGCAGCAAAACCGGCTGGCTGTGGCGCGCTGACATCGCCGCCCCCTCGCCCACGAACGCGCCTAATTCCGTCATCTCGGCCAGTACCATCGCCACGACTTCGAGGGCGTAGACCTCGTCTGGATTGAACTCCCGCGCGGTTTTTGACTGAACCACCAGCACCCCCAGCGTATCGCCCAGCCGCTGAATCGGAACGCCTAGAAAGCTCGAGAAGATCTCCTCGCCGGTCTCGGGCATGTAGCGAAAGCCCTTGGCTTGCGGCGCATCGGGCTCGTTGATCACCCGCTTGCGCTTGGCCACGCGCCCTACAAGCCCCTCACCCATGCGCATCCGTGTCTGGTGCACAGCGTCCTTCTTGAGGCCCTCAGTCGCACAAAGTTCAAGTGTTTCTTCGTCCCGGAACAGATAGATAGAACACACTTCGCAGCCCATCGACGTGGCGATCAGATGGGTGATCTTATCGAGCCGTGCCTGTCCTGCATCCTCGCCCGCCATGGCATCTCGCAGACGCCCCAGCAGCTTGCGGCTGTCGCTTTCTGTCCGTTCCGGCATAATGCTCCCAGTCACTGATTGAGGACCAGTATAGGGTGTATACCCCAGGTTGGGGAGAGGGAATTGTGCCCCTTACCCCAATGCCAGCCCACAGACATTATATTAAAGCTCTAGCTGAATATCGGCCCATAAAATATTGATAGATCTTAGCAATACCTATCGGGCCTTATCGAGCTCGAAGGCGTCATGCAGCGCCTGCACGGCCAATTCCATGTATTTCCGATCGATCAGAACGCTGATCTTGATCTCCGATGTGGTAATCACCTTGATGTTCACCCCCTCATCCGACAACACCCGAAACATCTTAGCCGCCACGCCCGTGTGGCTCCGCATCCCGATGCCGACCACCGAGACCTTTGCCACGCCCTCGTCTGCAATCAGCTCGGAGTAGCTGATCACGCCATCCTTCGCGGCCTTTTCCATCGCCACATCCGCACGCTTGACCTGATCCACAGGGCAAGACCACGTCATATCCGTCCGCCCCTCTTCGGCGATGTTCTGTACGATCATGTCGACATTCACGCCGCCCTCGCTCAGTGCGCCGAAAATGGCGGCGGCAATTCCTGGCCGGTCCTCGACCGACACAAGCGTCATCTTCGCCTCGTCACGGCTGAACGCCACGCCTGCTACAACATTGCTTTCCATGATTTCCTCCTCAGCGCAGACGAGCGTGCCGGCATCGTCGCTTTGTTCCTCGAAACTGCTCAAAACCCGCAGCTTGACCTTGTAGCGCATCGCGAGCTCGACCGAGCGTGTCTGGAGCACCTTGGCGCCCAACGATGCAAGCTCCAGCATCTCCTCGAACGAAATGCGGTCGAGTTTGCGCGCCTTGCTCTCGACTCTTGGATCGGTAGTATAGACCCCGTCCACATCCGTATAGATATCGCAGCGCTCCGCCCCGAATGCCGCGGCGAAAGCCACCGCAGTGGTGTCGGATCCGCCTCGTCCCAGCGTCGTGATCCGCCCCTCCGGACTCACCCCCTGAAAACCGGCAACCACCGCAACCTTCATGCCATCGGCAAAGCGGGCCATAATGTTAGCAGGCGGAATATCCTCGATCCGCGCGGAGGCATGGGCGGAAGTGGTCATTACAGGCACCTGCCAGCCCTGCCAGCTGCGCGCGGGGACGTCCATCTCCTGCAACGTAAGCGCCATCAGCCCCGCAGTCACATTCTCGCCCGATGATACGACCGCATCGTATTCTCGTGCATCATAGAGCGCCGACGTCTCGTTCACCCACCCCACCAGCTCGTTGGTCTTGCCCGACATCGCCGAGACGATGACGATCACGTCGTAGCCCTTGGACACCTCCACGCCCACGCGCTTGGCCGCGCGGCGGATACGGTCCAGCGTGGCCACCGAAGTGCCCCCGAATTTCATCACCAATACAGGCATCTGACCCTCGTCTTGTTGCTCGCGCCGCGTTTACGCGAGCGACAGCACCTGCGCAAGGATCCTCGCAAGGCTCAGAAAGGATGCGCCCGCCCGTCCCACGTCTCGAAACAGCCCGTACTTTCCAGATCGAGCGCGGCAAACCGCTCCACCAGCCCCGCGACAGACGCATCGACTGTAATCGCAGCCGATCCCCCGCCCATGTCCGTCTGCACCCAGCCAGGATGATAGATGCCCACGGCGATCCCCTCCGGCTTAAGATCCACCGCCAGATTGCGCCCCAGATTGAGCGCCGCCGCCTTGGACGCGCGGTAGATGTAGCTGCCGCCTGAGGCGATCTCGCTCGATCCCATCTGTGAGGATATGATTGCGATCCGCGGATTGGCCGCCCGCCTCAGATGCGGCAGCAGCGCCTGAATACTGAGGAAAACACCGGTCACGTTCGTGGCAAAGCTCTGCGCCCATAGATCGGCGCCAAACCCGGTCTCCAGATCGTCCCCCTTGTCGAGATAGACCCCGGCGTTACACACCAACAAGTCTACCGCAGCATCGCCCAGCGCTGCAGCCATCTCCGTGTGGCTGCGCGGCAGGCTCACATCCAGCGTGATGTCCCCCATGGGCGAGCGGCTCGTGCCGGTCACATCAATTCCCTGCGCGCGGTAATGCGCGGCCAGACCCGCGCCAATGCCACGGCTCGCGCCCGTTATCACAACCGTCATCCTGATTTTCCTTGTTATTGCAATTTTTGCTTGGGCTTGAAGGGCAGCGGCAGCACCGGCACCCCGTCCTCGATCAGCGCGCGCGCGTCCTCCGCACTGGCCTCGCCATAGATGGATGTCTCGGTAGCCGTTCCCTCATGGATCGCACGCGCTTTTTCCGCGAATTTTCCGCCCACATAGGTTGCGTTCTCCTCGACATGCTTGCGCATCCGCGCAATCGCCACGTCCTGAGCATTGGCGGCAGGCGATGGTGCGTCCTGCGCCGCGGCCCCCACTTGAGGGGCCATCAGCGCTTTGGACACGTCGGCTACGCCACAAACAGCGCAAGTCACATGACCTGCCTTCACCAGCGCATCAAACGCCGCCGCAGATTGAAACCAGCTTTCAAACGGATGGCCCTCCCGACATTTCAGCGCATAGCGGATCATTTCAGCCGTTCCTTATTGATCTTATTTCACGATGTGTCACTCGGGTCCGCAAGGTCAAGGAGCCAAAGGCGCCTTCGGCGGGGAAAAGCCTTTGATGAGTTTAGCAAGCTGCCGCTCCTGAACCATCTTCGCGGCCCTTTTGCGCGAAACCCACGTGCGACGGCGGTCTCTGTATTCGGGAAATTTATCTTTCAGCATTTTGACCTTGACCGGATAGAGCAGGGCGAGACAGGGTACATCCTCACCCTCCTCGCACAGCTTCGCATAGGAATAGACGCCGATGCACATATCGCTCGCGCGGCCTCTCACCCCGGCCTCTTCCCAAGCTTCGATAAGCGCGCATTGCGCAGGTGTTTTACCCTCCATGGGCCAGCCCTTAGGGACGATCCACCTTTTGCGCCTCCGTGACGTGATCAGCAGCACCTGCACCTTACCGCCATGCCTGCGCCAGCACAGCGCCGCAAACTGCGTGCGTGCGCTGCCCTTGGCACCACCGTGTAGTGAGATTGGCAACTGGTCTGGCATGCCGCCCGAAACTCCGCCCCGATTTATGTTTTCGCCTTGTTCTAGCGTGTCTTTCCCGCTTAGGCCAGCCGCCCCGCCGCCCCTTGCGGTCCCGCACCACTTTGCGGATAGTCAGCGCATGCGCCGCCTTTTTTCTCATTGCTGATGTATCCGCTGCGGCTTGCTCTGCCTCATCAGACGGAGGCCGAGTAGTCGCAGTCTGTTAAGGTTTTCCCTGCCGCCAGTCTGCGCGATACAGTGACGGAAACCTTCCCCGCCAAGGTAACGCTTTCATGTGCGGGCACGCTCGCCCGCCAGTACCCCGCTGGCGCCTCCGCCGATGTGATCGCGCTGCCCGACCTCGACGCCCTTATGGACCACGCAGAAATCTTCGCCGTCCTCAAGACTCCCCCAGTCGCCCCCGCCACTATCGGGCGCTTACCCTGAAGGATCCTCCTATGTGCACCGCAAAAGGCACCGCCACCGCAACCGTCCAGATCGAAAACGAGCGTCTAAAAGTCACCGAATGGCGCTTTGCCGAGCGCGGCGCAAATACCGGCTGGCATACCCATGCCCATGATTACGTGGTTGTTCCCCTCTTCGATGGCACGCTCGAGATCGACACGGGAGGCCCGGAAATCATGATTGCGAAGATGCAAAACGGCGTCCCCTATTATCGCCCGCTGGGCGCCTCGCACGATGTGATCAACGGTAACGATTTTGAGTGTGCTTTCATCGAGATCGAGTTGCTGCAGCCCGCGCCATAGGCGTCACGCCTTCGCCAACATCTTCATCTTCGCCGCCAGCCGCCGGTTCAGGTCCTCGGGCGCCACATCGCCCTCGATCGCCAACCTGCGCAAGCCGAAATGCACCTGCGCCATGTCCTGGTAATAGCTGGTATAGGCGTAGTTGGTGGCAGCCCCCGCGACTGCACCCAGCACCGGCACCGCCTGCGCCGCGAGCTTTTGCCCCATCACCACGGCAAGCCTCGGGGCGACCTTATGGATGATCGCCTGCACTGCCTTGCCCGACAGCGCCAGCCGCGCGGTCAGAAACGCGAGGTCCGAGCCATCATCCTGCGACAGCGGGCCCGCCGCCGAGAACACCTGAACACAATCGAACCGCACCGATTCGAGCTCCGGATCAAAACCGTGTTCGACCGCGACCCCTTCGATCACCCGCAGCAATAGCGTGGTCGTCACCGGCAATTCGGCCAGCGCAGTGGGCAATCCGCCCGCGCCCCCCACCGCGCCCATCGCGGCGGAGGCCGCGGAGTTGAGCCACGACGCCTGATCGGGCACCCGCCCGCGGCTGGCATGCGCCGCGCGCATCGCGTGATCCAGCGCGCGCACGGTTGCCGCTTCGAGTTGACCACGCACCCGTGCAGGCAAACGGTCCAGCAAGCTCTCTGCCTGCCCCCCGATGAGGTTAAGAACGCTGATCCCAACGCCCCCAGCGCCGTTGTAGATGCGCGCAATGCGCTCCAGCTCGGCTTCGACGTCGATCGGCGCGGGCAAACTATTCTGGGTCATTGAGATCTCCTCTGCGCTATAAATGGGCGGCACGGCGGCAGATTTCAACGCGCCCGCACCACCTCGCCCGCAATCCTGTCCCACGCACCCGCCCGCAGCGCCCGGCCCAGCACCCGCTCTGGGTTTGTCGGCGGCGGCATTATCACGCCGTCCAGCCGGTCAAACCCGAATCTGCCGTAGTAGGGCGCGTCCCCCACAAGCATCACCCGCTCCCAGCCGATCTGCGCCGCCCGCTCCAGCGCCGTCACGATCAGAAGGGCGGCAAGCCCCTCGCCCTGCCGTGTCGGATGCACCGCGACAGGCCCCAGCAACAGAACATCCCAATCCGCGATGCAGACGGGCCAAAATCGGATCGCCCCCGCCAAAATCCCCAGATCATCTCGCGCCACGAGGCTCAGTCCCGCCACCGGCGGCACCCCTTCGCGCAGCCTGTAGGAGGAAAGTGCGGTCCGCCCCGGTGCAAAGCACGTATCGAACAGTGCCTCGACTTCCCAAAGGTCCTGATCGGTCTCGGCGGTGATATCATACACGGGCGGGGCCCTCCGGCAGGATTTCTTCTGGTCAGCGCCCTATCATGGCGCTAGCTCTGTTTTCAATCACAACCGAAAAGAGCCTGCATATGTTTTACCGCCCCGCCGACGGCCATGGCCTGCCCCATAATCCCTTCAACGCCATCGTGACCCCGCGCCCCATCGGCTGGATCTCGACCCGCGACGGCCAGGGACGTGACAACATCGCACCCTATTCGTTCTTCAACGGCGTGGCCTACGTGCCACCACAGGTCATGTTCGCCTCCACCGGCATCAAGGGCGATGTGGACGGGACCAAGGATTCGATGGCCAACATTCAGGAAACGGGCGTGTTTTGCGTCAATATCGTGGAGTATGCCGCGCGCGATGCGATGAACAAATCGTCCGCCACCCTGCCGCACGGCACCGACGAATTCGCGCACGCCGGAATCGAAAAGGCAGAGTGCAGCGAGATTGCCTGCCCCCGCGTGGCCACCGCTCCCGCCGCACTCGAATGCCGGATGACCCAGATCGTCAGGATCGAGGGCGAGGCGAATTTCGTCTGCTTCGGTGAAGTCATCGGCGTGCATCTACGCGATGATTGCGTGGTTGACGGGCGCTTCGACGTAACCAAATACGTCCCGCTCAGCCGCCTGGGCTACCGCGACTACACAGCCGTTCGCGAAGTCTTCGAGATCATCCGCCCCGACGATTGAGGAAGCCTACAACTGGGCTGGCAAAGCGGTGCAAGGCCGAAGGTGGCCGATGCTTGAAACAGCAGATGAAGCAGGCGGATGTCGTTGAAGCGCTGCCACGCCATGTCTCGCCTGCCGCGATCCTTCGCACAGAGCCTCTGAGAGACTAGGTGAGTGCTGCTGAAGACCACGTAATAGGTATGCCTGCCTCCGATATGACACCATCTCACCTGAAAATATGCCACCCAGGTAAGCAGATGCGGCTTGGTGCCAGGGAAGATGCCATGAGTGCTGCGGGTTTTGCCTTTAGTCTGACGGCGCATTAAACAGTATCACATGCCGATCTAGCTTAGGGTCAAGATCCGCTTGGATCTGCCCTTCAAAGATGCAGAACATCACATGTCTGGCGCCGGTGACCTTGTCTCACTGCAGGGAACGGCCCAAGCAGACGAGATCGATCTCCGTCTCAATCAGTTTGGGGTACTGAAAACCGTAAAGAAAATTGCGGCGCGGATCTGAAGCGCTATGATACCGGTGCGGGAATACGGCCCGCCGCGGGTCCGAGGCCCAGCAGCGGCGTGGGGATCACCCAGAAAATCAGCGCCGGCGTCCCCACCTACACCAACATCAGTACCGCAAGCGTGCCCGTCGCTCCCGATGCTGCATCTCGGCTTTGTACCCGGGGCTCCACCGGATGTGCCCATTGCCCATTGCCCATAGCCCCCTGCCGTTGCCCTATTTGTCCGGTTGCATTACCCCGCCCCGCGCGCCACCATCGCGCTAAAGCAAAGCCGTGATCGCACCTGAGGAGACCCCATGAGCCCTACCAAAATCGCCGTGATCGGCGGCTCCGGAATCTACGAGATCGAGGGCCTTTCGGATCCGCAATGGACCACCGTAGACACACCGTGGGGGGCGCCCTCCGATGCCATCCTCACCGGATCGCTAAACGGGGTCGCGATGGCCTTTCTGCCGCGTCACGGGCGCGGCCATGTGCACAGCCCCACGTCAGTTCCGTACCGCGCCAATATCGACGCGCTGAAGCGGCTTGGCTGCACCGATGTGATTTCGGTTTCCGCCTGTGGCTCGTTCCGGGAGGAGATGGCGCCGGGTGATTTTGTGATTATAGATCAGTTCATTGACAGAACCTTTGCACGCGAGAAATCCTTTTTCGGGCCGGGTTGCGTAGCCCACGTGAGCGTGGCACATCCTATTTGCCCGCGCCTGTCGGACGCCTGCGAAACGGCCGCCCGAATCACGGGAGTAAAAGTCCATCGGGGCGGGACGTATCTGGCCATGGAAGGCCCGCAATTCTCGACGCTGGCGGAAAGCAAGATGTACCGTAGCGCGTGGGGTGCGGATGTGATCGGCATGACCAACATGCCCGAGGCCAAACTCGCCCGAGAGGCGGAGCTGTGCTACGCTTCCGTCGCCATGATTACCGATTACGACAGCTGGCACCCCGAACATGGCGAGGTGGACGTGACTGAAATCATTAAGACACTGCAGGGCAACGCCGCCAATGCCCGCGCCCTCGTAGCGCAGCTCCCCACCCTGCTCGGCGCTTTGCGCCCGCTCTGCCCCCACGGCTGCGACCGTGCGCTCGAATATGCCATCATGACCGCACCCGAGGCCCGCGAGCCCGCCCTGCTAGCAAAACTCGATGCGGTGGCCGGGCGCATGCTCTGATCCGCGCCGCGCAGCTCGTCTGCCCTACCCGCACAGGCGCAGGACTTCGTCGAAAGAACGGGCCCGCTTGGCGATTGGGCGTTCTACCGCTTCGCCGCCTGCGCGGCAGGTGCAGCCTGCGGCAAGCCCTTCTACCGATGTGATAAAAGCGCCCTCACCGTAGGCATCGTGCAGCGCGATCTGGCCTTTCTGGACGGCAAACTCAAGCGCGCCGAGGCCACCGTGTTTCGTGCGGTCCATCCCCTCGATATCGCGAACCCGCATTACCGCACCTGCTCCATCCTGTCACAAAACGCTGACAACAGCTTGAATACCTTGGGGGTTCACGACAGGATGGCTCTGATCCGCCACTACCCGCCAAAACAGGAATGAATCATGCCCCTAGACCTCTGGCTCACCTTCGTGGCCGCAACCGTGGCGCTGCTGCTCATACCCGGCCCCACAGTCATGCTGGTGCTGAGCTACGCGCTGTCAAAGGGCCGCTCGGTCGCCGTTGCAAGCGCTGCGGGGGTTGCCCTTGGCGATCTGATCGCGATGACGGCCTCGCTGCTGGGTCTGGGCGCGCTGGTGCTGGCCTCCGCCACCGCCTTTACCGTACTCAAATGGATCGGCGCCGCCTATCTCGTCTATCTCGGGATCAAGCTCATCCGCTCGGCTCCCTCCGCCGGTATGGATTTGCCCGAAGCCAATGATATCACGGCCTCCCATGTTTTCAGGCACGCAGCGGCAGTTACAGCGCTCAATCCAAAATCCATCGCGTTCTTCATCGCCTTCGTGCCGCAGTTCGTGCGCACAGACGCGCCGGTGGCCCCGCAATTCCTGATCCTCATCCTCACTTTCGTCACGTTGGCCGGGCTGAACGCGCTGGCCTACGCCCTTCTGGCGGACCGTTTACGCACACTCATCCGCCGCCCCCGCGTCCTCACGAACATCACCCGTGCAGGCGGCGGCGCAATCGTCGCGATGGGCCTGCTCACAGCCACCCTCCGCCGGAGCACCCTATGAAAACCGTAGCCAACTACATCCGCACAATCCCCGACTTCCCGCACGAGGGCATCATGTTCCGTGACGTGACCACGCTTTTCGCCGATCCGCGCGGGTTTCGCATGGCCATCGACCAGATGCTGCACCCCTATGCTGGGCTGCGCATCGACAAGGTCGTGGGGCTGGAGGCACGCGGCTTCATCATGGGTGGGGCCATCGCCCACCAGCTCAGCATCGGGTTCATCCCAATCCGCAAAAAAGGGAAACTGCCGGGTAAAACACTCAGCCAAGACTACAAACTGGAATACGGTGAGGCCACGATGGAGATCCACGACGATGCAATCCAGCCCGGTGAAAAAGTGCTGGTGGTCGACGATCTGTTGGCCACGGGCGGCACGGCGGAGGCGGGCATCAAGCTTCTGGAGCGGTTGGGCGCAGAGATCGTCTCGACCAGTTTCATCATCGATCTGCCGGAGCTTGGCGGGCGCAAGCGGCTGGAGGCGTTGGGCATTGACGTGCAGGCGCTGTGCAGCTTTGACTGGCATTAGCCCCGCAGGACAGCGCCTGGATTCATGATCCCCAGCGGGTCAAGCCCTGCCTTGATCACCCGCATCGCTGACAGCTTCGCAGGATCGCCGTATTGCTCCAAATCGGCCACCTTGAGCCGCCCTATCCCATGCTCGGCCGAAATCGATCCTCCCAACTCGTGGGTCAAATCATGCACGCAGGCCTTGATCGCATCGCGCTGGTTTTCGTGGTCCGCACGACTGCGTCCAGCTTGGGGGAACACGTTGTAATGCAGATTGCCGTCGCCCACATGGCCGAAGCAATTGATCCTGAAATCCCCCATTTCAGCCAGACGCTCGCCACCCTTCACGATAAATTCGGGGATAGCACTCAGCGGCACCGATATATCATGGCTGGAAACCGATCCGATGCGCCGGTTGGCCTCTGGAATACTCTCACGGATGGTCCAGAAGTCCTGCGCCTGTGCCACCGATTGCGCGATGAGCCCGTCCGGAACCAGCCCAGCGTTAAGGGCCTGCTCAAAGAGAGTCTCTAGCGCCTCCTGCGGGTCCATCCCCTCCGGCAGCCCCAGCTCGACCAACACACACCATTCAGGTGGTGTAGGAAACGGGTGGCGGACATCCGGCATGGTTTCCGAAAGGAAATCAAAGCCTTGGCGGTGGATCAGCTCGAACGTGCTGACCATCTCACCGAAAAGCCCCCGTGCCATGCTGAGAAGCTTCAGCGCCGCCTCCGGGCTTTGCACCACCAACAGCGCAGTGCCCATCTGTGCAGGCCGCGCGAAAAGCTTGAGCGCCGCCGCCGTGATGACCCCTAGCGTCCCCTCGGCCCCGATCAGCAGATGCCGCAAATCATAGCCAGTGTTGTTTTTGCGCAGCCGCGTGAGCCCGTGCCAGATCTGCCCGTCAGGCATGACCGCCTCCAGCCCGAGGCAAAGGTCGCGCGCATTGCCGTAGCGCAGCACGCCGGTACCGCCTGCATTGGTCGCGAGATTGCCACCGATCCGGGCCGTGCCCTGCGCCGCGAGGCTGAGCGGGAAAAGACGGTCTACGTCTTCGGCGGCCTTCTGCACATCGGCCAGAATGGTGCCCGCTTCGACCACCAGAACATTTTCGTCGGGATAGACCGCGCGCACGGCGTTCATCCGCTCCAGCGACAGGATCAACGGGGCGATGCCGTCCGTCGCGACCTGACCGCCCACAAGCCCGGTCCCACCGCCGTAGGGTATCACACCGACGCGCGCCTCGCCCGCCATGCGGATAAGCGTCGAGACCTCCTCGACCGTTCGGGGGCGGGCCAGTACGCCCTGCTGACCGGCGTATTGTCCTCGCGGCTCTTCAAGATAGCTGGCAGAGGCCGCATCGATCGTGCCGTCTGGCAAGGCGGCGCGCAAGGCATCGGCAAAGGCTGCATCGGCGGGGTTCAATGAATGTGTCATGACTATTGATCTAACGCCGCCGCGCCGGATGCAAGAGCTAGTCGTCGCTGATGTAGGTCGGGCGCAGCACCATGATCGTAGGCTGGCTTGGCAGGGCATCGCGCCGCACGCTCAGGCTGGGTCCCTCTACTTCGATCACTGTGAACTCATCGCGCATACCATCGAGAAAATCTTCGAGCGCGAACATCGAAAACCAGTGCATCGGGATCACGATCCGCGAGCGCAGGCGCTTGAGCACCGAAATCATCGTCTCCTGATTGAGCGTGTAGCCGCCATCCACGGGCGCCATGACCACATCAAGACGCCCGATTGCAGCATATTGCTCCTCATTCGGCGCGTGATGCAGGTGTCCCAGATGCCCGATGCACAGGCCTGCCATCTCGAACACGAAGATTGAATTGCCGTTTTCCTCGATGCCCGAGAATTGCGAGCGGATATCTGTCGATACATTTCGCACCAGCACCTCGCCCAGATCGAGACGGTGCTCGATTCCCTCGCCGAACGCGCCCCACCCGCGCAGGACATGGGGGATCGCGGGATCGGGAAACTGGGTCCAATGAGTGTCATGGGCGTGGTTCATCGTGACCACATCGGGGATCATGCGGGTCGAGCCGATGAAGCCGGTAAAATCCGTCACCATATTGAGGCCCCCTGCACTGCGGATGAGAAAGCTGGCATGGCCCACGTAATGCAGATCGACAGTCTCGTCCGGCACATCACGCAGGCTGGCACGGTGAATAAACTCCATCCCGTCAGTTGCATCAGCAAGGGCATGGCAATGGCTGGGGGTGCGCGTGGCCGTGACGTCCTGCGCAAAAGCAGGACTGGCCAAGAAGATCAACGCGAGGGTCATCCGGTTCAACATAGCGGTAGCCTAGCACCAGTTTTCAAATTCGCAAAACCCGCAAAATCAACTGCGTCACCATGCCCTGACAGCCTTCCAAATATTTCATTCAACGCGACCGACGCGGCTGCGTGAGCGATTATTGCAGCGCCAGCCTCAGCATCGCCGAAGACCACAGCCTCCGCATCCGGCCCACGGTTTCGTGTGCTCACAAAGCTTCACGGCCAATTCATTTGAGCGGATCGCAAAAGGGGGCCACCTTTGATCCAGACGCCAAGCAACCATGAAAGGACTATAAAATGAAACCGATTTTTACAACTTTCGCTGCCCTGACCTTTGCTTCATCTCTGGCCCTTGTAGGGTCGGCTGCCACAGCAGGCGACAACAAAATCACCTACAAGCAGGATGGCGCAACATGGAGCACATCGAAGAATATCAGCGTCTTTGGATCCCGCACAAGGGACCGCGCCTACAGCGAGCATCGCCATGGCGGCCATTTCGGCGCACCGATTTTAGGCAGCTACGGCCGCGAGGGCACCTACAACAAACCGGTCTATGATGCCTTGCGCGCCAATGACCGCCGCAGCAAGACATATGTAGACGTCAGCAGCAACTAAGCAGACCTTCAAGTGGCGGTCGTTTTTCCCCGACGGTCGCCACGCAGGCTGGCATAGAGGACATGGGTGCGCCAGCGCCCGTCAATCTGGAGATAGCTTTGCGCAACGCCCTCATACTTGAAGCCCGAGCGTTCCAGCAGCCCGCGAGAGGCTGCGTTTTCGGGAAGGCAGGCCGCTTCGATCCGGCTCAGTTCAAGATGGGTGAAGGCATAGTGCACTACAGTCTCGATCGCTTCGCGCATGTACCCCCGCCGGGCGAAGGTCTCACCCGTCCAATAGCCCAATGTACCGGCAAGTGCGGGCCCGCGCCGGATATTGTCGAGGGTGATCGCTCCCAACAACATCTGGTCCTCGCGCCGGATCAGAAACAGCGGCATCGCCGTGCCCCCGTTGACCGAGCGGTTGGCCCAATAGACACGGTTGGAGAACGCCTTGCGGCTAAGATGGTCGGCGGACCAAGCGGGCTCCCAAGGCGTCAGGAAATCACGGCTCGCACTACGCAAGGCGACCCAGGCACGAAAATCCTGATGCAAGGGCGGGCGCAGGGTCAGCCGCTCCGTCTCGAGCTTGAGCTTGCGCCGCAACAGCATCATCAGGCGACGCGCCGTGCCTCCAGGGCCTCCAGCGTCGGGGCATCCGCCACGGGGCCGTAGAGCGCGAGGGCGGCCGGGGCCGTAGCCGCCATCCGCTCCGCGAAATCGCGCACATCGCCGGTCGTGACCGCGTCGATCTGGGCGATCGTCTCTTCCAGGGGTGGAATACGGTCCCAGATCTGGATCAGCCGCGCCAGACGCTCGGCGCGGTTCGATGGGCTCTCCAGCCCCATAAGCAGGCCCGCTTTCATCTGGGCCCGCGCGCGGGCCACTTCGGCGGGGGACATATCGGTGGCCGCACGTTTCATCTCGTCGATGGTGATACCCGCGAGTTCCGCCATCTGGTCGCCGGAGGTGCCCGCATAGACGGTCATCATGCCCGTATCGGCATAGGCGCCTGCTTGGGCGAAGATGGTATAGCACAGCCCGCGGTTCTCGCGCACTTCCTGAAACAGACGGCTCGACATGCCGCCACCCAGCGCGGAGGCATAGATCTGGGCCACATAAATATCATCGGCTCGGTAGCCGGGGCTCTCGAAACCGAGCGCGAAATGCGCCTGCTCAAGTTCCTTGACTTGGCGGTGCTCACCTCCTGCAAACACGCCGGGCAGTGCGCGCATCAACGCTTTAGGCTCCATATCGCCAAAGAGCTGCTCCGCCATCGCTACGAGCGCGTCGTGGTCCACCGCACCGGCCGCCGACAAGATCATCTGCTCCGGGCCGTAGTGCTGGTCTATAAAGCCGGTCAGATCCTTGCGCGTGAAATTCGAGACCCGTTCTGTCGGCCCAAGAATCGTGCGGCCCATAGGCTGATCGGGAAAAGCCTGCTCTTGCAGCCAGTCGAAGATCACATCGTCGGGCGTGTCGAGCGCCTGACCGATTTCTTGCAGGATTACGCCGCGCTCCACCTCGATTTCCGCATCGTCCATCACCGGATTACGCAGGATATCCGCGATCACCTCAAGGCCCAGCGGCACATCATTTTCGAGAACGCGTACGTAGTAGGCCGTCACTTCGCGTGAAGTATAGGCATTGATGTAGCCCCCCACATCCTCGATGGCTTCTGCGATCTGCAACGCGGTGCGCGTCTTAGTGCCCTTGAAGGCCATATGCTCAAGAAAATGCGCGATGCCGTTTTGTGCGGGTGTCTCGTGCCGACCTCCGGCGCCAACCCATACCCCGATGGAGGCAGAGGCAAGGCCCGGCATGGATTCAGTTACGATGCGAAAGCCGTTCGAGAGGCGGTGCGTTTGCAATGTCACGGGGCAATCAGTCCTTTGATATGGGTCTTGAGAGCCTCAAGCTCGTTTGGCACACGGGTCAAACGCTCGGGGCGGTCGTAGAGGTCGGCCATGCGGGGAGGCAAGGGAGGGTGGATGCCCGTCGCCGCTTCCACCGCATCGGGGAATTTTGCCGGATGCGCCGTGGCCAGCGTGACCATGGGCGTGGAGGGATCCCGCAGATCATTAGCCACCTTCACGCCCACGGCAGAATGGGGGCACAAAAGCTCTGCACTGTGGTTGAGCACATGGGCAATGGTGAGCGAAGTCTCCTCCTCGGAGGCGCGCCCGGATGTGTAGTGCTCTGCAAGCACCTGCGCTGCTCCCTGAGATACGTCGAACCCTCCCTGCCCCAGCTCCGTCATTAGCTGTGCGACCGCATTTCCATCCCGGTCGTAGGCGTCAAACAACGCGCGCTCGAAGTTGGAGCTCACCTGAATGTCCATCGACGGGCTGATGGAAGGGTGCACCTTATCCTTGTGGTAGCCATGACCGGAAAGGCAGCGGTGTAAAATGTCGTTCTGATTGGTCGCGACGACAAGATCGGCGATGGGCAGGCCCATCTGCTTGGCGATATAGCCCGCGAAAATATCCCCGAAATTGCCGGTAGGTACGGTAAAGCTGACCCTGCGCTCCGGCGCCCCGAGGCTCACGGCGGAGGTGAAGTAATAGACGACCTGCGCCAGAACCCTGCCCCAGTTAATCGAGTTCACACCCGCGAGCTTCACGCCGTCGCGGAACTCGAAATCGTTGAACATGTCCTTGAGCCGCGCCTGACAATCGTCAAAGTCTCCGTCTACGGCCAGCGCATGGACATTGCTTTCCACCGGCGTGGTCATCTGGCGTCGCTGCACCTCCGACACGCGGCCGTGGGGGTAGAGGATCACCACATCGACATTCTCGAGCCCGCGAAACGCCTCGATCGCCGCAGAGCCGGTGTCGCCCGAGGTTGCCCCCACGATCGTGACACGGCTGCCCTTACGCCCCAGCGCCAGTTGGAACATCTGCCCGATAAGCTGCATGGCGAAATCCTTGAACGCCAGCGTGGGCCCGTGGAACAGCTCCAGCAGGAAGTGATTTGGCGCCAGTTCCTTGAGCGGCGCGCGGCTGTCGTGGCCAAAAGCGGCGTAGGCCTTGGCTATCAGATCGCGGAACTCATCGTCGGTGAATGTATCTCCGATGAAAGGGCGCATGACGGTGTAGGCCACCTGCTCGTAGGACTGCCCCGCCATCGCGGCGATGTCAGCATGGCTCAGCTGCGGGATCGTCTCGGGCACATAGAGGCCACCATCACGGGCCAGCCCGGTCAGCATTGCTTCCTCGAACGTCAGGACGGGCGCGGTGCCACGGGTGGAGATATAGCGCATGGGTCAGTTCAATCGTTTGGGTGCGCGGCGGGCGCGCTGGACAAAGGCAAGGGTCATCGTGATCCAGATCGCCGCGAGCGCGAACCACGTGACTGCATATTGCAGGTGGTCGTTCGGAATCGCTGCGGTGTCAACCGGTAGCGGGGTGACCGGCGTATCGTTGAACGAGGTCTGTTTGGCAACAATGAGGGTCGGCTCAGTCCCAAGCGCTTGCGCCATGGCGGCAACATCGCGGGCAAACCAGATGTTCTCGCCCCTGTCTGGCTCGGGAGTAAAGCCATCGGTTTCCTGCGGCCATTGCAGATTGCCCCGCACGGTCACAGACCCTTCATGCGCGGGGATATCCTGTCGATCAACCGGCGTGAACCCACGGTCCAGCAGCACACGGCGCCCCCCCATATCGAGCGCAGAGATGATACGGTAACCGGCACCGATCTCCTTCTGGCTCACAAGAACCCGCAGGTAATCCGGCTCGATCACACCCCTTACTTCCACAGGCAGATAGCTATCGCCATCCGGATCCAGCACATCGGGCAAGGGGATCGGAGCCGCCGCGATCCGCGCATCGATTTCAGCGATCACCCCGAGCTTCCATTCAAGCCGCTGGACCTGCCAGAACCCGAGCCAGAGCAGGATCGCTGCTCCGCCGATACCGATGAAAATGAAAAACAGGCTGCGGCGCATGAGAGCTCCAATGAGCGGGGTGGGACGAAAAACGCGCGAGGCAGAGCCCCGCGCGTCGCTGTTTAACTTGTATCGCTACAGGTGCAAGACCCGCCTAATTCCCCGGAATACCGAAAACGTAGACCGCGAAGAAGAGAAACAGCCAGACCACGTCCACGAAGTGCCAGTACCATGCCGCAGCCTCGAAGCCCACGTGACGTTCCGCTGTGAAATGCCCGGCCCTTGCACGCATGTAGCAGACAAATAGAAAGATCGTACCGATGATCACGTGTGCGCCGTGAAAGCCCGTTGCCATGAAGAAATTGGAGAAAAATTTGTCCCCGCCGAACTCCCAACCTTGGTATAGCAGATAGTTATACTCATAGGCTTGCAGGCCCGTAAACAGCACCCCCAGCACAACAGCAATCAGCAGGCCGTTCTTGAGATCAGATCGCACGTTGCCGTGAACCAGTGCGTGGTGCGCCCAGGTGACCGCGCAACCCGACAGCAGCAGCACGAGCGTATTGATCAGTGGCAGATGGAACGCATCGACCTGGTAGATCACCGGCGGCACGTAGGTCGAGCCCACATACTCGTTCATCGGATAGAGCGCGTGCTTGAAAAAGCTCCAGAACCACGCAGCAAAAAACATGACCTCGGACATGATGAATAGGATAAAGCCATAGCGCAGGCCGATCTGGACCACCGGAGTGTGATCGCCGACCTTGCTTTCCTCGACCACTTCCGACCACCAGGCAAACATGGTGTAAAGCGTACCCACGAGGCCAATCAGGAAGACGAAAGGTGTCACCGAATGCATCCACAGGACACCACCGGTCAGCATGACGAAACCGAAAATGGAGCTCAGAAGCGGCCAGATTGACGGAGCGAGAATATGATAGTCGTGATTTTTTGCATGGGCCATGGCGCGCGTCCCTTGTCCTTTATTAGTTAAGATCGGTCGTCGGGCCTGCGTCGAGTGAGGCATAGCCCTCGGGCAGGTCGATTTCGTAGAATGTATAGGAGAGCGTGATCGTATGTATATACTGACCATCGCGATCGCTCACGATTTCGGGGTCGACAAAGAAGCTGACTGGCATCTGAACACGCTCACCGGGAGCCAATACCTGCTCTTCAAAACAGAAACAGTCGATTTTCTCGAAGAACGCACCTGCCTGATAGGGGAACACGTTGTAGGAGGCCTGCCCCGCGATGGGGCGGTCTGTCGGGTTGTAGGCCTCGTAGAAAGCCAGCCCGGTCTCTCCGATCCGGATTTCCATCTCGCGCTCGACGGGTTTGAATTCCCATGACATCTTGTTGTTGAGCGAGCCGTCGAAACGGATCCTGATCGTCTCGTCCAGTACTTCGTCGGACGCCACGCTGGCATAGCCGGTTGTGCCGCCAAACCCAGTGACCCGGCAAAACCAATCATAGAACGGGACGGAGGCCCAAGCCAGCCCGCCCATCACAACCACAAGTCCAACCGTCTGAGCAACCGTTTTTGCAGGTCCACTCATTGCCATCAGTTGGTGCCTCCGGTCGTGAGTTGCTCACCGACCCCCTGCGCCTGGGACGCGGGGATCTGGAACTCGGGAGACGTTATTTTGCTGAATGTCAGTACCATAATCAGCAGCACGAAGGAGCCGAGCATTAGCCCAACCCCGATGTTGAGCCCTTTGCGGCGTTCGTGAATTTCATGTTCGGGTCGAAGGGCCATTACCAGCCTCCCATTCCAAAAGGTTTCAGCGCCGCTTCCAGCAGGATCGCACCAAAATGTGCAAAAAGATACCAGAGCGACAGACGGAAGAACTTGCGCTCAACCGCGAAATTATCAGCTTCCGACATCACCTCATCGCGCTGCCAGATATCGTAGGCGCCTTTGAGGAAAAGCGCGTTCAGCACCAGCGCGGTCGCCAGATAGACCCAGCCGCCGATCGCCGTAAACGCCGTACCGACAGCGAGGATTACCAGCAAGATGGTGTATCCAAGAATGTGATTACGCGTGGCGCGGCGGCCATGTGTCACGGTCAGCATCGGCACTTTAGCGTCATCATAGTCGTTGCGCATGAACAGCGCCAGAGCCCAGAAATGTGGTGGTGTCCACATGAAAATCAGCGCGAACATCAGCCAGGGCTCCAGAACCATAATATCGCCAGTGGCGATGATCCAGCCGATCACAGGGGGGAATGCCCCTGCCGCCCCACCGATTACGATGTTTTGCGGCGTCGAGCGCTTGAGCCACATCGAATATGGCACGACGTAGAAAAAGATCGTGAACGCAAGCATGAAACCTGCCAGCAGGTTGGCGGAAAGCGACAGCATCATCACCGACAGGCCCGACAGAGCTACACCCAGATACATCGCCGATTGCGCGCTGATCTTCCCTGCAGGAATGGGCCGCTTGGCCGTGCGCTTCATGACCGCGTCTATATCGGCATCCCACCACATATTCAGCGCGCCGGAAGCACCAGCGCCGATTGCCAGAAACAAGATAGAAGCAAAGCCGATGACCGGATTGACCGCAATCGGCGCGGCCAGCATGCCTACGACAGCCGTGAACACCACAAGCTGCATCACGCGCGGCTTCATCAGCGCATAATAATCACCAAGCTGTGGTTCAGCGTCGAAAATCTGTGTGTCTGTGGCGTCAGTCATGGCGCGCATCCCCAAAGTCAGTCAAATTTCGTTCCAGCTGCAGCGCAGGACTGTGCGCCGCGGCTGGAACGCTGGACGGAGGGCTCCCCGTCCCGTGCAGTCTCAATCGGCTGTGGCGACTGTAATCGGCTGAGGAATACCAGCGTATTCCTCCCGCGCCCGGTTCAGCCATTCAGCATAGGCTTCTTCCGAAACAACTTTGACCGTGATCGGCATGTAGGCGTGAGCCTGCCCGCACAGCTCGGAACACTGTCCGAAAAAGACACCCTCACGGTCCGCTTTGAACCACAGCTCCGCAAGACGCCCCGGTACCGCATCTTGCTTCACGCCGAAGGCCGGCATGGCCCAAGAATGGATCACATCAGAGCCGGTGACCTGAACGACCACGGTCTGGTTTACAGGCACGACCACAGCTGTATCTGTTGCCAGCAGCCATTCGTTCTCGGAGTATCCCGCCGCTTCGAGCTGCGCGATCACTTCTGGAGTCTTCCTGTTATCGCCACCCAGCGCCGGTGCACCGATCATGTAGCTGTCGAAGCCGAAATCGTCGTCGACGTACTCATAAGACCAATACCACTGATTCCCGACAGCCTTGATCGTGACATCGGCGACGGGAATTTCCTGCTGGCGGAACAGGATCGGCAGCGACCATGCGCCGATGCCCACAAGGATCAGGATTGGCACAATCGTCCACGCGATCTCTACGGGCGTATGGTGCGTGAAAGTTGCAGGCGTCGGGTTGCGCTTGGAGTTGTAGCGCACGGCGACCCAGAGGATCAGTCCGGTCACGAACAGCGTGATTCCGGTGATGATCACAAGGATCATACCGTCGAGCCATTGCAGGTCCGTGGCAAGCTCCGTTACTGCGGTCTGGAAGCCCATGCTGCCGTTCACCGGCGTCCCGATGATTTCGAGCCCCTGTGGATCGACGCTTTGCGCCAGTGCCGGTAAACTTGTGACGCCAGCCAACAGACCGGCAAGTGTGAGGTGCTTTGTCATCATTTTCGTCCTGATTTCCGTGACCCTAAATGGCTAAAACGCGCGGGTTGGCCGACCCGCCGTTGTAATCTTGCGCCTTACAATCATATTCTGATTACGAAAGAAAGTCCTATGCTCGCGTCAAATAGACGCGAACTATCTCTTCCCCTGAAGATCGGAGCACTCCTCATGTCAGACAGTCCATTCTTGCCCTTCGACGACCTTCTCGACCGCGAAACGGCCCTGCAGGTCCTTCGCGATGCGGTGGCGGGGGCAGACGATGGCGAGTTGTTCTTCGAGCGCCGCCGCTCGGAGGCGCTGATGTTTGACGATGGCCGCCTCAAGACGGCCAGCTATGATGCCGCAACCGGATTCGGTCTGCGCGCCGTGCGCGGCGAGGTTGCAGGATATGCCCATTCAACAGAGATATCCGAAGCTGCCCTGAGGCGCGCCGCCCAGACCGCGCGCCTCGCGGTAGGCGAGGGCGGAGGAACATGGGCCGATGCGCCCGAAGGCACCAACCGCAAGCTCTATACCGACGAGGATCCGATTGCGGGCGCGGCCTTCGCCGTGAAGGTCGAAACACTCCGCGAGATCGACGATTTCTGCCGCAGCATGGACGCCCGTGTGGTCCAGGTCAGCGCCTCCATCGCCGCCTCGATCCAGGAGGTCGAGATCCTGCGCCCAGAAGGTACCTCCGTACGCGATACCCGTCCCATGACACGCGTGAACGTCTCGGTCATTGTGGAGCACGAGGGGCGCCGCGAAAGTGGCACGGCAGGCGGCGGCGGGCGCATTTCGCTCGACGGGATGCTGACGCCCGCGGATTGGCAAAGCAAGGCCCGCGAGGCCCTGCGGATCGCGTTGGTCAATCTCGAGGCGGTGCCCGCGCCTGCAGGCATGATGGATGTGGTGCTCGGCCCCGGCTGGCCCGGCATTCTGCTGCATGAAGCGATCGGGCACGGCCTAGAGGGTGATTTCAACCGCAAGGGCACGTCTGCCTTTGCCGGACTGATGGGACAGCAGATCGCCGCCAAAGGCGTGACCGTGCTGGACGACGGCACCATCCCCGACCGTCGCGGCAGTATCTCAGTCGACGATGAAGGCACCCCCAGCGCCAAGAACGTTCTGATCGAGGACGGCAAGCTCGTCGGCTATATGCAGGACCGTCAGAACGCGCGCCTCATGGGTGTCAAAAGTACGGGCAACGGGCGGCGTCAGAGCTTTGCCCATATTCCCATGCCGCGCATGACCAACACCTATATGCTGGGCGGCAATACCGCGCCGGGCGATATCGTGGCAGGCCTCAAGGACGGCATCTATGCCGTAGGCTTCGGCGGCGGTCAGGTTGACATAACCAACGGCAAATTTGTGTTTTCCTGCACCGAAGCCTACCGCGTGAAGGACGGCATTGTAGGTGCGCCAGTCAAAGGCGCCACGCTGATCGGTGACGGCGCGACCGCCCTTCAGCAGATCCGTGCGATCGGCAATGATCCCGCGCTCGATCCCGGTATGGGCAATTGCGGCAAGCAGGGCCAGTGGGTGCCGGTGGGTGTAGGCCAGCCCACGCTGATGATCGGCGGGCTGACGATTGGCGGTGCTGGTGCGTAGCGGATTGATGCAATTCCAGCGGGAAAGATTCACCCCCTGTTAACCACCTCGGACTATACCTGATTCTAGCAACAGACGGAGCCACGGGATGACTGACAGGAACGCCAATCCTTCTTCCACTCACCCCCCACTCCCACCCACCCCGGAAGACGAACAGTTTGCCCGTCTCCGTCTGTTGCGCTCGCGCCGGGTCGGTATCTCCACGTATAAACGACTGCTGATCGAACACGGCACTGCGCAAAATGCGCTGGCCGCGCTGCCGGAGGTAGCGCGCGCCGCGGGCGTCGCAGGCTACGAGATCTGCCCCGAGGGCGTGGTGCGGGCCGAGTTGCGCGCCGCCCACGCGGAGGGCGCGAAGCTTTTGCACATCGGTCACGCCAACTATCCCGCCGCCCTCGCCGAACTCGACGATGCCCCCCCGTTTTTGTGGCTGTTGGGCGATCCCGCGCTGCTTGCCCGCCCCATGATCGCGCTGGTCGGCGCACGCAACGCCTCATCGCTCGGCACGCGGATGGCGCGTACGCTCGCCCATGATCTGGGTGAGGCGGGATATGTCGTCGTCTCCGGCCTCGCACGCGGTGTAGATGCCGCCGCCCATCTGGCCGCCCTGCCCTACGGCACCATCGCCGTGCAGGCGGGCGGCGTCGATGTCATCTATCCTATAGAAAACGCGACACTGGCCAAGGATATCGCCGAGCGAGGACTGCGCCTGTCGGAGCAGCCGATCGGGTTGCAACCTACTGCCCGTTTTTTTCCCAGGCGCAACCGCATCATCTCTGGCCTCGCGCGAGCGACCGTCGTCGTGGAGGCCGCCGCAAAGTCCGGCAGCCTGATCACCGCCCGCGATGCACTCGATCAGGGGCGCGACGTGATGGCCGTACCCGGCCATCCGTTCGATGCCCGCGCCTCGGGCGGGAACATGCTGATCCGCGACGGCGCCACGCTGGTGCGCAATGCCGCCGATATTCTGGACGCGCTCGGGCCGCTGCACAGCGATGCGCCGCCGCTTCCCCAACCTGCCCCGAGGCCCCAGGCCGCGCCCAAGCCGCGGCGGACCCTGCGGGAAACCGCAAGCCTGCACCTATCGATCCTGCAAAGGCTCGGCCCCTATCCCGTGACAGAAGACCAACTGATCCGTGATCTCCAACTGCCCTCCTCCGCCCTGACGCCCGCGCTCGTGGATCTCGAACTGGACGGCAAAGTGCTACGCGGTGCGGGCGGCCTGTTGTCCAAAGCGATCTAGCGCCAAATCGGTCTAAATCGGGCTGATTTTGCTCACCCGCACCACTGGTCCGGGTCATTTCAGGCACTGCTGGACAGCGGCTCCGGCGTGCATTGCATTGACAATGCCCCCTTGCATCCCACATGTCTCAGGCCGTAGACGCCGCCATACCCCTCCGTCCAAGGACCGTAAATTCATGCCAGTAGTCGTTGTCGAATCTCCCGCCAAGGCCAAGACGATCAACAAATATCTCGGTGACAATTTCACGGTTCTGGCCTCTTACGGCCACGTGCGCGACCTGCCCCCGAAGGACGGATCTGTCGACACCGAGAACGATTTCGAGATGCTCTGGGAGATCGACAGCGGCTCCAAAAAGCACATGAAAGCAATCGCTGACGCACTCAAGCTCGACAACGAGCTGATCCTCGCGACCGACCCCGACCGTGAGGGCGAGGCGATCAGCTGGCACCTGCAAGAAGCGCTCACCCTGCGCAAATCCATCAAGAAAGACACGCCCGTAAGCCGTGTGGTGTTCAACGCAATCACCAAATCCGCCGTGACGGAGGCGATGAAAAACCCGCGTCAGGTCGATATGCCGCTGGTCGAGGCCTATCTCGCCCGCCGTGCGCTGGACTATCTGGTGGGTTTCAATCTTTCGCCAGTGCTCTGGCGCAAGCTTCCGGGCGCCAAATCCGCAGGGCGGGTCCAATCCGTCACGCTGCGCCTGCTCTGCGAGCGCGAAATGGAGATCGAAGCTTTCCGGCCGCGCGAATTCTGGACCGTCAAGGCGCTGCTCACCACACCATCGGGTCAGGAGTTCGAGGCGCGTCTGACCGAACTTGCAGGCAAAAAGCTTGATAAATTCGACTTGAGTGATGCCACAAACGCCGAGATTGCCGTGCAGGCCGTGTCGAGCCGTGACCTCAGGGCAGCCTCAGTCGAGGCCAAGCCCGCCACGCGCAACCCATCCGCCCCGTTCATGACGTCGACCCTCCAGCAAGAGGCCAGCCGCAAGTTCGGCATGGGTGCACGCCAGACCATGAGCACTGCGCAGCGCCTTTATGAAGCGGGCCACATTACCTACATGCGGACCGACGGGATCGATATGGCGCCCGAGGCGATGACCATGGCGCGCGATGCAATCGCCGAGCGGTACGGCGACAAATATGTGCCAGCCAGCCCTCGCATCTACAAGAACAAGGCAAAGAACGCTCAGGAAGCGCACGAATGCATCCGCCCCACAGAGATGTCGAAGGATGCGGACGCGCTCAAGCTGATGGATGGCGACCAGCGCAAGCTCTATGATCTGATCTGGAAGCGCACGCTGGCTTGCCAGATGGAGAGCGCGCGGCTGGAGCGCACCACGGTGGAAATCGCCAGCGCCGATGGTCATGTGATGCTCCGCGCCACAGGTCAGGTCGTGCTCTTCGATGGCTTCCTGCGGGTCTATGAGGAAGGCCGCGATGACGTGGCCGACGACGACGAAAAGCGCCTTCCCCAGATCATGCAGGGCGACGCGCTGAAAAAGGCCGCCGCATCGCGCTACGCGGAGGACTTTACCAAAGCCGCAGGCGTGGCGGATGATGCGCTGATCGACGCAGGCGACAGCGGCGCGTCGGGGATGCAGCGCAAGTCCGGCGCGATCCTCGCAGAAAAGCACGCGGTGCTGGGCGGCCAGCACTTCACGCAGCCGCCACCGCGATTTACCGAGGCCACGCTGGTCAAACGGATGGAAGAACTGGGCATCGGCCGTCCCTCGACCTACGCCAGCATCGTTACCACGATTCAGGACCGTGGATACGTGCGCCGCGAGGGCCAGCGCCTGATCCCCGAGGACAAGGGCCGTTTGGTCACTGCCTTTCTGGAGAACTACTTCAAGCGGTACATCGGGTACGATTTCACCGCCGATCTGGAGGACCAGCTCGACAAGGTCTCCGCCGGCGATGCTGAATACAAAAAGGTGCTCGAGCGGTTCTGGCGTGACTTCTCCGCCGCGATCGCCGAGACCTCCGAGCTGCGCATCACCGAAGTGCTGGAGAAGATCAACGATGTACTAGCGCCGCATCTGTTCCCTGCGACTGAGGACGGCAGCGACCCGCGACTGTGCCCCAATTGCGAGATTGGCCGCCTGAGCATGCGCACCGCGCGCTCCGGCGGCGCGTTCATCGGCTGCTCGAATTACCCCGAGTGCCGCTACACGCGCCCCTTCGGCCCACCTGACCCCGAGGCGGAGGCCTCCGCTATCCCTCCCGACGGCAAGCTGCTGGGCGAGGATCAGGGCGATGAAATCCGCGTGTTCAAAGGCCGCTTTGGCCCCTACGTGCAGCGCGGCGCGCAAACCGAAGAAGTGCCCAAGCCCCCGCGCCAGTCCATCCCCAAGGATTGGGAGCCCGAAGAGCTGGAACTGGAGCGCGCGGTCATGCTGTTGTCGCTGCCCCGCGAAATCGGGCCGCATCCCGAAGACGGCATCATGGTCTGGGCCAACATCGGACGCTATGGCCCCTACCTCAAACACGCCGCCAGCACGTCAGACCGGGGCGGCACAAATGCCAACCTTGAGGGCATCGACGAGGTGTTCACCGTCGGCATGAACCGTGCGGTCCAGCTTCTGGCCGAGAAGGTAGCATCGCGCGGGCAGCGCGGTGTGGCGGCAGCCCCCCTGCGCGAATTGGGCGAGCATCCGGTCGCAGGTGGTCCTGTCAATGTGATGAAGGGCAAATACGGCCCCTACGTGAAGTGGGAAAAGATTAACGCGACGATCCCCGACACGATCGAGCCTGAGGACATCACCATCGATCAGGCGGTGCAACTGATCGACGAGCGTGCCGAGAAGGCGGGCAAGAAAAAGCCCGCCGCAAAGAAGAAAGCAGCACCAAAGAAGAAGGCCGTTGCCAAGAAGCCTGCAGCGAAGAAAAAAGCGCCGTCCAAGAAAGCCGCGAAGAAACCCGGCGCATGAACACAGTGCGCCCTTCCCCACAAGGGGGGGGCGCATAAGTCACGATCGCGTCAGAAGGTGACGTCTGACTTTGACCTCGGATGATCAATGTTCTACCCCACGTAAAACATAATCACATAGAGGAATATGAGATGGCAGGCACAATACTTTCACGTCGCCGGATGATGCTCGGTGCCGGTACGGCGCTGGCAATGCCGTCGGTTGTACGCGCGGTCGAACAGCGCGAACCCGAAGTCCTGATAACACGCAACAATATCATGAGCTTTACCCCCCAGCGCTGGCAGGACCACTTTGACAGTCTGGGAAAAGGGGCCATTGTTGCGGATATCTCCTCGCGCGCCGTGCATTTCTGGAGCGCTGACGAAGAGATTTACAACATCTACCCGTCCTCCGTACCGCGCACGGAGGAGCTGACCAAACGCGGATACACCAGTATCGTGCGCAAGCGTGTCGGCCCTGATTGGACCCCTACCGCATCTATGATGGAGCGGGATCCGACGCTGGCCTACATGCCACCCGGTCCCGGCAATCCACTTGGCACGCATGCGATGTACCTGTCATGGCCCGCCTATCTGATCCACGGCACGCACGACACGCGCAAGATCGGGCGCCAGTCCTCGGACGGATGTATCGGACTGTATAATCACAAAATCGAAGAGCTGTTCAGTCTTGCCCCTGTAGGCACCCAGGTGCGTCTGCTCTAACTGCTTCATCGGGATACCGCCTGCCACGCCGCAACGCCGCATCTCATTGACACCCGCGCATGCGGCGGTCACAAACTCTCCTGACCAATACACGGATCAGGGGAGCATGACCGGATGAATAAAGTATACGCAAGCGCCGCAGAGGCCCTCGAGGGGACTCTTACGGATGGCATGTTGATCGCCTCGGGCGGCTTTGGCCTGTGCGGCATCCCCGAATTGCTGCTGGCCGCAATCCGTGACGCAGGCACCAAGAATCTGACCTTCGCCTCCAACAACGCGGGCGTGGACGATTTCGGCATCGGCATCCTGTTGCAGACCAAACAGGTCAGAAAAATGATCTCCTCTTACGTCGGTGAGAACGCGGAATTCATGCGCCAGTATCTGAGCGGCGAGCTCGAGCTGGAATTCAGCCCGCAGGGAACGCTGGCAGAGCGGATGCGCGCAGGCGGGTCAGGCATCCCAGGTTTCTACACAAAAACCGGCGTCGGTACCGTGATCGCAGAAGGCAAGGACGTGAAGAACTGGGGCGGACAGGATTACATCCTCGAAGAAGGCATCTTTGCCGATCTGGCCCTCGTGAAGGCGTGGAAGGCCGACGAGACGGGCAACCTGATCTTCCGCAAGACTGCGCGCAACTTCAATCCGCCCGCTGCCATGTGCGGCAAGGTTTGCATCGTGGAAGTCGAAGAGATCGTCCCCACCGGTAGCCTCGACCCCGACAACATCCACCTGCCCGGCATCTACGTCCACCGCATCATTCAGGGCGAGCATGAAAAACGCATCGAGCAGCGGACCGTGAGGCAGAAATGAGCGCGACCGGAGACCGCATGCGGGAACTGTTGAGCGAGGCGAAAACCATCGCCGCCGAGCAGTTCGACGCACAGACGCTTGCGAATGTACCGCTTCTGGTGACGCATATCGCGCTGATCATGACACAAATAGAAGAAGGCGCGCATGCGCCGCATGCCGCAACCATCGGCCATACCGGAAAGGACGCCTGAACTATGTGGGATCGTAACCAAATGGCGGCCCGTGCCGCGCTCGAGCTCGAAGACGGGATGTATGTGAACCTCGGCATCGGCATCCCGACGCTGGTGGCCAACTACGTGGGCGACAAGGACATCACCCTGCAATCCGAAAACGGCATGCTCGGCATGGGTCCCTTCCCCTTCGAGGGCGACGAGGATGCGGATCTGATCAACGCGGGCAAGCAGACCATCACCGAGCTCAACCGAACGGCTTATTTCGATTCCGCAATGTCCTTCGGCATGATCCGGGGCGGCAAGATCGCGGCAGCGATCCTCGGCGCGATGGAAGTGTCCGAGACCGGAGATCTGGCAAACTGGATGATTCCCGGCAAGCTCGTGAAGGGCATGGGCGGCGCGATGGATCTGGTGGCCGGTGTGGGCCGCGTGATCGTGGTCATGGACCATGCCAACAAGCACGGCGAGAGTAAGGTACTCAAGGAATGTACCCTGCCGCTGACCGGCAAGGCCGTCGTGGACCGGATCATCACCAACATGGGCGTGCTCGATGTTGTCGAGGGAGGATTGCGCATCGTCGAATGTGCAGAGGGCGTTACAGAAGATGAGCTGCGCGCCGCGACCCAAGCCACGCTGGTCTAACTACTTCATCTGTGCAAACACACAGCCGTCCGAGATCAGCTCGGGCGGCGTCTTGCACAAACCCTTCGCGATCTGAAACGCGGCCAGCACCTTTGGCACGTAATCTCGGGTCTCAGCGAATGGCGGCACGCCCGCATGTTTGCGCACGGCCCCCTCGCCCGCATTATAGCCCGCGAGCACCAGAATCGGATCATTCCCGAATTCTCCCATCAGCCAATCGAGATATTTGATCCCGCCGAGGATGTTTTGTTGCGGCACATTACTGTCGGTCACGCCGAAGCGGCTGGCCGTATCGGGCATCAGCTGCATCAGGCCCTGCGCGCCCGCGGTGCTCACCGCATCCACACGCCCTGACGATTCGACCGAAATCACCGCCAGCGCCAGCGCGGGCGAGACCCGCGTTCCTACAGTGGAGCGCAGGATATCCACCCCGTGCAGCTTCGCGATATCCTGCATGTGCTGCAACCGGGGCGCCGGCACGCGCGATGTGGAGGCGGACAGCGTCGTCATCGCCACTTCGAGGCGGCCCGGTCCGGACTCGGACGCTTCCGGCGATACTTTCGCCCAAAACCAATCAAACTGTCCTGCCTTGGGCCGGCTGATCGCGCCGGAGGGGGCCGCCTGCACTGCCGGTGTGGCTATGGCGGCGGGTTCGGGCCTGTTGATCTGCACATTGACTCGTTTGCGCTCCCCCGCTTGGGGCGGTTTGACGAATTTTGGCTGGAAATCAGGGAAGGGAGCGGGAGAATCTGCAAAAGCGCCCGTGGCGGTCACGAAAATTAACGCTCCCGCGCCAACAATTATACCGAAAGTTATCCGTGTCATGCTGCCTGCTCTCGTTTTTCACTGCTTTTTTTTCGGGATGATACGCGAAATTGCCTTTCAGACCAGCAAATGAGACAGATAAACATGGCGAATTTGCCACAATTGGGGCGTTTCGGCCGCAGACGTTAACCAGCTCTCACAAATTATAAAACTAAAATTGTTTAATTTCAATATCTTAACGTAATGCCATGCGAATAGCAGGGTATATAAGCAAATGCCGCATTTGCCGTCAAATTCATGCCCCAATCATGCAGCTATATAGGGTCATACCAAGTCAAGCAGGCCTGAATGAGAGCGGGCCAGACAGCGAGGCAGGGTTGGAAACTTGAACCTTAAAATCCTTTGGAGGGATACTAAAATGATGAAATTCGTAAAAAACTTCCGCAACGACGAAGACGGCGCCGTAACAGTTGACTGGGTTGTTCTGACAGCCGCAGTTGTTGGCCTGGCGATCGCAGCTTACGGCTCGATCTCTTCGGGTGCCGCAGACATGACCGCACAGACATCCACATTCTTGAACAGCCAGACCATCGGTGACGCAAGCTTTGGTGGCGTGACTGTTGCCGGTTCCGCTGACTAAGCCGACCCATACGACCTGATACAGCGACCGGGGGCTGCGTTCTGCATGGAATGCAGCCCCCATTTCGTTCTCCCATCGGCCATGATCCGAAACAATAGAGAGTACACCATGAACCATGCAGACAAATCCTTTCTGAAAGACGATGACGGAGCAGTCACGGTGGACTGGGTAGTACTTACGGCGGCTTGCGTCGGCATGGCACTTGCCGCGATGGTCTCCGTGTTCAGTGGCACCCAGGTTTTTGGTGACAGCGTAGAGGCCTATCTGACCGATACCACGGTCGAGGAGCTGGCAGGGATCGAATAGCCCGACACTGCGCGGCGACCCTCAGCTGTGTCGCCGCCATGTCAAATATTCACCACATTCCGCTGCTACAACCGCAGCAGCTAATCATCTATTCCGGTCCGATCGCTTCGGACCCCGAGCGAAAGAGGAACACAAAATGCGTATGATTTTTGGACTCGTATTATTGGTCGGTATCGCCCTCGCGGGCGGCGCTGTCTATCTCGCAAAGGGTCAGATCGGGCAGTACAAGAATGCGATCGCACGTGCGGAAGCTGCAAAAGCCCAGGTCGTGCCAACGCAAACGGTCTTCGTCGTGAACCGAGACCTCAAATACGGCGACAAGCTCGTCAAAGAGGATGTACGGCCGGTCGACTTCCCCGTGACCGCGATCCCCGCAGGCCATTTCAACGACATCAATGTCATTTTCCCCGAGAACACCGATAAGCCCCGCGTCGTGTTACGGCCTATCGAGAAGGGGGAAGCGTTGCTGGCCGTCAAGGTCACCCTTCCCGGCGAAGATGCGGGCATTACGTCCCGGCTCGAGCGGGGTATGCGCGCCTTTGCAATCAACGTCGACGTGTCATCCGGCGTGTCTGGTTTCCTGCGCCCCGGTGACCGGGTCGACATCTACTGGACAGGAAGCGTCGGCAATGGCACCGGGCGGTCCGAAATCACGAAGTTGATCGAGACGAGCATTCCCCTTATCGCCGTAGACCAGCGATCAGGCACCGTCGAAGGCGCGCAGATTGCTCGGACCGTCACGGTCGCTGTCACTCCAGAGCAGGTCGCCGGACTGGCACAGGCACAATCTTCCGGACGTCTGGCGCTTGCCCTCGTCGGCGCAGGTGACGATGTCGAGATTTCGGAGAACATCGAGGTGAACCAGAGGGATCTGCTCGGCATCGTCGAACAGGCGCAAGCTCCGGCACCCGAAACGGAGAAGGTCTGCACGATCCGCACCCGCCGCGGCGCTGAAGTGGTCAATCTCCCGATCCCCTGCACAAACTAGAGATAAGCGAAGACAGTTAACCAACTGACTTTATTACGATAAAAAGCGCCGCCCTGTAATCCGGGCGGCGTTGCCCATTTGACGCTGTTGCCATTTATCCACAACAACGGATTTACCGAACGTATTGATTCTTGCAAAAAAAATGGAATTGGACCAAGGTTATCCAAACGACGGGCAATAAGACCCTATTTTGAGGCGTGATCAAAAAGGCAGGTCACATGAAAATTGATAGATTTCTTAAGGCAGCTCTTCTGGGGCTGACGCTGAGTGTATCCGGCTATGTGGCAACTGTTCCGACAGCGGCTCTGGCGGATAACCTGCGCGTCGTGAAAAGTGGCACCAGCATCAAACTGCAAGTGCCGCTCAACCGTGCGATCGTGGTAGAAAGCGAAACACCCTTTGCGGAGCTCAGCATCGCAAATCCGGGCATCGCCGATCTGTCGTCCCTCTCGGACCGCACGATCTACGTACTCGGCAAATCGCCCGGTACGACGACACTCACTCTGTTCGATGCCGCTGGACGGCTGATTACGAACGTCGAAGTTCAGGTCACGCCGGACCTGTCGGAATTCAAAGAGCGCCTGCGCCAGATTCTGCCGGGCGAGAATATCGAAGTCCGCTCTGCCAATGACGGTATCGTCCTGTCGGGGATCGTCTCGTCGGTGCAAAAGCTTGACCGCGCGTTGGAGCTTGCACAGCGCTACGCCCCCGAACGGGTCTCCAATCTTATGAGCGTGGGCGGTATCCAGCAGGTCATGCTCAAGGTCCGCTTCGCAGAGATGCAGCGCTCAGTGTCCAAATCACTCAGCTCCTCGCTTGCGCTCAGCGGCGGGATCGGCAGCGATCTGGGCGTGCGCGCAGGCACCGGTGGTCTGACCACCAGCGGCGGTGGCACCGATGCCCTCGCAGGCACATTGCCAAGCACGAACACAAACACAGGCGCAATCCTCTTCGGGTTCAACGCAGGCTCGACGCAAGTCGGCATCCTGCTCGAAGCGCTCGAGCAGAAGGGCGTCGTGCGCTTTCTCGCAGAGCCGAACCTCGTAGCGCTTTCAGGCCAGGAGGCCAAATTCTTGGCCGGTGGCGAGTATCCCGTGCCCGTCGCACAGGCCAACGATACAACCTCGATCGAGTTCAAACCATTCGGGGTCGAGCTTTCGTTCATCCCCCGGGTGGTGGACAAGGAGCTGATCAATCTCGAGCTGAAGGCCGCCGTGTCGGCGATTGACCAGGCCAATGGCATCACGCTCGATGGCTTCACCATCGCAGCCTTTTCCCGCCGCGAGACATCCACAACCGTCGAGATGCGCGATGGTGAAAGCTTTGCCATCGCAGGTCTGCTGCAAGACGATTTCACCGACAGCTCCTCGCAGCTGCCGTGGATCGGGGATGTGCCCGTCTTGGGCGCGCTCTTCCGCTCCGCAAGCTACCAGAGACGCCAGACCGAGCTCGTGATCATCATCAGCGCACATCTCGTCACGCCCACACGCGGCGAGGCCCTCGCCCTGCCAACCGATCGTATAAAGCCGCCCACAGAGAAGGACCTGTTCTTGTTCGGACGCACTGCCGCAGGCACGCGCACTCCGAAAACGGGCGCTGCAGGCGAGGTTGCCAAGCAGGACTTTACCGGGTCATATGGTTATGTACTGGATTGAGAATATGGACCGTATGACGCATTGCACCATCCTGACCGGCAGCTTGCTGTCAGCCGCCCTGGGCCTGACCGCGTGCAGCCCAAGTTCCGATGCGGTCTACACTCAGTTCTATTCCGAGGCAGGCTCCCTGATCGACGCTGGTGATTTTGGCAATTCCACGCTGAACAACCGTCTGGTGATGACCGGAGAGCGGCAATATACCTTCGATCTGGCGCAGCGCTTCTCCACCGAAGTCGACAGCACGGTGAATTTCGAGTTCAACTCGGCCCAGCTCGATAGCGCGGCACAGGCGATCCTGCGCCAACAGGCAGGATGGATCAGACAATTCCCCGAGATCCGCTTTCGCGTTTACGGCCACACGGATGCGGTCGGGTCAAATCGCGCGAACAAGAGCCTCGGCCTGCGGCGCGCAAATTCCGTCGTCCAATATCTGTCGACGCAAGGCATCAGCCGTTCCAGGCTCGAAGCGATTGTTTCGTTCGGCGAGACACAACCACTTGTCGTGACCGATGGCCGCGAGCGGCGTAACCGCCGGACAGTCACTGAAGTCAGCGGTTTCGTGGAGCGGCACCCCACTGTCATGGATGGTAAATACGCGCAGATCATCTACCGCGACTACGTCAGCAGCGCTGGTAGTGCGACGACCCTGAGTTCGGGCGCGGTCGGCGGCCTCTCGGCAGAATAAACACCTGATTTGACGACAAGAGGCGCAGAGTTTCCTGCGCCTCTTGTCGTTCTGGCGGCCTCTCCCGCTTTATCCAATCCCCGCTGAGCCTGCTGATCGTTTCAAGATATCCAACAATCGCAGCTTTTCGGCCCCAATCTCGCCCCACTTCCCTGTCATTTCTTCTTCAACGAGAAAACTCTGTTCGGACAAAAGTCCGGCGGGGGCAGGCTCGGTCCGGTGTCATGTAACTGCATTCCCGAGCCACAGCCAATATGCCCTTTGATGGAAGGAATGAAGGCAATGAGCAGTGGTATGCCACAACCCGACCGCGACACGATCCTTGCGTGTACGGTCAGCCGCGATGTGCAGAACTTCGATCTGCTGATCGAGGATATGGAAACGGCGCTTGGAGAAAGCTGGGGGGATCTTGGCTTTGCCGAAGCGCTCTCTTTCTTCAGCCAGCCCGAGGCGAAGGACATGGAATTCATCGCACTCGCGATGGACGACGCTGACGAGGACAACATGCCCCTGATGATCGAGATCATCACACAGGCCAAACAGCACGACATCAAAGTGATCCTCATCGCGGAGGATGTGACGCCCGGCGCGCTTCATTCACTGCTGCGCAAAGGCGCAGACGAGTTTGTTCCCTACCCCCTTCCAGAAGGAGAGCTCGCACAGGCAATTGCACGCATCCGCACCCATGTCGCGCCAACTGCGGCGGCGGCCCAGCCCGCATCCGCACTGCGCGCAGGTGCCCAGAAAGACGGCGCCGTGATCGTGGTGCACGGTCTCGCCGGCGGTACCGGTGCCACCACCATGGCCGTGAACCTCGCCTGGGAACTCGCGTGCCTGAACAAAACCGACAAGCCCTCGGTTTGCCTGCTCGATCTGGATTTGCAGTATGGCTCTGTCTCGACGTTCCTCGATCTGCCCCGCCGCGAGATCGTCTACGAAATGCTCTCCGACACCGAATCGCTGGACGAGGAGATCTTTGGCCAGGCGCTCATGACCTACGAGGACAAATTGTCGGTCCTGACTGCGCCCGCAGATATGCTGCCCCTCGATCTGATCACGGCAGAGGATATCGGCCGAGTGCTCGATATCGCCCGCAACCAGTTCGATTATGTCGTCATCGACATGCCCTCGACGCTGGTGCAGTGGTCCGAGACGGTCCTCACGTCCGCACACATCTATTTTGCAATGCTCGAGCTCGACATGCGTTCGGCGCAAAACACCCTGCGCTTCAAACGTGCGCTCCAGTCCGAAGAGCTGCCGATCGAAAAACTGCGCTATGTGCTGAACCGCGCACCGAAGTTCACCGATCTGAACGCGAAAAGCCGCGTCAAGCGGATGGCAGAGAGCCTCGCCATCAGCATCGATTTGCAATTGCCCGATGGAGGCAAGCCCATCACCCAGGCCAACGATCACGGGATGCCACTGGCCACCTCAGCGCCCAAAAGCCCGCTGCGCAAGGAACTGATGAAGCTCGCCTCTTCGATCCACAATCTGCGCGACACCGAATCCGCTGCCGCCTAAGGCCTGAGCAAAGAAAGCCCAACGCAATGTTCTCCAAGTATAAAAAGACCGATGCGACATCGCCCGAGAAGGCCGTCGTCACACCTATGGCGGCACCCAAGCCCGAAGCCAGCGTCTCCATGCGCCGCGCCTCGCAGCCCGCCGCGGCGATCCCGGTCGATAAGGAGGTCAAGCGCAAACAGCGCATGGGCGAGATTAAACTCGATCTGCACCGTGTTCTGCTCGACAGCCTTAACCTCGCAGCCCTCGAGCACGCCACCGAGAGCGATCTGCGTGCGGAGATCAACACCATCGCCGCTGAGCATCTCAACGAGCACTCCATCGTTCTGGGCCGCGAAGACCGCATGACCCTCAACTCGGAGCTCTACGACGAAGTCACCGGCCTCGGACCGCTTGAGACGCTGCTGAAGGACGAAACCGTCAACGATATTCTCGTCAACGGCCCGCAGCAGATTTTCGTGGAGCGCGCTGGTAAGCTCGAGTTGACTGACGTGACCTTCAAAGACGAGCGGCATCTTTTGCGGATCATCGACAAGATCGTGTCCGCCGTGGGCCGCCGTGTGGACGAATCAAACCCCTACGTCGACGCGCGCCTAAAAGACGGCTCGCGCTTCAACGCAATGGTGCCCCCGGTTGCCGTGGACGGCAGCCTCGTCTCCATTCGTAAGTTCAAGAAAGACAAGCTCGGCATTGACGATCTGGTGCAGTTCGGGGCTTTCACCGAGGAAATGGCCGCCTATCTGCAAGCTGCCGTAGCGACTCGCCTCAATATTATCGTCTCCGGCGGTACGGGCTCGGGTAAAACCACAACTCTCAACGCCCTGTCATCATTCATCGACAACGCCGAGCGGATCCTGACAATCGAGGACACTGCCGAACTCCAGCTGCAACAGACCCACGTGGGCCGGATGGAAAGCCGCCCTCCGAACGTCGAAGGCAAAGGCGAAGTATCACCGCGCGACTGTCTGAAAAACGCCCTGCGTATGCGTCCTGACCGCATCATCGTGGGCGAGACACGTGGCGAGGAAGTCATCGATATGCTCCAGGCCATGAACACCGGCCATGACGGCTCCATGACGACGATCCACGCAAACTCTGCTCGGGACGGTGTGTCGCGTCTGGAAAACATGATCGCAATGGCCGGTATCGAAATGCCCCTCAAAGCGGTGCGCAGCCAGATCTCCTCGGCTGTGAACCTCATCGTGCAGGCCAGCCGCCTGCAGGACGGCTCCCGCCGGATGACCTCGATCACCGAGATCACCGGCATGGAAGGCGATGTCATCTCGATGCAGGAAATCTTCCGCTACCAGCGCGTGGGCCTCACGCCCGACAACAAAATCATCGGCCATTTCACCGCCACCGGTGTGCGCAGCCACTACGCGGAGCGCTTCCGCATGTGGGGCTACGATCTGCCATCCTCCATCTACGAGCCGATCGCGGCGCAATAATCAAGGCCTCGAGGGCCAACATGTAAAGTGGCCCATCTTTCGGCCAAAAGGACCAAGAACATGAGTGCAGAACCAATCATCTACGGACTGATCTTCATCGGCGTGCTTGTGCTCGTCGAGGGCCTGTATCTCGTGGCTTTCGGCAAATCCATCTCGCTCAATTCGCGCGTCAACCGCCGGCTCGAGATGCTAGAAAAAGGCGAGCGCCGCGAGGAGGTCCTCGAAAAGCTGCGCAAGGAAATGCAGCAGCACATGAAATCAAAGGGCATCCCGCTCTATTCACTGCTGTCGGAAAAAGCGCAGAAAGCCGCAATCGCCTTCTCGCCCCAGCAGTTGCTGATGGTAATGGCCGGTCTGTCGGTGGTCGTGTTCCTTGGCCTCACGGTTGGCACCGCCACGGAAACGCCCGTTCGTCTGGTGATGTCCGTCGCCATGGGCGTGGGCGGCGTGTTCATGTGGATCTCGATGAAAGCGGGCAAGCGCATGGCCCTCATCGAAGAGCAGCTGCCTGATGCGGTCGAATTGATGGTGCGCTCGCTGCGCGTGGGCCATCCTTTCTCCAACGCCATTTCAATCGTATCGCGGGAAATCGCCGATCCGCTCGCGTCCGAATTCGGCGTGATCGCCGACGAGAGCGCCTATGGTCGCGATGTAGGCGAGGCGCTCAAGGAAATGGCTGAACGGCTCGACATGCAGGATTTGCGCTTCCTCGCGGTCGCCGTGACGATCCAACAGCAGTCAGGGGGTAACCTCGCGGAAATCCTTGCCGGTCTGGCCAAAGTGATCCGGGCCCGCTTCCGCCTCTTCCGCCGCGTAAAGGCGATCACGGCAGAGGCAAAGTGGTCCGGAAAATTCCTTTCCGCCTTCCCGATCCTTGCCCTCATCGTGATCAATATAGGCGATCCAAACTACTATGACGAAGTCAAAGAGACGCCCTACTTCATTCCAGCGTGTTTCTTCGTCGGCATCTTCCTGGGCGTAAATCTTCTGGTGATGCGTGTTCTCACCAATATCAAAGTTTAGGGGGCCCTCATGCTCAACGACATCAATTCAGCAATCGCCGATGTGATGGGCCCTTTCGGGCTCATCATCATCCTCGGAGCTCTCGGGATAGTCCTTGTCCTGATCACTGTCGTGATGATGGTGAACCAGCCAGAAGATCCCCTCGACAAGCTCAAACGCGACCGCACCAACCGCCGCAAGGGCGCGGGCGAAGGCGCCGCGACACTCCGGCAGAAGGACGGCAACGCACAGCTCCAGAAGTTTGCGACGTTCCTCGAGCCCAAGGACACCGAGGAGCTGAGCCAGAAGCAGCTTGAATTGCGTCAGGCGGGCTATCAGTCACGCGATGCGGTGCGCATGTTCTATTTTGCCCAGATGGCGCTTGGCCTCATCGGCCTCGTCATTGGTGTGATCTACACAAACATGATCGTAGAGGTCGAAATGACCACGCAAAAAACCATCATGTGGACTCTCGGTCCCGGCGCCGTGGGCTACTGGCTGCCCAAATACTGGATCACTCGCCGCGTCGCGGAGCGCAAGGAAAAGATTGAGCAGGGGTTCCCCGACGCACTGGACATGATGCTGGTCTGTGTGGAGGCCGGGCAATCCCTCGATCAGTGCATCGTGCGCGTCGCCCGCGAACTGCGGGCCTCCTATGTCGCCCTCGCAGACGAGTTCGAAGTTGTCGCGCAGGAAATGAAAGCCGGGAAAGATAAAGTCAACGTGCTCAACGATATGGGAACGCGCTGCGGGGTGCAGGATATCTCGTCCTTCGTGACCGTGTTGGTCCAGTCGGCCGCCTTTGGTACCTCCATCGCCGATGCCTTGCGTGTCTACGCCGAAGAGATGCGCGACAAACGCGTGATGCGGGCTGAAGAGGCTGCAAACAAGTTGCCAACCAAGATGACACTTGCCACAATGATGTTCACCGTACCGCCATTGCTGATCATCCTTGTGGGTCCCTCGGTCATGGGCATCTCGAAAATGGGCGAAATGGGCGCACCAGGACAATAATGAAATCACTGCCGAAGCGCCTGAGCGCGCTCCTGATCCTTTACACCGCCTTGGCCGCCTGTTCTCCAGGCGGCTTTGGTGCGTCTGCATTCGGGCCCAAGACGCCCGCAGGCTTGGATGCGCCCGGTGTGGATCTGCGCGCCGACGGTGCTGATAATCTCGAAACCGGCCACCGCTTGGTCGCGGCGGGCCAGCACGAACTTGCGATCCGCTCGTTCAACCGCGCCGCCATTGATCGCGGCACAGTGGATGCGGAGATCCTCTCCGGCCTGGGCACCGCAAATCTGGGGCTGGGCCGCCTCGGGCAGGCCGAAACGCTCCTGCGCCGCGCCACCGAACTGGACGAGACACAGCCAGAAATATGGAACAATCTCGGCGTCGTCCTGATGGAGCGTGGCAAAAATGCCGACGCAACACAGATATTTCGCAAGGCTTTTGCACTCGATAATGGCCAAAGTGTCTCAATCCGCGACAATCTGCGATTAGCGCTCGAAAAATCCGAAAATTCTGGTACGACTGAGGATAACAATACAGACTATAAGCTGGTGCGCCGTGGATCGGGAGACTACACGATCCGCTCGGCGCTGTGACCTAAACATAGGCACAGCACGCAACACCCCGCGCAGGGGCACCGGATGAGGCAGAAGCAGTAAAGGACGCACAAATGCGCCATAATTCCGTTTTGATCGCCCTTTTTTCGGGGGCAATGCTCCTATCCGCCTGCGGGGAAAAGACCGGCGAAGAAACTGTCGAGCGGGCGTTCAAGGACGTAAACGTAATCGACGACGCGAACCTCAACGATATCATGCTCACCGTCTCCGACCCCAACGAGGCGGTCAGCTATTTCCAGCGTGTTGCGGCGGAGCAGCCCCAAAACATCGAATTTAACCGCGGCCTCGCGCTCTCGCTGATCCGCGCCAAACGCCACGACGAGGGTGCCGCCGCCTGGCGTGCCACAGCCGCCCTGCCCAACGCGACCAACGATGACCGTGTCGAGCTGGCCGATGCCCTGATCCGTGCGGGTGATTGGGCCGGTGCCGAGAAAACGCTTTCGGCGATCCCGCCGACCCACGAGACATTCGCGCGCTACCGCCTCGAGGCAATCGTGGCCGACAGCAAGCAGCAATGGCAAAAAGCCGATAGTTTTTACGAGATCGCCGTGGGCCTGACGACCTCCCCCGCCCCCGTCCTCAACAACTGGGGCTATTCCAAGCTCACGCGCGGCGATTTCAAGGATGCCGAGCGGCTGTTCACCAGTGCCGTCAACCAAGATGGCACGATGTTCACCGCCAAGAACAACCTGGTGCTCGCCCGCGGCGCCCAACGCAACTACAATATTCCCGTGGTCCCAATGGACCAGACCGAGCGCGCGCAGCTGTTGCACACCATGGCGCTCTCCGCGATCAAGCAGGGCGATGTCGAGACAGGCAAAGGTCTGTTGCGCGAAGCCATCGACACCCATCCACAGCATTTCGAGGCGGCATCGCGCTCTCTTGCTGCGCTCGAAGCGTAAGCCATGGCGATCAGCGCCCATGCCGCGGCATGGTTCTTACCCTTTGTTGTGCCGATCTGTCTCTATGTGATGTACACTGATCTGTCGCGCATGAAGATCACGAACACGGCCAATCTGGCCCTCCTGTGCGTCTTTCTCGTCGTGGGTCTGTTCGTTGTGCCGTTTTCAGAGTATCTTTGGCGTCTGGTAGCGGTGCTCATCGTGCTGGTGGTGGGCATTGTGCTCAACGCTGCCGGGGTCATGGGCGCCGGAGATAGTAAATTCATCGCCGCAGCCGCCCCCTTCATCGCTCTGGCCGATCTGATGGTGCTTGCCTGGATCTTCGTTGCGGTGCTTCTTGCGGCAATTGTCACCCACCGCACCGTTCGCAAAACCCCCTTACGCCAGCTTGCTCCCGAATGGGCAAGCTGGGAGCAGGGCAAAAAATTCCCCATGGGCCTCGCCCTTGGTCCCACACTGATCATCTATCTCGCACTGGGTCTCCTTTATGGTGCCTGAATAACGCCACTTTCATCCCCTAAGGGTCATCCAAAGATCCGACATGAGCACAGGGACACATCAATGAACGCCCCCACAAAAGCCGTCATGGCACCGCCCTCACCAAAAACACTGGCCGACATGCGCCTGCCCATCGTGATGATGCGCGATATCCTGATCAAGACGATCTTCCGCAAAAACCTCGATCTGGTCAGCGAGTTGTCCAAAGCGGTCTGCCTGCCCATCCCAGTGGTGCAGGAGTTGGTGGACATGTGCCGCACCCAGCGGCTTATCGAGGCGACAGGCACGCTCAACGCGCAGAATGGCAATGAGATGGGCTACCAGCTCACCGATGCAGGCAAGGCGCGTGCCCTCGATGCGCTGGCGCAGTCGGAGTACTTCGGCCCCATGCCAGTGCCCCTCGATGTCTACAAGGAGCAGGTCAAGCGTCAGTCGGTGCGTAACATGCAAATCACCCGCGCACAGTTATCGGGTGCCATGGGCCATCTCATCCTGCCCGACGAGCTGCTGGGCAATCTCGGCCCTGCCGTCTCCGCCGGCCGCTCCATCCTGATGTACGGCCCCCCCGGCAACGGGAAATCCTCCATCTCCAACGGCATCCGTGACGCGCTCGGTGATCATGTGTACGTCCCCCGCGCGATTGAATACGCAAGTCAGGTCATCACCGTGTTCGATCCGATCGTGCACGTCGAAGTCGCGGAGGCGGGGCAGGATCCCACATCCCTGCGCCGCGTGACCCGCTATGACGCGCGCTACGTCTGCTGTGAGCGCCCTTCGGTCATCACCGGCGGTGAGTTGTCGCTCGACATGCTCGATCTGGTCTACAGCCCCACAGCAAAGACCTATCAGGCCCCCCTCCAGCTCAAATCCACCGGCGGCATCTTCATCGTCGACGACCTTGGTCGCCAGAAAGAGCCACCGCAAAGCATCGTGAACCGCTGGATCGTCCCACTGGAGGAGAGCAAGGATATCCTCGCCCTGCAATCGGGCGAGAAATTCGAAGTACCCTTTGACACACTGGTCATCTTCTCGACCAACTTCCACCCGAACGAGATCTTCGACACCGCCGCCCTGCGGCGGATATTCTTCAAGATCAAGATCGACGGGCCAAATCAGGCGAACTTTCTCAAGATCTTCGCCATGGTCGCGAAAAAGCGCGGCATGCCGCTGGACGAAGCTACCCTCATTCACCTGCTGAAAAACAAGTATCCCACAATCAACAACGTCTACGCCAACTATCAGCCGATTTTCCTGATCGACCAGATCATCGCGATCTGCGAATTCGAGGGCATTCCCTACCAGATGTCGCCCGAACTCATGGACCGCGCCTGGGCCAACATGTTCGTCAAAGACGAACACATCGTGAAATAATGCGCTCCAGCCGGGGAGCAGTCTAAGTGCGCTCGCGCACGGGTGTCGCGGGCTGTGGCCGCATGGGTGCACCAATGCTCGCAGCCTTGCGCGCCGCAGGCCTGCCCGCGCGCGGCTATGATGTCGAACCGATGGACAGCCCCCACATCACAGATGACATTGCCGTATTCTCCGAAGAGCTCGATACGCTCATCACCGTCGTCCGCGACATAGAGCAAACCGAAGCAGTGCTTTTCGGAGAACAGAATTTTGCCGCGATCCCAAGCCTCATCCGCATCATCATCTGCTCAACCCTATCGCCGCGCTACGTCATGTCCCTGCGCGCCCGCATCCCGTCGCACATCGCCCTGATCGACGCGCCTATGTCAGGCGCCCAGATCGCTGCGCGCGAAGGCCGCCTGAGCTTCATGCTCGGCGGCGACGCCTCCGATCTCGACGCCGCACAACCGCTGTTCAGCGCAATGGGCAAGCATTTCCACCGCATGGGCGACTACGGGGCGGGCATGCAGGCAAAGGTGCTGAATAACCTGCTCGCCGCGTCGAACACGGCCATGACCAGGCTTGTGCTCGATTGGGCCGATGACGCAGGCCTCGACATCAGTGCGCTGCTGGATCTCATCCACACCTCATCGGGTCAGAATTGGTTCGCCTCTGGCTTCAACAGCATCGAATTCGCACGCGACGGCTATGCACCGGACAACACCATCGCCATTCTGGTCAAAGACATCGCTAGCGCCCTCGACGCAGCCCCGAAAGATGCTGATACCACCCTCCCCGAAACCATCCAGATCCAAATCGGCAACCTGAAACCGCGCAGTGCAAAGCGATAGGGGCGAGCCTCCCCCTTCAATCTCCTAATTCACCCATTTCCCAGCTCTCGGCCTGCACAACACTTTTACCCATGGCGCCCCCCGACCGGCGCGCTATCTTTCGTTCCATGCGCCAACTCCCCCAAATCTTCCAAAACTGGTTCGCCACCAAAGGCTGGTCCATCCACCCCCACCAGCAGGAAATGCTCGACCGTGCCGACGCATCCGCCCTGCTGCTCATCGCCCCCACCGGTGGCGGCAAGACACTCTCGGGCTTTCTGCCGACACTCATCGATCTCGCGCAGGCTCCGCACAAGGGCATGCACACGCTCTACATTTCCCCGCTCAAGGCACTGGCCGCCGACATCAAACGCAACCTGCGCACGCCAGTGGATGAAATGGGCCTAGACATCCGCATCGAGGAGCGCACCGGCGATACCACGGCATCCTTGCGCAAGCGCCAGCGCGCCGATCCGCCCCACATCTTTCTGACCACCCCCGAAAGCCTCGCACTCCTCGTGAGCTACGAGGACGCCCCGCGCATGTTTGCGGGTCTAAAACGCGTGGTGATCGACGAAATCCACGCACTGGCCGAGAGCAAGCGCGGTGATCAGATGATGCTGGCCCTCGCGCGCCTCAATGCAATCTGCCCCGATCTCAAGCGTGTCGGCCTCTCGGCCACGGTCGAGGATCCAGCCGCCATCGCCCATCTCATGGCCCGGCATCCAGATCCCTGCGAGATCCTCAACGCCGACCCCGGCCCGGCTCCCGACATCAAGATGCTGCACACGGACGAGGCCCCGCCATGGTCGGGCGGCGGCGCGGCCTATGCCATTCCGGCCGTGCTCGCGCAGGTGAAGGCTCACAACACCACGCTCATCTTCCACAACACCCGCGCGCAGGCCGAGATCTTCTTTCACAAGCTCTGGCTCGCCAATGAAGAAAGCCTGCCCATCGGCATCCACCACGGCAGCCTCGACCGCGAGCAGCGCGCCCGCGTGGAAGCGGCAATGGTACGCGGCGAACTCCGCGCCATCGTCTGTACCGGCTCCCTCGATCTCGGCATCGACTGGGGCGATGTCGATCTGGTCATCCAGATCGGCGCTCCCAAGAATGTCAAACGCCTCGTCCAGCGTATCGGCCGTGCCAATCACCGCTACAATGCACCCTCCAAGGCCCTGCTCGTGCCTGCCAACCGGTTCGAGGTGGTCGAATGTGTCGCCGCCCTTGAAGCTGTCCTCGACGGCGATCTCGACGGCGACCCGCGCGGCGCAGGCCCCCGCGACGTGCTGTGCCAGCACATCCTGATCACAGCCTGCGCGGGGCCCTTTGCGGCAGATATGCTCTTTGCCGAAGTGACGTCTGCAGGAGCCTACAGTACCCTGATGCGTAAGCAGTTCGATGCCTGCCTCGATTTCTGCGCCACCGGCGGCTACGCACTGCGCGCCTACGACCGCTGGCAGCGCCTGATCCAGCGCGCGGACGACTTGTGGCAGCTGCGCGACCCGCGCGCCACCCGCGCGATCCGCATGAACATCGGCACCATACAGGACACTGACACCCTCAAGGTCCGAATGAAGCGTAACCGCGGCGGCAAGCCCTTGGGCGAGATCGAAGAAGGCTTTGCCGCCACGCTCACCCCCGGCGATACGTTTCTGATCGGCGGTCAGATCGTGAAGTACGAGGGCCTGCGCGAGATGACCGTCGAAGTCTCGCGCGACAGCGCCAAGAAGCCAAAGGTCGCCACCTTCATGGGCACCAAGTTCGCCACCTCGACCCAGCTGTCGGCCCGTGTCCAGCGCATGTTCACCCAACCCAGCTGGCCCGAACTGCCGCGCCACACGGCGCAGTGGCTAGAGCTTCAGCGCACCCACAGCCAGCTGCCCCGTCCCGGCCACCTGCTCATCGAGAGCTTCCCCCACGATGGCCGCGCCCAGACCGTGATCTACGGCTTCGCCGGTCGGAACGGCCAGCAAACGCTGGGCCTGCTGCTCACCAAGCGGATGGAGGAGATGGGGCTCAGCCCCCTCGGGTTCGTCGCAACAGACTACGCCACCCTTATCTGGTCGATCGACCCGGTCAGCGATGCCGCCGCCCTGCTGGATCCGGACGCTCTTCTGAGCGGCATGGAGACTTGGCTCGCGGGCAATGCCGTGATGAAGCGCACGTTTCGCGCCTCCGCCACCATCGCGGGCCTGATCGAGCGTAACTCTCCTCAGGCGCGCAAATCGGGGCGGCAGGCCACGTTCAGCTCCGATATCCTCTACGACACGCTCACGAAATACGATCCCGACCATCTGATACTGCAGATCACCCGCGAGGAGGCCCTGCGCGGGCTCGTGGATTTTGGCCGCATCGAGGAAATGCTAGCCCGCACGCGAGGCCGCATCGACCATCTGATACTGCCCCGCGTCACGCCACTCTCGGCGCCGCTGTTTCTCGAAATGGGCCGCGTGCCGGTCAAGGGCGACGCGGAGGAGCGCCTTCTGGCCGAGGAATCGCGCCGGCTGATGGAGCGATCGGGCCTCGCTCAGATTACACCCGCCCCCTCCGACAAACCGCGCTGGCGCGTAGGTTACTGATCACGCCCTTGCAGCGCCCGCGATAATCTTCCAAACCTCGGGCAATGAATGGATATGATTTCACCCTTGCTGGCGCTACCCTCGCCGCGCTGGGATCCGGCGCGCTGTGGTGGCCCGCGCGGGGGGTGCTCGTCGTCTCCGATTTGCATTTGGGCAAATCCGAGCGGATCGCGCGGCGCGGTGGTGCGGCTCTGCCCCCCTACGAGACCCGCGACACGCTCACCCGCCTCGCCGCCGATCTGGCGCTCAGTGACGCGCGTACGGTCGTTTGTCTGGGCGATAGCTTCGACGATATTGCCGCCTCTCAAGCCCTGCGCGAGGAGGAGCGCCAGTGGATCTTCCGCCTGCAGGCGGGCCGACGCTGGGTCTGGATCGAGGGCAACCATGATCCCGGCCCCATCGAATTCGGCGGCGCGCATTTGGCCGAGCTGCCCATCACGCCGCTGATCTTCCGCCATATCGCGCGCAGCGGCGCAAGCGGTGAAATCTCGGGCCATTACCACCCCAAAGCGACCGTATCCTTGCGCGGCCGCACCGTAACCCGCGCGGCGTTCCTTATCGATGCAGACCGCGTGATCCTGCCCGCGTACGGCACCTATACCGGTGGCCTGCGCGCCCAGACTCCCGTGCTACGCGATCTGATGCACCCGCAGGCCGTCGCCGTCTTGACCGGCCCCCATCCCACCGCCATTCCCATGCCGAGGTAGCCCATGACCCCCGAAGCCCTTGCCCGCGTCACCGACAGCTTTGCCGCGCAAACCATGATGCAAACCCTCGGCGCAGAACTCACCGAAATCACGCCCGGCCTCGTGCGCATCACCGCGCCCATCCTGCCCGGTACACGCCAGCAGCAAGGCTTCGGCCACGCGGGCCTCACATTTTCGATCGGCGACAGCGCGGCAGGCTACGCCGCCCTCACGATGCTGCCGCTCGATATGGAAGTCGTCACCGCCGAGATCAAAATCAACCTTCTGGCACCCGCCCGCGGGGACCGCCTCATCGCGACGGGCCGGGTCATCAAGCCGGGCAAGCGTCTCAGTGTCGTCACCGCCGAAGTCCACGCAGAACACGACGGCCAGCAGACCCTCATCGCCATTCTCCAAGGCACGATGGTCCCCGTGCCCCGCTGAAACAACCGGCCTCTCTCGCGGCACTGCGGACATTCTTGCATACCGGGACGGGACGTTTAGCCCGATCCATCTCCTCTCGCTCTATGTCCTGTGGGACCTCGTGAGCGCCGCTCGCGCAGGCCGCATCGCCGCACATAAGCGAACGATGCATGCCTTTTTTTCAGGCGGTTAAGCCTTCAGGCTCTGGCAAACCGTTCGCCCGGCAACAGGCGGTGACCGTGTTTGCCAGCAGACAGGCGATAGTCATCGGCCCCACGCCGCCCGGCACCGGCGTGATCGCGCCCGCCACAGCGGCGCAGCTGTCATAGTCCACATCCCCAACCAGTCGCGTCTTGCCCGCACCACGCTCGGGTGCGTCCAGCCGATTGATCCCGACGTCAATCACGGTCGCACCCGGCTTGATCCAATCGCCAGGCACCATCTCTGCCCGCCCAACGGCGGCAACGACGATATCAGCACGCCGCACGACATCGGCCAGATCCTTGGTTCTGCTATGCGCAATGGTCACTGTAGCGCTGTCATTCAGCAAAAGCTGCGCCATGGGCTTGCCCACGATATTGCTCCGCCCGATCACAACTGCATTCATCCCGGAGATCGAGCCATGATGATCGCGCAGCATCATCAGACAGCCCAGCGGCGTGCAGGGCACCATGCTCTTCTGTCCGGTGCCCAAAAGCCCCACGTTTGAGATATGAAAACCGTCCACATCTTTGGCTGGGTCAATGGAGTTGATGATTAGATCTTCGTTCAGATGCTTGGGCAGTGGCAACTGGCACAGAATGCCGTGGATTTCGGGATCATTGTTCAGATCCTTGATGACTTTCAACAGATCCGCTTGTGACGTATCCGCATCCAGCCGGTGCTCGACCGATTTCATGCCCACTTCGACAGTCATCTTCCCCTTAGAGCGGACATAAACCTCCGAGGCAGGATCTTCTCCCACCAGCACCACCGCCAGCCCCGGCGTGATCCCATGATCCGTCTTCAGCCGTGCCACATGCATGCCCACCTGCGCCCGCACCCGCGCCGCAAATTCCTTGCCATCAATCACCGTCGCCGTCATCTCGCCGTACCTCTTCTTCATTTTTCCGAAAACTCACGGCCCCAAGGCCGAAACGGGACATCGAGCTTCCCCAATGTCCCGCCCCTCGCATCACTCCTGATAGATCAGAACAACCCTTCCACGTCCCCATCCGCGTTGAGCTTGATGCTCTCGGCCGAAGGCACGCGCGGCAGACCCGGCATGGTCATGATCTCACCGCAGATCGCCACGACAAACCCTGCTCCCGCACTCAGGCGCACTTCGCGCACGGGTATGGTAAACCCAGTCGGCGCGCCGCGCATTTCGGGATCGGTGGTAAAGCTGTACTGCGTCTTCGCCATGCACACGGGTAGTTTACCGTATCCCTGATCTTCCCAGTCGCTCAGCTGCTTCAGGATCTTGTTGTCCATTACAGCCGCATCGGCGCGGTAGATCTTGGTCGCGATAGTATTGATCTTGTCGGCAAGGCTCATCTCGTCGGGGTAGATCGGCGCGAACTTCGCCTCGCCTTTCTCGACGGTCTCGACAACTTTACGCGCCAGATCCGCCGACCCTTCCGAGCCGAGTTCCCAGTGCCGCGACAACACCGCCTCGGAGCCTTGGGTCGCCACATAGTCCTTGACCGCCTGCACTTCTGCGTCCGTATCCGTGACGAAATGATTGATCGCCACGACCACAGGCACACCAAAGGATTTCAGGTTCTCGATATGCCGCCCGAGGTTGGCACAGCCACTCTTGACCGCATCCACGTTCTCGGCGCCCAGATCGGCCTTGGGCACGCCGCCGTTCATCTTCATCGCGCGCACTGTAGCCACCAGCACCACGGCGGAGGGCGCGATACCCGCCTTGCGGCACTTGATGTTCAGGAACTTCTCCGCGCCCAGATCAGCCCCGAAGCCCGCCTCCGTTACGACGTAGTCCGCAAGTTTCAGCGCCGTCGTCGTCGCGATTACGGAGTTGCAGCCATGGGCGATGTTGGCAAACGGTCCACCGTGCACGAATGCCGGATTGTTCTCCAGCGTCTGCACGATATTGGGCTGCATCGCATCTTTGAGCAGCACAGTCATCGCGCCATCCGCCTTGATATCACGCGCATAGACCGGTGTCCGGTCACGGCGGTACGCCACGATCATCGCCCCCAGCCGCTCCTGCAAGTCGCCAAGGTTTTTGGCCAGACACAGGATTGCCATGACCTCGGAGGCTACGGTAATGTCAAAGCCCGCCTCGCGCGGGAAGCCGTTGGACACACCACCCAAGCTCGCCGTTATCTGGCGCAGGGCGCGGTCATTCATATCCACCACACGGCGCCAAACGACGCGGCGCGTGTCGATATCGAGATCGTTGCCCCAGTAGATGTGGTTATCAATCATCGCGCTGAGCAGGTTGTGCGCCGATGTGATCGCGTGAAAGTCGCCCGTGAAATGCAGGTTCATCTCTTCCATCGGCACGATCTGCGCATATCCGCCGCCCGCAGCACCGCCCTTCATGCCAAAATTCGGCCCGAGCGAGGCCTCGCGGATACACACGACCGCCTTCTTGCCGATCCGGTTGAGCCCGTCACCAAGCCCCACGGTGGTGGTCGTCTTACCCTCGCCCGCAGGCGTCGGGTTGATCGCCGTCACGAGGATCAGCTTACCATCCGGGCGGTCCTGCACTGAATTGATGAAGGCCTGGCTCACCTTGGCCTTGTCATGGCCATATGGCAGCAGATCATCGCTGGAAATCCCCAGCTTTGCGCCAATCTCCTGAATGGGTTTCTTGGTCGCTTCGCGCGCAATTTGGATGTCAGTTTTAAAAGCCATGGTATCCCCCATTCAGTGCCGTTCGGGCCTGTTCTACCAGTTGCATACTAGGGCATGCCAGAACGCCGCGTCAGGATTGCGACATATCTGGCATGCGTTGCGGCGCGCGGTGGCGTGTGGGTTTCTTTTAAGAAACCAAACTGCGCCATCCAGAGCCGCGCTATACATGCTGGATACCATCCTACCCGCCAAAACCAACTTGGACATCGTGAAACAAATGCGTTTATGATCTTTCCGCAGACACATTGTTACGCAATCGGGCGTCTGCAAGGTCCACCTGCCGCCCCTCGACACTCACCACGAAAAGAAACTCATTGAAAAACTACATTCCAAAAGCCACGGTCGTCGATCCGGATGCGATCCTCGAAGCACCAGTCCGGTTTTTCGGAAAGTGCCGCGTGTTCAAAAGATGCAGGATCGGGCAGTTTACCTTTCTGAACGATCGCACCACCCTGTTTCCCTACACGACCGTGGGCCGGTACTGCTCCATCGGGAAATCCTGCGAAATCGGTGCGCCAAGCCATCCCAACGATTGGCTTACGAGCAGCCCGGTTGCCTTCGGTCTCGCGCGCCACTTCCCCGACGAAAAAGGCATGTTCCCCCAGGCGCTGTATCAGCCCTACCGCCCCACAACCATCGGCTCGGATGTCTGGATCGGCTCGCTGGTGCTCGTCAACGCGGGTGTCCGCATCGGCCATGGGGCGATCATCGGCGCAGGCGCCGTCGTCACAGCGGATGTCGAGCCCTACGCGATCGTTGCAGGCGCTCCTGCGCGCACGATCAGATACCGGTTCAAAAAATCGACGATAGACCGCTTACTCGCCACACAGTGGTGGACCCTGAGTCCCGATGAGGTCGCCAAGTTGAATTTGACGGACGCAGTAAAGTCCATCGAGGCGCTCGAAGCCAAGTAGAGCGCCGACGAGCAATTTGTCCCCGCGCCCGACGTCAGATCATCCCCGGCGCCCATGGACGCTGGTCGGGGATATGCAGACGGAGCCGCTCCCCAAGCTGCACCTCACCTTCACGCTCTACCCACGCAGTCACCCCACGCCGCCCCTTCGCCGCTGCCTTAAACGCGGCGCCCCGCCCCGGCATATCTGCCTCGATCTCACGCGCAGGCAGCACGCAGGGCCGGTTCTCCATATCTATCACGATCGTCATGCCCGAGGGCCCCTGCAAGCGCGAGGAGGGAGGCACATGGGTAAAATCGGCAATCCCCTCGATCACCATGCTCGCCCCCATATAGACCGGATCAAGCGTCTCGATCCCTATCTTGGCGGCAATCGCCACAATCTCCTCCGCGCTCATGACGCACAGCTGGCGGGTGTTGCGGATGACAGTCCCACGCGGATGCTGCGACAGCACCCGGCTACACGAAGGGCGCGTCAGCCCGCCGTGGTCCTCCCCCTGCGGCCCGGCAAAACCAAGCGTTAGCTTATCGTGCGCCTGCGCCCTGAGCCCTGCCTCGCGGTCTGGCACCAGCCCCAGCCAAGTTATCGTCGCAAAATGATCTGTGGGGATGAGTGCGGGCATGATCGGTCTCCTGTTAAGCCCCGATCCTGCAAGCCAGCCTCCCAAAAGAAAAGGCCCCGCACGCAGCGGGGCCAATGATCTTTTATAGATGTTCCGTCACAACTTGTGATCAGACGGAGGGTTCAGGCTCCATCCCGCCCGACGGGGGCGATTTTTTGCCCTTGGCCTTCGGGATCGCGGTTACGCTAGGGGCGGAGCCGCTGTCAGGCGTATCGGTGTCGTCAGGCTCGGTCGGCGGGTTGCCCGCCATCACGCGCTTGATCTCGTCACCGGTCAGCGTCTCGTATTCCAGCAGACCTTGGGCAAGCCGCTCGAACTCCTCGGCGTTGTCCTCAATCAGCTTGTAAGCGCGTGCATAGCCCTCATCGATGATCCGCTTGACCTCGGATTCAATCAGTTCCTTGGTCGCAGCCGATACACTGAAACCGCCTGCGCCACCATTGGCCTGATAGCCTGCAGCCGCTTCGGAGTAGTCGATGTTACCAACTTTGTCAGACATGCCCATGCGCATCACCATGCCGCGCGCCAGTTGGCTGGCCTGCATGATATCACCCATCGGGCCGGACGAGACACTTTCGGCACCGTATTTCCAGATTTCCGCCGCCTTGCCCGCCATTGTCATGGCGATCCGCTCTTCGGCCTCATCCTTGAACATCTGCAGCTTGTCCATCTCCGGGAGGCTCATCACCATACCCAGCGCCCCGCCGCGCGGAATGATCGTTGCCTTGTAGACCGGATCACACTTCGGCAACTTAATGCCCACGATCGCATGGCCCGCCTCGTGGTAGGCCGTCTTTTCCTTCTGGTCCTGCGTCAGCACCATGGACCGGCGCTCGGCACCCATCATGATCTTATCCTTGGCAGATTCGAAATCCATCATCGCGACAAAGCGGCGTCCGACCCGTGCAGCTGTAAGAGCGGCCTCGTTCACAAGGTTCGCCAGATCCGCACCGGAAAAGCCGGGGGTACCGCGCGCAATGATGCGCAGGTCAACGTCAGGGCCAAGAGGTGTCTTACGCGCATGCACGCCCAAAATCTTCTCGCGACCCTTGATGTCAGGATTGCCCACCGTCACCTGACGGTCAAAACGGCCGGGCCGCAAAAGGGCTGGATCAAGTACGTCCTTACGGTTGGTTGCCGCGATGATGATCACACCTTCGTTCGCTTCGAAACCGTCCATCTCGACGAGCAGCTGGTTGAGCGTTTGTTCACGCTCGTCGTTGCCGCCACCGTAGCCTGCGCCGCGCGAGCGACCCACCGCATCAATTTCGTCGATGAATACGATGCAAGGAGCGTTTTTCTTGGCCTGCTCGAACATGTCGCGCACACGGCTCGCACCCACACCGACGAACATTTCCACGAAGTCGGAACCGGAGATGGTAAAGAAAGGTACGCCCGCCTCGCCCGCAATCGCGCGCGCCAGCAAGGTTTTACCTGTGCCGGGAGGGCCCTCGAGAAGGGCACCCTTGGGAATCTTACCCCCGAGCCGGGAGAACTTCTGTGGATTGCGCAGGAACTCTACGATCTCCTCCAGTTCCTCTTTGGCCTCGTCGATGCCCGCAACATCGTCAAACGTAAAGCGACCATGCTTTTCGGTCAGCATCTTGGCTTTCGACTTGCCAAAGCCCATCGCGCCGCCTTTGCCGCCGCCCTGCATGCGGTTCATGAAGTAGATCCACACACCGATCAGCAGCAGAATAGGAAGCAGCGAGACGAGGAAAGTCTGCAATCCGCTTTCCTGCTGGCTTTCTGCGCGGAAGGGAATGCTGTTGTCTGTCAGCAACTTAGTTACTTCTGCATCGATCGGCTTGATCGTGACATAGTCACCACCGTCCGAGTTGCGGAAGCGAACCTGCTCGCCGTCGAGCGTCACGTTGCTGACGTTGCCGTTCTCGACGGACGTTACAAATTCAGAATAACTGATCTCGCGATTTTGCATGCCACCGCTGCCGCCGCCGCCGTTGAACAGGTTGAACAACGAAAAGACGAGCACGAGCAGCACTGCCCAGAATGCGAGGTTGCGAAAATTGCCCAAGGAAGGTCTCCCAAATACGTACCGGCCGGAAGGGACTCCCCCAGCCACACCGTTAAGATAGAGAGTGATGCCGTGAGTTCAATGCGAAAGCAGGAATGAGCCGAAATCTGCGACGATCTGCGCAGACCACGCCGGATTATATCCAGCAAGTGGCGCCGCAATCAGCTCCTCCCCCTTCCAGACCGCCGGAGAGGCCATCAGAGTGGGGCGCGGCAGCCCTCCCTTGCGCCAGTCTGCCAGCCTGCGCAAGCCTTCGCCCAGCGCGCGCACTTCCAGATCAGGCGCATGGGGACCCTCAAGCCGCCAGCGCCGGTCCCAGACTACATCGCTGGCACAGCACATGTCCTTCACCGCATCATACTCCCGCGTGATCCTGAATTGCCCCTTGCGCGAGAGGATTAGGCAGCCCGCAAGTGTCATCCGCTGGGCGCGCATCACTGCACCCTCAAGCACTCCCGCGTCGATCCGGCGCGGTGGATAAGGCGTACCGCCAACCCATTGCAGCGCCGCAACGAGCAACCGGCGCCGGACATCATCCGGCACGGGCGGGTCCATCACCTGCGGGATCAGTATATCGCCCGCCTCCTCCCTCAAGTGCGCAGCGGCTTCGCGACGGGTATATGTATCCAAAGCATTTCTTGCCTGGCGCAGCGCCAGGGCTGAGTGGTTCAAGCGCTGTGCTGTGATCCCCAATGGCGTCAAAGCCCCCAACGCAGCGCGCGCCTGCGTCCTGGTATAGCGCAGATCATCGTTGCTCGGATCCTCGGCCCAAGAGACCCCATGCCGGCGCAAGTAATCGCGGAGTTCGATGCGCCTGTGTTGCAAAAGTGGCCGTGCCCAGCGGATGCCGTCGCGTTCGAAGTTGCTCGCCATCTGCGCCAGCCCATCGAGCCCAGCCGCACGCCCCAGCCGCATCAGAAACGTCTCCGCAACGTCATCGGCGGTATGCCCAACAACGAGTCCCCCGATCCCTTTGGCCTGTGCCCATTGCGCCATAAGACCGTAGCGCGCATCACGCGCAGCCGCAGGCAAATTTCCGGCAGTACCTTTCCTGTGCCATTGAAGGATATCGTGGCCGACACCAAGCGTCCGGCACAGCGCCGAAACGCCCGCCGCCTCCGCACCGCTCTCGGGGCGCAGGCCATGATCGACAGTGACGGCGGAAATCTGGCAGCCCGTCTGCGCAGACCAGCGGGCAATCAGATGCAGCAAGGCGACACTATCGCCGCCACCGGAGACCGCTATGCCGATGCGCGCGGGAATCTGATTTTCAAAAGCAACAGCGACGGCTTGCAGCAGTCCGGCGTCCGCGCCCTGCGCGGCCAGCCAACTGCGGTCTAGCTGCATCCCAGCTTGGTCCGCTCCACAGCGGCAAGCCCCGCCGCAGGACTGCCGGGAAAGCGCACCGGTACTTCACCCAAAGTCACACAGGCTTCGGAACTCTGCCCCAGTGTTCCGAGGCTCGCCCCGAGCTTGAACAGCGCGTCAGGTGCGATCGGACCGTTCGGAGCGGCGCCAAAGCTCGCCAGATAGGCCCGCGCGGCCTCCCGTGTATCTCCCAACCCCTCAAGCGCGTCGCCGCGCAGAAGCTCCACTTCGGCCGCTATTGGAGAGCCCGGATAGGTCTGATTGAAGGTCGCAAGCTGGTCTGCGGCGGCTCGAAAGTCACCGGATGCGAGCGCCTCCTGCGCCCGCTTGAAATCGTCTTGCTCACCTACGGCGAGTTGGCTCGAATTTGTCTGGGGCGCCACGGCGGGCGGCGGTGCCGTGGCCTGATCGCTGCCGCCGAGGGTAGATGTCTCGCCCAAAGTTGATATATCCCCTCCCTCAAGCTCGACCAGACGGAACTCGAGATCGGCGATGCGCCGAGTGCCATCGTCCACGATCCGGTTGATGCGGAATTCAAGCTCCTCAACCTTCGACGTGACCCGGCTCAGCTCGCTCTCCATCGCATTGACCCGCTCCAGCACGGACACAGGCATGGGCGCTATGCCCGCTGTGCCCGTCGTCGAAAGCTCGCGTTTCAGGCGGGTCATCTCGATGCTCAGCGTTGACAGCTCCTGCCGGATGTCAGCAAGAGTCTGCTGATCCTGTGCCATCGCACCCGCCGGGACCATCCCTACGGTGCCCAGAACAATCGCAAAGATAAAAGCAAAACGCATCATGCCGCTCCTTTCAAAGGACCACCTTAGCTCGTCAGCCCGCCTGCCAGCACGGTGACTGCACGGCGGTTCTTGGCGTAGCACGCCTCGCTCGAGCAAATTTCGATCGGACGCTCCTTGCCGTAGCTCACGACACGGAGGCGCGATGCAGGCACGCCGCGCGACACCAGATATTCCTGGGCCGCGTTGGCCCGACGCGCGCCGAGTGCAAGGTTGTACTCGCGTGTACCTTGCTCGTCCGCATGGCCCTCGATCACTGCTTGATAATCGCTGTTAGTCATCAGCCATCCTGCCTGTCCATCCAGCGTCGCGCGGCCCACATCCGTCAGAGTGGATTGATCCACGTTGAACAGAACGCGGTCGCCGACCGTCTGGTTAAAATAGGCAGGCGAACGCGGATCATTCGCACTGCCCGGAATCACCCCGCCCAATGGCTGGCCCACCGCAGGATTAGCTGATCCGGCGCCATCGGCGCCAAAGCGGTTAGGGTTCGTACAGGCGGACAGCGCAATGGCTGCGACCAGAAGGCTCAGGGGTAGGATTTTCATCGGTCTCGACCTCATATCGTGTTTTTGCTGTTTCCCCACGCTACCACATCGCGCGGCAGCGGGGAAAGGGCTATCGCTGGAGCGGGGACCAGCTGGGATCAGACCCGCCTTCGGGTGTACTCACCTGCCGCAAAACGCGGCCCGTGATATCCACCGAATAGAGCGAAGATGCACCGCCCTCGCCTTGGGTCTCACGGGTAAACATGATCACACGGCCATTGGGCGCCCAAGTCGGGCCTTCGTCCAGAAACGATGCCGTGAGCAGGCGCTCCTCGGAGCCGTCGGTACGCATCACGCCGATATGAAAGCGGCCCGCGTTTTGCTTGGTGAAGGCCACCAGATCGCCGCGCGGGGACCATACCGGCGTACCATAGCGCCCCTCGCCAAACGAAATCCGGCGCGCCTCACCGCCGCCCGCCGACATGATGTAGAGCTGGGGCGAGCCGCTGCGGTCGCTCTCGAACACGATCTGACTGCCATCTGGGCTATAGCTCGGCGCGGTCTCGATGGCGGGCGTATTCGTTAGCCGCACAGACTGGCCGGAATTGATATCCATGGAATAAATGTCGGTATTGCCGCCTTGGCTCAGCGAATACACGACCGTATTACCCGAGGGCGAAAAGCGCGGCGCAAAGCTCATTGTGCCTGGCGCACTTTCCAAGACTCGGCGCTGCACGGAGCCAATGTCGAGCACGTAGATCCGCGGAAATCCCGTTTCATAGCTGGTGTAAAGCACCCGGTCGCCCGAGGGCGAGAACCGCGGCGCCAGCACAATAGAGCTGCTATCGGTCAGATAGCGCACATTCGCGCCGTCATAATCCATGATCGCCAGCCGTTTCTGACGCTGGTCCTTCGGCCCTTTCTCAGAGACATAAACCACGCGACTGTCGAAGTAGCCGCCCTCGCCGGTAATCCGGCTATAAACCTCGTCGGCGACCTTATGGGCCATGCGACGCCAGCCGTCCGTTGTGCCCGAAAACTGCAACCCTTCGCCCAGGTTCGTCCCTGATACGACATCGTAGACACGGAACTTCACGTTCACATTGTTACCAGTGACCGAAACGGCCCCCGTCACGAGCGCCTGAGCATTGATCGCCTTCCAATCAGGAAACGAGATCGGCGCGTTGAAATCACGGTATTGTGCGATGAACGCAGAGCTCAGAATTTCCCGGAACACGCCCGTGCCTTGCAAATCCGCGGCAATTACCCGCGCCAGATCGCCGGCAAGCTGCCCGGCATCGCCGGTTTCGGCCTGAAAGGCGGGTACCGCGAAGGGAAGCGGCTGGATAATCCCCTCCTCGATTGTAATGCGCAACGGACCCTGCTGCGCCTGCGCCGCAGTGCTAAAACCGGCCACGGCGACCAGCACCAGAAAAATACTCAAAAACTTCATCGCAAACTCGTCCTTTCAGGGTCGAACGTGGGATCAATATCCCGCCATTGCTCGTATTTCTCAACCGCAAGAGCGGATCTTACAGCCACAGAGCGCAAAATTGCCCGTCGCGGCGTGACCTGCACACGAGCCAAGCCGCCGCACAGGGTATTCCGACGGCTCAAAAGCGCGCCCTCTCTGCCGTCCCGCGGGTGCGTCTGGAGCAAACTCATCTGATCCGCATCCGTTCCGGATTGAACGTCATCTCGATCTCCTGCCACTGACCATATTTCTCTGCGGGCAGAGGATAGCCTTGCTTTTGGCACAAAATGATCGCACGGCGCGCCGCACCAAAGGCCGCGTTTGCCGTCGAGGCATCCCCGCCCTCGCTAGCGATCATGCGCAAAGACGACTCTACCACTCTGCCATCCTGTGTCATGTTCATCGCAATCGTCACCGTCGTCTGCGCCCAGCGCGCGCCGGGGTCCACATTCCAGCAGCTTTGCACCGCAAGGCGCAGGGCGTCCTTTTCGCCCGACGACATCGGCGGCCCCGTAGGCACAGTCTCGGTGGCCGAACTCAGTGCCGATTCGAGAGCGGCCTGCACGGCAGCGTTGTCCACGGAGGTCTCCTGCTGCGGTTGCGATTGCGGCGCCGTCGGCGTCTCAACCGTTTGCGTGGGCTGCGGCGCGGAAGGACGTCGCGCGGGCGGGCGCGCTGAGGCATCGGGCGCTCTTGCGGGGGGCTGTGCGGCCTCCGTGATGATCCGGTCCGTCGCTGCCGGCGGGGCTGTGGCTTCGCGCGGCGGCTCGACGGTCTCGCCCACGGCATCTGGGATCACAGCCTCCTGCGGCACGGGCTCCTGCACGGCTTCGGGTGCGGGTGCGGGTGCGGGCTCCGGGGCCACCACTTCTGCGGGCCGCTCCACCGGCACATCTGCCACCGGAGCATCCTCCACATTCAGCTCCGCAGGCGCTTGCGGCCGCTCCGGCGCCGCCGCCGAGACCTCCGGGGCCAACTCCTCCACAGACTCCTGCGCCGGCTCTGCCACCTCAGGCGGAGGCGGCGGAGCGACAGGCTCCTCGGGTGCTACGTCGATCTCGGGCGCGTTCTCCGTCATCTCGGGCGCGGCGGGGGTGGCCGTCTCCGCCTCAACCGTGGGCTGGCGTGCGGCATCCACGAGCGCCTGGAATTCCTCGCCCGAGACCATCGCAGCCTCCTGAAATTCAACAGGATCGGGCCGCGAGGTGAAAAGCCCGCCAAACAGGATCCAGACAATAAAGACACCATGCCCTACCCCGGATACGATATTTCCTGTCTTGCGCGCGCCCGCCATCACCTAGTTTCCAGCGCCGTCCAGCGTGGGCCCGCCGATATCCGTCACCAGACCGATGTTGGAAAACCCGCCCGCATTCAGCGCGCCCATAATCTCCATCACCGCGCTATAAGGCACGGCACCATCGGCGCGCAGGAACACGCGGTCGCCTTCGCGCTCCGCCGCAACGGCGCGCAGTTTCGGGATCAGCTCCTCCCGCGGCGTATCGGTTGTCATGATCTGCACGGCCCCGTCGGCCGTAATCGTGACCGACAGTGGCTCCTCCTGCTCACCGGGCAGCGCCTGCGCGGCGGTCTTGGGCAGCTCCACTGGCACGCCGACCGTCAAAAGCGGCGCCGCAACCATGAAAATGATCAACAACACCAGCATCACGTCCACGAAAGGCGTGATGTTAATCTCCGCAATCGGCTGTGCGCCACCGCGCCGCCTGCGCCGCCCGCCGCCACCACCGCTGTTCTGCATCACGCCACCTGCCATCGCTCAACCGTCCACTTGGCGGCTGAGAATGGTCGCGAACTCATCGGCAAACGCCTCGTAGCCGCCCAAAATCCGGTTACTGTCGGAGTTGAGCTTGTTGTAATAGACCACCGCAGGGATCGCGGCCATCAGCCCCAGCCCCGTGGCCAGCAAGGCCTCCGCGATGCCCGGCGCGACCACGGCAAGATTGGTGTTCTGCTGCTCCGCAATCTCGATGAATGCGTTCATGATCCCAAAAACCGTCCCGAAAAGCCCGACAAACGGCGCTGTCGAGCCCGTAGTGGCCAGTACCGGCAAGCCCTTTTGCAAATTCTCCGCTTCCTTGGCGATCGCCACATCCATCGATCGGTCGATACGCGCGGTAGCCCCGGGGATCAGTCCCCCGTCCGCACGATGAGACCGGCGCCATTCCGTCATGCCCGCCGCAAAAATCTTCTGGGCCGCTCCCGAAGGCTCCGGCCCGATCTGGTCATAAAGTCCGTCCAGAGGCTCGCCAGACCAGAATGCCTGATCAAATTCCTCCGCCTCACGCTTGGCGGCGCGGTATTGGATCGTTTTCTGGACGATGATCGACCAGGTCCAGAAACTCGCCACCACCAGCGAAATCATCACCAGCTTAACGGTAATCGTCGCCTGGGCGAACATGCCCCATACGGTAATGCTGTCGCCCATTGCGGCGGCTATCAATGCTGTCTGCATGTGTGTGCTCTACTCTACTGCCTCGGTCGGGCCCGTTCTCAGGCTCCATTTGTGTAGAATCTATCCTAGCACAAGGCGAAAAGCGAGGGCCAAGCACCAAGCCGCCCGATCACGTTTTCAGCAGGCGACATTCCGCTGGCAGGCGCACCGGCTTTCCAGAGGCCCCGATGCACACGATCAGCACCTTGGAGGTGAAGATCAGCGCCTCCCTGCGCCAAACTTCCTGCGACATCACCATCTTCGCTGCACTCAGACTCGCCAACGTAGTGCGCACCTCAAGCACATCGTCAAACCGTGCCGGGCTGACATAGTCAGCTTCCACTCGGCGCACTGCGAACACCACGCCCGCTTCCTTCATGGCCAGCTGGTCAATGCCGACATCACGGACCCAGTCACTGCGCGCCCGCTCTATGTAGCGTAGGTAATTTGCGTAATAGACGATCCCAGCCATATCCGTATCTTCGTAATAGACGCGGATTTCCTTGCGGTGGATCATTGTACGTCCCCCGCTCCTGCCTGCATCCGCGCGTAAAGCCGCAGCGCATGGCTCGGGTCGGTCGCCGCCGCAGGCAGCACAGGATCATAAGCCGCCCGTATCAGACCGGCAACGTCAGGCCGCAGGATCGTCCGCTCCCCCGCCACGGCGAGCGCAGAGCTGTCGCGAAACGCAGTGTCAGACCACAAAAGATAGGATTGCACGATCTGGCTCAGCGCCAGCGTCTCCGCCGGCACGGCACTCAAGTGGGCATCCATCCGCAAAAAAACGAAACACGCCTTGATCGCGCCACTCTCATCAAAGCGGAAAAACCGGTACTGGTTCGCTTCCGCTCCCTCGAGCCGCGTCACGAGCGGGCCCAGATCCGGCACCAGCCTGTCCATCCCCGGCACCTCAAGCAATTCTGCCCAATCGGAAAAGAAAAACACCATCAGATTTGAGCCCAGCTCCGGATCGAGCTCCGTCATCTTGTGCCCTGCCAACGCGCTCACCGCTTCAAGCGCTCCCTTGACCACCTGCAAAGTGGGCTCCTCCACGCCAAACACCACCGGCGCAATAGGACGCCCCCAGCGCGCAAAGAAAAACTGCCCGTCCGCGCGCGTAAACAGCGCTTCTATATCTGCCGGTTCCATGTTCATTTGGTCCCTTAACTCAATCCATTCTCAATCGAACAGGTCGACATCGCGTTTCGGCGGCGCCATCCCGAGATGTACCCAAGCCTTCTGCGCAAGCATCCGCCCGCGCGGTGTCCGCTGAATCAAGCCCTGCTGCAACAAAAACGGCTCGATGACCTCTTCCAGCGCATCCCGGCTCTCCGACAGCGCCGCCGAGAGCGTCTCAATCCCCACAGGCCCGCCTTGATAGTTCTCCGCAATGAGCCGCAGATAGCGGCGGTCCGCCCCGTCGAGCCCCAAATGATCGACACCCAGCCGCGTCAGCGCCATATCGGCCAGCGCCCGCGTCACCCGTCCATCACCTTCCACTACCGCGAAATCCACCACACGGCGCAACAGCCGCCCGGCGATCCTGGGAGTGCCGCGCGCGCGCTTGGCAATCTCGCGCGCGCCACCCTCGTCCGCAGGTGCGCCGAGCTTGCGCGCGTTACGGTCAACGATAATGAACAATTCGTCCTCTGTATAAAATTCCAGCCGCGTCGGTATGCCGAAGCGGTCGCGCAGCGGGGTTGTGAGCAATCCCATCCGAGTGGTCGCCCCCACCAGCGTAAAGGGCTGCAATTCGATGCGTACCGTGCGCGCCGCTGGCCCCTCGCCAATGACCAGATCCAGCTCGAAATCCTCCAGCGCGGGATAAAGCACCTCCTCTACCGCCGGGTTGAGCCGGTGGATCTCATCGATGAAAAGCACATCACGCGCTTCGAGATTGGTCAGGATCGCCGCCAGATCGCCCGCCTTGGCCAGCACGGGGCCGGACGTCATCCGAAAGCCCACCCCAAGCTCGCGCGCCATGATCTGCGCCAGCGTCGTCTTGCCCAATCCCGGCGGGCCATGGAAAAGCGTGTGATCCATCGCCTCCTCACGTTGCTTGGCACTTTGGATAAATACCTTGAGGTTGGAGCGCGCCTCCGCCTGTCCCACGAATTCGTCTAGCATTTGCGGACGCAGTGCGCGGTCGAAATCCTCCGCCATACCCTCGGGCCGTACAATCGGATCGCTGTCAATCATGGCATGTCCCCACGCAAAGATGCCCTGCACGGGGCGATGCGCGCACCCTACTCTCTTGGTGCCAGTAGTTTCAACGCCGCGCGGATCAGCGCCTTGGTATCCGCGTCCGGCGCATCCCCAGCGGCCTGTGCCACAGCCCCCGCCGCGTCGCCCGGGCTGTAGCCCAGATTGCCCAGCGCGCTCAACGCTTCCGACTGCGCCGAAGCATTGGGTGCGGGCGCCACTGTGCGGCGCGGCGCAGGCCCCTCGATCACTTCGGCCTGCGCATCGCCCAGAGCTTCAGTCACCGTTCCGCCCATGGCCATCATCGCGGGCGCCTTGTCCTTGAGATCCAGCACCACGCGCTGTGCGATCTTGGGCCCGACGCCCTTGGCCGCCTTCACGGCATTCCAATCGCCCAGCGCAATCGCCCGGCCCACACCGTCTGGCCCGAGCGCGCCCAGAATGGCCAGAGAGGCCTTTGCCCCGACGCCCTGCACCGAGGTCAGCAGCCGGTGCCATTCCTTCTCCGCCAGCGTGGTGAAGCCGAAAAGTTGCAGATTGGTCTCCTGCACTAGCAGATCGGTATAGACCGCCGCCACCTCGCCCACCGGCGGCAGTCCCGCCAGTGTCCGCTCAGAGCAATACACCAGATATCCCACACCACGCACATCGATCAGCACGTGATCCACCGCACGGTATTCGATGCGGCCGGTTAACTTGCCAATCATGTCGTTTTGCCGATCATGCGCTGGCCCTTGCCACGGCAGCGGCATAATTCGAAGCGCCCCCATGGTGCGCGTGTGTGATCGCGATCGCCAGCGCATCCGCCGCATCCGGCCCTTCGAAATCAACCCCCGGCAACTGCATCCGCACCATATGCGCCACCTGCCCCTTATCTGCATGGCCCACACCCACGACAGTTTTTTTCACGTTGTTAGGCGCATATTCCCCCACCTCGAGCCCCATCTGCGCAGGCACCAGCAAGGCAATCCCCCGCGCCTGCCCCAGCTTGAGCGTGGCCACGCCATCCTTGTTCACAAAAGTATGCTCCACCGCTGCGGTATGCGGACGGTACGTGGTGAAAACGCGGGTCAGCTGTGCGTGCAGGCTCAGCAACCGTGCGGCCAGCGGCACGCCGGTTGCGGAATGGCAGATCCCGTTGGCCACATGGCTCAGCCTGCTGCCATCCACGTCAATCACGCCCCAGCCCATATTGCGCAGGCCCGGATCAATACCAATTACCCGTATCATCAGCCCATATCCCTCAAAATAGTTGCTTTTTGGATGCAGTAGCACGAAACGCGAACATTGCCTAGATTTTTCATATGATGCACGATTACGACAGGGCCTGTGTCGCCCCTGCATCATGAACGCTGCGCGGCAGCAGAAACCGGCCCAAAACGGACCAAAAGCGACAGAGGCAGCGCCTTTATTTCGCCATAATTTACCTTGGGTTAACCGGCCATCCTCGCCATGCAGAAAACGCATATCAGCCGTGCGCGCCCGCCCCTTGTGTGTTTTTCGTATCCTGCCTATTTGACCGTCACACTGCTGAAGAAATCAGCATAACCTTATAATTAGAAGGACGGCTCCAATGGCTGCTTTTGAAACGACCCGCACCACCTATGGCATTGCGATATTCGCAAACCGCATGATCGCACGCGTTGCCGACCTTGCTCTGAACATCGCCGCCTGGAACGACGCACGCGTGACCCGCAGAGCGCTCAACGGTCTGACAGACCGTGAACTGGCTGACATCGGCCTCGAGCGTGGCGAAATCGACAAGATCGCACACAGCAACTTCATCCGCTGAAACACCGCCGGGCGCCGCGCCTGGCACTAGACAAAAAAAAGGCCGCGCCGGTGATGTCCGACGCGGCCTTCTCCGTTTTGCACGCCGGTAATGCCGCGCAATCATCCACCCGGACCGCCCCTCCCCCCGGAAGGCCTGCCAGGGTGGCATCTTCTATTCACCGAAACAGAGGTCCGGCCTGATCGGCGATAAACTGCGTGACCGGGTCGATCCCGAGAATACCCGCCCCGATCGCCTCGATCACGGTTCCCTCTTTGAGCGCCAACAATCGCTCTTCATAGGCGGCGGGCCCGTTGGCCGACAGCATCAGCGCCTTGAAGCACAAAAAGCCCACAATCATCAGCAGTACGCCCCTCACAGGCAGCCGCGAGCGCGTGCGCTTGGCTTTGGTATAGATAATGCCGTTCTTGTTGACATGCGCGACGACCGTCTGACGGCCCTTGCGCGACAGTTTCTTGTCAACAGCCCCGACACGGGCCTCAAAATCTTGTCTTGTGTAAACCATGACAGTGGTCTCTCTCAGCAACAGCCCCCACCGTTGTTGAGCTAATTTTTAGACAAACATTGTGGCAAAACTTGGGCAATTGCGGCGAAGTGGCCTCAAATGGGGTATTACTTAGGTCATTTTTCGCAGGGTTATCGTCGTCCAGTCACCAATGCTTTCGCGGTGGTGCAGATTGATGCCGGATCGTGCATAAACCTCGATGACCTCATCAGCCTGCTCGTTCAAAATCCCGGATAGAATCGCATAACCCTCCGCCTCCAACGCCTCTGCCATGTCGGGGGCCAGTGCGATCAGCGGTCCCTTGAGGATATTGGCGAACACCAGATCGAAGGGCGCCGCCTGCGCCAGCGCCGGATGATCAAAGCCCGCCGCCTCGACGCAGTCCACACGCCCCGCAAGCCCGTTTGCCACCACATTGGCCCGCGCCACATCCACGGCCACCTCGTCGATATCGGACGCCAGCACCGTATCCTCCCAGATCCGCGCAGCCCCCATCGCCAGCACCGCCGTGCCACAGCCGATATCGACCACGCGCCGCCCTACGAACCCGTCCAGCGCCAGCCGGTCCAGCGCGCGCAGACACCCCAGCGTGGTACCATGGTGCCCCGTGCCGAATGCCATCGCCGCCTCGATCAACAGCGGCTCACAGTTCTCCGGCACCTTGTCCGCATCATGGCTGCCGTAGACGAAAAACCGCCCCGCCTCGACGGGGGCTAACTCGCGCCGCACGTGGGCCACCCAATCCGTCTCAGGCACTTGCGACACGACGAACGCCTTCGCTCCGAACGCTGCCGCCAGCACCGCCAGCGCCGTCGCATCCGGCTCTTCCTCAAAATAGCCGCCGACCTCCCACAATCCCGATCCGTCCTCGACCTCGAAGACGCCGACGCCTGTGGGTTCCGGCGCCATCCCCTCCATCGCTTCGCCCAAAGCATAGGCGGGCGTACGGCCCGTGAGTGTCGTGAGTGCGGTAAAGGTCGGCATCATCTGCTCCTGTGTCTGTCGGGGTTCGGGTAGGGTGCCGCAGGCGCGGGGTCAAGCGGCACCGCATCAACCCGCAGCCCTTTCACGTAAAACCATCCCCAAGTGGCCGAGACCGCGCCAACGGCGATCCCCGCCGCCGCCTGTCCGTAAATCACGCCCGCCGCGCCGAATATGCCCGCAAACCACAGCGCCGCAGGCATCGCGATCACGCCATCCTTGATCCAGTTGACCAGCGTGGAGCGCCCCGGTTTGCCCAGATTGTTGAACGCTGCGTTTGAGACGAACAAAGCGCCAAAAAAGATGAACCCGCCCACGCCGATCACCGCAAAGGCGTTGAGCACATCCGCACCCTGCCCCTCAAGGTCGAACGCCGCGATCACATAAGGCACCAGCGCGACGAACAGCCCCCAAGCGACCAGCGTATAGATAAAGCAGAAAATCAGGGCATCGCGGTATGTGCTGCGCACGCGGTCAAGCTGTCCCGCGCCATAATTCTGGCCAAAGATCCCACCGATTGCACCCGACAGCGCGAAGATACCGCCAAACACCACGACCGTCAGCCGCCCCACTACGGCCCAGGCCGCTACAGCGTCATCGCCGAAGGGCGCCATCACGCGGGTCAACAGGTAGTTGCCCACCGGCGTGCTCATCTGCGTCGCAATTGCCGGGATCGCCACCGCGACGAAAGGCGCGCCGATGTTCCGCAGCGTGCGCAGGCGGGGCCGGTCCACCAGATTGAGCTCGATCACCGCAAAGCGGACCGCGAGCGCCAGCAGCGCAAAGCGAAACAGCACCAGTCCGATCGCCGCTCCGTCGAGGCCCCAGCCCCAATAAAAGATCAGGAACGGATCGATCACCAGCAACACCGTGCCGGAAAACAGCGTGATATACATGGCCTTGGCCCCGTAGCCATCCGCGCGAAGCGTGCCCGACATCACCAGTGCCATCGACATCGGCACCAGCGAGGGAATCGTGATCGCCAGATAGCGCGCCGCCAGCCGCGCGGTCTCCCCCTCCGCTCCCGCGAAGCCCACGAGCGTGTGCCGAAGGCTCACGATCAAAGCCGAGACAATGGCCAGCGTGACCCCGGCAATCACCACCGCCGCACCTGCCTGCCTGCGTGCCGAAGCGCGGTCACCGCTCCCGATGGTCCGCGAGACCACGGCCGTCGCCGCGATCATCAGACCCACTGCAACGGAGACCGAGAAGAACTGCACCGCATAGGCAAAGCCGATTGCCGCCACCGGCTGCTTATCGCCAAGCTGGCTCACCCAAAGTAAATTCGCCGCATCAACGATGAAGACGAAAGTGATGCCCAATGCGCCGGTCGCTGTCATCCGCACCACATGGCCCAGCGTCGATCCGGTCAGGAACCTTCCGCCCGACTGCTCGGGCGCAGCTACGGGCGCGCTCACTCCGCCGCGAGGCGCGCGCGTTGCACAAACACCGTCTCGTTGCCCTCCTCGGGATGGCGCGGAATCAGCGTGGCCAGCCCGAATGACACCGACGCCATGCCCGCCGCCAGCAAAAATACGGATGCAGGCGACACCAGCCACAAAAGCCCCAGCGTCACCGGCAAGAACACCGCAGCGATGTGATTGATCGTAAAGGCCACCGCCGCCGTGGGCGCCATATCACCGGGCGCGCCGATCTTCTGGAAGTAGGTCTTGAGCGCCAGCGACAGCCCGAAAAACATATGATCCAGCACATACAGAACCGCCGCGACCTGAAACCCCAGATCGAACCAGTAAACAGCGCCGTAAGCCAGAAACACCCCCACAAGCCCCGTATACTCGAACATCAGCGCATTGCGCTCGCCGAACCGCCCCACGATCCGCCCCAACATGGGTGCGATCACCATGTTGATCATCAGATTGAACAGATAGAGCCCCGCCACTTCGTGCACGGCAAATCCGAATTTCTCCACCATCATGAACCCGGCAAATACCATGAAGATCTGCCGCCGCGCGCCAGACATGAATTGCAGCGCATAATAGAGCCAGTAGCGGCGGCGTACGACCAGCCGCTTGATCTGCGGATGCGGGCTCTCGTATTGCGGATAGGCCAGCAAGGCGAACAGGGCGATCGCCACCGTGATGCCGCCACCCACCATGAACACCGTATTATACGTGAGCCCGAGCGGCTCCCATAGGATCATGATCACGAAATAGACGCAGAACGTCGCAGCCGATCCCGTCGCCATGAGCCAGCCGAGGATCTGCGGCGCACGGTCGCGCGGCAGCCATTGCAACTGCAGCGACTGATTTACGGTCTCGTAATAGTGAAACCCGACGGAGCTCAGAAAGGTCAGGATCATGATGCCGGTCAATTGCGGATACCACGCAGTTATCGCCGTTGCCGCCCCCAGAAGCATCAGCGAGACCAGCCCAAGAACCTGCTCGCGCACAACGATGATCAGGAAAATTACCAGAAAAGACAGGAAACCGGGAATCTCCCGGATCGTGTGCAACAAGCCCAGGTCGGCCCCGTCGAAATCAGCCACTTCCTTCACGAAGTTATTGAGCAGCGCATACCAAGTGAAAAACGCAATCGGCATCGCCAGCGCCATCAGAAAAAGCAGCGCAATAGGGCGCCGCCAGAAGGGCTGCCCCTTCGCCGCATCGAGGGTCAAAAATTCGATCATGAAAAAATCATTACGCCCGGCCCGCACGAAACGCTACGCAAATTTGCGCCCCCGCTTCTAACCCGCGACGGATCCGGATCTCAGGTACCCGCGGTGTACAGGAGGACTACGCCGCCGCCTCATTCGGCTCCGGGGCGCTCCTGACGCTTAATTTTTTCAAGTAAACTCAAGTCCGCAGCTCAATAAAAAGTCCGCGGCTCAATAAAAGCTCTGCGGATCAATATCGACAGCCAGCCTCAGATCCCCCTTGAGCCTAAGTTGGCCGACCCAGACTGACAGCGCACGCTGCAAGGCCGCCCCCTTGTCCGCTTTCACCAAAAGCCGCACGCGATGCCGACCGCGCACCCGCGCAATCGGTGCCGGTGCAGGCCCGTACACCTGCGCGCCGATATCACGCAGCGCTTTATCGTTGCGCGCCAATTGGTTGCCCGCATCGAACACGGTCGCCACATCCGGCCCGCTCAGAATAATCCCCGCGAGGCGTCCATAGGGCGGCATTCCCGCCGCTTCCCGCTCTCGTGCTTCGGCCTGCCAGAAGCCCTCCTCGTCCCCTGCCAGAATCGACCGGATCACAGGATGATCGGGCTGGTAGGTCTGCAAGAGCGCAGTGCCCGGTGCCTCTGCCCGCCCCGCGCGGCCCGCCACCTGACGCATCAACTGGAATGTCCGCTCCGCCGCCCGAAGGTCGCTCCCGGTCAGCCCAAGATCTGCGTCGATCACCCCTACCAGCGTCAGCTTGGGGAAGTTGTGCCCCTTCGCAACCAGTTGTGTTCCGATGATAATATCCGCTGATCCCTGCGCGATCCCCGCGATTTCCTCCTTAAGCGCGCGCGCCGATCCGTACATGTCCGAGCTGAGCGTCGCGATCCGCGCATCGGGCCAGAGCGCATGAGCCTCCTCTCCCAAACGCTCCACACCGGGGCCAATCGGCGCCATCTTGTCCTCCGCCTCACAGCTCGGGCAGGCGGTCGGCATTGGTTTGCTCTCGCCGCACTGGTGGCAAATCAAGCGCTTCAGAAACCGGTGTTCGACCATGCGCGCATCACAATCGTCACAGCCGATCTGGTGCCCGCAGGCCCGGCACAGCGTCACAGGGGCATAGCCGCGCCGGTTGATGAACAGCATCGCCTGCTCGCCCCGCTCCAGCCGCGCATCGACCTCCTTCTTCAGCGTCGGCGACACCCAGCGATCCGAGGGCAACCCCTCGTTTCGCATATCGATCGTGCCCATCGTGGGCATCACGGCGGGTCCGAACCGCGAGGTCAGCTCCAACTTGGCGTATTTCCCCGATTGCGCATTGGCCCAGCTCTCCAGCGAGGGGGTGGCCGAGGCCAGCACCACATGGGCTCCGCAGATCGACGCGCGTAGCACCGCCATGTCGCGTGCGTGGTACAGCACGCCCTCCTCTTGCTTATAGGAGGTATCATGCTCCTCATCGACGACGATCAGCCCCAAATTCTGGAAGGGCAGGAAAAGCGCCGAGCGCGCGCCGATCACCAGTTGTGCGTCGCCTTGCCCGACCATGCGCCAGATGCGCCGCCGTTCGGTCATAGTAGCGCCGGAGTGCCATTCCGCAGGTTTTGCGCCGAACCGCGCCTCGACGCGAGTGTAGAACTCCGCCGTGAGCGCGATCTCCGGCAACAGCACCAGCGCCTGCCGCCCGGCCCGCAGCGCCGCCGCGACAGCCTCCAGATAAACCTCGGTCTTGCCCGATCCCGTCACCCCGCGCAGCAGGGTCGTGCCATATGCGCCGGAGGTCACGCCCGCTGCCAGCATCTCCGCGCCCGCCGCCTGATCCGCACTCAGCGCCTTGCCGGGCAGATCGGGATCTAGCCGCGGATAGGGCAGATCGCGCGGGCTCTCCTCCTCGCGCACGACGCCCTGCTGCACCAATCCCTTGATCACGGAGGACGTGACCCCCGCCATGTCCGCAAGCTCGCGCAGCGTGAACGCCAGATCTCCGTATTCCGCCAGCGTTTCCAAAACCTTGGTCCGCGCTGCTGTCACGCGGTCGGGCGCACCCTCACCCCGGCGGTAGATCTTTTGCATCGAGGGCGGATCGCCCAGACCGGGGGCGCGGGTGGTCAGCCGCAGCATCGCGCTCAGAGGCGTGAGTGTATAGGCAGCCGATTTCTCAAGAAAGCTCACCATTTCCGCCCGCATCGGCGCGGCATCGAGCACCCGGATCACCGAGCGGACCTTGCTCAGCTCGTAATCGCCCTGCCCCGGCCCCCAGACCACACCGATCACCTTGCGCGGCCCCAGCGGCACTTCTACGAACGCGCCCAGCATGCACCCCCCCTCAGGCGCCTTGTAGTCCAGCGCACGGTCCAGCGGCTGCGCCGTCAGCACCGACACGAGCGCGCCTTCGTCAAAAAACTGTTGTGCGGACACGCGGCGCTTCCTTGGCTGTTGTCTGGTTGAGGGGTTTCAGCATCGCAGATCATACGCTAAAGCAAAGGCGATATAACCGCTCGCGCGCTCGCCAACCAGATAGGACACGATATGAAGTTTTTTGTAGACACCGCCGAGATCAAGGACATCGCAGAGCTCAACGATCTGGGCATGGTGGACGGGGTCACGACCAACCCCTCGCTGATCCTCAAATCAGGCCGCGACATCATGGAAGTCACCAAGGAGATATGCGGTATCGTCTCCGGTCCCGTCTCTGCCGAAGTGGTTGCTATGGAAGCCGATGCGATGATCGCCGAGGGCCGCAAACTGGCCGAGATCGCCGACAATATCACCGTGAAACTGCCGCTGACATGGGACGGGCTTAAAGCCTGCAAGGTCCTGTCGGGCGAGGGAAAAATGGTCAACGTGACCCTGTGCTTCTCGGCCAATCAGGCGCTTTTGGCGGCCAAGGCCGGGGCCACATTCATCTCGCCCTTCATCGGGCGGCTCGACGACATCGACCTCGACGGCATGGACCTCATCGAGGACATTCGAACCATCTATGACAACTACGGTTTCGAGACTCAGATCCTCGCGGCTTCCATCCGCACCGTCGGCCATGTCCGCGAATGTGCCCTGGTCGGTGCCGATGTGATGACAGCGCCTCCAGAGGTGATCCGCAAGCTGGCAACGCATCCGCTCACGGACAAGGGGCTGGAGCAGTTCATGAAGGATTGGGCCAAGACCGGCCAGAACATCCTGTAAACCCTCGAAAACATGGGGAGCGGGACAGATACCCGCTCCCGCCACGGCATTTTTGGCACGCTTGCTCGAATTGACCGTAAAAAGAGCAGAAAATCCAAAACTCTCGTGCTATGAGAGAACAAATAATGATGAGAGCAGCATGAGCAGCAGCCCAAAAATAGAAGACGCCGTGCGCGAGGCGATCATTTCGCAACCCGATGTGATTCTGGATGATACAGACGTCATGCAAGCCCTGATCGCGGCCAACGAAAAGGCGATGGGCGGTAACATCGTCGATCTGCGCGGCATCGCGATGGAGCGGCTGGAAACGCGGCTCGACCGCCTCGAGGACACCCACCGCAGCGTGATCGCGGCGGCCTATGAAAACCTCGCAGGCACCAACCAGATCCACCGCGCCATCCTGCGAATGCTCGATCCGGTCGAGTTCGAGACCTTCCTGCGCGATCTGGGCGGCGAGGTGGCCGAGATCCTGCGCGTGGATGCGGCGAAACTTGTTCTCGAATCGGTGCAGAATGATAACGATCCAGCCGTCCAGCGCCTCGGCGATGTGCTCAGCGTGGCGGAGCCCGGATTTATCGACCGCTACCTGACGCAGGAACGCGGCGGCACGGTGCGGCAGGTGACATTGCGCTCGGTGCAGGATGCCTCCGAGCAGATTTACGGCCCCAATGCCGAATGGATCCGCTCCGAAGCCTGCCTCAAGCTCGATTTCGGTGCAGGTCGCCTGCCCGGCATGCTCGTCCTGGGCGCGGAGGATCCGCATATGTTCGGCGCGCAGCAAGGCACCGATTTGCTGGTATTTTTCACCGGCGTTTTCGAGCGGACCATGCGCCGCTGGCTGTCTTGAGCGAAGCCCCGGATACGCTCGCCATCTCTCCCGCCGCGCGGGACGCACTCCAGACGTGGCTGGAGCAACAGCGCGCCCTAAAAGGGACCGCTGACAACACGCTGACCGCTTACCGGGGCGATGTGACGGAATTTCTGGCCTTCATCAGTGTGCATCACGGCGGCACCAGCGGCCTCGGCGCGCTCGCCAAAATCACCGTGAGTGATATGCGGGCGTGGATGGCGCGCACACGGTCCGCCGACGTAGGCCCCCGCAGCCTCGCCCGCAAGCTCTCGGCGGTCAAAGCATTCTACCGCTGGCTGGCGGAGCGCGAGGGGTTCGAGCCTACGGCGGTGTTGTCGACCCGCTCTCCGAAATTTACCAGAAAGCTGCCTCGTCCACTCGCCATCGACGCTGCGCGCGAATTGATCGACTGTGTCGAGACGCAGGCCCGCCAACCTTGGGTCGCGGCCCGTGATGTGGCCGTGCTGACGCTTCTTTGGGGCTGCGGCTTGCGGATCTCGGAAGCGCTGGCGCTCACGGGTGCCGACGCGCCGCTGCCGCAGGTTCTGCGTATTCTTGGGAAGGGCGGCAAGGAACGCATAGTTCCTGTTTTGCCCGCCGCGCGCGACGCGGTCGAGGGCTATCTGCGCGCCTGCCCACATGGGTGCGAGGCCAAGGGGCCACTCTTCAGGGGAGTGCGCGGCGGCGCGCTGTCAGCGGGGGCGATCCAGAAAGTCATGTCCAGCGCCCGGATGCAGCTCGGCCTGCCCGCCAGCGCCACGCCCCACGCCATGCGCCACAGCTTTGCCACCCATCTGCTGGACGCGGGCGGCGATCTGCGCGCCATTCAGGAACTGCTCGGCCATGCTTCCCTTTCGACCACGCAGGCCTATACGGCCGTGGACACCCTGCGCCTGATGGAAGTCTACAACCGTGCGCACCCTCGGGCGTGACATTTTTTTCATTTGCGCCCAAACCCCTGATTTGCGACACATCCCTATGACCGCACAAACCAAAGCCCTCGCCGTTCATCTTCTCACCGGGACAGGCGCCGTCTTTGCCATGCTGGCGATGCTCGCCGCTGTGGACGCACGCTATGACATGATGTTTCTGTGGCTGGTCGTCGCTTTTTTCGTCGACGGGATCGACGGGCCGCTGGCGCGCAAATACGATGTGAAAACCAATGCGCCGGAATTTGATGGTGTGCTGCTCGATCTGATCATCGACTATCTCACGTACGTTTTCATCCCCGCCTTTGCGCTTTTTAAATCTGGCCTGATGGACGGTTGGAGTGGCTGGCTCATGATCATCATCGTGACCTTTGCCAGCGCCATGTATTTCGCTGATACCCGCATGAAAACCAAGGATAATTCATTCTCCGGCTTTCCCGGATGCTGGAACATGCTGGTGCTTGTGATCTTCGCGCTTCATATTCCGTGGTACATCAGTCTGGTGCTGGTGACGTTTCTGGCAATCACGATGTTCATCCCGCTCAAGTTCGTACATCCCGTGCGCACGGAGCGGTGGCGCATCGTCACATTGCCCATGGCGCTTGCCTGGACCTTCTTTGCGGGCTGGGCCGCTTGGGTGAATTTCCATCCCGACAGCTGGGCGCAGTGGGGGCTGGTGGTCACCTCGATCTATCTGCTGTTTGCGGGGATCGCACAGCAGATCCTCTACGATGGTCGGGATATCTAGATCAGGAAACTACCCGCGCCTTCATGGCGCAAAAGCGCGACCTTCGTTTCGACGCCGCCCGCGCCCGAAAACCCGGTGAGGCCCCTGGCGCCCATCACGCGGTGACAGGGAATGATCACCGGAATGGGATTGCCGCCACAGGCCTGACCCACCGCTTGCGCGGGAACGCCCAGTTGATTGGCGATATCGCCGTAGGTGCAGGTATCCCCGAAGCGGATGGCGGACATGGCCGCACAGACGGCGCGTTGGAAATCTGTGCCTTTGATTCTCAGTGGCAAATCGAAAGTGTCCAGCCTGCCCGCATCATAAGCCGCCAACTGCCGGTGCGCCTCCCCGAGGACATCGGAATCTTGCTCGACCGGCGCGCGGCCCCAGCGCAGGGCCGTGATGTGACCGTCCTCCTCGACAAGGATCAGATCGCCGAATTGCGTGGGAACAGTGCGCGTTTTCATCACCAGACTATGGCGACAGAGCCGCGCAGGTTCAATCCGGATGATGCGGAATGGAAAATGGGGCAGACGCGTGCCTGCCCCTTATCAACGCTTAAAGGGCAGCCTCACAGCGGCCGCAAACACCCTCATGGCTGTGCGTACCGACATCCGGCAGCACCTTCCAGCAACGCGCGCATTTCTCGCCATCCGCTTTGCCGAACGTGACACCGACACCGGGTACGTCAGCGTTACGGAATGCTTCCTCGGGCGCGTCGCCCGCGACGATTGTGATCTGGCTGGTGATGCACAGATCCGCGAATGTCTCGGGATCACTGATCACAGCGGCGAGTTCCGCACTAAGGTACACGGTAGGTGCCGCCTCCAGCGAGGAGCCGATGACCTTGGCGGTCCGCTGTTCCTCTAGCGCGCCTGTCACCACACGGCGCACCGCGCGTACAGTCTCGGCGCGTTTGGCCAGCACGTCGTCGCGCCAGTCGGCGGGTGTCGCGGGGAAATCCACCAGATGCACCGATGTCTCTGGCCCGTGCCGCTCGAGCCAGACCTCCTCCATCGTGAAAGGCAGGATCGGCGCCAGCCATGTGGTCAGGCGCGCGTAGAGGTGATCGAGCACGGTAAGAGCGGCGAGACGGCGTGTCGTATCGCCATCGCAATAGAGCACATCCTTGCGGATATCGAAGTAGAAAGACGACAGATCCAGCGTGGCGAAATCAAAGATCGCGCGGAACACGCCCTGAAAATCGAACCGCGCGTAGCCCGCGCGCACCACACCGTCGAGCACTGCCAGCTTGTGCAGCATCAGCTGCTCCAGCTCGGGCATATCGTCTCGCGCGACTGCCTTGGACGCGTCGAAATCTGGCAGCGATCCCAGCATATAGCGCATTGTGTTGCGCAGACGGCGGTAGCTGTCGGCGGTGCCTTTCAGGATCTCGTCACCGATACGCTGGTCGTTTGTATAATCGGTCTGCGCCACCCAGAGGCGCAGGATATCGGCGCCGTACTGGTCGATGATCTTTTGCGGCACAATGGTGTTGCCGATGGATTTGGACATCTTCATGCCCTTTGCATCGAGCGTGAACCCGTGTGTAACGACGTTGCGGTAGGGCGCGTGGCCTGTCGTTCCCACTGATTGGAGCAGCGACGAATGGAACCATCCGCGGTGCTGGTCGGTCCCCTCCATATAGACATCGGCGATGCCATCCTCCGAGCCATCCTCGCGGTCGCGCAGCGTGAAGGCGTGCGTGGAGCCGGAGTCGAACCAAACGTCGAGAATATCCATGACCTGAGTGTAGTCGTCAGGCTCGACGATCCCTTCGAGGAAGCGCTGCTTTGCGCCCTCGGCATACCACGCATCAGCGCCCTCTTCTTCAAAAGCGGAGGTGATGCGGCGGTTGACCTGCGGGTTGCGCAGCAAGAAATCTGCATCCGTGGGCAGGGCGCCTTTTTTGGTAAAGCAGGTCAGCGGTACGCCCCACGCGCGCTGGCGCGACAGCACCCAGTCGGGGCGCGCCTCCATCATAGCGTATAGGCGGTTACGGCCCGATTTTGGTGTCCAGTTTACGTTGTCGATCTCGGTCAGGGCGCGTTCGCGGATGGTCTTGCCGAACTGATCCTGTCCGTCGCCCACTGGTTTGTCGATGGCGGCGAACCACTGCGGCGTGTTGCGGTAGATCACGGGCGCCTTGGAACGCCAGCTGTGCGGATAGCTGTGCTTGATCTTGCCACGCGCAAGCAGGCCACCGACCTCAACCAGCTTGTCGATAACGGCGGCGTTGGCGTTGCCCTCCTTACCGTTGGGCTTGAGGATCGCCTTGCCGCCGAAAAACGGCAGATCGTCACGGTAGCGGCCATCGGGCATTACGTTGTAGGTGATCACCTGCTCCAGCATCCCCAGCTCGCGGTAGAGGTCGTATTCCTCCAGACCGTGCGAGGGCGCGCAGTGCACGAAACCCGTGCCTTCGGTATCGGTGACGAATTCCGCGGCGCGAAAATCGCGCAGGTCGTCCCATTCGCCGTTGCCACCCTCGGCTCCGGCCAGCGGGTGCTTGAGGCTGATACCTTCCAGCTCGTCATTGGTCACATCGCGGACGCGGGTCCAGTGCCCCTCTTCCAGACGCGCGCGGCTCAGAACGTCCGCTGCCAGATTGTCAGCCAGCAAATAGCGATCCCCGACCGAGACCCAGCATTCCTCGGGGGTGCCTGTGATCTCGTAGAGGCCGTAAGAGATACCTTTGCCGTATACGACTGCTTTGTTGGACGGCATCGTCCAAGGTGTTGTCGTCCAGATCACCACCTTTGCGCCTTCCAGACCAGCCGCCAGAACGCGCTGGTTGTTGCCGTCATAATCGCCCGCTTCGTCTAGCGGCATTTCCACAGCACTGCTTTGCACGACATCGAACTTCACCCAGACGGTAAAGCTCTCCTTGTCGTGGTACTCCACCTCCGCTTCGGCCAGCGCCGTCTGCTCGACGGGCGACCACATCACGGGTTTGGAGCCTTGGTACAACGTCCCCGTCATCAGGAACTTCATGAATTCCTCCGCGATCACGCGCTCGGCGTGGAAATCCATCGTGAGATACGGGTTTTCCCAGTTGCCGGTGATGCCCAGCCGCTTGAACTCCTCGCGCTGGATATCGACCCAGCCAGCGGCAAACTCACGGCATTCCCCGCGAAATTCGTTGATCGGCACTTGGTCTTTGTCGCGACCCTTCTGGCGGTATTGCTCCTCGATCTTCCATTCGATGGGCAACCCGTGGCAATCCCAGCCGGGGATATAGCGCGCGTCGCGGCCCATCATCTGGTGGCTGCGCACGATCATGTCCTTGATCGTCTTGTTGAGCGCGTGGCCGATGTGCAGATGGCCGTTGGCGTAAGGGGGCCCATCGTGCAGCGTGAAGGGCTCGCGCGTCTCGCCTTTAGCTTTCTCGCGCAGGCGGTTGTAGATCCCGAGCTCCTCCCAGCGGGCCAGCCACTCGGGCTCGCGCTTGGGCAGGCCCGCGCGCATCGGAAAATCGGTACGAGGCAGGTTGAGCGTGGATTTGTAGTCGAGTTTATCGGGGGTCTCGGCGCACATGGGAGGCGTCCTCTATCGGTCGGAAGTGTCAGGAATGGGGGCGGTGCGAGCGGCTCAAACACCTTTGCCCGGCGACTCAGGGTAGCTTGAGCGCCGGGGACGTAATTCGCTGTATGATCAGATGTACTGTCATGTTGTGCAGGCTTATAGGCGCCTGCTCCGAGCGGGGCAAGCGCGTCTTGGCCTCACGTCGGGGGCAGCGGCGGTGGGGTGGCATCCTGCGCACCGTCGCGGGCCTGAGCCCAGCGGTTGAGCCATGCGAGCGCCGCGAGCGCCAACCCGAGGACCAGCAGCGAGAACACCCGTGTCAGCCCGTCCAGATCCGTAACGTCGATTGCGAACACCTTGGCCACCGCCAGCCCGATCACCACCAGCCCCGCCTTGCGCAGCGGTGCGGACCAGCGCGCGAGTGACTGGTAGAAGAGCAGCGCGCCAAGCCCCAGCAGCACGACCGTATAGGTATATTGCTCGGGCTGGGAAATACCGCGCGCCAGCGACATCGCATCGTCGCCCTGCCAGAAATGCCGAATTACGGTGAACGCCCAGAATACCGCGAGTGCGCCCCCTGCTCCGCCCATGGCAAGCCGCAAACGCGTGTCGATGCCGCCAAGCCGCCACCCACCCACAATCAAAACCAGTGCAGGCAGCAGATAAGCCGCCGCCAGCGTATTGACGAGGACCGGACCATAGACATGATTGGATACACCCTCCGACAGCAGCGGGTTCACGGCCGTCAGCGCTCCGATCAGCGCGCCGCCACCGAAGAGCGCGAACACCACCGCAAGCGCCCAGCGCACCTTGTTGAGCAGGCCTTCCAGCTTGCCGGAGGTCCGCTGTATTTGTGCCAGCGCCAGCCCCAGCCAGATCGCAGCGTTGAGCCCGAGGCTCCAGTGCGCTTCCACATACCCCTCGCCCACCTCACGCTCGATCCAGCGCAGGATGAGCAGGCTGAGCGTGAGCCCGGCCATAGACCAAGCAGCTGAATCCAGCATCACCTTTGCCGTCTCCCTCTCAAGCGGACGCAGCAGCCACAGCGAAACGACGAACGCCGCCAATGTACCACCGTAGCCCAGCAGGACACCCGACAGCGGTCCCGTCGCGCCGTACTCCAGCCCCGGATCCACCACCAGACGGTAGCCGAGCGTGAGCACCCCGGCGGCGATGAACCAGCCCAGCGGTTTTAGGTTCCAGACACGGTCGAGCGCGGCGGCAGCGACGACCGTCACGGCCAGCGCCACGGTGAGCGCGACAGAGCTGAGCACGATCACGAAGGCAAACGCCAAGCAGGCCAGTGCCGACATGACGGCGAAACTCACGCGCAGGCGCATCACCCCGTCGCGCCGCGCCAGACGCTCTGCAAAGAGGACCATCAGCACGGCCAGTCCCGCCGCATGCAGGGCCCAGGTATAGCTGCCGATCACGGCGGCGGGCTGCCACGACATCTCGAGCACGATCACCATCGCAGGCGCGAACACAGCCGCGACCGCGGCCCAAATCACACGGAACTGCCCGCCCCATAGCGCACGCCACAGCGCAAACGCGGAGATCACTACCCCAAGCCCCACCAGCATCGTGATCACCCAGGGAAAGGCGGCCTCGGGATTTTCCGCATAGGTCTGCGTAAATGTGCGGTACGTCACACGACCATTCTCGGCCTGGGCAAAGACCGACAACAGCAGGGCCAGTGGCGGAACCAGTGCCGCATCCTGCAAAGCAGGCGCAGGGCCTGACCAGCTGATCAGCAGAAGGCCCAGCACAGCAAGCAGTCCGACACTGAGCCAGATCTCGCCCGCGCCCGGTTTCCACATGACCAGCAGGATCGCACAGCTTGCTGCGACACTGGCGAAGGCCATCAAGGTGGGAAACGCAGGCCAGGCCATGCCGCGCGCACGCGCGCCCGGTGTGAGCCGCCCCAGCACACCGAGCAGCGCGGGCGGCCCGGCGTGATCGGGCATCAGGCTGCGCGCGGGGATGATGATCGCCAGCAGCGGCAACAGGGCGAAATAGAGCTGTCCCGTCCAGAGCACGTTGCCACCGCCGCGGAGCGTCACGGCAAAGCCCATCAGGTACGCCAGCACTAGAGTGAGCGCCGAAATCCATCCCCAACGCCGCAGCGTATCCACGCCAAGGCCAAGCGCTGCGACAATGGCGAAATAGCCAAAAAGCGGGCTTGCATCAGTCGTGGAGCTGCCGAGCACCAGCGGCGCGCCATACGCACCGATCACCCCCACCGCCACCAGTAGCGGCCCGTGCATCCAGCCCAGCACCACCGCGATCAGCGCGACCGCAACCATCCCGACCATGGAGGCCCCGCCTCCGATCAGATCGTACAGCATCCGCGCCGACAGGATCGCCCCGAAGAGCGTGACGACGCCTGCGCCGGAAAAGACCGACGGCAGATAGGCTGTAGCCGCCTGCGCCCTGTCTCCGAACCGTCGACGGATATACTCGCCCACGCCGATCAATCCGGCACCGAATGCCAAAGCGGCAGCCACCCGCGCCCGCGGCGGCAGCAGGCCGTTTTCCATGCCATATTGCACCAGAAAGATCCCTGCCAATGCCAGCGAGGCGGCAGAGACCGCATAAAACCAGTTTTGCTGGAGCCACGGCCCCAGATCGTCGAGGGCCTGCGCAACGGGCGATGGCGGGGGCGGCGCAAGCTGCGGTACAGGTGCGCGCAAAGGCGGTGGGGTTGCCTTGGCGGCAGCGGCAGGACGCTGCATATCCGGCGTGGCGGCTGATGCCTCTGTTTGCCGTTCGGAGGCGGTATCGGTTGCGGCTGGTATCAAAGTTTGGGGCGCTGGAGGGCGCGCGTCCGCATCAGCGGTGCGGGCCGTAAGCTCCGCGATCACGCGCTCGGCCTCCTCCAAACGCCGCCGCAGCCTGGATTGTCCGATCATCAGCGCCACCAGCGCAGTCGGGATCGCCAACACCACAAGTGCTACCAGAACAACAATACCGTCCATCTACGCAAACTCCTGACCGCATCTTGGATTGCCGCACCCTACTCAAGGAGCAGGGCAGTCCAAAGTAAGGAAAACCTTAGTTTTCCGATCCGGCCTTGCCGAACAGGCCCCCAAGGCTCGATTTGATGATCTCGCGGACCTTGGGCCGGGCCTTGGCCGCGAAGGGCATCGGACGGCAGACCTCCATCGCGGCGACGCCCACGCGCGCGGTCAGCGCACCGTTGACCAGCCCCTCGCCAAACCGGCGGCTCAGCTTTCCCAGCAAGGAGCCGCCCAAAATAGGCTCCAGCATATCATCGCCCACGGCGACAGCACCTGTGGCGACCAGATGCGACAGCACCGCGCGGGTGAGCCGCCAGCTGCCAAAAAATCCCGAGCGCCCACCGTAGATCTCGGCGATCCGGCGGATCATCCGCAGATTTGACGTGAGCGCCGCGAACACATCCGCCAGCGCGATCGGCACCAGAGCCGTCACCGTCGCCACCTGCCGCGCGGCTGCCTCGACCTCGCGCCGGGCGGCCCGATCAAGCGGCGCGAGCACTTCGGCCTCTGCGATCCCCAGCAGGCTTGCGGCATCGAGCTGATCGCCGCGCAGCTCCGCGAGACGCTCGCGACCCCAGCGGGTATCCTCCCGCCCCTTATAGAGACTTACCAGCTGGTCAGTGACGTCACGTGCGGCACCCAGATCATCCTGCGCCAGAGCTTCTGCTGCGGCATGGCGCAGCCCGTCGAGCCGCCCCAGACGTCCGAACGCAGCCATTTCGCGCAGCGCCACGAGCGCGAGCACCAGCAAGAACGCCCCCATCAGCCCCGCCATCGCAGTCCCCAGCAGCGGATATTGCGCCATCAGGCCGGTGACGAAGGTCCAGGCCGCAATCGACACGAATGCCCCGACCAGTGCTCCGGCCAAGGCCCAGAACAGCCGCATCAGCAACGACGGCTTGCGCGCCGCGAGCCGTGCGGCGATCTGCATCGCCTGCCCCCGAGGAGTATCGGGCCCTGCGCCGTCCAACACCATCGGCGCGTCGGCGACCGACGGGCGCGGAGCGGTATCAGCGTCCAGATCGAACAGGATCGGGCCTTTGGCCATTATGCCGGATCCCTATACCATTCGAACCGGATGTCGGGCAGATGGGCATCGTTGCCCGCCCCGTCCGTATGCTCGATCGCCGCAAAACCCGCAGCTTCGTAAAACCGCGTGGCGCGGTCGTTGGCCTGATAGCTCCATAGTCCCAGCTTTTTCGCATTGCGCTTGGCATCATCCATCAGCGCGCGCGCGATGCCTTGGCCCTGCATGTCGGGGCGCAGACACAGCGCGTGGATTTCGGTCCCCTTACGCGCGATCCATCCCACGATCACATCATCCGACCAAGCCACCCGGACCCAACCGGAATCGATCATGTCACCTATCAGCATGATCTCCTCGGCGGAGCTATAGAGCTTGGGCAGCCATTCCAGCTGCGCGTTGGCGGCTGCCAGAATATCGGCAAGCTTGCTTGGCCCCATCGAACCTGCGGAGCGGATTTGCACAGGCATCATAGCCGGTCTCCAATCAAAAATTCTGCCGCTCGGTCAAGCCGGATGTGGGGCGGGCCATCGCCCGGCCGCAGGCTCAGCGGCGCCGGGGCAAACCGCATGATCGCATAATCCGCATCCAGCCAGGTCACTGCCCCCGCCCGCGCCGGGCTGAGCAGATGTGCCGGGTCATCGGGCAGCGCACCGGGATAGAACGCCGCCTGCTTGCCCGTATCGAGCAGAGTGCCGCGCACGACATCGAGCGGCTTGCCCTCGTGGGTCATCGTGTCCTCGGTTGTGGCCCGAAGCGACGCGATGGAAAGTGCCTGCGTCTTTGCGCCCGCGAACCGCGCCCGTTCGCGCGCGTCGCGTGTCAGCGCTTCCATGATCGCCGTCAGCTGTGCATGCTGGCTGTGATGCAGATGATCAGCTTTGGTCGCAGCGAACAGGATCTTTTCCACACGCCGCCCCCCAAGAAGACCGCTGAGAAAGCTGTTTTTGCCCGGACGAAACGCGCCGAGCGTCTCGCTCATTGCGGCGCGCAGATCCTCTACGGCAGGCGGCCCTGCATTGATCGCTCCCAGTGCATCCACCAGCACCACCTGACGGTCGATACGGGCAAAATGATCACGAAAAAACGGCTTTACGACCTCGCGCTTGTAGGCCTCAAACCGCCGCGCCATTTCGCGGCGCAAGGATTTGCGCGCGTCGCCGTCCGCTGCGGGCAGCGGCGCGAAGGTCAGAACAGGCGATCCGGCCAGATCACCCGGCAGCAAAAACCGCCCCGGCGTGCAATCGGAAAAACCGTCGGCGCGCGCCTGTTTGAGATAGGCTGCAAAGCTGGCAGCCAGCGCTTTCGCCAGCGGCTCTGCCAGCTCTGCCTGCGGATCGGTGGCAGCCACCAGCGCCAAATAGTCCGCCGCCTGCGCACGGCGCTCGATGCGCCCGAGCGTCTGCGCGCTCCACGCGTCGTAGCTCAGCTCGAGCAGGGCCAGATCCAGAAGCCATTCGCCGGGGTAATCCACGATGTCCAGATGGATCGTTCGCGGCCCCTGCAGACCCGAAAGCAGACCCTTGGGCCGCACCCGAAGGCTCAGCCTCAGTTCCGAGATTGCGCGGGTGCTGTCGGGCCAGCTCGGCGATTTGGCCGTGAGCGCACCCAGATGCGCCTCATAGTCGAACCGCGGAATGGTATCATCGGGCTGCGGCTGTAGAAATGCCGCCTCGATCCGTCCCTCGCCCGCGGCCACAAGCCCCGGCATCCGGCCACGGTCCATCAGATTGGCCACCAGCGAAGTGATGAACACAGTCTTGCCAGAGCGCGCGAGGCCGGTCACGCCAAGGCGGATCACAGGCTCGAAGAACGTCTCCGAGACCGTATCCTGAACAGCCTCGACTTGCCGCCAGATGCCGTCAGCGATTTGAGATAGTACCACGCGCGCCTCTGCCCTCTTATTTCCCTCTACATAAGGGACACCTGCGGGGATTGCCACAGACAGGCACCCGCGATAAAGCCCCTTTTATGCCACGATATGCCCTCAAAATCGAATATGACGGTGCGCCGTTCCACGGCTGGCAGCGCCAGAACGAGTTTCCGTCCGTTGCGGGCGCGATCGAGGACGCGCTGGCCCGCGTCGAGCCGGGCCCGCACAGGATCGCCGCTGCCGGGCGCACGGACCGGGGCGTGCATGCACTGGGACAGGTGGCACATTGCGATACCGCGCGCGACTGGACGCCTTTCCGGCTGTCGGAGGCGATCAATTATCATCTCAAGCCGCATCCCGTGGCAATCGTTGCCTGCGCCGAGGTCAGCGATGATTTCCACGCGCGCTTCTCCGCGCTCGAGCGGCGCTATCTGTTTCGGATCCTGCCCCGCCGCGCGCCACTGACCCACACGCGGGGCTTCGTCTGGCAGGTCAAACAACAGCTAGACGTGGAGCGGATGCAAGAGGCCGCAAACCGCCTTCTCGGACAGCATGATTTCACAACGTTCCGCTCGACGATCTGCCAATCGCTCAGCCCGGTCAAAACCCTTGATTATCTGGGGATAAGTGCCGTAGAGACGGACCACGGCATGGAGATTCATTTCGACGTCCGCGCCCGGTCGTTCCTGCACAATCAGGTCCGCAGCTTCGTGGGCACGCTGGAGCGGGTGGGTGCGGGATCGCTCACGCCAGATGATGTTACGGCAGCGCTGGAAGCACGCGACCGCGCGGCCTGCGGCCCGGTTTGCCCGCCCCACGGCCTCTATCTTGCCCAGGTCCACTATCCCCTGAGGATCTTCGACTAGTCGTTGTCGCTGGTGGCGGATCCAGCGCCGCAACTGCGTGACACTTCGCTTTCGGGGACCAGAAGGCGGGCGGCCAGCACGCTCCACGCACCGTAGGTTTCGTCCGGCAGATCAATGCGGCTCACTACGGGGCGTACTGCGGGTCTGTTGAAGTCAATTCTGACAGTACCGTCGCGCTGCAAGCTGGCCTCACAGGGCAACGCCGCGACATAGCTGTTCGCCAGACCGGACGGATCGGGTGCCAGCAGGCCCTGCGCAATACCCCCCTTATGCCCTTCTGCGATACGCGTAATAACAAGCGGAAGTGACATGATCGGCCCATCAGGCCCCGCTTGCAGCGCGGCATCGAGCGCATCCAACGCGCCTCCGCCGCCCAAATGGAGCACCGCCGCCGCGCCAAATCGCGACGCCTGTTCAGGCGGCACCCCAGCCCCGCGCGCGGCCTTGGCGGCCAGCACCATGACCTCATTGGCTGAGCGGATCACGGTGCATAAACCGGCAGCCACCAATCGTCCCCGCCTGCACCTAGTTCCTCCGCCAATGGCGCGCCTTGGCACAGGGTTACCCGCGTCCAGCGGTCGGATTTTGGATCGAACCCCGAGGCCCCAAAAAACGACAGCTTGCAGCGCAGCATGTCGATGGGCAGGCAGCTTCGCGCGATCAGATTGTCGCGGATCTCGGCGTAGGGGTAGCGCTGCGAGAGGCTCACCCGCTCCACCGCCAGCGCATGCTCGGGATAGCGGGCCAGGAAAGTAGAGATCGGCTCCGGAGAGGGCGGCAGATCATCGTAGGCAGCTTTTACGCGACGCCCGATATCGAGAGGAGATTCAAGCGCAGCCCCCTCCTCTAGAAACCGCAGCCCAAGGCGCGGCTCCATTTTGGCCTCGGAGACATACCAGAACTGGCCACACTCCGCGGGATCGGTGTAATCAGTGGCGAGCGCCCAATCGAAACCATCTGCGATCCGGTGCCTGAGCGCATCTGTATCGCCCAGCGGCGGCGCGACAGCACCGAACGGATCTGCCATACACTCGGTCAAACCGTCGACCAGATCACCGAAAGGCTCCAGCAATAGCGAAACCATCAGTTCCTGCGCGTCCTCGCCCAGATGCCCCACGCCCGACAGGATCGCCGCGAGGGGCATTTCGCCGGTGAGCTTTTCGGGCGCTAACAAAAGCGCAGCCGCCGCCCAATCAACGCGGAGCGCCTCTATGCGCGCCTGATGCGCTGGATCGGGGACACGCCATTGGCCCAGATGCGCGGCGGCGCGTACCGCGAGGGCGGCAAGCCGTCTCCGTTGCGCGTCTGTCAGGTGGCCCACCGCCAATACCCGTGCTAGCGCCGTCTCGCGCACCAGCATCCAGTTGTTCAACAGAACAGGATGGGCAACCAGAAACGGCGCCATGCCAAGCCCCGTCGAATTGCCGATCCCCAGATGCCGCCTGATCGCGGGGTCAAGCTTGCCCCGCCCCACATGCTCGACCAGCGCATGGGTAAAATGCCGGATCAGCCAGACAGTGAGCATCTCGGCGGCAAACGGCCCCTCCAGCCCGGGCCTGCTGTCAAAAGTAGCGCGGTCGGCGATTCCGAATTTGCCGTTACCATAGACGGCGGTAGTGCGCATCAGATAGCCAACCTGCTCGATCATCCGGGCGTCCGGCTGGCGGCCCGCGCGCAGGGCCTCGACGACATGCGCAAACAGGCGCACCGACTTGTTGGCCCGGCTCAGGATCAGATCACGCGGGCCAAAGCGCCCCGCCTCCTGCAACGGCGCGTTGGCGGTAATGCGTGCGATCTCCTCCGCCTCCGGCACCCCGTCGTAGAGCACATAAGAGCTGTCCCAGGCTGTTGCGATCACCCGGTCGGTGCGCATATGCGCGGGCAGATCCTTGGAGACAGCGACCAGCGAATAGGTATGACCGCCCAGGTCAATGCTGAAAACGGCGTGCCCGAACCCGTCCGCACAGATCTCCCACACCTGCCGCGTGATCCGCGCACGCTCGGCGGCGAGCCTGCGAATGAGACTGCGCAGAAACGAGAGCCGTGAGGGAAACATCGAGCCCATCCGCGAGAGCCGCATCACCTGCGCAGGCGGGCGCAACGGCAATTGCGGAGGTGCGTCGAAGCAGTCCTTCACGCGACCGCTCCAAAACTGCTCTCGTAGAAGCGCAACCAGTTGCCGCCCATGATCCCGTCGATATCTTGCGCAGTCAGGCTGGTGGCCTCCAGTCCCGCACGGATGTTGCAGAAATCCCGGTTATCGCCGAACCAGTCGGGCATGGGCGGGAAGCCCGCGTTGCTGGCCGATCCTTCGCCGTAATCGGTCACTTTCGACCAGCGGCCCACGCGCATCCATTCCACCACGCTGTCGGGCTGGTCCTGGCACAGATCCGTGCCGATCCCGAGGTGCTCCGCGCCGTAGCGCCGCGCGGCCTCCTCAATCATCTGGCAGAAGCTTTCCAAAGTGCATCCGGTCCCTCCGGCAAGATGGTGCGGATAGAGCGAAAAGCCTAGCAGACCACCGCTGCCTGTCAGAGCGCTGAGCACGTCATCGGATTTATTGCGAAGTGCTCTGTGCCACCAATCAGGGTTGGCGTGGGTGATGGCGATAGGACGGCTTGAGTGGTCGATCGCCTCCAATGTGGAGCGCGGACCAGAATGGGACATATCGACCACGAGCCCCACGCGGTTCATCTCCGCCACGACCTGACGACCCATGCGGGTCAGGCCCGCGTCATAGTCCTCGTAGCATCCGGTCGCCAGCAAGGACTGGTTGTTGTAGGTGAGCTGCATGAAGCGGATGCCCAGCTGATGGCAGATCTGCACGAGACCGATATCGTCCTCGATGGGGCTGGGGTTCTGGAAGCCGAAGAAGATCGCAGTCCGGCCCGTCGCCTGAGCGCGGCGCACGCAGGCGGCGGTAGTGCCTTTGAAGATCAGATCAGGATGCGCCTCGAACCAGCGATTCCATCGCTCCATATTTAGCACCATTTCACGAAAGCTCTCGTGATAGGCAATAGTCACATGCACCGCATCGACCCCCCCCGCCCGCATCTGCTCGAAAATACGAGGCGAGAAATTGGCGTATTGCAGATTGTCGATCAGGGGTGCTTTCATGCACGAATGGTGGCGCAGCAGGGCCGACCGGTCCAGTAAATTATGCCGCCTCATCTGCCAGAGCCGGAAAGGAGCGTTCTGTGAGCGACAAAACAATCGAGTATTTCTATTCTGCGCATTCGGCATTCGCCTATCTTGGCGCGCCCACGCTTTCCCGGATCGCACAAGACAGCGGATGGGAGGTGGTGCATCGCCCGTTTGATTTCAGGCCGGTGATCGAGGCAGCGGGCGCACCCGGCTTTGCGGGCCGAAGCGCCGCACATATCGCGTATTTTTTCGGTCGGGAGCTGCGCCGCTGGGCACAGTGGCGCGATCTGCAAATGATTGCCCACAGACCCACCTACCACGACAATTCACTTGATGCCGCCAATGGGATGATCATCGCGGCGCACGATCCTGACCGCCTCAGCTTTGCGATACTACAGGCACACTGGCGCGATGACGCGGATATCGCGGACCAACACACACTGCGCGCGCTGGCCCGGCTTTGTGGCGAGGACGACGGGGCGCTTCTCGCCGCGGCCCTCTCGCCACATGTGCAGGACCGGCACCGCGAGAATACCCGCGACGCCATCGCGCGCGGGATCTTCGGCTCGCCCACCTATTTCGTGCGTGGCGATATGTTTTACGGTCAGGACCGACTGGAGATGGTGGCGCGCGCGATCGAAAAGCCTTTCGATCCGTAGCATTTCGTCTGGGCAAGCCGCCCAGCCCGTGATTATCGTGGACCGCACCCCTCCGGAAAGCAGACCCCATGCAGACGCCCCGAAAAGCAAGCTATGATGTCGTAATCGTCGGCGGAGCCGTGTACGGCTCGTCCGTGGCGTGGTGGCTGACGCAAATGGCGGGCTTCGACGGCAGCGTTCTGGTGGTGGAGCGCGATCCGACCTATGCGCTCGCCTCAACCTCGCATACCAACAGCTGCATCCGCCAGCAGTTCAGCACGGCCGCCAACATCCAGGTGAGCCAGTTCGGTGCGAAGTTCATCCACAATTTCAGAACGTTCATGGGCGGTGATCCGGACGTGCCTAACCTGAAGCTGCACAGCTTTGGCTACATGTATCTTGCCGACACCCCCGAATTCGCTCAAACGCTGCAACAGGCACAGGCGGTGCAGCACGCACTGGGCGCCGCTACCCGGCATATGAGCCGCGCGCAGATCGCCGAAGCCTATCCCTTCTACCAGCTCGACGATATCATCGCGGGCAATCACAATCTTGTGGATGAGGGCTATTTCGACGGTGGCACGATGTTCGATTGGCTCAAGCGGCGCGCGCGCACGAATGGTGTCGAATATGTTCACGGCGAAGTCTCGGCGATCGCGCGCGAGGGCGATGCCGTGCACAGCGTCACGTTGACGGACGGCACTCAGATTGCCTGTGGCACGCTCGTCAATGCCTCAGGCCCGCGGGCGGGCAAGACAGCGCGCATGGCCGGCCTCGATATCCCCGTGGTCCCGCGCAAGCGTTACAGTTTCGTGTTCGACGCAGCGCAACCGCTAGACCGGGATTTGCCCCTGACGATTGACCCCAGCGGCGTGCACGTGCGCACGGAAGGCAAATACTATCTCGCTGGCTGCCCGCCCGATGACGATGCCGATGTGGCGCCGGATGATTTCGGGTTCGATCATAGCCTGTGGGAAAGCAAGGTCTGGCCCGCCATTGCCACCCGGATCCCGCAGTTCGAGGCCGTGAGAGTGATCAACGAATGGGTCGGACATTATGCCTACAATACGCTCGACCAGAACGCGCTGCTGGGTCGGGCGGAGGAATGCCCAAATTTCATCTTCGTCAACGGATTTTCCGGCCATGGTCTGCAACAATCTCCCGCCATGGGCCGTGGCATCGCCGAGCTGATCGCCTACAATGAGTACCGCAGCCTCGATCTGAGTGCGTTCGACGTGAACCGCGCCGCGCGCGGCGAGCGGTTTTTGGAAAAAGCTGTCATTTAACCGAACTGGAACTCACCTATGTCCGTCACCGTTCGCCGACTTGCCCCCGCCGATAAAGCCGCCTGGGAGATCTTGTTCGAGGGATACGCCGAGTTCTACGGCGTGCCGCAGACACAGCAGATGCGCGAGACGGTCTGGGGCTGGCTGCACGATCCCGATCATGGCTCGATGTGTTTTGTGGCAGAGCAGGACGGAGAGGTGATCGGATTTACGCATTTCCGACCTTTCGTCTCGCAACTGCGGGCGCTCACAAACGGGTTTCTCGATGATCTTTTCGTCGATCCTGCAACCCGTGGATCCGGCGCAGCACAGGCGCTGATCGACGCAGTGAGCGAGCATGGCCGCACGGAAGGCTGGGGCACGATCCGCTGGATCACCGCCGATGACAACTACCGTGCGCGCGGCGTCTACGACAAACTCGCCACCCGTACCGGATGGATCACCTACGACATCAAGCTCTGAACAGAAAGGCCACGTCATGCCCAAGAAACTCTCCAAAATCGTCCTCACCGGTGCAGCGGGCCGTCTCGGCTCCTATCTGCGTGAGCCACTGACACAAATGTGCGATACGCTCGTGTCGACCGACATCAAGGAGCAGCCCGGCACGCTTTACCCAGATGAGCACTACGTGCAGGCCGATCTGGCAGATCTCGACGCGATGAGCGCGCTCATAGAGGGCGCGGAGATGATCGTGCATATGGGCGCCTTTGTCGACGAAGGGCCTTTCGAGCAACTGCTCGGCCCCAATTTCATCGGTTCCTACAATGTCTGGGAGGCAGCCTCGCGCCACGGTGTGCGGCGGGTCATCTATGGCTCCTCGATCCACGCGGTGGGGATGTACCCCAAGAATGAATTTATCGACACCGAAGTGGCGCACCGCCCCGACACATTCTACGGCCTCGCGAAATGCTTCACCGAGGATCTGGGCCGCATGTACTGGGAAAAGCGCGGGCTGGAGAGCGTACACATGCGCATCCTGTCCTGCGCGCAGGTCAATAACGCCCGCGCTTTGGGCTCTTGGCTGAGCTACGACGACCTGATCCAGCTGGTGACCCGCTGCATCGAGACGCCGGTGACAGGATTTGCTGTGATTTACGGCGTCAGCGACAATGACCGCGCGCCCGTAGACAATTCCAAAGCAAGCTTTATCGGCTACCGCCCCCGCGATAACGCCGAGCAATTCGCGGCGGACGTACTGGCGAATGAGCCGCCGATGGATCCGCAGGACCCCAACCACATGTGCCACGGTGGTCCCTTCGCGGGTGTCGATCTGGGCAAATCAGGGCTGGCAGGCATGAACGTGGTGGACGACACCAAAAAGAGTTAGGCCAGATACCGCTCCATGATCTCGCGCACGGGAAGCTTGGCGCGCAGCCGCGCGCCCAGCAGGAACATCCCCCCGAATTTGCGCTGGAGATAGAGCACGTCCATCGGGACGACCGGCGGGATAAAGCCATCGCGGGCGAGCGCCTCTCCACCGCGCTGCATCTCGCGGGTGAGCGCGCGGTCGGTAAAGTCGAACATAGGCGCCCGCAGCGCCTCGAAGGCCAGTCGCATGAGGTCAAGGCATTGGCCGCGGTGAGCTTTAGTGATGGTTTCATCGAGAAACCCGATACTTGTAGCGGCTTCCTCAACCATCTTGTCATTCCCTTCCAGCCCATACCGCAAGAACGTCTTGTAATCTTTTGAAAGATCTTCACTTAGTTCACGCGTTGCACCAAAATCGAGCAAAACAATGTCGCCTGTGGTTGGATCATACAGGTAGTTTGCGAAATTAGGATCGCTCTGCATCAATTTGAATTCAAACAGTTCCTTCAATGTCAAACTGACGAGCCGCTCCATGATAAGATCGCGCAGATCTTGATCCTCAGTCGCCGCCTCCTCGATGGACCGCCCGCTCACAAAGCTCATCGCGAGGACGCTCTCGGTGCTCCAGTCCGCGTGGACCTGCGGCAGCACGAAGCCCTCTGTCCCCGCCAGCAATGCGCGAAAGCGGTCGAGACAGACTGCTTCGCGCCGATAATCCGTCTCCTCGTGCAGTTGCCGCGCGGCCTCTGCCAAATAAGGGTCAATAGCGAAGCCTTTGGGCAGCATTCCCGACATGCGAATGAGCGCGCCTACATTCGCCACATCGCTCTCGATGCTGCGCGCCACACCGGGGTATTGCACCTTGATCGCCATATCACGCCCGTCGTGCGTCTGGGCCCGGTGGACCTGCCCGATGGACGCCGCCGCGATCGGGCGCACGTCAAACCGGGAAAAATCACGCAGCCACCCCGCGTGCCATTGCGCTCCCAGCACTTTTTTCAGCTGTGCAGGTGGCATGAAATGCGCATCGTCGCGCAGACGTCCCATGATCTGCGCCAGTTCCGGGGGCAACACTTCGCCCGTGTCCATCGACACGAGCTGCCCGATTTTCATCGCAGCACCGCGCATCTTCGCCAATTGGTCCGCAATGCGGGTCACGTTGGCAGGCGTCAACAGCAGGCTGCGCCATTCGGGCCGCTTGCCCCGCCCCAGCTGGGCCATGCTACCGAGCGCCATATTGCCCGCCACGCCCGCCGTCATAGAACCAAGCCGCGTGAGACGCCCTAAGCGGCTCGACGGAACTGCAAGTCCTCTGTCCCGCGGATCGCTCATTTATACATCTCCCGCCGTGTGCCGAATGTGTGCACTCGCTTGCGCCAAGCCCTATAGCTTCCCGTCTTGAGCTCGCGCCGCATGAGGGCCTGCACGTCCTTCTCCCGAAGCCCATATTCTGCTTCGATCGTAGCGAAGGGCACATGATCGCTCAGCGCCATCTGGATGATATCGCTGATATCCGATGGTTTAAGATCGCGAGCCTGCCCCATGATATTCAACGGTAAAACTGAATACTGGATAAGGCGATCCCCGCGCGCATCTTTGATCCGATAGCAAGAATCCCCATGCGCCTCAGTCTTGCGGGATCGAATGCCGCATCGGTTTTATGAGCCTCGAACTCGCCCCAGGGTATCCGGATTGTCTGCCATTCCGGACCCGCCTCAAATGCACTCCGGAAAGACTGCCAAGGCCGGGTAAGCTGGTCAGTCCGCAGACGTAATTCGTAACTTTCGCCATTGCCAAAGACCTCCATTTCGATCCCGGCCCAACCCGACGCATCGAGGGTACTGCCATGCGCGAGATCGAAGGCCATCTGAATGAAGCCGCCGTTGTTCTCGAGCGACACGTCCCCAATGAGTTGAACCGCGTCGCGTCCTGCGATGAGGACATCGCGGACCTCGCCCGTGGAAACGCCGCCCATAACGGTGTCGGCAACATATTCCCACTCTGGCTCAAGCCGCATTGTGTTGTCCTCTGCCTGCGTCGGCGTAGTTGTCATAAAAATCACCACGAGCGCGAGATGTCTGCGCGTTACTATCATCATGGATAGTGATCTAGCGGCCTGTCGTCCTCTGACCAGCCACACCGCGACATATGGCCCAGGAACAATGTGAATCTGGTGGCCGTCCGGCCCCTGTGCAATATGTCAGCGACAAGGAGACGATGATGCTGCTGCACGTGAAACACCTCAAAAAATCGTATTCCGGCGCCGAGGGGGCCGTTCCGGTCCTGCGCGGGATAGATATGGAGGTCGCGGCAGGCGAGACGCTTGCACTCACCGGCGAGAGCGGCTCTGGCAAAAGCACACTGATGCATTTGATCGGCGGCCTCGATACCGCCGACAGTGGCCTGATCGAACTGGACGGGCAAGATATCACCGCGATGGACGACACGCAGCGTGCAGCAGTCCGTCGCACCCGGATCGGCATCATCTTTCAACAGTTCAATTTAATACCCTCGCTCGATATTGCGGCAAATATCGCGTTTCAGGCGCGGCTCGCGGGCACCTATGATGTCGGCAGCACCGATGACCTCGCCAAGGCCCTCGGCCTCGCGACGCATCTGCGCAAGTACCCCGAGCAGCTTTCCGGTGGCCAACAGCAGCGCGTGGCGATCGCGCGGGCACTGGCACCCAGACCACAGCTCATATTGGCGGACGAACCAACCGGCAACCTTGATGAGTCGACCGCTGCGGACGTGATGAGCCAGATGCTCGCACTCGTGGCCCAAACCGGTGCGGCGCTGATCATGGTGACCCATTCGCCGCGTCTTGCGGGTCAGATGGGGCGGCAACTGCATCTGCGCCAAGGCCTGCTGGCGTGACCGCAACAGGCCTATCGGCGCTCTGGTCGCACTGGCGGCGCAATCCGCTCCAGCTCTTTACCCTGGTGGCTGGGTTGGCACTGGCCACGGCATTGTGGTCCGGAGTTCAGGCCGTAAACGCCGAAGCGCGCGCGAGCTATGATGCCGCAGCCGCGACCCTCGGCGAAGGACAATACGATCAGCTTCTGCCCGCCGCAGGCAGTGACATCGCGCAGGAGACATTCATCGCCCTGCGGCGCGCGGGCTGGCTTGTGGGGCCCGTCGTCGAAGGTCAAATAGGCCCTGCGGGTACGCCGGTGCGGCTTGTGGGGATTGATCCGCTAACTGCGCCCGGAGGCTTGGGCCCTGTCGGCGGTGGCAGTATGGACCTGCCTCAATTCCTGTCTGAACAGCCTGTGTTCGCCAATGCGGCCACTGCGGCAAAGCTCGAAGGATTGATCGACGCGCCGCTGGTGATCGAGCCCACGATTGCGCCCGATACGGCCATTACAGATATTTTCGTGGCCCAGCGCCTATTGGGCGCTCAAGGTCGCCTAAACCGCCTCATCCTCGCCCCCGAGCAGCCTGTGGGGCGCCCTGCGCTTGAGAACATCGCTCCGGATCTGACCCGCCGCGCTGCGCAGGGGGGATCGGATGTCGGCCGACTGACCGACAGCTTTCATCTCAACCTCACCGCCTTTGGTCTGCTGAGCTTTGCCGTGGGCATCTTCATCGTGCACGGCGCGATCGGCCTCGCGTTTGAGCAGCGGCGCGCGATGGTGCGGACGCTGCGGGCGCTGGGGATGCCGTTGCGCCGCCTGATCGTGCTCATGGCCTCGGAATTGCTGGTGTTGGCGCTCATCGGCGGGGTACTCGGCGTCTCGCTCGGCTATATTGTGGCGGCGACGCTGCTCCCGGATGTGGCCGCCACTCTCAAGGGGCTGTACGGCGCGCAGGTCTCGGGCGCGTTGCAGTTGCGGCCCGCGTGGTGGCTCTCGGGGTTGGCGATCAGTGTGCTGGGCACGGCAATTGCGGCCACAGGCGCCTTGATCTCCGTGGCCCGGATGCCTCTGCTAGCCAGTGCACAGCCGCGGGCATGGGCCACCTACCGCGCGCGCGCGCGCCAAATACAGATGGCGATGAGCGTTGCTTTGCTGGCCACCGCTTTGATCCTGGCGCTGGTGGGGGAGGGTCTGGTGATGGGCTTCGGTCTGCTTGCCTGCCTGCTGATCGGAGCTGCTCTGGCGCTGCCCTTGGTGCTGGACGGTATGCTATGGTTGGCCTCCGTGCGCGCCCGCAGCGTGGTGGCACAATGGTTCTGGGCGGACACACGCCAGCAACTTCCAGGGCTGAGCCTCGCGCTCATGGCGTTGCTGCTGGCGATGGCGGCGAACGTGGGCGTCTCCACAATGGTGTCGAGCTTCAGGCTGACCTTCACCGGGTTTCTCGACCAGCGGCTCGCCTCGGAAATTTACGTGAGCGCGCAGAGCGTGCAGCAAGCCCGCGCGCTGGAGGCATTCGCAGCCCCTCTCACCTCCGAAGTGCTCCCGCTGCTTTCGGTGGAGGCAACACTCGCGGGTCTGCCCGCCGAGCTTTACGGCGCGCGGATCGGGGCGACGTACCGCGATAATTGGGGCCTGCTCGCTGCCGCCCCAAACGTCTGGGACAGTGTTGCGGCAGGGGATGCGTTGCTCGTGAATGAACAGCTGGCACGGCGGGCCGGGCTTTGGGTCGGTGACGATCTGCGGATCGGGCCACAGACGGTTTTGCCGATTGCAGGCGTTTTCGGCGATTACGGCAATCCAATCGGTCAAGCGATCGTCTCGGAGCCACTATTCTCGACGCTGCACCCGCAAGTAACTGCGCTACGATTTGGCCTGCGCACCGATGATGCAGAGGCCCTGCGCAATGCGCTGACGGACGACTTCGGCCTGCCCGCCGCCAGCATCACTGATCAGGCCCAGATCAAGGCCTTTTCGCTGGCAGTGTTCGAGCGGACCTTCACGGTCACCGCAGCGCTCAATGTGCTCACGCTCAGCGTGGCGGGCTTTGCTATCTTCATGAGCTTGCTCACGCTTGCAGGAATGCGCCTGCCACAGCTCGCGCCCGCTTGGGCGCTGGGGATGACGCGTCGGCGATTGGGCCAGTTGGAGCTGATGCGCGCGGTGGTTTTGGCGGCGCTCACGACGGCCTGCGCGCTGCCTCTGGGGCTGGCGCTGGCTTGGGTGCTGCTGGCGGTGGTGAATGTGGAAGCGTTCGGCTGGCGCCTGCCAATGTATGTTTTCCCCCGCGATTATGCAGTTTTGGGGCTGTTTGCGCTGGCGGCGGCACTGCTTGCGGCAGCTTGGCCTGCCCGCAGGCTCGCGCGCACGCCGCCTGCCGATCTGTTAAAGGTGTTTGCAAATGAGCGTTAAATCACTGTTTCTTTGCGGTTTTCTATTAACAGCGGCCCCATTTATCGCGGCCGCACAGGGGTTCGGCGGCTTGGGAACGGAGGCCGAAGGGTTTGCCGTTCCCACCCCGGCGCCTGAATTCAATTTCCCCGCCGATCACGGCGCGCATCCCGACTACCGGATCGAGTGGTGGTATCTCACTGCTAACATGACAGGCCCCGACGGCACGCCCTATGGCCTACAATGGACGCTCTTTCGCTCCGCTCTATCCCCCTTCGCGACCGCAGGATGGGACAGCCCGCAAATCTGGTTGGGCCATGCGGCAGTGACCACGGCGACGGAGCACTATACCGCCGAGCGGTTTGCGCGCGACGGCATCGGTCAGGCGGGGGTCACGCCCGCGCCCTTCGAGGCATGGATCGACGATTGGCACATGCGCGGGCCGAATTTCGATACGTTGAACTTGCGCGCAAGCGGGGCGCAGTTTGCCTATGATGTGGATCTGCGCGCACAGGGCCCGCTCATTTTCCACGGAGACCGCGGCTATTCGGTGAAATCGGAGCAGGGTCAGGCGAGCTATTACTACTCGCAGCCGTTTTTCGCGCTGGACGGTACGTTGAGCCTGCCTGACGGGGAAATTCCCGTGACCGGAACGGCGTGGCTCGATCGTGAGTGGTCGTCACAGCCGCTCGCTTCCGATCAGACGGGATGGGACTGGTTTTCGCTCTCTTTCGACGGGGGCCGCAAGCTGATGGGGTTCAGGCTCCGGCAGGCGGACGGCAGCTACTTCACCTCCGGCACGTGGATCGCGCCCGACGGGCAAACGACAGCCCTGCCGAACGGCAGCTTTACCGCAGAGCCGCTGGAGACCACGCAGATCAACGAACGCGCGGTGCCCACACGCTGGCAAGTGCGCGTGCCCGAATATGATGTGGATGTGACGGTGTCGGCAATGAACCCCGGAGCATGGATGGATTTGTCTGTAGCCTACTGGGAGGGGCCTGTCACCGTTTCCGGGAGCGATAGTGGCATCGGCTATCTGGAGATGACGGGCTACGATTGACCCTTTTTAGCGTCTCGCAGACGAGAGGCAAAGCTGACAGGACGGCGACATCACAGATCCACCTCGACCACCCCTCCCGCTTTAGCTGCGCGGGATTGGCACAAGATCACGCTGGTCTCGCGCTGCGCGCTTGAAAGAACGAAATCGCGGTGCTCGACATCGCCCGCCACAAGGCCGCATTTGCACACGCCGCAGAGCCCGTCGGCGCATTTCACGTCAAGATGGATGCCGTTTTCGGCCAGTACATCGGTCGCTGCGCGGTCAGCCGGGATCAACAGATCGCGGCCTGTTTTTGCGAGCCGCAATATGAAATCGTAGTTCTCGTAATCAGGCATCTCGGGCACGGAAAAATGCTCCAGATGCAGCGCATCTTCTGGCATCCCAGCCTGCGCAGCCGCAGCCATTACGGCGCCCATGTAATGCTCAGCACCGCAGGTATAGAGATGCGTCCCATTCGGCTGATCTTGGAGAATGGCCGCGAAATCGGCGCGGCTGCCTTCGTCCGAAATATGAAGCCTCACACGGGAAGCCCAGGCAAAGGGCGCAATGTCGGCCAGAAACCCCATCGTGGCGCGAGAACGGCCGGAATAATGGAGCGTGAAATCCCGGTCCTGTGCATGCAGTTCATGGGCCATGGCGATCATGGGGGTGATCCCGATCCCGCCGCCCATCAAAAGGGAATTTGACGCCTCCGCCACCAGCGGGAAATGATTGAGAGGCCGGGAAATGAAAACGCGGCGGCCGACGGTAAAAATCCGCTGCATAAGCTTCGAGCCGCCACGTCCCTCTTCCTCGCGCAACACCGCGATCTGGTAGCACGAGCGATCAGCAGGATCTCCGGACATTGAGTACTGACGCAGAAATTCCGGTGCCACTACGATATCGAGATGCGCGCCCGCCTGCCATGGCGGAAGATCGCCGCCATCGGGCGCGCGGAATTCATATTTTGTGATGCCGGTTGCAATCACCTCTGCCTTCGTCACCTCGACCTGCATCACGGGGCTATCGACCGCAGCGCTATAGAGATGGGCGACACTTTCCACCGTTCCTGCGGCCAGATGCGCCTTGTAGTCATCCGCGCTGATCAGGGCGCGGTAGGCCGCGATCCCGGCGTCGCGGTCCATGGGAAAGGGATATGGATAAGGGTGCGGCGCGAGCGGCGCAGGATAGACGGCGAGCGTCTGGTCCTCGTATCTGAGATCGAGATCCTTTTGCAGCGCGCGGGTGTTGACCGGCGCCTTGGCGGGCGCGTAGGCACCGTCCGCATCCAGCTCCAGATCCCACCACCATTTCTTGACCGGATTAATCTCCCCCTTTCCCAGCACATCGTCGAGCCTGACCAGCACGGGGGCAGCGGCAGGCATGTTCATCGCGGCCCAGCGGAAGGGTTTCTCGGCAAAGAGCCCCTCAAGGTTCCAGGGGCAGGTTTTCATGCAGCGGCCGCACATTGCGCCGCCTTGGGTAGTGATCCGGTAGGTCGCGCATTTCTGGCTGTCCGATTTCCAGATCTCGTAGCCGTTGAACATCCGCTTTGGCCCTGCGGTAATCGCCCCCGAGGGACATTCGCGCGCGCATTTATTACAGCTCTCGCAAAACTTTTGCAGGCCAAAATCAATTGGTTTGTCGTGCGTCATCGGCAGATCAGTGGTCACCACACCGGATTTGAGGCGCGGGCCGAGGAACGGATTGAGGATGACCTCACCGATGCGGCTGACCTCGCCCAGACCCGCAAGCAGCAGGAGCGGCGGTTGGAGCACCTCACCGTCCATCACCGTATGCGCCTTGGCGCTGTAGCCCAGATTTCGGATCTGCTGCGCGATCACGCCGCCCAGCAGGGAAAACCGCAGATAGGCGCGCATGGATTGCGCGACACTGATCCAGTCATCGCCGCTGGCACCCTCCATCGTCTCGAAGCCTTGGTCGATGATAATGCTGATCGCCTGATCATGGGGCGGCGTGATCACATCGCCGTGCGCATCATGGCTGTACCACGTCCAGTCAGGACAGGCGGAAATACCCACCGCGTCGCAGCCCAACCAGTAGGACGTCGCCTTGACGAGATCGGCGGCATCGCGCGGCGCGATGCTGGCGCGTTCCGGTGCGGGCGGGCCGTCCTGAAGCAAGACGAATGCGCCGAGCGCGCGGCGTTGCGCCATGGAGGGGGCCGCCTTGCGGGCGTAATGTCCGCCGGCAGCTCCTTTTTGGACCGCCTTTCCTATATCGCCGAACTGCGCGCGAGCGAACAGATCCGCCCGCTTCGGAACCCGCGCCACACGGGGCGCATCGATGTAGGTGGTCGGATTTTCGACCCGCTTGAGCGTCTCGAAAGGGTGCGCGCCATCGACGAAGCGGCGCTTTGCGAAGGGAACGGCGTTTCCTGCGTTGCGGGCATAGGGCCCCCCGACCCGCCAGCGCAGGCCGAATGCCTTGGCAGGTTGCGCGCTGCGGGCCACCAACGGCTGATCAGGTGCCATGGCGAAATCAGTCGTCACTGCCGCAAGCCCGAAGCGGGTGCCGATATAGGGGTGGCTCAGCCGCCCCTCCTCCACTGTGGCCAAGCCGGCCGCGACAGCAAGACGGTTGAGATCGACATCGGCATCCGCCACGGTGTGGGCGCGTGCGTCGAAGCCAAGCAAGCGGATATATTCTGCGACCACCACTGCGGTTTCAGCGGCAAGCAAGCCCGCGCGGTGAGCTTGTGCGCCTGCAATCCAGTCAACGCCTGGCTCGTTCTGTTGTGGATCGCGCGGGTTCTCATAAAGAAATACCACGGCATGACTGTGACCGCCGCTATAGGGCACACGCGTCTCGATGGACTCGCGCAGTTCTGCCATGATTACGTCGATGCCAGCAGCGAGTGTTTTCGTCTGCCGCGTTTGTACCGCGTCGGCCAGTCGCGCCAGTGCCGGATTTTCGTAGGGCTGGCCCAGAACCACATCGAACGGCAACAGGCAGGTGCCTACCACGGCGGCATCCGCGAAATAGCCGAAGGATTTGATATGCTCGGCGCGCGTGCAAGGATCATCGGGACAAGCGGCGCGATGAGGATTGGTTTTGCCGATGCGGATCGCATCCAGCATCGCCTGATATTCCTGCATCGCATGGACCACGCTACGTGGATCTTCCACGTTTTCGGAGGATAAAGGCGCATGTGCGGGCACGCTGGACAAATCAGGCACCCGTGCCGTTCGCGCCAACAGCTCGCAAGGATACGGTCCCATGTGTACAGGCCTGTATTTGCTTGAAAATAGTTTCATCTGCGCCCCGGTCCGATCCTTCATCATCGTTTGAATAGCCTAAAGGGGCAAGGCAGCGGCGTCACGGCAAACCACATGGGTCGTGGTATTTGTTTTACCTTGCGTAACTGGCGCAACCAGCAGGCGCGTATTGTCGCATGACCTGCTCTCGCTTGACGTAAGGCATATATGAAAGCCAGAAAAGAAATATAAACTTACGGAGCTACCGGTGGACACACTCCTGCTGTCGCGCATTCAATTTGGTGCCAACATCTCGTTTCACATTCTTTTTCCAACGATTACGATCGCGTTGGGATGGATGCTTTTGTTTTTCAAAGTAAAGTTCAGCACTACCGGAAATCCGAAATGGATGGCCGCCTATATGTTCTGGGTGAAGGTCTTTGCACTTTCATTTGCCATGGGGGTCGTATCAGGCATTACGATGTCTTTTCAGTTCGGCACAAACTGGCCTGGCTTTATGGAAACTGTAGGCAATGTAGCAGGGCCACTGCTGGCCTATGAAGTAATGACCGCATTCTTCCTCGAAGCGGTTTTCCTCGGCATCATGCTGTTCGGGGCATCGCGGGTGAAGCCGTGGGTTCATACGCTGGCGACGTTTCTAGTAGCTTTCGGCACAACCATGTCGACGTTCTGGATCATCGTCCTGAACTCATGGATGCACACGCCACAAGGCTATGAGCTGGTCGATGGTGTGGTACACGCCACCAATTGGTTCGAAATCGTATTCAACCCCTCCATGCCCTACCGTTTCATCCACATGCTGCTGGCCTCCGGCCTGACGGTCGCCTTCCTCATCGCGGGCATCTCCGCCCTTCGGATGCTCTGGGGTGACCGGGGTGAAGACGTGAAATCCGCGCTGCGCGTCGGTATTATCACGGGTGCCGCACTGATCCCGCTGCAAATTCTCGCGGGAGATTTCCACGGGCTGAACACGCTTGAACACCAGCCTGCCAAGGTGGCTGCGATGGAAGGCAACTGGGAAACCGGTCCGAACATCCCGCTCGTGCTGTTTGCAATCCCGGATGAGGAAGCACGCGAAAACCGCTTCGAGGTTGCCATCCCAAACGTTGCGTCGATCATTCTGACGCATAAGGCGGATGGCGTGGTCCCAGGCCTCAATGATTTTGTGACCGAGGACGGCGAAGTGCAGCATCCGCGCGTGGCACCCGTTTTCTTCAGTTTCCGCATCATGGTGGCCACGGGCATGGCGATGCTGCTGCTGTCGTGGGGCGGTCTGGTCCTGCTGCGTAAATACGGCGCCGAAGATATGCCTAAGCTGCCGCTCTATGCTTTCTGCGCCATGAGCTTCAGCGGCTGGATCGCGACACTTGCGGGTTGGTATACCACCGAAATCGGGCGTCAGCCCTGGCTGGTGCAAGGCGTTCTGGCTACGAAAGATGCGGTCAGCGATGTGCCCGCGGGCATGGTTCTGAGCACCCTGATCGGCTATCTGGTAATCTACGGGCTGCTGATCTTCGCCTATATCGGCGTGATCACCTATCTGGCGCGCAAAGCGTCCAGCGGTGAGGCATTGACCAGCCGGAACTTCCCGCGCCGTGGCGACGCAAATGTTGCAGCACTCCAACCGGGAGAATAACGATGGACTATTTCGGTGATCCAACCATCTGGCTGCCGTGGAGCTTTGCGGCGCTGATGGGCCTTTCGATCCTGATTTATGTGGTACTTGATGGCTTTGACCTGGGTGTAGGTCTTCTGATGCCTCTGGCAGACGAGGCGGAGAAAGATCGCCTCGTCGCCTCGATCGGACCGTTCTGGGATGCAAACGAGACGTGGCTTGTGCTTGCCGTAGGCCTCCTTCTTGTTGCCTTTCCTCCAGCCCACGGGATCATTCTGTCAGCACTCTATCTGCCGGTTTTCGTCATGCTGGTGGGGCTTATCCTGCGAGGCGTTTCGTTCGAGATGCGTGCCAAAGCGCCCATTGCACAGAAAAAACTATGGAACGCTGCATTCTTCGGCGGCTCCCTGATGGCATCACTGAGTCAGGGGTTCATGCTGGGAATGTATATCATGGGGCTTACGTGGAGCCTCGCGCATATTGCTTTCGCCGTGCTCACAGCCGTGTTCTTGACGGTCGGATACAGTTTCATCGGCGCAGCTTGGCTTATCTGGAAAACCGATGGCGACTTGCAAAGGCGGTCGATCGGCTGGGCAAAAGGAGGAATTTGGGGCCTGATCCTTGGGATCGGTGCGATCTCCCTCGCGACGCCTTTCATGAGCACACGGATCTTTGACAAGTGGTTTAGCTGGCCAGAGTTCTTGTTTCTGTCGCCCTTACCGATTGTCTCGGGAATGCTGGTGATTTTCCTGTGGTGGCAGCTTACGCACCTGCCACGCGAGAATGACCGGTGGTCTTGGACGCCCTTCGCAGCCGCAATCTCCCTGTTCACGCTTGCGTACGGCGGATTGGCGTATTCTTTCTATCCCTACGTGGTCCCAGAAAGAATTACCATTTACGAAGCAGCCTCGGCGCCCGAGAGCCTCTTTATCATCCTGCTTGGCACTCTTTTCGTTTTGCCCGCAATTCTGGGATATACGATTCTGTCGTATTACATTTTCCGGGGCAAAGCGACGGCGCTCCGCTACGATTGAGCGTCAGGTATACTTTCACATTTGAGTGATCGCTCAAATTTAATATTGAGCGATCACTCAAACCCCCTTACTGCTTCCCCGGCAACACATTCACAGTAAGGAAACACCATGGTCGATTTCACCAAACACACCGTCGAGAGCGCCCCCGACGCTGCTAAGCCGCATCTGGAAGCATCATTCAAAAACAATGGCCACATTCCCGGCCTGCACGCGATCATGGCCGATGCCCCCGCGATGCTGGCTGCTTACAACTTCGCGCACCAACAGTTTATGGCCACCAGCCTGACGGATGAGGAAAAAACCGTGGTCTGGCAAACCATCAACGTGGAGCAGAACTGCCACTACTGCGTGCCCGCTCACACAGGCATCGCCAAGCGGATGAAGATCGACGACGCGATCACCGAAGCACTGCGCAACGAGACTCCCCTGCCGACCGCCAAGCTCGAAGCGCTGCGCAGCTTCACGCTGTTGGTCGTGCAAAACCGTGGATTTGTGGAAGACGCGGATACGCAGGCGTTCCTCGATGCAGGCTTCACGACACAGACCATTCTGGAAGTCATCCTCGGTGCTGCTCAGAAACTGATGTCAAACTACGTGAACCACTTTGCCAAGACCCCCGTTGATCAGGTATTCGAGAAATTCGCTTGGGAACGCAAAAGCACGGCGGACGCATAAATTCAGTCAGGGGGCAGCAGGTCTGCTGCCCTCACCTTTAAAAAGGAGCCCGACATGTCAAACCCTCTCCGCATTGATATCGTGTCCGATGTAATGTGCCCTTGGTGCATCATCGGATATCGCCAGCTCGAAGCAGCCTTGCAGGCGACGGGCACGCCGCATGAGATCCACTGGCACCCGTTCGAGCTGAACCCCGCCATGCCACCCGAAGGGCAAAACGTGCGCGATCATATCATGGAGAAATATGGCACTACGGCGGAGCAATCTGCGCAAAGCCGTGCGCAGATGACTGCGCTGGGCGAGGATCTGGGGTTTGACTTCAATTTCACGCCAGACATGCGGATGCACAATACGTTCAACACCCACCAGTTGCTACACTGGGCAGATAGCCAAGGGCGCAAACACGCCCTCAAACTGGCGCTGTTCACCGCTCATTTCACCCAAGGAGTTGATTTGTCCGATGTGAATGTGCTGGCTGTGATCGCGGGCGAAACCGGCCTCGACGCCGTCGAAGCGCGTGCCGTACTGGCAGACCAGCGCTTTGCCGCACGGGTCCGCGAGGAGGAAAGCTTCTGGCAGCAGCAGGGGATCACCGGCGTGCCCGCTATGGTTTTCGACCGCCAGCATCTGGTAACCGGAGCGCAAGGCACCGAGAATTACACCAATATCCTCTCGCATCTGGCGAAAGAAACAGCCTGATCATGCCCCGCGCCGCGCCCTACGACCGTGAAACAGCGCTCGACGCAGCGCTTGCGTTGTTTTGGGACAAGGGATTTCACGCGACCTCGCTGAAGGACCTGGAGGGCGCGCTGGCCATGAAACCCGGCAGTATCTATGCGGCCTTCACCAATAAGGAGCGGCTTTATCTGCTTGCTCTGGATCGGTATTTCACCAGATCGCGCGCAGGGTTTCGTGCGCAGGTCGCCCAAAGCGCATCACCACTGGGCGCATTGGCCGGGCATTTGCGCGGCTTTGCAGAACTTCATCCCTGCGACACCACGCGGCGCGCCTGCATGCTGACCAAAACACTGGTCGACACGCGCACGACTGATCCGGACATAGCCGCAGCGACACGGGCGTATCTGGCCGAGATGCTGCTGGCATTCGCTGCTGTGTTCGATGCAGCGATAGCTTCTGGGGAACTGGAGCCGAACGCCGATCCCGAAAGGCTCGCGCGCAGGTTTCAGGCAAACCTCACCGCTCTCAGGCTTGCCGTGGATCAGGGGATGGAGGCGGAAGCCCTGTCCCAGCTGGCTGAGGATATGGCCCGCGAGATCGAAGTTCTTCGCGTCTGACGCAAGCGACAGAAGAAGCAATGCTGCCGCAGCACCGCATATAGCTGCGCCGGATTGGCCTCGTCCGCTGCGTCTGCTAAGGACTTCTTATGAATACTGCCGCCACGCGAATGTGACTGGCCGACCTGCCCCGCGCAGGGTAGCTCGGTACACAGACATGACCGCCCGCTGATTAGACAGGAGTACTAGCCATGCTGACCAAGCGTCACTTTATCATTTCGGGGGCCGCTTTGTTCTCTGCCCCGTTTTTGCCCACGGCCGCAACTGCCGCGACCTCGAACCCCGCGAAATGGGAGGCTTGGGATGCCCAGGTCACGCCCGCGGCATATGATCCGGCGACATCCAACCCGTGGGGCGTACATCGGCGCTTTCTGCCACAACTCGTGGAAGCGAACCCCGGCCTTACGCCCGGCGATATTCACGTAGATGCAGTTGCGCGTTATCTCTACCATATCCGCGACAACGGCACCGCGATGCGCTATGGCGTGGCCATCGCACGCGGCGATCTCTATGAGCCAGGCACATATTCGGTTCGCCGGAAGGCAAAATGGCCGACATGGACACCGACGCCCGCAATGATCAAGCGCGATCCGGAGCTTTACGCACAGCATGCCGACGGGATGGATGCCGGACCGTCAAACCCGCTTGGCTCGCGCGCATTATATCTCTTTGTAGGGAACCGCGACACCTATCTGCGCATCCACGGATCGCCCGCACCGCGGTCCATCGGTGGGCGTGCAAGCTCGGGCTGCGTGCGGATGATCATGCCGCATATCAATGGCCTGTACGAAGAAGTCGACACTGGCGTAACAGCGATCCTGTATCCACCCGAAGAACGGATCACAGCCACCAGTTAATCCACGAAAGACTGGCTCGCGACGGGAATTATCCCGTCGCTGCCGCTACGACGTCCGCAGTGCGGCTACAGATCGGGTTTCCCGCACTCGTACGCAGCGGCAGGAACGTGGTTTCCACAGGGCCATTATAGCGATAGAAGTAGCACCCATCGATCGGATCGATCCGGACAGCCGTCAGATCCTGATCGGGCGCCGCGATGGCCAAAACACCTTCCGGCACCTGCGGCAACAAACCCTCATCGGGGGTCGTCGGCGTCGTTGGCACTTCCGTACATGCGGCAACCGCCAGAACGGCAAATCCTGCCAACCAAATCCGCGCAGTCATAGGCTTTCTCCTTAAAGTGTTCCGGTGGGGCTAAACGATACCCGAGGGGATGTAAATTAAACCGCGTCATGAGCGCGGCGGCTCTGCTTTGAGGCCTGTCACGGCAGTCTGGCGCGCGCTAGCGGGCATGAGCGCCCTTCACCGGGCCATGCGCTCAATGCGATGGCCCGGGATGCAGGATCTAGACAAGGATCCTATTCAGCGTCTTGGAAGGCCGCATGACCGCTTCGGTCTTGGCGGCGTCCGTGCGGTAGTATCCGCCCAGATCCACCGCAGGACCCTGCGCTGCCGCGAGTTCTGAAAGAATGGCATTCTCTTCCGAGGCCAATGCCTTGGCTATGGGTGCGAAATGCGCTGCAAGCTCTGCGTCGCTGTTCTGTGAGGCAAGGGCCTCCGCCCAATAGCGTGCAAACCAATAGTGGCTGTCGCGGTTGTCGGGCTCGCCCACTTTGCGCGAGGGAGAGCGGTTGTCATCGAGGATCCCTTGCGTCGCCGCATCGACGGCCTGCCCCAACACGCGGGCCTTCTCGTTGCCTTTGGCGTCGGCCAGAAACTGGAGGCTTTCGCCCAGCGCACAAAACTCGCCCAGACTGTCCCAGCGCAGGTGGTTTTGCTCGTTGAGCTGCTGGACATGCTTCGGTGCGGAGCCGCCTGCCCCTGTCTCGAACAGACCGCCGCCGTTCATCAACTTGACGATCGACAGCATCTTTGCCGAGGTCGCAAGCTCGAGGATCGGGAAGAGGTCGGTAAGATAATCGCGCAGCACGTTGCCCGTGATTGCGATGGTGTTGTCGCCCTTCGTAATGATCTCGAAGGAGGCGCGTGTCGCCTCGCGCGGCGCCAGAATTTCGAATTTGTCAGTCACGCCCTTGGCCTCGAGGATCGGTTTTACATAGGCGATCAGTTCGGCATCGTGGGCGCGGTCGGCATCGAGCCAGAAGATGGCGCGGCACCCTTCTGCGCGCTGCCGGTCGATGGCGAGGTTCACCCAATCCTCAATCGGCGCCTTACGCGCGGAGGCGGAGCGCCAGATATCACCCGCTTCAACCTCATGCTGGTGCAGCACGGTGCCGTCATCGAGGATCATCTTCACGGTACCCGCCTGCGCGATTTCGAAAGTGGTCGGGTGGGAGCCGTATTCTTCCGCCTTTTGTGCCATCAGGCCGACGTTCTGTACGGTGCCGGCGGTGGCCGGGTTCATCTTGCCGTTCTCTTTGAAAAACTTGATCGTCTCGTCATAGACAGGTGCGTAGGAGTTGTCGGGGATCACGCAATTCGTGTCAGATTCCTTGCCGTCCGGGCCCCAGCCTTTACCGCCTGCGCGGATGAGTGCGGGCATGGACGCATCGATGATCACATCGGAGGAGACGTGCAGGTTGGTGATGCCCTTATCGGAATCGACCATGTACATCGGCGGCCGCTCGGCCATGCAGGCTTCGATATCGGCCATGATCGCCGCGTCGTCCTTGACGCGCGAGAGCAGATCGCCGAGCCCCGAGTTGGGGTTCACGCCCAGTTTCGCCAACGCCTCGCCATGCGCCTCGAACACCGGCGCCAGAAAGGCTTTTACAGCATGCCCGAAGATGATCGGATCGGAGACCTTCATCATCGTCGCTTTCATGTGCAGCGAGAAAAGTGTGCCTTCGGCTTTGGTTTTCTCAATCTCGTCCGCGAGAAAGGCATTGAGTGCCGCGGCGCTCATGAAGGTGGCATCCACAACAGTGCCTGCGGGATAGCTGAGGCCCTCTTTCAGCACAGTATCGCCATCCGGCGTGCTCAGCACGATCGAGGCAGTTGCGTCTTTTTCCAGCGTCACGGAAGTCTCGTTGGAGAAAAAATCTCCGCCATTCATGGCCGATACCGAGGTTTTGCTGTCAGCGGACCAGTCGCCCATACGGTGCGGGTTTTTCTGGGCAAAGCTTTTGACCGCCTTTGCGGCGCGGCGGTCAGAGTTTCCTTCGCGCAAAACCGGATTCACGGCGGAGCCTTTGATCCCGTCATACTTCGCGCGCACGGCTTTTTCTGCATCAGTGGTGGGCGTCTCCGGATAATCAGGCAAGGCAAATCCCTTCGCCTGAAGCTCCCTAACCGCTGCGACCAGCTGGGGTACGGAGGCCGAAATGTTGGGCAGCTTGATCACATTCGCATCTGCCGTCTTTACCAGTTCGCCAAGCTCGGCCAGATCATCCGGCTGGCGCTGTGCCGCGTCCAGATATTCCGGGAAAGTCGCGAGGATACGGCCCGCAAGGCTTATATCTTTGGTCGTGACCGAAACACCGGCTGCGTCCGCAAATTTCTGGATGATGGGCAGGAACGAAGCAGAGGCCAGTTCCGGCGCTTCGTCGACCTTGGTGTAAATGATATCGGACATTGGACACTCCTTAAGATTGCATTTTCCTTTTCATAGCGGAGAGAAATAAAAAGGTCGACAGTATACATTGGTATACACTTTGAAATTTAGGCTGTTTCCGTGATGCAGAGCGGCGTGGCGCGAAGGGATCAGAGTACACGCCCCGTTCGCGGCAATCCTCATGAGGGAAGGACTGCACCACGCTCTCCACTGAGAAAGGAGCGGCCGAGAGTTCTCCGCACCACGCAACTTGCCTGAAACTACGACGCGTCCCCCGACCGCAGCTGTTTCGCGATGCTTTTGGCAGCGTCAAATGCACGCTTTCGGTGCGCGATCTCTTCCGCAGAGAGCTTTGCCGCATTCGAGTAATCTTGCTTCCATGCCTCCGCGCCGTTCCACTTCAATGGTGTCTGCACTGTCGTGCGCGGACCGTCAGCGTTTTTCAGAACGTCCAGCGCAAGGTTCAGGATCATGCGCTGCGAGTCGGGGTCATGCGGCCTGCCCGCAGAATTGCCGAGCGGGAAGTCACTGAAGACGAAACGCGGCACACCTACATGCTCGACAATATCTTTTGCCGCACCCATGACGACCGTCGCGATTCCGCCCGCTTCCAATACGCGCGCCGCGAGCGAGACGGATTGATGGCAGACAGGGCAATTAGGAACCAGTATGACCGCATCGACACCTTCCGCCTTGCATCGAGCGAGAAGCGCGGCCGCATCCACCTCGAGAGTGGTCCGCGCAGAGCGATTTGTCGGCAGTCCGAAAAACTGTTCAGCAAGCTGTCCGATGCGGCCCTCGAGCGCGGCCTGCCTCATCGCTTCAAGCGGAAAATAGGCTTCCTGATCCTCGGCAGTGGTGTGATCGCGGTCTATCGCAATGTGCGAAATCCGCAGATCTGGCACCTCAACCGTGGAGCCGGTATAGACCTCGTAGAATTTTGCGGCTGAATTATAGGGCGCCCCCGGCCCCTGATCACCATTCTCCGCCCGAAACGGCGCCGCCGTGGTAACCAAGGCGACCACACTCTCATTCAATGGCTTTTTAAGCAATTGAAATGGCACATCGTCGAAGGCAGCCCAGACATAGGGTGCACCATAGCCCAGCGCCCAATAGTACTCACGCGTGCGCTTGATGTACTCGATCGGCGGATCGTTCTCTTCCATTCTTCCATCCCTCAACGGCCAGTGCTTTGAGCCGATCTTATGATTTCGATCCTGAAAGCCTGACTGGTCATCTATAAAATCAAATCCAGTATGACACGATTGAGGTCTTCTGCGCTGCCTCCGTCGGTAGTGAGCCTGCCTCGCTAGCCTTACCGCTCATTTCAGTGTCTTGGCTGACGGTACCGTAGTCGCCTGTATCCAGACAAGCCTAGCCTCTTGCACAGGCACACCATCGAACGGACCTGACGGCAACCTACGACCAACCCGCAACCTGTCTTAGCCTCAAGAGCGAAATTTTAGCTTGCCGCTGGAACAACCGAAATGCAACATGCCCGCGCCTGTGGCTGCTTTTGGATCACAGGGCTCCGATATTCTCTGCCAAATCATCGCCAGTCCGACGCGCGGAGCGCGGCAATTGAGGTCTCCTTGCAAAATTTGTAACGGTTGTTGGACGCATCTTCCGGAAACAATGCCCAAGATGCTCCACGTTCTTCGGTGCAATCGCCCGTCACCAAACAGGCTCACGAAGGCAAGCATAATACGAAGCCCAGAAACCTGTGCTTTTTAGATCTGCGTTTGCGGAATCTGAGCCAAAGGCCAAACAGTATCAGCACCGCTTATCAATCCAGCACGCGGCAAGTATCTGCTGCTTTATTAGACATAGCATGGCACTTCGCAGCCCCCTGTCCGCGTATTTGTTAACATCGCCTGTTCTTCCATTTCACCGCATTTAGTTAATCCGGTGGTCGAAGAACTGTTCGGCCAACCAAAGCTAAATGGAGAATTTCATGAATTTGCACAATTTGCGGCGCCCTCTTTGGACAGCTGCACTGACGTTGGGGTTGGCTTTGACCGCTGGCGGCAGTTTCGCACAGAACACGCTGGAACAGATCCGCGCCGCAGGTAAGGTCACGGTTGCCACAGAGGCGGCTTTCCCACCATTTGAGTTCGTTGAAGACGGAGAGATCGTTGGATATGGCAAAGATCTTCTGACGGAAGTGGTCGCTGAAATGGGCGTCGAACTCGATCAACTCGATCTGCCTTGGCAAGGCGTCCTTCCCGGTCTTTTGGCGAAAAAGTTCGACTTCGTGGCGACCACTGTGGCAATCAACGAAGAGCGTGCGCAGCGGTATGCCTACACCATGCCGATGGCCGATGGGCAGCCTTATTTCGCGACCCGCGTCGGCACGGAACTTATGTCGGAAGATGATTTGGCCGGTCTCAAAGTCGGCACCCAGCTGGCCTCATTCGCCGAGCCGATCGCACGCGCTTTGGACGAACGCCTGACGGCGGAGGGCGAAGGCTTTGGTGAACTGAAACTCTATCCGTCATTCCCCGACGCCTATGTGGCCCTCGCGACGGGCGAAGTGGACGCGGTCATTCAGGCGTTGCCGTCGCTGGCTGTGTTGGTCAAGGAACGCCCCGAAGTGTTCGCCTTGGGCAAGCCGGTGAAAACTGGCGTAAGCTACACCTATCTTGCATGGGTGACCCGTCCCGATGATCTGGAACTGCGGGACTTCATCTCTTCCGTATTCCTTAAAATGCGTGATGACGGTCGCATGGCCGCCCTCCAGCAGAAATGGTTTGGGTTTGAGATGGAAATCCCGACCGAAGGCTATCTTCCTCCGGGCTCTTTCTAAGGGCTTACCTGTTCAATGGGTTTTGACATTGCCTTTGTGCTTGCGGCGCTACCGGATGTTGGCGCCGCAAGTCTTATCAATGCATGGATGGCGATCATCATCTGCCTATTCGCATTGGCGACCGGGATCGGTCTAACGCTGGTCCGGTCCTTGAAGATCAGGGCCATCAATGCCGTGGTCGACATATTTATCAGCTTTGTGCGCGGGACACCGATCCTGATCCAGATATTTCTGTGTTACTACGTTTTGCCGCTTGTCGGTCTGGATCTCAATCCGACCACTGCTGGGATTGTCGCGATTTCCCTGAACTCCGGTGTCTTCATCACCGAGAATTTCCGCGGTGCATTGTCCGCACTGGATGACGGTCCAATCGAGGCTGCAACAGCGCTCGCCCTCACACCCGCAATGATCTGGTATCTGGTGATACTGCCGCAACTCCTGCGACGGACACTTCCGATGTTGGTCAGCGAAGGCACAGTGATCCTGAAAAATACTGCTCTTTTGTCGGTCATCACAGTGACTGAAGGGTTCCGAGTGGCTCAGCAGATCGGTGGGGCCACGTTCCGTCCCTTCGAGCCTTTGATTGCCGTCGCCATATGCTTTCTGGCGCTCAACCTCATTCTGGTCGGATTTGGCAACCTGCTCGAGCGGCGCAACGCAGCGATCGTGCGCTAGCAGATGCAACTGGACCCCACAGTCATTACCGACAGCTGGCAGCTCTTCGTGACGGGTGCTTTCATCACATTGCAACTGAGCTTGATTTCCTTCGTCCTTGGGCTTCTGCTGGCGGTTCCAGTGGCGGCTCTGTCCATGAGCACCCACGCTGTTCTGAACGGCATTGCAATCCTGTATCTGGCCATCATCCGCGGTGTGCCCTTCATCGCAATCGTGTTCATCGTCCACTACGGGACGGCTACGATGGGCGCACGCACCCCGGCGTTCTGGAGTGGCGTGATCGCACTCACGCTCTTTGCCAGCGCCTATTTCTCCGAAGTCATCCGCAGCACGGTATCCGCTTTGCCGCCGGGGCAATGGGACAGCGGGCGAGTCGTGGGAATGTCCCGGTTGCAAACCTTGCGGTATATCATCATTCCTCAAAGCCTGGGGCCCATGATCCCGCCGGGGGTCAACGTGACCATCATGATGATCAAGGAAAGCTCAGTCATCAGTGCAATTACCGTGGGAGAATTGACCTATCAGGGTCTTGTCGTTCAGGGCAACACATTCGCCCCGTTCGAAGTGTTCATAACGGTCGCATTAATCTACTGGGGCATCACGCTGGCTTTTTCGCGAGTTGCGATATGGGCGGAGCGGCGCATCGGCGCATCGCAACGCAGCATCCGGCCCGTAGGAGGCATCGCGGAGCGCTATCTGACGCTGAGCAGGCCGAAGCGCAGGGCCGAAAAATCATGATAGACCCATCGGTCCTTTCGCTGTCAGCCAAGGCATTGGTCAGAACAGTTGGTGACACCCGCATATTGGACGACATCTATCTGGACGTTCCACGCGGGCAGTCAGTTTGCATTCTGGGGCGGTCAGGCTCGGGCAAAAGCTCTCTGCTGCGGGCTTTGGCTCTGCTTGATCCCCTGTCGGACGGCTTCATCAAAATCGAAGGCAATGCCTTCGGGCGCGACATGAATGCCCAGGGGCTCGTGAAACATCAGACACAAGCGGAGATTGATCAGATCCGCTCGCGCATTGGTTTCGTTTTTCAGGATTTCAGCCTCTGGCCGCACCTCAATGTGCGTGACAACATTTCATTGGCGCAGCGGATCGTCCTGCGGCGCGCTCCACTTGAAATCAATGAGACCACCAACGGGATCATGTCAAAGCTCAGCATCACCAATCTGGCTGACAAACATCCCGGTCAACTCTCGGGTGGGCAGAAACAAAGGGTTGCGGTCGCGCGGGCGCTGGCTCTCAGCCCGGCCTTGATGCTGTTTGACGAGCCCACATCAGCGCTTGATCCAGAACTTGTCGGTGATGTGTTGGCTTTGCTTCTAGAGCTCAAGGCGGAGGGCATGACGACGCTGACCGTCACTCACGAGATGTCTTTTGCCAGAAGACTTGCGGACCGCATCATCTTTCTCGAAAAAGGCCGGATCATCGCGGATGGGCCTCCCGCCAACATTATCGATCAATCTAATGATCCCCGGCTCAAGCAATTTTTCAAGTTAATCTGAGTGTCAAAGGACTGAGGTCTTCCAGCAAAGCGGAACACTAGTAGATGCAGCAACGCCGGCTACTAAACTCATTGGCTTCCCTGCAGCGAGAAAGGCCGCTATCTGGCACACCCGCAGTGTGTTTCATCACCATGATGTCCCTGTTGCGGACATAGCTGATGGTGGGCGTCTCATTTTGAACGGCTGGTTCGCAGCGACGCTTGAAGGCGTTTGCGTGCAAGAGCCGATTGCGGCCTAGCAAGAAGGCATCAATCAGCCTGCTACTGGCTTAGCAAATCTTCAACGGCCCCGCGCAAAACGGCTTCATCCGCTGGATTAAAGACTGGATTGCCGGCACGGTGTCCCCAGTTCGAGTCGATCTGACGCAGTTCGGCATTCGGCATCATCGCGGTTTCCAGCGCGCTGTCCTCTGGCGTGAAGTACAGGTCGGTGCGTGACGGCATGATTATCGACCGCGCTGTGATTGATCCCAGAGCCTTTGCGATGTCGCCGCCATAGATCTCGTTGTCCGAGATATCGGACGCCATCCATGTGTCAAGACTTGCCAAGAGATCATGGGCGTTCCTGCGCAGGAAGTTTGCTTCCCAGGACCGCACAATGAAGTCCTCCAACGACGAAAATCCTGCCACCTCATAGAGCCTCTCACGATAAAACGTCTGCGACATGGCCCAACCGGCATATACTCGGCCCATCGCCCGTAAGCCGCGAACCGGATGCCCGTCAAAATGAGTGCCGCGCCAACTTGGATCACCAGTCAAAGTTGAACGTACGCCATCCAGGAACACTTTATTGTGGATCGATGTTCGCGCGGAGCCGCAAATAGCACAAATTCGCTCCACCATCTGGGGAAAGATCGCGCCCCAATGCAGCGCCTGTTGAGCCCCCATTGACCAACCGTATATGAGCGCCAAACGCTCAATCCCAAAGACATCCTCCAGAAGCTTTTTCTGTGCGTGGACATTGTCCCAATGCGTGAACAGTGGATAACGATCAGGCCCAAACGGTGCATCGTGGTTGGACGGCGACGATGAAAGACCGTTGCCGAACATATTGGGGATTACGATGAACCAGTCCGTAGGATCAAGCACCCGCCCTGGTCCGATCAGCCACTCGAGATCGGTGTGCTGTGCGCCGTAAGGGGTGGGATATAGGATGACGTTTGACCGATCGTCAGCAAGTGTGCCGTAGGTCGTGTAGGCGAGCCGCGCACGTGGCAATGTCATGCCCTTTTGCAGCTTGAAGTTTTCGATCTCAAAAACCTGGTATTCTGGCTGTGCCATGGGTCCCCACATCGTCAAAACGGAACCCTCACGGGATCCCTCAGTCATTCATTTACCAGATTGCTCTCCAAGTAAACACAGGCGTTGCTACACCCGCGACTTGCCTCCCCCAAAGTGCCGACTTTCCCTAAAAGATTATTTAGGAAAGCGGCTGGCAGCCGACTGCGGCTTCATATTTTCACAACGGTTGTCCTGAACACCCTCCCAGCCGGACACTGTCGACGTTCTGCGCTGCGGCTGCGCGAACACGGGCTTTTCGCCAAAGCAGCTGTCGGGACACGTCAGCACTAATTTGGATTGCCCAACCGAATTTCTTTTTTCAAACAGTTCGGGGACGCCACAGTTTGATCTGAGAGAGGGCAACAGCAGCGCAATACCGCCATTGCCCCCTGCTTGCTTGGGCGTCAGACGACCTCTGTCTCGACCGCGATATTGCCGTTCGTCGCGTTGGAATAAGGGCAGATATGATGGCCGCGTTCCGCGATCTTTTCAGCGACCGCCGTTTCAACACCGGGCATGTTGACGACCAGCTTTACTTGCAGGCCAAAACCGCCGTCGCTGCGCGGCCCGATCCCGACATGCGCGTCCACCGTAGCGTTATCCGGCACCTCGCCCAGCTTTTCGCTTTGCGCGGCGAACCGCATCGCGCCCAGATAGCATGCGGCATACCCAAGGGCGAAGAGCTCCTCCGGATTATGACCGGCACCTGAACCACCCAATTCTTTTGGAGGTGTCATGGTCAGGGTCAGCATACCCGATTTCAGCGCGGCGGTGCCGTCGCGGCCTCCACCTGTGGCGTGGGCTTCGGTCCGGTATTTGATATCAGTAGACATGACTTTTTCCTTGTGCACGATTTAATAGTGCACATGCCTTACGCAGAGCCGATATCGGATGTCAATTGCTTGCAATTAAATCGCGCGCCATATAATTGAGAGCAATGACATTAGTCCCTTCGAACATGATTTGCTTCGCGCTCTACTCCGCGACCCATGCAATGCAGCAGGCATACCGCCCCTTGCTGGACCCGCTTGGAATCACTTATCCGCAATACCTCGTGCTGAGTGTTCTCTGGGCGGCTGAAGCACCACTGACCGTGAGCGTCATTGGCGGTGCTCTTTATCTTGATTCCAGTACGATTACGCCACTTCTCAAACGTCTTGAGACGGCTGGACTGGTCGTCCGCAATCGCAATCCGCACGACGAACGCATGGTACACGTATCTCTCACCGATACAGGCCGCGAATTGAAAGTGCGTGCCGCGCATATCTCGGTCTGTATATTTGAGAGAACGGGGCTGGATGTCGACGCGTTGGAACGTTTGCATACCGAGGTCTCGGAACTTGGTGAAAGGCTACGTACCTCTTCGAAACCAGAACTGCAGACAGCCAGTCGAGATGCTTCAATCCAGAAGGTGACAACATGACGAGAGAGGAGTTCGAGGATACCGCCCGCCGCGAAGGCTACGGTGAACCAAAGCTGGTCTGCTTTGATCCCTCCTCCCGCAGCGAGATGCATCAGCATGACGAAGTATCATTTGTCTTCGTAGTCGAGGGTGAGTTTATCCTTAACACGGAAGATGGTGCACCGCGCCATGGCCCAGGCAACACTTGCATCCTCCCGAAGGGCGTGAATCACGCCGAGGAAGTCGGATCAGACGGTGCAACTATTCTGGTCGCACGCAAGTAAGGCTCTGAGCGACGCTGCTGCCAGACGAGATCAAAACAGTCTGAAATCTGCGGCAATATGCATCCGCCAAGCTTGGACGAAAGAAACCGCAGAGGTCGCCCGTTTCACAGGGTATCATTCAGCTTTTCGTGCTGCTTTTATACCTTGATTTGGCAAGCCATTCCGGATTCAATTCGATGCCCCAACCGGGCGCATCTGTGACGACAACTTTCCCATCTTTAATTCTGTAGGGGTCATTGCGAAACAAATCGCGCTGCCAAGGATAATAATCGTCACCTTCAATCGAAAATTCCAGATAGCGCCCCCCGTTGGGCATGGCTCGCATCAAGTGCATCGTGAAAAGCGTCACAAGCGACAGGTTTGCGGCGTGCGGCGTGCACGGCAGACCCTCTGCCTGACCCATGCGCGCCACGTCCATGGCAAGCGACATACCCCCGACATAAAGGATATCCGGCTGGATGATGTCCACGGCACGTAGCGCGATCATCCGTTTCCAGTTCTGAGGATCCCAGTCCTGCTCGCCCCCTGCGACATCTATGGAAAGGGCGCGCGATACTTCTGCAGTCTGCTCCAGCTCCCAATAGGGACAGGGTTCTTCGAAATGTTCATAACCGCTATCTTCCAGCATCCGGCCCACCTTGATCGCGCGCTGGAGGCCAAAGCCGGAATTGCCATCGACCAGTAGCGCCGCGTCAGGACCCAGCGCCTTTCGGATTGCGGGAATGATCGCTTCAGTGCGGCCCGGCCATTCGTCGCGGTCCTGCCCGCATTCTGCACCAACGCGCACTTTGAAGGCGTCAAACCCCAGCGTGTCGCGCAAAACGATCAGGCGCGCAGCCTCGTCTTGGGGCGTGATGTCGCGCCGCATCGAAGACGCATAGGCTCGGATTGGGCCCGCAGATCCCCCGAGCAGTTCCGCGACCGGCTTACCCGAGGCTTTGCCTCGCCAGTCCCAGACTGCGGTGTCGAGCCCGGCCATAGCACGGCGCAGATACGTGCCCGGGTATTTGTGTTCCCGCAGTGGAATTTCAGCGATTACCTCCTCGAGCGCATCCATGCCGCGCCCGAGCGCCCAGGGGGCAACCTGGCGGTGCAAAACCTCGCACGTGAGATCACTGTTATACGTAGAAACCTGCCCCCATCCGGCGGACCCATCCTCGGCTGTGACACGCACAAAACCGACCAGTGGCGTGCAAAATGTCTCGATCTGGCTGATCCGCAAGCCAGTATCGTTATTGCCGCGCTCGTAAGTGACAGGCACTGCGCCGGAGGCCGAGTATGGGGTGCTCATAGTGCATCCTCCAGTATCAGATCAGCGGCTCGGTGGGCGAGCATCATGGTCGGGGCATTGGTGTTGGCCGAAGTAATGTTTGGGAAAACCGATGCATCCACGACACGAAGCCCTGTGAACCCATGTAATTTCAGCCGGGGGCAAACCACCGAGCTCGCTGTATCCGTGCCCATCCGGCAGGTACCCACAGGATGAAACACGGTACCGCAACGCTCCCGAAAATCGGCAAGGATGTCGTCAGGCGACATGCTGCATAGATCAGGTGCTATGGCGCTTTCGACCAGCTGCTTGAGAGCGGCCGTGTTCATCAGCTGTTGGCACAGCAGCCCACCGGCCACGACTTGCATGCGATCTTCCTCTGTCGCCAGCGAATTGGGACGGATGATGGGAGGCGCGTCGGGATCATTTGCGCTGATGTCGATACGACCGCGACTGGTTGGCCGCGACGGTTGAAAGCTTATGATGAATCCGGGAAATGGATCGGGTCGCACCACGCTGCGTTTTCCGGCCGGTGACGTCGTGTAGGTAACCGGATTGAAATAGAGCTGCTGGTCGGGATGAGGACGGTCGGGTGAAGAGCGGAAGTAGCCGCCGCATTGGTTTACCGACAGCGACAGTGGACCCCGCCGGGTCAGCGCATATTGCAGGGCGACGCGGAGCTTGCCGAGGAAAGGGCTCAGCATGTTGTTCAGCGTCGGCTCGGTTGCGCGGAAATAGTAGTTGATACCAAGATGGTCTTGCAGGTTGCCGCCCACATGAGGCGCATCGACAACGGGCGTAATGCCAAGGCGCTTCAATTCCGCTGCCGGACCTATACCTGAAAGCTCCAAAATGCGCGGCGAACTCACGGCGCCCGCCGACAGAATAATTTCTCGTCCAGCCGTCAGGGTGACGGATCGCCCCCGATGGCGCAGCTGGACCGAGGTCGCGCGGCGCCCATCAAAAACGATCCGTTCGACAAGCGCACCGGTCATCAGCGTGACATTCCGTCTTTTCAGGGAAGGCGTGAGAAAGGCGCGCGCCGAATGCATCCGCCGCCCGCCGCTCGTGTTGATCCGGTAGACTGCGGCCCCCTCGCTCTGGGCGCCGTTCATATCATCTGTTGCGGGGAGCCCGAGTTCGTTGGCAGCCGCAAAGAAATGCCGGTTTGCTCTGTGGATTTGGTCCGAGACATCTTGCACATGCAGGAGGCCGTTCCCCTTTCGCACACCTGCAACGTCAACTTGGGTTTCCATCGCCTCATAGGTTTTTTTTACTGTGTTCCAATCCCAGCCAACAGCACCGGACGCAGCCCAATCGTCAAAATCGCGCGGCAATCCCCGCGCATAGACCAAAGCATTGATCGCACCAGACCCCCCGACCACCTTGCCGCGCGGCCAATAGCCTTTGCGCCCTGCAAGCGCCTCTTCTGGTTCAGAATCGTATTTCCAATTTACGCTGGGATCAAAGTATGTCTTGCCATAGCCCAAGGGTAAGGCAATCCAAGGTGACCGCCCGCGCCCTCCAGCTTCGAGAACGAGCACCTTGTATCGGCCCGACACGCTCAGCCTTTCTGCGAGCACGCAGCCAGCCGATCCAGCGCCAATGATAATGTAATCATAGTCTGCCATTTTGCCTCTGCCTTGTACAAGCTGCCCAAGCAATACCGCCGAGTCGCGGCATGGCAAAGGCAAACTAAAGTTGGTCAGAAATTGCCAGAGCAAAATCAGCAGCAGAGCTAAAAGAAATTTAGGCTCAGGACTCATAACCAGAATAGAACGGTTGCAGCGAGAGCGATGGCTGACAGGAATACCTTTGGACATCTGTCGTAACGAGTTGCGACACGCCTCCAGTACTTCAGTCGGCCAAACATGATCTCGATACGGTTGCGCCGCTTGTATCGACGATTGTCATATTTAACAGGCTTTTCCCGCAACTTTCACCCTGGGGTACAGGGAGTGACACCCATATTTACAAGGTCTCAGCGGAACCAATCGGCGTCATACCCGCGATCTCCAAGCAACCAATCTGCCGCTGGAAGGCTGCTCACGAGATCATGTGCGCCAGTATAGTCACTGACCTGCCCAGCAGTCATGAAGAACCGAATGGGCCGCCCAATCGTATCAGTCACGGCATGCAGTTTCGTATTCATACCGCCCTTGGTGCGACCTATCAGGCGTCCACGCCCCCCTTTTTGGCCCACAAGCTGGACGCTGTACGATGTGCTTTGAGATAAGTTGCATCGATTGATATTGTTTTGATATCCGGCGCTTCAGCAGCCAACCCGAGCATGATCCGCGCGAATACACCCATGTCAATCCATCGCTTCCAACGGTTGTAAAGCGTCTTGTATGGACCGTTTTCCTTAAGTTCATCACACCAGCGTAACACATTACGGTTGATTAAGATTATGCCGCTCAGGACACGCCGATCATCAACTCGGGGCACCCCATGACTCTTTGGAAAATACGGTCGAAGCCGCCCCATTTGCTCTTCGCTCAGCCAATAAAGATTGCTCACATTACACCCCCGCAGTTTACCGGTTTGAATCATGCCACCAAGACAGCATCAACAAGATTAATGGGTCCTGAGCCTAGGGTACGGAAGCAGATGACGTGATCCGACGCCGGGTCGAACCCTTCGCAAAGGTCCTGAATGATGCTTTTCTGGTCAGCACACGGGCCGATCCAACGTGTCGCAAGCCCCATACGCGTCGCGTGAAGAACGATCTTTTGCAGGCGGCGACCAACGTCGATTGCTGACAGCCGGTCGTATTCACGCGGCGCAATCGCAACCAGAAACGCAGACCCCCCCGACGGTGGGCCAGACCGTCAAAGGGGCGGCAAAACACCCGGGCGCGCATCAGATCGAAAGCGTCGAGATAATTCAGCGCCTTTGGCAATGCCTTAACCGGTCGAATACGAGATCTGACGGTGACGACGTCGAAAACCAGTTTTACCGCGGGAATTGCAGCGACGCCTAGTGGAACACCGACCAAAACAGTGGGCCAAACCTCGACCATCGCCCCGACGCCTGCTAAAAATAGCAAGACAAGCACTATGACAACGTTAGCCAGATACAACAGCCAGCCGGTAAATTGCAGCCCGACTTTGATTTTCCAACGAAAAGTATCCTAGTACCAGTGCTCTGAGGAGGTCGGCGCGGGTTTAAAAAAGCTGACACGGTTCCGGGGGATCCTCTGCAAAATCGGGTCCAGCTGATCGCGCCCGTAATGATGGTCGGCACGTGGGGCGGAACGGGTGCAAAGGTCGCAGTGCCGATCGGGCCCTCGGTTGGCCTGATTGGTGGACCAAAACGGACGTACCTTACTATCCACAAGTTGGTCCCCGTCGACCAACACGGGTCGCTCATAGCTCGCCAAGTTGGCGAAATGTAGCTTCCGCCTTGCTGCTATTCGTACATGGTCCGACATCTTGTTTGATGAAAAGTCAGTTATCCCAGATGACATATCACGGCCACGTCATTGACACCTGCATGTTGAAACCCGCTGGCCGGACCAGACGTCGGCGGTCAAGGTTCTGGTAGCGAAGCCTTGATCAATCGTCATCGTCACTGCCTTGGCGTCCCTGTCCGCCTTCGCCATGAGTATCGCGTTGGCAAGATACGCAATTGTCGATAATGCGGATGCCTTCCTCAAGGTGTTCGCGGATCAGGTCATCTTCCTGATGCTCGTGGCAACTGAAGCAGGTGTACTGTGAAAAGTCGTTCGTGGTGGTGTGACAGGACGTGCAGACCGCATCATGACGGCCTTTCAAGGCAAAAAAGCGGGTGCGGTCGATTGCGGCCGCTTTCCAAGTCGTTTGTGTGTGGCACGTATTACATTGGGCGACTGGTGTGACGTGCAACACATCGACAGTCGGCGTGTGGCAATTGGCACAGCCCGCTCGCAGCGTCGCATGGGCAAAGGTGTGGCTGGGCGGCGGCGTCAGGCCCGCCATCGAATGATCGTTATGACAGCTGATGCAGTCGGTATAAGCCAGCCCTCGGTGAAACGGTGTGATGCGCGTCGTGCGCGAGATCGGTGCGCATGCGATGGTTTGAAACCCGATATCGGCAACTGCATGGCAGGTTTTGCAGCACGCCTCGACAGCGCCCTGCAACAGCGCATGGCAAGTAAAACAGTTGTTTGAAAGGCTCTGATGCGCAGGCATCAAGGCTCCGGGGGCGAGCATTGCGTCGCGCTTAACAAAGGCAAGTGCTATGATGCCCGCAAGGTTTACGGCGATAATCGCCACGATCCAGCGTTTCATGACCACTCCCAAAAAAATGACAGCACTCACGATAGGGGCGGTACCCAGCACGGCGAAGATCAGCGTGATCGGGTAGTGAAGCACCCGCCATTGCTTGACCGTGTCATATGTCAGGCTGTCCCAATACAGCCGCTCCTCCAGCGCCTGCGGCGTCAAACCTTGATCGCGCAGCCGCTGCGTCGTTGCGGCCAGCCGCGATCCAGCCCGGCGTAGCAGGAACTTTCCGGTTCGTCCGCTGGCCACCTTCAGCAGCATCGCCCCAATGGCAAGCCAGGCCAGCACAGCGTCGAAGTAAATGCCCGCTTGGACAACGATCAGCAGCGATCCCGCCCCTGCCGTAGAACAAATGCGCGGGTTGCTCTGGTCGCTGCTCCAAGGCGGCCTTCAGCATCGAAAGCATTGGCGTGATCCCGATGCCCCCCGCGATGAACACCGGCGGCGCTTCGGAGTTGGCGGAAAAGAAAAATTGTCCGGACGACGTCCTGACTTGCAGGATTGTTCCGGCTTGCGCGTGGTCATGCAACCAGTCCTAGGAAATAACTGGGCCGCGTCCGGCCTGTTTGGCGGCGCGACTGCGCGCTTGACGGTCATGCGATAGTGATCTGGTTCAGGCCTGTCAGAGATCGAATAGCACCGTATCACCCTCCCGGAGACCTTCGGGCCAGCGACAGGAAGGGAAAATGTCAGGAATTGCCCCGGTTTGAAGGGTGGCAATGGCGCACCCTCGACGGGCGTCAAGACAAAGGAACACTGCGTAAGCGCGGGATATTCGAAAACGCGCACTGGCACGCGAAAATCGCGCGACCCTTCCCATGCAATTTCCCAAGATGGGCCTTGCATACCTGCGGGTGTGAGATAAACGGCGCGCCTCGACTGCCAGACATCAACGGCAACCCCGAGCGCAAGAATCCAGCAGGCGTCAAGACCGCAACATGATCCCGCCCGTGCAAGGATCAGCCCATACCCAGACCTTCAGATTCTGAAGAGGTCGGTCAGGGGTGTAAAAGTGAGCATGGATCTTGATCCTTTCAGATGCACGGCACCTTTTACAATCAAGCTTCGTGACACTCTGACTTTCCGCGTCAGTGACTTATTGTCCGCAAGATTTGAGAAAACAGGTGTCAGGAGTACGTGAGACGGCTGCCCAAAACCTCTAGGGCGACTACCGTTCATCCCAGCAACTGCAAGCTGCGCCAAAACCACGCGCGATGAGTTGATCTGGATCAGTCCGATGTCCCCGCAGATACCCATTATCACGTGGGAAACTTTTTTCGCTCAGTGGATTTCACGTGAAAAGCGGACAGCGCCCACGGTCTCCGCTCCCTGAGGGTCGCGCACCAGCAGCGCATGTCTGCATTCCACCCTTTGTGTCGAATAGAAGGAATAAATGGTCCTGAGCCGACCTGCGCAGTCAGTCACGATTCCGCAACGCTGTTTTACCATTCCGGCACGCGGTGCGTAGTCCAGCATTTGCTGCTGGTAAGTGACTGCTCTGCGGACAAAGCGCCAAGGCGCTGCAAGAGCGAAAGCACTCAGGTGCATTTCGGTGACCCAGACAGGGACGACGGGAGGTATGAAATCACTGCACTTGTAAGGCGATGGCTTCCGGTTGACGAAACCGGCGGATCGAAACTTCAAAGTTGGGCTTAAGCGCGACGCAGTTCGCGAAGGTCATCGTGTTAAATAGCTTATCATGAGCGATGTTTTGGCTCTTGATCCGTCACACCAGTTCTTTGCCGGTAACTACTGCATATCTTACAGCCTATCGGCCACGAGGATCTGGCGCAGGCCCTTGCTACGAAACAGATGCTGAGATTTGAGGGCTGCTCCACTATCCGGGCAATCAGAACTCAGCACCCAAGAGGCCAATGAGAGCGCCCGTAGTCCCAACGGTTCCTGCGTGAACGGTCGCGCAGGCAGAGCGCTGTCATCTAGTCAATTCACGGCCTCCCGATTGGCACGCCCCACGTCCTCTGGAGCGACGGAGACGGTTTTGATGACCGCGTGGCAAGTCTGGCCGGGAGCGAGGCCCATCGCCTCGGCGGAACGCCGGGTGATACGAGCCGACAGGCGGTCGCCGCCGATATCCAGCGTCACCATCACGCCCGGTCCGTGTCCGGGACGAAGCTCGGCCACCCTGCCTTCAAGGATGTTCAGGGCGGATAGTCCTTCGGGACGGGCGCGCGACAGGATCACATCCTGTGCTGCGATGCGGACACGGATTGTCGTCCCTACAGGGCCCTCGACCCGTGGAAGCCAGAGCGTTCCGGCAGCGGTAGCAAGCTCGCTCAGCCCGTCGGCATGATGCCTCGTGATACGGGCTGTCAGCACCGAGGCAGCCCCCCGCGCACCCATTGCGCCAACGTCGCCCAGCACCTCGGCAGGCGGCCCCATTGCAGCAACACGACCGTTGCGCAGCGCAACCACTGTGGTCGCCAGACGGGCGACTTCGGAAGCGGAATGGCTGACATAGAGGATCGGCACGTTCACCTCATCACGAAGCCGCTCGAAATAGGGCAGTATCTCGGATTTGCGCGCTTCGTCGAGCGCGGCCAGAGGCTCGTCGGCGAGGATCAGACGCGGCGCAGACAGCAGCGCGCGGCCGATGGCGACACGTTGCTTTTCGCCTCCTGAAAGCGCGCCGGGCCGCCGACCCAGGAGCTGGCCGATGCCCAGCATCTCGACAACGCGGGACATATCTTCGCGCGGGGCGTGTTTGGGAGCGAACCATGCGCCATAGGCAAGGTTTTGTTTGACGGTAAGATGCGGAAAGAGCCGTCCCTCCTGGAAGATGTAGCCCAGTCGGCGTTGGTGGGGCTTGAGCCTGACGCCCGCTTTCGTGTCGAGCAGGGTCAAGTCATCCGCAGCGATGCGCCCCGCATCGGGCGTTAAAAGCCCGGCGACGGCGTTCACGATTGTCGTCTTGCCCGAGCCGGACCTGCCGAAAAGAACCGTCACGCCGGGCGGCGCCTTGAAATCCACGTCAAGCGTGAAGCCCGCGAAAGCGTGACGAATGGAGACCTCCAGCATTACGCGCCTCCGACCCGGGCCGCGACCCGCCGCCCGATCCACTCGGACAAAAGCAGCGCCCCCATAGCAAGGACCACCGAGACGATCACCAGCTTCATGGCGGAGCTCTCACCCCCCGGCACTTGCAGAAAGGCATAAATCGCAGAGGGGATGGTGCGCGTCTGGCCTGGAATGTTGGAGACAAAAGTAATGGTGGCCCCGAATTCGCCCATCGCCTTGGCAAAGGCGATGATGGTGCCTGCGACGATGCCCGGAAGCGCCATGGGCAGCGTCACGGTCAGGAAAACCCAAGGGGGAGACGCACCAAGCGTGGCGCTGGCTTGTTCGAGCTTGGGGTCCACCGCCTCGATCGACAAGCGGATCGCGCGGACCATGAGCGGAAAGGCCATGACTGCCGCCGCGACCGCCGCTCCCGTCCAGCGGAAGGCAAATACGATGCCCCAATCAGCGAGGACGCCGCCAATTGGCCCGCGCGTGCCAAGGGTCAGCAGCAGGATATAGCCTGTTACCACCGGCGGCAGAATAAGCGGCAGATGGACGACCCCATTCAGGACCTGCTTGCCCGGAAAAGACCACCGGGCAAGCGCATAGGCGATGAAAATGCCGACCGGCAGGCTGACAACTGTCGCCCAGAAAGAGACACGGAGGGAAAGCGCAACTGCCCTCCACTCCTCGGGGCCAAGCCAATCCAGCATGGCCTATTCAGTCACTACGACAAAGCCCTGACGCTCAAAGGCTGCACGCGCCTCTGCACCGCGCAGGTATTCAAGGAACTCGGTCTCCGCTGGAAAGTCACGGTTGGCCAGATCCGCAGCGGGATAAACGATGGGCGGATGCATGTCCGTCGGGAATGTGCCGATAACAGTCACGTTGTCTTCGGCCACAGCGTCTGTTGCATAGACGATGCCGTAGGGTGCTTCGCCAGTGGCCACAAAAGCGAGTGCCGCGCGGACGTTGTCGGCTTGGGCGACTTGAGCTTCGACACCATCCCACAACCCGAGATTTTCCAATGCCGCCTTGCCGTAGATGCCCGCTGGTACCGCATCGACCAGCGCCATGGCGAGCCGCCCTTCGCCCAAGAGGCCCGCAAGGTCCATGTCGGGTCCAATCTCGACTAGTGCCGCATTCGTCCCTGCCGCGATCAGCACGATCGAATTGTTCAGAAGATCGAACCGTGTCCCGCTCTCGATCAGCCCATCCGCCTCGAGCGTGTCCATCCAGTCTGGATTGGCGGAAATGAAGATATCCGCGGGCGCACCTTGTTGAATCTGGCGAGCCAGGGCGGAGGACCCGGCAAGCGATATGATCAGATCATGCCCCGTCGCCGCCTCGAAACTGTTTTCGATCTCAGCCATTGCGTTGGTCATGCTCGCGGCGGCGAAGACAGTGATGTCGTCGGCCTGGGCGACTGCGGGCACAGCGAAAACCAAGGTGGTCGCAGCAGCTTTGAAAGACGCAAGCTTCGACACAGATGAGACCCTCCGGACTGATATGTTTCACAAAACATATCGCAACGGCACAACCATGAGGTCAAGCGTTATTTTCCGCCGGGAATATCCTTCAACATCTTACCCAAGGTCGCGAGACGTGCTGATCCACCTGCAGCAGCCTCAGCTTCGAATGCACGGTATTCCGACACAACTTCGTGCCCCAGGTCGGTCAGAACCGCCCCGCCGCCACCCGGCCCTCCCCGCGTGCTCTCGACCAAGGGCGCGCGGAACATCGCGTTGAGCGTTCCGATCAACTCCCATGCACGCTTGTAACTCATCCCCATTTCGCGGCCCGCCGCAGCGATCGAGCCGCATCGGTCGATACGTTCGAGCAGGTCGGCCTTACCCGGCCCCATCATCTCGTCCTCGCCAAAGACGATGCGGATGCGCAGGCGCGGCTCGGGGGGGTGTTGTGGTTTGATCTGCATATCGGGAGATTTGCAGAAATTGATCGCCCGACGCAAGCAAGTGCGAACACTTCCGGCAAAGACCAAACAGTTGCGGCCAAACAGGACCTGCTTTGGCAATGTGGGATTTCGCCTCTTTGTGGCCTTGCACACGTACTAGATAGCCGGTTTGGTGAAGCAGCGGCGCAGCTATCGAACCGGACCTTCGCATCCGGACTCGCAGGTCGATACGGATTTAGCTTTACCGGGGGCATCCCGGAGGCAACCAGACACCCCTCCCTTTTCTAAAGCGCTGCGAAGGCTGCAGTTTCCGGTCCCATCGGGTTCCGTTCAGCATTCCCATTTAATGTCCTGAAGTAGTGTTTGTCGGCGAGGCATGTGGCACAAGACAACTGGTTAACGTTCAGCTTCACGCATCAAATCGTCCTGTTGACGCATCGGCGATAGGAACAAGAGGCTTTTGACGGAAGTAACGGAAGGCCTTTGGCCAGGTTACTGCGGTGTCATCGAGAAACTTCGACATATGACCGTCCGGACGAACGGACATCCTGAAGTTTGTCCCCGACCATACTGTTGTTGAAACTAACCACCGCAAAACTACGTGATTGCACCGAGGTAGGATTAGACGGAGATTTCGTGAGCAAGACCATTCTCATCGTTCTTTGCGTCGCAGGTGTATTTGCGGTCGCGGTCGGCGTCATGTTCTTCACTCGCAACGGAGCGGATGAGAAGTTCGCGGCCGCCGATGCGGGGGCGCTGTCCGCTGAAGAATTTTCAAATGAATCCTACAGGGTCCTTCCAGAAATGCTCGCCGTGATCTATCGAGCCTTCGCTGAAACCGAAGAGCGCCAGATTTACGACAGTCTGGCGGAGGTATCCGCCGGCGGGGCCTTGGAAACCCTTTACCTCGAGCGCGTCGGCGCCATGGCGGGGGGTGGACTTGAGCAAGCCGATCAGCAGTTGCACGCCATGGAGCTGGTCGGGCTCTCGTCGCGCCTTAGGGGCAAAACGCTCCAGATGAACGTATCCTGGCGGGTTGTAGGGACGGTCGGGCATGCGACCCACCTGCACGTGCGGGGTAACACCTACGCGGCGAACATGGTAATCGAACCGGTGGACGGCGTTTGGCGAATATCGGATTTCGAGCTGACCGATGTAGATCGGTCCCACGCTGGGGTGCTGGTGGCGTCAGAATGATCGCAGTAAAAAACCTTTCTTTCGCCTATCCGAGCGGTGATTTCCAGCTGACCATTCCCAGCATGATCCTCCAGCCCGGCGAAAAAGTAGCCGTGGTAGGGCCAAGCGGAACGGGAAAAACCACGCTGCTCAACTTGATCGCAGGCATCGTCGTTCCGACAAGCGGCACGGTCCAGTTGGGTGCTGAAGTCATCTCCGGAATGAACGACGCCGCGCGACGGGCGCTCCGGGCGGCGCGGATCGGTTTCGTGTTCCAAGACTTCGCGCTTCTCGAATACCTCAGCGCACGCGAAAACATCCTGTTTCCCTACCGCATCGCGGCAGGGGCGAAACTCGACGCAGGCGCGCGCGCCCGCGCAGAAAAACTGGCTGCATCGTGTGGGCTGGACGGTAAGCTCGGACGTCGGCCCGGTGAACTGAGTCAGGGCGAGCAGCAGCGCGTTGCTCTGTGCCGCGCGCTGGTGATGAAGCCGCAGATCGTTCTGGCGGACGAGGCGACAGGTAATCTCGACCCAGCGAACAAGACCGCGATCTTGGATTTATTGTTTGAGCGCACGACGGATCAAGGGGCCACCTTGCTGGCGGTGACCCACGATCACGAACTCCTACCCCGGTTCGACCGCATCATTGACTTCTCGACCTTTCGGCAGCCGTCTGAGGGCGCGGCATGAACGCATTGTTCCTCGCGCTGTCCTATCTGCGCTACCACTGGGCGCGCTCTGTGGTGCTGGTGCTGGTCACGGCGATGATCCTGTCGGTGCCGATCATCAGCCAGGTTTTGCTGAATAGATCACAGGCGGCGCTGACGGACCGGGCTGAAAAGACGCCCTTGATCCTAGGCAGCCGCGGTAGCCAGCTCGACCTGATTATGAACGCGCTCTATTTCTCCGACGACCGCGCGGAACCCGTCACGATGGCGGAAACCGAAACGATCTGGGACAGTGGGCTGGGCCTGCCAATACCGCTCAATACCGCCTTCGAGACGAACGGAGCACGGATCGTGGGCACGTCCCTAGAATACTTCGGTTTTCGCGGGCTCAACGTTGCCGAGGGTCGCCAGATCGCCCTGCTCGGCGAAGCTCTTCTGGGCGCCGACGTCGCCGCCCGACTCGGGCTCGGTCCCGGCGACACGGTAGTCTCCGCCCCGCAAAACCTCTTCGATCTGGACGGTGTCTACCCGCTTGAACTCAACATCGTAGGTGTGCTGGCCCCGACTGGTACCGCCGACGACGAGGCCGTCTTTGTCGATATCAAGACATCCTGGGTGATCGCGGGCATCGGCCACGGCCACGATGGTGTTCTGGCCGAGGGCGCGACCACCGGCGATATCGTGGCCTCCGCCAGCATCGTCGAATTCAACCGCATCACTGACGCCAACATCGACAGCTTTCATTTCCACGGCGATCCGGCCGACTATCCTGTCTCGGCGATCGTTCTGGTCCCGCAGGATGCGCGCGCGGCCACGATCCTGCGAGGACGCTATCTCGACCCGGAAAACCCCGTACAGATGACCGTCCCGCGAGAAGTCATCGCGGGCCTCGTCGACCGCATCTTCCGCATCAAGACGCTGCTCGATGCTGTGACGCTTATCGTCGGCGGCGCCGCACTTGTCGCCGTGGGGCTTGCGATATTCCTGACCTACCGCCTGCGTACCCGCGAGATGCAGACCGCTTTCAAGATCGGCGCGCGGCGCAGCATGATCCTGCGCCTGCTTGCCGCGGAGACCGTCATAATTCTTTTGTGCTCTGGGGTCATTGCCCTCGGGATCACCCTGGCCGTGCAAAATCGCGGCAGCGCCATCGTGGCTTGGCTTCTGGCCGCCTGACCCCAAACCCAAAAAAGGAGAGACTTCTATGAAACCCGTCTTTTCCGTTACACTGGCTCTGGCCGCCCTGATGGGCAGCACGGCGCTGGCCCATTATGGCATGATCATCCCCAACGATCCGATGATCAGTCAGGAAGATGGCAGGTCCGTTCAGTTGGAGGTGTCGTTTTCCCATCCATTCGAACGCGGCGGCATGATCCTGGATGAGCCGGTTTCCTTCAACGTAACCCACAATGGCGAAACCACCTCTCTGCTGGGTGATCTGGTCGGCACCGAGATCATGGGACAGGCGGGCTACACGCTCGACTATCCGCTGAATCGCCCGGGCAGCTATGTCTTCTCGATGGAGCCCAAGCCCTACTGGGAACCGGCCGAAGACAGCTATATCGTCCACTACACCAAGACCTATGTCAGCGCTTTCGACGATGACGAAGGATGGGATACCGAACTGGGCCTGCGCACGGAGATCGTTCCACTGAGCAAGCCGTTCGGCCTATGGGAAGGCAACGTGTTCCAAGGCATCGTCAAGCTCGAGGGCGAGCCCGTTCCCTACGCTGAAGTTGAGGTGGAACACTACAGCGAGGATCGCGGTGCGGCGGCGCCCAGCGAATTGATGATCACCCAGACGGTCAAGGCCGATGAAAACGGCGTTTTCACCTATGCCACGCCAACCGACGGCTGGTGGGGGTTCGCGGCGCTGAACACCGCACCCGAAACGCTTGACTATGAAGGCACGCAAAAGGCAGTTGAGCTTGGTGCCGTGATCTGGGTGCGCTTCGAAGAGTGGGACGACTGATGCGCAGCTTTCTCGCAACACTGACGGTGCTGGTTTGGGCCACTACCGCCCTGGCGCACCAGCTTAACGTCTTTGCCTTCGTGGAGGACGGGATCGTTGTCGTCGAAACCAAATTCTCGACCGGGAAAGTTCCAGTTTCGGGCAATGTCCGCGTTCTCGACGCTGATGCCGCAGTGCTTCATACCCTGCCTCTTGAATCCGATGGCACGGTTCGGTTTCCGCTGGACCCGGACGCAGCCGCCAAAGGCATCACGATCGAGGTGATCACAAGCGAAGGGCATGAGGACTACTGGATACTCACGCCAGAAGACATCGCACGCGGATCGGGGAGTTGAGCAGATGACGGCACTTTCGATTACGAGGCGGGGCACGCTTGCCTTCTTACTGTCGGCGGCGGCCTTCCCGGTGGCAGCGCAGGACCGTCCGGTCATCGCGACCGACAGTTATCCGCTCGCCTATTTCGCGCAGCGGCTGGGGGGCGGCGACATCGACGTGCTGTTCGCGGTGCCAAGCGGCACCGACCCATCGTTCTGGCGCCCCGGCATCACGGATATCGCTGCGATTCAAGGTGCCGACCTCATTGCACTCAATGGTGCAGGGTTTTCGACCTGGCCGACCAAGGCATCCCTGCCCCGGTCCCGGACCATCGACACCTCGGCCAGTTTTGAAGACCGCCTGATCCGGACCGACACCGTCACCCATTCTCACGGGGAAGGTGGTGAACATTCCCACACCGCCACCGCGAACTACACGTGGCTCGACTTCTCGCTGGCGATGGAGCAAGCGCGGGCGCTTGCCGATGCGATGATCCGCCAGATGCCGGACCGTGCATCGCGGATCGAGATGGAACGTGAGGCCCTTCTTGCCGATCTGGCGTCGCTCGACGCAGACGCTACCGAATTGGGTCAGGGTGCTGCGGATGTTCAAATGGTCGCTTCGCATCCCCGCTACCAGTATTTTGGCGCAGCCTACGGGCTGATGATCTCTTCAGTGGAATGGGATGCTCAGGAAGAGCCGACTGACGCGCAATGGGCGGCTCTTCAGGCGCTTCAAGCGACGACAGGCGCCGGGTTGTTCATCTGGGAAACAGACCCCTCTGCGGCATCGCGAGAGCGAATGTCAGCGCTCGGCCTGACAAACGTGGTCTTTCCACCCTTGGCAATGACGCCAACGGACGGGGAATTTCTGGAATTGATGAAAGCTTCGCTCGAGCGACTGAGCGCAGCGCTGAAATAGTCCTGCCTCAACAGCCGTTTGAGAACATGATCCACTTCCGAGGCGGTTGGGATGGGGGCGCTGATGCGCAGGGCAGACGAGAAGAGCGGCAGTTGATGGAGCAAAAGCAGTAGACTCTGTCGTTTCGCTGGCTGGTCAGGCTTCGGCCGATGACCCATGTCTGACGCTATCGCCCTGCCAATGCCGTTGTGAAAGATGAAAAAGGGACGTTTACGCACACAGATTTCTAATTGAAATAATCAAAAGTCCCTCAGGCGCATTTGTACCGACACCACCATGCGGCAGACTATCTTGCGTTAGCCTCGTCTCAGGACTCATAACCAGAAAGCCACAGTTGCAGCGAGAGAGTTGAACCCCCAAGCCATCGTTTTGGGGCCCACATACTTAACGAGATAAAACAGGGCTGACGATACTTGATGTTTTGGCCTGTTCAGTCGATCGACCCTAAAGCGAAAGTACGACAACAAGGCCGATTTGACCGAAGCACACCTTTGGTTAAAAAAGGATTAATGGCGGAGAAGGTCAGTAAAGGCGACATCTGATCCCTGAAAATGCTGCTGGACGGCATTTGCCGAAGAGGGTTCGAACCTGCCATTCGGCGCGCTTTATGCTGATGGCTGCCCTGCCGGACGGCTGTTCCTTTCGCTGCCGTCGCGCGAATGTCTGCTTTGGCGAATTCGACGTCGTCTTGACATCACAGGGCATATCGATATATCTCGATATATGGACATAGATAGATCAATATCAGCACTGAACAATCCGATGCGCCGCAGGATTCTGGAATGGCTGAAGGACCGTTCCAACTTTCCTCCTGCGCTACCGGGACACGAAGATCTTGAAGGTGTTTGTGTTGCATATATTCAGGAAAAGGCGAAACTGTCTCAGTCCACAATCTCGAACTACATGGGATTGCTGAAACAAGCGGGATTTGTGAAGGCAGAACGGCACGGCCAGTGGACGTTCTACCGGCGCGACGAAGAGAACATTCAAGCGTTCCTTGCGGCAGTCAAAGACGAACTTCTAAAAACATAACTTGCAGTCAGGGAAACCGATCCCGGTTGAGCCTTGTCAAATTGAAACGATATATCGAAATATTCCGATGGTAGGTGGACATGATTAAGATTGGCAACGATGCGAAGAACCTGCTTGGCCAACCACTGGACCTGCCCTGCGGTGTACGGCTGAAGAACCGTCTTTTGAAGTCCGCCATGTCCGACTCCCTTGGTGATGGCGCGGGGAATCCCACCGAGCAGCAAATGCGCTTGTATGAGCGATGGGCCGAAGGCGGTGCAGCGCTATCACTGATCGGTGAGGTGCAGACAAATCCACACCATCCGGAAAAACCCGGCAATCTCGTGCTTGGGCCAGACGCAGACCTGACTGCACTGAAAGCATTGGCGACACGCGGATCGGCCAACGGTTCACATATCTGGCCACAGCTCGGTCACGCAGGAGCATTGGCGCACGGGCCGATCAGCGACCCGAAAGGGCCCTCTCCTCTTGATGTCGAAGGACTTCGCTGTGACGGCATGTCATTAAAAGACATTCACGACCTGCCTCACACCTACGCACAAGCGGCGAGCCTTGCACAGAAAGCTGGATTTGGCGGCGTTCAGATTCATGCCGGTCATGGGTTTCTGCTCAGCCAGTTTTTGTCGCCACTGTTCAACCATCGGACAGATGCCTATGGCGGCACAGTCGAACGACGTTTCCGCGTTATCGGTGACGTTATCGACGCGGTTCGACAGGCCGTTGGGCCAGCTTATCCGATTGGCATCAAGATCAACTCGACCGACAAGCTTGAAGGCGGCTTGACGACGGAAGACGCGCTGCAGATCATTCGATTGCTCGATGAAACATCGGTGGACCTGATCGATATCAGCGGAGGCACCTATTTCCCCGGCGCTGCATCAAGCTCAGAAGGCACGTCCTCTTCCGACCCCTACTTCATCGACTTCGCCAGCCAGGCAAAGAAGATTACGTCCATTCCAATCATGCTGACGGGCGGATTTGAGACAAGAGATCAAGCAGCAAAAGTCTTGGTGGATGGGTCTGCCGATGCGATCAGTCTTGCCCGTGCAATGGTGCTGAATGCATCTCTTGCCAATACGTGGTTGAGCGATGCGGGCGGTGATCCTGAATTCCCAACATTCGATGCACCGCCGCGCGGAGGAGTCACGGCATGGTACTCAATGCGCCTGACAGCCCTTGGTGAAGACCGTGAAGAGCAGTTCGTTCTGAGCCCTGCGGAGGCCTTGGGGGCATATGATACGCGAGATGCGCAACGTTGTGAGACTTGGCGCAATAGGTTCAATTGAAACAAGAAGCCATTTGACGCGTGGCAGCAAATTGGCAAGCAGGACTCAAAACGGACTTGCGGCGGCACTGTGGGAAAGTCTTATCACCATGAACACTCGCTTTCGGAGCGTGAAAGCTTTTGGTCTGATTGAGCCATGAGAATTCACTGTATCTGGCAGGACTTGCATGTGAACGTGGGGGCGAATTGAGCGGATCTTTAAAACGTTCAACTGGGATACTGGCCACACGCCAGTTTGGTCTGTTGCTATAGGGCTGATTAAATGCGCAAGAATGTTTTCAATCTATACGCCTCGGCCGACGACCTGATTGGGGTTCTCAGCGAGGTCGAACAGGGACGCACGCTACGTTATGTGGCGCTTGAGGATGAGCTGAACCCCAATCTATCGATTTGGCGGGCAGCGGCGGATATACCGGATTTCATACAGCCAAAATCGCCTGGTCTGCCCCGCCGCCTTTACATCATGGCAACCGATGAGCAGCTCGTCCCTGAACCGCGAGATCACATCACGGGAAAGATTTGGTACAGCCTCTATCCCAAAGACATGAACAGCGCGGTCGTTCTGCAAGAGGGGGGTGCGTTTCAGGAAAGGTATCGCCCCTCAATGTTGTTCCTGCACGGCTCAGAAGCTGCGACCCAATTGCTGTTTGACGATATCAAGAAGCTGATCAAAAAGCGTTTCAAAGCGGCGAATGGATATCGTGTTGGACCAGATTACTGGCAGGCCTTAGAAAACGGTGTGCAATTTGCACCAAACTTTACAGTAAATTCCAAATGGTGACCCCGTGCTGCCCGACCGCGTGGCATCGTGTGAACGATTTATGAGGGACGAGGTCTGGTTGTACTGATTACAAAGGCGGGGGTCAGAACGCATTTCAGAAATGGTCGGCGTGACCTATGCCCAGATCCTTTGCGCCAGAGACCAAAAGCATAGCAGACCAAAAGAGCGCTGCGTCATGACCTAACCACGCCCAATCAGCTTCTCTCTTCGCACGATCCCCCACTGATACAAGAGGACGCGCTGCACATGACCGCTTTTGTTTTCAGTACGGACGCGATTTCTCCGTTTCTGATTGCAGGGGTGCGCAACGCCAAGACTGAGGTCGCAATGCCTATCAACGCCTCGATCGAGTGCTATCAAGCAAATGCGAAACAGCCTGAGTTCTTCAGCAACCTCAATCTGTCAGGCTGTGCAAAGACCGCGCCACTCGATGAGAGCGACGGCAGCGTTCAGCTTGAAACCCGAACGGCTACAGAGGTAGCGCTCCGCGTTGAAATGGGAGTGGACCACGACGAATTTCACATAGTTCGCAACCGTCTAAAGCAAAGCATGCTCCGCTCTCGTCGCCCAAATATCTAGTGTGAATTAAAAGCCCTGTTTTTTGCCAGCGGCCGGTTTCTTGCGGATCTCCTTCATCGCCGCCCGAAGATACGCAGCATACCAGTCACGGAGCCTTGTGGATGAGCATGGCGTTTCATTATTTTGCTGAGGAATCTCAACGCAACCTTGCAATCACGACGCTTTGTGAAAAAGCTTTTCAGGACTTCCCCCACGTAGCCCACAGCCCACCAAAGGCGGTACGCACCCGATCAGCACTTGGCCCGCGGATCTCTGCGGCAAACAGCAGGCCAAATCTGTTCAACCGAAATTGAAACCTCTTCATGGCTGATGTCACATCTGCGTTTGTGCAAATGATGCTCAATGTTCCGAAGCCGCAGAGGGAGTGTTTCATGATTGAGAAAGGCTAAGTGACCGCCCTGCCCGCCTCAACATAATTGCTTCTGGCCAGTGCCTTTCAACCGCAATCGAGGCCCCAGTGCTTGAGTTGACAGGGCGCGCCAACGGTATTTATTGGTCGAGCCGCCGGATCGGTGTCCCCTGTTGCCAAGCCGCGACTGCCTCAGCCATCTGACTGTAGAAGAGGCTGAAGGTTTGTTGGCTCGCATAGCCCAGATGGGGCGTCAGCAACAGCTTGCCGGACTTTATCAGGTCTGCGTCCAGGATGGGATCATTCTTTGAGAGAGGCTCAACGTCAAAGACATCAAGGGCTGCGCCGGCCAGCCTCCCCTGACGCAGGCCATCTAACAGATCCGTGGTGTTCACGATGGGGCCGCGCGATGTATTGATCAACGTCGCGTCAGGACGCATCGCGGCCAAGGCTTTTGCGTCAATCATCCCGCGCGATCTGTCAGACAGCACGACATGGATGGAGACAATGTCGGACTGTCCCATCAAGGATGTCAGGCTTTCGCAGTAGGTTACCCCATGCTCGGTGCATAGGTCTGGGGTCAGGTTCTGTGACCAAGCCGCGACCGTCATCCCAAAGGCCTTGCCAAGTGCCGCCATTTGTTGCCCAATCTTACCAAGGCCAATCAGGCCGAGCGTCAAGCCATGCAGGTCCCGGCCCAGACCCGTCTGCCAACCGCCAGACCTCAGGTTGTTGGCCTCAACAACAATCCGCCGTTCAAGGGCAAGGATAAGACCCATAGTCAGTTCCGCCGTCGTCGTCTTGCGCATTTCGGTACCACAGACAGGGATGTCCCGCTCGGCCGCTGCCGCAATCTCGATTGACAAGTTGCGCACTCCAGATGTCACGATCAGCTTGAGGTTGGGCAAGGCACGGATAATATGCCCCGGTAAAGGCGTCCGTTCACGCATCAGGCAAAGCACGTCAAAGGGCCGCAGGCGCTCGAGCAACGCTGTCTCATCTGTGATTGTATCACGAAACGTGGTCACGTTACCGAGGTCTGCCCAATCTGCCAGACTGACCGCGACACCTGCGTAGTCATCTAGGATCGCTATCTTCAATGGCTCGGTATCGACGGTCATTCTCCGAGTCCCCCAGTCCAGTCAACGGGTCCATCGACATATCGCAGACCCTTCTCCGCTGCCTTTTCACGAAGTCCCAGCAGATCAAGCGTTTTACCACCCTTCGCAAGTTCCGCCCGCATTCTGTCTTCCTTTTCTACCCGGGCTTGTGCGGACGCCAGCACCTTTACAGCGGAGGTACGTGGTACAACAACGACACCATCATCGTCGCCACAGACTACATCGCCTGGGACGATCCGCTGACCTCCACAGATAATCGGAACGTTCACGGCACCGATCGTCTCTTTCACCGTGCCTTGCGCGGAAATGGCCCGTGCCCAGACCGGGAAACCCTCATCGCGCAAAACCCTCACATCTCGCACGCCCGTGTCCAGAATCACTCCAGCGCCGCCGCGTTGGCGTACATATTCTGCAAGAATATCTCCGAAAAAGCCGTCGCGGCTTTCCGATGTGGTTGCAACAATCAGCACATCGCCTGGCTGCATCAACTCGATGGCAACATGCAGCATCCAATTGTCTCCTGGTGCGCAAAGCGCCGTGATCGCTGATCCCCCCATTGCGGCACCTTCGACAATGGCCCGAATTTCAGGGACCATTGCACCGGTGCGGCCCTGTGCTTCATGGACCGTGGCCACGCCTGCTTGCGCTAGACCTTTGATGGTTTCAGCGTCGGCGCGCTCAATTTGCTTTACTGCCGTTCCGATCATGATCGAGATTTCCTTATCGTGTAAAAGTTTGAAGGATGTCCGTTCGTCAGACGTCTTGAGGTGCCGCAGTCGCAGGTTTTCGCTTGAGTTCGCCCTTGATCACCCAGATCAGCAACACAGCTGCCAAGCCAAGGAAGACGGCGCTGATGGGCCGCTCTACGAATGTTGCAAAATCCCCCCGGCTCAGCAGCAAGGACCGCCTCATGTTCTCCTCAAGCATTGGCCCGAGGATGAAACCCAAAAGTAGAGGGGCCGCTTCGAAACCGAGCTTGATCAGCAGATAACCGACCGCAGAAAAGCCCGCGACAAGCATCACGTCAACCGTTGATCGACTGAGGCTGTAAACGCCGACGCAAATGAGAAGAACGATGGCCGGAAATAGAAAGCGATACGGGATCTGTAGGATTTTGACCCAGAATTGGATCAAGGGGATATTGAGTATCAGCAGCATGAAGTTGCCGATCAAAAAGCTCACGACAAGTCCCCAGAACAGATCAGGGTTTTCGGTGATCACGCGGGGACCAGGCGCGATGCCATGGATCATCAGCGCTCCCAACATGAGCGCCATGATGGCATCGCCGGGTATGCCAAGCGTCAGCGTCGGAATGAAGGCCGATTGGGCAGCGGCATTGTTCGCGGATTCAGGACCTGCAATGCCAGCGATCGCGCCTTTGCCGAACTTCTCAGGGGTCTTTGACGTCCGCTTTTCAACGGCATAGGACATGAATGCGGCCATGGAACCTCCACCGGTACCGGGCAGAATACCGACACCAGTCCCAACCGCAGATCCTCGCATCATGGGCCAGAAGCTTTCTCGCCATTCCTGCCGGTTTGGCATCAGCCCGCGCAGAGTAATTTTGGTGTTGTCTTTCGCTCGCCCGTTCGTTTTGCCGATGCTGGAAATAACTTCGACCACGCCGAAGAGCGCCATTGCGATGACGATGATACTGACCCCGTTGAAAAGCTCAGGCACACCGAATGTCATCCGCATCGCGCCGCTGTTCACGTCGATCCCCACCAACCCGATCAACAAGCCAATGAGAACGCTGGCGAGGCCGATGAGCGGCTTGCCTTGACTGATTGATCCTGCGGCAACCAACCCCAGCACCATCATCGAAAAATAGTCTGCCGAATGAAAGGACAGCGCAAGCTGCGCCAGTGGCGGAGCCATGAAAATGAGAACGATGATCGACAGCAGACTTCCGATGAAGGATGCGATCGTGGTGATCAGCAACGCTGGACCAGCGCGGCCCTTCTGCGTCATCGGATACCCATCTAAGCAGATCACGGCAGAAGATGCCGTGCCAGGCAAATTCAGCAGAATGGATGCGATCGACCCACCATATTGGGCGCCATAGTAGATCCCCGCCAGCATGACCAAAGCGGCGGTTGCCGGCACATGGAACGTCAAAGGCATCAGCAACGAAATCGCTGCCAGATGCCCGATTCCGGGCAAAACCCCTACGACCATCCCGACAGTGACGCCGAGAAAGCAATAGGCCAGGTTTTGCCAGGTCATCGCAACCGCGAAACCCAGTTCAAGACTTTCCAGAACGCCCATCAGAAGCCCCAGTCAAAAAACGGTGCTTGAACGCCAAGCCCCAGCGCGAACAGCAGCCAGACCGACGGGACGAGCACCAGTGCCAGCATCAAAAGGTGCAGCTTTCTTGTTGCAGGCTCCGCCACTCCGGCAAGCATCACTGTCGCAACACCCGCGGGACCGAACCCCAGTCGTGGCATCACCAAAGCGAACGTCAGGATCGCAAGTGGGATAACGAAATATGGCCATACATTCAGATGGGGGAGCTTTTCGTGGCTGCGCAGCGCCCCCAAAGCGATTAGGATACCGATCATCGTCAGCATCACACCGAGGCTAAAAGGGAAAAAGCCTGGGCCCATCTGCCGAGGGCTTCCAAATCCGTACCCGGCAGTGACTATGGCAACGAATACCCCAATTATGATGGCGGCAACGCCCGACAAAAAGTCTTTCGATTGCAGTATGTTCATCATCAACCCTTCAGCCATAATTGGCCGGGCCTGCCAAAAGCAGACCCGGCACCTTCAGAAAGCGTCAATCACTCTGGCGTGATTCCTGCCGCTTCGATGATGACTTTGAACTGATCGCGCAGCGTAACAAGCAGCGCATCGAAGTCAGCGCTTTCCATCGGCGATACGATAGCTCCGCGGGCTGAGAAGGTTTCATTAGCTGAATCGCTGTTCAAAAATGCGACAACATCTGCCTGGATCTTGTCTGCGATCTCGTCAGACACGCCTGAGGGGGCAAAGAGGCCGGCCCACTGTCCCGCCGCGACATTCGGCACCCCCCCTTCGATCAACGTTGGAATGTCAGGGTGCGACGCGGCACGTTCAGTACGGGCGACACCAAGAATTTTTATGTCGCCACTGTCAACGAATTGGCCAACTGATGACAGAGCAAGCACGCCGATTTGCACTTCACCAGATGCAACCGCTGTTGCTGCGGGGGCACCGCCACGATACGGAATATGCACAGCATCAATGCCCATTTCGTAATTGATCCATTCCGGAACGACGTGGTTCAGAGAACCGATCCCAGCGGATCCGAAGCTGACCTCGCCCGGATTTGCCAGGGCGTAGGCAACATACTCCTCCGTGGTGTTGAACGGCGCATCCTTATTCGCGGCGAGGACGAGGGGTGTATCACTGATCATCGTGATCGCACGGAAATCCTCTGCCGGGTTGTAAGGGATATCGTCAAACAGATAGGGGTTAATCACGTTCACACCCATATCGGCCACGAATAGCGTGTACCCGTCTGGCTCTGCCATGGCGACCGCAGTAGCAGCCACGAAGCCAGCGCCACCGGTGCGGTTATCGACGATGACTTCTTGCCCCCATTCAGCAGACATAGCTTCAGCGACAGTTCTGGCTGCGATGTCAGCGATTCCACCGGGCGAGTATGGCACGATGATCGTGACAGTCTGGCTTGGCCAAGTTTGCGCAAATGTCGGTGAAGCAGCCAAAAAGAATGCCCCTACTGCGCTGGTGATAAATTTTTTCATGTCGTTCCTCCCATGGATGACGATGCCGGGTATTGCCCGATTTCATTTTCTTTTGAGATGCGCCGTGACGCATTGCGACAGGTCTCCTCAGCCCTGTCACTGGGAACAATGGTTTAACCAATACGCTACATTGGTCAAGAAATTTCTTGCACAAACATTTCGCGCTAGCTAAATCGAAGGTAACTGAATTCTTACTGGGGGGTCACCCATGGACGATCATCATGCCGCGCTCGTGCAATTGCGCGCCTACCTCTCACAGGTCGATCAGGCCCCGAACACACGTCTGCCTGCCGAACGTGAACTCGCAAAGCTTGTCGGGACGTCACGGGGTGAACTGCGAAAGGCGCTTGCGGTCCTGGAAGCCGAGGGGCTTATTTGGCGTCATGTGGGCAAAGGCACTTTTGTTGCCTTGGGAAAGCCCTTTGAAACCTATAACTTGGCTGAGATTGCTCAGCGTTCAAACCCGCGCGAGGTCATGCGTGCAAGATTGACGTTTGAGCCAGCCATCGCAGCCGAAGCCGCAATGAATGCAAGCCCATTGGACGTGAACGCTCTGAAATCCTGCACCATCGACAGCCGGAATGCACAAACCTGGCGAGAGTATGAGGCCTGCGACAACCGGTTTCACAAGCTTGTCGCAGACAGCACGCACAACCAGATCACTTCAGCAGTCTTCGACGTCCTTTCAGGCATCCGCAGAGCGGTCGTTTGGGGGCGCCTGCGTGAAGAACGGCAATGCCCTCCGCTCAACCATCATTCCTTCGAGGAGCATGATCTGATCATTGAAGCGATTGCAAACCGCGACCCGGTTGCCGCTTCTGCTGCGATGTTGACGCATCTGAGTTCGGTTGAGCGAAAACTCTTCTTACCCACACAAACAACTTCGATCAGCCGTCCTTCTTAACCATTCCAACCAATCGATAGCATCTGACCAAGGGAAAAATCATGAGCAACTCAACCAAACTCGCACCCGAAATTCTTGATCGCTATCGCGTCCTATCGACATCGACCATCTCTGACGCGCTCGACAAGTTGAATCTCGCCGGCGCGGTGGAGGGCCTGACCCCGCTTTCTGATGACACTGATATCGCCGGTCAAGCGTTTACTGTAGCTTACCTTCCAGCCGGCAGTATGGGTGGTACGGTGGGCGATTTTCTTGACGACTTGGGCCCCGGAGATGTGATCGCGATCGACAATCGCGGTCGAACAGACTGCACCGTCTGGGGCAATATCATGACGGAGGTCGCCAAAAGCCGCGGCATCGAGGGCACCGTTATTGACGGTGTAAACCGCGATCTTCAGGAAAGTCGAGAATATGACTATCCGATCTGGTCCCGGCGCGGCCACATGCGGACCGGCAAGGACCGTGTAACGCTCCAGGCGGTAATGGTGCCGATTTGCCTAGGCACCGTGCGCGTTGATCCGGGCGACCTGATCCGCGCTGACGGAAACGGCGTGGTTGTCGTACCGCTTTCCCATGTGAACACTGTTCTCGAGACAGCAGAATCGATTGAAGAGAAAGAGAACGCCATCCTTTCGGAGATCCGCAAAGGCTTGTCTCTTGGCAAGGCTCGTGAGCTTCACGGGTACCACGCCCTACAGACGCCAAATGCATGAACCAATCAGATAAAGGGAAAACGTCATGAAGAGTATCGAACACTCCACGGGTTTCGTCATCGAACCGCAGGAGCAAGTCTCCGTTCCAGTGCGCGGCACAAAAGATCGCTTCCCTGTTCACCGCATCTATTGCGTCGGGCGCAACTATGCCGCCCATGCTGTTGAAATGGGTCACGATCCGGACAAGGAGCCGCCCTTCTTCTTTCAGAAGAGCCCCACCAATCTTGTCACGGATGGTCAGAGCTTCCCCTATCCGTCTGCCACCAAAGATGTGCATCACGAAATCGAACTGGTCGTAGCCCTGTCATCCGGAGGCCGTGATATCCCGGTGGAGAGCGCCCTCAATTGCGTCTATGGCTACGCTGTCGGTCTTGACATGACACGCCGCGATATTCAGGCTGACCTGAAGAAGATGTAGCGCCCATGGGATGCTGCAAAATCTTTTGAGCATTCCGCACCGTGTAGCGAGCTTGTTCCCGCATCAGAGATCGGACATCCCGCAAGTGGCGCGATCTGGCTGAGGATCAACGGCGCAACCCGCCAAGAAGGTGACCTGGATCAGTTGATCTGGAAGATCCCCGAAGTCATCGCCTATCTATCTACACTGTTCGAGCTGCGGCCCGGTGATCTGATCATGTCGGGTACCCCGTCAGGTGTAGGACCTGTTCAACGGGGTAATGAGTTGCACGGCCATGTCGCCGGCGTCGGCGATCTGCACTGCACAGTGTCCTGACCCAAGACGCGCATGTCGATGGCGCAGCGCCGCCCTCAGGTTCCTGAACCGGATTTGTTCGTGGCGCCGCATGGCCTGTTCATGAGAGCAGCGCTTCGGATTTTTACCTTCCGGAGGGCACCGTGTTTCTCACAAGCGAAATCACTCTGCTCGTTGCAACAATGTTGGTGACGGGGGTTGCAATATCCTTGCTGGTGCCTTCGGCTTCGGGGGCGGCGCGGTCATAATGCCCGTACTCTTCGAGGTATTCGGCGTCATGGGCGTATCCGACGAAGTTCGCATGCCTTTGGCCGTTGGGACATCGCTTACCATCATCATCCGTACGTCGATCGAGTCTTATCGCGGCCACAAGGCGCGTGCCGCGGTGGATGACGTATTGCTGAAAGCTTGGGCTGTCCCGATCATTGCTGGTGTTTTGATAGGGGCTCAGACGTTTCCCCGCGCAGCTTCCGATAAGATCAGCTTGTCAAACGTCAGATCCGAAAATGCGCGACGCAGGCGTTCGTTCTATTCCTGAAGTCGCTGTAGTTCCTTGAGTTGCTCCGCACCCATTCCGCCGTACGTCTTCTTCCAGCGATAACAGGTTTGTTCAGTGACACTGATCTGTCTGATCGCATCGATCCGGGCCATGCCATGCCCCATCAGAACTTCAACCTGCCGCAGATTCACGACAATCCCTTCGGGCTTGGGTCTCTTGATTGCCATCTCTGGCCTCCGCTTTCCTGACTATAAGGGCGGACCACTTCAGAGGGAGGCTCAGTCGTCATAGCTAATATCGACGCCACGTTCATGCAGCAAATCCTCCCTGTCCCGAAGCGCCGGGGTTGCGTTTTTGTAATCTCGCAAAACGAATTTCTCACCCTGCCCGCCTCAAACGATTGTGCCCTGACAGTGGCCCCACTGCACGACGCAGAGGTAGCGGCGCATAAATTATGATTAGGCTCACCTCGTCCGCAATGATACACTTTTGTCATTGATAGGCCGGGGGGCTCATTTCATGCGACTTTTTTGGTTTGCTCTATTCGTGGGATTTTCGGTGTTTATTGCCGCACAGCTCCGACCGGCAGCAGCGCAGCAAAGCGGTGTAGCACTGGCCGATGAAGGGCAGCGTCTTGCGGCGCTTCTGCGGGTCGGACGGGGTGTGGTTTCGAACAATCAGGGTTTGATCGACGATCCCGCGATCGGCGACAAGGGACTGGACAGTCAGGCTTTCATTGAGACCGTCGAAGCAAAGTATAAGGAGCTCTACGGTGCAGCCCCGCTTGAAGAAGGGCTAACGCCCGACCAGAAGCGCCTGACGAAGGCCCAGCTGAACTCCATGGCCGAAGTGATGCGCGAAAATCAAGACTTGATCAATGCCGAAGGCATGGGGTTCAAAGGGTTCATCCCTGCCGTTTTTGCGCGGCTGGTGAACGAGCGTTTCGTCGAAAAACTCAACGGTGAAGCCAAAATCAAAGTAACGGCCCCGCCTCACCTAGTCCGCAATCGCAAGGCCCGCCCGGACGCATGGGAAAGCGCGGTTCTTACAGACAAGTTCGAAAGTGCGCAGTGGCCAAGGGGGCAACCCTTTTTCGAAGAAGTATCAGTTGACGGGTCAATGACCTTCAGGATGCTCATCCCTGAATACTACGCTGATTCCTGCCTGTCATGCCACGGAGGGCCGACAGGCGAAGTGGACATCACCGGCTTTCCCAAGGAGGGTGGAGCTGAAGGCGATCTTGCTGGTGCGATCAGCATTCTGCTTCGAAAATGACCCCTCACTCGCGGCGCAGCATCGTCTCGCGTTTCGCGCTGAACAGCATAACCTTTAGAATTGGTTCGCTGTCGGCTTTACTGCTGGCCGCGCTGGTTGTGAGCACTGTGGTCATGGCATGGGATCTGCGACAGAACCAGATCCGCGTCGCCCAAGCGACAGCGCGGTTTCACCATCTTGAACTGGCGGCCGAAGCCGATCGCGAATTCGGCGAGATGCGCTATTGGCTGACCGATCTTTCAGTAAGCCTGCTCACACTTTCGGAACGTCGTGCCACTGCTGCTCGGGAGCGTCTGGAAGCCAAGCTTGTCGACGTCGAGACGTTCGCGCCGGACGCTGCGGCACAAATTCGTCTGGGCGTGGATGCTTACGCCGAAGCGGCGCTGCAGGCGGCGGATGCCTATACCGAAAACAGGCGCGTGATCGGCAACACGTTGTCGGCCCGGGCGCGCCAGGCAAGCGATGTCGTAGATGGCGTGCTGAACGAACTGATCAGCGATCTTGCGAAAGAGGCCAATGCCAGCGAGGAGGCCGCAGCGGATGCCGCGCGGAGATCCATGTTGAAGGCAGTGGCCGCTTGCGTCTTCATCCTTGCCTCGGGCACGTATTTGACGTGGCGGGTGCTTCGGTCGATCCTCGTGCCGCTCGGTGGGATCAATCGCGCGATTTCCAATCTGAACGCGGGCGCCGAGCAGGTCACGCTACCGCCCGAGGGCCCCGATTAACTCGGTCGCATGTCGAGCACGGTACGCGCATTACAGGAAAGCCAGAAATATCGCAGGCGGCTCGAGGCCGAAGCGGAAAGCCAGCGGATGACGATCCTGACCGCGATCGAAACCATCCCCGACGGCTTCGCGTTGTTCGATGCAGAAGACAGGCTCGTACTGACAAATCAACGATACAGGACCATGTTTTCGGGTGTTTCGCACATGCTGAAAACTGGCACGCATTTCCGCGATATCCTTGTCGCGCAGGCCGCCAAGGATCCAGATACACTCTGGGACATGACGCCAGAGGCATGGATCGAAGAGAGGCTGCAGAACCACACGACGCCAAGCAACGTAAGGCGTGAAGTTAGAATCGGCGGCGCTTGGGTGCATGTCACTAAAAGCAAGACGCCGGATGGCGGAACGGTGGCCGTCTACAGCGACATTTCCGACTTGATCGACAAGCAGGCGGAGCTTGAGCAAGCCCGTGAGGGCGCTGAAACCGCCAATGAGGCAAAAAGCCGTTTTCTCGCCTCCATGAGTCACGAACTTCGAACACCGCTCAATGCGATCATCGGCTACAGCGAGATGCTGATCGAGGATGCGAGGGATGTCGGTGACGAAAGCGACGTGGATGATCTGGAAAAAATTATGATTTCGGGCCAGCACCTTCTGGCCCTGATCAACGATATTCTAGACCTCTCCAAGATCGAAGCAGGCAAGATGGAGATCCACATCGAGCGGTTCGAGATTGCCCCGTTGATCGAGGATGTCGCAGCCACAATTCGCCCGATGATCAAGAAAAACGCCAATACGTTGGTCACTCAGATCAACTCGCGCAGTAAGGAAATTGAAACCGATAAGACCAAATTGCGCCAGAACCTGTTCAACCTGCTGTCGAATGCTGCGAAGTTCACCACATCCGGCAGGATTGAGCTGATAGTGGACGATAGCACCGATACCATCGACTTCACGATCCGTGACAATGGTATCGGTATGACCGAAGAGCAAAAGGGCCGCCTGTTTCAGGCGTTCATGCAGGCCGACAGCTCTACCACGCGCAACTATGGCGGCACGGGGCTTGGCCTGGCGATCGTCAAGCAGTTCACTGAAATGGTGAACGGCACCGTGCAGGTTGAAACAGCGCCGGGAAAGGGGTCGTCCTTCAAACTCAGTTTTCCAAGGAAACTGGACCCTAACCGCCTGCACGTTCCCGCGCATCAAGATCACGGAGAGGCAGGATGTATCCTTGTGATCGATGATGACCCCAAGGCAAGAAAGGCCATGACCGATCTGCTCGTGACGGAAGGATATCATGCGGTGACGGCGTCGGATGCAAAATCGGGGTTGGACCTTGCCGCAAAGCACCGTCCCGACGCCATCGTGTTGGACATCATAATGCCCGAGCGGGACGGTTGGTCGGTCTTGCGCGATCTCAAGGCCGATCCTGAACTTTGCGAGATACCGGTGATCCTCGCAACGGTTCTTGGCGACCGCGAAATGGGGCTCGCTTTCGGTGCCGTGGATCATCTGACCAAGCCGATCAACCCGCAACGTCTGCTCGACACGCTGAATGCCTTCGCGAGCAGCAGCGACCGTGAGGTCCTTGTCGTGGACGACGATCCGGCCAGCCGGGCACTTTTCAGGCGCATCCTCATTCGCGAAGGCTGGACAGTCCGTGAAGCCTCCGATGGCGTAAGGGCTCTGGCGCAGCTTGAAATCAAGCGGCCAACCATCATGGTGCTGGACCTGATGATGCCCAACCTCGATGGTTTCGAAACCCTGCGCGCAGTGAGGCGACAGAAGGCACTTGAAGATCTGCCTGTCATCATCGCCACCTCGAAGGATCTGACGCGCGAGGAATTGGATTGGTTACAATCCAACGCCCGCGACGTCGTGATCAAGGGCCATAGCGGTCGCGCGGATCTGATGGCCGCGATCCGGCGCAACCTCTCCACCTCAGACCGGGAAGGAAACCCACCGACATGACCAAGATCCTGATCGTCGAGGACAATGACATGAACCTCGATATGCTCTCACGGCGTCTGATCCGCAAAGGCTTCGAGATCGTGACAGCGCGCGACGGACAAGCAGGTATCGACCAAGCCAGCAAAGAGCGTCCTGACCTCATTCTGATGGACATGAGCCTGCCAGTTCTCGACGGCTGGCAGGCGACACAGGCGATAAAGAACGATCCGGCGACATCGGCTATTCCCGTGATTGCCCTGACAGCCCACGCGATGGAGGCCGATCGCAAGAACGCGATCGAAGCAGGCTGCGATGAGTTTCACACAAAGCCGATCGACCTTGCCACGCTGCTCAAACAGATCAACCAGCTGACATCGCAGTAGCGGACATGCAAGATGCCGAATCCGTAAACCATCAAGCGCTTTCAACCAGAATAGCACAGCGGCTTGCCGAACCAGCCGAAGCAATCCTCGGCTTCCAGACTCTCATCGTCGCAAGTTTGCAGCGGGACGGCCATACCGACAGTATTGACGACGCCAGAACCGTTCTCACTGCAGCGCAGGCCCTAGAAGCGATGATCACAAAGCTTTTGTCGCACGGGGGAAACGAAATATTCGCGGTTCTCGATGACGCCACCTTGCGTCATGATCTGCGTACGCCAGTAAATGCAATCCTCGGCTATTCGGAGTTGATCCTTGAAGAAGCCGCAGGCGCGCTTGGACACTCAATCGAGAACGACATCCGAGTTGTCATCAACGAGTGCGGCCACATGCTCGATCAGATCGACGGCCTGGTCGGCTTTTCTAATGGCAATATCGACGCGATCGGCGTCCAGCAGGCCGATGCAGAAATCGCCCAGGCAGTCGCCCAATCCCTGGCGCATAGATCCGCTGCGAGCAAAGGCATCGCCGGACATATTCTCGTCATCGATGACATTGAGGCAAACCGCGAATTGATGCGGCGAAACCTGGAAAACCGGGGGCATATGGTGCGCACGGTGTCATCGGGTCGTGAAGCGCTTGAGTTGCTGGAGACGGCCAATTTCGAGCTGGCCCTTGTCGATATTCTGATGCCGGACATGAACGGGATCGACCTTCTGGCGCGGTTGAAGCAAAATCCACGTCTGCGCAACATGGCCGTTGTGATGGTCACCGGGCTGAAGGACATTCAGGCGGTCGTCAAATGTATAGAGGCAGGGGCAGAGGATTATCTGCAAAAGCCCGTCGACCCGGTTCTACTTTTCGCCCGCGTTGAAAGCTGTCTAGAACAGGTGCGCTGGCGGGCGCGGGAACGGCAATTTCTTTCGCAAATCGAGTTCGAAAAGGACCGTGCGGACGGGCTGTTGCTGTCGATGCTGCCCGAGATGGTCATCAACAGGCTGGCGGCGGGGGAAAAAGTCATAGCCGACCGGTTCGACGCTGCAACGATCATTTTCGCTGACATCGTCGACTTTACCCCGATGGTTGCGCGCACCGATCCCATCAAGCTCGTCAACCTGCTGCATGAGTTGTTTTCGGCCTTCGACGCGTTGGCCGACCAGCACGGTATCGAAAAGATCAAGACAGTCGGCGACGCCTACATGGCCGTTGCCGGCGTGCCGGAGCCACAGGCCGACCACGCGGATCGCGCGCTTGCGTTTTCACGCGGGCTGATTGAGGTCATGGCAAAAGGCGCTGGCGAGGGCGCTGCGCTTAACATTCGGGTAGGTTTGAGTTCCGGTCCTGTGATCGGTGGCCTGATTGGACAAAAGCGTTTTGTCTACGATGTGTGGGGGGAAACCGTAAATCTCGCCAGCCGCCTGGAAAGCTCCGGCACATCGGGGTTAATTCAAGTCTCGCAAGCGACGCTGAATGCGCTATCGAAACCGCCCGAAAACGCCCGCCCCAGAAACAGCGTAATAAAGGGTGTGGGCAAGATACAGACCTTTCTGCTCAACTAGGCGGCTGGCGATGCTGTCAGACACAAGCGACCAGTTTGATCTCTTCAGCAACCCCGATCTGTCAGATGGCGCAAAGACAGCATCATAAGGTGAGAGCGGAGGCACGGTTAAGCTTGAAACTTGATCGGCCGTAGAGGTCGCGCTAAGCGTTGAAATGGCTGTGGACTGAGCCGTGGACAGCTCCAAATTTTTACAAGTTTTACATCCTCCTAAAGCGAAGCACGGCCAGACGTATGATCCCGGTGCGGGTTTTAAAGCGGCGAAATACGGAGTATTTTTTTCATCCGCAAAGGCGAGGTGTTCGCCCTGCCCGCCTCAAGAATATCTCATCTTACAGTGCTCCGATATAAGCAATCCGGCCAGCTTGCGGGCAACGCGGATACTTGACAGAGACTTATGTAAAACGGCCGTCACGCAATTTCTGCTGAAGTCAGCGATCATGTTCAGGATGCTAGGGCCGATGGCCAAACGATATGCTGCGTGTGTTGGTCTGGTCGCGGGCCCCGGAGGCCAATGGACTGAAACGTGTGTTTGACATCCCAATTTACGGTGCCTGATCGACCAAGCCCGCAGGGCTGTACAAAAATTCAGAAACCCCCTAGCATTTTCGACTTGGGTTGCGTCGATTTCTGTTTTTCATTTCAACCTCTCCAAGGATATGCCGAATGGCTAGCGACTTTGCTCAGGCGGACCAAGCGCTCGAACAACGCATCCGCGAATTGGAAGCGGAATTGGCGGGCCAACGCGCACAGGCTGCGGCCGCAGCTGAGATCTTGCAGACGATCAACCGAACAAAAAACGACGTTCAGCCCGTTTTCGACGCGATCCTCGAACGTGCAGCAACCCTTTGCGGTGCGCCCATGGCAAGTCTCAACGTCGTGGACGAGGACCGCAAGAACGGGCGACTGGTGTCCCATTGGGGCGACAGGCTGAGGCTTATCGAAGTCGGCAAGACAGTATGGCGGCTGGACTACGAAGACGGTGCAGAGCTTTATACCGAAGTGTCGATGCGCGAGGGCGTCGTCAAGCACTGTGCGGATTTGAAGGACACCGATCGCTATCGCAAGGGCGAACCGCGCCGCCGGGAGATGGTAGATGTGGAGGGCATCCGCACGTTTCTGGCAGTCCCCCTGATGCGGGAAGGCGTGGCAATCGGGAATGTCGCACTCTATCGCCGCGAGGTGCTGCCTTTTACGGCTGACCAGATCACGTTGGTCGAAACATTTGCCGCACAGGCCGTCATAGCCATCGATAACGCGCGCCAGTTTCGAGAGGTCCAGGTCAGGCTGGAGCGGGAGCAGGCCTCAGCCGAAATCCTCGCGGTAATCAGCCAGTACCGGGATAACGAACAGCCGGTGCTCGATACGATCGTGCGTAACGCGGCCAATTTGACCAATGCGTATATGGTCGGGATTTCGCTGACCAACGCGGCTGGTACACATCTGAGCTACGCCGCCACATGGGGGCCGACGAGCACGCACTTCCCGCCCGGCTTCCTGTTCGACCTCTCCGGACCGCTTCAGGTAGCAGTGACCGTGCGCGAGGCGAGGACTATCCATACTCTCGATCTGGCGGACGACCCGCTTTACGAGGCTGGCGATCCGGTGCGCCGCAAGGTCGTTGATGAGGTCGGGGTTCGAAGCTTTCTCACCGTGCCTCTGGTCAAGAATGGGGTCGCCCTCGGCTGCCTGAACCTCAACCGGAACGAAGTCCGGGCTTTCACGCGGGATGAGGTTCAACTCATCGAGAGCTTCGCTGCACAGGCGGTCATCGCCATCGAGAACGTGCGCCAGTTCCGGGAGCTTCAAGCCCGTCTGGAACGGGAGGCGGCGATGAAGGAAATCCTGTCCGTCATCAGTCAGAGCCGTAATGATGAGACCCCTGTTTTCCGCGCGATCCTGGACCATGCAGAGAAGTTGTGCCGGGCGGATAGCAGCGGTCTGCAACTGGTCAACGAAGCCCGGACTCATCTGCTGATGATGGACAACAAGGATGTTGGTAACGGATCCTTCCCAGTCGGGTTCAAGTTCGACCTGACCGAACCCCTAGCGATGTGCACTGCGGTGAACGAAGCGCGCGTTACTCAGATCGAAGACATCAAAGAGACCGACCTCTACCTAGCGGGGCATGAGGGGCGAAGAGCACTCGCGGACAAAGAGGGAGTGCGCACACTCCTCAATGTCCCCTTGCTCAACAACGGTGTCGCCTTCGGTAACATCACGCTGAGCCGTTACGAGGTAAGCCCTTTTACGGCCGACGAAATCGCACTTGTGGAATCATTCGCCGATCAGGCAGTGATCGCGATCGAAAACGTGCGCCAGTTCCGCGACTTGCAAGAATCGCTGGAACAACGGGAGGCGACGTCCGAGGTGCTGAATGTCATCAGTAGGTCCCAATCGGATATTCAGCCCGTCTTCGACATGATCGCCAAGAGTGCCACCGACCTCTGCGGCAGCCGGTTCAGCATGGTCTGGCGTTATGACGGAACGCTGATGCATTACTGCGCGAGTTACGGCTTCAGCGACGATTTCATGGAAGGCTACCGCAACAACTGGCCCGCTGTGCCACTGGAAGGGTCCATGGTAAGGGCGGTCGTCGATACTAAGGAGGTCGTCCGCCTGCACGATGCCTTTGACGAGAGCTACAGCGACCATGCAACAGCGCAAAGATTCGGGTTTCGCGAGATGGCGGGCATTCCGGTGCTGCAGGGAGGCAATCTTTGGGGGGCGATCATCATGGGCTGGCCGGATGGTCAGGCGCCGCGTCCGTCTGACATTGATCTTGCGCGCACTTTTGCGGATCAGGCCAGTATTGCCATCGAGAACGCGCGACTTATCGACGAGACGCAAGAAGCACTTGAACAGCAGACGGCAACGGCTGAAGTGCTGAAAGTCATCAGCCAGTCCGCCTTTGATCTGCCTGCCGTTTTGCAAGCCCTTCTCGAGGCCGCGGCAGAGCTCTGTGAAGCGTCGATCTGTATTCTGTTCAACAAGGTGGATGACAGGCTGGTGGTTGGCGCCCATGCAAGGTGCTCGCCGGACTTTATCAAATTCCACGTCGAGAACCCGCATGAGATTAACCGAAAAAACTTGGCCGGCAGGGCCGTCCTTGAAAAGAAGACAATTCATGTTCCAGATATCGCACTGGACTTAGAGTTTCAAAACCCGAAGTCTCCGCAACTGGGAGGATGGCGCTCGATCATCGCGGTGCCCTTGATGCGCGACGGCGAGGTTATCGCGGTTCTTGATCTGGCCCGCTCCGCGCCCGGCCCTTTCAGCCTTCGCCAGATCGAGCTGGTCGAAACCTTTGCCGATCAGGCGGTGATCGCCATTTCCAACGCCCACCTTTTCGACGAGGTGCAGCGGCGCACGGCGGAAGTGACCGAAGCGCTTGTGCGCGAACAGGCCAGCGCCGAGATACTTCAGGTCATCAACGAAGCCACATCCGATCTGCAGCCGATGTTCGATCTGATCGCCCAAAAGTCCGCGGAACTGTGCGGTGCGAAGTTCTGCGTTCTCGACCGGTTCGACGGAGACATCTACCATTTTTGCGCGCAGTACGGGTTTCCCGATGAGCAGCTTGATTATCTGATGTCAGATTATCCGGTGAAAGCAGGAGAAGGCGATCATCTGGCCGCAGATGTCGTCGCCAGCGGCGCGGTCGTGCATCTGGCGGACGGCAGGACCCACGGTTGGTACGGCGAAATGGCCGAATTGGTGGGATACAAGCGGATGATGGGCGTGCCGATCAAAGCGGACGGCCGGGTCTGGGGCGCGGTCATCATGGCATGGCCTCACGCAACGCCGCCCACCGTGGCGAATATCGAACTGGTGCAAAGCTTCGCCGCGCAGGCCAGCATCGCAATCGAAAACGCCCGCCTTATGCGCGAAACGCAGGAACGTACGGCCGAGGTGACGGAGGCGCTGGAGTATCAGACGGCGACATCCGAGGTGCTGGACGTCATCTCGCGTTCGCCCAACGAGGTGCAGCCGGTCCTCGAAATCATTCTGCAGGTCGCTTCACGCATCTGTGCGCCAAAAGCCATTTACGTCGCATTGCTGAACCCTGAAAGTAACGATTTTACAATCGCCGCCTCTGCGGGGATCGCAGCGAGCGCGCAGCTCCAGCAGATCTTTAGCGACAAACCGATCAGGCCTGGATACGGCACGGCCACGGGTCGGACGGCGCTGCTGGGCCAGACGGTGTATATCGAGGACACCGAAGCCGATGACAGCTTCGAATGGAAAGAGGCCACGCGCCAGGGCAACATCCGATCCGTTCTGGGAATACCGCTGATCAAGGGCGGCGTGACGGTCGGCGTGTTGAACCTCGCGCATGTGGAGATATGTGCCTTCACCACCAAGCAGATTGCGCTGCTGGAGACCTTTGCCGCGCAGGCGGTGATCGCGCTCAGCAACGCGAGCCTGTTTTCGGAATTGCAGAACCGGACGGCGGAGGTTGAAGAGGCGTTGGTGCGCGAGCAGGCGAGTGCAGAGATATTGCAGGTGATTGCGGAAGCGGCATCCGATCTCCAGCCGGTCTTTGATCTGATTGTGGAAAAATCGGCAGAGCTGTGTGGTGCGAAGTTCTGCGTGCTTGATCGGTATGATGGCGAGTTCTATCAATTCTGCGCACAATACGGTTTTCCGCCAGATATTCTTGACGCGCTGTTGTCACACTACCCGTTCAAGGACGCACCGGGCTTTCTTTCGCCACGGGTCGTCAAGACCAGGGGGGTCGTCCACATCGACGATGTTTTGGCGGCAGACTATTTTTCGGCCGAACTGGCCGAGAATGTCGGCTTCAGGCGTTTAATGGGAATTCCGATCAACGGAGGCAGCAAGGTTTGGGGGGCTATAAACGTGGCCTGGCCCGACACCAAGCCCCCGACACCTGCGCAAATCGAACTGGTCCAGAGCTTTGCCAGCCAAGCTAGCATCGCAATTGAAAATGCCCGCCTGATGCGCGAAACGCGTGAACGCACGGCCGAGGTGACCGAGGCACTGGAACAGCAAAAGGCCAGTGCGGAAATCCTCGGTGTCATCAGTCAATCGGTTGAGGACACGCAGCCTGTTTTCGAGAAAATTTTGGAAAGCTGTCAACATCTTTTCGGCGGCGAGGAGTTGGACGTGCTCCTGATCGACGATCAGGGCCTGTTGCAGGTCGCGGCATATCTGGGCGACTACCGTGAGGATCTGCTGAAAACTTTCCCGGCCCCTTGGGAGATCACCCCCGCAGGTGAAGCGATCCGCAAACGGAAAGTCGTCAATTATGCCGACTGTGCCAATGACCCGGCTGTCCCGGCGGTCCTGAAGAAGATGGCGCAGATAGCGTCCTATCACTCGGTCGCTTTCGCCCCGATGATCTGGGAGGGCAAGGGCATCGGCGTGATCGGCGTGGCGCGGTCGGAACGGGCGTTCAATGACAAGGAACTCCAGATTATGCAGGGCTTCGCCGATCAGGCGGTGATCGCGATCCAGAACGCGCGGCTGTTCAAGGAAACCCAATCCGCATTGGCGCGTCAGACAGCGAGCGCCGACATCCTGCGTGTCATTAGCCAATCGCCGACGGATGTGACACCGGTCTACGAGGAAATTGTCCAGTCCGCGATCGGTCTGATTTCCTGCGACAAGGCCGTGGTTATCGAGACCGATGAAATTGAGCTGTGGAATGCCGCCGTCGCGGATAAGAACGGACTGGCCGAGGTTCAATACACTCAAAGGCATCCGGTAGATCCGGAAGATAACTTGCCCTCGCGGGTGATTAAATCCAAAAAGATGGTTCACAATCCGGACTGGTCAAAGGCCGATCTGCCTGAGAAGGACCGCAGAGATCTGGAAGACGGGCGCGCGCGTGCAACACTGGCACTGCCCTTGCTGCGCGGCGACAAATGCCTGGGGCTTCTGGTCTTCGTGCGCAACGCCCCCCGCGCGTTCAGCACCGATGAAATCGCCATGGCGCAGACCTTTAGCGACCAAGCCATGATCGCTATCGAAAACGTCCGTCTGTTCAACGACACTCAAACCGCCTTGGCGCGCCAAACTGCCAGTGCCGATATCTTGCGGGTGATCAGCGGCGCACAGGAGGATGCCACGCCGGTCTTCATCGCCATCGCCGAGGCTGGGATGAGATTGCTTGATTGCGACGGCGCCGGTGTTTTGATGCGGGAGGGCGACCATTTTATTCCCATAGCGGGCATTATGGGCGAGGAAGGCATGGCGACGGCTTTTGATCCGACACCCGTCAAGATTGAGCCAGCCCTGAACTATCCATCCCGCGTGATCGACACAGGAAAAATTGTCCATATCCCTGATTTTTCCACGGCCGACCTGCCACGACACGAGATTGACGCGGCAGACAAGTTCGGCATGAAATCCGCGATCTACGTGCCGATGATGCGAGACAATTATTGTGTTGGGGTTTTGGTCTTTGACCGCACTAAGGCCGCGCGCGCCTTCAGCCCGGAAGAGATAACATTGGCGCATTCCTTTTGCGATCAAGCCGTCATCGCCATCGAAAACGTGCGCCTGTTCCAGGAGGCTCAGGACGCTCGCGCCGCCGCCGAAAAGGCCAACGAGGCCAAAAGCGCGTTCCTTGCCACCATGAGCCACGAAATTCGCACCCCGATGAACGCCGTGATAGGGATGAGCGGTCTCCTGATGGATACGTCCCTGAACTCCGAACAGCGCGACTATGCCGAGACCATCCGCACCAGTGGCGACGCGCTCTTGGGGATCATCAACGAAATCCTCGATTTCTCAAAGATCGAAGCGGGGCAGATGGATATCGAAACTGCCCCCGTCGATCTGCGCGATTGCATCGAATCCGCCCTCGATCTGGTCAGCGGCCGTGCGGGGGAAAAGCAGCTGGACCTGGCCTATGTCTATGACGACAGCGTGCCTGCCGCTGTCAGCACCGACCTGACCCGACTGCGGCAAATTCTGCTGAACTTGTTGTCGAACGCCGTGAAATTCACCGAGGAAGGCGAGGTTGTTCTGTCCGTCGCGGCAACACCCGCGCAGGGTGGAGCGATGGAGCTGACCTTCACGGTCCGCGACACCGGCATCGGACTATCCGAGGCGGGAATGAAGCGGTTGTTTCAGTCCTTCAGTCAGGCGGACAGCTCGACGACGCGCAAATACGGCGGCACCGGGCTGGGGCTGGCGATCTGCAAGCGTCTGGCGGAACTGATGGGCGGTACGATGACCGCTGCGAGCGGAGGCCTGGGAAAAGGCTCGACGTTCAGCTTTACCATTCAGGCGCGGCCTGCCGACCTTCCGCAAACCCCCGAACGAGATCTGGTCGGAGAGCAGAACGAGTTGCGCGGAAAGAGGGTACTCATCGTGGATGACAACGCCACGAACCGCAAGATCCTGCGCCTCCAGACGGGCAAATGGGGAATGATAGCCCGCGACACCGGCGCACCACGCCAGGCGCTGGACTGGGTGAGGGGCGGCGAGGATTTCGACCTTGCGATCCTCGACATGCACATGCCGGACATGGATGGCCGAGCTTTGTCCCATGCGCTGCGCAAGGTGAATGGCACCTTGCCGCTGATCTTGTTCACGTCACTTGGTTTGCGGGAGGCGGAGACGGAGGGTGACGTCTTTGAAGCCTCTCTCGCCAAACCACTGCGCCAGTCACAGCTTTTCGACACACTCGTCACGGTCTTTTCCCCGAAGGAACACGCCAGAACTGCTCCAGCGTCATCAGCTGGTCTTCAGACTGATCCCAATCTGGCCACGACGCATCCGTTGCGCATCCTGCTGGCGGAAGACAATCTGGTGAACCAGAAGCTCGCCCTGCGCCTGCTCGAACAGATGGGCTATCGCGCCGATCTTGCCAGCAACGGGGCAGAGGCGGTGGAAAGTGTCTTGCGGCAGACCTATGACGTGGTGCTGATGGACGTGCAGATGCCGGAAGTGGATGGGCTGGAGGCGTCGCGCCGGATCACTGGGGGCACGACACCGGATCAGCGCCCCCGGATCATCGCGATGACGGCAAACGCAATGCAGGGCGACCGCGAGATGTGCCTTGCTGCTGGGATGGACGACTACATCCCCAAACCCATCCGCGTTCCGGCCCTCATCGAGGCCCTGAAACTGGTGCCTGTTCGAAAGGGAAAGCCCGCATGACCGACGATGCCATCGACGCAGCCGTCTTCGAAGAGCTGCAACAAAGCGCCGGCGCCGACTTCGTGGAGGAGCTTGTCGTGGCGTTTCTGGAAGAGGCGCCACGGATATTCGCGGAACTGCGGACCGCTCTCGACGTGGGCGACGCCGATGGTTTTCGCCGCGCGGCCCATTCGATCAAGTCCAACGCGGATATCTTTGGCGCCCACGCCCTTGCCGCACCGGCGCGGGAGTTGGAATTGATGGAGGTCTCCGCCCCCACGCCCAACGTAAACGCGCTTGTCGCTCGATTGGACGCGGAATTCGCGCGCGCGTCCACCGCCTTGACGGAAATGCAGTGTGGCTGATCCCGGTGCCCGCCTGTTGATTGTGGACGACAACCGCGTTAATCGCCTGCTGCTCTCGCGCAGCGTCGAATTGCTGGGCCATACTGCCACGGTCGCCGAGAACGGACGCGCTGCGATGGAGATGCTGAGGGCAGCCAAATTCGATCTGATGCTTCTGGACATCGAAATGCCCGAGATGGACGGGTTCGAGGTGCTGGAAGCGGTCAAGCTCGACCCTTCCCTGCACGATCTGCCCGTCATCGTGACCTCTTCGGTCGAGGGAGTGGAAAACATCGTGCGCTGCATCGAACTGGGGGCCGAGGATTACCTGCCAAAACCGGTCAACCCCGTCCTTCTGCGCGCGCGCCTGTCGTCCAGCCTTGAGAAAAAGCATCTGCGGGACGAACAGAAAACACTCCTTAGCCGATTTGCGACAAGCGAGGTTGCGCGGGATCTACAGGAATCCGGGTTTAAACTTGGGGGCCGTCGTGTTGTCGCGTCCATCCTGTTTTGCGACATCCGCGGCTTTACCGCGATTTCCGAGAGCCAGTCACCGGAAGACACAATCGAGTTGCTGAACATCTACTATACGTTGATGTTCGAAGCGATCGATGCGCACAAAGGCATCGTAACGCTGATGATCGGCGATGGTTTGATGGTCCTGTTCGGTGCCCCAAAACCTCTGGAGAACCCTGCCGAAAATGCTGTGGCCGCCGCCCGTGACATGCTGTCCATCATTGCCCAGTTCAACCTCGATCAGGCCGCCGCGAGCAAACCTGAGATCCGGCTGGGCATCGGCATCGCGACCGGAGAGGTGGTCGCGGGCTATGCAGGAACCCAGCACCGGGCGACCTATACCTGCATCGGCGACAAGGTGAACCTTGCGTCACGCCTCGAGGGTTATACCAAAAAAGCGTCCTGCCCGATCCTGATCGACGAGACGACACGAACAGCCGTACAATCGAGCCAGTCCTGCAAACCAGTGGGGCAGGTGAAATTCGATGGTTTTCTCAATCCAGTCCAGGTTTTCTCTGTAGACCCGGAGTAACGTGAAGCGACGCCAAACTCACGCAGGGTCAAGAGTGATTTCCAATATATCGGTTCCCTCCAGTAGGTACTTTCAGACCAATGCGAACCAGTCTCTGCAAGGACAATGCGGCTGATCCTTCTGCCGCGCCGAGTTGACGCCACGCCCAGGATCGGTCCGGAACCGCATCCCGGATGCCCGTCGTGACGACTTGATTGAGTTTGCGCTGGAACATGAAGTGCTGACCACACGGGAACTGGCCGTCAAATACACGGATGAGGGGCGGTATTTTATCTCTGAATCGTCCGGTTACCGCATTCTGAAGGCCGCTGATCTGATCACTGCGCAGGTACATATGGTGATCAAAGCTGCCGCCGAGTTCAAAGATAAAACCACTGCCATCAACCAGATGCCCCTCTCGTGCATGTAAACATGCACTTTCAGGCAGTGGGCAGACCGACTTCACCTGCTTCAAGATCATCGGCTGCGGTTGGTATTATCTGAGCACGATCCTGGACGATGACAGCCACTACATCATCGCCCGGAAGCTGTGCACAAATATCCGTGCTGAAGACGTCACCAACACCATCGAGTTGGCCCTGACAGCTTCTGGCTGCGACCAAGCCTTCGTGCACCAGAAGCCACGCCTGCTCACCGATAACGGGCCTTGCTACATCTCAGGTTAATTGGCTGAACGGTTGGAGGTCAAAAAATGACGCAGGTCCAAGGCGCGCCATTCCACCCGCAGACCCAAGGCAAGATCGAGCGCTGGCACCAGACGTTGAAGAACCAGGTTCTGTTGGAGAATTACTACCTTCCCGGCGATCTCGAAGGCCAGATCGGAACCTTCGTCGAATACTACATCAATACGCGATACCACGAGAGCCTGAACAACGTCGCACCCGCTGACGTCTACTTTGGCCGCGACAAAGCCATTCCAAGAGAAAGGGAGAAGATTAAGGTCCGCAGGACGAGGACCCGCCAACGCCGCTTGCAGCATCAAAAACATTCGGCATAATCATGCACGCAACCAAACCAGAGCCTCCGATGCACACGCCGCTCTGATGTCCCATTTTATGTGATGACGGGCATATTGTTGCGCCAACGGCCTGTTTCTTGCTGATCAGTATTACCGATGACCTTCAGCGCAGCGCCGTGGGAACGTAACATATCGGTGACGAAAATATGTGCGCGACCATGACGTTTCATGATTTTCCTAAGGAATTTCATGGCTGCCGTGCGATCACGGCGCTTTGTAACAAAGCTTTCGGGGACTTCCCCTTCGTGATCCACGGACCCGCCAACGATAATTTATCTCGCCGTTGATCTTCACGAATACCTGATCCAAGTACCATTGCCAGTTTGAAGATGCGCGCATCTGGCCGACCCTTTTCCTGCGGATCTCTGCGGCAACCCGCGGACCAGACCTTTTCCACCAAAACCGAACAATCTCGTGGGTGATATCGATGCCGCGTTCGTGCAGGAGGTCCTCTACATTTTTAAGCGATAACGGGAAACGGGTATACATCATCACGGCTAGGCGGAAGATCTCTGCTCTCGTCTTGAAGAAGTGAAATAGGAAACGTTTTATAATTCTGCGAAGTTGTAAATCCGCCCTGCCCGCATCAGCAAGTTTTCTTCTGACAGTTCCCATCTGGCGTATTAGGTTACCGTCTACAGGCACCAAAAAGCATCAGGCCAATGGACCAGAGTCCAACCATTCACTAACAGTTAATTCGAATAACTCGGTGGGGGCACTCCATACCCTGTATTAATCTCAGCTGGGATTTTTTGTCGCCCTTGCTTTAAGACCGCCCTAACAAAAGGATCGCATCATGCCCCTCCCCACCTTTCATATGATCGACGCAGCGCCACAACCAGTCGCCACATTCTCCCATGCATCTGAAGTCGATGGCTGGGTGTTCCTGACCGGCCAGATGCCGACATGGCCCGATGATCCCGACCGCCTGTTACCAGACGGAGTGGCTGCGCAAACAGAACGCGTGATGGATAACCTCATTCTCGTTTTGGAGGGCATGGGGCTCGGGATCGAAAACGTCGCCCAAGCACGGATCTATCTGACTGAATTCGAGCGCGACTACGCTGACATGAACATGGCCTACAAAGCCTACTTTGAGGAAGGAAAACTGCCCGCAAGGACCTGCATTGGTGTCACAGGATTAGCCGTCGGCGCCCTGGTCGAAATTGACTTCGTTGCAAGGCGGCCCTGATACCCAGATCCCATCAATGCCGTCGCGCTTTCAACCCCGTCTATCGGTGCGGCTTAGAGCCTTGCGGTTGTGGGGGTCCTGTTTTCTGGTTCAGGTCTCATGTTGATGACCGAAAAACCGATAGCAGCCATCCTTTGCAACCGTAGCCTTCGAGACAATGGGCTCGGAGCCAGCATTGGAATTTTTTTGATGGTGCTGTCAGAAAATTGATAATTAAGCTTATTTCCCTTTCATCTCAATCTGGTAACCTAGACGGAGAGAGGCCCACTCGGTAAGAGCGGCGGCGCAGTTCAGCTTACAATTTTATCGGCTGTAAAGATGGCATCCCGCGGTGAAATGGTTTTGGACTGAAGCATGGACAGCCGCGAATTTCTGTAACCTTTGTGTTCTTTACCCGAGAAGTGGCACGAACTTTTGGGCTTATCTAATTTATTTTTACCACAAAAATCTGACGGCCGGAGATTGATATAGCCGGTCTGTGCGTACCCCCCTAGGGGGGGGCCACCAGCCTACGCAGGGGTTGAAGGGCACAACCTTCTTCCGGGTTACCTTTCCTGTGGCGACGAATTTGAGCCCGAACCAAAACCTCTGGAGAACAGGCCATTTTAGGGTTGAAGCGGATGAGAAATTTTTCGATAGAGCACGCATGGAAGAGAACAACATCAGCGAAAAAGATTTACACGACTATTTGCACGCACTGTGGTTTCGCGCGCTCAGGGAGGCACCTCAGGGGCTAGTATTGGAGTTGTGTAGCGAGGCTAAACTCAAGAATACTGAGATCCAGCACGTCGCCCAATTCCGGGCAATATTGCGTCAGCAGCAAGACGAACTGGAAGAGTTGCAGGAAGCAGTTCGAGAGTCCGACCGCGTAATGGCTTCGCCTATTGTCGCGAGAGCTAACGCTATTGCGAGGCAGAAAATAGACGAGCGACGTCCATCGTTCATGCGAAGGCTTGGACGAAAAATCGGGAAGCTCAAATCGTTTTGGTGAACAAGCCCGCTCTCTTGTTACACTTGGTTCAAACATGATCGGCTTTGCGTCTTGTTGAGATAGCAGCCTTACAACTGGCGAAGTCGACTGTTCGTAAGGGCATACTGCAGAGAACACCTCGGAGTGTTACCAGAAGCCTGTTCATTGGGGTTGACTTAGGCTTGTGAACACATAAAGTCTGTGAACAGAAGCTCTGAGAACAGGTGACCCATGTCCAAGACCATCCTTTACGCCCGCGTGTCCACGACCGAACAGACCAGCGACCACCAGCTTGAACATGCCCGCAAGGCTGGCTTTCAGGTTGACCAAGTGGTGACCGATCATGGCACCTCTGGGGTGACCACCAAGCTAGCAGAGCGTGCGGGCGGCAAACGTCTTTTCGACATGCTGCGTGAAGGTGACACGTTGTTGGTCCGCTGGGTTGACCGTTTGGGGCGCAACTATCAGGATGTGACCGACACAATCCGAGAGTTCATCAACAGGGGAGTGACGATCAAGACCGTGATCAACGGCATGGTCTTCGACGGGATGACCACAGACCCCACACAGAAGGCCATCAGAGACGCGCTGATTGGCTTCATGGCGGCGATGGCAGAGGCGCAGGCAGAAGCCACGAAAGAAGCTCAGAGGGCCGGTATAGAGCACCACAAGGCTGCCTCCCCAGAGAAGTTCAAGGGACGCAAGCCCACCTTCGATAGGGATACCTTTGAGGCGGTAAAATCGATGCTAGACGCGGGTCAGGGCCACTCAAGCATTGCCAAGGCCACAAAGGTAAACCGGAATGCGGTAATCAGGATTGCGCAAGACCCTGCGAAGGCGGAAGCGGCACTCGCGAAGTGGGGAATGTGAGATCACTATCCCGCAGAACTTGGCTACGAGGCACTGTGAGCGCAGACCTGAGCAATCATCTGGCATCCAACTTTCAGCACACTAATGCAATCCATCCGGTCTATGGCCTAATGCACTGATCAGAAGGCAGGATGCCGGGTGGCTGTAATCTGTAGCCCTGAATAACCCACACCATTACCTTATATGAGTAATCGGACCTCCAGCCCAGATCTGAGACTCCAAGACCGCCGCCTCATCATCTGAACGGCAAGACCAGATTTGCCTTCACACCTCAGAGAGAAGGGATGCAATCAATATTTGAGCAGACTGATCTTTCGCCTTGGAACCAGTCTTGAATTGGGCAGGACCGATAACTTCCAAAGCTGACACAGCCATCGGACAATCCGCCCTCCGCACATGTAATGTATCCCTCTAGGTGCTACGACTTCGTCTCCGCGAACAATAATCCAAACCGTTAAGGTGAACCTTCAGTTTGCTCCAGCTAGGCTGGCTGACCCTGAAATTGCCCGTTCTCGGGTGAAGACCCAATACCGATGGTTTCGCACGATCACGTCGTCGTGGCCATGCCACGCTAAGGGGAACTTCCTAGGGTTCACCTTCACGGTTCTCTCTCAAGGTTCCCCCAGATAGCTCGTCATGTTCTTCATCGTCGTGGCACTGCCACGTAGGAGACCAAGCCCTCAAGACCCATTGAGGCCTCCCTAACAACCCGCACCAAAGACTTAATACAAGTCTCAAAATGTTTGCTTCTTCTGACTGCCCCTCGGGTCTCCCTCGTGGTGGTCTGAGGGGCCTTCTTATTGTGGCCGTGTCTTCGTAACAGGCTGGTGATCCATATCCTCAGGCACTTGATGCGGTTCCCCCTTCAGGCCCTCTTTCATGGGTCTGGTCCCTTTTTCGCAACTTGATGCAGCAGTAGATCACCCCCTCCTCCCTCATCCCACCAAAAGGAAACCGTTATGTTCGACGCCGTCGATCCCATAGTCACGCCCAGTAGGTCTTTCGCCAAGAATAGAACCTCCAAGTGCGCCAGCTGCAGCACCGCATTCACGCCCAAGCGGTCCAACCAAAGATATTGCGCCCGAGAATGCCAGCAGAGCACCTCACGGAACGCCTCAAGGGGAGACCGCAGCAAAGAGAACACAAAGCGTTCATGGCAGCATTATGAACGCGCCCACCGGCTGACTGAGATGATCTACACGGCACCGCCGCAAGAGCGCCTCGGCATGATGAAGCACATTTTGGAGTTCATTCCCAATGATGCTGGTCTCAGGAATATCCTCACTGACCCCGATCTGCACAAGAAACCGCCCCGCGCTGACAACCGCATGAATATCGCGAAGGCCGCGAACGCCTACACTCTGAAATTCTTTGGCCTATCGATCAAGCGATACATCAAGGCTGTTCGTGCGGGAGACGAGCCAGAAGGTATCTCTCTGTTCGACTGACAAATTCACACAACACTTCTGCCCAACCTTCTGCTCTTTCAAGGCTAAAGCGGCTATCCAGCGAAACACCCGCTTTGACCTGAGCCTCTATGGTCCGTATTTCAGCTAGTCGAATATCGCGCATCTTTTTCGCTGTAGGGAGGTGTGATGTGCCACCGAGGCTGCGCGTCAACCACTTCTTGAAGGGTTTTTCTGTCTTTGGGTCCGTCATGCCTTGGAGGGATTTTGGCGTCCGCATTTTGAAACGGTAGGCAGTCCCCGCGCCACGGGGTTGAATGATGTGGTCCATGTCCTTCGTCTTCTCCTTTTCGGAGCCGCCCGCGTGGGTAACAGTTAACCACGGTGGCTGTTGACTACTTAGGTTTTTAGACATGAAATCAGATGCTTAGTGTGGGTGGCGGAGACGAAGGGAGGCTCCACCATAAATCTAAGTCATTGATTAAACCGGACATACAAGAGCGAAGGTTACTCTATTGTCTCATTGTGTGTTCCACATGTTGCTTGCTCACTTTGTTAAAGTCAATCCGATGTATGGTTACACTGGAGGATTGCCGCAGTACAGAAAACCAATAGATATCAATATTTCATACAGCATTTGGACACTAGGTTAATGATATGTATGTAAAATCTAATTCATCCGTAATGTATATAATCCGATACAATGTATATAAGTGTATGTTACGAATATATATTATAAGTGTATTAGATATGTGTATTTAGGTAGTGGATACATAACATTGATTTAAGGTACTGATATATATACATTATAATAGTGAATAGGCTATAAGAATTGATTAAAAATAGGTATAAACCATTGTAAACAATGAAAGAATAGGGTCAGACAGATACTGTAACAATTCTAAATATATGAAATTAATGAATAATCTAAGAATTAGCGTTCCTCTGTCTATATGTGAGGGTATTAGATCATCGGTATAAACAGTGGGATAAACTGTAATGAAAACAGATAGATAGAATAAGCATAAAACCCTACGGACTGACAACTTGAGAGCTTACGCAAATCACTTGGTATAAACCCAATGCAATAAGTAATAACAAAGCCCAGTCAAGACACCCAACCATGCTCCGATGAAAGCAGTGAGCGGAGGGATGACCAACGTTTCCACCTCTCTCAATGGACCTATTGCTGGGACAACAAGGCTGCACAAGAAACCAACCCCACCACCTACGACCGCCCACTTGAACAACAGATCGATCAGGACCCAACAGCGGTTAACCAGATCATTCTGTTCTAACGCAACCCCCAAGAAGTAAGCAGTGCGTGGCTGGCCCTTGGTCACGGTACGGGGGAACGGTTGGTCGCTTTCTGTAATGGATACCCTCGCGGAAAACTGTTCTGTAAATTTAGAACTCTTTCCTTGCCCACTTTTGCTGAGTTTCGGTAGAGCTTTATGGGCCATATCAAAGCGTGTGTTTCCACTATCGACAACGAAGCCCCTCTCTCTGGCTAGATGTATCCACGGTAGTTGCTTGCCGTCTGTGAATTGCTGCGCCCTGCCGATTGCAAACGCTGTGGCGGCATCATCATTTTGAAGTTTTGAGTGCATTGTAAACAGGCGAGCAACTTGGCCGTTGGCTTCATTTGCACTTGCGCTTCCATCGACCAAGTCGAGAAAGCAAACGGAGCGGACAAACCGCTTTGCGCGGCGCTTGTTGCTCTGCCAGAGCCAGACACCCACCAAACCAAAAGCAACTATAATCCACATCTCCCAAACCTTTCAGATCGATAGCTCTCGTAGCCTAAGAACGTTAGCCCACAAGAAATATCCTAAAATGGTATTATCCCGACTTGGGATTACCCGATTGCCTGAACTCGATCAACAGGCAGTCACTTGACTAAAACACTTCGCACACCTGAACATGTCTACCTATGCCAGCGGCTCAGGAAGGTGCGCATTGATGCAGGCCTTACCCAAGCTGACTTGGCGGACCGGCTGCATAAGCCACAATCCTTTGTGGCGAAAGTCGAGACAATGGAACGCAGGCTTGACCTGATCGAATTTGTGAAGTGGACGATTGCCTGCGGCGACACTGAGGTAGCGCACCAGATCATTACCGATGTCGCTGATCGCCTTGCAGGGCACCCTAGAGCCTCTTAAATCTCAAACTTTTCAATAGCTTCTTTTTTCTGTGCGAGCGTGTGCCCACTTTTATTGTAAACTTGCTGCGTCACGCCTTGGCGCTCGTGGCCCACAATGTCCTGATACAGCGGTTCAGGCACGTCAGCTTGGGCCAACCGTTCCACCATTGTGTAGCGTAGGCTATGGAACACCAAACCCGGCTCTTTCATCCCGATCCCTTTTAAGAACGGCCCATTGAACCAGCGGCCAAGGTTGCGTCCATATCCGTCCTTGCGATCATAGCTGAACGATACGAATAGGCGCGGCTCATCGGCTTTGGTAGCCACCCAATCAACAAATCCCAAACGGATGATTTCAGAATGGATAGCGACTTTGCGTCTGCTGGCATTGGCCTTCACGCGCTTCTTGTCGTCACCATCATCTGTGATGTTCAGAAACCATATGCCGTTTTCATGGGAAACATCGCTCACTTGCAACTGAGCAATCTCATTCAACCTTGCACCAGTGAACAACCCCAACAGAGCGCCCCACTTATGATCGTCTTTCTTGACAAGACCTGAATGGTTTTCGGTCAACTCCGCATACAGCTTTGCAGTTTGATATTTAGTGTAGGCCTTGCGCACACCATTGGCCCGTTTTGCCTTGGCAACTTTCATCCCCTCAAACAGCTTATGGGGCGCATGATCGTGACGTTCAGCCCAATCCCAAAACCGAAAAAACATAGCCATGTGATTGTTCACAGTTTCGACTGAGACCTTCTGAACACCTTCAACTGCGATAGCTTCCATCAAAGGCAAACCCCTTGTCTGAGGTTTCGTGTTGCGGTTGACGGGTAAAGCCTGAACCACCTTTTTTAGCTCGCTTGCATCATGGCGAGTGATTTCAGCCATTAGACGGTTCCTGCCAAAGTATTCTAACAGGACGGCAAGAAAGCCCTGTGCCTTGCCAGCCATTTGATTGGACCATTGCGGCGTATGTTCCGCCATGAAGTCGGCATAGGCGTCACCTAGAGACGCTGAGCGGGCCTGTGGTGGCCGTGCCGGGACTTGGATGGGCTTGGCGAAGGAATAGCCATCAAGGCGCTCAGCGGCGCTTAGAACGTCCCTGAGCATGGCGCTGCGGCCTTTCCTCAGTTCAATCGCTATCTGGGGCAAGCTGGCGTCCCATGCGGCGTCTGAAACGTCCATCCGACGCTTGAACCGGGCAATAGGCAGATATTGAGGATGCACGGCCTCAAGATCGACCATGCAATCATGGTCCAGCATTTCTTCGCGGGCATCGGCCAAGGCGTTCTTGGACAGGCCGCGATTGTCCAACCAGTCAAGATACTGGTCCAGTTGCGCCTTGAAGTAGTCTGTCACCTTCTGGCGTATCTCGTTTTGTCTGAGCCTTGTCAAAGTCTTGTCTTCCCGAACCAATCGCCCACACGATGCAAGATAGCGGGCCAAGTCGCCAGCCCTATCAGGGCATTTAGTTCTTAAGGAAAGTCTAACAGTTCTGCGGGCTTGGCCGTCAGCAACAGGCAAAGGCCAGCGAAAATAGTAGACGCCATGTCTTGAAGGGGAAAGGTAGGCCGATAACTTCATGTGCTTGTGCTTCACTTTGTGTCGCACTTGCAAGTCCAACTTCTAACCCATTGATTTAGAAGTAAATGGCGGAGACGAAGGGATTCGAACCCTCGAACGCTTGCACGTTACTCCCTTAGCAGGGGAGCGCCTTCGACCACTCGGCCACATCTCCGTCGATCCGTTTAGAGATGGAAGAGCCAAGAAACAAGGCCAAAATAGCACTTACCTCTACAACTATCAAAATTTGGAGGATCAGAATGAAGAGCACTGGACCGCACGTTTGCGCAGGGGTGTTTGTCAACGATCTGTCAATGAGATGGTGTGGTTTCAATGGCACCCTGAATGAAATCTGGACCTCACATAAATAAGGTCCTCCGCGTATTTGCGAAGGACCTTTAGCAAATATCATCATGACTGCACGAACCTACCGTCGATCGGCCCGTGTCCAGTCGCGACGCTCATGCAACTGCTGCCGTGTGAGCGATTTCGCTTTGCCTGACACCACAGTGCAGACTGCGTGCGCTGCATCTCGCGGAAAGAGCTTCTGGGGTTTCCACCCCGAAACCTTCTTTACGATCTTGACTTTGACCCAGAAGATTTCCGAGTTTACTGGATTTTCGATCGGCTCCAAGACGTAGTCGTGTTGCAGTTCAGTGCTGATCCGTTCCGCAGCACCCAGCCATCGCCATTTGACGTCTGACCACGATGCTGCTTCCGACCGCGCCCATGGCAATCGGAACATCGGGTAGTCGCTGCCTTGCGCCATCACTGCACGAGTATAGAAAAGAACGTGGTGTGGTGAGCGAAGCTTGCCGATTGTTTCGACGTCGATCATGGCGAATTTTTCAGGACTGCTTTTTCCGATGCGGGCAGAGCCCCTGGCATAGGCGTCCGAGAAGCGAAATGTCAGCTTCCGTCCACAATCACTCCGTTTCAAATGCTCAAAAATCCGTTTGTTGGCATGGCTCGCGATACCGTTGTCAATCATGTCGTAGTCTTTGGCGCCGGGCGCCCCGGATGCTGAAAGGATTAATCGGCATCTGGCAGTGATACTCTTCAATATCGGCTTTGCCATATTTCCCATTTCCAGTTCTGGCCGGGAATCAACATAGTAGTGACAGCCGTGAACCAGACGCAGCCCATCTAATGTCAGGTCGGCGTTTTCTACCATTTTTGCAACGTCATCGGTGAACAGATATTCGCTATGTTTCGACATCTCAGGTCCTCTATATGATGTGAAGAGGAAGTGGGTTGAAGTCGCGGCCGCAGAAAACGTAAAATTCGCCGTTGTTGTTGTTTATTCTGCCGCCAAATCCGCCGATCTTGTCAGAGATGGGGCCCAGCAACTGAAATTTATATCAAGCTGACCCGTATTTTTCGCAGTTATGATCGGAAATATTACCGAAATCGCCGCTCTTCTTTCTACTTGGGCCGGACATTTGGCAGCCAAAGCGTCGCAAGCCATTGATGGCGTTTCAGAAATCCCTGCGAGAACCTGGTAGAACCTATCAACCTATATAAAACCTCCTGGAAGGACGTGGTGCATATGGCCGGACGGCCGGCGGCAGGTGGGTGCGCGCTATGAGCACTCCCTTTCAGTATGCGATTCTTCAAGTGTCCATGAGTTTTCGGGGTTTTGACCGGAAGCAAACACTCCGAGTTCTGCGGGAACCGCTGTCACATCATTCGAGCCATCGCCTCAGCCTGCCTGATAACAAGTTTCACAGCATCTGCCTGCAGATCAGGTGGATATCCGTAGCGTCGGAGAATTCTTTTCACCGCAACCCTCATCTTCGCCCGGACGTCATCGCGCTGCCACCAATCCACGCCGGAATTCTCGCGAAGGGATTTCACCAACTCGGCGGCGATCACCTTCAACTGTTCGTTGTCCATGACTTCCACGGCGCTCTCATTTTGGGCGAGGGCATCATAAAAGCTGCGCTCGGCCTCAGACATGTCGTCTTCTGGCTCCGCGCTGAGATCCTTCGCCATGCCGATCAACTCTTGGATCACCTGAAGTGCGTCGATGCTGCGGTTGTGATACCGCGCGATTGCATTCGTAAGGCGTTCGGAGAATTTCTGGTTTTGCACGACGTTGCCCCGGGTGCGGGCTTTGATCTCGCCGTTCAGCAACTTTTTCAGAGCTTCAACAGCAAGGTTCTTGTGCTGCATGCTCTGAATTTCATGCAGAAATTCTTCCGACAAGACGCTGATGTCGGGCCGGTCGAACCCACAGGCTTCCAAAATATCCACGACTTCCGTCGAGGCGACAGCACGGTTCAGCAGCTGCTCGATGGCGAAATCCGGCGATGAGTTTCGACCGCGTCCCCCCTTCACATCCAACTTCTGAAGCGCAGCACGAACCGCGAGGAAGAAGGCCACCTCTTCGGCAGAAGCCGATGTCTCCGGGGAGCCAGCCGCAAGCTTGAAAGCTTTCGCCAGCGCAGCGATAACATCATGGAAACGTTTTCCGAAGTCCTTGTCGGATTCGATGCCTTCTTCACGGGTCTTTCTCAAAACGTGATCCGCTGCCGCGGGTAGGATTTCTATACGATCAGCGGCTGATCCTCCGAGAACACGCGAATAGTCGAACCCGTGAAAAAGCGCGCGAGCGACCTCAAGTGCACTGAGGAACGCTGCGACGGCCTCGCGTTCGTCCACACCGGTCTGCGCCTGATCTCCTTGCGAATAATGCGCCAGCGCCTTTTTCAGATCCGCAGCAAGGCCAATATAGTCCACTACCAGACCGGCCGGTTTCCCTGCGAAGACCCGATTCACTCTCGCAATCGCCTGCATGAGGCCGTGACCCTTCATGGGCTTGTCGACATACAGAGTATGCATGCATGGCGCGTCGAACCCCGTCAGCCACATGTCCCGCACGATTACGAGCTTCAAGGGATCTGAGGTGTCCTTGTAGCGCTTCCTCAGAGCCTCGAGTTTCGTCTTGCTTCGAATGTGCCGCTGGAAAGGCTGCGGGTCGGTCGCGTTACCGGTCATGACAACCTTTATCGCTCCGGTCTCGTCCGTGTCGGAATGCCATTCCGGGCGGGCGGCGATGATTCTCTCGTAAACATCCACGCATATCCGGCGGCTCATGCAAACGATCATGGCTTTTCCGTCAATTGCCTCAAGGCGCGCTCCGAAATGCGCCAAAATATCTGCGACGACCGCATCAAGACGCGGCCCGGCGCCGACCAGTTTTTCGATCTGGGACCATTTTTTCGCGGTGGCCGTCGCCTCATCTTCTTCGAGGGCCTCGGTCGCCTCGTCGAACTCCTCGTCGAGGCTTTCACGCACGTCCTCGGCGACTTCGACCCGAGCGACCCGGCCCTCATAGTAGATCGGCACGGTCGCGCCATCTTCGACCGCCTGGGCGATGTCATAGACATCTATGTAATCCCCGAAAACGGAGCGGGTGTTGGCCCCGACCAGCTCTACCGGTGTCCCAGTAAATGCGACATAGACCGCGTTCGGGAGCGCTGAACGGAGATGATGTGCAAGCCCATGGCGCACTTCACCGGTCGCTTGGTCCATCTTCGCATCGAATCCGTATTGCGTCCTATGCGCCTCATCGACCATCACGATGACATTCGATCTGTCGGTCAATTGTGGGAAATCCTCGCCTCGCCCGGGGCGAAATTTCTGAACCGTCGAGAAGACAATCCCCCCAACCTGACGATTGAGCAACGTCTTGAGGTCATCGATGCTATCCGCCTGCACCGGGTCTTCACCGAGCAAGTCGCGGCAGCGGCCGAATGTCGTGAAAAGCTGATTGTCGAGATCGTTGCGATCTGTGAGCACGAGGACAGTTGGGTTCTCGAGTTCCTTCAGGTGCATGGCTCTTCCCGCAAGGAATGTCATCAGCAGGGACTTTCCGGATCCCTGCGTGTGCCAGATCACGCCGCCCTTACCATCGTCCCCCCTCGCGCTGAGTATCGACGACATTGCCTTTCTAACGGCGTGAAACTGGTGATATCCAGCGGCCTTCTTGATGGGACCTTTGCCATCATCTTCGAAGACGACGAACCACCGCAGCAAATCCAGAAGGACTGACCGACTGAGCAGCCCTTCCGTCAAGGTGTTGAGCGCAAGTCCTTCACGTTCTGATAGGATTTTCTTTCCATCGATGGTTCTCCAGCGCATGTAGCGATCAAGACCCGCAGACAATGTGCCATAGCGAGCATTCAGCCCGTCCGAGATAACCGAGATAAGCGAAGTCCGGAACAGGTTCGGGATGTCGCTTTTGTAGGTTTCGATCTGATTGAACGCCGCCTCGATGTCTGCACCCTCGGTTCCCTTCAATTCGACGATGACCAACGGCAGGCCATTCAGGTAAATCACGAGGTCCGGGATCCTGGGGGTTCGGCCGACAATGTCGACTTGATTGAAAGCATGCCACGCATTTTCATCGTCGTCCCAATCAACCAACCGTGC
>Ga0306910_1000010_pt1 | contig 221969 bp, 216 predicted proteins | sample AntRauMFilla2698_FD_190438 | JGI IMG/M metagenome (GOLD analysis project Ga0306910, IMG submission 190438) | Saline lake microbial communities from Rauer Islands, Antarctica - Metagenome Filla 2 #698 (v2) (version 2) | ecosystem: Environmental > Aquatic > Non-marine Saline and Alkaline >... | reverse complement strand
AAAACATCAATAAAATGACCAACAAAGACAATAAAAAGAGTAAAAAACTACATATTTCGATAAAAACTAAATAAAAATCCATCTAAATAATGGATGTATGTAAATTATTGAATTTTGCAACGGTCTTCAGTATTATTTATGGATCTAAAGATGGGTATTTAACCAAAGAGAAAATCCAAACTCAACTTAAAATAGCCTCTACTATTTTTCCTAATTCAGTTGAAATTTTAAAGTTCAAAGGCAAACATGAAATGCATAAAGCAAGTCTTGAGAAAGTAGCTAGCGCTATAAATCTCTAATAATTAATTTCTAAAATTTCAATAGGCCGAGAATCTTGGCCTAGTTTAAATTCAAAATTATCTCCTTCCTTTTTAGAAGTCATCGCTATTGCTAAAGGAGAGATAAAGGCTATTTTCTTTTCTTTAATGTTAGCCTCATCCACTCCTACAATTTTGAAGTCTTGAATGGAGCCATTCATTTTGAACTTTACATTCGCACCAAACCGAATTTCGCTTTTATTTTGTTGTTCCGGATTTAGAACTTGTGCACTGTTTAATCTTTCATTGAGCAGCTTTAATTTTCCATCAATTACTGCCAATTCTCGTCTTCGCTCGGTATCGTCTTGGATATTAAGATCGGTTCTTTGTTTCTCTAGTTTTATTTTTTCTTCTCTGAGCATCTCTTTTCCTTGAGGAGTAACGTAATTGGTCACACCATCAGGCAAGGAGGCTCTTGGTGGTATTACAGGCGGTTCCTCTTGATCGCTTTCCTTTACAAATCCTCTACTCATAATATATATTTGAATTCAATATAACAATAAAGCTGTACAAAATGAATTTTCACTCTGTACAGCTTTATCTAACAAACTAAATAAACAACCATGAACTTACTTCTGGTCTCTTTCTGGAGGATATTCCTCCAAGATTTTATTTACTATTTTATTAATTTTTTCTTCTTTCTTTTCCATATCAAGGCTCAAAATACCTGTTCCTAATCCTTGCCAAACTAACTCATTTTTACGAGCATCTATAAGATCGATATACAGCGTTCCTTCTATATTACTTGATACTATATTATTTCCGCCAGGACCCCAGAAATAGGGATTCCATCCCCATCCATAACCAAAATTATTTTGATGAATATTTACATTTTCTCTGGTTTCTGTAAAGATACTTATAAGTAAGTTTGGATTGGAAGCTTTAAACATGCCCTTAGCCTCTAATTCTCTTTCTATAGCTCTTAGAATTCTTTTTTTATCTAAATCAGAAATTTTAGCTTCGTCTATGCCAGGTTTAAAAAAAGCAAAAGAATTATACATTTTAAAATCTACTTCTTTATCATAATCTGTTGCGACTCTAACTGACGAACATGACATTATAGACATAATTCCTAAAAAAAGCAATAGGCGTTTATAAATTTTCATGGTTATAGTGTTTTAAATATTGAATCCTCTACATGAAACGGTAAGGTTACTTTTAGCTTAGGTTCTTGACTCATAGCCCTTTTTATAGCGATTTCTGCACCTTCATTCCTAGCCCAAGATCGTCTGGCTACACCATTGTTTACATCCCAATGCAGCATAGATTTTAATTTCTTACCTGCTTCTATACTACCATCAAGTAACATGCCAAAACCTCCGTTGATAACTTCTCCCCAACCTACACCTCCTCCGTTGTGTATACTCACCCATGTAGCCCCTCTAAAACTGTCTCCTATTACGTTTTGAATTGCCATATCTGCTGTGAATTTACTTCCATCATAAATATTTGAAGTTTCTCTATAAGGTGAGTCAGTTCCAGAAACATCGTGATGATCTCTACCCAAAATAATTTCACCAAGATCACCTTCAACAATAGCTTTGTTAAAAGCATCTGCAATCTTCATTCTCCCTTCAGCATCGGCATATAATATTCTAGCTTGAGACCCTACTACCAAATTATTGTCTTGAGCTCCTTTTATCCAAGCAATGTTATCTCTCATTTGTTGTTGTATATCTTTCTCGGAGGTTTTTATAAGCTCTTCTAGAACTTGAGTAGCAATAGCATCTGTCTTCACTAAATCTTCGGGTTGTCCTGAAGCACAAACCCACCTAAAAGGGCCAAACCCATAATCAAAACACATAGGTCCAATAATGTCTTGAACATAACTAGGATAGGCAAACTCTTTTGAATTTGATTCTGCATCAGTTAAACTAACACGCTGTCCTTTATCATTCTTATGGACTTTAGCCCCAGCTCTAGAAGCCTCCAATAAAAAAGCGTTCCCATAATCGAAAAAATAAGTCCCTCGTTTTGAATGAGTATTTATAGCATTAACATGTCGTTTCAAGGTGTTTTCAACTTCAGTTTTGAAAATTTCAGGTGAATTTACCATAAGTTCGTTGGCTTCTTCGTAACTAAATCCAACGGGGTAGTACCCGCCTGCCCAAGGATTATGAAGCGAAGTTTGATCTGATCCTAAATCGATATGGATATTTTGTTCTTCAAATTTCTCCCAGACTTCAACGATATTCCCTTGGTAAGCAATTGAAAGTACTTCTTTATTTTTCTTTGCTTGAGTTACTCTTATGACCAAAAAATCTAAATCATCAATAACCTCATCAACCCAGCCTTGCTCATGTCGTGTTTGTATAGCTTTTGAATTTACTTCGGCACATACTGTAACACAACCCGCTATATTTCCAGCCTTAGGCTGTGCCCCACTCATTCCACCAAGGCCAGAGGTTAAAAACAAGCCTCCTTTTGGTGATTTATTAATTTTTCTAAATCCATTTAAAACTGTAATTGTCGTCCCATGAACAATCCCTTGAGGGCCTATATACATATAGCTTCCAGCTGTCATTTGCCCATATTGGGAAACTCCAAGGGCATTAAACCTTTCCCAGTCCTCTGGTTTGGAGTAATTGGGAATAGTCATTCCATTAGAAACAACTACCCTAGGTGCTGAAACACTAGAAGGGAAGAGCCCTTGTGGATGACCAGAATTCATGACCAGAGTTTGGTCATCTGCCATTTCTGCTAAATATTTCATAGTTAACCTATACTGAGCCCAGTTTTGAAAAACGGAACCATTGCCACCATAAGTTATCAATTCATCTGGATGTTGGGCGACTGCCTTATCTAGGTTGTTCTGAATCATCAGCATAATAGCCTTAGCTTGAAGACTTCTGCCTGGATAATCTGAAATTGGTCTAGCATAAATCTCAAAAGTTGGCTTAAATCGAAACATATAAATCCTGCCATAAGACTCTAACTCTTCTTTGAATTCTTTTGCTAAAGTTTTATGGAAGTGTTGTGGAAAGTATCTTAGCGCGTTTTTGAGGGCAAGAAGTTCTTCTGAAGCCGTTAGGCATTTTTTTCGTTTCGGGGCGTGATTGAGAGCACTATCATAATTTCTTGGTAATGGCAATTGTGATGGTATTCCTTCTAAAATTTCTTCGCTGAACGTCATATCTATGAATTATCTCTTCCCTTTTTGTAACCGTATGGGCAATGTCTACAACCACTTTTACAACAGTAACCTCGCTTGAGGTGGTACTGTTCCGTAAAGCACCTATAGCCTTCTTTTGTTATGTAATAGTCACCCTCTTCCAAGGGTAATTGCTTTTTAAAATTAATCATTACTAGAAATTTAAATAAACCAGACTACAAATTGAATTTAAGACTGTAATTTTGAATTTTATTCTGAATCTACCTATGACTTCCACGTCTTTTTTTTCTAAAAATTTCTCATCGCCCAACCAATTTATTGGAAAATTTAATGGCGTTGAGTTAGTTGTGAAACGAGAAGATTTAATTCATCCTATAGTCTCAGGTAACAAATTTAGAAAGCTTAAATATAATCTTTTAAAAGCTCAGAATGAAGGATTTACTAAAATCCTAACATTTGGTGGAGCCTACTCAAATCATATTGCAGCGACTTCAGAAGCCTGTCATATTCTCGGTTTAGAGTCTATCGGAATTATACGTGGGCAAGAACTAGGAGAAGATTTGCAGAAAACGCTCGCCAGTAATCCAACGCTTAATTTTGCATACCAAAAAAACATGGAGTTGGTTTTTGTAACCAGAAAAGACTACAGGCTTAAAGAACATATTCCCTACCTGGAGGATCTATTTAAATCGGATCCAAGCCTTTATTCTATTCCAGAAGGAGGCTCTAATGCATTAGCTATAAAAGGCTGCACTGAAATATTAACTGCAAAAGATGACAGTTTTGATGTCATTTGTTCATCGGCGGGGACTGGCGGAACGGTTGCTGGCCTTATAGAGGCCTCAAAACCTCATCAACATGTCTTAGGTTTTTCTGCTTTGAAGGGAGATTTCCTTCAAAATGAGATCTCCAGATGGACTTCAAAATCCAATTGGTCTCTTCAAACCGACTTTCATTTTGGAGGCTATGCTAAAGTAAATTCAGAATTGATAGACTTCATAAATTCCTTTCAAAGTAAATATCAAATTCAACTGGACCCCATTTATACTGGAAAGATGTTTTACGGCATTTTTGAATTAATAGACTCAGGCTTTTTTTCCAAAAATACTCGTATTTTAGCAGTTCATACGGGAGGCCTTCAAGGAATTGAAGGTATGAACCGTAGTTTAAAACAAAAAGGACTTCAAACCATTACCCTTTTATGAAACTTAAAGCCAGCCTCTATATCCTCTTAGTGATTTTAATATCATCCTGTGGATCTTCAAAAAAATCTGTAGCAACAACATCTAAAAAGACCCAGGCTTCTAGGGAAGTCCCTAGAGCCGATCCTCGACCAAAGGAGAATAAAGAGGTAGACAGAACAGAAGACTTGGTGGTTTCTGAAGCTGAAATAGACCTTGCCAGCTTAAGCCCAGTCGATCGCTACATATACGATTATGCGGGTATTGCCCAAGAAGAAATGAGACTTTACGGTATCCCTGCGAGCATTAAAATTGCCCAAGGAATACTGGAATCTGGATCTGGAAATGGCCCGCTCACAAGTCGCTCTAACAATCATTTCGGGATAAAATGTAACGGTTGGCAAGGCGAGAAGGTCTATCATGATGATGATGAGGCTCAAGAATGTTTTAGAAAATACAATGACCCCAAATATTCCTTCAGAGATCATTCTTTATTTTTATTTGAAAGAAATCGGTATGCTTTTTTGTTTGATTATAAAAGCGATGATTACACCTCCTGGGCTAGAGGATTAAAACGTGCAGGCTACGCAACAGACCCTAGATATCCTCAAAAATTGATAAGTCTCATTGAACGGTATAACCTTAATGAGTTTGATAAAGAGGTGTTAGGAAAAAATGCAGATATGCCTTTACCGAAGCCACAGAGGGTTTCAAATAGCGATTTAGAATTCTATCTCGTCAAAAAAGGGGATACACTTTATAATATTTCTGAAAAATTTGACTTAACTGTTGAAGAATTAAAATTAATTAATAAGTTGAAGCATGACCACATCCAAATTGGTCAAGAATTAAAAGTAAAAACAAGATAATATGATTTACAAACGAAGTAGTGCATTGTTTAATGAAGCCAAAAAGTACATTCCAGGGGGTGTGAATTCTCCTGTGAGAGCATTCAATGCTGTGGGTGGCGATCCTATTTTCGTAAAAAAAGCTAAAGGAGCTTATCTATATGACGAAGACGATAACAAACTGATTGATTATATCTCATCATGGGGCCCTATGATTCTTGGGCATGCGCATCCAGCTGTTGTTAAAGCAATAGTGGAGCGAACAAAAGACGGAACATCTTTCGGTATTCCTACTGCTCTAGAAACTGAGATTGCTAAACTTGCAGTGAGTATGGTTCCAGGAATTGATAAGATTCGATTTGTCAATAGTGGTACTGAAGCCTGTATGAGTGCCGTAAGGTTGGCGAGAGGGTATACCCGAAAAGATAAAATCATCAAGTTTGCAGGATGCTACCACGGACATAGTGACTCCTTTCTCATCCAAGCCGGAAGTGGTGCCGTAACTTTTGGTGAACCAAATTCTCCAGGAGTTACCAAAGGAACTGCAAAAGATACTCTGTTAGCAGATTACAATAATTTAGAAAGCGTTGAAAAGCTAGTAAAAGAAAATAAAGAAGACATAGCTTGTATTATTATAGAACCTGTCGCCGGTAATATGGGTTGTATTCTTCCCAAAAAAGGATTTCTTGAAGGTCTGAGACAGATTTGTGATGATAACAAGATCTTGCTAGTATTTGATGAAGTGATGACAGGCTTTAGGCTTGCACCAGGAGGTGTCCAAGAATTATTGGGAGTTGAAGCCGATATTGTGACGTTTGGAAAAGTTGTGGGTGGAGGTCTACCCGTTGGGGCTTTCGCTGGAAAATCAGAGATCATGAATCATCTTTCTCCGGACGGTCCGGTTTATCAAGCGGGTACTCTTAGTGGTAATCCCTTGGCTATGGCGGCAGGGTATACCATGCTCAAAGAGCTGAACAACAATAGAGATATCTTTGAAAGCCTTGATAAAAAGACTGCATATTTACATGAAGGCATGGCAAAGGTGCTTAACGACGCTAATATTGATCACCAAATCAACAGAATAGGATCTATGATTTCTATTCACTTCTGCAAGGAACCTGTCGTCGATTTTGAAACGGCTGCTCATGGAAATAACCCTAAGTTTAAAACCTACTTTCATGGGATGCTAGACCGAGGTGTCTATATGCCCCCTAGTGCCTTCGAGAGTTATTTTTTAAATGATGCTTTGTCTTATGAAGATATAGACCACACCGTCAATGCACTTTCTGAATTTGTCCATGAGTTGAAGTAATTTTTTTGAAAATGCTTAGGATATTATTGACTAAATGTTAATTTTATCAAAATAAAAATCTAATCTAATGGAAACTAACCAAACTAAACCACCAATGCCCTCTAACCATTTGGCATTGGCTATCATTACTACTATTTTATGCTGTTTACCAGCGGGAATTGTAAGCATTGTTTATGCCTCTCAGGTTAACACAAAGTATAATGCAGGAGATTACGAAGGCGCAGAAAAGTCTTCTAAAAATGCGAAAACATGGTGGATTGTTGCCCTTATCGTTGGACTTGTCATTGTGATCGCTTATGCATTATTTATTTTTGTATTTGCGGGTGAAGCTTTTTTGGATGCTTATAATGAAGAGATGCAAAATTATAATTAAAAGCATAAGTGAAGAAAAGCATATCAATTCTTAAAAAAATAAGCATACCCATTGCGATTCTAGCCTTGGGTATGCTTTATTTTAATTTAAACCCAAAGTCTTTTGCCTACTTCCCAAAATGCCCCTTTTATAGTTTTACCGGTTTGTACTGTCCTGGATGTGGATCCCAACGTGCTTTTCATGAAATGCTCCACGGAAATTTATGGGTAGGCATCCAACATAATTTTCTTATAATTTTAGCCCTTTTGGTTATTTTCTATAAGTTTTATGTATTTTTCCAAAGTCGTTTTCAAAAGGAAAACACAGTCAAAAACATACTTTACCATAACGCAGCACCATGGGTGATACTGGGAGTTGTGGTAAGTTTTTGGATTTTGAGAAATATACCGATGGATCCATTCATTATTTTGGCTCCTTGATCCTATATGATGGTATTACAGATTTTAGTTTTATTTATAAGCGTTTCTTTCTTTTTTTATGGACTAGGATGTTTTTATAGTCCTACCATGTATAAAGAATTTGAACGTTTTGGTTTATCTAAGGGGCAAAGGAAAATCACTGGATTTTTTCAAGTCTTAGGAGCTTGTGGCCTGAGTTATGGATTTTATTTCAATCCTATTTTAGGGTTCTCTGCTGCTTTGGGTCTTAGCGTTTTAATGAGTCTTGGATTTGGAGTCCGGCTAAAAATAAAAGACAGCTTCGTACAATCCTTTCCTTCTTTATTTTTTGCGCTACTTAATTTGTTTGTCTCTTACCAATTCTATGCCTTGCTAATTTCAGTTTAATTAAACCAAATTAAAGTACCAAGGAATCATAAAACTTGAAATTACCCAGAATAAAAAATTCAAAAAGATCCCTACTTTAAAAAAATCTTTGAATCTATAATTTCCAGCACTATAGACCATGGTATTGGTTTGATAACCAATGGGTGTCATAAAAGTAGCTGAAGCAGCAATCATAACCGTAACCAAAAAAGGTAAAACTTCTACGCCAGAGGTATGCGCGATAGCTATCGCAATAGGGGTCATAAGAGCTGCAGAGGCATTGTTGGACATGACTTCCGTTAGCAGAGAGGTAGCTAAATACAATCCAGAAATCACCGCAATAATTCCCATGGGCGCAAGTTGATCTACCAACGCTTCTGCGATAAACAAGTCAAGACCTGTTTTATTGATAGCTAAACCTAAACTAAGCGCTCCAACCAATAAGAAAATTATCTTCCAGTTGATAGCTTCATAAATTTCTTTCATGCTAAGAATCTTAGCCAAAACAAGGATGATAACAGCTGAAATGGCCCCTACCATAATATCTAAAATTCCAAGACTCGCTAAAACAACCATAATGGAAATAAGACCTATCACAATACCAAATTTCTTTTTATCAAATTCTGTGATATGATTTTCTGATAAAAGAACAAAAGGTGTGTTTTGACCAGCTTCTAATTTATTTAGTTCTTTGACATAATGTGATTTTACTTCGGCTAGAATGACATCTCCTGCGCTCAGTTTAACATCGTAGAGATCGTCATGCTTGATATCTTCTTTATGCTTTATCGCCAGCGGTATAGCTCTATAGCGTCTTCTAAAATCCAACTCTTTTAGGGTTTTTCCGTGAATTTCTGAAGAGGAGGTAATCACCATTTCTACCAAAGCTGAATTCTTACCAGATAGATCACTATCCCCTATTTTTAAAGGAGACACTGCTAAAGTTTTCGTTTTTCCTTTTAGGGATTTCAACTTTTCTACATCACATTTCACTTTCAGGATATCACCTTCATTTAATTCAAAATCACCTGGAGGTAAAGTAAATGAGTTGCCGTTTCGCCTTACTTCAATAATATCTATATTGAATTCTGTCACCAATTCGGAGTCCATAATTTTTTTGCCAATGGATGATGAATTGGATAACAACTCGACTAAAGTGATGTAATTATTGACGTCAAATTTGGATTTTAAATCTTTAGAACGCCTTGATTTAGGTAATAATCTAATACCGAAAATCGACATATACACCACACCTACAACAAGTAATACCCCTGCAATGGGAGTCATTTGGAACATACTTATAGCTTGTTCGCCCTCTTTTTCAGCTATCCCGCTCACCAAAATATTGGTAGAAGTCCCAATTAAAGTACACATACCACCGAAAATGGAAGCGAAAGAGAGAGGTATAAGCATTTTGGAAGGACTTTGCCCCGAAGCATGGGCAATTTGAATAACCACGGGAATAAAGACTGCAACGACCGGTGTATTATTCACAAATGCTGAAATAATAGCGATCATAAACATCATCATCAAAATTCCTGCATTGAATTTATATCGGAAAATTTTTGATAACCGATGAGCTAGGACTTGTAAAGCTCCAGTTTTGAGAAGTGCTGCACTCAATACAAACATAAAGGCCACAGTAATGGTTGCTTTGTTACTAAAGCCCTCTACCCCTTCTTCAGGCGTAATGACTCCTCCTATTACCAAAATAATCATGATAGAAATAGCAACAAGGTCTATAGGTAGGGCTTCTGTCGCAAAAAGAATAATTGCAAGAACAATGACACCAATAGTTATAATTGCAGCTGTGGTCATTTATTTTTTTTGTTCAAATATAGAATAGTCTACTAAATCTATAGACTTTATTTGTAAAAAAATAGATTCAACTATAAATCGGTAATTAAATGACGTTCTCTTTTGATGATTTCCGCTAGATTCGCTTTCTTGAGGAGTTCCACAGTTTTGTTTCTTACTTCATAAAAAACATCCCTTATTCCGCAGGTTTCTTCATCCTTACATTCCTCACACCTTTCGTAATATTTGTAGGTCACACAGGGAAGAAAAGCGATAGGCCCATCAAAAAGACGCATCACATCAGCTAAGTTAATATCTTCTGGATTTTGTAACAGATAATAACCACCGCCCTTTCCTTTTTTGCTAGCGAGAACCCCAGCCTTTTTTAGATTAAGTAGAATAGACTCTAAAAATTTTCTGGGAATATGTTCTTTTTCAGCAATTTCACTAATGACAATAGGTCCTTCTCCGTTTCGCTTTGCAAGATAAACCAAAGCGTTAATTGCGTATTTTGTCTTTTTTGAAATCATTCTTACAAATATATCATTATTCATCTTTAAAAAAATGGAACTGAAATTGTAATTTGCGATTTCAATTTCGAAATCCATTTCATGACCTCTCAAGTGATAGCAAACAGTCTTTCTCATCTTAAAAAATACTTCGGTTACGATAGTTTTAGAAAAGATCAAGCTGAAATTATTAAACATGTTTTAGACGGTAAAGATGCCCTTGTCGTGATGCCCACTGGTGGAGGAAAGTCGATGTGTTTTCAGCTTCCTGCCTTAGAATTTGAGGGACTTACTCTAGTTATTTCACCACTCATCGCTTTAATGAAAGATCAAGTTGATGGATTGAGAAGCAATGGAATTCCTGCAGATTTCTACAATTCTACCCAAACTCCTGAAGTCCAACTTGAGATTAAATCTAAAGTAGCCAACCGAAAAATAAAACTGCTTTATACAGCCCCAGAAAGTTTATCTGGACTCCAAGAGATTTTAAGCGAAACTTATATCAGTTGTGTTGCTGTAGATGAAGCTCATTGCATCTCTTCTTGGGGTCATGATTTTAGACCTTCCTACCAGCAACTTGGATTTTTAAAAAAGTCTTTACCTAACACACCCGTCATTGCTTTAACAGCAACTGCAGACAAAACTACCCGGAAGGATATTTTAAAGCAATTGGGGATCCCAAAAGCTAAAGCTTTCCTCTCTTCTTTTGATAGAGAAAATATTTTCCTTGAGGTGAGAGTTGCAGATAAACGCCTCAAACAAATTGAAAACTTTCTTTTAAGAAGGAAAGATGAAGCTGGCATAGTGTATTGTTTAAGTAGAAAATCCACTGAAAAATTAGCCAAAGATCTTACAAAGAAGGGATTTAAAGCGAAGGCCTATCATGCTGGTTTAGCATCTGAAGAGAGGTCCAAAATCCAAGAAGAATTTGTCTATGATAAGACTCAAATTATTTGTGCAACAGTAGCCTTCGGAATGGGAATTGACAAGTCCAACGTTCGTTGGGTGATACACTATAATATGCCTAAAAACCTTGAAGGTTACTATCAAGAAATAGGTCGTGCTGGGAGAGATGGCTTGCAGGCGAATGCCCTTATGTTTCATTCTTATGCAGATGTGATACAATATAAACGCTTTATTGAAAATAGTATGAACCAAGAGGTTCAGGAAGCTAAACTGGACCGTATCAAACAATTTGCGGAGGCTACCTCCTGTAGAAGGCGTGTTCTATTAGGTTACTTCGGCGAACACCTTACAGAAAATTGTGGGTTTTGTGATGTTTGTAAGAATCCTCCTCGCTTTTTTGATGCCAAACTTACAGCACAAAAAGCACTTTCTGCTGTAGCGCGTGCTAAACAAAAAGAGCCTATAGGGATGATTATAGATATTTTGAGAGGGGCAAAAAATGCCGCGATCTACGACAAGGGATATCAAAATATTAAAACCTATGGCATTGGTGACAACATAAGCTGGAAAGACTGGCAGCATTATATTTTACAACTTATTAATTTAGGCTATATAGAAATTGCATTTCACAGAGGGAATGCTTTAGAGTTTACACCACTAGCCAAAAAGGTCTTATTTGAAGATGAACAGGTTTGGCTAACGAAACCTAAACAAGATCAGATTTCGTCTTCACAACCAAAACAAACCTTGAAATCTTCTAACTTGTTCACTCAGTTGAAACAATTGAGAATGCAAATATCTATTGAAGAAAACATACCGCCCTACTTAGTTTTTAACGATGCCACTTTAAAACAAATAGAAAAAGAGAGGCCACTTGACGAAGATGAATTTAACACCATTAGCGGTGTAAATTCTTTAAAGTCTGAAAAATATGCCGATAGCTTTATTGAAGTCATTGAGAAATTCAACATTAAAAAAAGAAAGAAAACCTCAACTTATGAGCAGACCTATACTCTTTTCAAAAATGGAAATAGCATTGAAGAAATTGCAAAAACAAGAAATTTAAAGTCGACGACAGTCATTTCACATCTCTGCACTCTAGTAGAAAAAGGTAAACCCATCGATTTAAGTAAACTGGTTTCATCTTCAGAAGTAAAAAAAGTCGAAAATATCCTCAAAGAAATAGACTACGAAGGAGCCCTAAAACCGATTTTTGAAGCTCTAGAAGGAAATATGAGCTACGAAAAAATTAGGCTTGCTGTAACAATTCTAAAAAAGTAATTATTTATTTCTAACAATTACAGTACTAGCTTTTACGCCAGTTAATAAATTCCAAACATTTCTAGATATCATTTTGGAACCGTCTATAATTTTTAACTCTGCAGTATTAGGACCTGCTTCACCTTGATTCAACGCAATAAACTCTATTTTATTGAAACCAATTTCTATAGGAATAGTAATTTCTTTATAAGCATTTTCGAGTAGTAGATTTTCTACGATAATCTTACCGTTTAACCTTACCTGTACGCGATCTCCATCATACATCATATGGTCTCTACAGATAAAAACAATCTTATCTGAAGAAGTCACGAATTCACCGAGACTCATGTCTTCAGCCCATTCTTCCTTCATGTTTTTATTCTCGTCCTCAGGCTTTCTATTCAGTTTATCTGTCCATATATCGCTAGGATTCGTAAACTGAGTCTTAGCCTTAAAATCAACACCCTCTTCATTTTTAGCAAAAATATCTTTGACTTTACTTCTATTGGGTACACCTAGTCTATTCATTCCCGAAGAAGAATTTGAAGACTTAAATTTTGGGTTATTGATCACTTCAGATCCACGAGAAGGAAAGTCGCGATTTTGTGCATTCGCCATAAAAGCAACACAAAGTAAAAAGGGTAAGAAGCTGATTTTAAAGATTTTCATAATTCAAATATACTTAATCTTAATGTACATAAATTATACCACACGCAAAATTCTTTCTTAAAACCTCAAAATTGAATGGCAAAGTAAAGACCATGATGAGTTGTCGAGACAGGAATAATTTTAGAAACAATCTTTATAAATGGAAGGCCGTTCTTCAGTTTTAATAACTCTGGTTGCGATGACTCACCAAATTCCATTCTCAAGTTTTGTAGAAGTTCTTCCATTGAATTGGCGATAAGTGATCGAGTAAACGTTGAATAAGAGACACTACTATAAATATAATTCTCGCTATTAAAGGTGGTTGTTTTAACAGAGTTTCCCTCGAAATGAACCAAACCGTTTTCTAAATCAATAAGTTCACAATAAAATGCAAAAGGGTTGAAAATTGACTTAAAATTAAGTTCTCGCTGAAAGGCTTTATAGGCACTTTCTTTCATAGTCCAAAGCCGCCAAAACCTTTGTTCAGGGTTTGGACTTGAAAAAACTAAATTTTGTTCATTTTGAGAAAGTACCTTTTCCATATACCTAGGTCTGAAGATATTTGAATCGGTTTTAGCTTTCTTTAGGTCTACAATATCATTTCCAATCACTTACTTTTAAGTTTCTTTTGAATCACATTGACAGTCGCTTCTACGCTAATCATTTTTTCCATGTCGTCATTTTCAATCCGGATATCGAATTCATCTTCCACGTCTAGCACTACATCCACTAAGTTCGCTGAATTGATTTGCAAATCGTTTATAAAATCGGATTGGGATGTCAAATTATCGAAATTTTCTTGATGATTGACATAAGGTTGAACGATAACCTTCAATTTATCCTGTATTGCTTCAGCAGTCATATGATCTTTTTGGAAGCAATTTACAAATTAGTTTTCGTAAATCAAGGATATGGGGAGAAGCCCATAAGGTTTATAGTTGAAGACTGATTTTGGAATTTCAAGGCAAACCTCTAGCAATTACACTTACAATAGGAGATTAAATCGGGAAGCAACAAGCTACTACAATTGGTATTCAGAATAAAAAGAACAGATTATATTATTTTTTAGAACTCAGTTTTAACTTACACCTGAAACTTTCAAAAAGAAAGTTCACTCCTGTCATAATAGCTATAAGCGATAGTGTTCCTGCTAGAACCCACTTCCAAGTTTCGGCATCACTATGTTTCATAAAGCCACTTTCCACGAGTGCCGAGAGTCCAAAACCTAGTAATCCCGTTCCTAACCCACCAAATATCCAAAACCGTTTTTTAAGCTGAGTTGTCTCCATTACTGTATTTTTTCAAAATTACACAAGCGTTCACATCACCAAAACCAAAACTAGCTTTAGCGATAATATTCAAGTTCTTTTTTAGTAAAGTCCTAGGGATTTTCTCCTCATCGACTATCTTCAAAATATTTGGATGTATAGTGTCGCAATTCAAATTTGGAAATATAAAGCCTTGGGATAATTCCAAAATAGAACTCACGAGTTCTACACTTCCTGCTGCGGCCAAGGCGTGACCAACATGACTTTTTAAAGAATTGATGTAAGGGAAGTTTTTTCCGGATTTTTGTAAGGCTTCAGACCAATTCTGCACTTCAGTAGCATCCATAGCGGTAGCGGTAAGGTGAGCATTAATAAGGTCTATATCTTCTGAATTTACTCCTGCCTCTACTAAAGCTTTTGAAATACAACTTTTAACTGCTGAAGAATTAGGCGCGGTCATACTCCCCTGTTCTCTTTGCCCTCCAGAATTGATACAACCTCCTAAAACTTCAGCATAAATGGGGGCTTCTCTTTCTAGAGCAGATTCCAAACTTTCTATAAGCATGGCTCCTGCGCCGCTGGAAGGCACAAAACCAGCTGCAGATTCGCTCATAGGCTTCGAAGCTTCCTCTGGCCTATCATTGTACTGATGCGGTAAGATACGGAGAGCATCAAAACCACCCCACACATAAGGTCCAGAGTCACTACAACTCCCGACTAACATTCGTTTAGCCTTCCCTGAAGAAATACGGTCATACCCCATTAGCAAAGCTTCTGTTCCTGTGGTGCAGGCGGAGGAATTGGTGGTAACTTGATTGCCACAGCCTAACTTACCTCCCAGAAAAGCACTTATCCCGCTAGCCATTGTTTGCAGAACACTGGTACTTCCCAAGCGTCGGACTTGCTTTTGGTCTATACGGTGAAAGGCTTCTCTCAACTTATCTACACCTAAAACTCCAGTTCCAAAGATAATTCCTGAGTCTGGATCGACCTCCTCCGTAATATCCAACCCAGCATCGGCCCAAGCTTCTTGACCAGCAATTCCTCCATAAATAAGTCCCGTAGCTAATAAACCCCTTTGCTCCAAAGCGGTAAAATAGGTATCCATAAGCTCTTGAGAAATCTCAGGAATCCCTCCAATCTGACAACTAAATTTCAACTCTTTTAAATTTGAATGAAACTGAATTCCACTTTTACCAGATTTTATAGCATCCGTAAAAGGGGAAACCCCAACAGCATTGGATGCCACAACTCCTAAACCCGTAATCACTACTCTTTGTGTCTTCATAATTAAATTAAAATAACACCTGCGATGTCTCCTCTTAAAATTAAGTCTCCATTGATATTAAACATTTTAACCGATGATTTCAACTTATTAAATCTAAAATAAATCTTCTCTGCTTCAATGATGACTTTTTCATCGGGCAAAACGGGTTTTAGAAATTCTATGTTGGTGCTGGTCATTGCAAGTCGAATCTTCCCTATGTCTGAATTCTTATCTTGAGAAAGTATGAAAAGTCCTAGACTAGCTAAACCAATCTGAGCAGCACATTCGGTAAGAATTACTCCTGGAGTAATGGGATGATCTTTAAAATGCCCTTTATAAAACCAAGAGGAGGCTTTGAAAGTGTAACTGCCTTTTATAAAATCTTCAGAGACGTCTTCAATTGTATCGACAAACAAAAAAGGGTGTTGATAAGGAAGTTGAGATATAAGTTTGTTTTTCAATAGATTTTAGTTTTGAATATTAAAATTACACAGATAATTTAAAACTCCTATTCTACAATGCAAAGTTATTACAAGCTCTCCCCGCCGTCTGCTTTGATGACGGTTCCATTAATCCAATTAGACTCCTCTAAACTCAGCAAATAGACTACATTGGCAACATCTTCTGGCGTAGTTAAGCGTTTAAAAGGATTTCGTATAATAGCTGAATTTTTTAAAACGTCATGCCCAGGTATCATTTTAAAAGACTGAGTTTCGACCATTCCAGCTTGAATGCAATTCGCTGTTATTTTAAACTCAGCAAACTCTACTGCCATATACTTCATGAGCGTTTCTAAACTGGTTTTGGCTACTGAAACGGCAGCATAATGCTTCCACACGCGTTGATTCCCTTCGCTAGTAAAGGCTAATAATTTTGACTGTTCGGCAAACAATCTGGCCTCAAGGATTGCTTTGGACCAGTCGTAAAAACTATAGGCCATAGCATTGGCGGTGATTTGCAAATCCATCTGATTGAGAGGTGAATCTCCTGTCATCGCCTTCAAATTTCCTTTAGCGATGCTATGCAAAAGCAGCTTTATTTTACCAGATTCCCCTAGAAGTTTTGGGAGTTCAGTGATAAATTCGTTTCTCTTTTCTGAATTTATAGCGTCAAAATTAAATGTTTTTAATTGGACGCCACACTGCTTAATCTCTTCAAATCTAGCTTCGATTTCTGGAAAATCACTTCGTCTATCTCTATGAATAATAAGCAAATTCCAACCCTTTTGAGCTAACTTTAAGGCTGAAGCATACCCCAAACCTTGACTTCCCCCAAGGATTAAAGCATAATTGTGTTGAGATGACTGTGGCATAGGTATCCAATTATAAATGAGTTCATATCAAATTCAGAAGAAAATTTACTTTACCATTGAAGCAAAATTCTTTGTGCTGAAAATCCAGGCCCAAAACTTAGCATTAGTCCCTTTTCTCCTTTTTTCATATCTTTCTTTAGCATTCTTTCTAAAACATAGAGAACTGTAGCACTACTCATATTCCCAAAAAGCCGAAGCACTTCTTTGGTATCATCTATGTTTTTGCCCATAGCACCAAACAAAGCTTCTACTGTATTAATTATTTTCTTGCCGCCGGGATGAAAAATAAGATGATTGATGTCTTCTATTTTTGTATCGTTAGCTTTAAGAAAAGGGTGAATAATATCTGGAAAATGATCGCTTATTTTTTCTGGTACATCTATATCTAAGATCATTTTTAGACCAGAATTAGTCAAGTCGAAACCCATCATATGGGTATCGTTATAAAAGTGATACATAGATTCATCTATAATTTCCGGACCTTTACAAGCCTCTTCTGAAGACATAAGCACACAGGCAGAACCATCGCCAAAGATGGCAGAACTTACCATATTGGCCATAGACAAGTCATTGAGTTGAAACGTGGCAGTTGGTGCCTCAAATGAGACGATAGCAGCTCTCTTATTGGGATTGGCTTGCAGAAATTGCTTGGCATAAATCATTCCCGAAATTCCAGCGGCACAACCCATCTCGGTAACAGGAAGTCTTACGATATCTTGCCGTAATTCCAAATCATTAATCAAGTAGGCATCTAAGGATGGGATCATAATCCCAGTGCAGCTTACTGTAATGATATAGTCCAAACTTTCTGGCGACCAGTCGGCTTGTTTTAAGGCCTTTTCTAAAACCTTTTTACCAAGTTTCTTCGCTTCACGCACGTAGATTCTATTTTTATCCTCAAAAGAAGTCGCTATAAAAACCTCTTCAGGATTCATGATCGAGTAGCGTTTATCTACTTGAGCGCCTTCAAATATTTTGATGACCTTTCGTTGAAATCTTTCGTCTTCATCTGCCAACCAAGTCTCTACAAAAGGAATAATATCTTTTGTTTCCTTAAAATATTCTGGATTCTGGGTAGCAACCGTTTCTATCTTAACACTCATGAGCTATAAATAATCCACTGGTATCGGAAAGCCCAATACCATTTGATGTGGTGTTTTAGGTTTAAATTTTTGGCGTAAGTTTCAAAATCTTTTGCCTTAAAGCCTCTTAAGATGGAGGTTAATCCATCTTTCCTTGCAATATCTGAATTTACAAAGACTAGACAATAGAGTTTAAAAAGTTGATAGGCTAATTTATGTCTATGTAAATCGTTAATAAGCACGCCGTATTTTGTTTTTTTTTCAAGTACGGGGAGCAGTTTTTCTATAAATTGATCTTCAAAATGATGAAGAGTTAAGCAGCACGTGATAATATCAGCTTGGAAATACTCAAAGTCCTCACTAAACACATCAATGACCCGATAAGAGATATTCTTATAATCTACAGACAATTCTCTTGCAATCTCAATAGTATGTGGATTGGCATCTATGCCTATAAGTTGAAGGTTGAAATCTTGTGATTTTGCCCATTTGGAAATATGGCGTAAAGCATCTCCACTTCCACAGCCTAGATCCGCTATGACTAAATGTTTTGGATTTCTATCTTTCAGTAATGTTTTAATTCCCTCAATAGTTGCTCTGTGTCCCCCAAGTTGTGTATTGATTCTATCTATTGTAGCAAGGACGTGCTTAAGATCTTCTCCCTTAAAATCGAAACCATCCATGATTTCTTCTTGCTTACTTCTTTTTTTGGTTGAAATAGTACTCATTGAATTGGCTTTCCGTGGGTTTGCTGAATCATTTTTTTTAGCAAAAAGGGTGATTTTAAAACCATCCACATTCCATAACGGGTGAGTTGAGGTTGCAATAATATCTTTTGAAAAATAGACCCGAAAATAAGTCTTTTTTGAAAGGTTTTCTTCCAAATACGCGAATAATTCGCTTCCAGTTTATCTCGATCTTTATGTTCGAAATAGCTCTTTATTTCATTAGAAACTAACTTGGCAGAATGTATAGCCATTGCCATACCATTTCCACATAAAGGATGAATGAGCCCTGCAGAATCTCCTGCCATAAGCATATGCTGTTCTACAGCCTTTTTATTTTGAAAAGAGACTTGAGAAATGGCTAGATGCTTTTCGAAATCCATTTCAGAATTCTCTAAAAAAGATTTCAGATAGGGGTTTTGCGATAAGATTTTCTGGTTAAAATCTTCAATTGATTTTGCTTTTTTAAAGGTATCGTAATGAGCGAGATAACAAAAATTGACTGACCCAGTTTCTGTTTTTGATAATCCACAATACCCGCCCTCAAAATTATGCAATTGAACTAAACCTTCAGGAAAATCAGTTGATGTATAGTGAGCTTTTATCCCAATCCAAGGGGTTTTTTGAGTAATGAAAGATCTATCCATCTTTTTATCTAAGTTGGAGCGCTTCCCATAACTCCCAATCGCTAGGATAGACATAAAGGTTTGTTGTGCTGTTTTGATAATAAAGCGGTCATCGATAAATTCAATATCAGTTACCGTTTCAAAAACGAAATCAACACCATTGGCTTTCGCTTTTTTAAACAAGAGATGATCGAAGGCATACCTTGAAATACCAAAGCCTCCGAGTGGTAGTTTTATTTCAACAAGTTGGCCTTTTCTGTCGCTCAATTGAAGGCGGTTAATATGATCTGGCGGAGTAGTTTCAAAGTTGACTCCCAAGCGATTTAAGTAGGGAAGCACTTCGTTGGAAACATATTCTCCACAAACTTTATGTTTTGGATAGTTGTCTTTTTCTACGAGCAGAACTCGCAAACCATCCTTAGATAAATCTATTGCAGAGGTGAGCCCCGCAAGACCACCACCAACTATAATGACATCATATATGTTCATTCTTGAAATTTAGGCATAAAAAAAATCCTAAAGTTGATTTAGGATTTTCTTGTGACTTCTTAAAGCTTATTGAGCTTTTTGTCTTGCTTCATCTTTTAACTCTTCACTGGCTACAATGGCGAGTTCTACTCTTCGATTTTTAGACCGACCTTCTGGAGTAGTATTATCAAACTTAGGCTGCTCTTCTCCATACCAATTGGTATTGATCCTTGAAGTAGATATCCCATTACTACTTAAGTAGTCGGTGACTGATTGAGCTCTTCTTTTGGATAAGTCCATATTATAAGAATCACTCCCTGTAGAATCGGTATGGCCTTCTACAATAATATTTGTTTTAGGATACTTTTGAAAAATGCCGATCAATTTCAAAAGAGAAATTTCAGATTCCCCAGCAATATTAGATTTTTCAGTAGCAAAATAGACCCCTGAATTTTCGTCGAAAGTCACATTAATTCCTTCTCCAACTCTAGTGACTTCTGCCCCAGGTATTTCTTGTTCAATATCCTTAGCTTGCTTATCCATTCTATTACCGATGTAAGCACCAGCAGCGCCACCAACAACCCCTCCTATTATAGCACCAAGAACAGAATTATCACCGTCTCCTGTGTTATTACCAATAACTCCACCAATTACAGCTCCACCGGCAGCTCCTGCAGCTCCACCTCTTTGAGTCTTATTAGTATTTTTAACCGCTTCACAAGAGCTAAATAAAAAAGCAATGGCTAATAATAGTCCTAGTATTTTGTTTGTTTTTAATTTCATAATTTATTGTTTTACAAATGTCATTTCAATAATGACTTCTTTATTTTCTAAGGTAACTTTTTGTTGCCACACCATTTGGTCTTCTAACAAAGATTTAATGCTTACTCTACTCCCTTCATCCACCGCTTTAGCCTTTTGGTTTGTGGTGATTTTGAATAACATTTCTGGGGTAGAACTCTCAACAGTTTGTTTATCGATATACCACACGAAATTCTGTTCTTGTTTATCACATGCATTGCCGTCCAAAATAAAATCGCCTGTTGCGTTATTTGAAACGAAACTCCATTGTGAATTTTCAAAACAAGTGACTTCTGCTAAATTGAAAATAGCAGTATCAAAAAATCCAGATGAATTGGGGAAGCTAACTTCTTCTAAAACCCAATCTCCTTTCAATTGTCTTTCAACTTTGTTTGCTAAATAAGCAGAGCCACATGAGGTTAGTAGCAGCGACAAAGCAATAATCGTAATATATTTCATAAGTTATTTAATTAATTCAAAAATGTAATAAAAAAATCCATAAGCCATTTTAAAAACAAACTTATGGATTTAAACTAGATATTGATTACTTCCTAAATAATCTTCCAATAATGGAAATAACAAATAAGACTATAAAAATGTAAAAAATGATTTTGGCAATTTCAGCGGCGCCTTCCGCAATTCCTCCAAAGCCAAGCACAGCAGCTATGAGTGCAATAACTAGAAAGGCAATAATCCATCGTATCATAATTTAAGGTTTTTGGTTGGTCTATCAATATAATAAAAAATTATGACGTTAGGATTATTTTAATAGTTATTTAATCTTTTGAGTTCGTTTTCAAATTTCAGTTTTGCTAAATATTGGTCCTCTAATTCTTTGGCAAATGGGATAGGTGTGGATAAACTAGCGACTCTTTTTATTGGTGCATCTAGATATTCAAAGCAATGTTCTGAAATAAGTGCGGAGATATCGGAAGCAATTCCTCCAAACAAAGAGTCTTCTTGGAGTATAATCACTTTCCCAGTTTTCTTTACTGAAGTAAAAATAGCGGTTTCATCTAGGGGGGATAAACTTCTTAGATCCAAAACCTCAGCAGAAATCTCTGGACAACGTTCTAAAACTTCTAAAGCCCAATGAACTGCAGCGCCAAAAGTAATTACTGTAATACCCTTGCCTTCTTTTAAGAGGTTAGCTTTCCCAATTTCAATAGAGAAATAATCTTCATATACATCTTCTCTTATGCTTCTATATAAGGCTTTATGCTCAAAAAAGAGAACTGGGTTTGGGTCTTCTATAGCTGCTGCCAAAAGACCTTTTGCATCTTGTGGCGAAGACGGATAAACCACTTTAAGACCAGGAATCTTTGTAAACCAAGCTTCGTTGGTTTGACTATGAAATGGCCCCGCTCCTACTCCTGCCCCACAGGGCATACGAATAACAACATCTGCTTTTTGACCCCATCTGTAGTGAACTTTTGCCAGATAATTCGCAATTGGATTGAAACCAGAAGTCACAAAATCACTAAACTGCATTTCAACTACAGATTTTATATCTTGTATGGATAGTCCCATAGCCGCCGAGACAATAGCAGACTCGCATATTGGGGTGTTTCTTACTCTATCCTTTCCAAACTTTTCGACAAAGCCATCCGTAATTTTAAAAACCCCTCCATATTCAGCTATATCTTGGCCCATAATAACCATCGTCTTGTATTTCTCCATACTCTGCTCGAAACCTTTCGAAATAGCATCAATAAATCGCATTTCAATTTTATGAGAAGGTTTTTGATGCTCATCGAGAGTGAACTGCTGGTATACATCCTCTAATTCTAGCTTTTCATCTGGCTCAATGCTAGGCTCTTTGTTGGTTCTCTTCAGATGTTCATTGATTTCTGATTTTATGTCAGATTTAAATTTTGAAATCTCTTCTCTGGTTATAAATTCAGATTCAAGCAAGAACAGTTCATAATTTTCAACTGGATCTTGTTTTTCCCAATAGTCCATCAATTCCTCCGGAACATATTTAGTACCACTAGCTTCTTCGTGCCCTCTCCTTCTAAAGGTTTTAAACTCAATCAAAACAGGTCTAGGATTTTCTCTAACCTCTTCAGCAATTTCTTTCATTTTAGTGAAGACTTCTACAATATTATTGCCCTCTATAATATGAGATTCCATACCGTAGCCCTTACCTTTATCTGCAATATGTTCACAGTTGAACTGTTCGGATACAGGAGTTGAAAGTCCGTAGCCATTATTCTCTACGCAAAACAAAACAGGCAATTGCCAAACAGAAGCTATATTAAGAGCTTCGTGAAAATCGCCTTCACTAGTTCCTCCTTCTCCAGTAAACACTGCAGTTACAGCTTTTTCATTCCTTAACTTATGCGCTAAAGCAATACCGTCTGCTACACCAAGTTGTGGGCCTAAGTGAGAAATCATACCAATAATTTTATACTCTTGAGTACCAAAATGAAAACTTCGATCTCGGCCTTTTGTAAAGCCATTTGACTTTCCCTGCCATTGAGAAAATAAACGATACAAAGGAATCCCTCTCTCCGTAAACACCCCTAAATTCCTATGCATGGGTAAGATATATTCTTCTTTATTTAAAGCCTTGGTGACCCCTATAGCAATAGCTTCTTGACCAATGCCAGAAAACCATTTCGATATTTTTCCTTGCCTTAAGAGTATTAACATTTTTTCCTCTATAAGTCGTGGCTTTAGCAAACTGCGATAAAGATCAATATGATTTTCTCTGGAAAGAGAGTGATGTTTAAAATCCATAGGTGTTGTTTTGTAAGTTTTCAAATTTATCATAATGATAATTCATAATTAATAGGAATCTGAAAATTCTTGTTGAATAAAATTCATTAAATTTGTATTTCTAAAATTTCCACGTATGTCTATGACCAATATACCCAGTGTAAATCTATCAGATTTTTTATCTGATGACCCAAAAAGAAAACAAAAATTCATCAATGAAATTGGCTCCGCCTACGAAGAAATAGGTTTTGTAGCTTTAAATCATCATTTTTTAGATGAAAAATTGGTAGAAGAACTTTACTCTCAAGTAAAAGCCTTTTTTGAACTTTCTGAGGATGCAAAAAAGAAGTATGAGCGTGAGGATTTGGGGGGACAACGCGGATATGTTTCCTTTGGAAAAGAGCATGCTAAAGGCAAAAAAGAGGGAGATCTTAAAGAGTTTTGGCACTTTGGGCAAGAACCAGTTGAGAATGCAAATCTAACTGAAGAATATCCAGCAAACATAAACGTTGAAGAATTACCTCAGTTTAATGAGGTAGGTATGCAAGCTTATAAAATGTTGGAAAAGACTGGAATTTATGTTCTAAGAGCTTTAGCCTTATACATTGGGTTAGATGAGTTTTATTTTGACCACTGGGCAAGCAACGGAAACTCCATACTTCGTCCTATCCACTATCCGCCTATTAAAACCGAACCAAAAGGGGCCGTAAGGGCAGGTGCTCATGGAGATATCAATCTCATTACTTTGCTTATGGGTGCCTCTGCTGGTGGCTTGCAAGTAAAAAGAAAAGATGGCGAATGGATTGATGCGATTCCCAAACAAGATGAGTTGGTTATCAACGTAGGAGATATGCTGGAAAGGCACACCAATAATAAACTCAAGTCCACTATACATAGAGTGACCAATCCTCCTAAAGAAGAGTGGGATAAACCAAGATATTCAATTCCATTTTTCTTACATCCTAGAAGTGAAATGCCTCTAGACTGTTTGGAAGAATGTAGTTCTGAAGACAACCCAAAACAGTATGAAGATATTACCGCAGGCGAATTTCTAACTCAGCGCTTAATAGAAATTGGCCTTATTAAAAAATAAATTATGGATCTTAAAGATCAATTAAAGGATTTATTTCCAGATCACGAATCTCAGGAGAACAGTCAACCTCCATCCAAAAGTGAAGAGTTGGATATTTGGCTTCAAGACGATCCTCTTATTTGCGAATATTCTAAAAGAAAAGGGAAAGCAAACACCTTGATAAAAGGCTATTCTGGAGCAAAGAAAGATTTCCAAAACCTCACCAAAGTTTTAAAAAAAGAGATTGGTGTTGGAGGGAGTCATAAAGAGGAGGTCATCATCATTCAGGGAGATTACCGAGATCAAATCATGCAAATCCTAAAAGATATCGGTTTCAATGTAAAGCGCGTTGGAGGCTAGTTTCAACCTAGGAATCTTATAGCCTAAATCAAAATCCTATTAAGTGAATTGACCTCAAAAAACAAGTCTAGTTTCTACATCAAGAATCTATTGTTTGTCTAGATCAATTTCAATATTTTAAATAAAACATTTGGATTGGAAGTTCATCCCAATCCATCAAAACAATTAATATGCCTATAGCATCATCAGAATTAATCTTAAATCCAGACGGTAGCCTCTATCACCTCAATTTAAAACCAGAGGATATTGCCCATACCATTATCACCGTGGGAGATCAAGAACGGGTTGCAAAAGTAACCTCCTATTTTGATGAGATTATTTTTGAAACTCAAAAGAGAGAGTTCAAAACTCAAACTGGATTTTATAAAGGCAAAAAAATCACTGTCATCTCTACAGGAATTGGTATTGATAACATAGATATTGTTCTTAATGAACTAGATGCCTTAGTTAATATCGATTTAAAAACTAGGGAACTTAAAAAGAATCATCAGAAGCTAACTATTGTAAGGATAGGAACGTCTGGTGGGATTCAGCCTTTCGTAGACTTAGATAAATTTGTGATGAGTGAAGCTGGTGTTGGATTTGATGGCTTGCTGCATTATTATAAAAACGATGTGACCAATGAAGAGGCGACAAAAGCTTTATGCGATCATCTAAAGGTTTCACCAAAAAAACCTCAACCTTACATCGTTGACGCAGATCAGACTCTCATCGACCATTTCCTTAAAGAGTCAAATGTTGTCCTTGGATATACAGGAACGAATTTAGGCTTTTATGGACCCCAAGGAAGAACATTACGTCTTCAGCTAGAAGATCCAGATTTTATAGACCAACTCGTATCCTTTAGATATGAAAATCATAGCATAACTAACCTGGAGATGGAAACCAGTGCAATTTACAGTTTAGCCAAACTTCTTGGCCATAGAGCTTTATCCATGAACGCCATCATTGCCAATAGAGCAACAGGCGGATTTAGTAAAGACCCCAAAGCGTCTGTAGATTCTCTTATTCGTTTCACCCTAGACAAATTATCTAAGCTTTAAGATGATGAGTAATAAGATGAAACACATTAGAGTGGGTGGTGTCCCAGAACATTTTAATCTACCGTGGCATTTATGCATCGAAAATAAAGAATTCGAATCGCATGATATAAACCTCACTTGGACAGATTTTCATGGCGGAACAGGAGAAATGAGTGAAGCTCTTAAAAATGATGATGTTGATGTTGCCGTTATGCTTACGGAAGGTTCCATAAAAGAAATCTGCGAAGGCAACCCATTCAAGATTTTACAAAGTTATGTGCAGACTCCCCTTATGTGGGGCATCCATGTTGATGCTAACTCCAAGCACCATGTTATGAAGGATTTAAGAGGTAAGACCGCTGCTATAAGTCGTTACGGATCTGGATCGCACCTTATGACGTATGTGAATAGCAATAATAATAACTGGGATACAAAACATTTGGATTTTAAAATCATTAAAAATTTAAATGGTGCAGTAGAATCTCTTACTGAAGGGACATCAGATTATTTTTTATGGGAACACTTCACTACCAAACCTTTAGTAGATAAAGGAATCTTTAGAAGAATAGATGATGTCCCTTCACCTTGGCCGTGTTTTGTAATTGTAACCACTGAAACGTTTATAAAAAATAATTCTGAAGTTATTCCTGCTATTTTAAAACCGCTTAACCAGAAAAGCAAAGCTTTTAAAACAATTGAAAGCATTGAAGACTTAGTTTCAAAACGCTATCAACTTAAAATTGAAGATGTTAAAGAGTGGCTTTCCATAACGGAATGGAGCCAAAAACAAATTTCTGAAGATGATGTTTTTATCACTCAAAAAAAATTAATTGACCTGGGGCTGATATCAAAGGGAAAAACTTATTCTGAAATTATTTATTGATCCACGCAACCAATCCTATTATTTAGCATCTATATTAAAGGATAAAGCTTTATCCTAAAACCAAAAAGTACTTATGATTTATTTGATTATACTTATCTCTCTATTACTAATCAATTTAGCACTACTCAAATTCAGCTGCGATTGTCCTGATTTTGTTTCTAAAAAATCGAAGAAGAAACTTTTGAAAAAGAATATAAAAATCAATACTCCAAAAGTCTGGTCTAAAGAAACAACTGCCTCAGACCCTGTACTTGCTGATAAATAGAGAATTACCAGTTTACTGGGGAAGTATTTTGTTTAACTAAAATCGTATTCGTTTCACTGAAATGTTTGTTGCCAAACCAATAGCCTCTATTTGCGCTTAATGGTGAAGGGTGACCGGAAGTTAGAATATGATGCTTTACAGGGTTGATTAATTTTGATTTCTTCTTAGCATAACCACCCCAAAGTAAGAAGACTATTCCTTCCCTTTCTGAAGATAATTTTCTGATCACTTCGTCTGTAAAAATCTCCCAGCCTTTATTTTGATGACTCCCTGCCTCGTGCGCTCTAACGGTTAAAGTAGCATTGAGTAGTAAGACTCCTTGTTTAGCCCAAGATTCTAAATTACCATGCTCTGGGATTTCTATATTTAGATCTTCTTTCAATTCTTTGTAGATATTGATAAGGGAAGGAGGAGCCGATATTCCTTTAGGGACAGAAAACGATAAGCCATGAGCCTGCTCCGGACCATGATAAGGATCCTGTCCCAAAATCACCACTTTGGTCTTTTCGAATGGGCAAAACTCGAAGGCATTGAAAATATCTGCCCCTTTAGGATAACAGGTATAGTTTTTATATTCAGTCTTTATGAAAGTTATAAGGGACTTGAAATAAGGTTTATTAAACTCATCTTTTAAGATTTTTTTCCAATTTGCTTCAATCTTTACCTCCATATATTATGCGTATTTTTGCGAGACTACGAATGTAGAATTTTAGTATGATAAACATTAGCGAAAAATCCTTAATAGATTTAGAATTTCCAACAATTTGTGGACAGTTGAGCACCTATTGTATCACCGAAAAGGGACAGCAAAAAGCTCTCGACCTAAAACCCTATACCTCTTATAAGTCCATCTATTTTCACCTGCAACAGACTGAAGAATACAAATCTTCAGCACTTCAGGAAAAACCTATCCCCAACCATGGCTTTGAAAGTTTAGATGAGGCCGTAAAACTTTTACACATTGAAGGGTCGGTGATGGAACTCAACGGATTTAGAAAAATTTTAAATTTATCTGAGACCACGAATATTCACTTAAAATACTTTCAGAAGTATAAAGAACTATACCCTAATCTTTTCAGATCTACTCAACCTATAGAATATACAACTGATATTGTAGATGAGATAAGACGGATTATCGACAAATTTGGAGATGTTAAAAATGATGCCACTCCAGAACTTTTTAGAATTAGAAAGACTATAAACGTTGCTAAGGGTAAAATCAACTCTAGTTTTTCTAAAGCCTTATCAAAATATATTAGCTATGGTTACCTAGATGATATAAAAGAAACCATAGTAGATAATGTACGTGTACTTGCAGTAACAGCCATGCACAAGCGCAAAGTAAAAGGAGCTATGCTAGGGAGTTCAAAATCTGGAAATATTGTTTACATCCAACCTGAAGAAACACAAAATTCTGAAAGAGAACTAGATGAAGCTGAATATGAAGAAAAAGAGGAAGTCAATAAGATTTTAAAAGCCTTAACAAACTTCTTAAGACCTTACATAGATTTACTGAAGGAGTATCAAAATTATCTAAGTGAGATTGACCTTGTTTCCGCTAAAGTGAAATATGCAGAGTTGTATGATGGATTACTTCCGAAAATAACCACAGATAAAGAAATCTTTTTAAAAGATGCTTATCATCCTTTATTATTGATCAATCATAACAAAACCGGAAAAAAAACCTATCCACAAGACATCACTTTAAACGATTCTCAACAAATTATCGTGATTTCTGGCCCTAATGCAGGAGGAAAAAGTATAACGCTCAAAACCATTGGCTTGGTCCAGATCATGCTCCAATCTGGTATGCTCATTCCGGTTCACGAATACTCTAGGATTTGCTTTTTCGATAAAATCCTTACCGATATTGGTGATAACCAAAGTATTGAAAACCATTTAAGTACTTACAGCTATAGGCTGAAAAACATGAAGAAGTTTTTAAAAGTCTGTGATGATAAAACTTTATTTTTAATCGATGAATTTGGTACTGGATCCGATCCTGAACTTGGTGGTGCCATAGCTGAAACCTTTTTGGAGGTCTTTCATGAGAAAAAAGCCTACGGTATTATTACAACCCATTATGCCAACCTTAAAATGATGGCCAATGAGAATCCTGAAATCGTAAATGCTAATATGGCTTTTGATAGCTATACTATGGAACCCTTATTTGAGCTGAAGCTAGGAGAAGCAGGAAGTTCTTTCACCTTTGAAGTTGCTCAAAAAAATGGAATCCCCTTCAGTTTGATTAATCGGGCTAAAAAGAAAGTCGAGCGAGGTAAAATCAGGTTCGATAAAAGTATCGCTAAGCTACAAATGGAACGTTCTAAACTGGCTAAAACAAATTCAGAATTAAAATCTAAAACCACCGAAACCCAGAAAGAACAGGAAAAACTCGATGAAATTAATTCTAAAATCCAGCAGAAGCTAGAAAGTTATCAAGAACTTTACGATAGTAATCAACGTATGATTGGTATTGGAGAGAAGATCGATAAAATTGGACTACAGTACTTCAATAATAAAGATAAGAAACTGCTTTATTCCAATATTTTAAAAGTCGTAGAAAAGGAAAATTCCAAGAGAATCAAACAGACCCGGAAAGACGAAAAAATCCAAAAGCAAAAGGAGCATAAGGTCAAGGAAGAAGCACAAGAAAAGGTTGAAAAAATAAGGCAAAAGAAGAAAAAAGAGAAAACTAAAGAGGAAGAAAATGCTTCGAAAACTTCTGCAAAACCTATCTTCAAAAAAGGGGATTCTGTTAGACTACAAGATGGGCGTGCGGTTGGTACTATCGATAAATTTGAAAAAGGAAAGGTAGTCATCAATTATGGAATGTTTACGACCAGTGTCTCCGATAATCAAATTGAACTTGTAAAACGAGCCAAATGAACCTACCAGAAGATAAAAAAATAGTCTTGTTTGATGGTGTTTGCAATTTCTGCAACGCTTCTGTACGCTTTATAATGAGAAGAGATAAAAAAGACCTGTATAGGTTTGCCTCTCTTCAAAGTGATCTCGGCAAAAAAATGACAGAAGAAAGGGGTATTGATTCCTCTAAGGTGGATTCCATCATTTTAATAGATCCAGGACATGCTTATTATATTAAATCAACGGCTGCCCTCGAAATTTGTAAGGATCTAAATGGACTATATCCTGCCTTGAGCATCTTTTTATTTATTCCCGAAGGTTTTAGAAATTTAGTTTACGATTATATAGCTAAGAATCGATACCAATGGTTTGGAAAAACAGAAACCTGCCCTATGCCTTCAAAAGAAGAACAGACCAGGTTTCTAGATACTTAAAACTAGGGTTTGAAAACTGGCAAAATCTTGGTCGAGACTTCACCAAAACCAATTCTAACTTCGTAATTCTGGCAATATCCACGTAGGGTTACCGTATCGTTATCTTCAATATATCGGCGTTCTTCACCACCATTTAATTTAACTGTTTTAGAACCTCCCCAAGACAACTCAAGCATAGAGCCGTAAGAATCTGGTGTGGGGCCAGAAATAGTTCCACTCGCCATCATATCACCACTATTCACAGGACATCCATTAACCGTATGGTGAGCTAACTGCTGGCTCATATTCCAATACATATATTTGAAATTAGATTTTGTAATAACCATCTCATCAGAATTTTCTGGCTTAATTGCTACTGAGAGATTGATATCAAAACTTTTTTTATCGGTGGTTTGTAAATACGGTAATAGTTTCTTGACAGGCTTAGGCCCCTCTACTCTAAAAGGCTCTAAAGCGTCTAAAGTAACGATCCAAGGAGAAATTGAGCACCCAAAGTTTTTGCCAAGAAATGGTCCTAAAGGCACGTATTCCCACTTTTGGAGATCTCTAGCACTCCAGTCGTTGAAGAGTACCATACCAAAAATATAGCTTTCAGCGTCTTCTATTGGTATTGGTTCTCCCAAATGGTTACTATCCGTGGTAATAAATGCCATTTCTAATTCGAAGTCTAACTGTCTGGTGGGCCCAAAAATTGGCTCATCAGATCCTTTAGGTAATTTTTGCCCTTGCGGCCTGTGAATAGGAATTCCACTTGGCACTATAGACGAACTCCTACCATGATAACCGATTGGCGCATGGAGCCAGTTAGGCAATAAAGCATTTTCTGGATCTCTAAACATCTTACCTACATTGGTAGCATGCTCCTTACTAGAATAAAAATCTGTATAATCTCCAACTTGGACGGGCATTTGCATTTCAATCTCATCCAAAGTAAATAAGACAGTTTCTTTGTCTTTTTCGTTGGACTTAAATTCATCATTATTAACGTCAAATAGTTCTGCAACTCGATTTCTGACAGATCTCCAGGTTTTTCTGCCATCTGCAATAAAATCATTTAAGGTATCCTGCAAAAAAATATCATCTGTCAATGGAATATCTTTAAAATAGCCAAGTTGGTGCAAAGCACCTAGATCTATTGCATAATCACCAATGCGCGTTCCTATGGTAATGATATCATCTCTGGTAAGAAAAACACCAAAAGGAATATTCTGAATAGGGAAATCTGTATTATCGGGGAGATCCAACCAAGTTTTTCGAGAAGGATCATTAGCTTTTAAAGACATAGTATGATTTTAGTATGTTGAAATTAATCTTAAATCTTCCTTCAAATATATTATTTTATGCGAATTAACCGTTCCAAATAATTAAATTTGGACCATATTTAACTTTAAAATGTAAAGATGAAAGATAAAGCGATTTCAGACTTGATTCTTGAAGAAAAAAACAGACAAACTAATGGTTTAGAATTGATTGCAAGTGAAAATTTTGCAAGTCAAGATGTAATGGATGCCGCTGGGTCTGTACTTACCAATAAATATGCTGAAGGGTATCCAGGTAAACGGTATTACGGTGGATGTGAAGTCGTAGATAAAGTTGAAAACCTGGCTAGAGAACGTGCTAAAAAGTTATTTGGTGCCGAGTATGCTAATGTTCAACCACACTCTGGGTCTCAAGCCAACACTGCTGTTTTTTCCATGTGTTTAAATCCAGGAGATACTATTCTTGGTTTCGATCTTTCTCATGGTGGTCATCTTACCCACGGCTCTCCTGTAAATTTTTCTGGAAAGCTATACAGTCCTGTATTTTACGGTGTAGATAAAGAGACTGGACTTATCGACTATGATATGGTGAGGGAAATGGCTCATAAGGAAAAACCAAAAATGATTATAGCAGGCGCGTCCGCCTATTCTAGAGAAATCGATTATAAAAGGTTTAGAGAAATAGCCGACGAAGTTGATGCCGTTTTGCTTGCCGATATGGCTCACCCAGCCGGTCTAATAGCTGCTGGACTTTTGCAAAGCCCACTACAACATTGTCATATTATCACGTCAACTACTCATAAAACTATCCGTGGTCCTAGAGGTGGTATCATCTTAATGGGCAAAGATTTTGAAAACCCATTTGGTCTCAAACTCAAAAATGGAAATTTAAAGAAAATGTCTAGCTTACTAGATAGCTCAGTCTTTCCTGGGAATCAAGGTGGCCCCTTAGTACATATTATCGCTGCTAAAGCAATAGCTTTTGGGGAAGCGCTTACTGAAGATTTTGTGACATACCAAAAACAAGTTATCAAAAATGCCTCGGCAATGGCAAAAGCTTTTATGGCCAAAGATTATAAAATCATCTCAGGCGGAACCGATAATCACATGATGCTTATCGACCTGCGAAATAAAAATATTTCAGGCAAACAAGCTGAAGAAGCTCTTGGCGTTGCTGGTATAACAGTCAACAAAAACATGGTACCCTTTGACGATAAATCTCCATTTGTTACTTCAGGAATAAGAATTGGAACCCCTGCCATAACCACTAGAGGTTTGGTGGAAAGTGAAATGTCTAAAATAGTAGATCTTATCGATGATGTTATCGTTAATCATGAGAATACATCACATCTAGAGTCGATAAAAGAACAAGTTCACGCTATGATGAGTCAAAAACCTTTATTTGCTGAAGCTGTAAAGAGCTAATAAGTCTACTAAAATCGAATTTGAGTTCTAGAAAAGCTACGTTGATAACGTGGCTTTTTTTGTTTATTCCTCTTCAAATTGAATACTCTGATACGCACCCAAATCAGGATTCTGAGTTCTATTCACGCCCAAAATATCAAACGGAACCTGATTGGCAGTATTTTGATCTCCCAGGTTATTGGCTGCAGATTCCTCTCCGATGATTAATTGGTTATTTTGAGCATCTAGAAATTGTAGAGATTCATTCAAAAGTACATTTTCAAATAGGGAAGTATTATCAAAATCGTATAATTCATTTTCAGAAAATTGATTATTAAAATCATTGAAACGAATTAAGCAATTTTTAAAATTATAATTAAACGCAGCGTCTTCTACTTTATTAAACAAAAGTTCAATAGACTCATTCCCATAAATAATGCAGTTGGTAAAATTAGCTTCTATTAAATCTGCAATAAATAAGGTTTCTCCAGACTGAAGATTGTTCTCTATCAAGACTGAGGGAAATTGACGAAAGCTATTTTGCCAATAATTAGCAAAGGTACTATGGCGGAAATTATAACGTCCTCCAAGAGACAAATTTAATGATGCTTGGCCGCTATTGTTGATCACCAAATTCTCTGCATCTATAAATCCGGTTCTAGCTAACAAGCCGACGTTTGCAGAATTATAAATTTGAGTGTTTTTAATGCTGAGTGTCGGTTGTGCTGAGCCATCATTGGAATCCATTAAAATTCCAACTGTAGAATTTTTAATAGTCACATATTCAAAGTTATGGTTTGTACTCCCTTCAGTTAACCAAATTGATGCCCATTGTCCTGGAATGTCGGAAAATTCTGGTTCTAACCGATCTCCTTCAAAAATAATTTCATTTTCTAGCAATTCGGGGTCAGAACTTAAGCCTCCTACAGCCTGTACAGAAGCATTATTTGCTACAATAATTCCGCTGTTATTATGAAAATGGATTCTAGCCCCAGGTTCAATTGTAAGCGTTTGACCAGAGGGAACTCCAGCAAAACCATAGATAACGTATGGTTTTTGGTTGGTAAAGGTAAGATGTTCTGCATCCAAGATAAATCCATCAATTTGGATAGCTTCTCCTTCTTCATCTATGCCTAAAGTTAAGGTTTCTGAAGATCCATCTTCGAAGCGTTCCGGAAATAAAAAAATAGCATCTTGGACAAGAGTAACAAGTTCTACTTGCTGCAAATTGGCTCCTGAGTCGAAATTGATTTGATCTGAATATAAAAATGACACTTCATTTTGAGATAAATCTTGAATATCCGCTGTCACTTCTACAAACACAAAAATACTGTCTTTTGCCAAAACATTAATATTGGAAATCGACTTCCCTGCAACACCATCTACATTAAGTCTAAAGTTTGAACTTTCGCCTTGGTTAAGTTGAATGTTAGGGATATTAATATCCTGGCTACTCCTGTTATACACTTTGAAACTATAAGTACTAGAGCCTATATCGGTAAAGACAGTGTCTAGATATACCGTGTCTTTTGAAAATTCCAGACTTCCAAAACTAGGCTCTGTTTCAAAATCATCTCGACATGAAGTCATTGAAAGTAGACCAAATGCTACTAGAATAAAGCAAATTTGTTTCATAAAAACGATATAAGGTAGATAACGCTGTGCGTGATAGTTTATTTCTTTATAATTTTAACTTCAAAAAGCTTATCCCAATTTTTTCCGGTTACGAAAAGTCGTTTAGAGCTTTTATGATAGGCGATACCATTTAAAACATCGAGTCTAGAATGCTGTTTAACTTTATCGCGAAGCCCTCTAAAATCAATCACCCCTTCTACTCCGCCATCATCAGGATTTATAATCACTACACCATCTTTTTGGTAAGTATTAGCATAAATTTTATCCTCAACCCACTCTAATTCATTAAGTTGATTAAGGATCGTTTTATTGGTAGTAGGCTGAATATATCCTTCCTCTTCCAGAGTTTCTGAATTCAACATCCAAATTTTATCGGTACCATCACTTTTAAATAGTTTTTCTCCATTATTACAAAGTCCCCAACCTTCTTTACTGTTCGTGTAAGCAAATTTATTAAGCAACTCCATTGTTTGTAAATCGTATACAAGACCTTCTTGAGATTGCCAGGTAAGCTGGTAAATTTTATTGTTTAAAATAGTCAAACCCTCACCAAAGTAAAACTGGTCTAGCTCCACTTTATTGAGAACCTCACCAGTTTCATAATCCACTTTTCTCAGTGACGATTCCCCACGTTGACCAGTACTTTCATATAAAGTATCTGCATGAAACTCTAAACCCTGAGTGTATGCTAAGATATCATGAGGATAGGTGTTTACAATTTCATAAGTGTAAAGTTTAGGTGAAATACTACTCAAAAGTTTTATAGATTTTGAAAGTTCTACCTTCTCTCCATTCACTTTTAAATTCACTTTTAGATCATGGTTGCCTAGTTTAAATTCTGAAAGATCCACTGAAAAAGCTTCGAGACTCGTGGAATTCAAGATGATTTTATCTTGAAATTTAATCTCTACGGAACTCACCTCGTGATCTTTTAGAGCTTTAATACTGCCCTTAAGCAAATCAGAATCAGTAAAAGATTTGGCGTCTTTTTCTAAAGTAATTTTGAAGTCTTTCGACAAATCCTCATCACAAGACATGAAAACTATGGCTAAAAATATGATTGCCAATGAATTAAAAATACGCATCACCATTAAATTAAATTATGCAGTAAAAATAGGGAATTTGACTAGAAAACGCCTTGTTGCAATTAAATAAGATTGTATATTTGCAGTCGGCAAGTCCTACACAACCAGCTCCTGTCGAATCCCCCAGGGCGGGAACGCAGCAAGGGTAGATGGTCGTAGCGGTGTGATGTAGGTCGCTTGCCTTTTTTTATTTCCAAAACTTTCTCTCATTTTTTTCTTAATACTATAAGTTAGATATTTGCCTAAATTAAATTTTAATGCAAAACGTAGTATTGATCACTGGAGCTTCTTCAGGAATTGGAAAATCTATAGGCGAATATTTAGCCAAACTCAATTACAAAGTATACGGTACCAGCAGAAATCCTAAACAGTCAGAATTAAACGGGGTTCACTTTCTTAAACTTGATGTTACCGATCTGGAAAGCATTCAAACTGCCATTGGTACAATCATTTCAAAAGAAAAAAAAATAGACTTTCTCATCAACAATGCAGGAGTAGGTATTACGGGACCTTTAGAGGAAATTCCTGAGGAAGAACAAAAAAAAATATTCGATACCAATTATTTTGGCCCCCTTAGAGTCATCAATACTGTTTTACCTTATATGAGGGCTAGACAAGCTGGCTTCATAATCAATATCACTTCTATTGCTGGACATATGGGCTTACCTTTTCGCGGATTCTATTCTGCTTCCAAAGGGGCTTTAGAGTTAACCACTGAAGCCTATCGAATGGAGTTAAAGGCTTTCGGCATAAAAATGACTAATGTTGCCCCTGGAGATTTTGCTACAAATATCGCTGCTGGCAGATACCATGCCCCGATTAAAGAGGATTCTCCCTATAAAGAGGTTTACGAACGAAGCTTAAAGCTTATGGATGCCCATGTGGATGAGGGCAAAGATCCTAACCTTATGGCTAGGAGCATCTACAGCATCATGCAAAAGTCCAATCCAAAGATTCATTATAAAGTAGGGGATTTCAAACAGAAGATTTCAGTGTTTTTAAAACATATTCTTCCTGATAAAGTTTTTGAAAATCTCTTACTTAAACACTATAAACTGTAAATTTGTAACTAAAACGTATTCTTATGAAATTTTTTATTGACACAGCAAATATCGACCAGATAAAAGAAGCTCAAGACCTAGGTATTCTTGATGGCGTCACTACCAATCCTTCGCTTATGGCAAAAGAAGGGATTACTGGAGAGGAAAACATCAAAAATCACTATATCAAAATCTGTGAAATCGTAGATGGTGATGTAAGTGCCGAAGTTATTTCTACAGACTTTGACGGTATGGTAAAAGAAGGAGAAGCTCTTGCAAAGCTGCATGACCAAATCGTTGTAAAAATCCCTATGATAAAAGAAGGCATAAAAGCGATTAAATACTTTTCCGAAAAAGGAATACGTACCAATTGTACCTTAGTCTTTTCCGTAGGTCAAGCTCTACTAGCGGCAAAAGCTGGAGCTACTTACGTTTCGCCTTTTATTGGTCGCTTGGATGATATATCTACAGATGGATTGAATTTGATTGAAGAAATTCGTTTGATTTATGACAACTATATGTTCGAAACGCAAATTCTTGCTGCTTCCATAAGACATACCATGCACATCATAGATTGCGCAAAAATTGGTGCAGATGTTATGACGGGTCCATTATCTTCTATTGAAGGACTTTTGAAACACCCATTAACCGATAGTGGTCTAGAGAAATTTTTGGCAGACTACAATAAAAACAACTAGTACTCTATTTATTTTTATCGAAGAAGCTGTAAAATACTTTTATTGTCACCTTTAACTTGTTTCAAGGTGACAATAAAAGTATTTTAATTAATTGAGATTCTGAAATAAATTCTGAATGTCAAAGAATGACAAAATTTTAGGATTTTAGACAGCTTCTTTTATTTTATAAAGCCTTAATGGTTTCAAGAAAATAGCTATGCTGAGCTTCGGTGTAATCCAAATGGGTGACTAACCTCATCTTTCCATTTCCCATATTGCTTATTCGTATCCCTTTTTCTTCTAAATCTCTCATAAATTGAATTTCGTCCAAATGAGGCTGAAGATAAAAAATGACAATATTGGTTTCTACGTGATCTACCGCTTTTATGAATGGATGCTCCGACAAGGCTTTTTCAATGTCTTTAGCTCTTTGATGATCTACACTCAATCTATCCACGTGATGGTGTAACGCATAATAAGCACCTGCTGCCATATAGCCTACTTGTCTCATACCGCCCCCCAAAACTTTTCGAATACGTATGGCATTTTTCATGAGGTCAGAATTCCCCATCAATACAGTACCCATAGGTGCTCCAAGACCTTTGGAAAGACATAACGAAATGCTGTCGAATAAATGACCAAAGTCTTTAGGATCGTGATTGTTGGCAACAATGGCATTATATAATCGAGCGCCATCCAAGTGAAGACCCAATTCATTTTTATCGCACACCGCTTTTATAGATCGAATAGTCTCTAGATCATAACAGGCACCTCCGCCTTTATTGGTTGTGTTTTCTAGACACACCAAGGAGGTTAAAGGACTATGGTAAAAATCCGGTGGATTAATAGCTTCCTCTACGAGTTGAGCTGTAATTTTACCTTTATCTCCATCCACGAGTTTGCAGGAGACTCCACTATTGAAAGAAACTCCTCCACCCTCATAATTATAGACATGAGCCCATTTATCACAAATAAGCTGCTCGCCAGGTTGAGTGTGGAGTTTGATAGCGGCCTGATTGGACATAGACCCCGTTGGAAAATACAAAGCTGCATCCATCCCAAATAGATCTGCCAAATAAGATTCAAGTTTATTTACAGAAGGATCTTCTTTATAAACATCGTCTCCAACCTCAGCGTTCATCATATAATCGAGCATTTCGGGGGTAGGTCTAGTAACGGTATCGCTTCTTAAATCGATTTTCATGCTTATACTTTTTATTCGAAAATAAACATAATTAGGATGATGGCACTTCAGAAAATTTTTAAATTTGACAAAATTTTAATCATGATCAATTCTGACTCTATTAAGACTATTAATGAGCGTATCACTTCTCTAAACCAATATCTTTGACTTAGATGCTAAACGCATAAAAGTAGCCAACGAAGAAGAAAAGACATTTGCTCCAGATTTTTGGGATAAGCCTCAAGAAGCTCAAAAACTTATGCAAGCAATCAATGATGAGAAACAGTGGGTCAAAAGCTTCGATTTTGCAAAACAAAAAGTAGAAGATCTAAATGTCTTATTTGAATTTTTTGAAGAAGGAGATGTTTCTGAAGATGAGATTAAAGAAAAATACGCCGAGGCTTTAGAGTTAATTGAAGATTTAGAATTCAAAAACATGCTTTCTGAAGAGAGCGATCCCTTAACGGCAATTCTACAAATCACAGCTGGAGCTGGTGGAACAGAAAGTTGTGACTGGGCAGAGATGCTCATGAGAATGTACATCATTTGGGCCGAGCGCAGAAACTTCAAAGTAAGGGAACTCAACCACCAAGGTGGTGATGTTGCAGGAATAAAAACCGTTACTCTAGAAATTGAAGGAGAATATGCCTTTGGTTGGCTGAAAGGAGAAAACGGAGTCCATAGATTGGTTAGAATTTCTCCCTTCGATAGTAATGCAAAACGCCATACCTCTTTCGCATCGGTTTATGTATATCCCCTTGTAGACGACACCATTGAAATTGACATCAATCCCTCAGATATTAAATGGGAGTTTGCTAGATCTGGTGGAGCTGGCGGACAAAATGTTAATAAAGTGGAAACCAAAGCTATATTAACACACCATCCTAGCGGTATAGTGATACATAACTCAGAAACAAGATCGCAATTAGAGAATAGACAAAAAGCGATGCAAATGTTGAAATCTCAGCTATATGAAATTGAACTGAAAAAACAACAAGCTGCTAGATCTGAAATAGAATCTGAAAAGAAAAGTATAGAATGGGGCTCTCAAATTCGCAACTATGTGATGCATCCCTATAAACTCGTTAAAGATGTTAGGACTGGTTTTGAAAGTGGCAATGTTGATGACATCATGAATGGCCATATCGATTCATTTCTAAAATCCTATTTAATGAGTATTGGACAAAAAAAAGAAACTGATAGTTTATGATAAGTATATACCACAATCCACGTTGCAAAAAATCTAGAGAAGGCCTGACTATTTTGGAAGATTCTGGACAGGATTTCGAAACCCTAAAATACTTAGATGATACCCCTTCTCCAGAGGACTTAAAAATCATCATCAAGAAAATGGGCATCAAACCCATAGAACTGGTTCGAAAACAAGAACAAATATGGAAAGAGAAGTTTAAATCCAAAGATCTTTCCGATTCTGAAATTATTGACGCTCTCCATGACTTTCCCAAACTCATAGAGCGACCTATAGTCATAAATGGAGAGAAAGCGATCATAGGAAGACCTCCAGAAGATATTAAAGGAATTCTTTAGGGATTGTAATAACAATGTATACGGGATCTTAGTAATTTACTGTTTTTAAAATTTGAAATACATGAATCATTATACTACTCAAAAAAATGTTCAAAACGACTATCAAAACTGGAAGCTTGCTCAACTTATACTCAAAGAAATAGCTAACTTTTTAGGTTCAAAAGCTAAATTCCAACACGTTAAAGCAGGTCTTGAAAATACCCTTATGAACACCTTGGGCGATCATCAAGTCCATGGAGTAGAACTTTTTCAAAAAGTAGATCAGCATTATCTGTCTTCAGGGTTTAGCTACGCAGATATTTCACTTGATGAGTCTGAGTCCAGTTCTTGCTTAGGTATTATCAATACAATAATCGCTGAGCATTTTAAGGAAATCAAAATACCTTCTGAAGTTGGTTCTTCCCCAGACACTTTACTTATAGATGATTTTGAACTTAAAAGAAATCAATATATCGATAAAGCTTATCATTTTGTAAAATCTAAAACTGATGATGTTACCGCTACCAATGCAATCTTAAGATCTGCATTGCGGTATGGGTCCATTTATGCTGAAACACGACACATAGGACCTCCGCAGAAAGTTTACGACTTATTTTATAAGTGGGGCATCCGAAATGAGGGTTTTGCCTCTCCATTCAATGCTAGATTATTAGGTAAGCCTAAAGCTCAATTTTATAGTCTTTTTGAAGATACCGATGAGATTTTTGGGAGTGGCGGAAGCTTTTTCAATTTAAATCACCCTGAAAATCCTGGACACTGGTGCTTAGATCCACCCTTTACTTCGGAACTTATGACGAAGGTAGACTCTATTTTAGCCTCTTGGTTAGAAACCTATAAGGATCTGAGTTTTTTACTTATTATTCCAGAAAGTCATGCTCCATCGAACGTACCCGATGAGACCGTAACTCTCAAAAAAGACCTCCATTATTATGAGGGTTTGGAAGGTGTTTTAAAGCCCCTACCTGTCAACGTTTGTATACATAGGTATGGAAATATTGAAGGCTTCTCTTCAGATGCCATCGAAGAGGGATATTCCAAATAAAAAAAGCTGCCTTTTTAAAGAGGCAGCTTTTGAGAATGATTAATAAATTCACTTAAGAATTTGTCATGTCTTCAGGTCTTACCCATTTATCGAATTCTTCTTCAGTAGTGTATCCTAAATTTACGGCTTCTTCCTTTAAAGTAGTTCCATTTTTATGAGCTGTATTGGCAATTTCTGCAGCTTTATAATAGCCTATCTTTGTATTTAAAGCGGTCACCAACATTAAAGAATTTCTCAATAATTCATTGATGCGTTCTTGATTAGGCTCAATACCTGCGGCACAATTTTCTTCAAAAGACACACACGCATCTCCAATTAATTGAGCAGACTGCAATAGGTTGGATGCCATGACGGGCTTAAAGACATTGAGCTCAAACTGACCTTGCATTCCTCCTACTCCAATAGCCACGTCATTCCCCATAACTTGAGCACAAACCATGGTAAGCGCTTCACATTGAGTTGGGTTTACTTTACCAGGCATAATCGATGAACCAGGCTCGTTGGCAGGGATTGTAATCTCACCTATTCCACTTCTAGGTCCAGAAGACAACATTCTTATATCATTACCGATTTTATTTAAAGAAACCGCTAGTTGTTTTAAAGCCCCATGAGTTTCTACTAAAGCATCATGAGCCGCTAAAGCTTCAAATTTATTTTCTGCAGTAACAAAAGGAAGCTTTGTAAACTCTGCAATGTAATGGGCTACTTTTTCTGCGTAGCCTTCTGGTGTATTAAGCCCAGTCCCTACTGCAGTTCCACCAAGTGCTAATTCTTGAAGGTGAGGTAGTGTATTTTCTAATGCCTTAAGCCCGTGGTTTAATTGGGAGACATAGCCGCTAAATTCTTGTCCTAAGGTTAACGGAGTAGCGTCCATAAAATGAGTCCTTCCGATTTTCACAACGTCTTTAAAAGTCTCTGCCTTTTTCTGAAGCTGATCTCTCAATTGTCCAACACCAGGAATGGTGACTTCTACAATTTTTTTGTAGGCAGCAATATGCATTCCTGTAGGGAAGGTATCATTAGACGATTGAGATTTATTAACGTCATCGTTTGGGGATACAAATTTATCACCTTTGCCTAATTCATGGCCTTGTAGTTGATGAATCCTGTTGGAAATCACTTCATTCACATTCATATTACTTTGGGTACCAGAACCCGTTTGCCATATGACCAAAGGAAACTGGTCATCGTGTTGTCCCTCTAAAATTTCGTCGCAAACTTTAGCAATCCAATCCCGCTTTTCTACTTCAAGAACTCCGAGTTCTGCATTGGTATATGCTGCTGCTTTTTTCAAATACGCAAAGCCGTAAATAATTTCTAGGGGCATAGAAGCTTGGGGACCTATCTTAAAATTATTCCTTGAGCGTTCCGTTTGTGCAGCCCACAATTTGTCTGCAGGAACTTTCACTTCTCCTATGGTATCTTTCTCGATTCTATATGACATTGTATTGGATTTTTAATTTCTCAAATTTAAGAAATTATAGCCTTAGATACGTTTAATACCAAATTAAACCTGTAATGTCACAATTAATCTTTTTACCGAAACGAATTCGGCACAGGCTTTTTTCGCCTGCTTTTTATCAAAAATAATTACCGTAACTAAGGCTATGCTAATTATTTTTTATTTCAATCAATCAAAAAACCTGTGCTGAGCTAGGTCGTAGTATAATTCAATTTATTTATACGACATTATAAATTTAATTTGGTATAACTTTCTATTTATGCACAATTATTTTTGTCTTTTATAGGTTTGTATTTTTAAGTTTATTTATCTTTGTCAAAATAAATTTATTCTGATGTTCGAATTTGATCAATATTTAGGTTTTTTGCTCTTCTTACTTATACTAACCATCGGCTTTTGGTTATTGATTTTTCTAACGGCTATCATTCCTTATTGGGTTGGAGGCGCGCTAATCGAACGTCTGAAAGAAATTAAAGAAGGCAAAAAGAACAAAGACAAATAGTCACCACCATTCACAAAATAAAAAAAGCAGAATCTTTCGATTCTGCTTTTTTTATTTTGCATCTAAAGCTATGATCCACCGAAATCTCCGTCATCATCATCGCCCTTTCTATTTTGTTCTCGCTTTTGTTGATTAAACCTATAGACAACTGTAGCTGTTACTTGTCTTACCCTCCATTGGAAAGAACTATTCGATGTGAAATTTTCTGCAATAGTGAATTGATCTCTTTTTCTTGAATTAAATAAATCTCTAACATTTAAAGAAATAGTTAGATTATCATCTTTTAAAAAATCTTTACTAAAGGCCAAATCAATTGAGGCTATTGGGTCTGTTTCAGTTTGAGCATTTACCCTAGGCCCTCTATAAAAAGCATTGGTTTGCCATTGTATTTTCCAAGGTAATATAACATTAGAGCTAAATCTTCCAAAATAACTTTCGTTAGTAGCTCCATATTCAATACCCTCAAAAGATCCCTCACTCTGAAATCTAAAATAATTGAAGCTCAAATTGGTTCTTAGCCACTTGGTAGGATTGTACAAGATACCAAGCTCAGCTCCATAACGCTCTTCAGAGGAAAGGTTAATAGGTATATTTTCATTAATTTGAATATTATCTTCCTCAGTACGCCTACCGGTATCTCTCTCAACGCGTTCAAAAGCATCAGTTTCTCTTTGGTAATAAATGGAACTGGTTAAGGTTAACTTTTCCCAGCGTTTTAAATAGCCTAAATCAAAAGCATTAGCAAAAGAAGGGTCTAAATCTGGATTACCCTGAAAAACATTTACCCTACTAGATTGTGAAGGAAATGGGTTTAAAAACCAGCTTCTAGGTCTGTTGATTCGTCTATTGTATCCAAGAGTAATATTCTCATCTTCCCCTAATTCATAAACCAAATTGACTGTAGGGAAAAATCCTCCAAAATTTTTATCGAAATCAAAATTTCTATCAAAATTTTCTGGAACCAGCGGCGTTGTAGTTCCCTTCAGCTGAGTTTGCTCATAGCGTAAACCCAATAAAAATGAAAACTTATCAAATTTATTGCCATATTGAGTGTATACAGCTGTAATATTTTGCTGAAAATCGAAATCACTTGAAACAAACTCATCTATTTCAAGATTACCAGTTTCAAGATTTTGCCTTTGGACCAAAAAACCTTGGGATTGATCTGAATAATCTCCTCTAAATCCAGCTTCAAATTGGGCATCACCCATAGGCTTTACGTAATCTGCCTGTATGAGATAACTATCCCTTTTTTCAGTTTCTAGGTTATCTTGGAAAGCTACTAAAGAATCGCTGGGAAGGATTTGATTTTCATTGATGATTCCAGTTTTTGTCTCATTACTACTAGAATATTGAATATCGGCCGTTAATTTATGATCACGATTCTCTTTATCAAATCGCTTTTCGTAATTCATCGAGTATTGGAAACTCTCATCATCTTCTAATTCGTTTTCAATTCTAACCGTAGTACTATTTTCAATTCCATCTACGAATCGACTGTTAGTATTGGTCGTCACATCTCCATCATCACCGAGTCTAGCAAATAAACTAGCTGTAACCGACGACATATCATCGATAAAATACTCAGCTCCAGCATTCACATTATAATTTTGACCATTCCTATTATACTCTCTAACTTCAATTATTCTATTGAAATCTAGTTCTGGGTTAGAGAATTCAGTGTCGAAAAATGCATTACCAGGTCTAGTCCTATCGGTATATCCTAGGCTTGTAAAAACATTAAAATTATCTGTTCTTAAATTTAAGTCAATAAATGCTCCTGTATTTTTTGGATCCCCAAGCGTCCCTCGTATAGACCCATTAAAGCCAAGTGTTTTTTCTCTTTTTAGTATAATATTTATGATACCAGCAGTACCTTCGGCATCATATCTTGCAGAAGGACTAGTAATCACTTCGACGGATTCAATAGCTTCAGCAGGGAGTTGTTGAAACACATCTTGATCCCCAAATCCAGCAACAGAAGAGGGTTTGCCATTAATCAAAATTCTTACATTATTATTACCTCTTAAACTGATAGCTCCATCTATATCTACCGTTACAGAAGGGACATTTCCTAAAGCATCACTTACTGTCCCTCCAGCTGTGGTTAGATCTTTTCCTACGGTATAGATCTTTTTATCAAGTCTCACTTCCACTTGTGTGGTTTCAGCTACGACGGTAACTTCACCCAGTTCTCCAGCTTTAGCTCTAAGCTTTATGGTTCCTAAATCTGTATCTTTATCTATGGTGAAGTTTGAAATATATTTGACCTCAAATGAGATATATTCAATTTCAAGGTCATAAGTTCCTTTTTCTAGCTTTATGGAAAACATGCCTTCTCGGTTGGTTACTCCTCCATTTACAATACTTCCATCTTCAATGCTTTTAGCTGAAACTGATGCATATTCCAATGGAAAATCCATTGAAGCATCAATTACTTTTCCTGTCAATTCAAACTCCTGCGCAAATCCAATAATAGGAAGAAATGCCAGTACGATCATTATTTTTCTAATCACTAGTCATTGTTTTAATTCAATACTAAGACTAGTTTATTTAAACGTGGTTTAATTGAAGCCCGTTAAAGTAGAGTTAACATTAAACAATTAATAGACCAATGAATTCTTATTACTGAATTCACTCATTTTTTTTGTGAGGTAAGCTACTAGTTGTTATATTTCAACCAATTTACGAACCTTAACATTGAAAGACATGTCTGAACAAGAAAATCCAAAAAATAAAAACGAAGAAAGCCTAGGCGAATCTAAAGATATAGTCGAGTCTTCAGAAAAAGAAGAAAAGTCTACTCCTAAGGAAGAGGAAGCTTTGGAGAAAGAATCTAAAGTTGAAGAACAGGATATAGAAGATACCAATGCTGAAGATAGTAAAGAAGAAAAGTCTACTCCAAAGGAAGAGGAAACTCCGGAGAAAGAATTTAAAGTAGAAGAACAGGGCATAGAAGATACCAATGCTGAAGATAGTAAAGAAGAAAAGTCCACTCCTAAGGAAGAGGAAGCTTTGGAGAAAGAATCTAAAGTAGAAGAACAGGGCATAGAAGATGCCAATGCAGAAGATAGTAAAGAAGAAAAGTCTACTCCAAAGGAAGAGGAAACTTCAGAGAAAGAATCTAAAGTAAAAGAACAGGGCATAGAAAATGCCAATGCTGAAGATAGTAAAAAAGAAAAGTCTACTTCTAAGGAAGAGGAATCTTCGAAAAAGGAATCTAAAGTTGAAGAGCAGGACATAGAAGATGCCAATGCTGAAGATAGCGAGGATGCTGATATTTCTAGACGACATGATATCGAAATGAAAGATTATCATGCGATGTCTCTCGATGAGTTGGTTTTGGAAATCGAAAATCTTGTTAAGAAAGAGAAGGTTCAGTCTATAAAAGATCACGTAAATAATATCAAAATTGAATTTGATAAGAAATTCAACGAAATTACAGAAGAGAAAAAAGAAGAGTTCCTAGCAGAAGGTGGAAATATTATCGACTTTCATTATTCTTCACCTGTTAAGAAAAACTTCAATACTATTTATTTCGATTATCGTGAAAAAAGAGATCATTACTATTCTCAATTAAAAAAGAATCTCAATACCAATCTTAAAACCAGACTGGGTATCATTGAGGAATTAAAAAATATGATAGGCTCTGGAGAAAGTATGAATTCCAGTTTCAAACAATTTAAAGAATTACAGGAGCGTTGGAAAAATGCAGGTTCAGTTCCAAGAAACGACTATAATACTGTCTGGAATAATTATCACCACCACATAGAAAGGTTTTATGATTTTTTACATCTAGACCGGGAGTTTAGAGATATGGATTTCAAGTATAATCTAGATCAAAAACTCAAAATTATAAATCGGGCTGAGGAGCTATCCCAAGAAGAAGATGTCAACAGATCTTTTCGGGAACTTCAGTTGCTCCACAAAATATGGAAAGAAGAATTAGGCCCAGTAGGAAGAGAATACAGAGATGAAATTTGGGATAAGTTTAGTGAAGCTACCAAACTAATCCACGAGAAGCGTCAAGCTCATTTTGAAGAGTTGGACCAAAAACGCGAGGAACACCTATTGGTTAAAAAAGATATTATCCTACAGATAGAAAAGCTGACTGAAAAAGAGATTACCCAACATAAGAACGCTCAGGAACGAATCAAAAATGTAGGTCAGCTTAGGGATTTATTTTTTAAAGCTGGAAGCGTTCCAAAATCTAAGCAAGATGAAACTTGGGATGCTTTCAGAAAAGTGACTAGAGAATTCAATAAAAAGAAAAATGATTTCTATAAAGACCTTAAGAAAGACCAATACGATAATCTTGAAAAGAAGAAAAAACTTATAGAGATAGCGGAAAATCATAAGGATAGTGAGGACTTTAAAGTGACTACTCCCCTCATGAAAAAAATCCAAAACGACTGGAAAAGCATAGGTCATGTGCCTAGAAAAGATTCGGATAAGATTTGGAAACAGTTCAAAGCTGCTTGTAACGCTTACTTCGACAAATTCCACACGCATAAAAACGAGGAGAACAATGAAGAAATAGAGGCCTTTAATGAAAAAAGAGACCTCATCACAAAACTTAAAGACGAAGTCTTAAGCGATGATGACGAGGTTAACATCAAGCTGGTGAAATCTTATATTTCTAAATGGAATGACATCGGGATGGTGCCCAATCAAAAACGCTATGTAGAGAATAAATTCAACAGAGCTCTAGACCAAATTTTCAAAAAAATAGATGTGAGTAAAACAGATGCTGAATTGATGAAGTATCAGAATAAACTCCAAAACCTTGAAGACACTGACGATTCCAACAGCATTTATAAAGAGCAAACTTTTTTAAGGAAAAAAATTGATGAAACAAAAGCTGAACTTCAGCAACTAGAAAATAATCTTCAATTTTTCTCCAATGCAGATCGAGAAAACCCGTTAGTAAAAGACGTTTATAACAATATGGACAAGCTGAAAGAAGATCTGGAGATGTGGAAGACTAAATTGCAAAAAATAAAAGCTTTGTAAGGTGAAACGCTCTTCAGAAGCCAAAAGTTTACCTTGCCCGCTTTGTGAGCAACAAGCTGACTATTTTTGTAAAATAGGTCGAAAAGGCAGATTTTATTACAAGTGTTCAACCTGTCAATCTGTCTTTTTGATTCCTAAGAAATATGTAGATCACTCATCAGAAAGGGCGCGTTATGAAGAGCATAATAATGATGTAGAGGACCTTAGATATCAAGAATTTGTAAGTCCAATTACGAAGGCAATTCAGGATCACTTCCCTACCAATGCAGAAGGTTTGGATTATGGCTGCGGAACTGGGCCAGTAGCTTCAGTGGTTTTGGAAGATTTGGGCTATAAAACTCTAGCCCTCTACGATCCTTTTTTTCAACCCGATGAAGGATATCAATTCAAATCCTACGATTATATAATTTGCTGCGAGGTCATGGAACATTTTTATTATCCAAAAAAAGAATTTTTGAAATTGAGGAATTTACTTAAGCCCTTCGGAAAATTATTTTGCAAAACAAGTCTTTTGAAAAGCAAGTCTAGTGTAAAAGAGTTTAGTGATTGGTGGTATAACAATGACCCCACTCATGTCTTTTTTTACACTGTGGAAACTCTAGAGTACATATCGAGACACTTTGGCTTTAAAAAGGTTAAAATAGAACCTAAGTTAATCACCTTTAGTTAAAATAACCTTCTAGTCAAGTTTGAAGGAAGGAAATAATTCATTCAAAACAAAACTATAGTGAGTATCCAGCTGTATAGCTTTGTTGTAGTGCATTTTTGAATTTTTATAATCTCCCAATTCAAAATAAACACCCGCGTATCTATATTCTAACTCTGCGAAATCTGTAAAGAAATCCTCGGCCTGCTTTAGAGTTTGCAAAGCATCCTTAAAATGCCTTAGTTCTATAAGAATATCCAAACGTGTTATCCAAGTATCTAGCTCATAATTTCCAAGTTCAAGACTTTTTTTAAAACCAAAAGCTGAATCTTTTATATTATCCAATTCAAGATTAATGATGGCGAAATGCTTCCAGTAAAGCACATTTTCTTCATCTATATTAATGGCTTTATTGATATAATACAAAGCCTTCTTATAATCTTTAATTTTGACGTGATAGTCTGAGAGTGCAAGCCACACTTTATCCAACAAAGGATCTTCGTGAAGTGCTTTTTTGTAGTGCTTTAATGCTTTTTCAGGTTCATTCAGTTTCAAAAAGCACTTCCCAATTCTCAAATAGGCAAAAGCAGTAGGATCATCAATTTGAAGAGTGAGTATATAGCATTCTATAGCTTCTTTATAGCGCTTTAGACGTTCAAGTACCTTACCTTTCTCTAGGTAAGCCCCTATAAAATATTCGTCTGAGATAATGGCATATTCGAAAGCCTCTAACGCGTTATCGAACAGTTTATTTTCGAAATATATTTTTCCGAGTTGATGCCAAGCGACTTCGCAATAGGGTTGACGATCCAAAAAAGATTTTAAAAACTGAACTGCTTCTTCATTTTGATTTAAAAAGTCGAAGCAATAAATAATATTATATAAGGCGGTAGAGTCGCTTTCATCATTCTCTAGACATTTGATGTAACTTTGCTTAGCATTTTCAAAATCTTCTAGAAACATATACTCCATTCCCATAATGCTATGGATTTCTAGGAGATCATCGGCAAAGTTTAAAGATTCTTTTAAAATTTGAATAGCATCTAGATGAAGATCTTGCTTTGAGTAAATATTTGCAATAAGAATATATATTTCTTCATTATTGGGCTCCAAAGATTTTAGGCTTTCCAATAAATCCATAGCTTTTTCAAACTTATCTTCAAAAGAAAGCAATTCTGCTTTCATCAAAAGTAAATTAACCGACTTAGGATGTTGATCTAAAGCAAGTTTTAAGGCCTTTTTAGCTAGAGCTAAGCGACCACTATCGATATAATGACCTATGATATTTTCAAACTCCGTGGCATCGAAAAACAATATCTCATTGGTTTTCAACATCATTTCAAATTTCTCTATAGGAAAATCGAAGTCATCGTGATGAGAGGATCCTAATTGCATATAAAATGATTTAAGTTTTGGTTAAGGTAAAGGTCTTTTTTCAATTTAAATCGAGATTTAATAAAATGTTATCCACAAGTTATTCAGCTTTTTTGTGTTTAGAATACTCATTCAATATATCAATAATAATGCCACAGCCCTTGGTTATTTCTTCCTCAGAAATGGTTAATGGCGGGGAAATTCTTACAGCTTTTGTTTCGTAAAGTAACCAGAATAAAATAAGGCCTCGATTCTTGGCTTCAAGCACTAAATAATTAGCAATCTCATCACTTTTAAATAGCGGAGCTAGCATGAGTCCTTTGCCCCTTACTTCTTCAATAAGATCATGCTGAAGCAACTCTCTAAATAGTTTTTCTTTATGATCCACATCCTGTATGATAGTCGTGGAAAGAAGCACCTCTAAAGTAGCTTTACAAGCTGATGCGATCACAGGATTACCGCCAAAGGTCGTGATATGCCCAAGTTTCGGGCTGTCACTTAGTAGACCCATTAAAGCTTTGGACGCTGTAAACGCCCCCACTGGCAATCCAGAAGCCATAGCTTTTCCTAAAACAAGAATATCTGGGACCACATCAAAATGTTGGAAGCCAAAAAGCTTTCCTGTTCTTCCAAATCCAGGTTGGATTTCATCCAAAATCAACAAGGCTCCAACCTCTTCACAGCGCTGTTTTACTTTTTTTAAATAATCATTTTGAGGTAGAATGAACCCAGCCCCCCCTTGGATAGTTTCTAATATAACAGCTGCGGTTTGCTCTGTTATAATATCAAAGCAAGTTTCTGTATTAAATTGCAAATGAGTGATATCTCCAACTAAGGGTCTGAAGGGTGCTACACGCTCCTCATAATCCATCAAACTTAAGGCTCCATAAGAATTACCATGATAGCACTTTTTGGCAGCTATAATCTGACTTCTACCCGTCGCTCTGCGGGCCAACTTCATCGCACCATCAATGGCTTCTGTACCGCTATTTACAAGGTAAGTTTGAGATAAAGGCTCAGGTAATTGCTCTGCCAAAAGTTTGGTAAATTCTACCGCTGGAGATTGTATGTATTCCCCATACACCATGACATGCATGTATTGATCTAGCTGATTTTTTATAGCTTCAATCACTTGGGGATGTCTATGACCCAAACCGCAGGCAGAAACACCTGCCACAAAGTCTAGATATTGGGTTCCATCTTTTGCATAGATATAAGAGCCTTCTGCAGAGACTACCTCAACTCCTAAGGGATGAGGAGTCGTTTGCGCCTGAAAATCTAAAAAATCACTTTTCATCATCTGTTTGTACAGCTTTTATTTTTCTTAACGGTAATTTTTCATCCTCTGGGACTTCATCTGTATTTGAGGGTTTTAAGTTTGCTTTTTCTAAATTTGAATTTGAATTTAACTCTCTTATTCCTTCAAAAAAGTCATCGTAAATCTCAGGATCATCTAGTCCTTTTATCTCAGGCAAGACTAGGCTATCTCTACCTTCAAATAAGTCAGCTTTGCTCGTCAGCCGCTCATCTCCCCTCCAACTGAAGTCTTTTAATTTCCTAGCATTATCTGGAAACATAGAACTTGGATGCGTTTTGGAATCCACTTCATTGTAATAATAGACATCTACGATTTCTTGTTTTTCCAACAAGATTTTAATTTTAGCCGAGATCGATTTATTGATGCCTAAAAGATCTGAGGTATCATCCCTCAAAAAGAATAAGGATTCTGTATTTCGAATGATATTAACTTCATAAATTTCATTATCTCTAAATAAACCGTAAAGTTCCTTTCCCTTAATTTGATTGTAACCTTCGATGGAATCTTTTTGGATCATAAACGCATTATAAAAAACTTTAAGAGAATCTAATTGCTCCGTTTCAGTATTACTGATTAAATGAATGGTATCTCCAGTGATTTGACTTTCACCTGACCACAGAATTGGATCTCGAATTAATTTAGTAAGTCCGGTGACTTCATTACTATGTATAGAGTCTGCTTTTCCGCTCAAATCCGATTTATACAATCTAGCATCATAAAAAGCCCGTATGTCTCTATTTCCAGTCTTTCCTGTAACCATCAATGTATCACTTGCAATAAAGACTGAATCCTTCTCTTGTTTTATAGCTGCAAGCGGATTTTTAGTAATAAACAGGGAGTCCTTCATCCTAAATACCTCCGCATAATGACCTTTAATAACCGACTGATTCACCGTGTCGGTGACTTTGATATTGTTGGTTGCAGAAGCGAAACCTGTGGGCCTGTCAAAATAAATACTATCGCCTTCCAATAGTCTATTTTCGTAATCGATTTTAGAATTCTTTACAAAGAAACCATTATCCTTTCGCGTATCATAAAATCCTCTCTCGCAATACACGGTACTCGTTTCGCTTGTTATCGTAGAAGGACCATATAAATAAGCATGACCTTTCTCAGAATAAAAATCTAAATAATCTGAGTCAATATCATACTCTGGATTTCTGACCTTAACCTCTTTCCGAAACGAAAATTTTTCTTGATTCATAAAATATCTACCTATCACGCTTGTAATAGTAGATGCAGAATCCTTTACAGCGCCGCCACTTCTGTAAAAAGCCTGTTGCTTAAGTCTATTGAAAAATAAGGAATCTGTTGTGAGTCTATTGCTAGGCGTTGTTAATACCACATCTTCACTAGCAAAAGCAAATTGGGTATTTCCATTATACTCGGCATACTTACTAGTCATATTCACCGTATCACCCTGCTTCATTCTTACATTCCCAAAAGCTCTAAAGAAGTCATCTGTTTGATAAAAAATAGCCCGATCGCACCAGATTTCAATACCCTCATGAAGGAAGTAAACCTGATTATTGACTTTCGATAAGATAAAAGCTCCGGGGTAGTTTGCTTCATCCACACGAGTTCTATCGCTAGTGTAATCTATTTTTTTTCCTTGTTGAGAATACAAAATGTTTCCAAAAAGCAAAAAAAATACTAAAACTATAAGGTATTTCAAATCGATTTCTTTAGGCTCACAAAATTACATTTTTATTAAAACAAAAGCAGCAATAAACTGCTGCTTTAAGTGTATCGAATAACTTCAAATTAAATCCCTTCAAAATCTATTAAAGAAGGTAATCTGTACTCACAAAATTGGACGTTTTACTTTCCAAAAGTTTACGAATAATATCATTATTGTGAGGATTGTCTTTTGATGCTAAAAAGGTTCTTATAGAAAAAGACCTTAGGGCATCGTGAACACTCAAGGTTCCAACTGCAGAATCTTTTCGCCCTGTAAATGGTAAGACATCGGGTCCTCGTTGGCAAGAGCTATTTAGGTTGACTCTACACACTAGATTTACCAATACATCTATGAGTGGTGCAAGGGTATCGACATTTTTGCCAAATAAACTAACCTGCTGTCCATAATTAGATCTTGCCATTTCGTCCAGCAGCTCTTGTGTATCATTAAAAGATTTTATAGGCACCACAGGCCCAAATTGCTCTTCTTGATATACGCGCATAGATTCGTTGACGGGGTATAATACTGCAGGGTAAATATAATTATCGGTAACAGTTCCTCCTTTTTTATTGAGAATCTTCGCTCCCTTTTCTTTGGCATCATCTATTAGTTCTTTTATATAAGCAGGCTTGTTAGGCTCTGGAAGTGGTGTCAATTTTACGCCTTCTTCCCAAGGCTGACCAAATTTAAGCTCATCCACTCGTTTTGAAAATCGCTCATTAAACTCCTCCTTAATTTTATCGTGGACATATATAATTTTAAGAGCTGTACAGCGCTGGCCATTATAAGATAATGACCCATTAATACACTCTTCAATAGCTAAATCTAAATCAGCATCTGGAAGAATGATCGCTGGATTTTTGGCTTCTAAACCGAGTATAAGTCTTAATCTATTTTTGTAGGGATGTTGATCCTGAAGGGCAATGGCAGAAGTTGAGTTTCCTATAAGCGCTAAGACATCAATCTTACCCGTTTTCATGATGGGTGCTGCAACTTCTCTTCCTCTTCCATAGATTACGTTTATAACTCCAGCAGGAAAACTTTTTTGAAAAGCCTCTAGCAAAGGAGATAACAAAAGAATTCCGTGCTTGGCGGGTTTAAAAACAGCAGTATTTCCCATCATCAGTGCTGGAATAAGCAAAGCAAAGGTTTCGTTCAAGGGGTAATTGTAAGGTCCTAAACATAGAACAACCCCGAGCGGCCCTCTTCTGATATGAGCATTGATTCCATCTATTTTTTCAAACTTGGCACTATCCCTGTCCAGCTGTTTGTAATCATCTATTGTATCATAGATATACTGAACAGTTCTATCAAATTCTTTTTCTGAGTCTGGTAGCGTTTTTCCAATTTCCCACATCAGTAGTTTTACAACTTCAGTTCGTTTGGTTTGCATATGCTTCACAAAAGATTTCATACAGTCAATTCTTTCTTTTACGCGCATAGTTGGCCAATCCCCTTTTCCTTTATCGTAGGCATTTACTGCAGAATTTAAAACTCCCAAAGCTGTTGGCTCATCCATATGAGGAACAGTGCCAAGCAAGGTCGGCTTATATTCTGAACTTGTAGAAATTGTAGAATGCACCTCATCCATTTTTCCATCCCAGTTGACTAGTTTACCGTTATCTAAATATGTATTTTGATGAAGTAACGAGTCAATTGTATCTAAATTTGTATTTACCATAATATTTTAAGGGTTTTTATTGAAATATATGACAATTTAGATAAACTAACTTATCGTCCTGTCATAACCAAATAAAATGATTTGTTAAGCTTTAGTGATGCATACGTTTTGATAAAAATCCGCACAACTATTTCTAACCTCAAAATATCTAAAAAAGCAGAGGAGAATTTCCAATAATGAAGACTAACCTAGATGAAAGAATTTTACGTTTCTTCTAGGACAGACATTATTAAGCAAATCTTAAGTTCACAAAATTAAAAATGCACTACATTTGTAGTAATGAAGAATATGTTTTCATATCTACTAGTTATGCTTTTTACCCTACAATCGTTTGGTTTAAACGCTGCTAATTTAGTCAACCTCACTAGTTTGGCTGAACATTACGAGCTTCATAAAACTGAACATCAAAATTCATTTTTAGAGTTTTTTGAGCTGCACTATGGTAGTCAGAAAGAGGCGCACGAAAAGGAACACGATGAACATCAAAACCTTCCTTTTCAAGAATGCCACCATTATTCCAACAATTTTTTCTTTGAATTACCTCAGGTCATAAGTATAAAGCTAACAGCCCCTCTTGAAATAGTTCAGAATAATTTTAATTATACTTCACAATTTAATTTATTGATTGAAACTGATATTCTTCAGCCGCCGAAACATTAAACTCTGATGTCATCCAAGTTTATTGTTTCATTTTCAATTTAAAATTTCATGTTATCAAAAATTATTGAATTTAGCTTAAAGTCTAAATTCTTTATCCTATTAATGGTGAGTGGTATTGTTGGTTTTGGGGTTTATTCCTTAACCCAAATACCGATTGGTGCCGTACCCGATATCACCAACAACCAAGTACAAGTCATCACAACATCACGGAACCTTTCTACCACCGATGTTGAACAGTTTATTACCTATCCCGTCGAATTGGAAATGGTGAATTTACCAGGCGTCAAAGAAATACGCTCGGTCTCTAAGTTTGGCCTTTCGGTGGTTACCATAGTCTTTGAAGATGATTTAGGCACGTATTTACCACGCCAACTCATTGCCGAAAAACTAAAATCTGCAGCTGAAAATATTCCTTCAGGGTTTGGTACTCCAGAAATGGGACCTATTACAACTGGTTTAGGCGAGATATATCAATATACTTTAGAAACCAAACCGGGCTACGAAGACCAGTATGATGCTACCGAATTGCGTACCATTCAAGATTGGATTGTTCGCCGACAATTATCTGGAATTCCTGGCGTCGTTGAAATTAACACTTGGGGAGGCTTCTTAAAAGAGTACGAGGTCAGCATTAATTCGAAGCGCCTACAGGCCAATAACATCACTATTGCTGAAGTTTTTCAAGCCCTTGAAAACAACAATTCTGTAGCTGGTGGTAGTTATATCGAAAAAAATGAAGAAGCCTATTTTATAAGAGGCGAAGGACTTATTAAAAGTTTAGAAGACATTAAAAATATAAGTGTTACCACTCGAAACAATCAACCTGTTTTCATCAAGGATATTGCTGAAGTAGGTTTTGGTTACGCCAGACGCTTTGGTGCTATAACTGGAAATGGAGAAGGCGAAAAAGTTTTGGGGCAAGTGATGATGCTCAAAAATGCCGATTCCAAACGTGTCATTGATGCGGTAAAGACACGTATAGCTGAAATTGAAACTACTTTACCTGAAGGGGTGTATATCAACGGTTTTTTGGACCGCTCAGAATTAATACAACGCACAACTACTACTATTGCTGAGAATTTGTTGTTAGGGTTTTTGGTGGTTGCCTTTATTGTGGTTTTACTTATCGGCGATTGGCGTGCTGGTTTAGTGATTTCTTCTATTATACCGCTTAGTTTTTTAGTAGCGATAAGCTTAATGTACATCTTTGGTGTTGACGCCAATTTAATGAGCCTAGGTGCTTTAGACTTTGGAATCATCGTTGACGGTGCTGTTATAATAGTTGAGTTTGTCGCCTTCAAAATGTGGCAACGCTCCAATGAGTTTTCCAACAAAACATCGACCGAGATCAGTAAATTAAAAGATAAAATCACTTCTAAGGGAGCATCTAAAATGCTTAATTCAGCCATTTTTGGTCAGTTGATTATCTTGATTGTATTTATCCCAATTTTATCGTTGAGTGGCATAGAAGGTAAGATGTTTAGACCTATGGCGCTTACGTTTAGCTTTGCTCTTATTGGTGCTATGGTATTGTGTTTTACCTGGGTCCCAGTAGCCTGTAGTTTGATTTTGAAACCACAATCTAAGTCAAGTTTCACCATATCTACTAAACTCCTCAATGGCGTTAAACGCGTTTATTTACCGTCCATTAAATGGTCTTTAAAACATACTAAACCCGTACTGATTTCAGCGGTCGTTTTACTTGCACTTGGCGTGTTTACGTTTACTAGAATGGGAGGTGAATTTGTTCCCACTCTCGATGAAGGTGACTTTGTCATTCAACCCATTTTAAAAACGGGGAAATCCTTAAAAAGCACAGTTGAACGCACTACTGCTATAGAAAAAATACTGCTTGAGCAATTTCCTGAAGTCACCCAAGTAGTCTCTCGTATTGGTGCTGCTGAAGTACCAACCGATCCAATGTCGATGCAGGATTCAGATGTAATTGTGCGCCTGAAACCCAAATCAGAATGGACATCTGCCGATACCAAAGAAGGCTTAGCCGAAAAATTTGAAGAGGCTTTATCTGTTTTTCCAGGAATGGAACTCGAGTTTACTCAACCTATTGAAATGCGTTTTAATGAATTGATTACTGGAGTTCGTTCAGATATTGCCATAAAGGTATTTGGTGAAGATTTAGATATTTTAGCTAGAAAGGGAAATGAAATAAAGTCGCTTATCGAAAATGTAGATGGGGCTGCCGATATTTCCGTAGAAAAAATTGTGGGTTTACCACAAATGTTGGTAAATTTTAAGCGTGATAAGATTGCACGATACGGTCTTGATATCAAAACTATTAACGATATTATCACCACAGGATTTGCAGGAAAATCTACCGGTGTTGTCTTTGAAGGTGAAAAGCGATTTGACTTAGTGGTAAGGCTTCAAGATACCCAGCGCCAAGATATAAGTGATCTTAGAAACTTAATGATTGATGCACCTGGTTATGGTAAAATCCCTCTAAATGAAGTTGCCGATATTACTTTTGATAGAGGTCCTGCTAAAATCTCTAGAGATGAATCCAAACGCCGTATTGTGGTAGGCGTAAATGTTCGTAACCGAGATTTAGAATCTGTCGTTACAGATATACAAAAAATCATTGATCAAAACCTAGAGTTGCCCGTTGGATATACCATGACTTATGGAGGCCAATTTGAGAATTTAGAAAGTGCCAAAGCACGCTTAAAAATTGCAGTACCGATAGCCTTGGTCTTAATTTATATTATGCTGTTTTTTGCCCTACGAACACATAAGGACGCCCTACTTATTTTTACAGCTATTCCATTTTCTGCCGTTGGTGGTGTCTTTTTACTATGGCTAAGAGATATGCCCTTTAGTATTTCGGCTGGAGTTGGGTTTATTGCTTTATTTGGAATAGCCGTTTTAAACGGTATCATTTTAGTTGAATATTTTAAAGACATCCTAAAAACCCACGATAAATTGAGTTTACAAAACATTATAGATGCTACACAAGATCGCCTAAGGGCAGTTTTATTAACAGCCAGTTCTACAGCTTTAGGCTTTTTGCCTATGGCTATTTCAACTGGTGCTGGTGCAGAAGTCCAACGTCCATTAGCTACAGTTGTCATAGGTGGCTTGATAACGTCTACAATACTTACCTTAATTATACTTCCTGTGCTTTATGCTATTAGATATAAAACTCCTAAAATAAAATTAAATTCAAAGCTTAGTTTTTTTGTTATTTTGATGAGTTGCGCTGGTTTTACAGCCAATGCTCAAGATGATGAATTTGATCGCTTAAAAGAACAGATGCTCGATAACAATAAGCAGTTAAAAGCAGTTCAACTTAAAGCGGAAAGCACTGAAGCTGCCGAAGGACAAGCCTTTACTTTTAATAATGCCCAGATTTATCAAAATTATGATGAATCTGAAGCAGATCCTATTGCAAATCAACCTTTGTATCAATGGGGTATTATTCAGCAATTTGACTTCCCGACAGTATATGGGAGTAGATTGAAGTTGAATAAAGTTAAAACGAAGCTAGCAAGAACCCAATATAGTATTGTAGAAATCAGAAAGATTAAAACCCTTCAAGTTAATTATCAAAATTATCTTGAAACTGTGGCAAAACTGGCAATATATGATAGCATATATAAAATCTACAACGACTTCTCTCGTATGGCTAAACGAAAGTTTGAAGAAGGAGAATCAAATTATTTGGAAAAGATCACCGCACAATCCAAAGCCAATCAAATCACGATTGAACAAGCACAGCTAAAGCAAGAGTTGAATAATAGTATACTCGCTATAAAAGGCTTGCTGCAAAGCCAAGACAGTTTAGTCTTAAGGGAAAAAACGCTCTACAAGCTTCAACTGGATATGGCGAACAACGACACTGAAAATCTGAGTTTGTCAGCATTAGAATTAGATCAAAAATTAGCAAAGCGCAACTCAGCTTTAGCTAAAAATGAGTTACTCCCTGGGATTTCTGCCAGTTATTTTATCAGAAGTAATTCGGCTATTGAAAAAAATTTTAATGGGTATCAAATTGGCTTAAATATCCCTCTGTTATTTTTCGGAGATCGTTCAAAAATTAAATCTGCAGAAATCAATACCCTTTCAAAACAAGCGGCTTTTGAAGATGCCCAAATCACCTTAACTCAGCAAAAAGACCAGTTGGTCAATCGGCTTTCAGTGCAGCAAGAAGCTTTGAATAACTATGAAGAAAACCAACTTAAAATCGCCGATGAACTATTAAAAACAGCTAAGCTGAGTTACAAAGCTGGTGAAATTGATTTTTTTAGATATGTGCAAAGCTTAGAAAATGCCCAGCGCATCCAACTAGATTATTTAACAAAACTGCGCGATTATAACCAAACTATTATAGCCTTAAATTATTTTTTACTAAACTAAACTTATGAAACGATATATATATACGAGCCTGTTCATATTCAACTTGATATTTTTATCTTGTAATGATAGCAAGTCTACTTCAGCTGAAGTAGAGCATAATGAAGACGAGGATTTAATAGAGATTACAGGCGAGCAATTTGAAACCGCGCAACTAGAATTAGGGAATTTAAAACAAAATAGATTTTCAGAGCAATTTCAGGTGACTGGAATGATAGATGTTCCCCCAGAGAATCGAGCTAGTGTAAGTTCTTATTTTGATGGTTATATTTCTGAGACTCGACTTTTAGTTGGGGACGAAGTTCAAAAAGGGGATTTACTAGTCACATTGAAAAATCCCGATTTTATTAAAATGCAACAAAACTATGTTGAGAGTTTCAGTAATTTAGAATTTCAAACTTCAGAATTTGAGCGGAAAAAAAACTTATTAGAGGATAAAGTGATTGCACAGAAAGTCTTTCAATCTACCAAAAACGACTATCTACAAGCTAAAGCACAACTCCAAGCAACAGCAGAGCAAATCAAGTTGATGAATCTCAACCCAAAGGAAATTGCTGAGGGGAATTTCACATCAGAAATTCGCATCTATGCACCTATCAGTGGTAAAATTTCAAAATTGAATGTAGCCCAAGGTAAGTTTTTGGCTAAATCTGAAATGATTATGGAGATTCTTGATGTCGAACACGTTCACCTTGAACTGGATGTCTTTGAGAAAGACATCTTAAAAATCAAAAAAGGGGATACATTAAGCTTTAAGATTCCAGAAATTTCTGATGAAAGTTTCAGTGCTTACGTGAGATTAATTGGCGCTGAAGTAAATGAAAACAGGAGCGTTCGCATTCATGCACACCCCAAAAAGGACAACGTCAACTTTTCGGTTGGCATGTTTGTAAATGCCTATTTCAAATCTAACTCTAAAGACTATTTAGCTTTGCCTGAGACCGCTTTTACAGAAGTCGATGGGGAAACCTTCGTCTTACAACTCGATTCTAAAACCGATAGTTTATACACCTTCACTAAAATTGAAGTAAAAACGAATGCACCTCAAAATGGGCTCAAACCTATTTTAAACTCAGAACAAATCGATACAGAAGCTCAGTTTTTAACCCGAGGTGTATTTGATATTATTACAACAGGTGGCGGTGGTCACAGTCATTAATTATGAACAAAGGAAATTTTACCATTTTAATAGCAGAAGACCAGGTTGATATTGCTAAACTCTTGAAAAAAGGCTTAACCGAAGAGGGTTACCAATGCTTGGTGGTTAAAAACGGTGAAGAGGTTTTAAAACTTGTAAAACATAATTCCATCAGTTTAATTTTGCTGGATTGGATGATGCCAAAGCTAAAGGGTATTGACGTTTGCAAACAATTGAGAAGTGAACACATTTCAATACCAATTATTTTTTTAACCGCGAAAGATACCGTAGAAGATACTATTGAAGGCTTAAAAAGCGGTGCTAACGATTACATTAAAAAACCTTTTAATTTTGAAGAGCTTCTCGCAAGAATTGAAACTCATTTGCGTTTATATTATAAGATAGATGAGGTATTGCATCTCGGTGACTTATCCTTGAACATGAGTAAACATCAGGTTTTAAAGTCGGAAAAACCCATCACTTTAACCGATAAAGAATTTAATTTTTTAGCTCATTTAGTTCGCCATAAAGGACAAGTATGCACCAGGCAATCTATTATTGAAGACGTGTGGGATATTCACTTCGACTATGATTCTGGGGTCTTAGATGTCTATATGAATGCCATACGGAAAAAAATGAAGCTTGATAAAAATGAACTTATCAAAACCGTTCGCGGGGTTGGTTTTATAGCTGATGAGTAATGAAATTATCGATTAGAAATAGAATTGCTTTATATTCAGTTTTAGGTATAGCAAGCATATCTATTGTTGTATTTATTGCTATTTATTTTACCGTTAAAAATATTGTCTTTAGTGAAATCGATGGAGCATTAAAATTTGAAGCTAAAAAGCATATCAATGAAGTAATGTTTCGCAAAGACAGCGTTTATTTCGCCTATAAAGATGAGTGGCTAGAGCGCGAGCATATAGAAATTGAAGTATATCCCTTATTTGTTGAGTTATACAACGCCAAAGGTCAAGGTTTAGACAAATCGCCAAATCTTCGTGAAAGCAGTCTGGAATTAGACCTTCAACAAGAGAATACCTTTATCAGCAATCAAAATTTGGACGGTGAAAACATCAGGCAAATTCAATTTCCGCTTATAGAGAACAACACCATTCAAGGCTTTATTGCCATCGCCATTCCTTTGGGTGACGCAGAGTTAGTCATAAAAACACTTTTAGATACCTTATTATTTATCTATCCTATTTTACTGGTCATTACATTTTTCATGTCTAGATTCATATCGCAGATCACCATTAAGCCTGTGACTTTTATAGCCAAAACCGTAAATGAAATTAGCTCGAACAACCTCAACAAGCGCGTTCCTGAAACTAGTAATGGTGATGAATTAGAAACTCTGTCTAAAGCGATTAACAACTTTTTAAACCGAATAGATGCTGCCGTAAAACGCGAAAAGCAATTCACTGCAGATGCTTCTCACCAACTCAGAACACCACTAGCAATTCTCAAGGGAAATCTGGAAGTTTTAATTAGAAAAAGACGTGAGCCCGAACAGTATGTCGAAGAGATTAAAAACAATATTAATAAGATTGACGGCATGTCTGATGCTGTTGAAAAATTGCTCATTCTTGCTCGATTAAACAGCCATACCCTTAAGAATCTAGAAACCGAGGAGCTGTGTCTATACGACGAAATAGAGACCATTTTAATAAATTACAAAAAGGATATTTTAAAAAAAAGGCATCAGTATTACATTAGATAAATCTGAGGATTGCCAGATACAAACCCATAAAACTTATTTAAGGTTAGTCCTTGATAATTTGATTTCTAATGCGGTAAAGTATGGCGAAGACCAAACTAGGATTAGTATTTCACTAGAACCGACAACCCATCACTTGAAGCTTTCTATTTGTAATAAAGGCCAAAAGATTCCAGCTGATGAAATCAACGACATTTTCAATCCCTTTTTCAGAAACAGGTATCACGAAAATACTGAGAAAGGTTATGGTTTAGGTCTTGCCATCGTTGCCAAAGCCATAGATTTATTAAAGATTAAAATTCATGTAAGTTCTGATGAATACACTTGTTTTAGTCTTAAAATTCCAAGAACACCTTGAAACTTAAGATTCGCTTAAGATCTGTTCATTCCTAGAGTAAATGCTTTTTCTTGACGTTATTTTGTAAGTAAAAACAAAACTTATGAAGTTAACTGCGTTAATCATGTTTCTATGCCTAGGTCTCACAAGTTTTGCACAAGACTGGACCTACGATATAGAAGAAGCTAAAACACAAGCCAAAAAAAATAACAAAGACATCTTGCTTTTATTTTCAGGTTCAGACTGGTGTGCCCCTTGTATTAAACTTGACCGCCAAATCTGGCAAAGTGAACAATTTAAAGCTCATGCCAGTGAAAAATTGATATTGGTACGCGCAGACTTTCCTAGGCGTAAAAGCAATAAGCCGTCCAAGGCTATACAAGATAAAAACAATGCTCTTGCAGCAGAATATAATACTAGTGGATACTTCCCCTTTGTATTATTGCTAAACAGCGAAGGTGAAGTCCTTAATAAATTAGGGTATAAAAACATATCACCAAATGATTACATAACTGCCATATATGCGAAGTAAACTAATGATTTTGCTTGTTTTAATAAATTTTGCCGCTCAGGCTCAGGATATTTTTAAGAGAGAGTTGGGCTTAATGGGAAGCAACTTTGATATTACCGTTATAGCTGATTCAAAAAAAGAAGCAGAAAATTACATAGACTTAGCTGTTGTAGAGATGCAACGCATCGAAGAATTGATATCCTCTTGGAAATCTACCTCTCAAACGTCTGCTATAAACCGTAATGCTGGTCTTAAACCGGTTCAAGTCGATAATGAATTGTTTCAGCTTATCAAACGGTCCATTTCTATTTCAAAAATAACCGACGGTGCTTTCGATATCAGTTTTGCGGCCATTGATAAAATATGGGTATTTAATGGTGAAGAAACACAAGTACCAGATAAAGCTTTGATCTCTTCCTCTGTAAATGCTATTGGATACAAGAATATCAAATTAGATGAAAAAAATTCAACTGTTTTCTTAACTCAAAAGGGAATGAAAATCGGCTTCGGCGCCATTGGTAAGGGCTATGCGGCAGATAAAGCTAAAAAGCTACTGATGGAAAAAGGAGTGTCTGGAGGAATAATAAATGCCTCTGGAGATATGAATGCCTGGGGCCTTCAACCTAACGGTAAACCCTGGAAAGTTGCAATTACCAACCCTGTGGATAACTCTAAGAACTATGGATTATTCGACCTAAAAAATAATGCCGTTGTCACTTCTGGCAATTACGAAAAATTTCTGCTCATCGATGGGGAGCGCTATGCCCATATTATTGATCCTCGAACAGGGATGCCCACAAAAGGTATATTGAGTGTTACTGTTTTTGCTCCTAAAGCAGAATTAGCTGATGCTCTAGCAACCTCCATTTTCGTAATGGGTAGCGAAGTAGGATTAAATACGATTAATCAACTTCTCGATGTGGAAGCCATAATTGTAAAAAATGACGGAAGCCTAGCCACGTCAACACACATAAACATTACAACACCATGATTAAAACACTCACAAAATTGACGCTCATAAGTTTCTTCTTTATGTCTTGTGTAGCCGTAAAAGAATACGAAAAAATCAATATCAACGATCCCGATATGCGATTATCAGAGCGAGATTTAGATAAGTATAAATCAACCTTTCAATCCTACCGCGAAGCAGCAGCTGGAGCAAATGGAGGTAAAACAGGCGGCGGTTGCGGCTGTAATTAAAATAAATATGAAGAAAAACATAGCTTTTTATAGCATCGTCTTACTACTTGTTTCAGGACATATAATGGCACAAGAAGAAGAACCCACTGAGTATAAAAAACGAGTACTAGAGGCGGTAGAAGTCAACTTATTGTCCAGTTATTATACTCAGGATGGGGAAAATGCTGCTGTTACAGGAGGTCGAGGCACAGAAGAATTAACTGATATTGCCCCATCCATCAACATATCTATTCCTTTAAACGATGATAATGTTTTGACAGTAGATGCAACCGTTTCTGCATATACTTCAGCCTCTTCTAGTAATATTGATCCTTTTGATGGTCCACAACCTGCAGACCCATTTGTGGCATCATCGGGAGCGTCAGAACAAGATACTTGGTTTGGTCTAACCGCTAATTATGCACATTCATCAGACGACCGAAATACCATCATAAGTGGAAATGTTTCTTTTGCCAATGAATACGACTACAGCTCGATTGGTTTTGGAGGGAGTATCACCAAACTATTCAACGAAAAAAACACTGAATTACAACTTAATGTCAACGCTTTTTTTGATTCATGGAGACCGCAATATCCTATTGAATTTAGAGAAGATTTCAATTTATCTGATTATTCCTTTAGTGGAAATCCAAATTTCTCTAATAATTATACAGAATTTCAAGATGAGAGTAGGAACTCTTATAGTATTGGAGTAAGTCTTTCACAAATTCTTTCAAAATCTATTCAAACGTCTTTTATAGGAGATGTAGTTCTTCAAAACGGCTTGCTATCTACACCGCATCAACGTGTCTATTTTGGAGATTTTGAAGATACGATGGTCGAGAACTTTACTTTAGGAAACGACATTGAGCGTTTACAAGATACACGTACAAAAATAGCCTTGGGTAACCGTACTAATTTTTACTTGAATCAAAATTTCATTTTAAGAACGTATTATCGTTTTTACACAGATGATTGGGGAATAGATTCACATACCTTTAAAGCAGAACTACCTATAAAACTAGGATTGAATTATACACTTTATCCTATGTACCGTTACTATACACAAACCGCAGCAAACGATTTTGGAGAATACAATACTATAGTTTCAACACAAGAATTTTATACTTCAGATTATGACTTGGCAGAATATGATGCCCATCAATATGGCATAGGCTTTAAGTACTATGATCCTTTAAATAAATTAAACATTGGTGGCTTTGGTTTGAAAAGCATAAATCTAGAATACAATTATTACGAGCGGACTACACAGAATTTTAATGCAAACATTATGTCACTCAGTTTTAATTTCATAGCAAACTAGTAGTCTTAAATGATCAAATTTAATTGATTTTAAATACTCTATAGTATAAGTAGATGAAATTAATGCCTCTTTAGGTTTCCTTTAGATTCTCTTCAAAATATAGATAGATTTCTTTTTTATATTTGGAAATAAATAGTTTCAAGAATCGTACAATTCGGAATCTTACAAGTAATATTAAGTTAATCTACAAAAATCAAAAATTAAAGAGACGGTAAGGGTCTCTGAAGAAACAACCACAGGGTTAATTACAAAGCGAATAAAACAATTTCAGCTTTATGATAATTTGAATTGTGATGTTGACACTATAGAAACCTTCCTCGATGATTGGATAATCAAAATAAAGCAAATATTGACTTTTTTCCCTCTAAAAAAATATGCATAACCTATATAAGTTAGAATATCATCAGTACATTTATAATATGATTATTCAAAGATGAAAATATTAATTGCCGAAGACGAACGTGAACTACAGCAGTCCATAGCTACCTATCTTAGTCGTGATGCCAACATCTGTGAAGCAGCATCTGATTATCACGAGGCTTCAGAAAAATTAACGCTGTATGAGTACGACGTGGTCATTCTCGATGTCAACCTTATTACGGGTAATGGTTTAGATTTACTTAAAAATCTAAAACAGCGCAATAATAAATGTGGCGTCATTATCATCTCAGCTAACAACTCTTTAGGTAATAAATTAAAGGGTTTAGACTTAGGAGCTGACGACTATATTACCAAGCCATTTCACTTGGCCGAACTCAATTCACGCATTAAAGCAGTGTTACGTCGTAGTCAATTTGGAGGTAACAATTCCATTATATTTCAAGAAATACGATTAGATACCTTGGCAAGAAGTGCCTACGTTAATGACAAGCGTATCATACTGACTCGAAAGGAATATGACTTGCTGTTATTCTTTATCACTAACCAAGGACGTATCCTATCAAAAGCGATTATCGCCGAACATCTTTGGGGTGATGACAGCGATTTGCTCGATAATTTTGATTTTATTTATGTGCATATCAACAACCTCAGAAAAAAATTGACTACTGAAGGTTCCAAATACATACAAACTGCTTACGGAAGCGGTTATAAATTTATCGCTGATTAAAACTGAGAACCATCATAAAACAAGATTACTGAAGAAAGCGTCTAAAACTTTTTTTTTGACTAGTATCATCATAATGATATTTTCAGGCGTAGCGCTTTATTTCTACACTAAAACTTTGCTTCAAAATGAGATTGAAGAAGAACTTTATTCAAACAAAGACCGTATTGAACATCTTCTTTTAAATGATAATACTATAAAAGGAGTGCCTCCTATAATGACGGTAAAGAAGGTTAGCTCTTCTGAAACAGAAGAGCTAAAAGATACCTTGCTCTACGATCCGTTTCAGGATGAAGAGGAATTGTTTAGGCAGCTTTCGGGAACTAAGAATATTAACGGCCAGGAGTATCGAGTTACAATACGCATAATGGTAATTGAATCTGAAGATATCTTAAAAGCCATATTAGTCACTTTTAGTATCGTAATTCTCCTAGCGTTTCTTTTCCTATTTGTCTTGAATAAATCACGTAATGAGAAATTGTGGAAACCTTTTTTCAATAACCTTGAGAAGCTAAAAAACTTTTCATTGAAATCTGACAAACCATTAGATCTTATGGAAACTGACATCAAAGAGTTTGATGACCTCAACACCGAGATGACTTTGCTCACATCCAAGGTGCAAACCGACTACCGCAACCTGAAACAATTTACAGAAGACATATCTCACGAGATGCAAACGCCATTAGCTATTATGCAGGCTAAGATAGAAACCGTCATCGACGATCAAAATATAACACAAGAACAGTTCGACCAGTGGTCTTCATTGCAAAATGACATACAACGGCTGAAACAGCTTAACAAGCGTTTGATTATTTTAGCTAAAATAGACAATAACCAGTTTTCAGATACAGAATGCGTCTCTGTAAATGATTTACTTCAGCGAGTCATTGCTGATTTTAGCGAGATTATAGAAACCCCTATTAATTATTTTGAAGATACTCAAATCAATATTGATATAGAAAGGTCATTGGCATCAGTACTATTTAACAATTTGATCTCTAATGCTGTTAAGCATAAATTTGACTCAACCCCTATTGACATTCAGGTTATCGCAAACAAAGTTCAAGTAAAAAATTCAGGCTCAAAAGCCTTGTCAAAGCCTGAGATGGTTTTCGAGCGATTTTACAGGGAAAGCAATAAACCTGATTCTACAGGTTTGGGTCTTTCGATTGTTAAAAAAATATGCGATCACTATAGTTTTGTACCGTCATATCAATTTAACGAAATCAAAAAACAACATATCTTTGAAATTGATCTTCAACAATAAATTTTTACGAATACCTAAAACTTTAAATTCCCTTTAGAACCAGCACTTACTTTTACTCAAAATTAAATTGATGAAAGTATTACTACTAAATGGATTTTTCGTTTTACTCTTTTTTTTCATTTCAACCTTTGCCACAGCTCAAGATATTACCATTACAGGAAAAGTCATAGAAGAAGCTTCACAAGAGTCCTTACCCTTTGTTACAGTTGCTGTGAATGATGCAACTACCAATGAAGTGATAACAGGAACTGTGACGAACGATGCTGGACAATTTACCATTGAGCTTCCTAATGGTAAGTATGTGGTAACCGTTTCCTTTATGGGTTTTAAAACGGTTGAAAAAAAAGTGATAGCAGATGGCCTTAATCCCATTTTTGATTTGGGTAAAATAGAGCTTCTCCCATCTACGGAAGCGTTAGACGAAGTAACGATTACAGGGAAGCGCGCAACAGTAGCTTCAGACCTTGATAAAAAATCCTTTAGCTTGAGCGATAATGTAGCACAATCTGGAGGGTCGGTGCTAGATGCAATGAAGACAATGCCAGGGGTGGCCTTTGACCAAGAAGGTAAAGTGGTTTTACGCGGAAGTGACAAAGTCGTTGTACTTATAGATGGAAAGCAGTCCAGTTTAACGGGATTCGGAAACCAAAAGGGATTATCCAATATCCCAGCAGCAAATATAGAACGAATCGAAATTATCAATAATCCATCGGCGAAGTATGATGCTAATGGGTTTGCGGGTATCGTAAACATCATCTATAAAAAGGAAAAGCAAACAGGACTCAATGGTGATGTTGGGCTATCTTTTGGGTTAGGTGCTTTGTCCAAACGGAAAGAGGACATACCTACTGATTTTGGTAGTTTTTCAGTCAACCCAAAACTGATTCCCAGTCTAAACCTGAACTATAGAACTGAAAAACTCAACTATTTCCTGCAGACAGAATTCATCTTTCAGGAGGCCCTACCCAATAATGAGCTCACCACACGATTATACGATGATGGACGAAACATAGTGTCACAAGTGCCAGAAAACCGCAGGCAGTTCCGAAGCATCATTACAGGTGGTGTGGATTATAAAATCAGCGATAAGGACGCCATCACGTTTTCTGGAATGTTGGATAGGGAAGAACATATCGACACCTCGCAGGTAGCCTTTATCAACCTCAACGATAATGTGCGCAACCGCCTCTACACTTGGCAGGAGGAGGAAATAACCAGCTTTGTTAATGCCGCAGTCAATTATACACACGACTTCGCGCAAGCTGGACACTCTGTATCTGCAAACGCACAATATACAAGAGGTCTCGAAGATGAGAGCTACTTTTTGAATGACAGTTCTGCGGTGCGAATAGGTCGAGATATGACCAACATTAGAGCGGTTGAACATACAACAAGTATTTCTTCAGATTATGCACGAGCATTGAGCAACGGCCGTATTGAATTTGGCATCAAAGGACGTTTTAGAAGGTTGCCCGCAGATTATACTATAAAGCGCGGAAACGAGTCCATAATTTATCCTAACCTGGGTGACTTCTCAAAATGGAGCGAAAACCTATATGCTGCTTACCTAAATTATCTTTTAGAAAAAGAAAATTATGACATAGAAGCCGGACTAAGAGCAGAACAAACCCAGGTATCCTACAAACTGGACCCTAATAATATTTATTATGACACAAACGATAATTATGACTATTTTGAGTTATTCCCAAGTGTTCGGTTTACCTATAAGCTCAATGAAAGAAACAAGATTTCAGCTTTTTACAACCGCCGAGTTGACAGGCCTGGCGAACCCGAACTTCGTATTTTCCCAAAGTATGACGACCCGGAACTGCTCAAAGTGGGAAATCCCTATTTGCGCCCACAATTCACAAATTCAGTGGAACTGGCGCACAGGTATTCTTGGCGTTCAGGATCGTTATTCTCAGCTTTGTATCACAGGAGAATTAATGGCACATACCAGCGTATTTTCAGTATAGATGATAGCAATGTAGACTACGACGTTGTAAACCGAATTTATCAAAACATTGGACAAAGCACCAACACGGGAGTAGAAATTTTGTTCAGTCAGGATATTGCAGACTACTGGAAATTGACGTCCAGCTTCAATATCTACCGCAACAGTATTGACGAATTTCAAGGGACTCTCTTATTTCCTTTTGAACGCCCCTTTTTCATAGAAAGATCTACCGATACAGCTGGCGACTTTAAAATAACAAATACCTTCACATTACCTTGGAAATTGGAAGCCCCAATTACTGGGCTTTATTATTCAGAACGCAACATAGCACAAGGCGAAGAGCTGGCAAGATCATCACTCGATATCGGATTTAAAAAGTCGCTTTGGGACAGGAAAGGCGAACTAACCCTATCTGCTTCGGACTTATTAAATCGTTTTGGTTTGCGCCAAAGTATAAACGGTCGTGATTTTACGGCACGCTATGAGAATTATTATGAGACGCAGATTGTGCGTCTTGGGTTAAATTATAAATTTTAGTGCTTTAAAATTACTTAACATCTTTTTCAATTTAAGAGCATTAAATGAGAAGCCCTGAAAAGGAAGGATTATCCTCACACCTAACGTATTGCAGATGACTCTTCCTTTATCAGGGACAATATTCTCAAAATTTAAAATTACCTTAAATGTAGGTGTATTTTCAATCTTCAATTTTAAAGTGTTTGGACAATGAAAAATCAAACGTTGAACAAAGTGGCTAAAATCACAGCGCTGTTGTAGATTATAAAGATTGTCGCCACGACAATTGGCAAAACTTTAGGTGACTTTATCAAGCAGACTCTAGGCTTCGGCTATACTGTAGGTGTTTTTATGACGCTTACTTTTTTTTGCAGTAGTTTTATCAATTCAACTTTATACAGAAAAACTATGTGTCACTTTACTTTTGGTTGGTCATTATCGCCAAAACAACTTTAAGTACAGAAATATCGGACTTCATGGATAGAAGTTTGGATTTCGGCTACACTTTTGGCAGTTTAATTTTGGTTATTTGTTTAATAACCATTCACCTTGGTGATGTAGGGAGATTGAGTTATTTAATAGGTGTAATTGTAAGCATCATTGTCGAAGTTATCGCTTTGCACTACTTCTCAAAGCTCAATCAGATTCTGTTATTTTGGATTGCCTTTGTGTTTACAAGTCCTTTTGGGGTAACCTTTGGTGATCTCCTTACCAAACCAGAAGATAAAGGTGGTCTCAATTTAGGTACGTTGTTAGAATCTTTAATTTCAGTGGTCTCGATTTCAATATTAATTTACGTATCTCATCAAAAGCATCAAAAAAAGACATTGCAAGAATCCCTTTAAATTGCCTTAAAACTGTCTTTAGAATCACTATTTATTTTTGTAAAATAACTTTAAAAAATAAGTTTTATGAAAAAAATGATTTTAGGATTGAGCTTGATCTTAATGGCTACAGTAGCAATAGCTTGTTCAGACAGCGGCAAGGACAAAGTACCCAAAGCCGTTAAAGACGCTTTCACGAAAAAGTTCCCAACCGCAAAAAAAGTGGATTGGGATAAGGAGAATGATACAGAATGGGAGGCCGAGTTCAAAATGAGCAGGATGGAATATTCTGCTAACTTCTTAACCGATGGAACCTGGAAGGAAACTGAGCATGTAATTGATGAAGAATTAGTGCCACAAGACGTAATGGCTTCTTTAAAATTAAACTTCCCAGGATATAAAATGGAAGGAGCAGAAATATCTGAAACCAAGGATAACATAGTCTTTGAATTTGAGATAGAAAAAGGCGAAAGCGAAATGGAAGTCGGCATTGATGACAAGGGAAGGGTTGTGAAAAAACAGGTCAAAGATGACGATGACGAAGAAGGTGGTGAAGAAAATGAAGACAACGACAATAATTAAATGTTTGTCTTAATACCATATGGTTAGTTGGAAAACTGCTCAAACAAAACTGTTTTGGGTAGTTTTTTTTTAGTAGTAATCCCTTTAGATTTCATTTAGATTCTCTTCAAATTTCAATAAGATTCATAGTTCATATTTATAATATAATTTAAAATTATCCTGCATTGAGCATATATCTTTAAAGTCTTAACTCGAGTCTAGCCGTAGACTTGGATAACATTCTATTATCCACACTATAATATCAATAGGTTAATACAGAGTTCACATTCAGCAGTAGTAATTGTAACTATATAATAAGTTACAACTATAAATTCTAATATTTATGAAAGATTCAATTTTTAATGATAACGATTTAGAAGCCAAAGATTTTGTCTTTGACCAGAATGTGGTCAGCGTGTTTGATGATATGGTCACGCGCTCGGTACCTTATTATCTCGAAATACAACGGATGGTCGCCGAACTGGCCAATGAGTTTGCCATACCCAATACTAATATCTATGATTTGGGTTGTTCCACAGGCACTACGATGATCAATTTGAACAAGGTTTTATATAAAGACATCGTGTTTGTAGGCATTGATAATTCCGATGAGATGCTTAAACAATGCGAAGTTAATCTCAAAAACGAGAATATTGAGCGAAAAGTGAACTACTCTAATCAGGATTTGAACACTAATGTAAATTTAGAAAATCCTTCAGTAGTCATCTTTTGCTTAACGCTGCAATTCATTAGACCAAAGAACCGTGAACGCATCCTCAAGAAGATTTACGAAAGTCTACCTGAAAATGGTGCTCTTATCATTGTTGAAAAGGTACTGGCAGAGCATTCGGTGACCAACCGTCATTTTATCGATTATTACTATAATTTCAAAAAGCGGAACGGCTACAGCGAAACTGAAATCGCAAAAAAACGGGAGGCCTTGGAAAATGTGCTCGTGCCCTATAAAATTTCAGAAAATACTGAGGTACTTAAAGATTGTGGATTCAGTAAGGTTGAAACCTTCTTCAAGTGGTACAATTTCGCAGGGCTAATCGCAATAAAATAATAGACACATGGTAACTTTAGGAAACTTCTTTTTTAAAACTCGCAACTATCTTTTTCCTGTCTTTTATATGGTGCTGTTTATACCGTTTCCGCGTTTCACGGAAAACTTCTACAGTATCTTTTTTATAGGTTTAGGGATAGCCTTGCTCGGTCAATTTGTAAGAGCGTTAACCATTGGCTTGGTGTACGTGATTCGTGGTGGAAAAAACAGGCGTATTTATGCCGAAGGATTGGTAACGGACGGCTTGTTTTCACATTGCAGGAATCCGATGTATGTGGGCAATGTGCTGCTCATTATTGGGATGAGCATTCTGTCAAATTCGATTGTCGCGGTAGTCGTCATGATTCCGTTGTTCATTTTTATTTATCAGGCTATTATTAAAGCGGAAGAATATTATTTGTTGAATGGATATGGTGAAGGCTACAAAACCTATTGTAAGAATGTCGACAGATGGTTTCCAAAGCTGAAAGGATTGTCTAAAACCGTTGCTAAGAATGATTTTAATCTTAGAAAAGTCATTTTTAAAGAATATGGCACCACATTTCTTTGGACGCTTGGCGCCACTTCACTTTTTGCTTACAACCTGTTTTGGTTAAAAACAGACGGTGTTCCAACAGCTGATGTCTTACTACTAGTTGCTGTCCTCCTTTTACTTGGCATGGTATATCTCACAGCAAGGTATCTTAAGAAATCGTCACGGAAGAAACAACGCCAAACTAAAAATTTAAACGAATAGATAATGAAATATCTTTTAATTTCTAGCATAGTGTTGCTTAGTGTTACTTGTACAAATGCACAGCATTCATCTGCTAAAAACGACACTATTCAAAAATCTAATGCTTTAAAAAAAATTATTGTTCCAATAACGTTGGCAGGAACAGCATTGTTGCTAAACCATAGCCAATTTGAAAAAAAAATACAAGATAAACTTGGCGGTAGTACAACTACCCAAATTGACAATTACACAAGGTTTGCACCAATTATACAACTGTATGTTGCAGATATTGCAGGCTTAGAGACGAAACAGCATTGGTTTGACCAAACAAAGAATTTGGCTCTATCTCTTGTGTTGACAGATTTAGTAACAACACAGCTAAAGAAGAACATAGACAAAAACCGGCCAGTTGGCGATAACAAAAACGCCTTTCCGTCGGCACATAGCGCCTACGCATTTACAACGGCTACTGTTTTATATGAAGAGTTTAAAGACACAAGTCCTTGGTTAGCATATAGTGGTTACGGTTTTGCAGGTGCAACTGCTGGCTTGCGTGTTTTGAAGGATGCTCACTATGCGTCTGACGTGCTCTTGGGCTCCGCTATTGGCATCGGTATCGTAAAACTGGTTTATGCGTTGGATTACCTCATTCCTTGGAATCCGTTCCTAAAGAATGACAACATAGGAATAGCACCTCTACTCACAGGAAATAATTTTGGCCTGGCGACCGTTATAAAGTTTTAAAATAATGACTACTGAATTAATCAAAAAAGCAAAATTACATTGCCAAAGCTTGATAGAAAACAGCAGGTGCAAAGGAATGCAATTCCATAACTGGCAGCATACAAAGGACGTGGTTCGCAATGCCATCTTGATCGCAAAGCACGAAAAGCTATCTAAAAATACCGTTGAGGAGATCATAATTGCGTCCTACTTCCACGATACAGGTAATGAACAAGCCGCCTCAGGACACGAGCAACGCAGTTGTGAATATGCTAAAGCATTTTTAAGCCAAAATAAATTTCCAGAAGAATGCATAACCACTGTCACCAAAATCATTAAAGCCACTAAAATGCCACAACACCCAAAAACGCTCGCTCAAAAAGTGATCTGCGATGCCGACTTGGCACATCTCGGAAAGAAAAATTTTGGCGTTAAGAATAACAGTCTTCGTAATGAGTGGGAAGACTATAGTGATATGTATTTTACAAACGAAAAATGGTGTACTTTGAATATCTCATTTTTGAAAAACCACCGTTTCCAAACTGGTTTTGCTCAAAAATATTATTCACAACAAAAGCTGGAAAACATCAAGACTCTAAAAGCCCTTTTACCACAACAAGAACCATGAGAATATCGAAAAAGGCTATGGCTTAGGTCTCTATACCGATGCAAAAGCCATTGGGATATTGAAGGTTAAAATTTCAAAAAGACTGTACACTTAAGATTAGCTTAAGATTCCTTTTATAGTTTTGCAGAAATATGCATTAAACGTTATTTCGTAAATATATTAAATTGTTTTAAATGAAAGTTTTAATTACCGGTATTGCAGGTTTTATAGGCTCGCATATGGCCGAATACCTTAATAAAAAAGGGTACGAAGTTGAAGGTGTGGATAACTTCAACCCTTACTATTCTGTAAAGCTGAAAAAGATAAATGCAGATAATCTTATTAAAAAAGGGATTTCCGTTATCGAAGGCGATTTACGAAACGACACCTTGTATGACAGACTAGAAAAAGATTATCAATTCATTATTCATTTTGCTGCTCAACCTGGGATTTCTGCAACGAGCAGTTTTGATAGTTACCTAACTAATAACGTGGTTGCGACTCAGAAGCTCATTGAATTCACGAAGAAACAAAAATCCTTCATTCAATTCATAAATATCTCGACCTCATCCGTTTATGGAGATTATGCCACTAAAAGTGAAAAGGCAGTTCCTCAACCAACTTCATACTATGGCGTTACCAAACTCGCGGCAGAACAGCTCGTTCTTGCTGAAGCCAGAAAAAAAGAATTCAGAGCCTGTTCTTTGCGCTTGTATTCAGTATATGGACCAAGAGAACGACCCGACAAGCTATACACCAAGCTTATTAAAGCTAGTTTAAACAATACTCAATTTCCTTTGTTTGAGGGGAGTAAGCAACATAAGCGAAGTTTTACTTATGTTGGAGACATTGTTAATGGCATCTATTTATGTTTGAAAAAACAAAAATTAACCAATTTGGAAATTATAAACATAGGCCATCACAAACAGGAAACTACAGAGCAAGGCATCTTATACGTAGAAAAATTATTAAAAAAACATATTTCAATTGAATTAAAGCCAGCACGGGAATCTGACCAAAAAGAAACCGTTGCGAATATTACTAAAGCCCGAAATTTATTCGGCTATAATCCTAAAACCAATCTAGAAGAAGGTATTCAACACCAGATCGATTGGTTTAAAACGACCATTGAAGACCATGGAGAATTTTAAATTAACCATTATTGTTCCCGTTTATAATGAAGCTGAAAATTTGCATAGACTTGCTGATGAATTTAGGGCCTATTTTAAGCAGTCAAATCATAAAATGAAACTGCTGTTTGTAAATGATGGTTCTAAAGATGAAAGCTTGAACATCATTAAACAATTATGTGAAGAAAACCCTTGTTTTCAATACCTCAACTTCAATAAAAATTATGGATTAAGTGCCGCTATAAAAGCAGGATTCGATCACGTAACAACAGAGTTAACCGGATATATCGATGCGGATTTACAAACTCACCCAGAAGACTTCGACCTTCTTTTAGAACATGCCCAAGAGTATGATTTGGTAACAGGAAATAGATCTAAAAACAGAAAAGATAATATGGTCAAAAATTTGAGTTCAACTATAGCAAATGGAATAAGGCGCCTATTTACTCAAGATGGAATGGACGATACAGGTTGTCCTTTAAAAATCATAAAAACAAGTTATGCTCAAAACATTCCAATGTTCAAAGGTTTACATCGGTTTTTACCTGCTATGATTTTAATTCAAAATGGAACGATAAAACAAGTAGATGTGAGGCATTTTCCCAGAATAGCTGGAACAGCAAATTTTGGTTTAATCAATCGACTTGTAGGACCCTTAACGGATTGTTTTGCATATCTGTGGATGAAGAAAAAATATATCAATTACAAGATAGAGTCTAAATCATGCTAAGTTCATCAATCGTGATTTATGCCATTGGTTTTACAGCGCAGTTCCTTTTTTCCAGTAGAACCTTTTATCAATGGTTGAGTTCAGAAAAACAAAAAAAAGTGATTGCCCCGCGTTTTTTTTGGCAAATAAGTTTATTAGCTTCTTTTCTGTTGTTCGTCTACGGCTATCTAAGAAATGATTTTTCTATTATGTTAGGTCAAAGTCTAACTTATTTTATTTATATCCGAAATATTCAACTCCAAAATCAGTGGCATAAATTCCCAGTAGTGTATAGGGTTTTCTTGCTGCTTTTTCCTTTAGCCGTTGTAATTTACTATTATAACAATAACACCTTTGATATTAATAATCTATTGGTAGACAATGGCTTTTCAAACCAACTCTTATGGCTTGGGATTGTAAGTCAACTTATTTTCACCTTTCGTTTTATTTATCAATGGTTGTATTCTGAACGTTTAAAATTATCGAAGTTACCCAGCGGGTTTTGGATTTTAAGTTTACTGGGATCTTTACTTATTTTGGTTTACGGAATTTTAAGAAGCGACCCTGTTTTGATAGTAGGTCATAGCTTTGGAATTATCATTTACATTAGAAACCTTTATCTTTTAAAACGGGAACATGATTAAACTTATTTATAAATATCCTGTCATCACCCTCATCATAGTATGTGTGATTTTATTTTTCTTCAACTTGGGCGTACTTCCAGTCAGTATTATGGAAGCGAGAAACTTTAATGTCGCCAGAGAAATGCTTACTGAAAATAATTGGTTATTGACGACCATGAATGCTATACCTCGTTATGAAAAGCCGCCCTTTCCTGCATGGTTTACTACCATGTTTAGCCAATTTGACATTAAATCGGTTTTTTTATATCGATTGCCTACGAGTATCGTAGCAACTTTAGGAGTTCTCTTTAGCTACTACCTCTTTAAAAGTTTAGCAAAGACCAAAAAAATAGCCCTTATTGCCTCTTTGGTTCTTTCCACCTCCTTCTACTATATCGCTATTCGGTTTGAAGCACCTTCCGATACCTACACTCATGCATTTATGATTGCAGGCTTACTCTTTTTAACTAAAGCCATTCAATCTTCAACCAAAAGCCTACTTTATAATTTTCTTGCGATTTTAGGTATAGGCATTTCAGTATTATCCAAAGGCCCGGTTAGTTTATATGCGGTCTTTCTCCCTTTTATAATTGCTTACTTTATCGCATATTCCTCTTCAAAAAAAGCGATCATAATTAGCATTTCGACTTTACTCTTAGGTATTGCCTTGGGAGCTACATGGTATTTGTATGTAAGATTAGCAGATCCTAAAGTTTTTACAGAAATTGCAGCTCAAGAAACCTCCAACTGGTCGAGTTATAATGTTAGACCCTTTTATTATTATTGGAGTTTTTTCATTCAATCGGGAATATGGACTGTTCCCGCACTTATTAGTTTAGCTTATCCTTGTTTTAAATCTAAAGTGGATAACAAAAAACTGTATAAGTTCAGTTGGCTATGGACTGTTCTAGCAGTAGTTTTATTATCGATTATTCCAGAAAAGAAATCCCGATATTTAGTTCCCGTATTAATTCCTTTAGCCTTGAATCTAGCTCAAGTTTTACTTTATCAGTTTAGAACTAAAAAATTGGATATCGTGAGCAGAATTGCTATGAAATTCCACTATGTTTTAATTTTCTGTATTGGTATTTCGGTGGTTGCCATTCCCTTGATTATAGAAGTAAGAACCACTTCATTTTGGATTTGGTATTATACTTTAATCGCCTTGATGTTTGCTATTTCAGCAGTCATCTTTTTTAACTACAGCCCACTAAAAAGCAAGGTGCTGTTTGTATCCAATATTCTTTTAATAATGGTGGTCACAAGTGTGGGGGTTTACGGCATTCAATTTTTCAAACAAAATGATCAGTATAGCACCTTAGAGACTGAAGTGCTTCAAACTGAATTTCTCTATTATTATAAATCGATTCAGCCTGAGGTGATTTGGGACTCTAATAGAGTTTCACAACCACTTAATTTTTCTAAGAACTTCACCTCACAACATAGCGTTCAGGTGATTGTGGAAAATGGGTATATGGAAGAATTCAAAAAACAAATTCCCTCGGAATATGAGATTAAATCGGTAAAAACTTACGACAAGAATTACTTTAAGGCTGCTGATAGCCGAAGGCATGATGGACGAAAAGTATTTTACTTATACACCTTAAAACGAAAGAATTAGCGTAAAATGGTCTCAGTTCGGTCTGGTCCCACAGAAACAATACTTATTTTAACCCCAACACTCTCTTCGATATAGGCCACATAATCTTTTAAGGTTTGTGGTAATTTTTCGAAATTATCTCCAGATGAAATATCCTCTTGCCATCCTTTAAATGACTTATAGATAGGTGTCACGTTTTCTGGCTCTATATTGAAAGGCAAGTGAGAAATTTCTTTTCCTTTGTAATTATAAGCGGTACAGACTTTTAAGGTTTTAAAACCACTTAAAACATCGGCCTTCATCATAATAAGCTCAGTCACACCATTAACTTGAACAGCATATTTCAGGGCTACAAGATCTAACCAACCACAACGTCTTGGCCTACCTGTTGTAGCTCCAAATTCGTTTCCAACTTTGGCCATTCTAGCACCATCAGCATCAAATAGTTCAGTAGGGAAAGGACCACTTCCTACTCGAGTAGTATAGGCTTTAAAAATTCCATATACGTCCTTAATTTTATTAGGTGCAATACCCAAACCTGTACATGCTCCAGCAGCAGTTGTGTTGGATGAAGTGACGAATGGATAAGTTCCAAAATCAATATCTAGCAAAGACCCCTGAGCACCTTCGGCCAAGATCGTTTGATTATTGGTTTGTGCATTGTGTAAATAGTCTTCAGAATCTATGAAGGTAAGTGATTTGATGGCTTCAACAGCTTCAAAAAATTCATGCTCCAACTCCTTCAAATTATATTGAACATCTACATTGTAAAATTCAATGAGATCTTGATGCTTATTGGCTAACTGTCTGTACTTATCTTTCCAAGAATCCAATTCCAAATCGCCAATTCGTATTCCGTTACGACCCGTTTTATCCATATAGGTTGGACCAATTCCTTTAAGAGTCGAGCCAATTTTAGCTTTCCCTTTAGAAGTTTCAGAAGCTGCATCTAGCAGTCTGTGGGTAGGAAGAATGATGTGAGCTTTTCTAGAAATTAACAGGCTTTTCTTGATATCAATATTGAATTTTGATAAAGCCGTCAACTCTTTTTGAAAAATAACAGGATCGATAACAACTCCGTTACCTACGACGTTTATGGCCTCTTTATGGAAAATTCCTGAAGGAATTGTGTGGAGTACGTGCTTGATACCGTCAAATTCCAAAGTATGCCCAGCATTTGGACCTCCTTGGAATCTTGCTATAATGTTATAATCTTTGGTAAGATAATCTACAATTTTGCCTTTGCCTTCATCTCCCCACTGAAGTCCTAGTAGTAAGTCTACTGCCATGTCTTAATCTGTCTTTGGTTGGTTTTTTGTTCCGTAGAAATATAATGAATGGCGTTCTATTGAAATATCAAACACCTCTTCAATTGTTTTTTTAATAGATTCGATCCTTGGGTCGCAAAATTCTATGACTTCACCAGTATCGGTTAAGATCACATGGTCATGCTGTTTATCGAAGTAAGATTTTTCGTATTGCGCTTGATTTTTACCAAACTGATGCTTTCTCACCAATCCACAATCCAACAGTAAATCTATAGTATTGTATAAAGTCGCTCTACTAACTCTATAGTTTTTAGTTTTCATTTTAATATATAAAGACTCAATATCAAAATGATCGTCACTTTCGTAAATTTCTTGAAGGATAGCAAACCGTTCTGGAGTTTTACGATGACCATTATTTTCTAAAAATTTAGTAAAAACGTTTTTTACAACCGCTAAATCGTTTTTTAAATTCTCTTTATTTATCATAGTTACAAAAATAGACTTTTATTGACGCTTAACCTTGTCGATCCCATCGATTTTTTCTAATCTTTCGATAAGTTTATTCAATATGGATATATTCTTAACCTTTACGACCATTTTCCCTTCGAAAATACCATCGGTGCTTGTAAAAGAAATACTGAGAATATTGACATTGAGATTTTTTGAAATCTCATTCGTGATGATACTTACTAGACCAAGATCGTCTATTCCAGTGAGTTTAAGGGTAGCACTAAATTCTTCTTGACTGGAGTCTATCCATTTGGCCTTGAGTATTCTATAAGCATAATTACTTTGAAGTTGAATAGCATTGGGGCAGTTTTTTTTATGGACTTTAATCCCCTCTTTGATGGTTGTAAAGCCAAAAACTTCATCTCCTGGTATCGGGTTGCAACAAGCTGATAGTTTATAATCTAGCTTTTGCTCATCATCTCCAAAGACAAGTTGATCGTAATTACTCGATACATCATCTTGGTCTATTGAACTATCTTTTTGTGGCGAACGCCGAATTTTATTTTTGAAAAACGACACCAAAGCATTACTTCTGGAAGACGCAAAATTCTTAATTTGTTTATTGTCTATAGAACCAATTCCAACTCTGTAAAATAAGTCGAGACTGGTTTTTAATTTAAAGAAAACAACCATTTCGTTAACGGCTCTTTCATTGAGACTTATGCGTTGAGACTTCAGTTTTCGTCTTAAAATCTCTTTACCTTCTTCAGCAACTAACTTACGTTTTTCTCGTAAAGCTGACTTGATTTTGGTCCTTGCTCTAGCGGTAGTGGCATAATCCAACCAGTTTTTGGTAGGCTTGGCGGTAGAGGATGTAATGATTTCTACCTGATCGCCACTTTTTAAGACACGACTTAAAGCCACAATCTTTCCATTAACTTTTGCTCCACGGGTTGTGTAGCCAATGTCGGTATGAATAGCAAAGGCAAAATCGAGCACAGTAGAGCCCTTGGGCAAGGATTTAAGATCACCTTGGGGGGTAAACACGAATATCTCTTTGGAGTATAAGTTGAGTTTAAATTGCTCCACGAAATCAACGGCATTCATTTCATTATTCTCTAATGCCTCTTGTAGCCTATTAAGCCATAAATCCAAGCCTTGTTCATCTTGAGCTTCACTCTTATGTTTGTATTTATAGTGAGCCGCGTATCCTTTTTCTGCGATTTCATTCATGCGCTCACTTCTTATCTGTATCTCTACCCATTTTCCTTTCGGTCCCATAACAGTGATGTGGAGAGCTTCATAACCCGTGGTTTTTGGAGAAGAAATCCAATCTCGTAGTCGGGTTGGGTTGGGCCTAAAATAATCTGTAACTATAGAATATATCTTCCAAGCTAGGAATTTTTCATCTTCTGGTTTGGATTTATAAATAATTCTGATAGCAAACTTGTCGTAGATTTCATCGAAAGAAATGTTTTGAATTACTATCTTTTTTCGAATGGAGTAAATAGATTTTGGCCTTCCTTTTACCTCTACTTCAATATCTTCTTTTTCTAAAGCAGTTAAAACAATCTTGGAAAAGTCATGTATATACTGATCTTGTTGTTCTTTACTGTCCTTGATTTTATCATTTATATCATGATAAACTTCTGGCTCAGTATACTTCAAACTTAAATCTTCGAGTTCAGTTTTGATATTGTAGAGCCCAATTCTATGGGCTAAAGGGGCGTAAATATATAAGGTTTCACTGGCAATTTTGACCTGCTTATCTGGACGCATGGCATCCATGGTTTGCATATTGTGAAGTCGATCTGCTATTTTTATGATGATAACACGAATATCATCATTCAAAGTCAGCAACATCTTCCTAAAGTTTTCTGCTTGCATGGAGATATCGCCATCTTTTTTAAGGCTAGAAATCTTAGTGAGTCCATCCACAATTCTGGCTACAACCTCTCCAAACATTTGCTCGATATCTGTAAGAGAATACTTCGTATCCTCCACTACATCGTGAAGCAAAGCAGAGGCTATTGAGGTGGCATCTAGCCCAATTTCTTGGGCTACAATTTTAGCAACGGCTATAGGGTGAAATACATAAGCCTCGCCAGATTTTCTACGTTGATCTTTATGTGCCTCAACTGCTGTATCAAAAGCTTTTCGGATTAGTTTTTTATCTTCAGAACTTAAAGTCCTATAGCTAATACGTAAAAGCTCCTTATATTGTTTGGTAATTTTTTTGCTTTCTTGCTCTAAATACGCATCGGTGATCTCCATAACTTTCGACTCTTATTAAAATGAAATTACAATTTATTTTTTAAATTTTTCAATCTTTCTTTCAAAGGAGGATGTGAGAAATGAAAAAACACATAAGCTGGATGAGGGGTTAAATTACTGAGGCTTTTCTTAGACAGCTTTTTTAAAGCAGAGCTTAAGTAGTCTCCTGAATAAGTAAAGCTGGCAAAATCATCTGCCTGAAATTCGAAGACCCTGGACAGGTGATTTGTCAATAAGCCACTCACCAAAGAAATAGGAGCATATAAAAAACTAAAAGCCACTAAACCTACATGAAAGCTTGGCTGCTCAATACCTAAGGCTTGAGACAAGACAGGCTCTTCTATAAAAAGAGAAAATAACCAAAGCATAAACCCGGTTGACATTAAGGACACAAATAGATTTATGATGATATGATGCTTTTTATAATGTCCGACTTCATGAGCTAAAACAGCCACAATTTCTTTGATGTCAAGGTCCTTAATTAAAGTATCGAATAGTGTAATTCGTTTTTCATTTCCAAATCCTGAAAAGTAAGCATTAGCTTTCTGACTTCTTTTAGAACCATCAATCACAAAGATATTTTTCAAATTGAAATTCATGGAAGAAGCATAATCTTGGATTTGCGACCTCAACTCTCCTTCTTCAAGCGGAGTTTGTTTATTGAATAAGGGAACTATAAGTTTAGCATAGAACATGTTCATAAAAACAGAAAATACTGCTATTAAAATCCAAGCATACCACCAGAAATCCGAACCCACGGCAGAATAAACCAGTAAGATGAGGCTTAAGATAATTCCTCCAAAAATAAACGCAATGAAAAGAGACTTCAGTTTATCCAACCAAAATAGGCGTTGAGTAGAGGTATTGAATCCATAGCGCTCTTCAATTCTAAAGGTAAAATAATAGTCGAATGGCGTACTTAAAATTTCACCACCCAAAAAGAGGATGAATAAAAAGGAAAGCGAAACTAAAATGGGATGATCAAAAAGACCATGAGCGATTTCATTTACAAAACCAAACCCATCAAGGCTTAGAAAAACCAGAATTAAAGTTATAGATAAGATAGACTGTAAAGTTCCAAACTTAAATTTCTCTTTTTTATAGGCTTGTGACTTTAAGTAGTCCTCTTTATCGTACAAATCTCTTAGGCCTTCAGGAAGCTGAGCATCAAATCTGGAGGCGTTTAGGTAATCGAGAAATGTTTCCAAAAGAAAATTGAAAACCAGAATACCAACGATAAGATAAAAAACAAATTCTGAGGTCATTTTATAATTTTAGGCAAATTTAATTCATGTGAATTGAATCTAGTATAGAAATAGATTTTGAATTTTTAGCCAACAGGGTTGCCTTATTCATTAATAGATGCTAAATTTGCTTTAAAGCAATGCGAAAGTTGTAGATGAGTAAATTGGTAGAAAGCGTCAGATTTTTAGAAGATAATTTGAAAAAATTAATCTCTGAACATCAAGATTTAAAAGTTAGATACAGCGCCTTAGCTACTCAGTTTGATTCTGAAAGCAATTCTATCTCTGAATTAAATTCAAAAATAGAAATGCTTCAAAAAGAGAATAAAACACTTAGAACAGCCAACGCAATGCTAGGCAGTACCGAGTACAAAAGAGAAACAAAACTTAAAATAAATAGTTTAATTAAAGAAATAGATAGTTGCATTATTCAATTGGCTGAATAAAGATGGGAGATAAACTAAAAATAAAATTATCGATTGCAGATAGAGTTTATCCGCTCACTATAAGACCTGAACAAGAAGAAGGCTTAAGGAAAGCAGCCAAACGAATAAATGAAGTTATTAAGAAATTTGAACAAGATTATGCAGTAAGAGACAAACAAGATGTCTTGGCCATGAGTGCCTTACAATTTGCTGCTGAAATTGAACAAAATCAATTATCCTCTACTTCAGAATTACAAGAAGCAGAACTAAAACTTGTAGAGCTGAATGAGATGCTAAAAGATCAATTAAACTAACGTTCATTACATAAATCGACACTGCCTGTATTAGTCGTACCTTTTTGATAAACTCAACATTTACTATTTAAAAAGGGTGAGTTTCAGTTGCTAAAGCAAGCCGCCACTTCGGTGCAGCGGATCCTTGATCAGCTGGGTATCCCTAAACCTGTTTACACGGAGTTTTATACAAAACTAGGCTAGTACAGGCTTTTTTTATATATACAATTATGGAGATTACATTTATTATCATAGCAGCTATAGCTGGCCTTATCATAGGATTTTTAATATCAAAAACCATAGATAGCAAAAGCGCCACAGGAACTTTGAAATCTGCTGAAAAAGAAGCCAACAAACTCTTAAAAGAAGCCGAGAAAGAAGGGGAAAGTCTCAAAAAGGATAAAATCCTTCAGGCTAAAGAAAAATTTATTGAACTTAAATCTGAACATGAGAAAGTTATTCTTTCTAGAGATCAGAAAATTAATGAAGCAGAAAAAAGAACGAAGGACAAAGAATCTCAAGTCTCTAACGAGCTTTCGAAGAATAAAAAATTGAATGCTGAAGTCGAAGAAAAGCTTAAAGATTACGCCTACAGAAATGAGTACCTAGAGAAAAGGCAAGAAGAAATCGATAAGATACTCCAGCGTAAGATCAACCAACTTGAGGTAGTAAGTGGCCTTAGTGCTGAAGATGCAAAAGCTCAATTGATGGAATCTCTTAAAGAGACCGCAAAAGCTGAGTCGATGCAAATGATACAAGACACTGTAGAAGAAGCTAAACTCACAGCTCAACAAGAGGCTAAGAAAATTGTCATTAACACCATACAAAGGGTAGGTACGGAAGAAGCTATAGACAACTGCGTTTCTGTCTTTAACCTGGAAAACGATGATGTAAAAGGGAGGATTATTGGTCGAGAAGGAAGAAATATTAGAGCAATTGAAGCCGCAACGGGTGTAGAAATAATTGTTGATGATACCCCAGAAGCTATTATTTTATCTTGCTTTGACTCCATACGCAGAGAGGTAGCAAGACTATCTTTACACAAATTGGTAACCGATGGTAGAATTCACCCTGCCAGGATTGAAGAAGTTGTAAAGAAAACAAGAAAGTCGATTGACGAAGAAATTATAGATATAGGGAAACGAACTATTATTGATTTAGGCATACATGGTTTACACCCAGAATTGGTGAAAATGGTAGGCCGAATGAAGTATAGATCGTCTTATGGTCAAAATTTACTCCAACACTCTAGAGAAGTGGCTAAGCTTTGTGGCATTATGGCTTCAGAACTTGGGCTTAACCCAAAACTAGCCAAACGCGCTGGTCTTCTTCATGACATCGGTAAAGTGCCAGAGACGGAAACAGAACTTCCTCACGCTATTTTGGGAATGCAATTGGCCGAAAAATATGGAGAGAAACCAGAAATTTGTAATGCCATTGGTGCTCACCACGACGAGATAGAAATGACTTCCCTTCTCTCACCCATTATACAGGTGTGTGATGCCATAAGCGGAGCTAGGCCAGGAGCTAGACGCCAAGTTCTAGACTCCTACGTGAAGCGTCTAAAAGATCTTGAAGAAATTGCCTTCGGATTTGGAGGGGTTAAAAAAGCTTATGCTATCCAAGCGGGGAGAGAATTGAGGGTTATTGTGGAAAGTGAAAGGGTAAGCGACGAAAAAGCTTCTGCCCTCTCGTTTGAAATTTCCCAAAAGATACAAACCGATATGACCTACCCAGGTCAGGTAAAGATTACCGTTATTCGGGAAACTAGAGCTATTAATATTGCTAAATAAGCAAACTCATAACGCTACATAAAAAAAAGGGCTGTTTCTAACGAAACAGCCCTTTTTAGTTGGTGAAAAAATATATTTCGTTAAATTGCTTAATAATTAACCATAAACAATCAAATACATGAAAAAATTATTTTTACTCTCAGCAATTGTCGTATCGACGATGACTTTAAGTGCCCAAGAAGCTAATGTTCGTCTAAGTGCAATTGAACAAAGACTTGATGCTTTAGAAAAAAAGTCATTAACTGCTCAAGAAGCTAATGTTAGTCTAAGTGCAGCACTACCGGTTGGTAACTTTGCAGACATTACAACTTTTGGTCTTAACCTTGACGCCAATTACTTGTGGGAAGTTTCTGAACAATTCGACCTAGGTGTTGCAACAGGATATCACTATTATTTTGGCGAAGATCTTAGCTTTGGATATTCTAAACCTAAGGCTTGGGGGTTTTTACCCATCTCAGCCGCAGGTCGTTTTAATGTATCTGAAGATTTTACGATTGGTGCAGATGTAGGCTATGCTATTGGAATAAATCCAAATGGAAATGATGGAGGTTTCTATTATGCTCCGAAAATTCAGTATGGTATAATTGAAACATTAGATATCGTAGTTGCCTATAAAAGAGTGAGCCTAGATGGACTATCTTTGGGTGCTATCACTTTAGGTGTTGAATATAGGTTATAATTAAATAAAAGATAATGAAAAAAATACTAGGATTTATTTTATTGCTAACAATTCTATTTACATCTTGTTCATCGAATGATGATGACTCTAGAATGTCTAATTTCGAAATAAATCCGCCAGATTGGATTCAAGGGACTTGGATGTTAGAAGAAGAAAATCAAGCTTCTGGTTATAAATTTGTGAATGATGATTTTTGTATAATATCAATATTACAACAAACCTGTCATAAAGAGTTATTAAGTCAAAGTAATAGTTCTGGTGTATTAACTAGCGTTAATGAAGAAATTACAGAAAATAGTTACTTGATAGAAATAACTTTAGGAGGTCAAATTTTTACTTATGAATTTATAAAAATTTCGTCAAACCAAATAGAGTGGTTAAATAACCCTTTTGGCGATTTGACAGAATTTATTTATACAAAAAACTAATGGCCAATTTTAATAATTTACTATTCTAAAGAATAAGAAGGTATTAATTTGAATATATAGATTTAATTAATTATTAGTTATGATTCAGTTTTAGCAAAAATAATTATCAAATTGCTAAATAAGCAAACTCATAACGCTACATAAAAAAAAGGGCTGTTTCAAAAGAAACAGCCCTTTTTAGTTTAAACATATAATTTGTTAGAATTGCTCTCTTCCTGCAAAATGAAAATTACTTTCAATCGTAGCGTTTTCATCACTATCACTCCCGTGAATTGCATTTTCGCTTATGGACGTAGCGTAGTTTTTACGAATCGTGCCTTCTGCTGCTTCTTCAGGATTGGTCGCCCCTATTAAAGTTCTAAAATCGTCTACAGCATTTTCTTTTTCAAGTACTGCCGCAACGATAGGACCGCTGGTCATATAATCTACAAGCTCTCCGTAAAAAGGACGTTCTTTATGAACTTCGTAGAAAGCTTTAGCATCATTTGTGGTCATGTGCGTCATTTTAAGCGCTACAATTTTAAACCCTGAGCCTGTAATTTGTTTGAGGATATCACCAATATAGCCTTTAGATATTGCATCTGGCTTAAGCATTGTGAATGTTTTAGTTCCTGCCATTATAATGTATTTTATTTTCGTGCAAAAGTAATCATTTCAAAAGATATACAAATCATCTCTTAACATTAGAAATCTAGGTGTAATTCTCTAATCGTATGACCATCTGTAGTGGATTTAATTTTTAGTTCAGCTTCTTCAGTGACTAAGTTCAAATCTATAATACCATAACTTGTCTGCGCAACAACCTCCCCTACTCTATATCGGTTAGGCTCACCACTATAACTACTATAAGAATGCGTTAAACCACTAGACGTAAAGTCGGTTAAAGGGTAAGCTAGACCGTCAATTTTCTTTTGAGAAAACTCTGAAATATGCCTGTCACCACTAAAAAGTAAAATATTCTGAAGTGGATACTCTAGCCACAAGTTTTGCATTTTTTCAATTTCATTCGGGAAATTACCCCAAGTTTCAAAGCCATGCTCGCTGGATAAAAACTGAATACTACTCACAATGATATTAAAATTAGCCTTCGAACTTTTAAACTCCTTCTCTAGCCATTCCCATTGTTGCTCGCCTAAAAGGGTAGAATCTTTGGAGGTATGTGGTTGATATCTTTTTCCAGAAACCTCTGCATCGACCAATCCATCTCTAAAGTATCGACTATCTAACATGTAAAATTTAATCGATTTGCTACCTAAAGGAATAACTTTTGAATAATACGTCCCCTTTCTATTGGCCACAGCTTGGGTTGAATCGATATCCAAAAAGTCTAAAAAAAGTTCTTTTGCTTCATCTTTGTAGGGCCATTCTTTACCCGCATCGTTTTTGCCGTTGTCATGGTCGTCCCACACTCCCAAAGGAGCATTTGGTAAGCTCTCTATAAAAGATTGATAATAGAGATTTGACTTTATGCTGTCGTATGTTTCCCCCATAAGACCCATATCTGGGGTGTCTGCATAAATATTATCCCCACCCCACACAAAGATATCTGCCGAATCTTTCTCTATAATAGACCAATACTCTTGGGGTAGATCTTGACGATTGCAACTGCCAATGGCTATTCTAAAGGTTTTAGGTTCACTTTCAGCAAGCTTGCTTTCTGTTTTTTTATCATCGGTGTTCGATTTACACGATGCAAATAGGATCACTACTAAAGTGACAATCCAATGTATTTTTTTCATAATTATATTTTTTTCAAAACTAGGGATTCCTGTGTTACTGCATTATTAAGAATTTGTACATTTGGAATCTATGAGAAAAGAAACGTTGGAAGGCTTAAAAGATCAACTGAATCCCACTTCCAAAATCAGTATTATCAGTCATAAAAATCCAGATGGAGATGCCTTGGGGTCCTCATTGGCCTTACATTTGTTTCTGAAACAACTTGAAATTCCCTCTCAAGTCATCATGCCAAACAATTATCCAGATTTTTTGAAATGGTTGCCAAATAATCAAGACATACTCTGCTACGACTCTAAAGAAGAAGAATGCAAAGCTGCTTTAGAAGCTTCAGACTTTATTTTTACGCTGGATTTTAATCATTTAAATAGAGTTGGGAGTCTGGGCGATTTCTTAAAGGACTTGGAAGCGACTTTTGTAATGATAGACCACCATCAAGAACCGTCAGACTATGCAAACTATATGCTGGTCGATACTCAAATCGCCTCTACTTGCGAATTGGTTTATGAGTTTATCACTTCTCAATATCCAAGCACCTCTCTAAGCGCTGATGTGGGCAGTTGTTTATATACTGGAATTATGACAGACACTGGGTCCTTCAGGTTTCCATCTACAACTAGTAAGACGCATAGAATTATTGCAAACTTGATAGATGCTGGTGCAAATAATAGTCAAATCCATCAACATATCTATGACAGTAACAACATAAGCCGGCTTCATCTTTTGGGAGTCGCGCTTAATAATCTGAAAGTTATTGAAGAATTTAATACTGCTTACATTTATTTATCTCAAGAGGATTTAAATTCAAATGACTTCAGAAAAGGTGATACAGAAGGTTTTGTAAATTATGGCTTATCGATAAAAGGTATTAAGTTTGCAGTTATATTTATAGAACATAAAGCTGAAAATATTATTAAAATATCATTAAGATCTATTGGTAACTTCAACGTTAACGCCTTTGCTAGAAAGCATTTCAGCGGTGGTGGACACAATAATGCAGCTGGAGGCAAAAGCGATTTAGATTTGAAATCTACTTTAGCTGAATTTGAAACTACACTAAAACACTATAAAGACGATCTATCATGAAGAGCATCCTATATATGATATTATGTTGTTGTTTGATTTGTAGTTGTAAATCACCAGAACCTAGAAAGCCAGTTTCAAGAGCTTCACAAAGTTTTACAACAAAATCCTTGACGCTTAATAAAGCTATAGTCAAAAAGGAAGAAGCCTACATTAAGGAGATGATAGACGCAGACTCTACCAACAACTACATTAGTTCTGCCGATGGATTTTGGTATTACTATAATTCAGAAAATAAAACAGACAGCATCACACCAAGTTTTGGTGATGAAGTAGAGTTTAATTATAACCTATTAACGCTACAAGGCGACACCATATATTCTAGAGAAGAACTTGGAGAACGCGCTTATACGATAGACAAAGAAGAAATTTTTACGGGCTTACGTCAAGGCTTAAAGCTAATGAAAGAAAGAGAAACGGTTACTTTTTTATTCCCTTCTCACCAAGCTTATGGCTACTATGGCGATAATGATAAAATCGGAACCCACGTCGCTCTAAAATCTACTGTAACTTTAAATGAAATAAAACCAAAAACTGAATAACATGAGAACTTTAAGATTATCGCTTGCCACATTAGTCGGAATACTGCTTTTTAGCTGTTCTTCCCAATATCCAGAATTAGAAGATGGATTGTATGCTGAATTCCAAACCTCTATGGGAGATTTTGTCACAGAACTTCATTACGACAAGGTCCCTATGACTGTTGGAAATTTTGTTGCCTTAGCAGAAGGTGAGCATCCATTGGTTGATGAAGAGTATCAAAACCAAAAATTTTACGATAGCATAATTTTCCATAGAGTGATCGACCAATTCATGATCCAAGGAGGGGATCCTAATGGTACTGGCCAAGGAGGACCAAGTTATGAATTTGCAGACGAGATTGATTCTTTATTAACCCATAAAAAGGGAGTCTTATCTATGGCCAATGCCGGTGCAGACACCAATGGAAGTCAATTTTTTATCACTCTTGTTCCTACACCACATTTGGATGGAAAACATAGTGTTTTTGGCGAATTGGTAGTCGGCATGGAAGTGGTAGATAGCATAGGAAAAGTAGAGACTATAAAAGGTGATAAACCTGCTGAAGATATCGTTATTGAAACGGTGAATATCATTAGAAAAGGTAGCGATGCCAAAGATTTTGATGCTGTTACCGCTTTTACTACTGGTGTTGAAAAAGCTAAACTAGCCAAAACCGAGGAAGAAGTTGCAAGAAAAGCTAAACTTGAAGGAGCTAGTGAAGGCTTTGAAGTCACCGATAGCGGGTTACGTTACTTAATTACTCAAACAAATCCAAGTGGAACATCACCAGAAGCCAAAGACATGGTAAGCGTTCATTATACAGGCTATCTCCTAGACGGAACCAAATTTGATTCTTCTTTGGATAGAAATCAACCTATAGAATTTCCTGTAGGAACTGGTCGTGTCATTAGAGGATGGGACGAAGGAATAATGCTTTTAAAGACTGGTGAAAAGGCAGAACTTGTCATTCCATCTTATTTAGCTTATGGTCCAAGACAGACTGGACCGATTCCTCCAAATTCAATTTTGAAGTTTGAGGTTGAGCTTTTAGATATAGTAAAGAAATAAATTAAAAATCCCCGTTATGATATCATAACGGGGATTTTTAATTTAATAGAAGTTAGATTATAAACCGTTAATTTCCTTCTCTAACTCTTCCTTAGTTTTTCCTGTTTTAGCTTGAAGCTTACCTAGCATTTCTTCAAATTTACCTTCAGAATATTGAAGGTCATCGTCTGAAATATGCTCAGCATACTTTTGTTTCAATTTACCTTTATTCTCTTTAAATTTTCCTTCTAATTGATCTAAGTTCATAATATTAAGTTTTTATGGTTTATTTAAATATAATCAACAATCCTATGCTTTATGTTAACAGCCTCCCATTTAACTCAACTTTTAAAGTTAAGCGCCTTTGCATTTTTAATAACGAGTTGCAGTACTACTAAAGCCTTAGACGATAAATTGTATGAAGTTCAGTTTTTGGATGAATACATTATTCCTTCGAATTTCAAATTTCAAAATGAGACCTATGGTGGAGTCTCCGGTGTAGATTATGCTAAAGGTGAACTTCTTATGGTAAATGATTCGCCTTCCAATCCATTGATCTTTAGAGCAGGATTAAACCTTGACGGCTTTCGTTTGGATACCCTCGAATTCAAATCGGTTATTAGATTACAAAACAATACCTTCTTTAGAAAAAATGCACTAGATATGGAGTCCATTAGATACGATGGAGGTGGATATTTAATTTCTACGGAAGGAAGTATCAATTCCAGTTTATCGCCAAGAATTTTCAAAGTAAGCAAGACAGCAGAATTTATTGAAAGTTATTTGTTACCAGATTATTTTCTGGTCAAGGGGAATAACCAACCCCGTCATAATGGCGTTTTCGAAGGCCTATCGAACAGCATAAATTCTTCTGGGTTTTGGTTTGCTAACGAATTACCCTTAGAAAAAGATGGTAAATCACCAAAATTGTATAACACCAACTCTCCTATTCGATTGAGTTTCTTTGATAAAGAGGAGAAGAAAGTGACTCGCCAATATGCTATGGATTTGGATAGGGTTACTAAATTCCCTTTGCTTCCTTTTGCTATCAATGGACTCACAGAGATTTTGCAGGTGACAGAGAATTCTTTTTTGGTCCTGGAACGCTCCTATTCTGCAGGTCATAAAAGCCAAGGCAATAAGGTGAAACTATATCTGGTAGATGTGAGTAAAGCATCCGACATTCATGCCATAGCAAAACTAGAAGACGCCTCTTCAAAAGATATCATTTATGCAGAAAAAAGTTTAGTGTTCGACTTCAAATCGATCAAAAGAAAATTAACTAAAGGTATTGTCGATAATATTGAGGGGCTATGCTTTGGACCAATACTCCCCAATGGTAATTCTTCCCTCATTGTCGTTTCTGACAATAATTTCAATAAATTTGGTACACAATTGAATCAAATCATTTTATTAGAACTAATACCAATTTAAACCTATAATGTCGCAATAAATCGTTTCTTTTTTGACTCCTTTTAATCAAAAATAATTACCGTAACTAAGGCTATGCTAATTATTTTTAACTTCAATCAATCAAAAAACCTGTACTGAGCTACGTCGTAGTATAATTCAATTTATTTACACGACATTATAAATTTAATTTGATATAAAACAAATCCGATGAAAACATTTTACTATTTAATTTTGAGCATCTCGATTCTTTGCCTGTCTTGCCAGGAAAGTCCGTCGAAAAATAAAGATTTTCAATTTGATATTCCAGAAGGCTTAGAGGCTCAAAAGACCACTTACTATTTTGTGAGACATGCAGAAAAAGACACTACAGACAAAGAGAATAGAGACCCTCAACTCACAGAGGAAGGTATACGCAGAGCAAATTTTTTGGCGACTTATTTTAAAGATAAGTCCTTAGATATGTTCTATTCTACAGATTACAGTAGAACCCTTCAAACCATCATCCCTACACTACATCAATTTAAAGGAGACATCAAAAGCTACAATGCTGAAAAAGACACTTTATTTAATGCTGAATTTTGGAAAGCAACTTACGGTAGAAAAGTATTAGTCTTAGGACATAGCAACACAAGCCCAAAGTTCGTAAATGAAATTCTTTCAGAATCGATGTATGACGACCTAGATGAAAACACCTATGACGTTTTTTTCAAAATAGAAATCAATGAAGATTTGTATTTAAAAGACACTTTAATTCAACTTAAAGTTCCAAAAGACTTTAGTTACAATTAAGAGCAGAAGACTCTAAAGTAACATTTTCATTTTCAATTTTAGAGAGAAGTTTCAGGTCTCCGCTTTCCCAAAACTGACCTAGATCTTCTAATTTTTGGGAAGTCTCTTTGGGTTTGTAATTTTCATAATCCTGAAAAACAACACCTTTAATAGTTCTTTGGTTAATCGCCCTTCTAAAGCGCAGTCCACCTCCATTGACTAAAAAGCTATAAGCTAGAAAGTCCATTGAAAAATCTGAGGTGTCGAACCAATAGATATAAGTATCTTTAAAGTCTTCTCCACCATCATTTTCGGTAAACTTAACCTTCAATTTATGGTAAGCTTTGCCATCAATTTCTTCTTCACCTAGATAAGTTGGGCGTACAGCATCATCTTCTAGACGAAGAGGTAACTGAATAAAATAGTGGACAGAATTAACTGATTCGTAATAAGAAAATGCAGTGGTGTCGGCCAACTTCACGATAGAATCTTGATAAAAACGCGTCAACTCTCCATTTTTTACAACATCTTTTGTTGGTGAAGCTGTTGAAAGTCTTTCAAGCTGAAACCCTTCGCAGGTAGGTATTGCCTTGTAAGAATAGTCTCTAAATTTGAACTTTAATACGTTCTCATTAAGTTTTGACTTACCAGAAAACTCAATTGCTTTCTCTATAACCTCTGAAGGTTCAATCGTTTTATGTTCAGATTTTTGACATCCTACCAAACTCAGCAAGATGAATCCAATTAAATACTTCATATCATTATTAATTTAAATATAAACACTGTCGTTAATTCTAGCTATCCTTTCAAAAGTCTTATTTTTGAAAGATATATTTCAGTTCTATGGTTAAAAACAAAATTAATATAAAAAATAAAAAAGCCAGATTTCAATACGAAATTCTGGACAAATATACAGCTGGAATTGTATTAGCCGGCACCGAAATTAAATCTATTCGGGAAGGAAAAGCCACAATCACAGAAAGCTTTTGTGAATTCAATGATAAGGGAGAATTATTTGTGATTAATATGGATGTTCAAGAATATTCACATGCCACCCATTTTAACCATAAGCCAAAGAACGCTAGGAAACTTTTACTCAATAAAAAAGAGCTGAAAAAACTTCACAAAGAGGTAAAAAACAGCGGTCTTACTATTATTCCTTTGCGCTTATTTCTCAACGACAGAGGCTTTGCAAAATTACAAATCGCCTTATCTAAAGGTAAAAAACTTCATGATAAACGAGAAACGATCAAGGATCGGGATACCAAAATAAAACTCAATAGAATCAACAAAACCTATAACACCTAGTTTCTATATCATTTATTAAATTTATGAAGCATCCTTTCCTTATTATTTTTTTATTGCTGTCTTTTTTTACTAGTCATTCCCAAATTACAGGAAGGGTGACTGATACCGTCGGTAATCCTTTACAAAATGTAAATGTTTATGATGAAGGCACCTTCAATGGAACCACTACCAATGCCAATGGTGAGTTCAAATTAAAACTTGAGCAAACTAAAGAGTCTTATCTCATTTTTAAATTTTTGGGGTTTCAGACCGAAAAAAGAAAGATAGAAACCTCTACTGATATTATCACTATACAATTGATAGAAAAAGTAACAAGTTTGGACGATGTTGTCATTACCAATAACGAAGATCCTGCCTATTCTATTATCCGCAATGCAGTGGAAAATAGAAAGAAAAACCTGTCTAAAATTCAAGAGTATAAAGCTGATTTCTATTCCAAAGGGCTCTGGAAAATCGAAAATGCCCCAGAAAAAATATTAGGCCAAGAGGTTGGTGACTTAGGAGGTGGTTTGGATTCCACCCGAAGTGGCGTGGTCTACCTTAGTGAAACCTTTTCAAATATTTCATACAAAGCGCCAAACCGTTTCAAAGAAAACATCGTCGCTTCAAAAGTTAGCGGAAACGATAACGGATTTAGCTTTAATTCTGCGGAAGATTTTAACTTCTCATTTTACGAAAACACCATCGACTTAGGTAAAAATCTAGTCTCTCCGATTGCTAACTTTGCCATGCAATATTACGACTATGAGCTGGAAGGAACTTTTTATGAAAATGATAAATTTCTAATCAATAAAATAAAAGTTATCCCTAAGAGACCTAACGATGCTGTATTTAGCGGATATATTTATATCCTAGAAGATACTTGGGAAATTTATGGTGTTGACCTTATGACGACAGGCAAATCACTTCAAGTCGAGGTGGTGGAAGAACTCAATCTCAAACAAACCTTCAACTATAGCGAGGAGTATAAATTCTGGACTCTTATTTCCCAAGATATTTCTTTTAGTTGGGGGATTTTAGGAATTTCTGGAGGCGGTAATTTTGTAGCTTCTTATAAAAATTATGAGTTCAACCCTCAATTGACCAAAAAGGATTTCTCGAATGCCATTATCACCTTCGATGAGGAGGCGAATACCAAGGACAGTTTGTTTTGGGAACAAAATAGGCCTGTGCCACTCACTAGTTTAGAGCGAGAAGATTACACCTTTAAAGACAGCCTACAGACCCTAAAAAACTCTCAACCTTATAAAGATTCTATAGATACAGTACGTAACACCTTCAAAGTAACAGATCCTTTATTTGGCTACTCTTGGCAAAATTCAACGACCCATCAAGAAGCTGGATTTACGGGCTTAACCGATCTAAATTATAACACTGTACAAGGGTTTAATATTAAATCGGGAGTATATTTTAGACAAAAAGATACTGCTGGAACCTTTAGAACCTTTTGGGAAATTCGATCTGATTTAGATTATGGATTCTCCGATGAAACCCTGAGACCTAGACTTACTTTTACGAAAAAATTCAATAATTTTTCAAAACCTTTTTTAATAATTTCTGGTGGTGTCAAAGCCGAAGAAATCAATTCTACCAATCCTATCAACGAAAGATTGTCGTCCATTGCTTCAGTGTTTTTTGAACGCAATTACCTTAAACTTTACGAAAGGATTTTTGGAGAAGCCACTTATAGTCAAGACGTGTTTAATGGCTTTAGACTCAGTGCCCAATTAGGATTTGAAAGAAGACGTTCTCTTATCAATTCTACGAATTCACCAATTATTGAAAATAAAAACGGAGGCTTTACCTCCAATAATCCTCTAGCGCCAGAAGCTTTTGGATCTCAATTGTTCCCTTCCCATAATATTGGTAGGTTAAGAATTGCAGGACGTATAAATTTTGATCAGAAATATGTGCTAACGCCTAATGGGAAATACGACACCTTTAGTGATAAATTCCCCGTATTTAGCTTTGCTTATGAGAAAGGCTTTGCTTCAGATATAAGTGATTTCAATTTTGATGTTGTAAAAGCAAGACTCACTCAAACCAAAACGATTTCTAGATTTGGAGAGCTGGCTTATAGCCTTAACGCTGGTTTATTTTTCAATGCAGAAAACATCTCCTTTTTAGATTTTAAGCATTTCAATGGCAACCAAACTCGAATAGGAACCTCAGATAATTATCTCAATCAATTCAACTTGCTACCCTATTATGAATTGTCTACCAACTCAGATTATGCAGATGTTCATTTAGAGCATAATTTTAAGGGATTTCTCCTTAATAAAATTCCGCTTCTCAACCAGCTGAATTTCAATATGGTCGTAGGGGCTAAAAGCTTATTTACGGACTCTCATAAACCCTATTCAGAATTTTCGGTAGGTCTAGACAATGTTGGCTTTGGTCAATTTCGATTTTTTAGAATCGATTACGTCAAACCTTATCAAGGGGGTTGGCAAAGTGGAGCTTTGGTTTTCGGAATTAAACTATTGGACCAATTCTAAGGGAATCCCTAATTTTTATCCTCCAAAAGTGGCACAAAACGAAATTCGCCAAAAGTTTCTTTTTGAAAGCTTTTAGCAGAAGTCCTTTTCAATAAAGTCATAATTTGTGGGTCTTCCCCTACGGGAATCACGAGTCTACCTCCAACTTTCAATTGAGACATTAAAGGTTTCGGTATAAAGGGCGCCCCAGCAGTCACAATAATTTTATCGAAAGGGGCATACTCTGGCAAACCTTTGTAGCCATCGCCAAAACTCATAAATTTGGGTCTGTAGCCTAACTTTTGAAGAAAGTTTTTAGTTTTCTTATAGAGTTTTTGCTGTCTTTCGATGGTATATACTTTCGCTCCTAGTTCACATAAAACAGCGGCTTGGTAACCGCTACCTGTTCCTACTTCCAAAATTAGATCACCAGGTTCTACCTGCAAAAGTTCCGTCTGGAAAGCCACTGTATACGGCTGAGAGATTGTTTGTCCAGCAGCAATAGGGAAAGCCTTATCTTGGTAAGCATGATCTTCGAAACTACTATCCATAAATAGATGCCTCGGAATTGCATTTATCGCTTGAAGAACTTTTTCATCTTTAATGCCCTTTTCTCGAACCAATTCTACTAGTAATTTGCGTTTTCCTTGCTGTCTATAACTGTCTTCCAAGCTTTTATATTTAAGTTGTAATAAGAGTAAAATTAGAAAAAAATGTTGGATACATCCATTCAAAGAGCCTATTATTAGTCTAAGAGTTTTTAAAAGAAATCTTATAAAAAGCCTCTGCTCACAGTTAGCTTAAAAAGAAATGTTACTTTTGTGTAAAACCATATAATTTATGCTAAAAGTTGGTGTTTTGGGCGCAGGACATCTCGGAAAAATTCATCTGAGATTGCTCAACGAATCAAAGAAATATAAACTTATAGGATTTCACGATACAGATCATACTCACGCAAAGAAGATCGAAAAAGAATTTGGTTATTCTTACTATAAGGACTATGCGGAATTACTGAGTAATGTAGATGTTATTGATATCGTCACTCCTACCACCTACCACTATAGTATGGCAGAACAAGCCATAAAAGCTGGTGTTCACGTCTTTATAGAAAAGCCTATCACTTCTACAGTGGAAGAGGCTGAGGCGCTTATAAAACTAGCTAAAGCTCATAATGTAAAAGGGCAAGTTGGACATGTGGAACGGTTTAACCCCGCCTTTAGAGCTGCTATTGGCAAAATAGACACTCCCATGTTTATTGAAGCCCACCGACTTTCAGAATTTAATCCAAGAGGAACAGATGTTCCTGTCGTTTTAGACTTGATGATTCATGATATTGATGCTATCTTAAGTATCGTTAATTCTAAAGTGAAAAAAATCAATGCAAGTGGCATATCTGTCATTTCTGAAACTCCTGATATTACCAATGCAAGACTAGAATTTGAGAACGGTTGTGTGGCTAATCTTACGGCAAGTAGAATATCGCTTAAAAACATGCGTAAGTCAAGGTTCTTCCAGAGAGATGCTTACATTTCGGTAGATTTTCTTGAAAAAGTAACCGAAGTTGTCAAAATGAAAGATGCTCCTAAGGACCCAGACGATTTTGCAATGATTTTACAAAACGCTGAAGGTGTAAAGAAACAAATCTACTTCGATAATCCAGATATAAGTCCAAATAATGCTATTTTGGACGAATTAGAAACATTTGCAGAAGCTATTGAAAACGACACGATACCTATTGTAACTTTAGAACAAGGTACCGAGGCTTTAAGAGTAGCCATGCAAATCATAAAAGCATTCGACGAGTAATCATTTTAAATATAAAATCATGAAAAATATAGCTATAATAGGTGCAGGAACTATGGGAAATGGTATTGCACATACTTTCGCTCAATTCGACTATAACGTAAGTTTAATAGATGTCTCAAAAGATAATCTAGATAAAGGTATTGCAACCATTACTAGAAATCTAGACCGCATGGTCAGCAAAGAAAAGATAAGCGAAGAGGACAAAAAGAGAACTCTAGGAAATATTAGCACGTTTACAAGTTTAGCAGACGGGGCAAAAGATGCAGACCTTGTCGTTGAAGCTGCTACAGAAAACGAAAAAATCAAACTAGAGATCTTTAAGGAACTTGATAGCCTTTGTCCAGCCAAAACGATTTTAGCAACAAATACTAGCTCTATTCCAATCACCAAAATTGCAGCAGTCACGGGCAGACCCAAGCAAGTGATCGGGATGCACTTTATGAATCCAGTACCCATCATGAAGCTTGTGGAAATCATAAGAGGCTATAATACTAGCGATGACATTACAAACCAAGTTGTAGAACTAGCTAAGAATCTGGGTAAAGTCCCAACTGAAGTTAACGACTACCCTGGTTTCGTAGCCAATAGAATTTTAATGCCGATGATTAATGAGGCTGTAGAAACTCTATACAATAATGTAGCGGGCGTAGAAGAAATCGACACCGTAATGAAGTTAGGCATGGCGCATCCTATGGGCCCACTTCAGCTTGCCGATTTTATTGGATTGGATGTATGTCTATCTATTTTGGAAGTGATGTACGAAGGTTTTAAAAATCCAAAATATGCTCCTTGTCCCTTACTCGTGAACATGGTAAGAGCAGGTAAGCTTGGAGTGAAATCTGGAGAAGGATTTTACGACTACAGCGAAAGCAAAAAGGCAGAAAAAGTATCCTCACAATTTGTATCTTAAAAGATGCCTAAAGTTATTCCATTCCAAGCGACTAGACCTACTCGAGATAAAGTAGGTCTAATCGCTTCAAAGCCTTACGAAACCTATACCAAAGCTCAAGTTGAAGCGAGATTGGATAACAATCCTTTTTCCTTTTTGCATATCGCAAATCCTGGGTATAAGTACAATAAAGAAATTTCTGGAAAAGAACGCTTTAGCCTCGTCAAAAACAGGTTTGAAGAGTTCAAAGAAGACGGCAGTTTCCGGCAGGATGATAAACCTTGCTATTACCTTCATAAAATCATTTATAGAAATGAAATAGAGTTTGTAGGCTTTGTAGGTGCTGCAAGCACTGAAGATTACGAAAACAATATCATTAGAAAACACGAAGACACCCTAACGGAAAAAGTAGAGGTGTTTACCGAATATCTCAAGACGGTGAGATTCAACGCCGATCCTGTTCTTCTCACCTATCCAGATAATGAAGCCCTTGACGGCATTTCAAAAAAATTGATGCAGACTCGACCAGAGTATGAATTCACAACCACCTCTAGAGAAACACATCACTTTTGGGTGATTGAAGATACAAAGCTTCAGGAGCAAATTCAAAAAGAATTTGAGGTGATGGAACATATTTATATAGCCGATGGACACCATAGAAGTTCCTCCTCGATTGACTTAAAACAAGTGCTTCAGGCCGAAAATGATCACCATACAGGGAAGGAAGCCTATAACTTTTTTATGGGATTTTTTATTCCAGAAAGTCACTTGAGAATTCATGAATTTAATAGACTTGTAAAGGACCTGAATGGTTTAAGTAAGGACGAATTTCTTATTAAGCTGGATGAACAATTCAAAATTGAAAACTTAAAACAGAATTATTACAAGCCTAAAAAGGCTCACCATTTTAGCATGTATCTCGATGGTGATTTTTACGAATTAAATTTAAGGGATAGAAATTACGATTTTAATGATGCGCTATCTAGATTGGACGCTCAGATTCTGTTTAATACCATTTTGAAACCAATTTTGGGAATTCAAGATTTGAGAACAAATTCTAGATTGATGTACAGTCAGGGTCAAAAAGACATGGCTTTTGTAAAAGGGGTTATAGACAAAGGAGAATATCAGGTTGGATTCGGAATGTACCCTGCAAGTATTGAAGAAATGAAAACCATAGCAGATGAAGGAATGAAAATGCCTCCAAAGACAACCTATATTGAACCTAAGTTGAGAAGTGGGATTACGATTTATGAATTTTAAAATTAGAAAGATGGAAGGGTCAATTAAAGAACATATTAAAACATTTACAGAAGAATTAGGGGAGAATATCGACTTGGTTGCCGTATCCAAGACCAAGCCCAACGAAGACTTGATGGAAGCTTACAACGCTGGTCAGCGAATTTTTGGTGAAAATAAGGTTCAAGAAATGACGGACAAATGGGAAGCTTTACCCAAAGATATTAAATGGCATATGGTAGGTCACGTGCAAACCAACAAAGTGAAATACATGGCTCCTTATGTAGATTTAATTCACGCAGTCCAAAAGATGAAATTACTTCTAGAAATCAATAAACGTGCAGAGGAAAATGACCGAGTCATCGACTGTTTATTACAAGTAAAAATAGCTGAAGAGGATTCTAAATACGGTATGTCTCCAGAAGATTTAAAACTGTTTCTAAAGGATGACAAACTAGCTGAATTAAAAAACGTAAGACTAAAGGGCTTAATGGCTATGGCTACGTTTACAGATGATGAAGAGCAAATTCATAGAGAGTTTAAAATTCTGGAGACGCTTTATAAGGAGACTTCCCAAACTCAAAAAGACTTCAGTATCCTATCCATGGGAATGAGCGGAGATTATAAAATCGCAATGCAACATAACACCAACATGGTAAGAATAGGGAGTTCTATTTTTGGAGCTAGATAAACATAAAAAAGCTAACCCGAAGGTTAGCTTTTTAGCTAATTCACAAACTGTAATTCAAACAAACTTATTGACTCTATACTTACTTAACTGCGATTTGCTTAGGTAATTTTGGCTTTGCTTCTTCTCGCTTTGGAATATCTACGTATAAGACACCATCTTTATACTGTGCAGAAATTTTATCACCATCTACAGTTTCAGGTAGGGTAAATGATCTCCTAAATGACTGGTAACTAAATTCTTTTCTTGTATACTTTTCACCTTCTTGCTCTTTATTCTCTTCTTTTTCTGAAGAAATAATGAGTTCATTTTCATTCAATTCAATATTGAAATCATTTTTGTCGAATCCTGGAACAGACATTTCTACGCTATACTTGTCTTCAGCTTGTTTGATATTTACTAAAGGTGAGCTTGAATTGGTCTCAGAGAAATTTCTATGAAACTTATCTGCATTAAAAAGTCGATCCATTAAACTTAGGTCTTGGGTTGAAAATCGTGTTGGTATCATACTATTAAGTTTTAAAATTATGTTAGTTTAATTGTAAATCTATAGTCAAATAGAGTACCAAGCTAAATCAGATAATAGGTCTTACAACAAAGCAGAACGCCATACCGCATAAATACTGATCTTTCGATTCAATAGCTCACAAACCTAAAAACTGCCATATTGTCTACTAAATTCAATTTTAAATGCCATATTGTCGCTTATTCAAATTCTAAAAGCACTTCATTTTAAACATTTGATGAAAATTATATGCAGAGGTTAAACTTTAGAAACTCAGTGAAGGAAACGGAATTATATCTTTATTTTTGCTACCTTGAATCAAAACACATAAAGCTAGGTTGTACGCCATTTTAGACATAGAATCCACCGGAGGAAAATATAATGAAGAAGGGATCACAGAAATCGCTATTTATAAATTTGACGGTAATGAAATTGTAGATCAATTTAGCTCACTTATAAACCCTGAGCGAAAGATCCAATCGTTTGTTGTTGGCCTAACGGGTATCAACAATGAAATGCTCCACCAAGCACCTAAGTTTTACGAAATTGCAAAACGCATTATAGAAATAACTGAAGGATGCATTGTTGTAGCTCATAACGCTAAGTTTGACTACAGGATGCTAAGGCTTGAGTTTGATAGACTGGGATACCCTTTTGAACGCAAAACACTGTGTACCGTTAAACTATCTAAAAAGCTTTTGCCCGATTTTGAGTCTTACAGTCTTGGTAAGCTGGTAAGGAAACTTGGAATTCCTATAACAGATCGCCATCGAGCTAGCGGAGATGCTCTAGCTACGGTAAAACTTTTTAAACTTCTACTAGAAAAGGATACCGATAAAGAAATAATAAGCTCCCATTTAAAGCTAAATGCAGTAAGTAGTATCGACACAAAACTCATTAGACTTATAGACGACTTACCCAATGCAGTTGGAGTCTATTATTTCTCTAATAAAGAAGGGGATATTATTTATGTAGGCAAAAGCAACGACATCAAAAAAAGAGCTAACCAACACTTTATAAGTGACGCCCCAAAATCTAGAGAGATTCAAGAGCATATTTCATCGGTAGATTATGAAAAAACTGGCAATGAACTCATGGCATTGCTTAAGGAAAATCAATCCATCAAAAAACTCAAACCAAAGTACAACTCTGCCCTAAAGAAAGATCTGTTTACCCATGGGCTTTATATGTTCGAAGACCATAAGGGATATTTCAACTTGACTGTTTCTAAGCTAGACTCTAAAAAAGAGTATATCACCAGTTTCACCAACTACCAACAAGGGAAAGCATTCTTAGAAAGAGCTTTAGAGACTTATCAACTTTGTCAGAAATTAACGGGTTTACATAAAACCAAGGGAGCCTGTTTTAATTACACCATAAAGAAATGCGATGGAGCTTGCATACAAGAAGAAGATGCTGTTTCTTATAATTCTCGCGTTATAGCACTTATCGAATTTTATAATTATAAAGATAAAAACATGATTATTCAAGATCGAGGTAGACACCTAGGTGAAAAAAGCGTTGTCTTGATTGAACATGGTAAGCTCATAGGTTTTGGATATACCGAGTTAAATTTTCAAATTGAAAATATTTCAATTTTGAAAAATATCATCAATCCTATGCAAAATGATAGAGATGCCCAACATATCATACAAAGTTATTTGAGGAAGAATAATAAAAATTTGAAAGTAATCCATTTTTAAAATGACTTGGAAGGAGAAGGTTCACGAAGTAATATACGAGGCAGACACCAAAGCAGGGAAAGTATTTGATGTGGCATTATTTATCATTATTGTTGCAAGTCTGGTGTTGGTGATACTTGACTCTGTTGAGCACATTAGCCTTGAATATCATACCTTATTTGTCACTTTAGAATGGATCATAACTATTTTTTTTACGATTGAATATATCCTAAGAGTCATCAGTATAAAAAAGCCTAAAAATTATATTTTTAGCTTTTATGGTATTGTAGATTTTCTTTCCACTATTCCTCTATATGTTTCTTTAATTTTTGCTAGCTCTGGAGCGTTATTATCCTTGAGAGCTTTAAGGTTACTTAGAGTCTTTAGAGTTTTTAAACTGGTGAGGTACACTGGAGCTGGCTCCAGTGTAGCCGTTGCCTTAAGAAAAAGTATACCAAAAATATTAATTTTTCTTTATAGTGTAGTTATTATCTCCTTCATAGCTGGAACCGTAATGTATATTGTAGAAGGCCCTGAAAACGGCTACACTTCTATCCCAACGGGAATCTATTGGGCTATCGTTACTCTTACCACAGTAGGATTTGGAGATATTCACCCGGTAACGCCTTTAGGTCAGTTTATTGCTACTATTATTATGCTACTTGGATATGGTGTCATAGCCGTTCCTACGGGTATAGTAACCGCAGAAATGACTAAAGAAAATACCAGAAAAAATACACAAGTTTGTTCTAATTGTGGGGAAGCTGATCACAGAGATAGTGCAGAATTCTGTCATAATTGCGGGGATTCACTACATAAAGAACAGGAGAAAGAAATTAAGAATGAAGACTGAAGACTCTTCTTTGATTTGTATCGTTGGGCCAACTGCCATCGGGAAAACCAATTTAAGCATCAAGTTGGCTGAACATTTTTCTACTGAAATTTTGTCTGCAGACTCTAGACAGTTTTTTAAAGAAATGGAAATTGGCACAGCAGTCCCCAATCAAAATGAGCTTTCTCAAGCAAAGCACCATTTCATTCAACATATTTCCATTAAAAAAGATTATAATGTTGGCGAATTTGAAAAAGAGGCCTTAGAGGTCTTAGACACTATTTTCAAAACTCATTCCCAGGCTATCCTAGTTGGGGGAAGTGGTCTATATCAAAAAGCGATAACCGAAGGTCTGGACGTCTTTCCAGAAATTCCTTCAGACATAAGAACAAAAATCGAGAATCTCCTCAATTCCGAGGGTATAGGAGCATTACAGAGCTTGTTAAAGAAAAAAGACCCTGACTATTACCAACAGATTGAAATAAGCAATCCAAGACGATTGACGAGAGCGCTTGAAGTTATAGAAACCTCTGGAAAACCCTACTCAACTTTCCTTAACCAAAGCAAACCAGAACGGGGTTTTAATAGTATTAAAATAGGCTTGGATGCTCCACGAGAAGTCATTTACAATAGAATTGAAAAACGTGTAGATAGAATGATTGCAAATGGGCTTATAGAAGAAGCAAAATCTCTAATCCCCTTCAAACACTTGAACGCTTTACAAACCGTAGGCTATAAAGAATTATTCGCCCATTTTGAGGGTAAAGCAACATTAGATGAAGCCATTTTTGAAATTAAAAAGAATACCCGAAGATTTGCCAAAAGACAATTAACATGGTTCAAAAAAGATCCACAAATTAAGTGGTTTCATTACGAGACTCCTAAAGAAGATATCATCAGCCATATTAAAACATAAATAGCTCACTGTAGTATACAGCAAGCTATTTATGAAACTGAAAAAGTAAACCTAAAGCTAGGCTTTAAGCACCTTTCCCATCAGATCCCTTAACGACTAAACGGAATCCTTCACCATGAATATTTAAAATCTCGACTGAATCGTCTTTTTTCAAATACTTTCTCAATTTGGCAATATACACGTCCATACTTCTTGATGTGAAGTAATTGTCATCTCTCCATATCTTAGTAAGCGCTAATTCTCTTGGCATTAGATCATTTTCGTATAAAGCCAACAAGCGCAATAACTCATTCTCTTTTGGAGATAACTTGATAGGTTCTTCCTCTCTGAAGGTTAAAAACCTCAGTTTAGAATTCAAGTGAAAGTTACCAACGCTAAACTCAAATTGCTTACTATCTGCAAGTGTATCTGAATTCTTTCTTTGCATGATGGCTTTGATTTTCATCAAAAGCACTTCACTATCAAAAGGCTTATTGAGGTAATCGTCAGCCCCAACTTTATAACCTTTTAAGACATCGTCTTTCATAGCTTTAGCCGTCAAGAAGATAATAGGAATATCCTCATTTTTAGCTCTGATCTCTTTGGCTAAAGTAAAACCATCTTTATAAGGCATCATGACGTCTAAAATACAAAGGTCATAGTTTCCTTTTTTGAATTTCTCGAAGCCTTCCATGCCGTTTTTTGCATGCGTAACGTCGTAACTATTCATAGATAGGTAGTCTTTTAATACGATTCCAAAGTTAGGATCGTCTTCTACTAATAAAATTTTCTTGTTTTCAGTTTCCATATATTTATGATATTAATGGTAATTTAATTATAAATGAACTTCCTTTTCCTTTTTCGCTTTTCACGGAAATTTCTCCATGATGATCGTCTACGATTTGCTTAACATAAGCCAATCCTAGCCCGTGGCCCTTTACGTTATGAACATCTCCTGTGTGTTCTCTGTAAAATTTATCAAATATTTTCTTTTGAACTTGCTTAGTCATTCCATTTCCTTGATCTGTAATGATAAGCACAATATAATTATTCACATTTTCAGTAGTCACAGTAATTTTAGGCTCAGAGGTAGAATACTTTACTGAATTATCTAAAATATTTATAATAACATTTGAAAAATGTGAATCGTTCGCTAATATACTATCTCTTTTGGCATCTAGATGCGTTTTGATGTAACCATCTCGATCTTCTACTATTAAATTGATATGACTAATTGCATCTTCTATAATATCATGAAGGTTCAATTTTTCTTTATCAATATTGAGCTCATTTTTTTCTAGTTTAGAGATCCTCAAAACATTTTCAACCTGAGCATGCATGCGTTTATTCTCTTCCCTTATCATGTTCATGTAGCGGTCTACCGCTTCAGGATTGTTTGAAATCATAGGATTTTTGACGGAATCTAATGCCAGATTAATAGTGGCAATAGGTGTTTTAAATTCGTGCGTCATATTGTTTATAAAATCAGTCTTGATTTGTGAGATTTGTCGTTGTCTTATAAGCTGACCTATTGCTGAAGAAAAAGCAAGAACAATAACCAAAGTAAATAAAACTGAAAGTCCACCCATAAGGGCTATTGAAGACAAAATTTGCTTGTTTTTATCTTTAAAATTGATAAAAAGTTGGTAATCCGAATATTCATCGTTATAACTGTATACCGGCACTCCATAAGTAGAAGGGGAATTGAGCTCGAAACTTGCGGTCTTCACTTTAGTAGAAAGAGCATTGCTATAAATCCCAAAATCAAAATCTGACTTTAAATTGCGCTTTTTCATTTGTTCATCGATAAGCTTTTTGATTTCTAAAGTATCTACCCGCTCATGGATAGGGATTTTTGAAGCCATTTCCTTTATAGCGTCTAGCCATAAATATTTTTGCTCATCTTCTAGGTTATTAATACGCTCGTAACGTTCTAAGGCATTAAGAATATTTCCATCTATACCATCTCTCCTCATCACCGCGGTCACCTTTCGATTAATCAATTTTTTAAACTCGATTGAATCTTGATTTTCAGCTAAAAAGGGAGACGCAATTTTATAATCTTCTTGAAATAAGCGGTTAGAATACGTGAAATATTCGGTTGAAATCCCATCAGGTGGTAATTGAAAGATTTCAGTTAGCTGAGCTCTTACGGGAATAGCAGAATCTGCAATAGAGGCAAATTTGAAATAATATTTGTCCACCTCATCTTTCTCCAGCTGCTGCACAACATTTATAAGAATCTGTTTGGCACCCATGGAAAACTGCTCTTCGTTGCTCTCTACTGTGTTTTTAATCCAATAGCCCTGCACAAAGATGATTCCAATCAAGGAGAACGTCATCAGGATAATTATAAATATAAATATGCGTTTATTCATTTTGCCAAAATTACAGTTTTAACAAAATGCTTTCTCGGTGTTTAACCGAATGTTAACAGGACAATCCTCTTATTTATCTGAAAAGTTTAAAAATTTTGCATGAAGTTTATCCACCTGTTGCTGAGTCTGTTTTAAATTAGTATTTTCAATTACGAAATCAGCAAGTTTTTTCTTTTTAGACTCAGGCCATTGTGCCTTCATTCTAGATTTTACTTCATCTTCTGAAGATAGATCTCTTTGGACAACTCGCTGTATTCTAGCTTCTTCTGGGGCAGTGATTAAAATCGTAAAGTCAAAATCTGACGCTCTATCCTTTTCAAAAATTATAGCAGCTTCGTAAATGATATATGAAGCATCTTTGTTTTTAACCCATTTTTGAAAACTCTGATGGACTTTTGGGTGAATTATAGAATTGAGTTTTTCTAAAGCCGCTTTATCTTTAAATACTATGGAAGCTAATTTTGATTTGTCGATTAATCCATCATTAGTTAATGATATATTGAAGGTATTTGCTACGTCTTGAGCTACAGAAGGATCATTTAAAATTTTTTTAGCTTCTACGTCTGCAATAAAAACAGGAATGTTCTTATTCTTAAACATATTTGCAACAGTCGTTTTTCCACTGCCAATGCCTCCGGTAAGTCCAATTTTTATCATTTTTTAATCAAATAATCAACCTTAAAGCTATCTAAAGTTATGTTTTTAACCCATTTGGGCTGCTCTACTAATTCAAGAATCATAAAATCCTCACTTGGTATATACTTGGCCACGACTTTAAAACCAGATTCGTCAATGCGTTCAAAATTAGCCAAACTCGTTTTGAAATTGACATTTACAGTTTTAGGAAATATAACGATGTCTTGATTGGTGCCTGTCTGGCTGACTTCAATTGGGATTTCAAAACTCCCTTCGGTGAATTTACTCACAGGAATAAAGTAATCTACCTCCGTATCAAAATAATTAATAGACACACTGTCTATAGTTTGTATACCAATTGACCCCTGGAGAGTATCAGATACTTTTTTAAAATCTTTAGGCTTGGTATAAATATGCTCGATTGTATTTAAAATAGAGTCATTCCCAGAAACCTTTACAAATCGAGGTTCAAATGAGAAAGTGGCCGTAGAATCATAACCTATAGCAAAATCAACTTTAAAATTTGGCTTTACTTTTAAGGTTTTAGTCGCTAGTCTAAAATGCTTATATACCAAACTATCCATGCTCATTTGTATATCTCTAGGCTTAAGATTTAATGATTTTGATATCTCCTTTCTATGCTTTTCGGTCACATATATAAATCGATTATTCAAGGAATCTAATTGATTGAAATTGATATCCATAGACGAATTGAAAAGGCTCATGGAAAGGATTTTAAATCCTGTTTGTTGAATGTCTACTTCCAAAGAATGCACTGGATTTTCAATAATAATATTTTCAGGAACTTCCTTCAATGTTATAGATAGACTTATTGAATCGTCATAACTTTTGGACATTTGAACAAACAACCATATCAGCATTGTAAAAAACAAGATAAAAATAAAAGCTTTATAATTTCTCTTTTTAATGTTCTGCTTTAATCTATTAAGCTGTGTCTTTTGGTTCATTGACTAAAAAATAATTGAGGGAATATTAATTGTGGTTTTTTCTTTAGGATATGAATGAAATAGTAACTTTTTATAAATCCAGACCCATAACTAAAAAATTGAATGTTTGTTGAAATGACACTTAAGAGTCCAATTTTAATAGTTTTGTAGTTCATCGCACTATCTGTTAATATGAGAAAATTATACAACACATAAAAATAAAACACAAAATGGAGTTCAAAAAAAAGGAAAACCACCCCTACTACAAAGAACAATAAATAAAAAAAAGGAAACCAATACGTGATCTTATTTGTTTCTGGGTATCTCTTAAGCAATATAGGCCTTACTAGCCCAAATTTATTGACTTGAGAACTAAATTTAAGAAAATCTACTCGACGTTTATGAAAGACAAAAGCATCATCTATATAACCTACCTTAAAATTTTGCTTTTTTAATCGAATGGATAAGTCGGGATCTTCTCCGGGATGGATAACTCCAAATCCACCAGACTCTTTAAATGCAGCTTTAGATATTCCCATATTAAAACTTCTAGGTTCGTAAGTTTTAGAGAGTCGTGAATGGGCACTTCCCCTTATACCACCTGTAGTCAAGAATGAAGTCATAGCATAATCTATGGCTTTTTGAATATCTGTAAAGGAATCTTGAGATTTATCTCCTCCACCATAACAGTCCAAATACTGACTCGAGAGGTGATCGTTAACTGTTTTTAAATAGGCTGAAGGCACAATTACATCACTGTCTAAAATGATGAAATAATTCCCTTTTGCTTTCCGCATCCCATAATTTCTGGAATCTCCAGGCCCAGTATTCTCCTTAAAGTAATAGGAAATATTCAATTTGGCATTGAACTTGAAAACTACTTCCTCGCTAGAATTCTCAGAACCATCTTCTATAATGATCACTTCGAAGTCGCCTTCCATTTCGCTTAGGCTTTCCAACAACTCTTCCATCTCCTCTGGTCGGTTGTAAACAGGAATTATAAAAGAGTAATGGCGTTCTATCATTCTGTAAATATATTATAAATAAAAAATCCCGAAGCAAAGCTCCGGGATTCATTAGTTATAATAATTAGTAATTTATTGCTTAATCACTCTAAAAGTTTGAAGACTTCCTTCCACTTCTAAAGTAACTAAATAAACACCAGACTGTAACTCATTCATATCCACTTGTGGATTTGAAACTTTTGGTGCAGTTTCAACTACCATCTGTCCTAACATATTATATACTTTTATGTTATCAACAGTAGATGCTGTTGAAATAGAAAGTATATCATTTACAGGGTTTGGATAGTAGGTAAAGTCTGTAGAGTCAAACCTAGTGTTAGATAAAGTTCCAACACTTACAGTATAATCTTCTGCTTGACCCCAACCAGCTCCTGAACAAGGATCTAAATAATCAGCTTCTCCGAAAATCTTTTTAACTCTCATTCTATACAATCCATCAGCTTGTCCAGCAGGGATTTCTAAAGATTGGATAGCTTGTTGTCCATCTTCACCGGTAGAACCGTTAATAGTTGTTGTAATTTCATAAACCTCACCAGCATCATCTAGTACATCGTTTTGATTCCAGTCAATAAACACAGCAAATCTATTTTCAAAAGCACCACCAGTATTCCCTTCTAAAACTATATCGAAAGATTCACCAGCGGTAACATCTGCAGTTAAACTAGTAAAGTCTTCATGTGTAGGACTACCACCGATAGCAGCATCTGATCTATTTGATAAATTTGAAAATTCAACATTGGTGATAGGTTCAACATCAAAAGTAAAATCTAAAGGTCCACAATATGGAGCTGGAAAAGGAACAAAAGCTTCATCATTCAATTCTACTAAAGGTCCACCAGTAGCTAAAGATACCCAAAGACCGAAAGCAGGACCATCCCCATTAGAAGCAGGATCTAAAAATCCACTTGCAAAGACAGTAACAGCCGCATCTGCTAAACCTAATTCAGCTAAGTAAGCTTGGTATCCAGCAACTTTTGTAGAACCGTCTGCAGTAGTGATATCTATAAGATAGTCAGCTGTTGGTAATTCTAGATAGCCTTGGAATTCTGGATAGCTGATATCATCAACTAAAACACCTCCACCATCTTGGTTCACTACATCTACAGTAGGCGCATCTGGAGAACCATGTTGTACTAAAACATCGGTATTACCAGCAACAGCCGCAGCTTCTCTTGCACCAGCAAATACTTCTAAACTAAATGCTGAATCCAAAACACCAGAAGCAACTACAATATAAGTTTCGTCGGCAGCCAAAGTAGGGCTTACAGTAAATATACTTTCAGAAACATCTACACTAGTTCCTGGAGCAATATCTAGAGTGATTGGTGTATTTGCAGGAGCATCTATAAAAGGAGTAGCCGTTCTAAACGCAAAATCATCTAGTAATAAATCTCCGTTTAAGTAGACATCTACAACTTCCGCAGCAGGATCTGGAGAATTATGAACCACTTGTACTCGAGCCGTAGGAAGAGTAACATTGATAGAATAATCTTCGGCTTGGCCAAAACTAGCTCCTACACAAGGGTCTAAATAATCATTTGTGCCAAAAAGCTTTTTAACTCGCATACGAGTCTTACCTGCTAAGGCATCGATAGGTACATCAAGAGTTTGGGTAGCTTGTTGACCATCATTACCATCAGAACCATTAATGGTTTGTGTGATTTCATAAACTTCACCAGCATCATCTAGTACATCGTTTTGATTCCAGTCAACAAAAACAGCAAATCTGTTGGTAAATTCACCAACTGTATTCCCTTCTAGTGCAATCTCGTACGATTCTCCAGCTAATACATCACCGCTAACACCAGTAAAATCTTCGTGAGCGGGAGTGCCGCCTACTGTCGCATCAGATCTATTTGCAATACCTGCAAATTCTACATTGGTCATAGGTTCTACTGTATTGAACACTAAAGGACCACAGTAAGGGAGTGGAAACTCTAAAGCAGGTCCATTTTGTACAGAAGACCAACCAACTTGTGTTACCGCGCCTGGGCTTATTTCACCAACTAAAGTGGTTCCTCCTGTTGTAGTGTCTAAAATACGAAGTTCAGAAAGGTTTCCCGCAGCGTTAAAGGCAGCAAGGTACACTTCGTCTGATACTTCATCATAGAACATTCCCTGACCAAAAGAGGCATTAAAACCAATTGGGCCTAATGAAGTTGTTGTTCCTGTGCCTAAATCTATTGAGTAAGCTATGTCTAAAACAATATCATAGGTATAGCCCATTCCAGAACCGTCAATAGCTAAGGCTATAGCAATACCTGTTGGGTTAGCTCCACCATCTCCTGGCAGCCCCAATGATCCTACCAAAGTTGCACTAGCAGCAACAGGATCCACGAGGTATAAGTTGTTAGAGTTTACGCCATAAAGAACTCCGTCATCAGGGTTGTAAGCAAGACCAGTAAAACCTGTAGCTAAACCAGTATTTCCTAATAGGGCGTAAGTTCCCGTCAAAACATCAAGAGAATAAATGTTCCCCACATTGTCTGCGGTATAACCAGTAGTGTTGTTATTAGGGTCGATAGCACCAGCTCCTTCAAAATCTCCATCGGCAATAGGTGCTCCAGGTGAAATAGTAGTGTAAGTATTAGGACTGCTAATATCATAACTACCGTACCCATTGGCTTGTGATTCCCAACCGTATGCTAATATGGCAACTCCAAGATTCTGAATGATGACTTCTGGAGTAGTTTGGTCTTTTAGATAGGCGTTAAGTTGCCTCATTTCTTCAATTGTGAAGAATTGAGTAAAGTTATTTGGGCTGTTTTGGTTGATTTCATAAGATTGAATCAACTCGTCGATACTTCTTTCCTGGGCCTTAGACTGAAAAACCATGGTAGAAAGAAACACACATGTCATTAATACTGTAATTCTTTTCATAATTTATAATTTTAAGTTCGAAACTAATGTAGTTAATATTTGAATAAAAAATTAGGGTTTTAGCGTATTTTTTAACTAAACGTTAAGTAAAGTGATTTAATTTTATTAATATTGATAATACTTTATAAAAATTGACAAATAAAAAACCCTCTATACAGAGGGTTTTAAAAGTTATTTGTTTAAAAATTAGCTATTCTTCCATAGATTCCATAATCTCCTGACTTACACCCATATTGGAAAAGCCTCCGTCATGATACAGATTTTGGAGAGTTACTTTTTTGGTGAGATCAGAAAATAAAGTCAGCGTGTAATCTGCACATTCCAAGGCCGTTGCATTGCCAAGCGGAGACATTTTTTCAGCATAGTTCATAAATCCAGTAAATCCTTTTACCCCTTGACCTGCAGAGGTAGGTGTAGGCGATTGTGAAATCGTATTCACTCTTACCTTTTTGTCTTTTCCAAAGAAGTAACCAAAACTTCTAGCGACAGATTCTAAGTAAGCCTTGTTATCTGCCATATCGTTATAATCTGGAAAAACACGTTGAGCTGCCATATAGGTTAAAGCAACAATACTTCCCCACTCGTTCATCGCATCCTTTTTATAAAGGGTTTGCATCAGTTTATGAAAAGACATTGCCGATACGTCTAAGCCTTTATGGGTCCAATCGTAATTCTGGTCTGTATAGTGTTTTCCCTTTCTCACATTGATGGACATACCAATAGAATGAAGAACAAAATCTAATTTACCCCCCAGTATCTCTTGCGATTTTTCGATTAAATTTTCAAGATCTTCAACCTTGGTAGCATCTGCAGGGATAACCTCAGAATTTGTTTTTTCAGCAAGGGTTTTTATAGTTCCCATTCTTAAGGCGACAGGAGCATTCGTTAACACAAATGTAGCCCCTTCTTCATGAGCTCTTTCTGCGGTTTTCCAAGCAATTGAATTTTCATCCAAAGCTCCAAAAATAAGTCCTCGTTTTCCTTTTAATAAATTATATGACATAGGTAGTAAATTTTATTTCGATTGTAAAGTTAATCATTTTAACAAAGATTGAGCATGAGCCAAAGCAGATACAGAGGTTTTATCTCCTCCAAGCATCTCTGCAAGTTCCACAACCCGTTCCTGCCCTTTGAGTATTTTTATATTCGATCTTGTCTTTTCGTTTTCTGTCGTTTTATAAACTTTGAAGTGCTGCTCTCCCATCCCTGCAATTTGAGGAAGATGGGTTATGGAAACCACCTGAAGAGAGCTTGACATTTTTTTCATGATACTTCCCATCTTTGTCGCAATATCTCCAGAAACCCCTGTATCAATTTCATCAAAAACAATGGTCGGTAGATTTTCAAATTCAGCAAGAAGACTCTTTATGGCTAAGGTAATTCGCGACAACTCACCACCAGAGGCTACCTTCTTTAAATCTTGAAGTGCACTCCCTTTATTGGCAGAGAATACCCATTCAAATTCGTCGGCACCTTTTGGAGTAAAGACACTGGTATAGCTTCCTCTTACTTCAAACTTAGCATCTGGTATTCCCAAATCGCTAAGCATGCTTTCTACACTAGAACTTATCACCTTAATGGTGTCTTGTCTACTCTTAAATAAGGATTTAGCGACAGCCTTTAGCTTTTCAGTTTGATCATCAATTTTGGCCTGTCCCTCCCTGAGAGCCTGTTCTGCGTTTTCTTTTACAGAAACCTGTTCTTCAAGTTCATTTTGAGTTTCTATCAAGCCTTCTACGTTAGAAACATGATGCTTTTTCTGAAGGTTATAAATATGTTGTAATTGCGTATTGATCTGGTCCAATACTTTGGGATCTAACTCTAAAGACTCCAGTTGAGATTGAGTTTCACTTGAAATATCTTCCGCCTCAATCAAGATGCTTTCTACTCTTCGGTACAACTCTTCCAAATTGGTATCCAGTTGAGCCGCTTTTCTCATCTGCAAGTTAACTTCTCGTAATTGAGAAATTACTCCCATAGATTCTTCATCTAAGTGCTGAAAGGATTGCCCAAGTTTTTCCTCAAGCTCTTCTATATGACTTAGCTTTCTTTGTTCGGACTCCAGCTCCTCTTGCAGACCTGTTTTAAGTTTAGCCTCCTTCAATTCTGAAAGTAGAAACACATTGTAGTCGTAAGTCTCGTCAGCTTTAACTTGATTGAATTTTAACTCCTCAAAATGACGCTTATACTCACTTAAAAGCTTAAAGTTAACTTTATAGTCATGCTTTACTTTAGAGTTTTGAGCAACGGTATCCAATACTGAATACTGGTAATCTATATTTCCAATAGAAAGGGTTTCGTGTTGACTGTGGATATCGATAAGATGAACACCCAATTCACTAAGATTCGAGAGCTTTACAGGAGTATCATTAACAAAGGCTCTGGACTTTCCTGATGGCAAAATCTCTCTCCTTATTATAGTGTGCTCTTCATAGTCTAGATCTAAAGCCTCAAATAGGGAAGACAAATTGAATGAACCTATAGAAAAGTGACCTTCAATAATGCATTTTTTTTCTGAATCTTTTATGGAATTCAGGTCTGCTCTTTTACCTAAAAGTAAGGAGAGCGCACCTAATATGATAGATTTTCCTGCACCAGTTTCTCCGGTGATGATGGAGAAGTGATCCGTAAATTCAAGACTAATGTCTTCAATAAGAGCGAAATTTTTTATTCCAAGAACTCTAAGCACACTTGAAAGATTTAGTAGTTATAAGCAGTTGCTAATCTACTAAATATTGTGGGATCTTGATAAGGATTATTTTTCTATCGTACGCCATTTTCTGTTATGAACAGGCGCTACTTGATTTAGAGTACTCAAGGTCGAGCTAATATCCATTTCTGGGCCACCACTTAAGATTTGCATAATTTCATCTGATTTTGCATCGAAGAAAATTCTGAATAAGGGAGCGTTGGGTCTTGTTTTTGAATTTTCTGAAATAAGGTTGATAGCCGTAACAATATTTTCTTTCCCCTTTTCAATATCTTCATGCATCACATCCAAGCCTTCCCTATGATAAACGTAAAGTGCCTTTCTGTAATTTGAAAAATTTCTGGAAAGCAAATCTCTATTGATACCGAATCTACTTTGAGTGGCTCCAGACTCTTTCCATCCATTACCTCCGCGTTGACTAGCCGCGTTTACAATCTTCCTAGCTTCTTCGTAAAACTCATCGCCACCCTGTTCAACAAAGGTGTCTGCATCGTATCCCAAAATAGTGTACACATAGAAGCTTATGGTAGATACTAAGTTGTTTGTAAACACATTGGGATTGTAATTTAAGGGTTCAAACTCTTTATAATTAAAATTGAAATCACTATCACTTATGTTTAAAACAATAGAATTCATAGACGATGCGAATACGGGTCTCGAAGATTGAACCTGAAGAGTAGCTTGAAAATTATCGGAATCGTAAGCTTGAATAATGATATTGAAGCTGCATTTTATCCGCTCATGGCTGTCGTAAGTATTATCTGTCCAACTTGTATTATTTATAAATTCGTTTAAATCTTTTTCTAAAGTCCTAAAAATCGTCAACTGGTTTCTTCCAGTTTGTTGAGCATCTAAAACAACTTCTGCCTCCAGAACTTGGGCAGAAATCGCAAATGGAAAAAGAAGTAAAAGGAAAATGAGCTTTAGAGTCATCGGAGTGTTAGTTTTAAAATATGATCAAAAATATCTTTAGCAACTTCAGATTTAGGTTTTGTTTTAAAACGTATGGTTTCTGAATTTGTTATAAGTGTAATCTTATTGGTATCTGTTTTAAACCCTGCTCCTTTGTCGTTTAAGGAATTGAGGACGACAAAATCAAGATTTTTCCTTTTCAATTTAGACTTCGCATTTTTCTCTTCATCATTGGTCTCTAAGGCAAAACCCACTAAGATTTGATCCTTCTTGATACTCCCTAAATGCATTAATATATCTGTTGTAGGTTCTAATTCTATATGTAAGGCATCCTTAGACTTTTTCATTTTTTGATCAAACGGATGCTTTGGCCTATAATCTGAAACTGCCGCTGAAGCAATGACTACAGAAGACAAATCGAATTTGGAGAGCGTAGCGTCAAACATCTCTTGAGCGCTTACTACATCGATTCTAGTTAAGTTGGAGTGCTTTAAATGCAGATGTGTTGGTCCCGTAATCAAGTTTACTTTAGCGCCAAGGTCTAAAGCTCGCTTAGCAAGTTCAAAACCCATTTTGCCACTGGAATGGTTACCTATAAACCTTACTGGGTCTATGGCTTCATAAGTAGGCCCCGCGGTAATTGTAATTTCTTTTCCAGCAAGCGGGAGTTGAGAAAGAATATCCTGTTCTATAAAGCTAATGATATCCTCTGGTTCGGCCATTCTCCCTTCGCCTACAAGTCCACTAGCCAATTCACCAGATCCAGGTTTTATAAATTTATTTCCAAAACCTATAAGCTTGTCGATACTAGCCTTAGAAGAAGCATGCTTGTACATATCCAAATCCATAGCTGGTGCAAAGTATACTGGACATTTGGCGGAAAGATAAGTCGTGATAAGTAGATTATTGGCTGTCCCCGAAGCCATTTTGGACAAGGTATTGGCTGTAGCTGGAGCAATAAGCATTACATCTGCCCATAATCCCAATTCCACGTGGTTGTTCCAATTCTTTTCCTCATCGGTAAAGCTAGAAACCACTGGATTTTCGGATAAAGTAGATAAGGTAAGCGGGGTAATAAATTGCTCGGCCTCTGGAGTCATAACGACTTTTACAAGAGCCCCTGCTTTTTTTAAAAGCCGAACTAGAAAAGCAGATTTGTAAGCGGCAATGCCCCCAGTAACTCCTAATAGGATATGCTTACCGCTTAAAATGCTCATTGATGAAAAACTATTTAGTCTTCAGTGTTCTCTTTGGTATGTCTATAGTAGATTTTGTCATCTAACCATTCTTCCATAGCAATAGAGTGTGGCTTTGGAAGTCTTTCGTAGTACTTGGAAACTTCGATTTGCTCTTTGTTTTCAAAAACCTCATCTAAGTTCTCATTATACGTAGCAAATTCATCTAATTTTTCCAAAAGCTCTTTCTTCATCTCCACGTTAATTTGGTTGGAACGTTTAGAAACTATAGATATAGCCTCATAAATGTTACCAGTAGGTGCATCAACTTTATTCTTATTGATTGTAGTTGTGCTTATTGGAGCGTTGGTGTTTTTGATATTTGAATTCATAATTCAGTTTGAGTATTTGTTCGTTCTTCTATGTCTTTGGCGTAAATCCTTGCTTGCTCAGAGAGTTCTGTGCCAGTATAATATTTTGAATAATCTTCGTAATAAGTTTGGGCTTCAGCGATTCGTTCTGGAATCAATATAGCAATACTATTGATGGCCAAAAGATAAGCAGATTCAAATTTGTAGAAAAAAGCTTGTTCTCTAAATTTGGTTCCTGGAAATTTTAATATATAATTATCGAAAGATTCTATCGCAGCCTTATACCGTTCGGTATGATGGTATTGCTTTGAAATCTCGTAATATTTCTTTTCAATTTTTAGGCTTAATTCTTGAATCTTAGAATTAGATTCTTCAAAAAACTCTCCATCGGGATAAGTATTGATATAAAACTGAAGCTTAGTCATGGCAGTCTGCGTATCCTCTTGGTCTTTACTGTAGATTGGCGAAACCTCATAATAGCTTACTGCACTTTTATAGTGCGCTTCTTCAGCCTTTTCACTGTTGGGATAAGACTTGGAAAAACGTTCGAACAGGTAACCAGATAAAAAATAATCTCCTAATAAATAATGTGAGTTGGCATTCATATAACTTACCGTCTCACCTGAAGGCTTGCCTTTATACTGAGGTAAGATTTGATCGAATAATCGAATAGCTTTGCGATAATATTTACCTTTATCGGTCTCCAATCCTTTATCATACAGAGACTTTGCCATTTCATATTTTGGCGCAATCTCATCCTCTTTCAACACCTTTTGGTAGTCACTACAAGAGGCGAAAGAAATGACAACTAGTAAGAGTAAGACTATTGATTTCATAAATTTAAATGTCGTGCAAAATTAGGGATAAATCTTCGATAATAAAAACGCATTATGACTCCGCTTATTTCAACTGACTATTGAAAACCTTTAATGCTGATTTTAATATTGAACTTGCTTCTACCAAAGGCAACCTAACACTGGATTCACATAAATTTTTAAGTTCCAGAACCGCCTTTATACCAGAAGGATTTCCTTCTTTAAAAATAAGATCGATCCCATCCATCAATTGAAACTGAATTGTAAAAGCTTCCTTTACTTTCCCTTCTCTACCCAAACTAAGCATTTTAGAAAATTCGGCTGGATAGCCTTGTGCCATTACAGAAATGACTCCCGCACCTCCAGCTATAACCATGGGTAATGCAATCATATCATCTCCAGAAATTACCAAAAAGTCATCTGGTGTATCCCTTATTATGGTCATAGCTTGCACTATATCGCCAGCTGCTTCTTTGATACCGATAATATTATCGAAGTCGTTTGCTAGGCGAGTTACAGTAAGAGGCAGCATATTGGATCCAGTTCTCCCTGGCACATTATACAAGATAATTGGAAGCTTTGACGCCTTAGAGACTTCGGAGAAGTGCTGGTAGATTCCTTCTTGGCTAGGTTTATTATAAAAAGGAGACACCGATAAAATCGCGTCAAAGCCTTCTAAGTTTTCTTGAGCTAAATCTTCGACCACCTGAGAGGTGCTGTTCCCTCCCAACCCAAGAACAAGTGGGAGTTGACCGTTATTTTCTGATTTAATAATTTTTTTTACGGTCTCCTTTTCTACTTTTGAGAGGGTCGCACTTTCTGCCGTAGTTCCTAAAACGACTATATAGTCTACCCCATTCTTAAGTTGAAATTGAACCAATTTTCTCAAAGCATTTTCGTCAACTTCATTTTCCCCTGTAAAAGGTGTTACTAAAGCCACACCTGTTCCTAAAAACTGTTTCATTGGTATTATATTATTTGTTTTATATATTTAGAACTTTCTTTAAAAAAATCAAGATTTTTAGAATCTACATTCAAAATAAGATCGTTTACTCTTTCGTTCGCCTCTTGAAATCCTACTTTCAGTTTGGCTTCGGTGAGTAGCGCTAAAACCTCTAAACACAATTCATCCTTACCAAAATAATTAAAGAGCAATTTATAATTTGTTTTTAAGAATTCGTCAATAGCTTTTGATTTTGGTTTTCCAAACAAGGTAAAATCCTTTGTCGTAAAAACGTATTCTGGTTTTTCAACCTTGTCATACCGATGACGACTAAAGCCAAGAAAACTAATATCTTCAGAATTGATCTTAAAGTTCTTCTCAACAAGTTGCTGCAACTGATATTTGTCTGCTATATCATCATTATATAGAATTCCAACCTTATCACCTACTGATTCCGCAGCCAGAATAGACCTTTTGGATGAGAGGCTTTTGTGTAGAAAATGGGTTTTTATCGAGTTTAACACCTTAAAGATTTAAGTCCAAATGTACTATTTTCAAATAAAAATAACCCATAAAAGTTGGGCCTTACGACCAAACTTTTATGGGTTAGAAAATATACTTGAGATCTAGCCTTTTAACCAAGCCTGTCTCAATTCAAATTTAGGGTCAGATTCTTCAAGTTCTTCTGACTGTAAACTAGTTTTATTTGTGTAAGGCTGGGTGGTTTTAGCTTCAAAAGTGAGCTCTTCTCCCTCCCTTTCCACAGTCATTTTAAAGTCTTCTCCTTCTCCCCAAGCCATAGAAGTCGAAATTAAATTTCTTATATTTTCTAAAGTATAATCAGTTCCATTGATGGATTTGATAACGTCTCCACCTTTTACACCTAGCTCTTTGAAAAATGAATTCATAGGATAACTTTCTCTAAAAAAGACTGTGCCTTTATCTTGGTTGGCGTCAATAAATGGAGTCCTTCCATCTAAAAAGTAGCCTGTTTTAGCTATACTCTCTGTTTTCTCTACACCTACTTTAGCAAAAAAATCATCGTAAGGAATCGGAGTATTTCCCTGCACATAGGCATCAAAAAAATCTTGTATTTCAGGGTAAGTTAAACTTACAATTTCAGGAATCAAGGCATCATCCTCAAAGGGTGTGTCTTTTCCGTACTTAGAAATCAACTTTTTCATTAGGTCTAAAATCCCCATTTCCCCACCACTAAGCTCTCTTAAACGGATATCCAGAGCCATCCCGATAAGTGCTCCTTTTTGATATACATTATAGAAACTATCTTTATACTCTTCAGAAAGAATATTCTCGCTCATGGTCGTAAAGGGAATTGTGTCGTCAAAAGCTCTTGAGGTTTCAATCTTATCGTTCATCCGTTTATAAAAATCCTCTTCGGAAATAAGACCCTGATTGATTTGAAAAAGGTTAGCAAAATATTCAGTAACTCCCTCATACATCCACAGATGCTTAGACATCTTAGGATCGTTATAATCAAAATAGTGAACTTCGTTAGAGTGGATATTCAACGGAGTAATAATATGAAAGAACTCATGCGAGACTACATCTGTCATAGATTCTTCAAGCTGAGGTAAAGTCATGGTTTCTGGCAAAACTACACTCGTAGAGGTATGATGTTCTAAAGCGCCAAATCCACGAGCATCAGGGTTTTCCATATCCGACAGATACAATAAAATAGCATACACATTTGTATTATCAATTTCACCTAAGAAAGATTTTTGAGCTTGAACCATTTTTTCTAAAGCTGGTTTCAAATCTTTAGTAGTGTGGATATTGTTTGGGGAGTGTATACTTAAAAGCACCTTCATCCCTTCAATATCGAAACTTGTAGTATCCGGAACGGAATATAGAATAGGATGGTCTATCACCCCAAAATATCGGCTAGTAGAGAATTCATCAATGATATAAGTGCCTTGATCTGTTTGATTAATCACTGGTAATGAGGCAGAAGCTATTAGGTCTGAAGGTCTGTGAACATTAATCTTATATGGGATCTCCTTAGCATCCTCAAAATAGCCGACCATCGTATGCAAATTGAGCATAAAGTTATCGCCAGCCTCAAAATTGGTTCCAGCTGGAGAAAACACACCGCCCTCTCCCTCAATATCGAAGGTGTCTTCGACATAATACGTCAGCTTATCGAAATTTTGAGAATTGGAAATGGTCCACGTATTGTCATCATTTCGAACTACAGACATTTCATTTCCATCGTAGTCAATAGCAATTAAGTCTTCAGAAAACTGTCCGTAGTCATTCACTGCATAGGTTCCTGGTACTATTTTAGGCAAGTAAAACTTGAGAGAATCAACTTGAATTGGACCAGGGTTTATTGAGACTTTTACCCTATCATTTTCAATCTCATTTAGAAAAATATCGACAACTACCAGATCATTTTCTGATTTGGAAACCGATTTACAACTGGTGACCATTGCCAAAATCCCAAAGGCAAAAACTATTTTTTTCATCATTTTAATTTTCATATTGGACGGTTTAGTTTGAAAACGTTACAGTTTACTTTTAAAATTTTATCACTTTATTTAAAGCATTGATGTCTTTGGATGTTCCAAAAATATAAACCAAATCATCAATTTCAATTTTGGTATTAGGCTGGATCTCAGAAATATATTTTCGTCCGCGTTTAATAGCCAAAACAGTAACATTGTATTTTTGGCCCATACCAGAATCCATTATAGATTTACCTGCAATATCATTATCACCATGTTGCACATGAAGCGTTGCCACCTCTTTATTTGGGATATTCAATTGTTGAAACATCGCATTCTTGGACGTTGGTTTTATACTGGTAAGCATTTGATAGTCGGATGATCTTATACTGGTGACAATATTCTCAATATCGCTTTGTGTAATCATATATTGTTTAAGCACTCGTGTAAAAATTTCGATAGAAGTTTCAAACTCTTCAGGAATAACCTCATCTGCCCCTATTTTCATATTTTCGTCTATTTCTTTTACAAACCGTGTTCTTACAATGATATAAACAGTTTGAGAAAATAACCTTACGGAAGAGATAATCTTTTTGGTCGCACTAGGATCGGAGATTGCTATCACCACTACCCTAGCTTTTTGAATATTGATATGCTTAAGAATTTCTGGATCTGCTGCATCTCCAAAAACAATGGGTTGGTTTTTTCGTTTGGCCTCTGCTATGGCATCGTAATCCATATCCACAATCACATAAGGGATATCGATATGGGAGGTCACTCTAGAGATATTTTGGCCATTAATTCCATATCCAATAATAACCACGTGGTCGGACCACTCCTGCACCTGATCTACTTCACTACTACTTTGCTCTAGCTTTCTATTATTGAGCCGTTTCCTTACGCCTTTAGGAATGGCAGCTTTGAGTAAAAAATCTGAAAATTTATGAGATTTTTGAAGAATGAACGGCGTTAAGGCCATGGTAATAATAGAAACGGATAAGAAGTATTGATATAATTCATTGGGCAGTAAGTCGTTTTGAAGACCCACCGTAGAGAGTAAAAGAGAGAATTCTCCAACTTGAAAAATACTCAATGCAGACATAAAAGTAGTTCGCGGTTGAGTTTTTAAAATGAACGTCACCACAGCGACCACTAGCATTTTGATGACAAGGACCGCAAGCACAAAGAGCAAGATATAAACGACATTATTTATAAAAAAAGACAGATCTAGCAATGAGCCCACGGAGATAAAAAAGAAACTGATAAAGATTTCTCGAAACGGTAAAACGTTAGCTGTAGCTTGATGGCTATATTCTGACTCAGAGATAATTAAACCTGCGAAAAATGCCCCAAGCGCCAAAGAGAGTCCAATAGAAGACGTTAACCAAGCCACAGAAAAACAAAAGACGATTGTGGTTAGTATAAACAACTCTCTATTCTTGGATTTAACGACTAATTTGAAAACAAACGGAACTATATACCTTTGAAGCAAAAACACCACCACCCCAACGCCTATTAGCTTTACTAATAGAATGAGTAAGGTTTCCCCAATATTATCAGATTTCCCTGCCAAAATGGGGGTTAATAACATCATCGGAACAACAATTATATCTTGAAAAATCAGAATCCCTAGAGCCACTCTACCGTGAGGAGATTCGATTTCTCCTTTTTCCTGAAGCATCTTGAGAACAATAGCTGTACTACTAAGAGAAATTAAAAATCCTATAAACACAGCTGTATTAATTTCAACACCTAGCGCTATACAGATCAAAGCCGTTATCAATATTGTTCCTCCCACTTGAAGCCCTCCTCCTACAAAAACGGTCTTTCGGATTTTCATGAGTCCGCTAAAAGAAAGCTCTATACCAATGATAAAGAGGAGAAAAATTATTCCGATTTCTGAAAGTAATTCTACTTCATGTGTCGAGCTCAATAAATTGAATGCACTAGGGCCTACAATTATTCCCGCCATCAAAAACCCAAGAATAGAAGGCACCTTTATCTTTTGAAACGCCAAAATGATGACAATGGAGATACCTAAGACAATGACAATTTCTTTTAATAAGGGGATTTCCATAGATTGGTTTTGAAAAGCCTAAAAATACTAAACTTTAACACTCAAGTCTGTTTATAAAATGCTAAATAATTCACTAGCAAACCCAAGGCTATAATTATCTTTTACCATACGTTCAAATTTAATAAACTCATTATATTTACACCCAAATCTATCCTTATGCGTCAGTTTTTAATTCTTATTTTAATAAGCATTTCAATTTGCTCCTGCACAAAATCTCCTACTATTCTTGTTAAGACAAATGGGGAACAGGTACAAATTTCAGATTCGATAGAAAAAAATAAAGAGCTTGAAGACTTTATCTCACCATACAGAGAACGTATCCAAGAAGAAATGAGTGCCGTTTTGTCCTATACCCCAAAAGCCATGTTCAAATCGGATGCACAGTTAAACACTCCTTTAGGAAATATGATGTCTGATGCTGTTCTTGAAATGGCCAATCCCATTTTTGAAAAACGAACTGGTCATAAAATAGATGTTGTAATCTTAAATTACGGCGGAATTCGTTCTGGGATCAATGCTGGAGAGGTAACCACAAGAACCGCTTATAATATAATGCCTTTTGAAAATGAAGTAGCTGTTGCTGAATTAGCTTCAGAAGAACTTAAAGCGTTGGTAAATTATTTAGTTAAAAATAAAGTCGCTCACCCCATCGCTGGTCTTCAAATTACACTAAATGCTGAAGGCCTTCTTAAAGAGGTGAAAGTGAATGGGGAACACATTCAGAATAAAAGTTACTACGTCGCCACTTCCGACTACCTCATAAAAGGCGGAGACCATATGGAATTCTTCAAAAAATCAAAAAGCGTACACTCTTTGGATTATAAGTTAAGAAACTTGTTTATAGATTATTTTAAGAAGAAAGATACTATAGCTCCAAAACAGGATAATCGCTTTACTAAACTCGAAAACTAGCGTTATGAAACGATCAAAATTCATAAAAACAACGGGGGCAGCAACAACATTTACAGCAGTTGGTGGAATTGGTTTATTGAGCGCTTTTCAATCCAAACCCTTTACCAAACACCTCACTATTTTACATACTAACGATGTGCATAGCCATATTGATCCTTTTCCTGAGAATGATAGTAAGTATCCTAATCTTGGCGGAGTTTCAAGACGGTATAGCTATATTCAAAAAGTAAAGGCAGAAAACCCAAACACCTTAATTTTGGATGCTGGAGATTCCTTTCAAGGAACACCGTACTTCAATTTTTATGGTGGTGAACTAGAATTTAAACTCATGAGTAAAATGGGGTATCATGCCTCCACAATTGGTAATCATGAATTTGATAATGGGATTGATAATATTGCCGCTCAACTTGAATATGCGGATTTCGATATGCTTAATGCCAATTACGATTTGAAAAATACAATCCTATATGGACTCGTCAAATCGCATCAAATTTATGAAGTCGATGGCTTAACTATTGGCGTTTTTGCCCTCGGCATTGAACTCGATGGATTGGTTTCTAAAGATTTGTATAAAGAAACAAAATACCTAGATCCCGTTGAAATAGCTCAAGAGCAGATCAAAATTTTAAAACAAGATCTCAACTGCGATATCGTAATTTGCCTATCGCATTTGGGCTATAGCTATAAGTCTGATAAGATTGATGATTTAAAGCTCGCTGCACAAACCAAAGATATTGACCTTATTATAGGAGGACATACTCATACTTTTTTGGATAAGCCTACTGCTATTGAAAATGCAGAAGGCAAAATAGTATTGGTCAACCAAGTGGGTTGGGCAGGTATAAACGTAGGTCGTATTGATTTTTACTTTGATAATAAAGAGATAAAAGAACAAAAGAGCTTGGTGATGGGAGTCTATAATCAGTCATAGATTATTCGCCAACCATTGTCAAAAACTCCTCTTCAGTGATAATCTTTACCCCTAGATTTTCAGCTTTGGTTCGCTTGCTAGGCCCCATGTTTTCTCCAGCAATCAAGTAATCTGTTTTCTTAGAAATAGAGCTGGTATTTTTACCCCCATGCTTTTCGATAAGGTCTTGAAGTTCTTTACGCGAGACTTTTTGGAAGACTCCTGAAATCACTAAGGTAAGATCTATTAACTTACTACTTTGCCCCTCCAATTCTTCTTCAGAAATTTCGAGATTAAGACCATAGCTTCTTAAACGGTCGATGCGAAATTTATTAGCATCATCGTTAAAAAAGTCAACGACACTTTGTGCTATGCGTTCTCCTATTTCGTCTACAGCTACCAGGTTTTCTAAACTTGCAAAAGCCAGTACATCTATACTTTTGAAAGCTTTCACAAGCTTTTTAGCTACAGTTTCTCCAACATACCGAATACCAAGACCGTAAAGCACCCGCTCGAAAGGAATCTCTTTTGAAGCTTCAACACCCTTAATTAAATTTTCGGCAGACTTTTCTGCCATACGTTCCAAAGGAAGAATATCTTCTTTACTTAAGGTATATAAGTCGGCGTAATCCTCAATTAAATTCTCCCTTACCAATAGCGCCACCGTTTCGCCACCAAGCCCTTCTATATCCATAGCCTTTCGAGAAATAAAATGCTGTATCCTACCTATAATTTGAGGAGGACACCCCTCGGTATTTGGGCAAAAGTGCAAGGCTTCTCCCTCCTTCCTTTCTAAAGGCGTTTCACACTCAGGACATTCTTTTAAGTATACCGTAGGCTCGGAAGACTCCGGGTCGCGTTCTTTAAAATCTACACCGATGATTTTGGGAATAATCTCTCCCCCTTTTTCTACAAAAACCACGTCTCCTTCTCTGATGTCTAGTTTTTCGATCTGGTCTGCATTGTGAAGTGAAGCCCTTTTTACAGTAGTTCCTGCCAATTGCACAGGATCGAGATTGGCGACAGGGGTAATTGCTCCTGTTCTACCCACTTGATAGGTGATCTCATTTAAAGTGGTTGACACTTGTTCTGCTTTGAACTTGTAGGCCATGGCCCATCGAGGAGATTTGGCCGTGTACCCAAGTTCTTCTTGATGTTGCAAATTGTTCACCTTAACGACCACACCATCGGTTTCGTAAGGTAAATCACGTCGGTGTTCATCCCAATAGTTGATGTAAGCAAATACCTCATCAATCGATTTGGCGACCTGAGCTTCTTTAGGAACATTGAATCCCCACTCTCTAGACTTGTTTAAGCTTTCCATTTGGGTGCTCACCCCTAAATTATCTCCAGTGAGATTATAAAGCAAACACAATAAAGGACGCTTAGCGACTTCTGCACTGTCTTGCAATTTCAAACTTCCTGAAGCTGTATTTCTAGGATTAGCATAAGGTTCTTCTCCCAACTCTACTCGCTCTGCATTCAATTTAGCAAAGCCTTCATAGGGTAACACGATTTCTCCACGAATATCAAATCGGCCAGGATAATTATCCCCTTTCAATTTTAATGGAACAGATCGTATGGTTTTGACATTATGGGTAACCTCATCTCCTTGGGTTCCATCTCCACGAGTTACTGCTCTCAAAAACTCTCCATCTTCGTATGTTAGACTAATCGAAGCCCCGTCGTATTTCAGTTCACAAGTGAATTCAACAGGCTCTTCAATTATTTTTTGAATACGTGTTTCCCACTCTTGCAGGTCTTCTTTAGAATAGGAATTGGACAAAGAATACATCGGGAAATCATGGACTACCGTCGTAAAGTTTTTGGTTACCTCTCCACCTACTCGCATCGTTGGCGAATTGGGATCCTTATATTCTGGGTGAGCTTTTTCAAGTTCTTGAAGCGCATTCAACTTCATATCAAAATCATAGTCAGAAATCTCTGGAGCATCCAAAACATAATAGTTGTAATTATGCTGGTGAAGTTCTTGACGTAAATTTTCGATTTGGTCTTGAGTGCTCATAAAGTCAGTAAATTAAGGGTTGAAAAGCAGATACCTTGTTTAGACTTTAAAATTAAATTAAATTCTTCAGATTCCTAGTCAGAAAATCTGTTAATAAGCATACTTTAATAGGCTTTTAGCATTCTGTGATTTCCACGGAAATCTTTCCTGATCTCAACATACTCAAAACCAAAACTTTTGAATAATTGGCGAGTTTCTTCTGCTAAATATTGATTGATTTCCACATAAACTAAAGGTCTTTTAGTCAGTTTGGAAGTCAGTTCTGCAATTTTTCTATAAAAAATTAAAGGATCGTTATCCTTTACAAATAAGGCCAGATGCGGTTCGTTTTTGAGAACATTGTCCTGCATTTGAGCTTGCTCATCGAATTTTACATAAGGAGGATTGGAAACCACAATATCAATCCCCTCTGCCAAATACTTCAAAATCAATACATCCCCTTGAATATACTCTATTCTGGTGTTATTATCTTCTGAATTTAATTCTGCTAGCTTTAAGGCTTCTACTGATATATCTAAAGCCTTGAGTTTAGCTTGAGGCAGATGCTTAGCTAAAGCGATAGGAATGCAACCGCTCCCCGTTCCTAAATCTAATATAGACAACTGAGACTTTGAAGATTTCTGGTCTTCTAAAATCCATTCTACTAATTCTTCTGTTTCTGGCCTTGGGATCAATACACTTGAATTGACTCTAAAACGCAGCCCAAAAAATTCAGCGTAACCTAAGATATATTGGATGGGTTCTTGTGCTTCAAGTCGAGCTTGAGCCTTTTTAAAATCGTCTAGCTTTTTGGAATCTAGGTTCACTTCAGATTCTAAAAGCAAATCGTGAGTTTTTAAATCCAAAAGGTCTTCTGCCAACCACTTAAAGAAATTAGAAACCTCTCCCTCATTATAAATGAGCTGTAGAGCTATAAAAAAGTCTTGCTTTAGATTCTTTAGGTTAGTCATTCTTCTTCGGGTTTATGTTCACTAGAGACTTGAAATCCAAAAACAGTGTCAAATTTTTTAAAAATCGATTCAAACTCTTTTTTCCTTACGCTGATTTTAAATTTACAGTTGAGCTTTAAATCTTGAGATAGAATATCCAAGTCATATTCTTTGACCAGTCTCATCACCAGATTCATTTTATCGTATTCACATACCACATCAAACTCCAAATTGATGGTTTTAGTGATAATGTTACTAGATTCCAATGCCATCTTTGCAGCAGTTTTATAGGCAGAAATCAGCCCACCTACGCCCAGCTTAGTGCCTCCAAAATACCTCACTACAACTACTAAAGTATTGGTCATTTCGAAATTTTGTAGCTGTCCCAGTATTGGCATTCCTGCAGAATTGGAAGGCTCACCATCGTCGTTGACTCGGAAGTGTTCGTAGCTTTCTCCCATTTGCCAAGCATAACAAAAATGCCCTGCCTTGCTGTGCTTAGATTTCAAACTATCGATGGCCGCTTCTACCTCTGTTTCTGAAAGAATAGGAAAAGAATAAGCGAAAAACTTACTAGCCTTCTCCTTAAACAGGATTTCAGAACCAGGTCGGTTAATGGTTTTAAAAACGTCATCTTTCAAAATAAAGTTGAATTATAGATTCAGGTCACTTTGTTAGCCTTGAATGATAAAAATCGCTGGCCGCTTGTGCAGATCAATAGACATTTTCTTCCATTCTGCAGCGGTTTGTGTTTTGATAAATTCCGTAGAAAGCGTCAAATCAACTGCCACACAGATCCTAGTGGAAGCCTGTAAAGTAGAGATAAGACTGATGAGCAATTTATTGTTCCTGTAAGGCGTTTCTATAAATAATTGAGCTTGAGTATTCTCTATAGATGCCTTTTCGATTTTTTTTACAAAGTGCTTTCTCTCTTGGTTATCGATAGGTAAATACCCGTGAAAAGTGAAGTTTTGACCATTAAGACCGCTAGACATTAAGGCCAATAAAATAGAAGATGGACCTACCAAAGGAACCACTTTGATGTTTTTTTGGTGAGCCAAAGCTACCACTTGAGCTCCTGGATCTGCAACTCCAGGGCAACCAGCGTCGGAAAGCAGTCCCATATTGACGCCTTGTTCGCAGGGATCAAGGAAGTTTGGGATTTCAAGTTCTGAAGTGAATTTGTTTAATAACTGAAACTCAAGGCTAGGTTGTGATTTGGAAGGCACTACTTTTTTTATAAAATGTCTGGCAACTTTTTCATTTTCAACGATATAATGGTCAATTTCATTGATGACTTTACGAATGGACAGAGGGAGGACTTCCAAGGGCGGCAAGTCTCCAAGCCTATTAGGAATTAAATAAAGTTTACCTTTTGGAGGTGTTTTGTCCATACATCTGTAATTAATTGATCAAAAATTAAATTATGCTAATTCTGAAGCAATAACAGAACAGGATTCATCCAACATGTGATACACCTGTTCAAAACCATTAATGGAATCATGATAAGGATCTGGTACACTTTGGTTTTCGCCTGGATATATAGTATTCAGAATTAAATTGACTTTATCTTCTTCCTCTTTGTTGTCTGCCATGTTAATAACATCTTCATAATTGGATGAATCCATGACATAAATATAATCAAAGCTTTGAAAATCTTTCTTTGTAAAGGGTCTACTTTTTTGGTTGGTAATGTCCAAGCCGTATTTGGAGGCCACTTCTATAGAGCGCTGGTCTGGAAGAGAACCTTGATGGTAGGTAGAAGTCCCAGCAGAATCTATTTCGAAAATGGAAGTGTCTAGCTTAGATCTAAGGAGGCCTTCTGCCAAAGGAGATCGGCAAATGTTACCCAAGCATACCATCAGGACACGAATCATAACTGCTTAAATTTGATTTCAAGATCCTGGATGAATTTCCTGTATTGCTTATCGGATTCTTGGAGATTGGTCACGATTTTACAGGAATGCAAGACAGTAGAGTGATCTCTTTGTCCGATGTGTCTTCCAATACTAGTCAGCGACGTTTTGGTTATTTCTTTAGCAAAATACATGGCGATTTGCCTAGCCTGAACAACGTTTCGTTTTCTACTCTTGGACTGTAGCTCATCTATCTCGATATGGAAATAATCACTAACTACATTTTGAATATCATCTAGAGAAATCGGTTTCTTGTTGTTTTTGACGTAATTCTTTACGATTTGCTCTGCAAGATCGATAGTGATTTCTGTTTTGCTAAACGAGGAGTGTGCGATTAGAGATATGATAGCTCCTTCTAACTCCCGAATATTGGTGGTGATTCTTGAAGCTACATAATTTAGAATTTCATCGGCCATCTCTACACCATCATTATAAAGCTTACTCTTTATAATTTTGATACGCGTTTCATAATCTGGTTGCTCGAGTTCTGCAGAAAGTCCCCACTTGAATCTGGAGAGCAGTCTCTGCTGTATATCTTGCATATCTACAGGAGCCTTGTCACTGGTTAAAATCACTTGCTTACCGTTCTGATGCAAGTGATTGAAAATGTGAAAAAACACATCTTGCGTTCCCTTTTTACCGGAGATCAATTGGATATCATCTACAATGAGTACATCTATGACTTGATAAAAATGGATAAAATCGTTTCTGTTATTTTTGGAAACTGCATCGATATGCTGCTGCGTAAATTTATCGGCAGAAATATAAAGAACAGTTTTATCTGGAAATTTATCTTTGACTTGCAAACCTATGGCATGAGCTAAATGGGTTTTTCCCAAACCAACTCCCCCAAAAATAAGCAAAGGATTAAAAGAAGTTCCACCAGGTTTATTGGCCACCGCAAGACTTGCAGATCTCGCTAACCTATTGGAGGTTCCCTCCAGAAAATTATCGAAACTATAATTTGAGTTTAACTGAGAATCAATTTTTAAGTTACGAATGCCTGGAATGACGAACGGATTTCTTAATTCTGGATTCTTTTGGCGAGAAGGAAAATCTACAGATTGAGAGTGAACATTGGAACGTTGGGTGCTTGGTATTTTTTCTGTGAAGGGTTGTCTGTTGCCTTCAGCATTTTCCATACGAATCACGTATACCAACTTTGCTCCTTTTCCTATTTCTTTGGTCAAAGCAACTTTTAAAAGATCCACATAATGCTCTTCTAACCACTCGTAAAAAAATTTTGAAGGAACTTGAATACTTAAGGCATTGTCATTAAGCTTTACAGCATTAATAGGTTGAAACCAGGTTTTGTAGGCCTGATCTGAGATATTGTCCTTTACAAAAGTTAGACAGTTATCCCAAACCGAAATTGCTGATTTTGACATAGTTAGACTTAAAGTATCTTAATTAGTATTCTATTCTTTGCAAGATGGATTTTCTTCTTGCGAAGGACAAATATGTGAACAAACTTTTTAATAAAAAAATCGAATTTGGGTGGAAGTTTTCTTTTTTTTTACATATACTTATAGAGATGTTAAAACTTAAATTTTGAGCAAAAATAGTAAACTAATTAAGCCCATTTCTACCTCCTCTTCTATTGAAGTTAGGTATGCGGAAACCGATCAAATGGGAGTTGTGCATCATGCCAACTACCCCATTTATTTTGAACAAGCTAGAGTAGATTGGTTAAGAACAATGGGGATGCATTACCAAGAAATGGAAGATAAAGGAATTATGTTGCCCTTATCTAAATTGACTATTGATTATAAAAAACCGGCAAGATTTGGAGATATTTTAAGCGTGAAGACGATCTTAAATACACTACCCAGTGCATCGATTATTTTTGATTATGAAATCAGAAATCAAAACAATGAAATCCTTACTCTTGGTCAAACAATACTCGTTTTTGTTGATCATAAAACAAGACGACCCATGCGTTGCCCGCAAAGTATTATGGATCTTATTTTAAAAGCTATTCCGAAGGATTAATCCTTAAAATAAGCATCGACAAGAAGTTGTGCTGTTGCTGGATTGGTGGCAATAGGAATGTTATGGACATCGCAAATTCTCATTAACATCTGGACATCTGGCTCGTGAGGATGCTTACCTAAGGGATCTCTAAAAAAAAGGATCATCGATAGTTTTTTTTCCGCCGCTAAAGCTGCTATTTGGGCATCGCCACCGATGGGTCCCGAAAGTTTTTTCTCTACACTAAGGCCTGTGTTTACAACGTGAGTACCGGTGGTTCCTGTAGCTATAAGCTTAGCTTTTTTAAGTTTTTCAATATTTTTATTGATAAAATTGACCATTTCTGGCTTCTTTCCATCGTGGGCAATTATGGCTATTTTCTTCATAAATTGGGTGTATTCTTTAAACTAATTTTTTCTTCATAAATACCGTACAAGAATAATGTCCTGTATCTCCTAATCGTTCTTCTATATAATCGAAACCCGATTTTTTATATAATTTTTGAGCAGGTTCCATCGTTGGTAAAGTTTCTATATAGCACTCATTATACTGATGCTCTTTCGCAAAGTTTAAGCACACCTGCATCATTTGTTGCCCCAGGCCTCTTCCTCTTACCTGAGGATGAAAATACATTTTCTGGAGTTCGCAGATTGTACTTTCTCCATTTTCTAAAGGAGCTATACCTGCACTGCCAAGGATTTCATCTCCTTCCAGAAGTACAAAATACTCTGCTCTATCGTTCTGGTAAGTTTCGAAAAGCTGGTCCAAGGCTTTGTCTTCATAAGCTGTACCGACTTTGGGCGCACCTTGTTCTATCAAGACATAGCGTATCATTTCTGCTACTTTCGCATTGTCTTTTTGTTCTATAGGTCTAATTGATATATCAGTCATGTTTTGCTTCAGTTGAACGTGATTATTTTTAAAAAGTAATTGATCTTCCAATCTCGTTTAAAAACCACAGGCTAAATTAAGAGATTTCAAAAGTTTAAAGTGTCTCTATCTTGAAAAATTAAAGCCTAAGCCTTATAAATTCAAAAGAAAAAACAGCGAAAACTATCTTTATAAAAAGGATGATTATTTTAAGTTGAATCCATGAGTCTTTTTCTATTTTTACGCCGTGAAAACAAATGAATTTTACATCAAAAGATGCCTTGAACTAGCCGCAAATGGCCTAGGCACCACATACCCCAATCCTTTGGTAGGTTGTGTAATTGTTTATAATGAGCGCGTTATAGGCGAAGGATGGCACATTAAAGCAGGAGATGCTCATGCTGAAGTAAGGGCCATTAATTCTGTAAAAGACCAGTCTTTACTTAAAAAATCTGTCCTTTACGTGACTTTGGAGCCTTGCAATCACTATGGAAAAACGCCTCCCTGTAGTGATCTCATTATCGAAAAGAAAATTCCTAAAATTGTTATAGGAACTCTGGATCCATTTGCTAAAGTGGCAGGAATGGGAATCAAAAAATTATTGGCGGCCAAAAGAAGCGTAACCGTTGGTGTATGCGAAGAGGAGTGCGAAGAGCTAAATAAGCGATTTTTTACATTTCATAGAAAGCAAAGACCCTTTGTTATTTTAAAATGGGCTGAAACCACTCATGGTTTTATTGCTCCAACTGAACAACAGAAAGGTGATATTTTTTGGATTACCAATGCGTATTCTCAACAGCTAGTGCACAAATGGAGAAGCGAAGAGCAAGCCATTTTGGTGGGGACTCAAACTGCACTTAAGGATAATCCTAAATTGAATGTAAGACATTATGAGGGTAAAAATCCAACGCGTGTCGTGATTGATAAAGCTTTAAAATTGCCAAGCTCCTTAGCTATAAGGGATACCACCCAACCTACTATCGTATTTCATGACTATAAACTAACTAAAGCAAATCAAGACAATTTGAGTTTTGAGGCCCTCGACTTTGAAAGGAATCTACCTGAACAAATTTTGTCCAATTTATATAAAAAGGGATTTCAATCTGTAATTATAGAAGGGGGCGCCAAGACTATACAGAGTTTTATAGATCATAGACTATGGGATGAAGCTAGAGTATTTATTGGGAAAAATGAAATAAAAGATGGCCTTAAAGGACCCGTGCTAGACCAAAAACCCACAAGAACTGAATGGCTAGAAGGCGATCAACTCAATTATTTTCAAAATGATTAAAACTATTATTTTTGACTTTGGGGATGTGTTTCTTACTCTAGACAAGTCGGCTACACAAAAGCACATGGAGTCTTATGAAGTGGCTGAACTAAGCGAGGAATTAATTATGGTTAATGCTAGTTATGAAAAAGGACTGATCTCAAGTTCAGAGTTTATTCAGCAGTATATCACTTGTTTTCCTGGATTAACAAAAGAAGCTTTTATTGAGGCTTGGAATTCTATTTTAATTGAGTTCCCTTTAGAACGTTTGAAATTTTTAAAACAACTAAAAGCCTCAGGAAAATATACTCTCATTTTATTGAGTAATACCAATGCACTGCATATCGATTGGGTAAAAGCAAATATTCCAATTTATGAAGAGTTCAAGTTCTGTTTTGATCAATTTTACCTGTCTCATGAAATCCATCATCGAAAACCAAACAGAGATATTTTTGAATATGTTCTTAGTAAAAACGAGCTTTTACCCGAAGAGACCTTGTTTATAGATGATACTCAAGATCATATTTTATCTGCTGAGACATTAGGGATTCATACCTGGCATTTGCAGGCTGGAAAGGAAGAGGTCGTCGATTTATTCTCTATTAAATCTAACTTATTTTGATTGTTCTTCTCCTTAGCATTTTATCTTCTAGCGCTATTTATATCGCTTTTAAGCTCTTTGGAAAATACAAAATCACAACTCTCAACGCGCTTATAGTCAATTACTTTACTGCTTTTATTTTAGGACTTAGTCTACAAGATCAGTTATCTATAAGCGAACTTCTAGAAACGCCCCAAAAGGATTGGTTTTATGGCTCAATGGCTTTGGGAGTTATGTTTATACTGGTCTTTTCTCTCATGGTCATTACCACGCAAAAAGGGGGAATGTCTGTCGTTTCTGTAGCTAGTAAAATGAGCGTTGCTATTCCTGTACTTTTTGTAATTGTGTATTATGATGAACCTTTAGGCCCACTCAAAATTATAGGTATTTTGATGGCATTGGTGTCCGTCTATCTAGTATCGGTGAGACGACGCGATGGGTTAAGCATTGATATGAAGTTCTTTATTTTTCCGCTTTTGGTCTTTCTAGGAAGTGGTCTTATAGAAAGCAGTATTAAGTTTTTGGAAAACACTTATGTGCCAGATTCAGAAATCTCCTTATTTTCTGCCAACACTTTTTTATTTGCGTGTCTTACTGGAAGTATGGTGTTTGGATTTAGGACACTTTCGGGCAAAGCAAAATTTAGCTGGAAAGATATTTTAGGAGGGGTTTTATTGGGAATTCCCAACTATTTTTCGATCTATTTTTTCATCTTGGCCTTAAGAATCGATGGACTGGATAGCTCTAGTATTTTCATTATCAATAATGTTTCGATTGTTTTACTATCGACACTTTTAGGAATCATCTGTTTTAAAGAAAAGATAAGTCCCAAGAATTGGATAGGGATTGGCATCGCCATTTTAAGCATCCTTTTAATTACCTACGTGAACTAATTTTTTTAAGGCAAAATTGTAAAGTTCATAAAACAGAATTGCAAGGATAGTTCCCACTACACCACCAACTATAACATCGCTCGGGAAATGGACTCCTACAAAAATTCTACTTAATGAAAACAAAATAGGCCAGATAAAAATAAGACCTAGGTATCTATATTTAGATTTGAGACTTAAAAATATAAAGACGGTTGCTGCAAAGGATGTGGAAGCATGACCCGAGAAAAAACTGAAGTGGGAAGGCTCGTACAAAACTTTAATAACTTCTGAAAGCGCTTCTTCAGTATTTGGCCTGCTTCTCATTACCAAAGATTTGGTGAAATCTGTAATTAAATGAGTTAAACCTACACAGGCTAATACAAACAATAAACCTAACCCACCTTTCTTAGCTGGTGACTTATAAAAAAAGAGAGCTATAAGAAGTATGAAAAAGGGTATCCAGTGTTTTGTGTAAGTCACAAAACTCCAAAATGGATCTAATACATCAGGACTTAGGTTATTTAGAAATACCATTAATTCCCAATCCCATTTTATAGGATTGATTTCCATTAGAATCGACGTTTGATGGGACCTATAGCATCTTCAACTTCATCTTTCAATTTTGATGTTTTGGACTCCAAAGTCTTGGTATGTTCTTCTACATCTTTTTTGATGTCGAAGTCTAAATTGTGTTCCTTTTTTTGCTTGGTGATTTCAGTCTTAATCTCATCCGTTGCATGTCTGAAGGACTTCATCGTTTTACCAAAAAACCTAGCCATTTCAGGGATTTTATCCGCACCAAAAACCATTATCAAAATAAATAAGATAAAAGCTATTTCTCCGCCACTAATAAATAAAGGTAATTGAATCATACTGCAAATATACTGGTAACCAATTGAACAAAGAAATATTAAAATTTAAATCTTAGATAAAGATTTTAAAAAATGGACAATCCTGTAAGTGTAGTCAAGTCTTCCAACACCTTCATCCCTAGTGCAGAATTTCCTTTGTCATTGAGCATAGGGCTCCAAACTGTTACCGAATAATGTTGAGGATGAACGGCTACAATACCACCTCCTACTCCACTTTTTCCCGGTAAGCCTACTCGATAACTAAATTCTCCTGCTTCATCGTAAAACCCGCAGGTCTGCATAATGGCGTTAATACGCTTCACACTTTGAGGATCTATCACTTGCTCCTGACTTCTAAAATGTTTGCCTTCATTGGCATAAAGCATAAAGGCTTTTGAAAGCTGGTCGCAAGTCATCGCTAAAGAGCACTGGTAAAAATAGAAATCCAGTATATCTTCGGTGTCGTTAGTAATATTTCCAAGGGATTTCATGTAATTGACCAAAGCCTTGTTTCGGTACCCATGTTTTTTTTCACTTCTGGCAACAGACTCATCGAAGTGAATCTCCTCACTGCCGCAAAGTTTTCTCACGAATTTTAAAAGGTCTTTTTTTGGATTATCGAGAACAGTTAACAAAGCATCCGCAACCACTATAGATCCTGCATTTATAAAAGGATTACGAGGGATACCTTTTTCTCTTTCCAATTCTGTAAGTGAATTAAAAGCTGTTCCTGAAGGTTCAACGTTCACCCTTTTCCAAAGCTCCTTCCCCAGCAGTTCTTTAGCTATTGTTAAAGTGAAGACTTTTGAAATACTTTGAATGGAAAATTTTTCTTGGCTATCTCCAAATTCATAAGATGAGCCATCGTGAGCGTAGAGATAAATCCCGAATTTCAGAGGATCAACCTTAGACAATTCTGGTATATAACTAGCTACATTCCCCATAGCTGTATCGGGAATAAAATCCTTCTGAAGTCGGTCTAAAATAGCTTGATAATCCATCTAATTGAAATTTAAAATAGCATTGGAATCTATTTCGTAAGGGGGTTGGCCAGGTTCAAAAATACGAGCAGGAAGGCCACCTTCCAATGTAATTTTGGAATCTGCTACTTTTAACCAACTCCCTTCACGCAAACCTACAACTATTACAGAATTTAAATTTTGAAATTCCTTAATTCTAGTTTCACGTGTTTCCCCTTTATGGGTCGAGTTTGAGTCGGTATCCATATAATGTGGATTAATATTAAAATCAAAGAGGCCTAAAGTTTTAAATGAAGGAGGGTAAACAATAGGCATATCGTTGGTCGTTTGCATAGTGAGCCCACAAATATTACTGCCAGCACTCGTTCCTAAATAGCTAGCACCAGCATCAATAGCAGTTCTCAAAACGTTCATCAATCCAAGTTCATGTAACTGTTTTACAAGTAAAAATGTATTTCCACCTCCAACAAAAATAGCTTCAGCAGACGCAATAGCTTTTATGGGGTCTTCAAATTCGTGTAAACCTCTTACATCTTTCCCACAAGGCTTTAGGCCCTCTTTAGCCTTTTCAGTGTATTCATCGTGAGAAATGCCTCCTAGTCTGGCAAAAGGTATAAATAAAACGTCTTGAACATCGGCAAAATGAGTTTCAAGGCTTGGTAATAAATACTCTAAATAAGAGCTACCGTGAATAGTGGATGTACTTGCTATGATTGCTTGCATATGCTTTCAACAAATAATGTGTAGTAAACCGAGTTAACAAAAAAATAGTAGCAAAATTAGGATTGTGTATCTGATTTTTTAAGTAGATTGTGAAAAAATATCACATGAAACTAATCTTTACTAGCCTTTGTCTCGTTTTCATTCAAGTTTTAACTGCACAAATTAGTGATCGCGTTTATGTTGCAGGAGAAATTATAGTCCCGGTTGATGGAGAGGCTTCACAAATTGAAATCATTAATCAAAATACAGATAAAGGGACGGTTACCAATCAATACGGTCAATTTGGGATTTTAGTGAGGATAGGAGATCGTTTAAGATTTGAAGCCATTCAATATCAAAATTTTACGGTGGTTATAGATGAAAATATCATCAAAAAAAAGAAGTTGACCATCAAAATCAATGATGAGGTCAACACCTTGGATGAAGTGATAGTATCGCCTTATGATCTGGAAGGCAATATTGAGGTGGACGCCAGGAAAGTAAATACAACTTACTATAAAGCGCCTGGTGATGGTTCAAAATCAATTTTGAACGATTTTGATGGAACCCAGCCCAATATAAGAACTCAGACTATAAATGAAAGTCTTAATACCGAACAACAATTTATTAAAAACGGGTTGAATATCGCTAATATTTTCAGAACAATTTTAGCATCAAAAGAAGTTACTGAAGACCATAGGTTACCAGAAAATGTAGATGTTATGGTGAGGAAGATGTATAAAGATTCCTTTTTTAAGGAAAATCTTAATATCGATGAAGATAAAATCAACCAGTTTATTTTCTACGTCGAAGACAAAGGCCTAACTAAGAATATGCTAAAAAAAGGTAACGAATTGGACTTGATCGGGTTTTTGATTCAGAAATCTAAAGAATTTAAATCTGAAGACTAATTTGAAAGCCTACTTCTACTTCCTTTTCATCTTACCCCTACTCAGCTTTGGGCAGGAAAAATTTATAAAGGGTCAGATTTATGCAGATTCTTTGGAGACTTACCAAGTTAACATCATCAATATCACTCAGGAAATTGGCCAAGTGTCCACTCCAGAGGGGAAATATAACATTAGAGCTCAAATAGGCGATTCCATATTATTTACCTCTCTTCAACATAAAACCTACACCATAAAGGTTGAAGACAGCAATTTGAGAACTAACACTTCCATTTTCCTGGAGATGCAGGTGAACGAATTGGAAGAGGTCACTATTTTACAATATGACCTTACCAGTGACTTAAGCAAAGACATTAAACAAGTAAAGACTGACTTTATTGACCAGCGGCAGTTTGGTTTTAGAGTCCCTCGAAAATTACCTAAAGTAGAACGAGAATTACGCGCTGCTTTTTCGAGTTCTGGAGGTGTCCCTCTAGACTTTATTATTATGTCGCTCAATGGAGAAATGAAAAAACTAAACAACGCATAGAAATTGCTAATCTTAAAACTGATAAAAATAGAATCTTAAGAATTGTCCCGTCTAGTTTGATAACCGCCGACTTAAATATTCCTGAAATTTATATTGAAGACTTCGCCTACTATTGTGCGGAGGATAAGCGTACAGTTTCTATCATGGATAAAGGAGATCCATTAGCCTTAATCGATGAATTAAAGCTAAAAGCAATTGCTTATATTGCGCTCAAAAATTTTGAAGAATGAAAGTGTTATTGACTTTTTTCATTTGGTTTTCTATCTCAACAACTTCAGAGGTGCATGAATTCTACCTTAGCGTTACCGATATAAATTATGTTGCTGAAAAACAAAATCTTCAAATTATATCTAGAGTATTTACAGATGATTTTGAAGATGTTCTCAATAAACGATATCAAAAAGATTTTAAACTTATTCCCTCTTTAGAAGTCAAAGAAACTGAAGTCTACATTGAAAGATATATCAATGATAAACTTTTTATAGAATCTAAGGGTGATATTTTGACCCTGAAGTATTTAGGAAAGAAATACGAGGATGACATGGTTTATTTATATATTGAAATTGAAAATATAGATAAGCTTAACTCCATAACTATTGAAAATTTAATTTTGACAGATTTGTTTGAGGAGCAAAAAAATATGATTCATTTCAAATCTGGAGAGTTTAAAAAAAGTTTTATTTTAGAAAAAAAACTCTCAAAACGAACGATAACATTTTAACCCTAGTTTAATTTAAGTATAATAATACAGTACATTATGAATAGAATTAAATATGCATCGCTTTTTTTAGCGGTTTTATCCATCACCTTTTCAGGCTTTTCTCAAGAAGAAAAAGTGGAAGAAAAACAAGAAGGACATACCAACCAAAACAAATTCAGACAACTTTACGATGAATTTGCAACGCCAAATGTCTATAGAACGGCTTCTGGTGCTCCAGGTCATCAGTATTATCAAAATACTGCAGATTATGAGATGGACATTACCTTAGATGATGAGAATACTATGCTCTACGGAAAGGAGACCATTACTTATACCAACAATTCTCCTGATGCCTTAGAGTATTTATGGGTCATGCTAGACCAAAACATAAGAGCTAAAGACAGCCCAGCTAAAGAGCGTAACAGTAGTGAATTTGCTCCTGTAACTCCTGCGCCAAGCTTTGTGAACTCTCACATGAAAGCAGATTTTGATGGTGGGTTTAATATCAAAAAAGTTCATAAGGATGGCCAACCTCTTCCTCATACCATTAATTTTACGATGATGAGAGTAGAAATGCCAGAACCACTTATGCCAGGTAAATCTTTTGAATTTTCAATAGAGTGGGATTATTTAATTAATAACCACACGATAAACAGTGGACGTTCTGGATACGAATATTTTGAAGAAGACGATAACAGAGCTTATGTTATAGCTCAATTTTTCCCAAGAATGGCCGTATACAATGACAAAGAAGGGTGGCAAAACTACCAATTTTGGGGAAGTGGAGAATTTGCTTTACCATTTGGTAATTATGAGGTAAATATAACTGTTCCAGAAGATCACATATTGGATGGTACCGGAAAACTTCAGAATAGAAAAGAAGTATTTAGCAAAACTATGCTGGATCGATATGAACAAGCAAAAACCTCTTTCGACAAACCTGTTGTTATTGTTACAGAAGAAGAAGCCGTTGCTAACGAAAAAATGAATGCCACTGAAACTAAAACTTGGGAGTTTAAAGCCGAAATGGTAAGAGACTTTGGTTTTGCTACCTCAAGAAAATTTATTTGGGACATGATGGCTGTTAAGGTTGGCGATAAAGATGTTATGGCTGTTTCCCTTTATCCTAAAGAAGGGAATCCCTTATGGGAAGAATGGTCGACTCGCGCAGTAGCTAGTACATTGGAAACCTACAGCAACTATACCTTTGAGTATCCTTATCACAAAGCAATTTCTGTTCATGCGAAAAGCCAAGGAATGGAATATCCAATGATTTGTTGGAACTACGGGAGACCCGATGAAAATGGGTTTATCTCAGATCGTACGAAATTCGGAATGGTAAGTGTGATTATTCATGAAATTGGACACAACTTTTTTCCTATGATCGTCAACAGTGACGAAAGACAATGGGGATGGATGGATGAAGGTCTTAACACTTTTATGCAGTATTTATCTGAGCAAGAATTTGCAAAAACCTACCCTGCTATATTATCTGGAAACGAAGAAATTTACGAAAAATACCCATCAAGACGTGGTGAGCCTTCTAAAATGGTTAATTACATGAAAGGAAATCAAGAGTATATCTCTCCAATCATGACCAATCCAGAACAAGTTTACCAATTAGGAAATAATGCATACGGGAAACCAGCAACAGCTCTTAATATTTTGAGAGAGACCGTTATGGGTCATGAGCTTTTCGATTATTCTTTTAAAACTTTTGCACAACGTTGGATGTTTAAACACCCAACTCCAGAGGACTTTTTCAGAACTATGGAAGATGCTTCTGCCGTTGACTTAGATTGGTATTGGAGAGGATGGTTTTACACTACAGATTATGTAGATATTGGCATCGATGATGTTAAAAACTACTTTATTACAAGCAATCCTACTACAGAAGGTAAAGCTTTACTAAGTAGATATGGTATAGATGATCCAGCAAATGATTCAAGAACTAAAGATGCGGTTTATCTGTTGACAGAAGATAGTGAGGATTTTGAAGCAGCTATGAAAAATGGGGATCCTTTAGATCAAGCTCCAAAATTAAGAGAATACCTTATGGATAACTTCACCCAACAAGAGATTGATGTGATGAAGCAGCCTAAGCATATTTATGAAGTGACTTTCAATAAACCAGGTGGCTTAGTGATGCCGATTATTGTAGAATTTCAATATGCCGATGGAACTTCAGAAGTTATTAAATATCCTGTTCAAGTCTGGAGAAAAAACGATTCTGAAGTGAAAAAAGCTATTTTTTCTGAAAAGGAAATCGTAAAAATGACTGTTGATCCAAATGCAGAAACGGCAGATGTAGACACTACTAATAATGTTTGGCCAAGAGAAAATACAAGTAGCGAATTTGAATCCTTTAAAGAAGGAAATTAATAAAAGATAAGTAGTTAGATTTAAACGTCGATGAGATTTCATCGGCGTTTTTTATTTTATAAATTTCAAAGCTTTAGGTAAAACATCAATTTGAATCTTATCGAATTGATCAATAATTTCACCATCAATTTGAAGTAGATTCGGCTTACGAAGTTTTATCTGAGCAGATTTGGCTTGAATAATTTCAAAATTTTGAATTTCATAATCCTCATCAAATTTCGAATAGGTAGCTTTAATGAGGTCTGAAAAATCAACTGCCTCTATGATAACCAATTCAAACAAACCATCATTCATCTTTCCAATGGTATTCAAGGCAATGCCAGTCCCAAACTTTCTACCATTACAGATGGCAAGCATGACTCCTTTTCGTTCGTAGGTATTTTTTTCGGTTTCAATTTCAAATTCGAAACCCTTGAGGTTTTTAAATTCAGACCAAAAATGCTTGGCGTAGGTCAATAGACCACGACTTTTATCTTTTTCGTAATTCCAAACCAAATTTGCATTCGCACCAAGGTCACCGATATGAAGCAGTAAATGCTTTTGATTCAACAGAAGCAAATCAACTTCAAAGTAGTTTTCTGAAGCTAAATAATTTTCGAAGAGCTGCTTAGGAGAGTCAATTAAGTCGAATTCTTCAGCCATTCCATTAGCTGAACCCATAGGTATAAAACCAATTAGCGAACTTTCCGATCTAAAAATATCCAAAAACATATTTAAAGTTCCATCTCCGCCAACAACAATTACTTTACGAGGGCTTTTAGTCTTAATCAACTGCTCTACTTCCTTGAAATCAGCTTTTCCCGTTGTTTTATAAACGTGATTGTCAAGTTTGTTTTGAGACATTAATCGCCCAGCAAACTCCAAAAAGCTCGACTTATTTTTATCCCCAGAGATAGGATTAACGATTAATAGAACATCCATGTTTACAAATTGAGTAATAGCTTAAGGCTTTCGATTTCAAGATCTATATCATCCTCGTCTTGAAAGTAAGTACAAGGCACTCCTGTTTGCTTTAAAGCTTCCCATTTTTTGGTCTGAACATCATCTACGGAAAAACCGGTTTGTCTTATAAATACCTTTGAAATCTGAGGCCTAAATGTATGCACAATTTGAGTATAAATGTCGATATCCTTTTGGGTATCATCTCCAATTAATATAAAGGTCTTATCTGGTAAATTGGTAAGCAACTGATGCAGAAATTGAAGTTTATGATTTCCTTTTTTAGGCTTAAATAAAGATTTGAATTTTAGATAGGGAGTCAAAAATAAAGCCCCGTTTGGAATTTCATTGAATCTGAAAATCGAGGTAATCAATCCAAATAAGTTGCTCTCACTTTTAGAGAGGTAGGATATTCTGAATTGGTTCTCATCAAGAAAATCTAAAAGCGAATTACTAAATAAGACTTTTTTTCTTCGCTTGGGTCTTTTAAAAAGAATGGTGTAGATTCTTTTAAGAGCAGAGGCAGTGTGAGAATGTATCACGGTATCATCAATATCAGAAACCACCTCGATGGATGTTTCCAAATTTTTAAAATACACAGGATGAAACTGCTGAATAGCTAGCTCATTATGGGTGTGGTCGTATAGTTTAAAATCACCCAGATTTTGGACAGGAAGTATTTCAAAAAAATAGCCTCGTTTTGAGGTCATAATTTCAAAAGATTTCGACTGAGTTTCGAGAGTGATGAATTTGCTTTTGTAAAGCTTTTTTTGATAGGATGTTATAACATTCCAAAAATTCCTCAAAATGGATTTAGGCTGTTTATCAATAGAGGTTTCATGCTTCAACACAGTTCCTGTAACGAGCATATTGTTTTTCATTTCAACAATAGTAAGGTGCCAGATAAATGCCATTTTATCCCTTTTTAGTTTGAGCTTTCAATCTAAAGAGAAGAAAAATCCCTCCAATAAAAAACAAAATTAGAAAAAGTATAGCATTTCTTATACTTCCGGTAATTTGAGCTATGAACCCATACAAAAACATCCCTATCACTATACCCACTTTTTCAGTCACTTCATAAAAACTAAAAAAGGAGGCGGTATCTTTTTCATCATCTGGAATATACTTTGAGAACGTAGATCTTGATAAAGACTGTATGGCTCCCATCACCAAGCCAACAAAAAAGGCAGTAATATAAAACTGCATGGGCTGAGTAATAAAGAACGCATAGACACAAATCCCAATCCAAATGGTATTAATCCAAATTAGTAGGTTGATGTTTCCGTAGGATTCAGCAAGCCGAGAGGCAGCGTTAGCTCCTACTATAGCAACTAATTGGATTAGGAGTATACTCACAATAAGACCCGTGGTAGATTCTCCTTTTGGCCATTGAATTTCCCCAACACCGAAGTAGGTTGCAATCAACATTATAGTTTGCACAGCCATACTATAAACAAAAAAGGCCTTTAAATAAGATTCAACAGCATAAGAAGTCTTAATTTTAGAATAGGTGGTTTTTAATTCTCGGAAGCCATTCAGCAGTAAGTCTTTTGTTTTGATCTTCCCCTTACGATTGCCTTTTGGCAAGTATGCATAGGTATATTGGCTGAAAGCAATCCACCAAACCCCTGTCAAGATAAATGAAATTCGGGTAGGAAGTGATTCGCTGACGAATCCAAATCTACTATGAAATAAAATTAGAATTAAACAGCAAACCAAAAGAATTACGCTACCCATATACCCTAGAGTATACCCTTTTGCTGAAGCTTTATCTTGCTGGTCCTTTTGAGCAATATCCGGCAAGTAAGAATTGTAAAAAACAATGCTTCCCCAAAAGCCTATGAGTCCAAAAAAGTAGCACAAAAGTCCAAACCATAAATTTTCTAGAGAAAACCAAAATAATCCTATACAGGAAATTGCTCCTAGGTAATTGAAGAATTTCATGAAGTTTTTCTTATTCCCTATATAATCTGAAATCCCTCCCAGTAATGGGCTTATGATGGAGATCACAACAAAGGCTAAAGCCGTTACATAACTTATTAGGGCATCATTATTAAAATCAAAACCAAGAAAGTTAACGGTATCGCTAATCACGAGACCTTCATCATCTTTTAGGATAGTAAGCGCCCCGTAATAAATTGGAAAAATGGCTGAGCTAATCACAAGAGGGTAAACCGAATTTGCCCAATCATAAAACGCCCAGGCGTTAATTAGCTTCTTATGGCCTTTAGGAAGCGTTTTCTGTCCCAAGATTTAGTTTTGAAATGAAGTCACCCCAAATTTTGCTGCTTCTGCTTTAGCTTCAGCAGACCATTTTTGAAGATTGTTGATTCGTTCATCGGTAGAGGGGTGTGTGCTCAAAAATTGAGGTGGACCCGCTCCTCCAGAATATTCTTTCATTCGTTTCCATAGTTTTGCTGCTTCATCTGGGTCATAGCCAGCAATGGCCATCAATTTTATCCCAATCTTATCAGCTTCGGTTTCGTGATTTCTACTGAAAGGTAGCATGATCCCAATTTGAGAGCCGATACCATATGCAGTAGTAAACAACTCCTGGGTTTGCTGATCTTCATTACCTAAAGCGATTGATCCAACAGCACCGACTGTTTGTTGAATTTGACCAGCACTCATCCGTTGTTGACCATGATTGGCTAAAGCATGAGCGACTTCATGCCCCATAATAGTTGCGACTCCAGCTTCGTTTTTAGCAATGGGTAAAATTCCTGTATAAAAAACAATTTTACCTCCGGGCATAGCCCATGCATTCACTTGGTCATCTTCTATAAGATTAAATTCCCATTTGTAATTATCTGTATAGTCTGGATATCCGTTTTTTATTAACCAACGCTCAGAGGCATTGGCTATTCTTAATCCAACACGCTGGATCATTTGAGCCTGATCTCCTTCCTTTATGACTTTACTTTCCTCCAAAACTTGATTGTATTGCTTGAAAGACATTGGTATAATTTGCGAATTAGGAACCAGTGCTAATGTGCTTTTACCCGTAAATGGATTTTGACCACAACCAAAAATAAATAGGATCAATAAAAAACTGGTACAGAATTTGAACTTAGACATATTATTAATTTTTATCAAAACTAATCATAAAATTGAACTTCTAATGTGATTGATTTGTGAAAGTTGATGGATGTTGTCATAGAAGTTTTAATTTTAAACAAAAAACACATGATGAAGAATGTATGGATTATAGTAGTGTTATTCGGTTTGATCTCTTGTAAGTCTGAAGCACAGCAAGAAGAGCAAAAAACCATGGATTATAAAGTCCAAAAAACAGAAAGTGAATGGAAAGCTGAACTTACCCAAGAAGAATTTAATATCTTAAGAGAAGCGGGGACAGAAAGACCTTTTTCTAGCCCACTCAATGACGTTAAGGAATCGGGTACTTTTGTTTGTGCTGCTTGTGGAAACGAACTTTACGAGACTAAACACAAATTTATGAGTGGAACAGGTTGGCCAAGTTTTGACCGTGCTGTTGATGGAAGTTTAGCTATGAGCTCAGACAGGAAGTTAGGCTATGAAAGATCTGAGTTACTCTGTGGAGATTGCGGAGGACATCTTGGACACCTTTTTGATGATGGCCCAAGAGAAACCACTGGCAAAAGGCACTGCATAAACGGTGTGGCTTTAAAATTTATTCCTAAACAATAATAATATGGCAGATTCAAATCAAATATCAGAAGAACAATGGAAAGAAAAACTCTCTGAAAAAGAATTCCATGTCTTAAGAGAAAAAGGCACGGAACCTCCTCACTCTGGGAAGTACAACACCCACTTTGAAGAAGGAAAGTACAAATGCAGAGGCTGTGGTGAATTGCTTTTTGATAGTCAATCCAAATTCGAGAGTAATTGTGGCTGGCCAAGTTTCGACAGTTCTGTAGAAGGCTCTATAGAATATAAAAAGGATACCAATTTTGGGATGCAACGCATAGAAATTTTATGTTCCAATTGCGGCGGCCACATTGGTCACATTTTTGACGATGGTCCTACAGAAAGTGGAAAACGCTATTGCGTGAATTCACTAAGCATTGACTTTAAAAACAAATAAGATGAAGAAAATTAGCTATTTATTGATTGTATTATTGAGCCTTATCGCCTGTGAAGGGGACAGAGGGCCTCAAGGACCTCAAGGTATCGATGGAGGTGTTATTCTAGGTAATGTGTATGAAATAAACCGAGACCTTCTACCTCAAAACAATTACTCTACCGTTTTTGAATTTCCCTTGGATATAGAAGTTTTTGAAAGTGATGTCGTCCTTGTTTATCTTCTTGAGGAGGTTGTTAATGATGAAGGAGGTCCTGCAAGTGTATGGACGCCCCTTCCACAAAGCTTCTTTTTCGATGATGGCAATCAGGTGGTGTACACCTATAATCATACTTACTTTGATGTTAATATTTTTTTAGATGGTAATGTAAATTTAGATACTGTGCCAGATGAGTTCATTTTCAATAAGACGTTTAGAATAGCTATTATTCCTGCAGAATTTGCAGAAAACAATCCGAATTTAAATAGTTACGAGTCTGTTATGCAAACCATGCCAGATGCTAAAATCATTAAAATAGACTAATTTTCAATTAAAAATTGATAAAGACCTTGGTAGCACAAGGTCTTTATCGTTTTTGTATTAACCAACTTACGTTAATACTCTTCAAATAAAGCAGTCCCATTTAAAATATAATTTTAATTTTACGCTTCAAATAAAAATATTATGAGTGATAAATCAGGAAAAGTTCAAGACCTTATAGATAAAAAGTTTTTAGAAGAACGCAAAGTGTTTTTGAATGGCCAAGTCGACGGCAAAAGCGCCAAACATATTATTGATAGATTGATGTATCTTGATATGGAAAGCAATGATGAAATCCAATTTTACATTAACAGCCCAGGTGGATATGTAACCGATGGGTTTGCTATCTACGATACCATGAAAGGATTGAAAAGTCCAGTTTCTACAATTTGCTGTGGCTTAGCGGCTTCCATGGGTTCTATTTTAATGTCTGGTGGTGAAAAAGGCAAACGTTTTATCCAGCCGCATGCCAAAATAATGATTCACCAACCTATGGGTGGTGCTCAAGGCCAGGCTTCCAATATTGAAATCCAGGCTAAGGAAATTCTAAAAATAAAGGAGCTAAGTGCGCAGATTCTTGCTGACAATTGTGGACAGGACTTAGACAAAGTAATGAAAGATTTCAAGAGAGATCACTGGATGGACGCTCAGGAATCTTTGGACTACGGGATTGTTGATGGTATATTGTCGTAAATTTTGAAGTTGTCTATACAATATATCTCTGCCAGAGAGACCTTAGAGTTAAGGCAAAACGTTTTAAGACCTAGTAAACCTCAAAGCTCCTGTATTTGGAAAGGAGATAATTCAAAAAGCACCATGCATATTGGTGCTTTTGTAGATTCCAAATGCATAGGAATCCTCAGTCTATTTGAAACGAATACCGATGAATTGCCTGAGACCAAACATTACCAACTAAGAGGAATGGCAGTCGATTTAGATTACAGAGGTAAGGGTATTGGAAACCAATTAGTAGATTTTTCTGAACACGAACTTAAAACTCTGGAGATTCCAGTTTTATGGTGCAATGCTAGAATTTCCGCTAAGGATTTTTACTCAAAACTCGGCTTTAAAGTTATTTCCAAGGAATTTATGATTCCAGATGTTGGGCCTCATTATAAAATGTCCAAAAGTTTGACCTAAAATGAACCGAAAAAGATTTCTGTATATCTCCACTTTGTCTGGAATTGGATTCCAATTTCCTTTTCAAGCTTTCTTTAAGAAACCTACCGAATTTCAAAACATAAGCATTGAGCAAGTTTTAGGATTGGATACCTCCCATTTAGTACCCTCACCGATTTTATTGGAAAAAAAAACCTATAAGTCTTTTTCGAAAATGCAATCTGCAGCTCTCAAGGATGACATCCATCTTCAGATTGTATCTGGATATAGAAGCTTTTTACAACAGAAACAAATTTGGGAGAGTAAATATAAGCAGCTTCTTAACACCCACTCTAGTACTGAAGCTATTTCAGAAATTATCACCTACTCTTCCATTCCAGGGACTTCTCGACACCATTGGGGTACAGATATAGATATCATTGACCAATCGGTTCAGCTTCCTAAAGGAGATATTCTCTTGGAAAAACACTACCATGGAACAGGAGTATTTTCAAATTTAAAGGTGTGGATGGAGCGCTATGGGAGTGATTTTGGATTTGAGCTTGTGTATACCGATGATAAGACTCGAACCGGTTTTTTATATGAACCTTGGCATTACTCCTTCTCCCCAACATCGAAGGATTTTCTTAGCCTCCAGATGGAAGAAAGCTTTCAGACATCTTGGGAAAAGTTGAGTTTTGATGGAAAATCGAAGATGACTCCAGAATTCATAGCCTCTTATTTTAAAAACTATGCTTTAGGTATCAGTACTTTTTTAATGCCATCTTAAACTCTCTTTACTATCTATCAATAATTCTTATTTTAGCAGAAAATACGATTAAAATGGGCAAAAAAGTCATATTAACAATATTAGACGGCTGGGGGATTTCCCCTTCCAAAGAGATCTCTGCTGTAGATAAAGCTAATACACCCTTCATGGATAGCCTCTACAAGCAGTATCCTCATGCTACTTTGAGAACAGATGGACTAAATGTAGGTTTGCCTGAAGGACAAATGGGGAATTCTGAAGTGGGACATATGAATCTTGGAGCTGGACGTGTGGTTTATCAAGACTTGGTAAAAATCAACATGGCTGTAGAAAAGGATACGCTTAAAAATGAACCTGTGCTTGAACAAGCTTTTGATTACGCCAAAAAAAAGGATAAAGCCGTTCATTTTCTGGGCCTTGTAAGCGATGGAGGTGTTCATTCACATGTCAGCCATTTAAAAGGTTTGGTCTCTGCAGCAGAAGAGTTTGGTATTTCTAAAAAATATGTACATGCGTTTACAGACGGTAGAGACGTCGATCCACATTCTGGAAAAGGATTTATAGAAGATTTGCTTCCACATTTTAAAAAAACAAATACTCACTTAGCGTCTATAATTGGCAGATACTATGCGATGGATAGGGACAAGCGCTGGGAAAGAGTCGAAAAGGCTTACGACCTAATTGTTAAAGGGGAAGCTGAAGCCTACACTGAAAATCCTTTGGAAGCACTTCAAAAAAGTTATGATGATGGAGTCTCGGATGAATTCATCAAACCTATTTCTATAACCAAAAACGATGAACCTGTTGCAAAGATAAATGAAGGTGATGTTGTGATCTTTTTCAACTTTAGAACAGACCGTGGACGCCAATTGACTCAAGCCTTAAGTCAAGAGGATTTTAAACAATATGACATGAAGTCCATACCCTTGTATTTCGTCACAATGACAAAATACGACGATACCTTTAAAAATATAAACGTTGTTTTCAAAAAAGACAACATCAAAGCCACTTTAGGAGAAGTTTTGGAGTATACCGGAAAATCTCAAATAAGAGCTGCAGAAACAGAGAAGTATCCTCACGTTACTTTTTTCTTTTCCGGAGGCAGAGAAGACCCCTTTAGAGACGAAAGACGAATTATGGTCAATTCTCCGAAAGTAGCTACTTATGACTTACAACCCGAAATGAGTGCCTACCAATTAAAAGATAAGATCGTCAAAGAAATTTCTGAACAAAGCGCAGATTTTATATGTTTAAATTTCGCCAATCCAGACATGGTTGGACACACAGGAGATTTTGACGCCGCTGTAAAAGCCTGCGAAACCGTTGACGAATGCCTGAAAGAGGTTGTGACTGCTGCAAAAGAAGAAGACTATTCCGTCATTGTTATCGCCGACCACGGGAATAGCGAAACTATGGTGAATCCAGATGGCTCCCCAAACACAGCGCATACCACCAACCCTGTTCCTTTCATCTTGGTTGATAGTGATATCACCTCGATCAAAGACGGCATCTTAGGAGATATTGCTCCTACAATTCTTGACCTTATGGATATCGAAAAACCAGAATTAATGACTCAACATTCATTGCTTTCATGAAAAATATCAAGTACTTTTTAATTATAATCGTTTTGATAATTACTTCCTGTAATTTTATGCCATCTGAATCGAAACAGGAGGCTGACCTCCAAAATTTTAAATTAATGTTAGGTGAATTTGATTTAAAAGAGTTGAAAACGACCAAAAATGCAGTTTGGTTCAACACGACTTATGAAGAATACTCCGCAAATCCTGAAATTTTGAAAAAACTTTCTGCTGAAGTGAAAAAAGAAAACTTTAACATAGAGGTCTACATGGGTACGTGGTGTCCCGATAGTCAAAGAGAGGTCCCTCATTTAATCAAGATTTTAGATCAGATTAATTTTAACAGGGATAACTTGAGGTTAGTAGCTGTAGATTCAAACAAAGTAGTGACCAGCCTATCAGAAGTAGAACGAAAAAGTTTAAACATCATCAATGTCCCAACTATAATTGTTTATGATGACAATGGTGATGAACTAAACAGATATGTAGAATTTGCTCAAGAATCTCTTGAAGAGGACCTATTGAAAATTCTATCTAGAGAAGATTACAAACACATCTATGACTTTTAATTGAGTTTTATGATTTCATCCAAACAACCTGTCCTTGCTATCGACTTTGATGGCACTATCGTAGATAACAAATATCCTGCTATAGGTAAGCCTAAGCTATTCGCTTTTGAAACCCTGAAAAAGCTTCAGAAAAAAGGCTTTGTTCTTATTTTATGGACCTATAGAAGCGGAAGGAGCCTTCAGGAAGCCGTGGAGTTTTGCAGACAAGGGGGGATAGAATTTTATGCAGTTAATAAAAGTTATCCAGAAGAAGATTATTCTGAAGACATTAGCCGAAAAATAAACGCAGATGTTTTTATAGACGATAGAAATGTTGGTGGATTTATAGGATGGGGAGCAATATATAGAGAGTTATTAGGCGAAGATGAAGAGCTGAGACACTTAAAATCTAAGAAGAAAGGTTTTTTTGAATCTATTTTTAAAAAAGATAAATGATTATAACAAAGACAAAAGAGGAGATCAAGCTTATGCACGAGAGTGCACAAATCGTGTCAAAAACCCTAGGAATGCTTGCAAAGGAAGTGAAACCTGGAGTTACAACCCTTCACCTCGATAAACTTGCAGAAGAATTTATAAGAGATCATGGAGCTATTCCTGGTTTTTTGGGCATGTATGACTTCCCAAACACACTTTGCATGAGCCCAAACGCACAAGTTGTGCACGGTATTCCAAATACAAAAGCTTTAAACGAAGGAGATATTATTTCTATTGATTGCGGGGCTGTGAAAAATGAATACTATGGCGACCATGCCTATACTTTTGAAGTTGGAGATGTTTCTGAGGACATAAAAAAATTAATTCGGGTTACTAAAGAATCACTTTACAAAGGTATTGAACAGTTTGTCAGTGGAAATCGCGTGGGTGATGTAGGTTATGCTATCCAAAAACATACTGAGAAGCATGGCTATGGAGTCGTTAGAGAGTTGGTAGGCCATGGCTTAGGAAAAACAATGCATGAGGACCCCCAAATGCCTAATTATGGTAAAAGAGGCCGAGGTAAGAAATTTGTAGAGGGAATGACCGTGGCTATAGAACCTATGATCAATATGGGAACCAAACGGATTAAACAACTGCCAGATGGATGGACTATACTAACCGCAGATGGTTTACCAAGTATTCATTTCGAACATGATGTGGCTTTAGTCGATGGTGAACCTAGATTACTTTCTACATTTGATTATGTTCATGAAGCATTAGGTATAACTACCCAAGAAGAAAATCCTTTTCGACTTGACCTAGCTCTACTCTAGGTTTTTAAGCCTTAGACTAGACAAATCATAAAGAAATTTGGAGCTTGAAGTGGCTTCCAATTAATTTTTTTGAAAAATTGTTTAACTTTTAACTTGATTTTTTAAACAAAGTACATCAATATTCAATATTTTTGGATATTGTTATACAAAACCATGGGAAACATTAAACAAAATTTCAGCATTAAAGATTTAGAATCGTTGAGCGGTATCAAAGCTCACACCATACGGATGTGGGAGAAAAGATACGGTGTTTTAGAGCCTGAACGCACAGAAACCAATATCAGAAATTATGGAGTCACCGGACTTCAGAAGATATTGAATATTGCGTTTTTAAATGAAAATGGATATAAAATATCGAGAATTTCAAAACTTGATGATGAAGAAATCTCTAATCTTGTTCAAAGCATTACGACTAGTAAAAGTAATTATGGTCGAGCATTAAAATCAATGAAGGTGGCAATGATGAATTTCGATCAGCCATTATTCTTGAGAACTTATGAGAATTTACTCATCAACAAAACGTTTTCTGAAATTTATGAGGATGTTTTTATCCCTTTGATGATTGAGACTGGTATGCTTTGGCAAGCAGGTACAATTACCCCTGCACACGAGCAGTTCATCTCCAATCTTGTCAAACAAAAACTTTTTATCAATATTGAAAAACTTCAAAAAGAGAATGCCTCAAAAACCGATAAGGTATTTATCCTTTTTCTGCCCGATGAAGAAATTCACGATATTGGTTTATACTACGCCAACTATGAGATTTTATCGCATGGTTACAAAGTAATATTTTTGGGTCAGAGCTTACCTATGCAAGATTTAACTTATCTTTCCACGCTCTACGATAATCCTATTTTTGTGAGTTACCTTACTGTAAAACCAGATCATTTAGAACAATATCTGATAGATTTTAAAGAACACATTTGTCCTGATGGACGTTGTGAATACTGGTTACTCGGTCGTAAGTCTATTGAACTTATAGAAAATAATACTAAACTCCCTGAAGGTATCAGAGCATTTAGAGATATCTCAGAATTAACATTAAACTTATAATATGAGTAAATCGATTGCAGTCATTGGATCTGGCTTTTCGTCCCTAGCTGCCGCTTGCTATTTGGCAAAAAATGGGCATGAGGTTCAACTTTTTGAAAAAAATGATAGCTTGGGTGGTAGAGCCCGTCGTTTTAAAGAAAAAGGATTTACTTTTGACATGGGTCCTTCTTGGTATTGGATGCCTGATGTTTTTGAAAGATTTTTTGCAGATTTTGATAAAAAACCATCCGACTATTATGAATTGGATAAGCTCGATCCAGGTTACCAAGTCATTTTTGAAGGAGGAGAAACTATCGAAATTGGAGATAGTTTAGATAAGATTTATAAAATCTTCGACCAAGAAGAAGAAAATGGCGCCAAGAAACTAAAGAAGTTTATAGACCATGCTCGTAAAAATTACGACATCGCTATTAAAGATTTAGTCTATAAACCAGGTGTTTCTCCACTTGAGTTGGTGACCCCAAAAACAGTGACCAAACTTGGAGAATTTTTTAGCACCGTCGATAAGGATGTGGAAAAGGTTTTTAAAAACGAAAAGCTAAAACAGATTCTAAAGTTCCCCGTATTATTTTTAGGAGCTAAGCCAAGTGAAACGCCTTCTTTTTATAATTTCATGAATTATGCAGATTTTGGTTTAGGGACATGGCATCCCAAAGGAGGATTCCATGAAGTCATTGCTGCTATTGCAAATTTGGCAAAATCTCTTGGAGTAGAATTACACACCAATGCCAACATCGAAAAAATTAATGTTGAAAATCATACTGCCAAAAGCTTGAAGGTGAATGGTGAGATTAAAACCTTTGATATCATTTTATCCGGGGCAGATTATCACCATACAGAAACCCTTCTAGACGAAAAGCATCGTCAATATTCAGAATCCTACTGGGATAAAAAAGTCTTTGCGCCTTCCTCTTTATTGTTTTATTTAGGTTTCGATAAGAAATTGGAAAACGTCAAGCATCACAATTTGTTTTTTGATGTGGACTTCGAGGCACATGCCCAAGATATTTATACCACACCCCAGTGGCCTAAAGATCCATTGTTCTACGCTAATTTCACGTCTATAACAGATCCTGGAACAGCACCTAAAGACCAAGAAAATGGGTTCTTTTTAGTCCCTATTGCCCCAGGAATTGAAGACACAGAGGAATTGAGGGAGGAATATTTTAACAAAATTATTACAAGGTTTGAAACGCTAACAAATCAAAGTGTTAGAAAAAATATTATATTTAAAAAATCCTTTTGTGTAAATGATTTTGTTGAAGATTACAATTCGTATAAAGGCAATGCTTATGGAATGGCAAATACTTTATTACAAACGGCTTTTTTGAGACCAAAATTAAAAAGCAAGAAAGTGAAGAATCTATTTTTTACAGGACAACTTACTGTCCCTGGACCTGGTGTTCCACCCGCATTAATTTCGGGTAAATTGGTGTCCGAATTAATTGAGAAAAATTAAAGTAATGAAATCATTGTTTGACACCGTATCGAGAGAATGTAGCAAGATGGTCACCCATTCTTACAGCACCTCTTTTTCTATTGCCACTAAACTCTTAGCCCCGTCTATTCGGCAAGATATTTACAATATTTATGGGTTTGTAAGATTTGCAGACGAAATCGTAGATACTTTTCATGACTACGATAAGTCTATTTTATTTAAAAGGTTTCAGGAAGATATGTACAATGCCGTTGAGCATAAAATAAGTTTAAATCCAATATTAAACAGCTTTCAAGAAACCGTTCATAAATATAATATAGATGCTCATCTTTACGAATCCTTTATGGATAGTATGGAAAAAGATTTGCATAAATCCAATTATCTTACCCAAGAGGAATATGAAGCTTACATCTATGGAAGCGCAGACGTTGTTGGATTGATGTGTTTGAAAGTATTTGTAAAAGGCGATCTTGAAATGTATGAAAATCTCAAAGAAGATGCGATGAGATTGGGTTCTGCGTTTCAAAAAGTGAATTTTCTAAGAGATTTAAAAGCAGATTGTGAAGATTTAGAAAGATCGTATTTTCCTGATGCAGACTTAAACCGTCTGGATGAAACTACAAAAGCTTCTATCATTTCAGAGATAGATGCAGATTTTCAAGCAGGCTTAAGAGGGATTTCAATGTTACCTGTAGAGGCTAAACTTGGAGTTTATACCGCTTATATTTATTATTCGAAATTACTTCAGAAGTTAAAAAATACACCTTCGCTTGAAATTAAAAACAGGCGAATAAGAGTACCTAACTACCAAAAGGCTAGTTTACTAGCAAAATCTTACATTTCATGTAGGTTTAATTTAGTTTAAGATTATGGAGATATTGATTTGGATAGTTGTTTTTATAACAACCTTTTTGTTAATGGAATTTATGGCGTGGTTTACCCACAAATACGTCATGCATGGTTTTTTATGGATGTTACACAAAGATCACCATCTTAAAGACCATAAGAGTTGGTGGGAACGCAACGATTTATTCTTTGTGTTTTACGCTGTTGTAAGCATGTACTTTTTTATGATCGCACAATTTCAATTTGCGGTTGCTATTGGAGCAGGGATTGCAGGCTACGGCCTAGCTTATTTTCTTGTTCACGATATCTTTATTCACCAACGGTTCAAATTATTCAGAAAAGCAGATCACTGGTATGCTAAAGGTATACGCCGTGCCCATAAAATTCACCATAAACATTTGGGGAAAGAAGAAAGTGAATGTTTTGGAATGCTTATTCCACCTCTACGGTTCCTCAAAAACAAAAAGTAAATGAAGTCAAATGCTGCCATTATAGGTTCTGGTATAGCTGGAATCGCTTCTGCTTTGCGCTTAAAAGCTAAGGGTTATGAGGTCGATATATTTGAGCAAAATGACTATACAGGAGGCAAACTTCATAGTATCACCAGAGGAAAATATCGCTTCGATTACGGTCCTTCTCTATTTACGATGCCTCACCTTGTAGATGAATTGTTTGGATTGTTCGATATCGATCCCAAAGACTACTTTCAATACAAAAGAAAAGAGACCATCTGTAATTACTTCTGGGAGGATGGAAAACGCTTTCAAGTGAATGCGGATACCAAAACCTTTATCAAAGAAGCTGCTGAAAGTTTTGACGAATCTGAAAAACATTTAGAAGACTATCTAAAAAGTACGAAAACCAAATACGATCTAACTTCCAAATTATTTTTGGAGAAATCGCTTCATAAATTCGACACCTACCTGTCTAAAGATACCTTAAAGGCTGTTTTTAATATAGGCAAATTACATCTGGACAGCAGCTTAAATGAGGTGAACGAAAAGTATTTTGACCATCCTAAGCTTATCCAACTTTTTAATAGGTTTGCAACCTATAATGGATCCACTCCTTATAAAACACCAGGAATCATGTCTATGATTCCCCATCTTGAGATGAACTATGGGACATTTGTTCCCAAACATGGGATGCATGATATTTCACAAAGTCTTACTCAGCTCGCTAAAAATGTCGGAATCTCCATACATCTGAACCAAAAGGTAGATGAAATCGTTTATGAAAACAATACAGCAAAGGCTTTAAAAATAAACGGAAACGACCAAGCTTTCGATCTTATCGTCTGTAATATGGATGTGTATTCCGCTTACAACACTCTTCTCAAAAAAGTAAAAGCTCCAAAAAAGACCTTGAGTCAAGAGCGCTCGAGTTCTGCTTTAATTTTTTATTGGGGAATCAACAAAACATTTGAGGAACTAGACTTACACAATATTTTATTTACAGAAGATTACGAAAAGGAATTTGATCACTTGTTTAATAAAAAATACTTCGCAGACGACCCTACCGTGTATATCAACATCTCTTCTAAGGAGGTGAAAGAAGACGCACAGGAAGGTCATGAAAACTGGTTTGTAATGGTCAATGCCCCTACCAATTGTGGCCAAGATTGGATCGCTCAAACGACTTATATCAGGGAGAAAGTTATCGCTAAAATCAATAAATGCCTAGGCTCCAAAATAGAAAACTACATTGAAGTTGAACACGTCGTCACTCCAAAGGATATCGAGATTGCAACCTCATCGTTCCAAGGCTCTTTGTATGGAACGTCCAGTAATAATAAATTCGCAGCTTTTCTAAGACATCCAAACTTCAGTTCAAAGCTAAAAAACTTATACTTTTGTGGAGGAAGTGTGCACCCTGGGGGAGGAATTCCTTTATGTTTGCTCTCTGCCAAAATTGTTTCAGATTTAGTTCCACAACCCCAATAAATGAAGAGTTTACCTCAGCAACAGTCTTATTTATACATAGCCATCGGCATTCTATGGCTTTTCCATGTTTCAGGTATAATTGGCATTAGCATAGGGTATCAGGACTGGTTCGCCAGTAGAACTGGTCTCAACTTGGTGATAATGTTTATAGCCTTAATTGCTTTCTACCCTTTGGATTCCATCAAAAAGTGGGGTTTATTTTTTTTGTTCGGCTTCCTAGGGATTTTGGTAGAATACCTAGGAGTAACTTTTGGTCTTTTCTTTGGGGACTATGCCTATGGTAATAATTTTGGTCCTAAGATTCTTGGAGTGCCCCTGCTTATTGGAGTGAATTGGGCTATGCTCACTTTTATTTGTGGCTCGATTGCCAATAAGTTATCAGACAGTGTATTTCTCAAATCTCTCCTAGGCACCTTTATGATGCTTTTGCTGGATTTGTTTATGGAAAAGGTCGCTCCTATTTTTGATTTTTGGGAATTTACAGGAGGCTATGCCCCTATAGATAATTATATTGCTTGGGGAGTAATCTCCTTTATTTTTCATCTTATTTTTCATCTATTCAAAGTCAAAGGCAACTTTTTGATTTCGTTTCACTTATATATGGTTCAACTCGTCTTTTTTATCTATTTCTATGTCTACTTTTAATTATCATTACATCATCATAGGAGCTGGAGCGGCTGGGTTAAACCTGGCTTTAGCTATGAATGAAGATGCTTTTTTTAAGGACAAGAAGATTCTGATTTTAGACAAGGACAAAAAAACTGAAAACGACAGAACTTGGAGTTTCTGGGAAAAAGGGAATGGCAAGTGGGATCACATCGTTTCTAAAACATGGAAGAAATCTATCGTTACTGCCAAAGGTGAAGACATCAATTTTGATTTAAAAAAGTACACCTACAAAATGTTGAGGTCAGCAGATTTTTATCAATTTGCCAAAACAGAACTCGACTCTTCCAATATAGAGTGGAAAACAGAAGACGTCCAAAAGGTAGTTCAAAACCAAGATAAAGCTATAGTGACAACTCCTGAGAGCGATTACACAGCCGATTTTGTATTTGACAGTAGGATTCCATCACTTTATACTTTAGACCATCCAGACTCTCTTAATATCGCTCAGCATTTTAAAGGATGGATTATCGAAACTGAGGAAGAAGTCTTTGATGATACTCAATTTACGATGATGGATTATAGCATCAAAGATGGTGAAACCACTAGCTTCACATATGTTCTCCCCTTATCTCCCACTAAAGCACTGGTTGAGTTTACGTATTTCAGCCCAGACCTAGTGAGTGAAGCCACTTACGATCACTATTTAAAAAGATATATTTCTGAAAAGTTAGAGCAGGAGAATTATAAGATCTTAGAGACTGAAAAAGGCGTGATCCCGATGACCAATTTTCCCTTCGAAGATTTTAATCAAAAGCACATTATCAAAATTGGTACAGCAGGGGGCTGGGTTAAAGCTTCTTCTGGGTATTCCTTCAAAAACTGCGAGAAGAAAAGTAAGAAAATCATCAAGTTCTTGAAATCAAATCCTGACTATTATCGCAACTCCTCCCCTACCAAATTTAAGCATTACGATAAAATTTTCTTAGAGGTGCTCAGCAAAGAGAATCATTTTGGTGAGGAGCTCTTTTATCGCATGTATAAAAACAATTCTATAAGAACGATCTTTAGATTTTTGGACGAAAAGTCGCTGTTTTCTGAAGATTTAAAAATCATTCTGAATTTGAGTTCTAAACCATTTATCAAAGCGTTTTTAAGACACGTTAAAAGCGGACTTAAAACTTAATGCCCTTTCAAAGTGACCTTTTTCTGAATGCGAAATCTAGAAAATAGTTCCTCGCTGTACCAGTCCAATTCTCTTGTTTTTTGGATGGCCTTAATATGTTCTCTGCTTTGATAAGCGTAAGCTTGAAGGCTTTCTAAATCTTTCCAAACGCTAAAAGTGGCCATTTCCACAAAAGGAAGTTCACCAAAACCTTTAGTATAGATCAACCCTTTAGCATTTTCCAAGGGTTTTTGAGATTCTGGAACATATTTCCAGAACTTCAAAAGCATTTTAGTCTTAATACTGGCTCGGGTAATAACCGCAATTTCAGAATCTGGCTCCATCTCTTTTGCATTTACTGTAGATTCAAAAGGGTTTTTAGCATTCCATAAGCCTCTGGCTTGTATGCTTTCCAAATAATAAACCTGCATCTTATCTGCGTGACTTTGATAGACTTTACTGAGCTTATGAGTTTCAAAAAAAGTTTGTGCAGCATCTTCCGACTCCCACACTTGCAAAACCGAATACACACTCCAATCTGGAAAAGGATTGAAATGATCTTTACCGCTTCCCATAAGCTTATAAAAACTAAGTCCTTTTACAGATTTCATATAGTTATGCCCAAACTGCATCATGGACAACGCCCAAAATTTATTAGAAAATCCTTTATAGTTTAAGACAGTAAGGGTGGTGATTTGGGACATAGTTTTGTATAAAAACAAAGATGAAAACTATTTTGTACTAAACATAGTTTTCATCTCTATTTTATTAAATCTTAAACATAAGTGGATAACCTGAATTAAAATTCAGAGATGTGCTATTAGTCTTTATGCTTATCGAACCAACTGGTGATGTATCCTACTTTCCTAAATAAGTTACTGGGTTTCCCTGCGATGCCATGACCAGAGCCTGCAATACGAACCATGACGGCTTCAATCCCTTGTAATTTTAAGGCGGCATAATACTGTTCGGTCTCACTCATTGGCGTTCTATAGTCTTGTTGGCCTGTTAGAAGCATGGTTGGGGTTTTGACATTTCCAACCAAAGAAATCGGTGAAAATTTCAAATACTCGTCTGGGGTTTCCCAAGGTTTATTTTTGAACCAGTACTTGGCAAAAAATGGAGAACCATCTGCCGTCAAGACAAAACTGTACCAATTGATGACTGGCTTTGCCACTACCGAAGCTTTAAATCTATCGGTTTTTCCAATAGACCAAGCGGTAAGGACTCCTCCTCCACTTCCTCCAGTAATATAGAGTTGGTCGGTATTGATATAACCTTGATCGACCACATAATCTGTCGCATCCATCAAATCGTTGTAATCTTCACTTGGATAATTGTGATTGATGTAAGCTGCAAAGTCCTCTCCATAACTTGTACTTCCTCTAGGATTGGTATACACCACAACATATCCTCTACTCGCCATAAACTGCAATTCTGGTGAAAATCGAGAACCATAATTGGTATACGGACCACCGTGGATTTCAAGAATCATAGGATAGGTCTTGGAAGGATCAAAATTGGGAGGCGTGAGAATCCAGCCTTGTACTTTAAAATCATCCACTGAAGATTCTACCCAAAACTCCTCGACCTTTCCTGTTTTTTTAGACTTTAGAAGGTTGGCATTTAAATTTGTGAGACGTTTGGTCTCTCTACTGGATTTTCGAGAAACAACAGCCAATTCTGCAGGCGTAGAAGTGGTCACATGAGAAAAGGCCAACTTTCCTTTATTGGAGACCGAATATGTGCCGCCACCATAGGGACGACCAATACTTGGAGACCCTAAGTTTTCTGCAACTGTGGAGACCTCACCGTTCAGGTTGATTTGTCCAACTTTGCTGTTGCCTTCTTCATCGTATCGAAAATAGATAGATTTACCATCTTTGGCCCAAGTGATCGAAGAGATATCTTGTGCAAAGCCTTTGGACAAGATTTCTAATTCAGTTCCATCTCTAGACATCAGATATAGCTTGGTGAGTTGGTAACCCACAAATTTGTCGTCGAATCCTGTATAAGCGATATACTCACCATCAGGTGAAACTTTTGGAGAATAAAACGGTCCTCTTGTGCTGGTCAATTGTTTACTTACTCCTGTTTCAATGTGCTGTTCAAAAATTTGTTCATTGTTTGGATCTATATCAGCATCTTCAGACTTATCCACCGTGTATAAAATGTGTTTCCCATCTGGAGTCCAAGTAGGTGAACCAAATTGATGAGAACCCGAAGTTAGTTGTCGAGCCGTTCCGCCTTCAGCAGAAATCACAAAAATATGACTGTACCCGTCTTGCACGTAGCCTCCACCATCTCTTCTGTATACCGCTTTATCTATCACGTCTGCTCCTTTTTCCCATTCAGCGCCTTTAGGAGGAGTAGGAATTTTAGGCTGAATTGCCTTAGATGATTCCGGAACAAATTTGCTAAATAAGAGTTGTGTTCCATCGGGAGACCAACTAATATTCGATGGACTTTCAGTAAAATTCGTCAATGCTGCCGTGGTCTTGGACTCTACCCAATAGACATAAAGTTGGTTAGACCCGTCCTGATTGGAGGTAAAGGCAAACTTATCGCCTTGCGGAGACCAGGTGACATTACCATGGTATTTGGTCCCAGAGGTGATAGGATAGTGAGTTTCACCATCAAAAGATATTTGCCATAAGTTGACCAAGCGGCTATCGGTCATCACATCAAATTGATGTCTTTCGTAAATAATCGTTTCCCCATCTGGAGAAATCTCTGGATTACCGACCATTTGCAAATCAAATAGATCCATATAATCAAAAAAGTCTTCAGAAACTTGAGCTTTCAGTTGGGTGGTAGCTACCAAAAAGAAAGCAAGGATATAACTGCTTAAACGTAATATAGTCATAGGTTTAGGTTTAGGTTTAGTTTGAATATTTTTTAGGGGATTCACGATAGTTAGTATTTTGCTCAAAGAGTTTAGCGTAACTAAACAAATCGGACTCTCCATAAGGTTTTGCAATAAAGGTTAGACCTTTAGGCTCTCCTTCAGAAGTATAGCCCATCGGTACTGTAAGTCCCGGATATTTTGCCGCAGCAGCTTGTCCTGCATTATAATTATTGATCGATAACATTGCATCTAACCTATTATCCACCATTGGGGTTTCAAAATAAGCAAGCCCGGCTTTATAGAGATTGTCTCTTATGTCTTGAAGCTCCTCTTCAGATAAGTTTAAGTCTTCGATCCCTTCAAACCTAGCCTGTCCGTAAGGAATCCTAACCAGGGTATCTTCTAGATTAAATTTTATCACGTCTGCTGCAGATTTTACAATCACGTCTTCAGAGGTATAGGCTTTTAAATAGTTGGCAAGATCTATTTTCATATCTCCACTCAATAGTTCAGTAAAGCCCTCAAAATTCATAGGCTTGGGGTTGATCTCAATAAGTTCAGCTCCTAATGACTTGAGATCTTCAAGGGCTCTGCTGTATAAGGAATCTTCAAGATAACTGGTATACACGCCAAATCTTAAATTCTTTAAGTCTGCTCTAGGATCTATCTCCCAGGGCACCGCAGCACCGGACTTTGCCGTGGCCATTGCTGAAAACACAATAGAATTATCGCTTATGGTTTTGGTAATAGGTCCAGGGGTATCCAAAGTACTAGAAATGGGCACAATCCCTTCCTGACTTAGTACACCAACGGTAGGTTTTAAACCTACCGACGATTGCTGACTGGAGGGCGAAAGAATAGAACCCGAGGTTTCTGTACCTATAGCAGCTACTGCATAGTTGGCAGCAACACTTACTGCACTTCCAGAGCTCGACCCACCAGTATCAAAGGTTCTAGGTCCGTATGGATTTAAAGTTTGACCACCAATAGCACTATAACCGTTAGGACAACCATCGCAAAGGAAATTGGCCCACTCACTTAAGTTGGCTTTTCCCAAAATAAGAGCGCCGTGAGATTTTAAATTGGTAACAATCTTTGCATCGATTTCGGTTTGGTTATCCATCAAGGCCACTGCGCCAGCGGTGGTGATCATAGTTTTAGTATTGATATTATCCTTCAATAAGATGGGCATCCCATAGATAGGATGTTGCTTTTTGGCTTGAAGCGCATCTAGCTCTTCCGCTTGAGCCACCACCTTGGGATTAATGGAAATAATTGCATTGAGTGCTAAGTCTTTATTAGTCTCGGTATCTGCAATCCGGAAGAGATACCATTGCGTTAAACTCTTATAAGTAAGAGTTCCATCTTCAATATGATTTTGAATTGAAGTAATGTCTTGGTCAAAAATGTAAGGCGTAAGATTAACGTACATCTCTTTAGAAAAGCCATTGAGTTGGGAGGTAATGGTTTCTATAATAGCATTCCGATCAGAAACTTTAGATTGTATGAGTTGATAGCGCAAACGCTCCGATGCGTTGTCGGCGCTGGAGTCTATTATACCCGTTTCATCATAAGGTACCCAGACCTCAAATTCTGGAGCCGAATTGTCTTTACAAGCACTTAGACTTAATATAAAAAGGGTAACAATAAAAAATGAATTAAACTTAAACTGATGCATGGATAAATTTTAGAAATAATGTTTGAGCCTTAAAAATAGCACAATTTTAGGATTCAATTGGTTTGAATTCAATTATTTAAATGAAAACCTACCTAATACTGAGTATTGTGTAATCTTAATATTATCCTTATTTTTGGAAACATTTAATAAAATATTAATTTTTTGATCGCTAAAAAATGCTTTTTGTTACTTTTTCATCCCTTATCTTAGTAACATTATTTCAAGGTGTTTTTAAATTTGATCAATTTTTTAACCCCAATCTATTTTAAGCTTTTGATTATGAAACGACTGAATCTCCTAGAGATATTAAAGAAAAAGTATCCCAAAAGTATTAACCCCAAACTGATTTATGTGGGGCTATTCCAAACCTCTAAAGACGTTTTTCTAGAGAAAATCCTAGATGACGAACCGGAACGTCTAGTCCAGCATAATTTGGAGCAGATTTACGATAAAGACTTGGTGCATTTTCAACCTATACTCCAGGGCTGCTTGTTTAATCCGCTTATTCCTATAGATGATAATGCCACTCGGTTTTTATTACACATGGATCCGTTGAGTATTATGCTAAACTTTAATGATATTTTTACTGAAGACGCCACCGATCGCCTACTTAAGTATATTTAGAATTGAGAACTATGCCGTAAAAATTCATAACCTTTTCACTCTTGAAACTCAACCTGTTCTCCAAACTCATCATACTTTTAGTCCTATTACAAAGTTTATCCTCCTGTAAAGTTGGTCGGTTTATTGTCTATAATTTTGCAGATATCAACGACCATAAGAAATTCCCGTCAAGACTTATAGAAAACGACTCTACCAGCTTTCAGTTTACAGAGGCCAAAATTTCCAAAATACCAGATTCTGTTACGGTTAAAAAAGAGAAGACCAGTTTTGAAACCTATCTAGAAGATAACGAAACCGTCGCGTTTTTAGTGATTAGAAACGACACCCTACTCTATGAAAACTATTGGTATGACTATAACCGCTCTTCCGTTGTGCCCTCATTTTCTATGGCCAAATCGGTGACTTCTATCCTTATTGGCATTGCTATAGACGACGGACTTATTACTTCTGTTGACGAACCGGTAACCACGTATATCCCAGAGCTCAAAGACAATGGATTTGACCAAGTAAGTCTTGAGCATCTGCTACAAATGACCTCTGGGCTAAAGTTTGGCGAAAGTTACTACAATCCCTTTGGGACGGTGGCTACCTTTTATTATGGGAGACGCCTCAGGAAAGCTATTGAAAAGCTAGAGCTAGAGAATCCTCCTGGAGTTGGTTTTGACTATACCAGCGGCGAAGCACAATTGCTAGGCTTGGTTTTAGAACGGGCGCTCAACGGCCAGACCGTCTCTTCGTACCTGGAAGAGAAGCTGTGGAAACCTCTCCAAATGGAATACAATGCCAGTTGGAGCATCGATAAAAAGAAAAACGGACTAGAGAAAACCTTTTGCTGCCTAAATGCCAGAGCACGTGATTTTGCCAAGCTCGGCCGACTCTACCTCAACAAAGGAAACTGGAACGGACAGCAGATTGTCTCTGAAGCTTGGGTAAAGCGCTCTACAGCAGTCGATACCACCAAAGGGAGTTCTTGGGAATACCAATACCAGTGGTGGATCCCCACCAAAACTAGGGATTTTATGGCCGAAGGAATTCTAGGCCAGTATATTTACGTAGACCCCAAAACCAACTTGATCATCGTAAGACTAGGGAAAAGTAATGGCGATACTAATTTTGAAAGTCTCTTTGTAAGTATGAGTTCGTATTATAAAATGTAAAATTAGAAAGATTTTGTTTATCTTGTATTAGTTCAGGTAAATGGGTAGTTTTATATAAAAAGAGTTAGGCATAATTATAATTATGGCAAAAACTGTAACAAAATTTTCATTATTTATTGCTTCGCCTAATCATCTTGAAGTAGAAAGTTCTGCGACTGTTATAAAATAATAAACCATTAAAACACCATAAGACTATGAACTGTGAGACATGCCATACTAAATTCAGCTACCTTAAATTATTAAAATCCTTTTGGTTTGGATATCAAGATATAAAATGTGACCACTGCGATTCAACTTATGAACATAAGCTATCGAATAGAATTTTAGGAGGACTGATGGTGATGATTCCAATTTTTGTAAGTTTTATTATTTTCAGTGACAAACCTAAGTTAGTCCCTATCATTGGGTTTGTAGTGATGTCTATGGTTTTATCATTATTTCTCCCGTTTATGTTGAAATTCCGTCGATTGGAATAAGATACAGATGGTATGCTAGTGGTAAAAGTAAATTTATAGAAGACAAAGCCGACACAAATGAATAACTCAAAAACAGGAGTCGTGTAGTGAAAGTTCACCTACTTTTCTTACTTACGAAATGTAACTCTTAAATTGATTTCCATTTAATTCCAGACATCCACATTCGTAAAAGACTACAGTTGAGTTGATTGATAAATCTATGCAGGTCAGAATAAGTGAAAAATTCTGATCGTGCAGACTAACTTTTCAATTCTCAATCCATAAAAAATATTTATACATATTATTATATAATCAGTATAATATACTTTTAGTTACATATATTTCATAAATATTACCTAAATAATAAATAATAAATAATAAATATTTATTCGCCTTTTAATTATTATTTTTAATAAAAAAATTATGAAAACAAAAACTTTTTTAAGCATTGCTCTAGCGGCTATTTTTTTAAGCAGTTGCGCAGTGATTAGGCCTGGTGAGGCTGGAGTAAAACAGACACTTGGTGATTTTTCAGACGAAGTGATAACTCAAGGGACTATAATTTATAACCCTTTTATAAGTAAAGTGATAAAAGAATCTACACAGACTAATAATATAAAACTTTTTCTGAGTTTACCCAGTAAAGAAGGTCTTAGTGTAAATTCTGAGATTTCAATTTTATACCGCTTAGAAAAAAATAAAATACCCTCTGTATTAGAGAATTTAGGGCGAGATTATGAATCTATAATTACTAGTGTATTTAGATCTGCTTCTTCTGATATATGTGCTCAGTTTTTTGCCAAGGATATGCATTCTGGGATGCGTGCACAGATAGAGAAAGAAATCAAAGCCAGTATGGAAGAGAATATAACGAAACAAGCTGATGGTATCGAACTTATTGCTGTTTTAATGAAGAGCATACAATTACCTCAGGGTTTAGCTAATTCTATAGAACGAAAATTGCAGGCTGAACAAGATGCTATGCGATTGGTGTTTGTTCTACAACAAGAAAAATTAGAGGCCGAGAGAAAAATCATAGGTGCAAAGGGAGAGCGAGATGCCCAGCTTATTCTAGCAGAGGGACTTACTGATCAAATTATAAAAACTAGAAGTATAGAGGCCTTTAGTAAATTATCTCTATCTCCAAACTCAAAAATAATCATCACCGATGGAAAGGCCCCTCTATTGATTAATATTGATCAATAAATTTTGATAATGAATTTGTGGTTCGACGAAAACTCAATAGAGCCCCAAATGCAAAGATCAGTATTACTCACTGTCAAACCTATAAAATGCTAAATACTGATTAAAATAAAAAACTGTTTTTTCGTTTTGTTTATGATTAAGTTGAAGGCCATCTCAGATTTGAGATGGCTTTTAGTTTATAGAAAGCTGTAGTCCGTCCGATTACCATATTACCTGAATTTTGAAAAGGAAAAAACAATTATATTCACTGTGTAATTAGACTTGAAACCCTAAAGAATTGTTTGAACCAAAACCGGCACTACTCATTTATAAGCCAAGAACATCGATAAAAATAGGTCTATTCCTTGTAATTCTTTTTGGCTCGTTTTTATGGGCTTGCGGATCAATTAATGACAACCGCTTATTTTCTTCCTCCACAATCGATTTTTAGAAGAACACGACTTAAATGAATTACATCCCGAATTCGGACGGACAGAGTACAATGAGATCATTGCCGAATTTGAAAAAAATGGTTTTAAAGTGTTTAGTGAAAAAAGAAACGGAAACGTAAATGCGAGAGAATACGCCCTAGGAATTGTTAATCAAATTGACAGCTTGATAAAAAACGGTACTGAATCAAACAACATAACAATCGTTGGAACATCAAAAGGTGGATATATTGCTCAATACGTTTCAACATTAGCAAGAAATCCAGACTTGAATTTTGTTTTTATCGGAAGTTTTAGGACTAGCGACTTGGAAAATAGTCCAGAAATCAACTATTGTGGGAACATTCTAACCATTTACGAAAAGTCCGATCCCTTTGGAGTTTCTGCATTAGACCGTAAAAAATCCTCAAGCTGCAAAATCAAACATTTTAAAGAAATTGAGCTGAATACAGGAATGGGACACGGCTTTTTATTTAAAGCTTTAAAAGAATGGATTGAACCGACAATAGATTGGTCTAACGGAAATTACAAAAGCAAGTAAAAAGAGTCTGGAACCTATTTAGATTAAGTAAAAATGAATCCTACTTAACATAACAAATGAAAGATAAAATTATAGAATGGAATGTAGAGCCAGTGATTTTTTGGATAACTGACACATTTCCTTTAAAATATTATGGCTTGTTTTTTATGACGGGGCTTCTCTTAGCTCATTACATTATAAAACGCATTTACATTAAAGAAAATATACCCATTGCAAATTTAGAAAAGCTATTTATCTACATCGTTGTTGGAACACTTTTGGGAGCAAGACTCGGACATTGTTTATTTTATGACTCTTCCTATTATTTTCAAAATCCAGTCGAAATTTTACTCCCTATCAAAAAGATAGGAGAGTCCTATCAATTTATTGGATTTCAAGGACTCGCAAGTCATGGAGGGGCCATTGGGGTTTTAATTGCAATCGCTCTTTATTGTAAAAAATATAAAACTAAATTTTTATGGGTGTTAGATAGAGTGACAATTGTTGCACCAATTGCAGCTGCTTTTATAAGATTTGGGAATTTTATGAACTCAGAAATTTATGGGAAACCTACCAACGGAAACTGGGGAGTTGTTTTTCAAAGAGATGATATGATACCAAGACATCCAACTCAACTCTATGAGGCTTTCTCATACCTTCTCATATTTGGTATATTATTTTTTATATATAAGAATAGAGCTAAAGAAAAAGCTAATGGACTTATATTTGGAGTGTTTTTAGTTTTACTATTTTTAACACGATTTTTAATAGAATTTTTTAAAGAAAATCAAGTCGGGTTCGAAATTCAAATGTTGATTAATATGGGACAAGTTTTAAGTATTCCTTTTATTATAATCGGGCTGATTTTAATAATTACTAGGAAAAGACAAACAGTAAATACCTTATAGACATTGGTAATATTTTGATGAAATTGAAATAAAAACAGGAATGTAATATGGTTTTTATTTTAAAGTCAACTAAATTATATGTTTACCTTACTGCTTTCAAAAATAAAAATGAGTGAATACCTAATCTAATATTTTAAAAGAACCTATGAAAAACCTATACTTCGTCCTCTTGCTCACTTTTATCTCCCCCTGTTCACCAATAGCGCTCTTGCCCGGTGTGATGACATAAGTCTAGAGAATCTTACGAACCCAGGGCCATTTGATGTAGAAATCCTTACCGAGGCAGATGGAATTCGAAATGGGCCCAATTATTTAGGAGCGACCATTTACTACCCAACCAACGCTACGCCGCCCTTCGCAAGTATTGCAATAGTCCCTGGATTTGTATCGCTTCCTTCGAGTGTGGAAGAATGGGGACCGTTTTATGCGTCTCACGGAATTGTAACCATTATTATAGGGACAAATTCTATTTTTGATCTCCCAGAGGCACGTGCTAATGCCCTGCTAGATGCCTTGGAAACTATTAAGCAAGAAAATAGTAGAGTCTCTTCTCCGCTTGAAGGAGACCTCAACTTAGAACAATTGGCCGTAAGTGGATGGTCTATGGGCGGTGGTGGTGCTCAAAGGGCTGCTGTTCTTGATAATAGCATTGCCGGCGTTGTAGCTTTATGTCCATGGCTCGAGAATCCTCAACTCGATCATCAAAGTCCAGTCCTTATTTTTAGCGGTGAGGAGGATGCTGTAGCTCCCCCTTCACAGCACGCAGATCTTCATTATAATGCAACACCGAATATGACTGACAAAGTACTCTTCGAAATTGCAAATGGCGATCACTCCGTTGCGAATACGCCTAGTGGCGGAAACGGTTCTGTAGGGAGAATAGCACTTTCTTGGCTTAAACTCTATGTGGAAGATAATGGCTGTTATTGTCCGTTGTTAACAGACAATCTCTTAGTAAATCCTCCTGCTGCCTCTAAGGTAGAGCAAAGTTTTGAATGTGAATTATTAGGGATTGATAGTCAAGAATTGGCTATTGGATTTTATCCCAATCCAACCAGAAACATAGTCTATTTAGAAATTCCTAAAGACGTTCACTATGAACTCATTTCGTCCCTTGGACAACCTTTATTAGAAGGAAATCTAACTGGAAATAACAAGCAGATTGATTTGTCTCATTTTCCCGAAAGCTTGTATTATTTGCACATAGAAGGTCAAGTTATAAAACTTATTAAAAACAATTAACTAGCCTACATGAACATGATAAGCAATTCTAACATAAACAAAAATATAAGGGTCGTATACCTAAAGCCTTTGTTGATTGATAAGCGATAATAAGAACACAGGTAGTAAATTGATTTATATATGTATTGCACCAGCCGCATTTGAAATCATATCGATTAAAGTCTAGTATTACTTCATGACTAGAGACCTGATTATAGAAAGGTTAATTAAAAAAATAGTGATGATAAAAAAATATAAAGCCAAAGTCTCTTATGGAATGTTGATCTTCATATTTCTAGTATTTTTTGGCCCTGTCAGCTTTGAAGTTTTAAACGATGGCATTCAAAGTGAATTTTATGTACTTCTTGGAGTACTCATCCCATCATTTGTCTTCATCTTATATATGTTCCTAAAAACGGAATACTACATTGAAGAGAACCTCTTAAAAATAAAATGCGGTCTATTATTCAATAAAAGCATTGAGATTCATAAGATCAAAAAAATAAGTAAAACAAATAGCCTAATCTCCTCTCCGGCTCCTTCATTCGACAGAATTGAGATCACTTACGGAGAGTATGACGAGATCATACTCTCACCCAAAGACAAACTTACTTTGGCAAAGGACCTTACAACAATTCACCCAGCCATTGAAAATAATGTAACTGAAGACTAGAGATAAAGAATATGAATAAAATGAGACGTATTGGATTAGTCGTACTAATCATAGGAATTATAAGCCAATTTGCTTTAGAAGAGGCTACTTACGATTTTTGGTCTGGAGCCTTAATTGGTGGAGGAATTGCCTTGCTTTTTTTTGGGAAAATGGTCAAACTACCTCATAAATAGAATTTTAATGCTGAGCAATTTTTAAAATCGAGCTGCAGGTGTATTCCAAATTAGCCCAAACGATAAAAATAGACTTGCTCTTTGTATTTGCCAAACAACTTGGCTTTTAGCGTTTCAAATAGTTGTACTTTTTTTGCTTTTCTTTCCACCGTTTCATCGCATATTTCTGCATATCCTCTACTTTATCTTTTTCATCTACGATTTCAAAGCCAAGTAGAGCTTCTATGATATCCTCTAAAGTGGTAATACCATCCATTCCTCCATATTCGTCGGTCACCAAGGAAATATGCTCTTTATGCTGAAGGAGTTCCTCCCAAACATCAAACAAAGTCATGTCCTTAGGAAAGCTTAAAAGATCTCGTTTTATATCCTTAAGTTGAACATCAAATTTATCTTCGGCTAGTTTTTCAAAAATGAGTTCTCGTAGTACGTAGCCTGTGATTTGGTCTTTTTCATTTTGATAGATAGGAATTCTAGAAAAATGTAGAAACTCTTTATTTTGCATAAACTCTTCTAAACTCATCTCTTCGCTTGCGGTTACAACCACAATTCGAGGAGTCATCACTTCACTGATCTTTATACTCTTCAGCTTGATTAAATTTTGGATGATTCTATTTTCTTTATCAACGAAAACACCTTCTTGAGTTCCAATGGTAGCAAGTGCAGAAATCTCCTCTCTACTAGTAGTCAGTTGTTTTTTTTCTCTTGAAAGTTTTTTAGTTAACATAGAGGAAAGCTTTACAAGTGGATAGGTAATAACCATCATGAATTTAATGGTTTTATAAGAGATTCCTACCAGTTCCCTACTGTAGTTTGCGCCTAGTGTTTTAGGAATAATTTCTGTAAAAATTAAAATTAAAAGCGTTAAAATCGCTGAAACCACCCCAAAATAGGCTTCACCAAATACAAGAGTTGCCTGTGCTCCTACCCCCGCTGCTCCAACGGTATGCGCAATCGTATTTACAGTGAGAATAGCAGTTAAAGGTTTGTCGATATCTTCTTTAAGTTCCAACATAGAAGAAGACTTTACCTTTGCATCAGACGATTCAGATTTTAAAAAAGACACTGGAACAGATAACAAAACTGCTTCCATAATAGAGCAAATAAAGGAAGAAAAAAGAGCTATAAAAAGGTATAGAAATAAAAGAGCCATACGGTATCAAGGTTTCAAATCACACAATACTCAAATTTAAGGGATTTTAAGGTTAGTTTTGATTTAAAATGAAATTGTTTGCAGAGTTTTATCATATAGGTACTAAGATTTGATTTTAATTTGAGCTTAACAGCAATCCACTGTTTCAATTACTTTAAAGGATAAGAGAAAGCAAATGAGTATTTTTAAAACTGCAGTGTAGGTAGTTATAGTCAATTAATCTGCGGCATAAGTAATCGAGCATTCTAATTTGCTTTATAACGTTAGGATTAACATCATAGCTTAGAAGAAGCCAACGTTTTTTTAAGATTTACAACATAAACTGATTAGCTCGCTTTCTGAGGTGCTTTAGTGCTTTGGACATCTGGTTTTCCACCGTCTTTACAGAAATATCCATGTCTTTGGCAATATCTTTATAGATGGTTTTTTCTAGTTTGTTTTTGACAAATATCTCCTTACATCTTGGCGGCAACTCATCTATATACTGGTGTAATTTTTTGAGTTTGGTTTCCTGATGGTATTCCTGAGTATTCATTGAACTCGCAATCACCTCACATTTGATAGTATCTAAATCATCAAACTTAATTTTCTTTTTTCTTAGGTGTTGTAAAAATTGATTGTGACAAGACGTAAATAAGTAATTTTTAAGTGAACCTGTAATAGTGATTTTGCGACGCTTTTCATAAAATTTCATTAACATATCTTGAACAATATCTTCGGATAATTTTTTGTTTTCACAAAGCTTAAAGACATAATTACAAAGCCATTGGTAGTATTTATCGTATAGAATTTGATAAGCGATTTCATCGCCTTGTTTCAATTTTTGTATAAAATTAAGTTCTTTCACTTTTAGCAAATTAAGAAAAATATTTAATTTATCTGAATTCAAATAGGGGTTTTTCATTAAAACCGCATCTTATAAGTAAGAGATCTATATAAATTCTAAATGAATTCAGACCAACTTATTGAAAATTATTTACAGGGAAGTCTTTCTAAAAGAGAGAGAGTTCAACTGAATAAATGGGTTAAAAAAGACTTAAAGAACCTTAAGCATTTTAAGGAACGTATTCGTTCACATTCTTATGTCATCCCCTTAAACTTCAATTCTGATAAAGCTTTTGATCGTTTTTATCAAAAAATTCAAGAGAAAAAACACTCAAGCAAACAAAGACTAAAAATATTTTACTGGGCTGCAAGTTTTACAGCCTTAATAGGTCTAGGTCTTCTCTATCAAAATTCAGAATTATTATTTACAGATCAATATAATGTAGCCAATAAAAAAGAGGCTAATGAGAGTCTAAAGGAAATCCAAGTCACTTTATCTGATGGAAGTCAATACCGTATCGACAAAAAATCAACTACAAGTCTTGAGGACAAATCAGGTAGACTTGTCGCCAGTCAATTAGATAATATATTATCCTTTGAAACTCATTCTTCTATTGCAAAGGATACCTCAACAACCCAAATTGACATACCGTATGGAGAGAAATTAAAACTTAGACTATCTGATGGAACTTTAGTCTGGTTAAATTCGGGGAGTAGCCTAAGCTTTCCTCAACAATTTAGCTCTAAGTCCAAAACCAGAGAAGTAAATGTGAACGGTGAGGCCTATTTTGAGGTTTCTAAAAATAAACAAAAACCGTTTATAGTCCATACGCCCAGCGTAAGTGTGAAAGTTTTGGGGACTCACTTTAATATTTCTTCCTATGCCAACGATTCTAATGCAGAAACAACACTCATGGAAGGTAAAGTTCAAGTTTACCATAGCCTTCAAGAAAATATTCCTATTGAATTAGTGCCGAATCAACAGGCGGTGTTTGAAAAGACAAGTCAGACGTTTCAGAAAAATACAGTAGACGCCAACGCTTACAACAGTTGGATTGATGATGTTTTAATTGTAGACAGTCTGTCCTTTCTTGAACTTAAGAAGAAGCTAGAACGCAAATACAATATTACAATCACCAACGAATTGGATAGTTTATGGGAGAAAACCTACAGAGGTGAATTTAAAGATGAATCTCTTGCCGAAACCTTGGAAACTATTGCCTTAAGTTCAAAATTTAGCTTTTCTATAGATGGAAAACACGTTAGAATTTTTAATAAAAAACCAAAGGATTAAACAGGCCAACAACCAGTAGTTCAATAATTATTAATTTAAAACACTTTATGATGAAGATTTACAAAAAAAGGTTCGAACATCGAAGATGTTCAACTTTACGTATGACAACACTAAAAACGATGCTCATAGTATTCTTATCGTTTTTTGTTGTTAACCCAAGTTTTGCAAACCCAAAACTTCAACAGAACATTTCTATTGCTTATGAAGACGCAAGGCTTCTTGATGTTTTAAACGACATCAAATCAAAATCAAAATTCAATTTCTTTTATGATATCAATGAAATTGATGAGAATAAGAAAGTAAGTATTGAAGCCAATAACGAAGCCTTTGAACACATTTTAGATCAAATTAGCAAGCAAGTTAACTTTAATTATACTTTCAATGGAAATCAAGTTATCCTAACAGCCGGCATTACAAATGCTAAAATTGTCACTGTTGCTATCCAAGACCGAGAAGTAACTGGAATGGTTGTAGGACCAGAAGGAAATCCACTACCTGGAGCTAATATCATTGTGAAAGGAACCAGCGTAGGCGCACAAACCGACTTTGACGGAAACTTTACAGTACAGGTTCCTGAAGGTTCAAAATTCCTTGTGATCTCTTATGTAGGTTTTAAAGATGAGGAAGTGAATGTAGAGGGAAAATCCAACGTAACAGTTCAATTGAAGCCAGATGCTGGACAACTTAATGCCGTGGTTGTTATAGGTACTCGAGGTAAGCCGAGAACCTCTTTTGACTCTCCAGTAGCTGTAGACAATTTTAAAACATCGGAGTTACAAAAAACAGGTAAAACGTCAGTAGATCAGCAATTGATGCTACGTGTCCCTTCCTACAATGCAACAGAACAGCCAGTATCTGATGCGGCTGCTCACTTTAGTCCTGCGGGTTTAAGAGGTCTTTTTCCTAGTAGAACTTTAGTATTAGTAAATGGAAAACGGAAAAATGCTAGTGCACTTGTTTACAGTTATGTCACTCCAGGGCGTGGTGAAGTTGGTGTAGATATGAAAGCTATTCCTTCCGCAGCTTTAGAAAGTGTAGAAGTTTTAAGAGATGGTGCAGCTGCACAGTATGGATCTGATGCTATTGCTGGTGTCATTAATCTAGTGATGAAGGAAGATGTAGATCCTTTTGTAAATACAGGTTATAGCTCTACGACTCGAGGTGACGGTGAACAGTACCAATTGGAATCTGGCTTCGGTATAGATCTTGGACCTGAAGGTTACGCCAATTTCACATTGAGTCATATGGACTCTAAGGCTACCCAACGAGCAGGAACAATCACAAGTGTTGAAGATGAAGCTGGTTATTGGGGTGTAACAGACGATTCAGATTTTAACACAAGCGATTTGACGTCTTTCTTAGATAGAAATCCAAGCGCTGGTTTCCAAGTGGGCTTGCCCAATATGACCATTACTAATTTTGCTTATAATCTAGGATTTACGCTAGATGAAGAAACCAATACAGAAATTTATTCTTTTGGAACACTAACCGACAGAGAAGGTTCTGCACCTCAGTTTGCAAGAGTACCATATTGGGTGCCTGGATTTGAGGCCATCTATCCAGATCAAGAATTCTTTTTGGCTCAAATGGCTCCTCAAATTCGAGATCATACCTTGGCTCTTGGTTTGAAAACAACCTTTAATGAGTGGAATTTTGACTTAAGTTCTATCTTAGGTAAAAATAGAATTGATTATTATATCGAAGATTCGTTTAACCAGTCTTTTGCTGGAAGTAGTCCTTCTGATTTTTATAATGGTGCCCATGAATTTAGCCATGTGGTCAATAATTTGGACGTTAATAGAACCTTTTACGATGCAGGACTTGAAGCGTTATCTGTAGCTTTTGGTTTAGAACACAGGACAGAAAACTTTGTAACCGAAGAGGGTGAATTTGCTTCTTACGGCGACGGAGAATCTCCCGATGCACAAGGAGGCAGAACGGGTTCAGAATCTTTTGGAGGTTTTAGCCCAGAAAATGCATCAGACGATTACAGATCTAATATTGGTTTTTACACAGACATCACCGCAGATTTTACAGAATCATTTTTGGTGAGTGGTGCTTTACGTTATGAAGATTATAGTGATTTTGGTTCTAATGTAAGTTGGAAATTAAGCTCCAGATATAAACTTCTTGATGATAAATTGGTCTTAAGAGGTTCTGTAAGTAGTGGTTTTAGAGCGCCATCTTTACACCAAGTCTACTATACAGCCACAACAACGACTTTAACAACCAATGGGGTACAGCAAAATGGTATTTTGAACAATGCCAACCCTGCTTTAAGAGCGCTTGGTATTCCTGAGCTAGACGCTGAAACGTCTTTTAACTTAAGTGGTGGTTTAACCTATAGATTCAGTAGAAATTCTGGGATCACCATAGATGCTTACCAAATTGATGTGGATGATAGGATTGCACTATCCGGGCAAGTTACTGCCACAGGAGATCCAAGTAGCCCTATAGACCAGACTCTAGAGAATGTTGGAGTGGGTTCTGCTGGATTTTTCTTGAATGCTATAGATACAAGAACCCAAGGTATTGATATTGTATATAGCTACAGTAATATAGAATTGGGAAGAGGTTTCTTAAGTGGTAGTATAGCTGCTAACTTCAATGAAACAGAAGTGCAAGGAACTAATTTTCCTGCATTTATTGAAGACAATAATTTGGGAGATGCTATATTTTCAAGAGAAGATATATCCAGAGTTGAAAGCTGGAGACCTCAAGAAAAAGTTGTCGCTACGGCTACTTATGAAATCGATAGGGTTACCGCATACATATCTTTGATGTATTACGGTTCAGTAACTTACAGACACCCAAATGATCCTATAAACGATGCTACCTATGGAGGTAAAACCTTGACAGATTTGAGCATTAACTATGCGTTTACAGACAAAATTAATTTTACTCTGGGCGTGAGTAATTTATTTGATGTTTTCCCTGATACTTTTGCGGAAGCTTATGCATCGACTGGTGGAACTCCTCAAGATAGAAATTTAGATTTCGTAGGAAGATTTAAGTACCCGTGGCAAACCACACAGTTTGGTATTGACGGAACTCGAATCTTTTCTCAATTGAATATTAGTTTCTAAAGTAGAATATATAATAATTTTTCGACCCCCTGTTTTAAAAACAGGGGGTTTTTTGTGTTTTTATAAGCACGAACGTTAAGAGAGATAAAGGAACTTTATAGGATGCAATCAGCAACTGGATCTATGAGAAAATAAATATAAAAGTAGGAGACCAAACTTTAGTACAACCTTATGTATACTCCTCTATAAGCATGAACCAATACGATTACTTTCCCAATTGGTTGGTGATGGGATTAGCCGGGAATGATTTATTCCTTAACAAAATCCTTTTCATCGATATTAAAAATAATTTTTTCGGGATTAGTGAATGAAAAAGTCTAAACCCTATTTGAAAAAGTCTCACTGCTCTAGCCCTATTATCTTGTGGAAGTAATTTTCCTAGAGTGTTCAACACAGAGGTGAACCAAAAACGACCATTTTAGTAAATGCAAACGACTTTTTCTAAAAATTGAGAGTCCTACAAGTTTTTTTTATTTTATTTTCTAAAACTTACTCCCCACTAAAATTTTTGTATTAAGAGTCTCAATATAAGCGATATCGATTGCGAAAATAGATACGCCTTAGAAGAAATAATAGCTTGATCACCTATATATAAGAGCCATCACACCTTTACAAGGGCATCAATTAACTATACATTACCTATACATTCTTAGTTTTATTAACAAACAATACTATTCAATTTCTTTCTTATATTAGATATAGTAAGACTTTATTAACTAATTTTAAGAATAACTCAATAAAACTACTTATTTTTTAAAACGTATGTTTTTTGTAGTGTATTTTTTTAAATAATTATCAACTCAAACCTTTAAGTTTGATATATATGAATTAACAAATATCTAACACATGAAAAAAATTCTATTTATATGTGTTGTCTTGCTGTCTACTGTAATGGGGTTTTCTCAATCTCAAAGAGTTTCAGTCGCCACAGATGACCAAGGGATGAAACTACAAGTTGATGGTAGTGACTTTATGATTAATGGTATGAATTGGGACTACTTTCCTAGAGGAACAAATTTCAATTACAGTTTATGGAACCAATCGGACGATTTTATAAAGGCAGCCTTGGATGCTGAAATGGGCTTACTCAAAAATATGGGAGTCAATACCATTAGACTTTATACAGGTATTCAACCAAAATGGATAGAGTACATTTATGAAAATTATGGTATTTACACCATGTTAAACCATTCTTTTGGTAGATATGGTTTAACTATCGATGGAAACTGGACTCCTGTAACAAAATATGATGATCCAGCAACTCAGGAATTACTTCTTTCGGAAGTAACGGAACTAGCTAATGATTACAAAGGAACTCCTGGTCTTTTACTTTTTCTTTTAGGAAATGAAAACAACTATGGTTTATTTTGGGCTGGTGCGGAAACAGAAGATTTTCCAGAGGAGGAAGATGAAAAACGAGCAGTAGGAGAAAACAGAGGGCGACCTATGTATCGCTTAATGAACGAAGCCGCTGTTAAAATGAAAGAAATAAATGATTCTTTACCGGTAGCTATTTGTAATGGTGATGTTTTATTTCTAGATATTATTGCCGAAGAATGTCCCGATGTAGATATTTATGGAACCAACATGTATCGCGGTGAGTCTTTTGGTAATGCTTTTGAGACGATTAAAGAAGTTTATGGCAAACCTGTTCTATTTACAGAGTTCGGTGCAGATGCTTTCAATGCTTTAGAGAACCAAGAAGACCAAAAATCTCAGGCTTACTACATGGTCAATAACTGGAAAGACATTTATGAGAATGCTGCTGGATTAGGAAAAGCAGAAAACTCAATTGGTGGGTTTACTTTTCAATTTAGCGACGGCTGGTGGAAATACGGACAGACTACAAATCTTGATGTACACGATAGTAATGCGTCCTGGTCGAACGGAGGTTATGATAGAGACCATGAAGAAGGTAAAAATAACATGAATGAAGAGTGGTTTGGGATCTGCGCAAAAGGAGCAACAAATTCAAGAGGTTTATACGATCTGTATCCGCGTGCTGCCTACTATGCCTTAAAAGAAGCACACCAACTAGATCCTTATGCAGAAGGGATTGATGCTCAATTTATCGACAACTATTTCAGCACTATTTCATTAACCGATGCTGTGTTACGAGCTAGAGGTGATAAAGCCGCTATGAGTGGTGGAGGTTCTCAAAAAGTAGGCATTAGTAGAATAGCAGCGCATTTATCTACATTTTATACTGGGGGAAGTTTAATCACTACTCCAGATAATCCAGATCCAAATGACAATTCATACCCCAACCAACTTGGGTTTGATCAAATGCAGTCTTATTTTATAGGTGTAGGCGGACAACCAGCGCCAAATGTAAATTTTAATGTAGACTTTAACATTGTAGGTGATGTTGCCGAAAATCCTATCAACGAGATTTTCTATGAAAATAGAGCCAGACCTATAAGAGTGACTTCCCCTGATGGCGAAGTTATCCTTCAAGACAATAATAATTTGCAGGTTTATCAAGCAGAGTTTGAATGGAAAAATGACAATTTTGATTTAAGAGGCTTTTACAGAACAGGACATTACCATTGGGGTTATGAAGGTGATATCTTTGGATTATATCCCGAAGCTAACTATGGCCCCAATTTAGATATCTACGGCGGTATCATTTCAGGTATTGAAGTGGATGCTAAGGGAAAGTTAGAAGGCTTAAAAGCAGCACTAGGTCCACAATTGTGGTGGGGAGCTAATCCAACCATGCTCTTTAAATATTCCAAAACTATTGCCAAGTGGGATATTACAGGGATTTATAATAGGGATGTAGAAACAGACTTAGAATTCGATGAAAATGGACGACGTGTTTTAGATCAAAATCAGGTTAGGAGTGGGGTTATTCCACCCTGGCCAATGGAAAGAGCAACTCTTGCTTTTGAACGGGATTTTGGAAATTTTGGATTAACCTTTGGTAGTATTTGGGCTGGAAGACCATTAAATGGGAGTACTTACCAAGATATTAATGATGCAGGAGAGATTGTCGTAGATGAAATAAACTCAGATGATAATTGGGGTGGAAAAGCAAAAATAACCTACGAGGCGGGTAAGTTTAAGTGGTATGCACAAGGTTCAATCATGGGGCTAGTGGCCAATGGAAGTGCTGACCCAACCATAACGTTTACGGGCTGGAAACTTAAGGATACTGGTAGTGGTAACCAAAGCAACTTTTTATCGGGTATGACCTACAATATTGGAAAATGGCAAATAGCTCCTAATTTTTTATGGCAAAAACCACTAGTAGACCCAATGCCTAACAACGGAGATGCCCCTGGACGATTGAGGAATTTTATAGATGATCCTTTTGCGGTAAGATGGAATAGAGAAACAACTGCTGGTGAGATTCTATTTACCTACGACCCTACTCCTGGCACCTATATGTATGATTGGGATAATAATAAGGCTGAAGATGCTGAATTTGCTATAAGTGCTGGATTCATTTTTAGACATCTGCCTACAACAATGGATGCGCATATTGGTTTCCTTGATACTCGAGAATTTTTTGCTTTTGGAACTTCTGTTCCAGCTGAAGACCTTTATGAGGCTCACGCAAGAATTGTTTCTAAATTAAGTCCAGAATTAGGAATTGTAGGCGCTTTCTATTATGGTAATGGACAAGCACAAGGGGATTCTCAGAGACTTGTCACCGATAGATTTGGGGCAAATTTAAACGTGTTTTACAAAAAATTTATCATTAATGGAGATGTAAAGGTAAATGACTGGGGTCCTTTTGACTACCACAGAGATTTTAACTTGACATTCCCTCTGCAATTACAGCTTGACATATCTACAACTTTAGGGATGCCACAATGGTATATATTACCAAGTACACAAATTGGAATGAGAGGTATATGGAGGTCTTTAAATGAATTTTCTCCTCGATTTTCTCCAAATAATACACCCATTGGTTCTTTTAATGCAGAGCCTATATTAAGCCCTGTTGGCTTTCCTAACGGATCTGAGTGGGAAATAATGACCTATATAAGATTTAACATCGGTAAATAATATTTAAAATGATACATAACAAATCAAAATATTTTCAAATAATAGGACTTGTTTTACTGTCTATGATAGTAACGACGAGTTGTGAAAGAGAAGTGTCTGATGCTGCTGTACTTGCAACTTTTCCTACTACAGCGGATGTTTTTACAGATAATCCAGTAGGTTTAACAGATGAGTTCTTTATATCATTTGATCCAGTAGAAGGTGCAAATGTAAATGGCTTTGATACAGATGAAAGTGAAGCTTATGAAGGTTTTGCCTCCATAAGGATTGACGTGCCTTCACCTAATGATCCTGATGGTGGTTTTATAGGTGGTATTTTTAGAGATCGAGGTGAGGGTAGGAATTTAACCGGTTATGATGCATTGACCTTTTGGGCTAAAGCTTCTACAACAGGAGTTTTAGGAGAAGCTGGTTTTGGGACCGACTTTGATGGGGATAAATTTAGAACCGTAGCAGCGGATTTACAGTTATCAACTAATTGGAAAAAATATGTAATCCCAATGCCAGATCCATCGAAATTAACTCAAGAAAGAGGCATGTTTGTTTTTTCAGCTGGAACTCAAAGCACCGACGGATTAGGTTTTGTTATATGGTTGGATGAAATTAAGTTTGAAAAACTAGGAACAATAGCACAACCGAGGCCTGCTATTCAAAATGGAGAGGATGTGGTGATCCAAAATTTTATAGGGGGAACCGTAAACATTTCAGGATTATCCCAGACTTTTAATACGGCAGCTCAGGGAGATGTAACTGTAAATGCAGCTCTTGCTTATTTTGAATTTCAATCATCAAATGAAACTGTCGCAACAGTAAGTGCTTTAGGTCAAGTTAATGTTGTGGGTGGAGGCACAGCTACTATTACAGCATCTTTAGGAGTAAATGAGGCTCAAGGTTCGTTAACCATCGAATCATTAGGTAATTTTACGCCTGCCCCTACTCCAACTCGAAATCCAAATAATGTTATCTCTATATTTAGTGATGCTTATCAAAATGTAGCCGTCGATTATTATAACGGATTCTTTACTGGTGATGGCCAAACCACTCTAGGAGGAGAAGGCCCAGGTGGTGCAGACCTGAGTGTTGATGGAGATGGTATAATTAACTACACTAATCTAAACTTTGTAGGAATAGGAACATTCATGGATGTCCCTACTATTGATGCCACATCAATGACACATATTCATGTAGACCTTAATATAAACGAAGCATTAAATGCGGGTGATAATATAACCTTACAAATCCTTAATGATGTTGGCGGTAACGAAACATCTGGTTCAGTTACAATTACTGCAGCTAATTTGGCTGCAAATGATTGGAGAGGTTTTGATATTCCATTAGCTAATTTTACAGGATTATCTAATCGCTCCCAACTAGGTCTGTTGTTCTTTATTTCCAATTCAATTTCTAATGTGTATGTCGATAATATTTACTATTACATCGAACAATAACTTAAAGATAATTATATGAAAACTATACACTCAAAAAATAAATTAAGACTTGCGCCTTATAGTTTAGCCTTAATTCTAGGTGCTATTTTAATAGTGACTAGCTGCGACCTAGATGAGACCCAAGAAGTAACAACACTCAACAACCTTGTGATGTCTGATGAGTTTGATGTTGATGGAGCACCAGATAGTAATATGTGGGGGTATGATGTTGGAGATGGAACAAATGAAGGGATTCCTGGTTGGGGAAATAACGAATTGCAGTACTATACAGACAGACCAGAAAACGTAACTGTAGAAAACGGAGTCCTTATAATTACAGCTAAAGAAGAATCTTTTGAAGGTAAAGGCTATACTTCAGCGAGATTAACTTCTCAAGATTTGTTCGAGCAACAATACGGTCGATTTGAAGCACGGATTCGAGTTCCGTTTGGTAAAGGCTACTGGCCTGCATTTTGGCTTTTAGGTGTGCCTAAAACCATAACGGTTGATGATGAAGAAGTTTTAGAAGAATGGCCTGCTATAGGTGAAATAGATATTATGGAATATCTGGGAGATGAGCCAACCAATGTATTTGGAACTTTACATGGTCCAGGATTTTCGGGCGCAGAATCGATTTCTAAAGAATTTACCCTAGAAAACGACCGTTTTGATACAGGTTTTCATGTGTTTGGGATTGAGTGGTCGCCTACTTCCGTCAACTTTTATGTGGACGGCAATATATACCAAACTCTCACTCGCGAGGACGTAGCAGAAGAAACGGATGGAGAAGGAGAATGGGTATTTGATAGACCTTTTTATATCATACTCAATGTGGCTATTGGTGGTAATTTACCTGGTAATCCAACTGAGAATACAGTTTTCCCCCAAAGCATGATTGTAGATTACGTAAGAGTATATAATTAAAACCAGAGCTATGAAAATCTTAAAATATAATATCCTTATTGTTTTTTTCCTATGTATCGGTAGCGGATTTATTTTTCAATCTTGTGAAGATGATGATGATATGTCAAATGAATTAGTGGCAAGGTTTACCCAAACCATTAATCAAAGTACAGGTACGGTTACCTTTATCAATCTATCAGAAAATGCAATATCCTATAGTTGGAATTTTGGTGATGGTTCATCTTCATCATTTATAAATCCTGTAAAATCTTACGAAGAAGGGGGTTCATATACTGTTACACTTCAAGTAACTGGTGGTAATGGTGATACGGCAAGCTTTCAAGATACTTTTATCGTTGATGAACAATTTGGCGGGGGCTTATTAATTAATGGAGATTTCGAAAATGGTTCGGAAGGCTGGATAGTCGGTGTAGATGATAATGTGCCCGCACCAGTTGTTACAGAAAATGATAACTCTTTTTATGAAGTTAACATCACTAATCCAGATCCAAATCAACCATTTTTAGTTAATGTTAGTCAAAAGGTTGCTATCACACAAGGTGAAACTTATGTCTTAACATTCGAGGCCTGGTCTGATGGCGATAGAACTTTAATTGCTGGCATAGGTCTTAGTGGAGGTGACTTTTCAAATGATACCCAAACTGTAAACCTTACTGATACTCAACAACAATTTGAAATCACACTTAGCTCGCAAGAATTTGGAGCTCTTGACGCTAGAGTTTTATTTGACTCTAATGGTGATGCTGGTCTTGTGAGAATAGATAATGTCTCTTTAAACTTACAATAGCCTTTATAAGAACATTGCATCTATTTAGTAGTAAATATTTAGGTCTAAATAATAATTTAAATCAAACAGTAAGTTAAACACAAGAATTAAACTAATAAGATAAGCGGTATCCTTAAATCATACCGCTTTGTTCTTAAAATAAAAAATAAAACAAATAGTAAAGTAATGATTGAAGACAAGATGACTAAAGATCAAACGTCCAAAACTAGTAACTTAGAACAAGTAAGATTAAATGGTGAAAAATTCCTGAAAATCCATAACAACGATGCTATGAGGCCTTTTTTCATGAGTATTGTGAGCGATTCTAACCACTGGATGTTTATTTCTAGTAATGGAGGTTTAACAGCAGGAAGACGAAATGCAGAGTATGCCTTATTTCCATATTACACCGACGATAAAATCACCGAATCGGCAAATTATACAGGGAGTAAAACTATTTTTAGAGTTCACTTGAATGATGATATTAATTTCTGGGAACCTTTTTCAAACCGTTTTGTAGAACAGTACCAGATTACCAGGAATATCTATAAAAACATTTATGGAAATAAACTGTTTTTTGAAGAAATCAACCACAGTCTAAACCTTACTTTCACTTACCGATGGTCAACTAGTGATCAATTTGGTTTTGTGAAAAAATCTCAATTAGTTAGCCATAACTCTGCTCCTATAAAAGTTGAAGTTTTAGATGGATTGCAAAACGCCCTACCGGCTGGTGTCGTTAGTGATTTACAAACTCAAAGCAGTAATTTGGTTGATGCCTACAAACGCAACGAGCTTGATAAAAAAACAGGCTTAGGCATTTTTGCACTTAGTGCTGTGCCAGTAGATAAAGCCGAACCTAGTGAAGCTTTAAAAGCTAATGTGGTTTGGTCTTTGGGAATTGAAAATCCTACTTACCTCCTTTCCTCTTTACAACTTGAAACCTTCAGGACCGGAAAAAATCTTGCCGAAGAAACTGATGTTAAAGCAGAAAAAGGAGCCTATTTTATTAATAAAACACTTCAACTAAAAGCAGATGGGAGTAAAACATGGTATATTGTTGCTGATGTTAATTATAATCATGCTTCAGTGGTAAAACTTCAGCAAGATTTACACCAAGAGAATCTTTTAAATTTAATTGAAGAAGATATAAATTCTGGCACTGAGAAATTAATTCGACTTATTGCTGCCGCAGACGGACTTCAACGCAGTAATGACAACTTGAGAGATATTCGCCATTATTCCAATACCATGTTTAATATAATGCGTGGTGGAATTTTCGATAATAATTATCAGATTGAGCGATGGGATTTTAAAAACTATATCCATAAAGCAAACATTCCTTTGGCCAAAAAATTTGAAGCTCAGATAAAAGGTTTACCAGAGAGCTTTTCTTTTAGTGATCTAAAGGCTTTAGCTAAAGATCAAAATAATGAAGATTTTACTAGGCTTTCCTATGAATACTTGCCTCTAAAATTTAGCCGAAGACATGGAGATCCAAGTCGACCATGGAATCAATTTTCAATTAATACCAAAGATGAAGATGGCTCCAAAATTCTGAATTATGAAGGCAACTGGCGTGATATCTTTCAAAATTGGGAAAGCTTAGTACACTCCTACCCTCAGTTTATTGAAGGTATGATTTACAAATTTTTAAATGCTACAACTTTTGACGGTTATAACCCCTATCGTGTCACCAAAGATGGCTTTGATTGGGAAACTATAGAGCCAGACGATCCTTGGTCTTACATTGGTTACTGGGGGGATCATCAAATTATTTATTTACTCAAATTCTTAGAATTTTATGAAGACTATCAACCAGGAAGTATAGCTCAATTATTCAGCAAATCTCAATTTGTTTATGCTAACGTGCCTTACAGGATTAAGTCATATCAAGATATTCTAAACGATCCAAAAGATACCATAGAATTTGACCATAAAGCCGATGCTGAAATTAGAAGTAAACGTGATAAGATTGGAGCTGATGGTGCATTACTTCAGAATAAAAGAGGTGAAATTATTCACGTCAATTTTGTTGAAAAAATACTAGCTACAACCTTAGCTAAATTATCCAACTTTATTCCTGAGGCGGGAATATGGATGAATACCCAACGCCCAGAATGGAACGATGCTAATAATGCTTTAGTCGGAAATGGTGTTTCAATGGTCACCTTAGCCTACCTGAGACGGTTTTTAGACTTCTTTAAATCGATTTTTAAAGACATCGATGCCTCAGAAAACTACGAAGTTTCTGAAGAGCTAGCTGAGATGTTTGCCAAAATGGAAAAAACATTCGCTATCAATAAACATTTAACTGAAGGTAAATTTAGTGATCACCAACGTAAAGAAGTTTTGGACGAATTAGGTGAAGCAGCGAGTGTTTTTAGGACTCAGGTTTACACTACTGGTTTTTCAGGACATAAGACTGAAGTCTCTTCAACACAAATCGGGCACTTTATCAACACCAGTTTAGTTTATCTAGAGCATGCAATTGAAGTGAATAAACGAACTGACAACTTATACCACGCCTATAACCTAATGACCGTTAACCAAGATAAGGTCTGCATAGATAACCTTTCTGAGATGCTCGAAGGTCAAGTTGCTGTATTAAGTTCAGGTTACCTAAATTCAAATCAAGCCTTAACTTTACTTGATGCCTTAAAGCAAAGTGCTTTATTTAGACCCGACCAATACAGCTATTTATTATACCCCTTCAAAGACTTAAAAGGCTTTTTGGACCGAAATAATGTTCCGGAAACTTCTGTAAAGTCATCAAAATTGCTTCAAAAGCTAGTGAAAGATAACCATAAAGGCATAATTGAAAAAGATGTAAAAAACAATTATCACTTTAATGGCAACTTCAATAATGCTAAGAAATTAAAAGAAGCTCTATTATCTTTAGAAGACGAGGCCAATTCAACTTTGGCAGAAAAAGAAATGGACCAAATACTTAAGGTCTATGAAGAAGTTTTTAATCATAAATCATTTACAGGACGTTCCGGGACTTTTTATGGCTATGAAGGCTTAGGATCCATTTATTGGCATATGGTGTCAAAACTGCAATTAGCGGTTTTGGAAACCTGCATTCAAGCCATAGATGCTAAGTCATCTACCGAAGTTATCGGTCGATTACTAGAGCACTATTATGAAATAAACGAAGGCATAGGTGTTCATAAATCTCCTAAGCTATATGGCGCATTTCCAACTGATCCTTATTCTCATACTCCGCAAGGAAAAGGCGCACAACAACCTGGAATGACAGGTCAAGTGAAAGAAGACATTTTAAGTCGATTTAGAGAATTGGGTGTTCATATTTATAAAGGGGAAATTCAATTTAAGCCCGATTTATTGCGAAAAACCGAATTTTTAGAAGAAGAACATGTTTTTAGGTTTGTAGATCTAAGCGGTCAAAAGCATCGCCTTCAACTTAAGCGGAATTCATTAGGACTTACATTTTGCCAAGTTCCAATAATTTACTCTATTTCAGATCAAAACAAAATAGAAGTAGAATTCTACAGCAAAAATTCAGAGCAGATTGAAGGGCTTCATTTGCCTAAAGAAATTAGTCAAGAAGTCTTTAACCGCTCAGGTCAAGTTAAAATAATTCACGTTTATATTGAGGCGTCTATTTTAAAATAAAGAGTCATGAAGCCAGTAAAACATATACTTTTAGTAATTAGCATTGTCTTATTGGCTTCTTGTCAATCATCTCAAAAAGAGAAAAAACCTATGCAAAATAACAGAAATCTAACTGCTAAAGAAATTCTTAATAAACCAGAGTTTTTAGCAATTTCTTACGGTGGCTACCGAAAAAAGTCACGCGAAGAGCAACCCACCATTCAACAGCTTAAAGAAGATTTGAAAATTCTTCATGCTATGGATATTCGCATATTACGAACCTATAATGTTCGTCTTCCCCATGCAGCCAACATTTTAAAAGCGATTGACGAGCTGAAGAAAACTAATCCTGAATTTGAAATGTATATGATGCTCGGGGCTTGGATCGATTGTAAAAATGCGTGGACCGAAATGCCACTCAACCACAACGAGGGAAGCGAACATAACGCTGTAGAAATCGAAAGAGCTGTAGAATTAGCTAATCAATATCCTGATATTGTTAAAATAATTGCGGTTGGTAACGAAGCAATGGTAAAATGGGCCTCAGCTTATTTCGTTCAGCCACACATTATTTTAAAATGGGTAAATCATCTGCAAGATTTAAAAGAAGAAGGCAAGATAGATAAGGATTTATGGATTACGAGTTCGGATAATTTTGCGTCTTGGGGCGGCGGAGAGAACGAATACCACACTCCAGAGCTTGAAGAGCTTATTAAAGCGGTAGATTATCTTTCTATCCACACCTATCCAATGCATGATACACACTATAATCCTGTGTTTTGGGGAGTACTTCCAAAAGAAAAAAACTTGAGTAACACCATGAAGCTAGATAAAGTGATGAACCGGTCCTTGAGCTATGCTGTGTCTCAGTATGATAGTGTTGTGAGCTACATGCAAACTTTAGGAGTTAAAAAGTCTGTGCATATTGGTGAAACTGGCTGGGCAAGTGTTTCTGCTGGTTATTATGGAGAAAATGGCTCTAAAGCTTCAGATGAGTACAAGCAAGCTTTGTATTATAACAAAATGCGAGAATGGGCTTCAAAAAATAAAATAAAATGTTTCTATTTTGAAGCTTTTGACGAACCCTGGAAAGATTCACATAACCCAAAAGGTTCCGAGAACTTTTTTGGTCTATTTACAGTAGACGGTAATGCTAAGTACGTTCTTTGGGATGAGTTGGATAAAGGCATTTTCAAAGGTTTTAAGCGCGGTAAAAACAAAATGACCAAAACCTATAATGGAAGCTTGGAAGATCTTCTGCTGGATGTACAAATGCCTCCAGTGAAAAATGAAATTATGCTTAATCATTAAATCAATCCTGAAAAACGGTATGTATGAAAATTCTGAAAATTTTATCTATAAACTTAATAGCTCTCATGTTGACTAATTCTTGCGTAGAAACCAAAAAATCTTTAGAGGTTGAAGTTGTTGAAACCTCGAGAAGTGGGAATAAACTCTCTAAAGTTGAAGTCTTTAGCGAAGGAAAACCAACTTCTAAGATCAATTTAAACCCTGATAAAACTTTTCAAACCTTTACGGGTTTTGGTGGATCATTTACAGAATCTTCTGCTTATCTACTGAATCGATTGAGTAAAGAAAACCGTCAAAAAATCATCGATGCTTATTTTGCGGAAAGTGGTGCACGGTATTCGTTAACCAGAACTCATATGAACTCAAGTGATTTCTCTTTAGGTCAATATTCGTATGCCCCGGTTGAAGGCGACACCTTATTGGCTAATTTTTCTATTGAAGAAGATAAAGACGATATTATCCCGATGATTAAAGAGGCTATGAACGCCTCAAAGGAAGGTTTCAAAATTATATCTTCTCCTTGGACCGCTCCACCTTGGATGAAAGATAATAACGAGTGGGTTGGTGGAAAATTGAAGCCAGAACATTACGACACTTGGGCGCTTTTCTTTTCCAAATATGTGGATGCTTACAAAGCTGAAGGCATCGATATATGGGGATTTACTGTGGAAAATGAGCCACATGGTAATGGAAATAATTGGGAAAGTATGCACTATACTCCAGAAGAAATGACTGATTTTGTAAGTAATTACCTCGGACCCCAATTGGAAAAAGATGGTAAAGGCGATAAAATTATTTTAGGATATGATCAAAATCGCAAAGGCATAAAAGAGTGGGTGGATGTGATGTATAAGAATGAGAAAAATGCTAAATATTATGATGGCACCGCGATACACTGGTACGAAAGTACTTATGAAGTGTTTCCAGAAGCCTTACAATATGCCCATGAAAAAGCACCCAATAAATACTTGATACAAACTGAGGCCTGTGTGGACTCCGAAATTCCTAAATGGAAAGATGACGACTGGTATTGGAGTAAAGAAGCGACCGATTGGGGTTGGGATTGGGCCCCTGAAGATCAAAAACACTTGCACCCAAAATACGTTCCTGTCTATCGCTACGCTAGAGATATTATAGGATGTATGAACAATTGGGTCGATGGCTGGGTGGACTGGAATATGGTCTTGGACCGACAAGGTGGACCTAACTGGTTCAAAAACTGGTGTGTGGCGCCAGTCATTGTAGATCCTGATCAGGATGAAGTGTATTTTACCCCACTCTATTACACCATGGCTCATTTCAGTAAATACATAAGACCAGGTGCAAAACGAATTGATTTCGAATCTACAGATAAAGACTTGCAAGTGAGTGCTGCCACAAATCCAGATGGAAGTCATGTGGTCATCATTTTTAACCCTTCAGAAGAAGAAAAAGTATTTGAACTTAGTATGAAAGAAGCACAACAAGTAGTTTCTATAAGCCCTCAAGCCCTTCAAACTATTGTATTAAATCCTAAAAAATAAGCCTTATGTCCCAAGAGAAAACATTGGCAAAAGACAAAGTTCCCATAGGTCAGAAAGCTGCCTTTGGGGCTGGTCATTTCATATTGAATGTGTTACCAGGAACATTAGGTGTCTTTATTCAATTTTTTTTACTTACAGCTTGGGGTGTAGATCCATTGTGGGCTGGTTTGCTTGGTGGTTTACCCAGAATTTTCGATTCCATCACAGACCCGATTATGGGTTTTATTACGGACAACACCAAATCAAGATGGGGAAGGCGCCGGCCTTACATTTTTTTAGGGGCTATTATAAGTGGTGTCCTGTTTTTCTTGATGTGGCAAATCGGTGATAATGCATCTCAGACTTATATTTTCTGGCATGTCATGGTTCTTCAGCTTTTGTTTTTAATTGGAAACACCATGTTTGCCACCCCGCTAGTGGGTTTAGGCTATGAAATGACTCCAGATTATAATGAGCGGACTAGAATTATGGCTTTTTCCAATACCATGGGACAGATTGCTTGGATGATTGTTCCTTGGTTATACGTCATCATACCCGACACTGAAACTTTTAGCACTAAGACAGAAGGTGTGAGAACTATGGCCTTAATCGTAGGGGCAATGACAATAGTCTTTGGGGTTTTACCAGCCTTATTTTGTAAAGGAATCGACGCTTCTGAAATGGAGAATAGAGAGAAAATTAATTTCAAAAGCTTTGCTTCTAATATGAAGAAATTGCTTTCTGGCATTGTTTTGATCTCAAAAAACAAACCCTTTATGAAGTTGTGTGGGGCTACATTCCTTGTTTTTAACGGGTTTCAATTAGTTGCTGCATTTGGGGTGTTTATTATAGTTTTCTACATGTATAATGGGAGTTATGATATGGCTGGCACTTGGCCAGCTTGGTTCAATACCATTAATGCGATTATCACTGGTTTTTTAGTGATTCCTATTATTTCTAAAATGGCAACCAAAATAGGAAAGCGAAATGCTTTTTTGATTTCCACCTTTTTATCTATTGTAGGTTATATCCTAAAGTGGTGGGGATTTGATGTAGAGTTGAATGAACGTTTCAATCAAACTGCATTAGGAGAAAGTTTAACGAGTGGGCTAGGTTCTATTTTTAATTTTCTCAATCCACATTTAGACAGTATTGGAGCAAGTTGGTTTACAATAGATGTTGCAAACGGCGTTCCTTGGCTTATTTTCTTACCTATCCCGTTTTTTGCTTTTGGTATGGGCGGACTCTTTACACTTATGATGTCTATGACGGCTGATGTATGTGACTTAGATGAATTAGAGAATGGATCGCCTAGAAAAGAAGGAACCTTTGGTGCTATTTACTGGTTGATGGTGAAAATTGGGCAATCTATTGCCTTGGTTTTAGGTGGTGTTATTCTAAGCGTTGTAGGTTTTGACCCTAATATTACAGAACAATCTATTGAGACCATGAATAATCTTAGGATAGCAGATATTGTTGTGCCAGCTTCAACTGCTGCTCTTGCCTTTATTGTGATGTGGGGTTATGATCTAAATGAAAAACGAGTTAGAGAAATAGGTGCCAAACTTAAAATAAGAAAAGTTAAGCCTAAAACAATCACTTCGTCTGCTTACCTCAATAAATCTCACTTGTCTCTATCTAGTTTAAATATTTTACCTGATACCAAATTTGACGTTGATTTTTCTAACAAGTCGATTAGAGACGTCAAAAATATTTTCACAAAGACACTTAATAGTGGATTGCATGGGATTTGCTTTAGCCCTTACACCAAATCACAAGACCTTAGTGATACGCTTTCTGAAAGACAAATACGCAGACGAATGAACATTATCCAACCCCACACACAATGGATAAGGTCTTTTTCTTGCACTAAAGGAAACGAATACATTCCAAAAATAGCTAAAGATAAAGGACTCAAAACCGTTGTAGGTGCTTGGATAAGTAATGATAAATCAAAAAATGAAAAGGAAATTGAAGAATTAATATCACTTTCCAATGCTGGTTTAGTAGATATCGCTGTAGTGGGTAATGAAGTTCTACTTCGGGATGAGTTATCTATAGATGAAGTACTCGACTACATTTCAATAGTAAAAAGTGCGGTCCCAGACGGTATTCCTGTAGCTTATGTGGACTCTTACTATATATTCGATTTACATCCAGAACTTATACAAGCCTGCGACCTTATTCTTATTAACTGTTATCCATTTTGGGAAGGGGCCGATATTGATATTTCACCAGCCTACACGCGTTATATGTACAATTTAATTAAAGATCAAGCTGTTGGTAAACCTGTTATTATTTCAGAAACAGGATGGCCAAGTGATGGAGAAAGTACTGAAGTTGCAGTCCCATCAGAATTAAATGCTATGAAATATTTTATCAATGTAAATCATTGGGCAAATCAAGAAGATATCAAACTGTTTTATTTCTCCTCTTTTGATGAATCTTGGAAAATCCATCACGAAGGGGACGTTGGACAACGTTGGGGAATATGGAACGAAAAAGAAAAACTTAAATACAATTAAGACATGACTTACAGAAAAGAACAAGAACTATCCAAACAACAAGAAAAATTTTTAGCGTCCATACAAACGCAGAACTTTTTGAAAGAATACACCCCTGAAGAACTTCACGATGTGTTTAAGACCATCATGTCGCAAGGTTTTCATGGCATGTGTTTCAGTATGTACGAAGATGGCCAGGAACCTGGACATCATATTACAGAAGAACAGGTACTCAGACGAATGAAAATTTTAAAACCTCACGTCAAGTGGGTACGCTCCTTCTCTTGTATTGAAGGAAATGAATTTGTACCAAAAGTAGCTAAGCAACTTGGTATAAAAACTTTAGTTGGGGCTTGGCTAAGTGATAATAAAGAAAAAAACAGGGAAGAACTAGACGGCTTAATCAAGATGGCCAATGAGGGTTTGGTAGATATTGCTGCCGTGGGTAACGAAGTTTTATATAGAAATGATTTGTCTATTGAAGAACTTATGCAACACTTAGATGAAGTGAGAGCGGCCATTCCATCACATATTCCTGTTGGTTACGTCGATGCGTATTATGAGTTTACAGTACATCCTGAGCTAACCGCTAAATGCGATGTCATTTTAGCTAACTGTTATCCCTTTTGGGAAAGTTGCCATTACGACTATTCGTTAACTCATATGCAACACATGTATGCACAAGCCTTAAATGCTGCAAAAGGTAAAAAAGTAATAATTACAGAGACTGGCTGGCCTAGCAAAGGGGAAAGTCTCGGCGATGCACATCCATCGGAAATGAATGCCTTAAAATACTTTATAAATACCCAGTTATGGAGTAAAAAAGCAGGTATTGAAGTGTTCTATTTCTCGTCTTTTGATGAGTCTTGGAAAGTAGGTGATGAAGGTGATGTTGGTGCATATTGGGGAATTTGGGATAAAAACGAACAACTTAAATACTAAATAACCTTAAATCAAACGATTACCACCTATACATCAACCATACAGACCTTAAACCTGTCTTTTAAAAGTGAGTAAATACAGGGAGTTACAGAGTTTGAAACTAAATAAAGTGAACTTAAATAGTGTATGCTTTTTGTAGGTAATAAATTATGAGATTAATAAAATAATAGCGGTATATTTAAGGGTAACTAATTATTATTAACTAAAAATTAAACACAATGAAAAAAATTACACTTTTATTTATGATGATGCTAGCCAGTACTCTGGTTTTTGCACAAACACTTCCTCTAGACTTTGAAGTTCCGGAAGATGATGCTTTTGAACCTTTTAACGGTGCAGCAGCTGCCGTTGTAGTTGATCCTACAGATGGCTCAAATATGGTTTTAGAGTTAATAGGAAATGGTGCGCCTTTCGATGGGGCTACAGTAACTATGGCAACGTATATAGATTTGTCTGATGATGCAAATAATACTATTACTTTTGAATTTTGGGCTCCCGATGCAACAACAAGAACCCATTTATTAAAACTAGAGGGTGCTACAAATGGACCTGGAGCAACTGAATTAACTTTCGATTCCACTATGATGGGATGGCAAACAATTTCTGTTGACTTTACTATACCCAGCTTAGCAGATGACTATCCATTAATGTCTATATTTCCTGACTTTAATAATGGAGAAGTAGGTACTTATTATATAGATGATATAGATGGTCCTAATGGAGCAATTGTACCCGTAGATCCTATTCCTGCAACTGCAGCTCCAGTGCCAACTGCACCAGATGATGAAACTTATAGTATTTATAATGATACCAATGGTTACACTACAATATTTCCTGTCGCTTATTCATTTGGATCTTTATCTGGAGAACCAGACTTAGACCCATCAGCTGCTGAAAATAAAGCATTGAAATTTAATTTTGGTGTTGCAGGTTGGGGACAAGGTGAAGGCGGACCTGACGATGTTTCTGCTTACGATTTCGTATCATTCGATTATTGGGCTGGAGCTGGAGTTGTAGGATTTGACTTCGTTATGATTAGTAATGATGGTGGAGTTACAGAACATAAATATCAAATAAGTATTCAAGAGCCTGTTGTTAATGAAACTTGGGTTAAAGTCGAAATTCCTATGTCATACTTTACTGATCTTGGTTTTTCTGATACAGCTTTATTCCAATGGAAGGTGAGTCCACTTAATGATAGTGTTGACAATGATGGTATAGTTTATCTCGATAATGTACTTTTAACTCAAAACTCAACATTAAGTATCAACCAATTTAGCCAAGCTGACTTTACAGTGTATCCAAACCCAACACAAGATGTATGGAACATCAAAACAACTGTAAATATTTCATCTGTAAAAGTTTACAATTTACTGGGAAATCTTGTATTAAACCAAAAAGTTGATGCTAATGAAGCCATCATATCTTCTGAAGGATTAGCGACTGGTGTTTACTTTGTTAAAATTGAAAATGAGGCCAACTACTTTAAAACAGTAAAAGTTATTAAAAACTAAACGAGTTTTAATTTAATGATCAAGGCTTGTACATCAGTACAAGCCTTTTTTTTGTGGGATAAATCAAAAATCGGCTTTAATAGACTTCAATATCTATTTAAAACAAAATAACTATAGATCATTTACTCTAAAGCTATTTTGATGTAACTTTATTAACATATTTTTTATTCGTTTTCTTTCGCTAATTTAGAGCAAGGCAACATAACTTAATATTCTAACCTTACCTAAACCACACCTATAAATGAACTGGTTTCAGACTGAAAAAGAAAAGGTATTAGATGAGCTTGAATCGAGCCGTAAAGGAATTTCAGATGAAGAAGCAGTAAAGCGTAAAACCATCTACGGCCCCAATACTTATAATTCAAATACTGAAAAGAGTGGGGTGGGTTGAGTAGTTACTTCTATACACTAAAACTTTAGTTTGGAGAACTAAAAAAAGCGCTGTTTTTCTATCTAATTAACTCTAGGTAAATTAGTAAAAGAAGATGATGGACCAAGAAGTTTTTTGTAAACACATCAATGAATAAGCTAATTTAATAAACTGAAGAAACTGAGCTAATTTAAATACTTTTTTAAAACAAAAAAGGCCGAGCAAATTTAATAGTTGACTCGACCTATTATCATCAAAATAGAATTGTACGTAAAAATTAATTAGACAACTCTTCATTGAGTTCCCAGATATAAGACCAAGAGCTACCTACAGCCATCCTCCAGTTGTCCATCATTTGATTGGCTTTTTTATCGCCGTGGACTTTTTTGTATAAAGCAAAAGGTCCATCTTTTTTATCATCTTCGTCTATTGCTGCATAACTGCTAAATAAATCAGTTATCATATAATCAGGATCATCTTCACCTCCACCCATAAAAGAGTACCAGTAACCTCTAGCCTCACCTTCTTCTTCAGCAATAGTCGTTGTTACCTCTTTTATGATCTCAGAAAATAAAGCTCCATTTTTAACTTTAAAATAAGTGGCCCAAACCAGCTTAACGTCTGTAGCTAAAGTTTTTTTACTCCAATCTGGTAAAGTTTTAGAAATCGAGTAATGCGATTTTTCAACGTGAGGCATAATAAAGGTCATTGCTATCATTCTACAGGACTTACCAGCCATATCCTCTTTGTCCATATCAGCCCAGTTTGGCATGTAACCAGTTACACCGTACACGTTATTCTCGCCTTGAACTCTTGACCAAAAACCCCAAGAATTAGTTCCTTCATTTTCGTTGTAGCACTCTTTCCATTTTTTAACGCCCTCCATAAATTGAGCAGTGTGTCCCTGTTTGACCGTAAATTCGGTCATGGAAAACATTTTCTTTTCAAAAGTTTGTGACATCGCCATTAGCGGTAACACCAATAAAATAATAAACAGCTGTTTCATAATTTAATTTTTATTTTGATAATTAAACAACTGCAAAGTATTTAACATTCCATTACGAGTCAATCACATCTTCATGTGGTTTTGAGTTTTAAGTATTAAAAATTTAGTTTAACTACCACAACATTTTAGTAGTCTAGGTTTCAAATTTCAATAGATTGAAGTCTCTGTTTTAAATAAGCTTATTCTTGAAAATGATTTTTATGTAGGAATGTAGCATATATCCTCAAGACTTGAGAGATTACGATCCTTTGAATTTTGAACCTGAAGAGTTTTAATTAAAAGTTGAAATAGTATATTACATTAGATCAAATCGTAGTCAACAAAAGGCAATAAAATACACAAACTATTAAAAAACAAGAGTTTATGGATTTTAATTATGACTACGGCAGGATTACATATACTGAGTATGGTACATTATGCAACTACATCTGGCGAAATTTTAAAATAAGTCTTAGCGCTTTAAATAAAAAAACTATCCAAAACAACATTGGGCCACATGACCAGATTCGTATGAAGAAGAGTTGAGTCGTTAATTATCGAAAATAAATCATAAATTTGAGGATTGAACTAAAACAACTTATTAAGATCAATGGAATTAGAGAATATATGCATCTATCGAATGACTCATATAGATAACATTCCTAATATTATAGTTAACGGAATTACTCATAAAGATTCACCAAATTCTAATCCAAATTTCGTTTCTATTGGAGATGTCAGTTTGATAGACAACAGAAGTACTAGAAACGTAATGATTGATAATGGAGAAATGCTTAACTTTAATGCTGAATCTATTATTCTAGGAGATTTCATTCCTTTTTATTTTGGTATTAAAATGCCAATGCTCTATGTAATTCAAAATGGAGGGAATTTTGTAGAAAAAGCAACACCAGCAGAAAACATAATATATTTAGCTTGTCCTATTAACAATATAATTGAATCGGGAGAAACATATTATTTTAGTGATGGACATGCGACTGATAGTTTAAGTTCTTTTTACGACAGTAGTAAGGTTAGTGAATTACCAAATATTATAGCTTGGGAATCAATAAAAGCACCATTTTGGGGAGGTCAAGAGAACCTTAATATTAAACGCAAAAAACAAGCTGAATTTTTAGTTTCAAATGATTTACCTGCACAATTTATAGTTGGGTTTTGTAGTTATAATGAAGAGGCTAAACAAAAATTAGTCAATATGGGAATTGATGACGAAAAAATTAAGGTAGTCCCAAGAGCCTATTATTAAATTTAAAAAATATGATTAATTACGTTACGGGAAATATATTGGATAGTGAAGCTCACGCTATAGTAAATACTGTTAATACTGTAGGTGTTATGGGTAAAGGAATTGCATTACAATTTAAAAAAGCTTATCCAAATAATTATAAAACGTATTCAATAGCCTGTAAGAATAAGGAAGTAGTAGTTGGTAAAATGTTTGTTACAACTGATATTAATATTAGTTCAGGAGAAAAACTTATTATTAACTTCCCTACCAAACAACATTGGAGAAAACCATCAGAGTACATTTATATAGAAGATGGATTAAACGACTTAGTAAATGTTATAAAACTAAATCAAATTAAAAGTATGGCGATTCCTCCACTTGGAGCAGGAAATGGTGGATTAAAATGGGAAAAAGTTAAAAAGATAATTGAAGATAAGTTAAGTCATCTTGACATCGAAATATACGTATTTGAACCATCATCTCAAATTGTAGAAAAACTCAAAAAAGAAAGAGTTAAATTAACAGACGCTAGAGCTTTATTGTTATTTGTTCTATATGATTTAGTGAAAAATGGAGAATTTGTTTCAGAATTTTCTAGTGAAAAAGTTAGTTATTTTTTACAAAGATTTGGTGCAAAAAAATATTTTAAACTACAATTTACACCTAATTTTTATGGACCATATTCTGGAAAAGTAAGATTTGTTTTGAACGCTCTTAATGGTAGTTACTTAATGGGATATAGTGATATGGACAAAAAGCCTTTTGAGCCACTAACTATAATTGCAGATGGTTTTAATGATGTAAAAAATCATATTGAAAATAAACCAGAATTAGCAATAATTGCAAAAAATACAACGAATTTCTTAAATGGGTTTTATTCAGATTTTGCCCTTGAATTATTATCTTCAATTGACTTCATAGCTTCTAGCGAAAAAACATTTGACAAACAGATTATTTTTAACAAATTAAATGATTGGAGTGATAGAAAACAAAGTATGTTTTCCAATCCAAAATATATTGACATATCGGTTAGACACTTACAAAGTGCTGGAATAGAGAACTGAATAAAAAAAGTACGATTGCCCAACAAAGTACTGAGGTAAAAAACAACTCTTTTTACTTTAATTTAAAACACTAGTAATCTAGGCTCATGGATTCATAAAACTGATTCTTTGATTCTTTTTGTTGTGTCTTTCTTCTACCTATCTAGGCAAAACTGAAACTTTTTAACTTCGTAACCAACGGTGAAGTAACCGTAAACCAAAATTGGAAAAAATAATTCTCGAGAAAATAGCTGATTTATTAAGAGACCATAAAAGTCTAATGCAAGATTGCATATCCTGAGTATGCTAAATCATGCAACTACAACTGGCGAGACTCTAAAATAAGCCTTAGCACTTTTCATATAAAAATTAGGTTAAACTATTATCTAGCTATCCACTTCACTTTTTTCATTTCCCCTTTCGTCGCTGCCTTAGCACTTCTATAAATTCAAGATAAGTAAATTCGATAAAGACCCTACCAAAATAGAAGACAGGAAATGAAAATACATTTTTTATTTTTCTGTTAACCAATAATTTACTAATTTCAAGGTGGCTACCATTCGAATTATAGAAACTCAATAAGATGAAAAAGATAATGATTACTTTCGGTTTATTTTTTTGTGTAGTAATGAGTGGCAACGCTCAGAATACCTCAAACGTATCTTCATACCACGAACCAACAATTGGTTCTGCGGTTAATGCTACACACGCATTTAGTATCGCGCAACCACATGATGGGTCTGACGGTATTATTAGAAAATTTGATCATCAAGGGCTTTTGCTGAACACAGCCGTCCTTCCTAATGACAATCCCAGTTTTGCAGTAACTGAGCCTTTTGAAATGACGGCACGGGGAAATAATATTTCTGTTATTGCTCTAACATGGGGTGCCACTAGCGGCACTCGATTATTACGTTCAGAGTCATTATTGGCTATTTCAGAGAATCTGGATATGTCCAATTTAAATTCTTTGGTTGCCTATCAGTCGAATTTTTTTTCTATTGCTGATGATGGTGATAATCTATATGTATTATATTTAGCAAATAATTCAGATGCCGCCTTGGGGGTGAATCCTGATGGATCTCTTGACCCAGGTGAAACAGCCATCATTGCAAATGCTGGAGATGGTATTAATAACAAAACGCGACTGATTATCACAAACCGTGATAATCCCAAAAATGTCTCGTATGTTATTGACCTTGCACCGAACGCAACGCGAGTAAGTCCCTTCTTCTCTATAGTTGACGATAGATTTATTCGTTCTAATTCAACCGTGCTCGGCAATGGATATATTGCGATTAAATACAAAGCAGATGCTCTATTACATTTGTCTATTTTTGACCCAGAGAATCCCGTTGATGATGCAGGAAATTATAATCCTGTTCATGAATTCACGGGAAACGATCAAGGTCAAATGGACGATTTAAATATTGCCTTTTGCAACGATAATTATTATGTTTCGTATTGGCAAGAAGAAAAACTCATTGCTTATGACCAAGATTTTAATCCTATTCATGAAACCCATGAGTATGATTTTTCCTTTGGTGGTATACCTGCAGGTATACAGTGTTTATCAAATGGAGATTTAAAAGTCATGATTACCATGGGAAGTGCTCCACTTGCTGAAACACCTCGTTCGTCTTTTCTTGATAAAAGATTAAACGAAAAATATTTTGTTGGAGGGTTTATTACCAACTGGAGGGGGTATTTTAAATCTCATCCTGTTCCGATAAATGATACCGAGTTTAGCGATACCGAGTCGATAGTCTTTGGAAATTTCCAAGGAGAATCTATTGTTGTTGATGGGGTAATTATCCCCAGTACTAACGGTAATTTAGATTATCGAACGATATTTCATCGCGTTAATCAAATTGCGCCAACAACGACGATCAGTATCAATGATAGTCCTGCGGAATTTATTAGTGTGTATATGCACACGACTCTTGACCCCAATGACCCAACGCAATTAATTGATTGTGGAGACTGTGCTGAGGTATGGGTAACTATTCCTTCTGGGACAGTATTGCCAGAGAACCTTGAAACAGCTCTTTTTTTACAAAATGGTGTTAATGTTGACGATAACCATTTTTTGCATACGGCAAATATGGGGATTGACGAATTCAAGCCTCTTGGTTTCCAAGATTATTATTTGGTAAAAACCTTACCAAATGGGAGTACGTATTCATCGCCATCAACCGATCATAATCTTTCCCTAAGGGTATATCTCACCGAACAAATCCTTACTCTTGATGTTGATAGGTTTGATAATTCTGAATTTTTAGTCTACCCTAATCCTACGGGTAGTAAAGTGTCTATCGACAGCTCGCTGCCGATTGATCAAGTCCATGTCTATGACATGACTGGCCAAGCTATTGGACGCTACGAGGGTGTTTCAGACATAGACCTCAGCGCCTATGCATCAGGAGTATATATATTTCGTATATATGGAACTGATGGGTCTTTTGTAATTAAAAAAATTGTAAAACAGTAATATGTTTGTCTAGTCCTAAATAAGCTTTAACACTACTTCTAGGACTAGACAATTTATTCTTAAACACTGCAAGATTGCATATCCTGAGTAGTATGGTATGTTATGCAACTACAACACTCTATCTCTTTTGACAGTAAAAAAATCATTGGTACAAACTGAGACTTTAGATAATACTATTGATGTAAGCAAGGCAGTCTCTAAACTTTGAATTATTGCCGAGTTAGAGAGAAATAATTGTTTTGACAGTATCGAAAAAGGGACTTTTGAAACGGTATAACTTATGTATTTGGAAATTACAACAAATAAACCAAATTTTTTATATCTCATATCTAGTTAAAAGAGTTATTTACCCTACTAAACAGATATAAAATATAAATTTTTCTCAAAAGGCTTAATTAAGATGTAAACAAATATTATATTTGTTTACATCTTATATCTTAATAGATGGTTAATTTACCCTGCCAACCATATATGAAAAGTAAAGTGATTACAGAAAATACAGCAGATTTCTTGAGATATCTTATAGATAACAAGAAATCATTTTTTACAATTAGTGATGCACAGGAATATATGCCTAATTATAGCAAAGCTTATATCAATGAGTTCTTACAAAGTATTTTGGAAAGGCAACTTTCTATGCGTATTAAAAAAGGGCTCTATGTAATGCTACCTTATGACACAATGAAAGAGCATTTCTTTCCTAACAGACACTTAACCGCATCTGCTTTAGTTAATAATAGAGAACACTATATAGGGTATTATAAAGCTTTACAAGAACACGATTTAACAACACAACCCTCTCTAGTAGAACAGGTTGTTGTTAATAAACAAGTAAAACCTTCGGAACAAAAAATAGAAGGTGTTAGATTTCAGTTTATCTACCATAATCAAAAACATTTCTTTGGTACAAAAAAAATTTGGGTAGAATATATGAATCAAAGTTATGCTATAAAATGTAGCGATCTTGAAAAAACAATTATCGATTGTTTATACAGGCCAGATTATTCAGGCGGAATAGTAGAAGTAGCAAAAGCTATCTACACTGCTCAAGATAAATTTAATTATAAAAGGTTGCTCAAGTATCTTAAAAAAATGGAGAGTCAAGCGGTTATAAAACGTTTAGGTTTTATTTTGGAATTATACGATATAGAAGCTCCCATAATTAACGAAATGTTAGCACTTAAAACAAATTCCTATGCTGTTTTAGATCCTATTCATCCTAAGGAAGGAAAAACACAAAGTCGCTGGAGCATACAGGTAAACATAGATATTGAAACCATTATACAAGCCCCTTTTAGCTAATGATAGCACGCGGAGAAATAGATAAGATAGCTGCCAAGAATAAAGTTGGCGCAATCGAAATAGAAAAAGATTACGTAATCACTTGGGTGCTTTACGGAATATCACAAACAGAAACATTAAAAGACCTTCTGGCATTTAAAGGTGGAACTGTTTTAAAAAAAAACCTATTTTGAGGATTACAGATTTTCCGAAGATTTAGATTTTACGTTATTTATATATAAAAGTGCAAAAATGACTTAATTACCCTATTTATAATTAATCTAAATTATGGACAATAAACAAGTAAAGGAAATCAGAAAGGCATTAAAGCTTACTCAGACTGAGTTTGCAGAGAAGTTAGGTGTTTCTAAAATAACTATAATTAGCTACGAAAAAGGCCGTGTAATTCCTAAAACAAAAAGTAAAATACTTGACAATATGTATAAAGAAGCTTTTGAAAATGACAATTCAAAAGCAATTTTGAAGGATTATGAGCTAATTAAGTTAGTTCCTTTAATTGGTAGTCGGGTTCAAGCAGGATTTTTAAATGGATGGGGAATTGATGAATACATTGAAGATTTACCTAAGATTCCGTGGGAAGTTGAGAAGGAATTTAAAGGAAATCATTTTTGCTTTGAAGTTGAAGGAGATAGTATGAATAATTCGAATCCCTCAGAAGCTATTTTAGATAAAGATATTTTACTGTGTAAAGAAATTCAAAATCATCACTGGAAAAATAAGCTACACATAAATTCATGGGATTTTGTTATAGTTCATAGAGATCTGGGAATTGTTGTAAAAAGAATTACAAATCACATTGTAGAAAATGGAGAAGTAACTCTTCACAGTCTAAATAATTTATATGAAGATTACACTGTTAATCTCGATGATGTAGTTGCTCTATTTAATGTGATCGGAATGAAGAGACCCAGAAGAAGATAATTTGTTGGGAAGATGTTGGGAATTTTAGGTATAAAAATCAAAAAACCCCTGCGCTAACAGGGGTTTAGATACTATAATTGTGACCACGGCAGGATTCAAACCTGCAGCCTTCTGAGCCGTAATCAGATGCGCTATTCAGTTGCGCCACGTGGCCTTTCTTAAGTTTGCAAATATATTTATTTTTATACTTTTACCAAACATTATAAAGTAAATATCATGGAACTTAAAAATTATATTAGAACTATAGAAGATTTTCCTAAGGAAGGCATCTCTTATAAAGACATCACACCCCTACTCCTCGACCCCACTGCGTGCTCTTTTGCCGTTTCAGAAATCATAAAAGGCCTTGAAGGTCAACCTATCGATAAAGTCGTAGGCATAGAATCTCGAGGTTTCCTCTTGGGGATGCTTATTGCCAAAGCGCTAGACGTAGGATTTGTCCCTATTCGTAAACCTGGGAAACTGCCAGCAAAAACCATTTCTCAGTCCTACGACCTAGAATATGGCAGCGACACAATCGAGATTCACGAGGACGCCATTCAAAAAGGAGAACAGATTTTACTTCACGACGATTTATTAGCCACAGGAGGAACAGCAGCAGCTGCTTGTCGTCTTATCGAAACTCTTGGAGGAGAGATCGCACAAGTCAATTTCATCATTGAACTAGACTTTCTACAGGGTCGAGAATTGCTTCCAAAAGGCAAAGTGAAGTCTTTAATCCATTTTTAATCTGAATCAAATTCAGAAAAATTACAAAAGCTTAGTTAATTTATAGCCGAAAAACCTGATAAATAAGTCGTATGGGATAAGAAATTTGGCAAAAAACCTATCTTTGCGACCTCTAATTATACAAGACAAATGAGTGATCAAAATAAAGAAGATCTAATCGAAGAACTAGGAGATAATCACATTGCTACCTCTTACGAAAATCCTATAAGAGAGGATGCTTTTGAGATGAGTGATGATGAAAAGATTGAAAAAATAAAAGGCCATGTTCACCAAATCATGGAAACCTTAGGTATGGACATGACCGATGACAGTTTACAGGGGACTCCAAACCGAGTAGCTAAAATGTATGTGAACGAAACCTTTGGCGGTTTGCATCCCAATAAAAAACCCAAGGCGTCTACGTTTCAAAACAACTATAAGTACGGTGAAATGTTGGTTGAGAAAAACATTACCGTCTATTCTACCTGTGAGCATCATTTGCTCCCTATCATTGGCAGAGCTCATGTCGCTTATATTTCCAGCGGAAGAGTAATTGGTCTTTCAAAAATGAATAGGATTGTGAATTATTACGCTAAGCGCCCTCAAGTTCAAGAACGATTGACCATGCAAGTGGTTAAAGAGTTGCAAAAAGCGCTTAAAACAGAAGATGTAGCCTGCGTTATAGATGCTAAGCACCTTTGCGTGAATAGTCGCGGCATCAATGACATTGAAAGTAGCACGGTGACTAGTGAATATGGAGGGAAGTTTAAAGATGAAAATGTGAGAAGAGAACTTCTCAACTATATCAAATTAGATACTAAATTTTAATACATGGCTTTATACGAGCACCAATCCCTGAAGATTTATAATTCCATTACAGGACAAAAAGAGACCTTCCAACCTATCACTGAAGGCTATGTGGGCATGTACGTTTGTGGACCAACGGTTTACAGCAATGTTCACTTGGGAAATTGTAGAACCTTTATCTCTTTTGACTTGGTGTTTCGATACTTAAAGCATTTAGGTTATAAAGTACGTTACGTCCGTAACATCACCGATGCGGGCCACCTAGAGAACGATGGTGAAGAGGGAGAAGACCGTATTGCTAAAAAAGCTAAAGTGATGGAGCTAGAACCAATGGAAGTGGTTCAAAAATACAGTATTGATTTTCACCAAATTCTCGAAAAATTCAACAATCTACCTCCTAGTATAGAACCTACTGCTACTGGCCATATCATTGAACAGATTGAAACTATCAAAACAATTATCGACAAAGGACTTGCTTACGAAGTCAATGGTAATGTGTATTTTGATGTCATTAAATACAACAAAAAACATCACTACGGAAAATTAAGCGGACGAAAAATTGAAGATCTTATTTCTAACACCAGAGAACTTGCGGGACAATCTGACAAGAAAAATCCTCAAGACTTTGCCTTATGGAAAAAAGCAGAACCTCAACACATCATGCGCTGGCCCTCTCCATGGGGTGTTGGTTTTCCTGGATGGCATTTAGAATGTACTGTGATGAGTTCCAAATACCTAGGCGATGAATTTGATATTCATGGCGGAGGTATGGACCTTAAGTTCCCTCACCACGAATGTGAAATTGCTCAAGGTCAGGCTGCAACAGGTAAAGATCCGGTAAACTACTGGATGCATGCTAATATGCTAACCCTCAACGGCAAAAAGATGTCTAAAAGTACTGGAAATAACATTCTACCCCGAGAGTTGTTTAGTGGCGACAATGAAACACTTTCCAAATCGTATACTGCACCAGTGATTAGGTTTTTTATGCTTCAGGCCAATTACAGAAGTATTCTAGACTTTTCTGACGAAGCTTTATCTGCAGCAGAAAAAGGCTTTCAAAAATTGATGGAAAGTCTGTCCATTCTAAAGGTCTTAAAAGCTTCAAAAACTTCAGATTTCAATGTCAATGCATGGAAGGACAAGTGCTATGAAGCGATGAATGACGACTTTAACAGCCCCATACTTATTGCGCATTTATTTGAAGCAGTTAAGCAAATTAATCTTTTAAAGTCTGGGGATAAAAGCCTAAGCCGAGAAAGTCTTGATCTGTTATCAAAAACCATGGACGACTTCATTTTTGAGGTGATGGGACTCGAAGATTTGGAAGACACTTCAAAAAGTAAAGGAAATACAGATGATTTCAAAGAACTTATTGAATTTATGATTCAGATGAGAAATCACGCTAGGCTTAATAAAGACTTCGAGACGAGCGATAAAATAAGGGATAAATTATTGGAGATGGATATAGAGTTAAAAGACCAGAAGGAAGGGACTAGCTTTACGATCAAATCTTAAAGATGATGTGGCGAAAAGTATTAATTTTTCCATTTTTGGTGCTTATAAAAGCTTACCAATGGATACTTTCCCCACTTTTAGGCGCTAACTGTAGATTTCAACCAACTTGCTCTCATTATGCCTTCCAAGCTTTAAAAACACATGGTGTCCTCAAAGGCTTATACTTGAGTATCATACGCATTTCAAAATGCCATCCTTGGGGAGATTCTGGATATGATCCAGTTCCAGAGCTCAAAAAACAGCAAGATTAACACCTCAGGTTTCAATTATAATTATATTAGCTTTTTTAAATAACAGAATTATGCTCCATGCTATCCAGTGGGACCCGTCTTTAGGTCTAGATATAGGTTTTTTTATGATTCGATATTACAGCCTTATGTTCCTCATCGCGTTTGGGACTGGGTTTTATATCATGAAAAAGATATTCTCCCAAGAAGGGGTTTCTTTAGAAAAGCTAGATAAGCTGCTCATTTACACCATACTTTCTACCTTAATTGGGGCTAGATTGGGCCATGTTATTTTTTATCAACCCGAATTATTTCTGGAAGATCCTTTATCTATCTTTCTACCCGTGAGCTTTGTTCCCGAGATTGAATTTACTGGTTTTAGAGGTTTAGCAAGCCACGGAGCTGCCATAGGTATTGCTATTGGTATGTATTTCTACAGCAAAAAGGTAGTTCAAAAACCTATTTTCTGGATTTTGGATCGGATTGTAGTATCTGTGTCCTTGGGAGCAGGTTTTGTAAGAGTCGGCAATTTTTTGAATTCAGAAATAGTAGGTAAAGCCACTACCTCCGATTTTGGTGTTGTGTTTGTGCAACTTGGTGAAAGTTTTCCAAGACATCCAGCTCAGCTGTATGAGTCTATTTGTTATTTTATTTTATTTGCTGTCTTATCTTTCCTCTTTTGGAAAACTAACTTAAAACAAAAAAAAGGAGTTCTTTTTGGAGTCTTTTTCGCCAGCTTATGGACCATCCGTTTTATTGTAGAATACGTCAAAGAACCTCAGGTTGCAGATCGTGCCGATTGGATATTCAACACTGGACAACTCCTGAGTTTACCTATGATTTTAATTGGCTTAGGGATTATTTATTTTTCTTCAAGAATACCAAATTAAACCTATAATGCCGCAACAAATCGTTTCTTTTTCGCATGCTTTTTATCAAAAATAATTACCGTAACTAAGGCTATGCTAATTATTTTTAACTTCAATCAATCAAAAATAATTCAATTTATTTATACGACATTATAAATTTAATTTGGAGTAAGTCTAATGCAAAAGCTTAAAATTTTAGTTGTCTTGAATGTTATAAGTGTCTTGTTCTCATGCCAGACAGATAAAAATAGGGAGACTGACCTTACTCAAACCTTTTCTTTCCGAAAAGATACGTTGCTCAAATTCGTGAAGGATATGGATACTCTCCCCATCACTTTTGAAATTGAATTAGCTCAAAGCGACTACCAAAAAGAAACTGGCTTAATGCATAGAAAGCAAATGAAGATTGATCAAGGAATGCTTTTTATATATGAGGATCAAAGAAAGCGACAAACGTTCTATATGAAAAACACATTTATCCCTTTAGATTTAATATATCTCAATTCAGAAATGGAGATTGTAGATTTTAACCTAAAGACTAAACCACTTTCAGAGGACTATATTTCATCGGGAATTCCTTCAATGTATGTGCTGGAAGTGAATGCTGGTCTAGTAGAGAGGCTTCAATTGGAGAAAGGAGACTTTGTTATTTTAAACTAAAAAAGATGATTAAAAAATCACCTTTTTTGAAAACAAAATTTACTAGAGGCTAATCCAAGTAATAATGCTTTATAGTATAAACGAGAAAAAACGAAGAATGTTACGACCATTAACACACTTTAACGAGTTGATAATCAAACTCTAATAAGTTTAAACAAAAAATATAATTAAAATGGATTATAAAACTCTAGTCATTGGCGCTTCGGAAAAACGCAGTCGATATGCTAATAGCGCGATACTCGCCTTATTGGAGAAGCAACATGATGTGAAAGCTGTTGGAAAGCAAAAAGGTCACGTTAGTAGTGTGGATATTGTAACTAAACCACCAAAGGATTCCGATATCCATACAGTAACTTTATACATCAATCCGAGTTTACAAAAAGAGTACGAAGATTATTTACTTCAGCTTAAACCAAAACGTGTCATCTTTAATCCTGGCACAGAAAATCCAGAGTTACAAAAAAAATTGAAAGCTGCAGGCATTGAAGCTTTAGAAGCTTGTACCTTGGTTCTTTTGGCGACGAATCAATATTAAACCTAGAAAGGTTAAAAGCCCATTCAAAATCAATATAAAAAAGCCAAATTCGAACTTGAGATAAGTAAAACTAAGCTGACTTAAAATATAAGATAAAACTGGAGATAGTATAGCAATAACAGGAACCCATTTATCCTTCACCTCCCATTTTGTAAATAAACCAAAGGCGTAAAGTCCCAGAAGTGGCCCGTAGGTATACCCCGCAAATTCAAATAACTTATTAATTACGCTTTTGTCCTCTATAGCATATTTGAAAATCATCATAACCCCTATAAGAACTAAAGAAATGATAATATGAATGTATTGACGGACTTTGGTTTGTGAAGCTTCAGAATATCGCTTTTGAATATCTAAAATATCAATACTAATAGAGGTCGTTAAAGAGGTTAACGCGCTATCTGCACTAGAATAAGCCGCTGCTATGAGCCCAAGAATAAAGGTAATAGCCACACTGACTCCCAAGACGCCAGAGGTTGCAATAGCTGGAAATAAATCATCTTTGATTTCATTAATTCCTGCAACATCTGCGAAATCTGTTAACAGCAAACCTAAAAGAAGAAATAAAAAGTTGACAACAGTCAAAACTAAAGTAAACCAAAAGATATTTTTTTGAGCATCCTTTAGTGTCCTGCAGGTCAGGTTTTTTTGCATCATATCTTGGTCAAGTCCTGTCATCACAATAGCGATGAACATTCCCGAAATAAATTGCTTAAAGAAGAAATCTGAGCTTTTATAATCTTCAAAAAAGAAGATTTGAAAATTATCGTGAGCCCCTAAATACCCCCAAAGGCTTTCAATTTCAAGGGCATCAGAAATATAGTAAATGGAAAACCCTAGTGCTACAAGCATAAATAGGGTTTGCAGGGTATCTGTCCAGACAATAGTTTTGATTCCGCTTCTAAACGTATAAAGCCATATCAATAAAATAGTGATACTCACCGTGACGTAATAAGGAATACCAAGAGCATCAAAAACAATCAGTTGCAATACATTGGCTACTAAAAAAAGCCTAAAACTCGCTCCAACGATTCTGGAAAGTATAAAATAAGAAGCTCCTGTTTTGTAAGCATAATTTCCAAATCGAGACTCTAAGTAAGTATAAATTGAAGTCAGATTCAATCTATAATAGAGAGGCATAAGGACCAAGCTTATAACTGCATATCCAATAGTATATCCTAACACCACTTGGAAATAACTAAAGCTGTCAAACTCTACAGTTCCCGGAATGGAGATAAACGTTACTCCACTAAGGGAAGCTCCAATCATGCCGAAGGCAACCAAATACCAAGGAGATTGTTTATTGGCCTGAAAGAATTCACTGTTATTCCCACTTTTATTAGTCAGAAAAGAGATCAGAATTAAGACAATAAAATAAGCTAAAACGAGGAGTAGGATTTGGTAAGCCTGCATACTTTAATTTTGGAAAGCGAAAGTACAAATGTTTTCATAAAATTTTTATAAAAACAAAACTCAAAATTGTATTTTAGCCACGTATGGAGTTTTCATCTAAGTTTCTTGAGAAGGCGATTGAAGAAATTGCTTTACTTCCTGGTATCGGTAAGCGAACTGCACTTCGCTTGGCTTTACATCTATTAAAACAACCACAGTCTCAAACCACGGATCTTGCAAAAGCTTTGGTGGATTTAAAGACAAAAGTGAAGCAATGCAAAAGTTGCCATAATATCTCTGATAAGGAGTTATGCGGAATTTGTGCAAACCAAAGCAGAGACCACTCTATAATTTGTATAGTTGAAGACATAAGGGATGTCATGGCTATTGAAAATACCGAACAATACAAGGGAATTTACCACGTTTTAGGTGGTAAAATAAGCCCAATGGATGGAGTTGGCCCCAATCAATTGAACATAGAGAGTCTGGTTGATAAGATCAAAACTGAAAAAGTTACAGAAGTGATTTTTGCTCTAAGCAGTACTATGGAAGGGGATACCACCAACTTTTATATCTATAAACAAATACAAGCTTCGGAAAATACGCTTAAAACGTCTACAATAGCTAGAGGAATTTCAATTGGAGATGAGTTAGAATACGCAGATGAAATTACGCTAGGAAGAAGCATTCTTCAACGCGTACCTTTTGAAAATTCTTTAAAAAACTAAGCCAATTGAAACTTTCAATCGTTATACTCAACTATAAGGTACCACATCATTTGATGCTATGCTTAGATAGTGTTACTAAAGCTATAGAGCATCTAGATGCTGAAATTATTGTTGTCGATAATAAATCTGAAGATGAAAGCTGTGGGCTCGTCAAAACATTTTTTTCAGATGTTATTTTAATTTCAAATACTGAAAATCTAGGTTTTTCTAAAGGAAATAACATAGGAGTAAAACAGGCAAAAGGTGAGTATTTATGCATTTTGAATCCTGACACTGTATTACCAGAAGATTGTTTTACAGAGCTACTAGCCTTTCACAAAGAACTCCAAAACCCGGGAGCTATTGGAATTCAATTGATAGATGGATCGGGAGAGTTTTTAAAAGAGAGTAAGCGCAATGTTCCTACACCAAAAGTGGCTCTTATGAAATTATTAGGTAATTGCACTCAGTATTATAATCTAGAATTGAATCAAAATGAGAAAGGGAAAACCGATATTTTAGTGGGTGCTTTTATGTTTATGAAGACCTCCTTATATAGACAAGTCAATGGTTTTGACGAAGATTACTTTATGTATGGAGAAGATATCGACTTGAGTTATAGAATATTAAAAGCAGGTTTTCAAAACTATTACTTTGGTGAAATTCAAGCTGTACATTTTAAAGGAGAAAGTACAACAAAAGACCAAGTTTATTTGAATCGTTTTTTTAATGCTATGTATATTTTTTATAAAAAGCATTTTAAGAATTATAAAACATCTTTTAAGCTCGTAAAACAAATTTTGAAACTTACCAAAACTATAGAGGAAATCCGACTAAAAAGCCTAAAAGCAATAGATACATCCAAAAGAAATACACTTATCATAACTGAAGACTCTTGTTTTACGAGACAAATCAAATCAAAAAGAGCTTATGAGGTAAACTGTGCTAATAAAATACCTAAAGAGTTTACTGACACTTTTATCATTTTTGATACTGAGTTTATTTCTTATAAAGATTCTATAGAGACGCTAATTAACAATAAACTTAAAAATAATATATTTCGATATAGACCAAGTAAGCAAAATTTTATCATTGGAAGTGAGAGCAAGCATTTTAAGGGTGAAATTTTAAAACTGAACGAATAAGTTAACGTATTAAAAATATAAGTGGCTTAAATTTAGTAAATTTGCAATCTTAAATATAAAAGTACCTGTTAGGTTATATATATGGCAAAGAAAGAATTGAAATTACCCAAAATGGGAGAAAGTGTTGCGGAAGCAACAATTACCACCTGGTTGAAAGAAGTTGGAGATACGATAGAAGCCGATGAAGCTGTTCTCGAAATTGCTACAGATAAAGTAGATTCTGAAGTTCCAAGTGAATATGATGGCGTTTTAGTTGAAAAATTGTTTGATGTTGATGATGTAGTCAAAGTCGGCGAAGTGGTCGCTATTATAGAAGTAGAAGGCGAAGACTCCGATGAGAATGAAGAGGAATCTACTATAGAAGTAGAAGGCGAAGACTCCGATGAGAATGAAGCTGCCTCTGCTGTTGAAGAAAGTGTGAAAAGTGCTAAAAGTTCAACTGAATCTACTTCAAACTATTCTGACTCTTCCAAATTTTATTCTCCGCTAGTTAAAAATATTGCTGACAAAGAAAATATTACAGTAAAGGAGTTAGACAAAATTAAGGGAACTGGCCTAGATGAGCGAGTCACCAAAGATGATATCCTTACTTATGTAAAGACTAAAAAAGAAAGTGGAAATTCTGTTGAACAATCTGTTACTAAGAAAACCCCAGAGCCTAAAAAGGCTACAAAGACCGTGGCTAAACCCAGTACTCCAGTAAATATAAATGCAGATGACGAAGTATTGGAGATGACTAGAATGGGTAAATTGATTTCTAGCCACATGATTGCGAGCACGCAGACTTCTGCGCATGTGCAATCCTTTATTGAGGTAGACGTCACAGATATTTGGAATTGGAGAGGAAAGCATAAGGCAGCCTTTCAAAAAAGAGAAGGTGAAAAACTCACCTTTACCCCTATTTTTATGGAGGTCGTTGCTAAAACCATAAAAGACTTTCCCAAGATCAATATCGCAGTTGATGGTGATAAAATCATCATGAAAAAACATATCAACCTAGGAATGGCAGCAGCTCTACCAAATGGAAATTTAATAGTTCCTGTCATAAGAGATGCAGATCAACTCAATCTTTTGGGCATGGCCAAGAAAGTAAATGACCTTGCAGGAAGAGCTAGAAATGGAAAGCTAAAACCAGACGAAACTCAAGGAGGAACTTACACGGTTACCAATGTAGGAACTTTTGGAAGTGTGATGGGTACACCTATTATAAACCAGCCACAAGTAGGAATATTAGCCTTAGGTGCTATTAGGAAAGTTCCTGCTGTAATTGAAACCCCAGAAGGTGACTTTATAGGTATCCGCTATAAGATGTTCTTATCTCACAGTTATGACCATAGAGTAGTTAATGGTGCTTTAGGTGGACAATTTATTCAACGAATGAAAGAATATTTAGAGAATTTTGATACTGATCAAACTATATAATTAGACCTTCATATTTGCACATAAAAAAATCCCTTTAAAAAATAAAGGGATTTTTTTATGTGCGTGAAAGATTTAATCTTCATCCGTTTAAGCATCTTCTGGAAAAGTGGGATCTAAATAATCTGGGGTACCGTTTCCATTGGAATCTGGAAGGATAAGATTCCCCTCAGCGTCAAACTCAATTTCATCTTCGGTAAGTGTACCATCACCATCGTCATCTATATCCGCAAAATCTGGGATATTATCGCCGTCACTATCATCATTGGTTATTCGCCTATCCTCATTAATATCTTCCATCCACGAAGGAACGCCATCTCGGTCGTGATCGGATTCCTTAGATTTGTAAAGTTGAATATTGAAAACTATTGGTTCATAAGCTGCAATACCAGACCCGCTAGGGGGAGTTGCATAATAAGCTATACCAGAAGGAATAAACACAGTTCCAATACCAAAGTTATCATCAAAACTGATTGTACCATCAGGGTTTTCTTGAAAACTTGTCGCCCCTCTGAACTCATCCATGACCTCGTAAAATCCTCTAATGTTATTGGTCAAATCAAACCAAATTGGATTAGGTGAAGCATCAAATGTTTGGTTTTCAAATAAAGAAAATCCTCTGTAAGTCACCAATACAGAATCAGCAAATGTTGGCTGCCTTACGGACTCTGCCCCTTCTCGAAATTTTAAATAATACAATGTATACTCTACGTCCTGCTGAGTAACTGGTTTGGATTCTAAAAATTCTGAATTTATAATAGGTTCTTCATTAGCGTTGTCTCCAGCAATCGTATCAAACACGATATTTTGAAAATTTGGATTTTGGGGATTATCTTCGAATCTGTAAAAATGTGTACTTAAAAATTCTTCAATTTGAAGCATATTTTCATCCTTCACTTCTTCAGGATCTTTAAGCTCTACTGGCTCACTGGTATCGTCATCATCACTACATGAAAAGATAAAACCAAGCATTAGTATAAAAAGCAATCTTTGTAATTTCATTTAACTGTAATTTTTGTCGCAAGATACGATTTTCTTCTATTTTTGTTAGACGATAAAAATTTGATTTTAATGAGAGTTGATAAATATTTATGGGCCATAAGGTATTTCAAAACAAGGAGTATTGCGACGAATGCATGTAAAAAAGGGCATGTCAAAATAGGTGGAGATTCTGTAAAGCCCTCTAGAAATGTCTATCCTACAGATAAGCTAGAAATAAGAAAAAATCAAATCCATTACAAAATAGAAATTCTAGACCTTCCAAAGTCGAGGGTTGGAGCTAAGCTTGTTGCTATCTATTGTACTGATATTACTCCAAAAGAAAATTTAGAAAAACTAGAACTACTCAAGTATTCTCAGGACTACTATCGAAAGAAAGGAGCAGGAAGACCCACCAAAAAAGATAGGAGAGAACTGGACGATTTAAAAGAAAATGCCAAAGACGATATTGAATAAAACGAACATGGAAACAAGCCCAACTTTAATTTTATCTGAAGAGGATATCTACATTAAAATCAAACGAATTTCTTTACAAATTTTAGAAACCTGTTTGGAGGATAAGGTAATTATTGTCGCTGGTATTTATAAAAATGGCGCCTTACTTGCAGAGCTAATTTCAGCACAGCTAAAGGAATTGACAGACACCAAGGTGGTATTAGCAACGGTTACTATAGACAAAAAAAATCCATTACATTCTGTTCAGGTATCTATAGAGCCCTCTTTATATGAGAACAAAAGCGTTATTCTCGTCGATGACGTTCTGAATACTGGATCAACACTCATGTTTGCTGCCAAACACTTTTTAGATGTGCCTTTAAAACAATTTAAAACTGCTGTATTGGTCGATAGGAACCATAAGAAATACCCGATTAAAGCAGATTTTAAGGGGATTTCGCTATCCACATCTCTCAATGAGAGGGTTGAAGTAGACTTTAAGTCTCCAGCTAAAGCAGAACTGATTTAAGTATTTTGATTTAAAAGAGACGTCAATTCATCCAGACTTACTGATATACCTTTTCCTGTTACATTTAGAACATGATCTGCCATAAAGTAAAACTGTTGGCGCTCAAACAAGTGCTTTCTTAAAAAATCTTCAAAATCACTCTTAGAATTTAGATGAGCTATTACTGGTCTTGATTCTTTTTGTTGAAAAAGTCTATCCCTTAATTCTTCAAGATTTAACTTCACATAAACAGATGTGACATCTGTAGCTTCCATAATCTGCTTCATATTATCTGCATACACAGGAGTGCCCCCACCAAGAGACAAAATATAATCTTCCTTTTTGGAAAGAATTTCGGTTAATGCTTCCGCCTCTACCTTTCTAAAATAAATCTCTCCTTTGAGTTCAAAGAGCTGTGGTATCGATAATTGCTCTTTATTTTCGATGTAATGATCGAGATCTATAAAGGGAAGATTAAATGTTTCGGCAATCAGCTTACCTAAAGTTGACTTTCCAACCCCCATATATCCTAATAAAACTAACTTCATATCTTGTATCTTTGAACAAATTAAAAATCTTTCAAATTTAATTTATTTTTACTTGAAATAACGAAGGAAGATATTATATTTGCACCCGCAAAAAGACGCTAAAAGATCTGATAGCTCAGTTGGTAGAGCATCTCCCTTTTAAGGAGAGGGTCCTGGGTTCGAGCCCCAGTCAGATCACTATTTAAGTTCAGATTTTATTGGGCGAGAAGTTTATCCTGAGCAAACCGATAGGTGAAGTCGAAGGGAGCCCCAGTCAGATCACTATTTAAGTTCAGATTTTATTGGGCGAGAAGTTTATCCTGAGCAAACCGATAGGTGAAGTCGAAGGAAGCCCTAGTCAGATCATTTTTTTATTTCAAGTTCTTAGTTTATTTCAAGATCTGATAGCTCAGTTGGTAGAGCATCTCCCTTTTAAGGAGAGGGTCCTGGGTTCGAGCCCCAGTCAGATCACTATTTAAGTTCTAAGTTGGTTGGGCGAGAAGTTTATCCTGAGCGAGCCGAAGGAAGCCCCAGTCAGATCACTATTTAAGTTCTAAGTTGGTTGGGCGAGAAGTTTATCCTGAGCAAACCAATAGGTGAAGCCGAAGGAAGCCCCAGTCAGATCACTATTTAAGTTCTAAGTTGGTTGGGCGAGAAGTTTATCCTGAGCGAGCCGAAGGAAGCCCCAGTCAGATCACTATTTAAGTTCTAAGTTGGTTGGGCGAGAAGTTTATCCT